>VOFJ01001331.1_pt1 | contig 598035 bp, 512 predicted proteins | sample 5384081 | NCBI WGS metagenome assembly VOFJ01 (sample SAMN12384729, study PRJNA508395) | human gut metagenome | isolation source: healthy gut I | host: Homo sapiens | reverse complement strand
TCGGATTGCCGATACCAGATTCGCCTGACTGAAAAGTTCGTTGCGCACGGAGGTCTTGGCACTGTTCAGCACTCCCTGCGACGTGATGAAAGCCACGATGCCGCCGTCGCGCACCGTGTCCAGTCCTTTTAGGAAAAAATAGTTGTGGATGGCTTTCTGTGATGAGCGTCTGCCGAAAGATTCACTCTTTTGAAATTCAGCGTCAAACACGGCTATGTCACCAAACGGGATGTTGGACACCGCCAAATCGAAATAGTCGTTGAACGGTTTTTCGATTTTCTCAAAACCGTCTATACGCATCTTTTTGTCCGGGTGAAGCTGTCGTAGGATCGTGCCCGTGAGGAGGTCTTTTTCAAATGCCATCACATCCGCGTCGGGATTGTGCCGCAGCACGGCGTCCACGAACACGCCGACACCGGCCGACGGCTCCAGCACACGCGACGGGCGGACACTGTAATCCGCCAGCACATCGGCTATGGTGTCTGTTATCTCTTTCGGTGTGTAGAAAGCTGTCAGCACGGACGCTTTCAGCGAATCCACAAACCGTTTGTACTCCATGTCGTCCCGGCTGTTTTCCCGTATCAGCCTGTGCAGCTCCACGGTAGGGGCAAACAGTTCGAGGTCGGATTTCGCCCAATGGACGGCATCCGTCAGTTCCCTTGCAGGATTCAGAATACATTTCAAGCCGCCGAAACCGCAATACTTCCGTAATATTGCCCGTTCTTCGGCTGTCGCCGCTCTCTGTTCCCTTTCAAGGGTGAATGCCGTCCGTATCGCCTCGATGTTGTCCCGCAACCTTTGTTTGCGGTTAAACGCCATATTCCTCTATATAAAGGACAACAGCCCCCGTCAGCTCCGTGTAGAGCAGGTCATAATCGGGCGACAGGGCGAAATTGTCGTCCGAGAGGTCATAAATAGAGAATACGTTTCCGACAAGCGGCAGCAGTTTTCGGGTAAAGGATTCACGCTTCGCTTCCGGCACGTCGTCGGAAAACTCGTTCTCCACGACTTCGCGCAAGATGGCGTACTTGGAGTAGCGAAGCCCCTCCAGCAATATATTCATCGCCAGTTCTTGTGCACCATCGGCGGGATAGCCTTCAAGCCTCGCCCGTTCATACGTTCCGGCGGCACGGTCGGCGCGTTCACGGATGAAGGTTTCGTCGGTTGCCTGTTCAAACCTGTTTGTCCGGAGATATTCCAGCAGGTACAGACCGTAATAGGAAAAGTCGGTCTGTCCTTCGTTTTTCTTCTTGTTGTTCATTACTTTGGAGTTTAGTGGATTGGTAAATCATGACCGGGATAATTGTCTGAAAGGAGAAAGAAAAGGCACTCGGTATCCCTCCGAGTGCCACCACTAAGTCCAAAGTATGAGTGTAATCCGGTATCGAAGAACAGTTCATTACTCTGAATCAGTGGCAAAGTTACTATTATTTCTTCCGTCCTGAAAATTTCTTGCTCGTTTTCCTTTCGGGGAACACAAAAGTCGTGTTAAACTCCCCGTCAAAGGCAACTATGGCATCGAAGCTCTTGCCCTGCTTGCTCTTGAAGCCTTTGAGCAGCTTCGTGTGTCCGTCGGTGAGCAGGTCTTTGATTTCGTCATCGGAAAGGGTGCGGTTCGCCTTCAGCCGGAACACGGGTAGCCCGCACTCCGCGTTGTCGCAGCGTACCACCTTGCCGTAGAACTGCATCCTGCCCGTTCCGCACTTGGGACACTTGCAGCCGGAATCCCTGCGGGCGAACAGTTTGTCGCACGAGAGCAGTTCGGAGGTGATTTCACCGCGTGTACGCCTCTATCTCCTTGCGGAAGGTATCGGCAGGAAGTTCCCCGCGCTCAATGCGTGCCAGCTCCTTTTCCCATTCGCCCGTCATGGCAACGTCGGCGATGCGCATCGTCTTCACGACCGAGTAGAGGGCAAGCCCTTTTTCGGTCGGCACAAGCGACTTCTTGCAGCGTTCCATGTAACCGCGTTTGAAGAGCGTTTCGATAATCGCCGCACGGGTGGCAGGTGTGCCGATGCCGCAGTCCTTCAAAGCTTGACGGAGCGCGTCGTCCTCAATCTCCTTGCCCGCTGTTTCCATAGCGGAAAGCAAAGTGGCTTCGGTATGCAGCGGCTTGGGTTTGGTCTTTCCCTCCGTGATGGAGGCGGCTTTCAGTGCCAGCGTATCGCCTTCCTGCCAGCCGGGGATGATGGTTTCCTCCTTGTCTTCCTCGCCATAGACGGCACGCCACCCGGCTTGTTTGATGATGCTGCCTTTTGCCACGAACTCCACTCCGGCACACTCCGCCGTAACAGAGGCTGTGTCTTTGACGCATTTTTCAGAGAAAGCCTCAATCATGCGTCCGGCAATCATCTGATAGACGATACTATCTTCTTTGGAGAGGAACAGCGGTTTCTCGCCCGTGACGAGCAAGGCATGGTGGTCTGTCACCTTGCCGCCGTCCACGCTGCGGCGTGTCGGCACTGCCTTCTGATTGACTTTTTCTTTCCATTCGGGCAGATTGCCGATGAAGGCTAGTAGCTTGGGGATTTCCACGAACACGTCTTCGGGAATGTAGCGGCTCCCGGTTCTCGGATAGGTGATAAGTTTCTTCTCGTAGAGCTTCTGTGCGATTTCAAGCGTCTGTTCCGCCGTGAAGCCGTGCTTGGCATTAGCTTCCTTCTGGAGCGTGGTCAGGTCGTACAGAAGCGGAGTGTCCTCCGTCTTCTCCTTACGTTCTGCTTTCGTGACAGTAGCTGTGCCTGCTTCCTTCACCTTATTATATAGTTCCGTCGCCGGCTCTTTCTCTTTCCATTTTTCGGAAGAAGAGAATTTCACCACTTCGCCGTTGCCATCGTCAGCGGCGATATGGAGCTGCCAGAACGGTTCCACCGTGAAACGGCGGTTCTTCCAGTAGCGTGCGCACACCATCGCCAGCGTGGGGGTCTGCACCCGTCCGACGGAGTATGTGCCGTGTCCGGCGGCGATGGAGAGTGCCTGCGTGCCGTTGATGCCCACGAGCCAGTCGGATTCGCTCCGCGCTTTGGCGGCAAGATAGAGGTTGTCGTATTTGTCGCCCGCTTCGAGATGGCGTAATCCCTCACGGATAGCCTTGTCGGTGAGCGAGCTTATCCACAGGCGCACGAAAGGCGTAGTACATCCGATATAATGGTAGAGGTATCTGAAAATAAGCTCACCTTCGCGTCCTGCATCGGTCGCCACGATGATCTGCTCGCTTTCCTTGAAAAGACGGGCGATGATTTTTATTTGCGACACCACACCGCTGTCGGGCTTGTAGCCTTTCTCTGTCTTTTCCTGACGGGGAATGAGCGTGAAGGTTTCGGGAATGATGGGCAGGTTGTCACGGACGAAGCCGCGTATGCCGTAGCCGTCGGGCATGGCAAGCTGGACGAGGTGCCCGAACGCCCATGTCACGGCATAGCCGCCTCCCTCGAAATATCCTTCCTCTCTTTTTGTCGCACCCACGATGCGGGCGATTTCACGTGCCACGGATGGCTTTTCTGCAATGATTGTCTTCATGCTGATTACTTTTTATGAATTATTACTTTGGATTTAGTGGCGGACACGGGATGTTACATCTTCATGCCCTTATTGTTTCTCTTCTGAGGCTTCTCTTGCTGCTTTTGCTGTTTGTCGTCTTTCGGGGCGGTCTGTCCTTTCTGCAACGGCTCTTTCAGGTTCTTGGTCGCCTCGTTGGTCTTGCCTTCGCTGTTCACAGCCACCTGTGTACGGCTCTCGTTGGACGGGGCTACCTTCTGCGCATTGTCGGGGTTGGTGTCATAGCGGTATGGGCGTCCCTTCTCCGGGTTGAACTTGATGTACATCGTGGCGTGGAAGCCTTGCTTGTCGGTCACGTTCTCCAATTTGATGGTTTTGCCTGCCACATAGTCGGCTTTCTGCTGCTCCGTGAAATTCACACCGCTCCATTTGCTGATGGGACGGATGCTGCCGTCGGCGTTCGTCCACGTGTTGTGGCGTTGCTCTTTCTGTGGGGCTGCGGAGTTTTCCATGCCTTGCGCTTGTCCCTGTGTTTGATTGTTCTTGGCTTCCTGCGTCTGGGCGGTACGGGGTGACCTGCCGGTTCCCGGTACGAACTCCACGCCTCGCTGCTCGACGTTCACTTGAAGAGTGGTGACGAACTTCCTGCCGTCGTTGCGTTCGATGAGTTTGTCGCGCACGGGCAGTCCGGCACGCAGCATATCCTGCTCCTGCTTGGTGATTTCCGTCTTTCCGATGCGCTCCGGTATGCGCACCTTGTTTGCGGGAATGTCCGTGATTTCATTTGTCTTGCGGTCTATGCTGATGAACGAGGGGATGATTTCACCCGTTTCCCTGTCCACGATGTCCACAACCCTGCCGAGGTTGCCCGTTTCACGCAGGTTCTTACGGTCTTCGTCGGAGAACTTGTGTTCCTTGTACTCGTCGAGTTTCTGCTCCTTGCGGATGAAGTGCGGCACGAGGCTGACATTGCCCTCGCTGTCCTTCTTGAAGGAGAGGCGGGCATCCAGCTCGAAAGCCTCGCCGCCGAACTTGGGTGACACCTTCACCAAGTCGGACTTGCCGTAGTTGAGCATCTTGGTAAGGTCGCCGGACTTTTCAAGGTCGGCACGTTTCACGCCCCATTTCTCTTCCAGCTCCTGCCAGTTGATTTTGCTCTCGTCAATGGGCTGGTAGCCCCGTCTGCCTTGCGTCTGTTGCGGGCTTTCCTGCTTCTTTTCCATTTCTTCCTGTTTTTGGTTTTCTTTGGGCTGCTCTTCCTGCTTTTGTTCCGTCTGCTCCGTCTTTCCGGCGGTCTGTTCTTCCTTCACCTGCTTTTCGTAGCCGGAAGTGTCCACCTTGTGGGGCGCAAGCAGTTCCTTGTTGGCTTCGGGGTCTTTCAGCAGGTCTTTCATCACCTCCATCAGTTTGTCAGCTTGGTCTGCTGCGACACGGTAGAAACCGAAGCGGCTGGGTTCCTTGCACTGCCGGAAGAAGTTTTTGAAGAAGTTGTCCAGCACATCGCCGTGGCGGTCGAATTGCAGGAAACTCTGCGCATTCTCCGCTTTCGCGGGGGTACGCTTGGGAGAGCCGTCTGCATCCAGCCCGGCTACCACGCTGATCTCGCCCGTCTTCTCGTCACGGACTATCAGCACGTCCTTTTCACTTTTTTTCTTTGCCATTTGAAAAATGTTTTAATGGGTTATTTTTGAAAGAAATTATGGATACGAGCCTTGTAGAAGGCTATATCTTCTTTTTTGAAGTCCTTTACGTGTCCGGAAAGGAACGTCAGCACGTCCTCCTCGCTGTAATAGGTCTTTTTACCGAGCGTCTTATACGGCAACGCGCCAATACTGCGGTAGCGTTGCAAGGTACGCTTGCTGATCTGGAGCAGCATACAGAGGTCTTGGTTGTCGAACATCCTGATACGTTCTATCGGATTCGGAGCTTTGCCGGACGGCTGCAAAGAGAGCAGTAGTTCGTCCTGACGGTCGATCCGTTCCATCAGTTTCTGCATCCAGCTCTCGAAATTGTTTCGGGTAAGCAGTTCCATACGTCACGTCCTCCTTCCTTTGGGTTTGCTGCCGCCCGTGCGCAGCGTATGGTTGCGTTTCAGTTCCGTAGGTGTTGCCGCATCCTCAACTATGGTGCAGTCCGCAAGCAGGCGGTCGATTTCTGACTGGCGGTAACGGCACTTGCCGCGAAGCACCACATAGCCGATGCGTTGCTCGCTGCGCATACGCTGGAGGGTGCGGGTACTCACATTCAGCAGGTGCGCCGCCTCACGGGTGGTGAGCAACCTGTCTGCGGATTTTTCCTTTCTTTCGCCGGAAACGGCACGCACGTGTGCCGCTATCTCGGCTATCTGTTCCGTCAATGCGGTGAAGGCGGAACTTTCCATCGTTATTACTTTCATATTCAGTCCTTTCTTTTGGTTCCTGCGGCAAAATTCGGCAATAAACAAAAGGGGCTTTAACAGCTCACTACGTGTCTCACGTAAGATTTTTATGGAAATGGCTCCGTAACCCGGACAGGCGGCGCAACATACAGCCTTTCAGCGGGAAACGATATGTGTTCACGGGGACAGCGTTACCTTTGCGGCAAACCTGAAATGTTTTGAATATGGAAATTGTATCTATCGAGAAAAAGACCTTCGAGATGATGGTGGCATCCTTCAACGCCCTCTCGGAGAAGGTTGCCGCCCTGAGGCGTAAGAGCGACGGAGGGCGGCTGGAAAGGTGGCTCACGGGCGAGGAAGTCTGCGGGCAGTTGAGAATCAGCCCGCGCACGTTGCAGACGTTGCGCGACAAGCGGCTTATCGGCTACTCGCAGATAAACCGCAGGTTCTATTACAAGCTGGAAGAAGTCAGAAGGCTGATTCCGCTTATTGGCACGCTCTATCCCGGCGGCAGATAATCTTGTTATTCACCCACTGAATCCAAAGTCATGATGAACGAGAACAACAATGTTTTTACACTGGAGGACGAGCCGCTTGCCACCGTGGTACAGAATATGCGCAAAGGCTCTAAATGGCTCTCCGCATTTTTGGAAAGTTACCGCCCGCCGCTGGACGGGGAACGTTACCTGACGGACAGGGAGGTGGCGGAGTTGCTCCGTGTGAGCCGCCGTACCTTGCAGGAATACCGCAACAACAGGGTGTTGCCCTTCATCCTTTTAGGAGGAAAAGTACTTTACCCCGAATCGGGATTGCGTGAACTGCTGGAGGCGAATTACCGCAAGCCAATAGAATAAAGGAAACATGAAAACGAACAAAAAGGAAACGGACAACTCAAATTAGGCTGTCCGTTTCCTTTTGTTTCGTCTATATGTATGTTCAGCAATACCCGGCTTTCCCGTTCTGTATGAACATCACGTATGCCTGTCGCTTTTCTTTCGAGAGAGCTTTACCCACCAGCCACGTGCGGAACACGTGCGTGCAATAAGTATTCAGCCGGAAAGCAATGGGTATGATGATCTCAAGCGAGTAAACATCCGCATACAGACCGTTTTCAAGTTGAATGTAGCGGCATACCTCGTAGTCGCTCAATACGTCCGCTTTGAGAATGGCTTTAATGGCGGCGTTCACTGCCGGGACACCCGTGTGGAACAGTCCGGCGATTTCTCCGGCGGTCATCCATACATCGTTACCGGTTACGCTGACCGCCTTGTCCTCAATGATGATTATGTCACGTTTCATGGCTTCTCTGTTTTAGATGGTGCAACCTGCAAATTCTTCGATTTGGTTCAATCTCGCGGCAAGGTTCTCCATGTCTTGATTGAGCTTCTCTTTGGTTATTTTCGCGTATATCTGCGTTGTCTTTATGCTCTTGTGTCCCAGCATGGAACTGACCGTTTCAATGGGTACGCCATTGGAGAGGAACACCGTCGTGGCTGCCGTGTGGCGGCTTTGATGCCATGTAATATGCTTGGTGATACCGCAACGCTTGGCGACGGCACGGATTCCGGCAAGGCACGTGTTATAGTGGGGTACGGGGAATATCCTGCCGTCCCCGCACAGCCCACGGTATTTGTCGATGATGCGCTTCGCTATGTCGAGCATACGGATGTTGGACACCACCCCCGTCTTCTGGCGGTTGATGTTTATCCACTCGTGTTCATCAAAGTAGGTGCGGATATTCTCTTCCGTCAGGTTGCGCATATCGGCGAACGACAAGCCCGTGAAGGCGCAGAACAGGTATAAATCACGATACAGTTCTTGCTTCGCATTCTTCAGTTTACCTTCCATCAGCAGGCGGATTTCATCTTTCGTCAGAAAGCTGCGGGTCGTTTCCTCCTTCTTGATTTCATACTCACGGAACGGGTCGCGCGTGAGCCACTCATTGTTGATGGCGATGAACACCATCGTCCGAAGCGGGCAGACATACAGCCACACGGTATTGGTGCAGCAGTGTTTGTCCGTGCGCAGGAACATTTCAAAATCGGAAATGAAAGCGGGTGTAAGCTCTTTCAGGGCAATGTCCTTCACATGGTAGCGGATGGTGAGAAACTCTTGCAGGTGCTTGTAAACGATCTTGTACTTGTCAAACGTGCCTTTGGCTTTCATGCCTGCCTCCACCTGCTTGGCATAGTCCTCGTTGTGTTGCCTGAACACCTGCAACATCGTGTGGTAGCGGTGTTCCAGTCCGAGAAAGGCGTTTTTCACCTTTTCCGCAGTGACGAAGTTGTCACGCTCCATGATTTCCTGATAGTGCTTGTTGATGCGTACGCGCATCTTGTCGAGCATACGGTTCGTTTCGAGTGCAGCCGTGCTTCTGCCCGTGACACGTCCTCCTTTGGTATCCCACAGCTTGGGATCGACGGTCAGTTTGCAGCTGAACTGTGTCTGGCTTCCGTCCACCGTGATACGTCCCATGACGGGTACTGTCCCGTCCTTTTTCACTACCTGACGTTTGAGGTAGTAGATAACTGAAAATGTACTCTTCATCGTCCTTAATTTTTTTAGGTTCAAAATTAGTCGGTGAAGAATCCTTCGTCAGTACGCAAAACACGGAGGAACGGCGCAATCTTTTTCCGTAACCGGATTTGTTGCGTGAGTTGTCAGTAACTCACTATATCACAATGCCTTGTTTTGCCATTCTTACCCATTTCGTCACTTATATGGTGTGGTTACGAACAAGTAACGTAGCGACGTCTTGATTTGGCTTTTGCAAGGATTGTGGTGGCGTTGGAGAGAATCGGCAGCTTAAATGAAACCTCTGTAAATCAATTCTATTACTACATTCTTCCGTATTCCACTTTTTTGTAGTAACTTTGTGAGTCAAAATACAAAATTAACATGTTTACGATTAGAAAAGCGACTATTGATGACCGTTCTCTTATTCATGACCTTGCCTCACGCATTTGGGAGAACACGTATGGAAAGATACTTTCTAAAGAGCAATTGGATTATATGTTCGATATGATGTACGCTCCGGATAACATTCTTAAACAAATGGAAGAGTTACATCATCAATATTTTATTATATTGGCGGACGATATGCCGGCAGGCTATTTATCCATAGAGAAAACAGGTGAAAACACGTACAATTTTCAAAAGATCTATTCCCTACCGGAAATGCATGGCACGGGAATCGGGCGTTTTATCATCGAACAAGGTATTAACTATTTGAAGGAGGTACATACCGGACCTTTCACTATAGAATTATATGTAAACCGCTACAATCCCGCCATAGGCTTCTACAGACATATGGGATTACGGGAAATAGGCACACGGGACCATCATATAGGAAACGGCTATTTCATGAACGATTATATCATGGGCATGGAAGTGGAGAATAAATAGACAGTCATCCCCTATTCATATATTTATATATAGAATAGGGGATGATGATTGTCAACGGGTCTTCCCTCTTTTCGGATTACGAGGTTTCTCTAGGATTCGTACACTACTAACTTTTACAGAGTAAATAACAGCGATCCTATCATTCTTCGGATTCTCAATCGCAAGTTGAGAGTTCCAGATTTTCTTTTCTTGTTTTTTATCCATAACGCTACAATTTAATAGTTCATATTTAATAAGTCAAACCTTGACTGTCTTTTTCTCTTTTCCTTCCGCTATCTCAACCAGATAAACCCCGGCGCAAATACAGATAATGGCGAACGTCTGTGTCCAACTGAAACGGTCTTGCCCGATCAATAGGGATGTAATCGTTGCCACGATCAAGATCAGATAGCCATAAATAGCCACCAACGTAGTTTTCAAATACTTCAATCCGATAGGAATCAACAGATAACTGATTACCGTAGGGAAAATAAGCACAAACATCAATACGGCAAAAGGCCACCAATGAAATGGCTCCGAGAATAAAGGAGCATGAAAGCCTTCTATCGGCAAAATCAATAGACTGGAGAAAGCGGCGCCCGTGAATGTATATCGAAGCATCGTCATCGTCCCTACTTTTTGTAAGATCCGCTGGCTTAATACCAGATACACGGCATAAAACACGGAGCTAGCCAGACATAGCATATTCCCATTAAAAGCGTCCGCCGCTAAATCGTCGCTTTGCTGGGTCAAGATGCAAACCAAGGCCCCGGATAAACCAATCAAGATACCGAGTATTTTCATCCAAGTAGCCTTTTCCTTATAAAAGAATACCATAATCAAAAATACCCAGATCGGTTGCAAGCTCGTGAAAATAGAACTCGAGACCGGCGTTGTCTTACTAAGCCCCACTAAATAAAGAAACATAAAACCATAGATACCGATAGCGCCTAGTAAGAATAGCCACACCTTATCTTTCGTCGTAGAAACCTCCGGTTTCATAAACCAGCCGATCACCCAAAACGCCACGGCCGCAAACACGCATCGGAAAGAAGCGCCCGTCAACGGGCTCATCCATAAGGGAAGCAAGTATTTCAAGGCGTTCATATTCAATCCACTGAAAGTTTTTGAGACCACCATGCTAATATTAGCTTCTGTTTTCTTATTTTTCACTGTCTATCGTTTTTTAGTTTTATATTCGTAAATCATATTTTATCGTTGAAAAGGAACGAGTCTCGTTTTACATAAGCCCAGATCGTAGCGACCAGCGCAATACAGAGATTAAAAATAAACGCGAATTGCTGGCTCTTGACATGGAGCATAGACTGGAAGAAATCGATAATAAACGGACAAAGTAATATCGCCAAATAATTCATCGCCATCACGAAAGCTAATGCCAATGTAACTTTCTCAGGAATGGCCGTACGAGTCGTTTTATCATAAGCGATTGGCTGGATAACACCATATCCGAAACCGATAAAAATACATCCCAATCCAATTAGCCATTCCGTACGAGATATCAAAATCAAGGCCATCCCTAAAGCGATCGCCAATAGACTGACAAATTTTGTCTTTTGCTTAAATAAATCAACGATCTGATTCAAGATAAAACCGGGAGCCATAATAGCCAAGAAAAACAATGATATCATTAATCCGGAATTACCGCTTGTAAACTTATATTCCTTCATTAAAAACGGTAAGTTAAAGCTGACAATAATCACTAAATACGTAGCCAATCCATAAAAACACATGATTTGTACCAGATGCTTTATATCCACACCATATTTACCCGGAACCGTGACGGGATCTGCCGTAACAGGGGCTTTCACTTCTGATTTCGATACGATCGCCGACTCATTTTCCATACTCCTTTTCAAGTATACGGAAAGTACGATGGAAATCAAGGGCAATAGATAAACGGCAAACGGTAAATGCCAATTCACCTCCGCCAGATATCCCGTTAAGATCGTGGCTAATACCAACGTTACATTCGTAATAGCAGAACTTAAACCAAATTGCTTCGTCCGGTATTTCCCGATAAAGAAACGAGATATCAAACCGGTCGATAAGGGTACGATCAAGCCAGATCCGATTCCCATTAAGGCGCTCACCGCTATCAACTGCCACATCTTATTAGAGAGTAAGTATAGAATACCACTTAGGGCAAAGATCACCAAGCCTAATTGCAATAGACGTATCTCATTTACTTTCTCCGTTAATTTACCCGACAATATAATAAATGGAATTATCAATAACGATGGCAAAGAGGAAAGCATCTGGATATCCAGTTCCGTAGAATGAGGAAAAATAACGGAAAGTTTCCCTAATATCGGAGAAACCGCTAAACCCGGTAATGCATTTAAAGCGGAGATAGACCATATCCCTACCAGAGTTATAAGGGGAATTGTGCCCCGGCCTGTCTGTATTCTCATAAAGATTTAGTTTTACGTTTTTATCTAATCAAAACAAACATTTTATGTGAAAGTTCATCATTTTCGCTCTTTCCAAGAGGACTGGACTTGTATCGCTAATAAACCCCAAATAATGTAAATCCAAAAAACATTCCAATCCATAATCTGTTTTGGCATAAACGCTCAGTGGAAGCAGTATTCCATTGACTCAAATCATTTTATTAACAAAAAAACTAAAGAAAAATGAAAGACTCAAATTTCAGAAATGGCGATGCCAAAACAGCGATTTTTGGCTCAGAAGTGATGTTGACACCCTCTCCAGTAGATAAGATTCCTGATGGCCCTACAACCCCGGAGATCGCTTATCAAATGGTTAAAGACGAGACTTTCGCACAAACACAGCCTCGCTTGAACCTAGCTACATTCGTTACTACGTATATGGACGAGTACGCGACAAAATTGATGAACGAAGCTATCAACATCAACTATATTGACGAAACAGAGTATCCGAGAATCGCTGTTATGAACGCCAAATGTATTAATATCATGGCGAGTCTTTGGAATTCTCCCGAGCAAGAAAAATGGAAAACCGGAGCCTTGGCTATCGGTTCTTCAGAGGCTTGTATGCTAGGTGGTGTAGCCGCTTGGTTACGTTGGCGCAAAAAGAGACAAGCACAAGGTAAACCAACTGACAAGCCTAATTTCGTGATCTCTACTGGCTTCCAAGTCGTATGGGAGAAATTCGCCCAGCTATGGCAAATCGAAATGCGTGAAGTTCCCTTGACTTTAGACAAGACGACACTTGATCCGGAAGAAGCGCTTAAGATGTGTGACGAGAACACGATTTGTATCGTTCCTATCCAAGGTGTAACATGGACAGGACTGAACGATGACGTAGAAGCCTTGGACAAAGCGCTCGACGCATACAATGCCAAGACCGGTTATGATATACCTATCCACGTAGATGCCGCCAGCGGTGGTTTTATCCTTCCGTTCTTAAGCCCGGAGACAAAATGGGACTTCCGTTTGAAATGGGTTCTTTCTATCAGCACATCCGGACATAAATTCGGATTGGTTTACCCGGGATTGGGTTGGGTTGTTTGGAAAGACAAGAAATATTTGCCGGAAGAAATGGCATTCAGCGTAAACTATCTTGGAGCGAATATCACTCAGGTCGGTTTGAACTTCTCTCGTCCTGCCGCACAAATCCTCGGACAATACTATCAATTTATTCGTCTCGGATTCGAGGGCTACAAACAAATCCAATATAACAGTATGGAAATAACGAAATACATCCACCAAGAAATCGGTAAGATGGCCCCATTCGTTAATTACAGCAACGAGGTTGTGAATCCATTGTTTATTTGGTACATGAAACCGGATTACGCTAAGAACGCCAAATGGACACTTTACGATTTGCAAGATAAATTGCAACAAAGCGGTTGGATGGTTCCAGCGTATACACTACCGAAGAAGCTGGATAACTACGTGGTTATGCGTGTCGTAGTTCGTCAAGGTTTCAGCCGTGATATGGCCGATATGTTATTAGGTGATATCAAGAACGCTGTAGCTGCATTGGAGAAACTTGAATATCCGACTCCTACTCGCATCGCTCAAGACAAGAACGTTCCGGTTAAGGGTAAGGTATTTACTCACACCGCAATGAGCAACGCTAAGAAATAAAAACAAAATTCATCAAGGCGTGCATGAAAGGACTATCAGTGTTTTCATACACGCCTTCTTTAATCCAATTCATATATGGACAAAAAAATAACGATCGCCCAAATTAAGGAAGTAGCTCAACAGGCTTACGATCTTTACAAGACAAATACGGATGGTAAGAATGCCGATTACATTCCTTATCTGGCGAATATCAATAAAAATCTATTCGGAATCAGTATTTGCCTTTTAAACGGACAAACCATCGAGGTGGGAGATTCCGAATATCGTTTCGGTATCGAATCCGTATCGAAAGTACACACCGCTATCTTGGTACTGCGCCAATACGGAGCGAAAGAATTATTGGAGAAGATTGGTGCCGACGCTACCGGATTGCCATTTAACTCCATCATCGCTATCTTATTGGAAAACGACCATCCTTCTACCCCATTGGTAAATGCCGGCGCTATCACGGCTTGTAGTATGGTGAAGCCTGTCGGTGATTCCAAACAGAAGTGGGATGCTATCGTAGCCAATATCACGGATTTGTGCGGAAGCGCACCGCAGTTGATCGACGAACTCTACAAATCCGAGTCTGCAACGAACTTCAATAACCGCTCCATCGCTTGGTTGCTAAAGAATTACAATCGCATTTATGACGATCCGGATATGTCTTTGGATCTGTATACCCGTCAATGTTCTTTGGGTATCACGGCTAAGCAACTATCTGTCGCTGCCGCTACGGTCGCAAATTTAGGTCTTAATCCTGTGACAAAGAAACAAGTATTCGATGCAGAATTATCTCCGAAGATCACTTCCATGATCTCTACCGTAGGTTTTTATGAACACACCGGTGATTGGTTGTACACTTCCGGTATTCCCGCAAAAACTGGCGTAGGCGGTGGTGTCATGGGTGTACTTCCCGGACAATTCGGTATTTCCGCATTCGCTCCTCCTATTGACCAAGCTGGTAACTCTGTAAAGGCACAGCTTGCTATTAAGTATGTAATGAATAAACTCGGATTGAACGTGTTCAACGGTCACCGTGTGACGATCGTTGACTAATAGACTGAATCAGTTTAAACGAGAAGTAGTATAGAAAAAGTGTTTCATTACGATGGGCTGTTATACCATCTAAATGAAACACTTTATTTTTTGTATCAATAAAAATCGGATCAATTCTCCGACACGACCCAAGCCGAATCGTATACTTCCGTATTCGGGGTCTTATAATACATATCCTTTTCTTGAGGAATGCTTAATTTATAGGTCTTCCCACCTGTCACCAACTTACGATCACGGAGCCAAGGATTAAAACGTTTCAAGTCCGCATAAGTGATCCCATGCTCTTTAGCGAAAGCCGACAGATTCTGTATATCTTGGCTTACAGCCACGTCTACGGTAGAGATCGGCTTATACAGGTCACGGGCACGAAGCACAAAACCGTACTTCGACGGATTCTCGAAAATTTGCTTGATCGCCATGATTCGATAAATATAACGGGTAGTCTCCTCCACCAGCCAGAGATCAAAGGAGGAATCCGCATCTTGTTTGACCAGCTCACCGGATATACGTCCCATGCCGCCATTATAAGAAGCGGCTACCGCCGCCCAATCTCCATATTTCTTATAGGCGGCCTTCAAATAGCGGCAAGCCGCCCCGGTCGCTTTCTCCACATGGCAACGCTCATCGACCGTCGGGGTGATTGTCAAACCATACTCCCTTGCCGTGCCCTCCAGTAATTGCCACATCCCGACAGCACGAGCCGGAGAGGATACACGGGGGTCCAAATGGCTTTCTATCACCGCTAGATATTTGAAATCATCGGGAATGCCGTTCGCCTTCAAGATCGGCTCGATCACCGGGAAATAACGGTTCGCCCGCTTGATCAGAAGCATCGTCGTAGAATGGAAATAAGTAAAGCTACTCAATTCACGGTCATAGGCTTCCCGCATATCATAGCGGGTAATATCGATTAGTTTCCCACAAAAAGGAACCGAGGACGGAACATCCGGCGACAGGGTCATGGATGAGACAACCGGACGGCTCTCTATCACTTTTTCCACGTCATTCGAACCCATCGAGATACATGCGGTCAAGCAAACGACGCCTCCACATAAAAAACTAGCTAAATTATTCTTGGATATTCTCATTTTCATCTTGAATTGCTTTAGGTCTAAGAATGTTTATATCGCCTTTTTCCTTGTACTTAATGCCATCGGAACCTTCGGCTTCTATCACATAAAAATACACACCCGGCTGAACGTATTTACCGCCCTTCTTTCCATCCCATCCTTGGGCCGGATCTGTCCAGTAATACATCTGTAGGCCCCAGCGATTAAATATCCATGCCTTAAATTTCACCAACGACTTATAGGCAACCCGGAACTCATCATTAATTCCGGGCGTGGTACCCGGGGAGAATGCGTTCGGTATCATCAGATAAGACTCCGAGATATCAATCTGAACCTCATCTTCCGTGCTGCAAGTAGTGCTTTGGTCGCTTACTTCCAACTTGATGATAAAAGTCCCGGATTGGTTGAACGTATAATCCACCTCCTCACCCGTAAAACGAACAACCGGATTATCTTCTTCCCCTTGCCGATAGATTTTCCAATTAAACAGGGCGGCTGTCGGCGTATTCGCGATAGCCGAGAATTGAACAGTGGCGGGAGCGCAATAACCGCTCTTCGTCGTATTCATATTCGGGGCCTCTTGCTCAATCAGCAACGTGTCTATATGAGCATCTACCGCAGCGGCCTGATATTCATCGATACAAAGCGTGACCTCCTTTCCAAAATGACGAGCGAAATAATCGCCTTTCACACAGATCTCCGTATCACACCAAGGAGCGGGAATGGATTTACCGAACAAATTACCCTCGATGACCGCCGTCTCTTGTTTAGAGGTATATTCTTTTTTATCCGAATTGTATTCCAATGTATTATAAATAACATCAAATTGGCGAGACAGTTCACGTCTTGTTCCCGTATTCGGCCAATAATAATAAATAGGTTGGATCGTACCTGTCCCAGCCAAGACCAATCCGCTACATGGATCGCTATTATCGGAGACATGCAGGTTGGATATGTTTAAGGTGTATTTGCTGTAATCAACGATCCAGACGTAACGAGATACGGCTCCTTCCTCGACAAAATAGCCATATCCCTCCTCTACATTCCGAATGGTGGAAGTAGTTCCATTTTGGGTGGAAGCGACTTTCTCAGCCTCCAATCGTTTGGTTTTATAACGGTACCATTGATGCGAAGAAGAAGAGGATGAAGTATAACTAATCGTCACATTATCCATTCCATACACCAAGTAGACCTCAAGCCGCTCGGCGGAATCGCCGGAACTCTGCGTGGCTTTCATCGGGCTACCACTTCCTCCCGTCACCACATATTGGGCATACGAGACAGCCACTACAAACACAAAACTTAGCGATAACAGTATCTTTCTTAATTCCTTCTTTAGCATATATAGTCTAAAAATTACGGTTCCAAAATTAGGGAAATAAAAGGACATACGTAGCATGATAAGCAAAATTCACTATCTTTGTCACAAAATACTCCGAACAGCAAATGAACAAGATTAGTATATACGCATTGACGTTCTTTTTAAGTTTATCGAGCGTAACCGTTTATTCCCAAAAGAATAATAAGCAAGTTATTTTTACTAACGAACAAGGGAGCGATATATTTTATCATACCATCGAACGCGGACAAACCGTATACGCCATAGCGACCATGTATGGCGTAAGCGTAGAGGATATTTATCGGTTGAATCCGGAAAGTAAAGAAGGGATCAAGGCCGGTTCTACGTTAAGAATCCCGCAGAAGGACTCCGCTATCGCACCTTCCGGCAAAGCAGATAACTATACATACCATACGATCCAGCCGAAAGAGACCTTGTACTCTTTATCCATTAAATATTCAGTGCCCGCTACGGATATTATCGCCGCCAATCCGGGTCTCTCCACATCGACCTTTACGATTGGTAAGAATATCCGGATCCCGCCGACACGACTGGAGACCTTGCCTACTACGGAAAAAAAGACCGTACAGAAGGAAATGGAATATACCATACAGAAAAAAGAGACCATGTACCGTATCTGCCGGAAGTTCGATATTTCCAGCGTGGAGCTTTTAAGACTCAACCCCGAGCTGAAAAACGGAGTGAAAGCGGGCATGGTTATCAAGATACCGGTAGCCAGTGAAGAAGTGATCACCCAAAACATAAGACAGCCGGAAGAGCGTGAGGTGAACGCCCTCCTCTCTACTCCTAAAGATATAAAGAAGGTGAACCGTATCCAAGTCGCCTTATTGTTGCCGTTCATGACGAACGAGACAACGCAATCATCCGCGACCTCCCGTTTCGTGGAATATTACGAGGGATTGCTATTGGCGGTCGACAGCTTGCGAAATATGGGAACCTCTATCGAGCTATCGGTATATGATACTGGAAACGGTACGAAGAAAGTCAAGGAGATATTGAAAGAAGATGCGTTATCAAACGCTAATTTGATCATTGGCGCCGTACAGAACGACCAAATCGGATTGATCGCTGATTTTGCCCAAAAGCATAATATCAAATACGTGATCCCTTTCACCTCCAAGAATGATGATGTCTTGTCAAACGCAAATGTTTATCAAGTAAACACACCTCATTCCTATTTATACTCCAAGGCGGCACAAGCCGGATGCGATTTATTCTCGGATTACAATATCATACTTGTCAATATAAAGGATAAAGAAGAAAAGCCAGAATTTATCAAAGCCTTCAAGACGGAGATGCAGCAACGCGATATCCCGTTCAAGGAAGTAACTTATAAAGGGGATACTTTCGCCACGGATATAGAGGCAGCCATGGTAAGGGACAAGCGGAATGTGGTATTGCCAACCTCCGCCTCCTTAGATGCGGTGAATAAGATCAAGGCACCGCTCCGTATGCTTTCCGAGTTGAAAGAGGAGGAGAAAGAGCCTTATATGGTCAACCTATTCGGTTATCCGGAATGGCAGACCTATACAAGAGAGTGTCTGGAGGACTTCTACGCATTGAACACCTATATCTATAGTAGTAATTTCTATGCGGACAACTTATCTCCGGAAGTCCATAGCTTTTATTCCGATTATAAAAACTGGTATAGCAAGAATTTAATCAACACATTCCCGAAATATGGAATCCTAGGCTTTGACACGGGTATGTATTTCCTAGGTGCCATCAATAAATATGGCTCGAACTTCGAGAATAATTTAGACAAGATCCATTATAAGAGCATCCAGACCGGATTCGATTTCCATAGAGTGAATAATTGGGGCGGTTTTATCAATACGAACTTGTTTATTGTACATTACAAGAATGATTATACGGTAACCCGCGGTGAGGTAAGATAATTGATATGATGACGAAAAAGATATTTGTAGCGATATTTCTGTGCATGGCAAGCTTATCGATTTGCTATGCGCAGAAAAGTACTTTTAAGCAAGAGCTTGCGGTTGGAGCGTCCTTCGGATTAAATTTCTCTAGCGTAAGTTTTGCCCCAAAAGTCCCTACGAAGATGAAACTTGGGTTTAACGGGGGAGCGACGATACGTTGGAATACGGAACCCAATTTAGGCATACAGGCGGAATTGAACTTTACCCAACATGGATGGGAAGAGAAGTTTGAGGAGAAACCTCAATATAAATATAGCCGTACGGTAAACTATATGGAGCTTCCGTTCTTGACGCACATCCATTTCGGAAGCAAGCGAGTGCGTGTATTCGTCAATCTAGGGCCTAAAATCGGTTATGCGCTGAGCGAAAGCACGGAGTCGAACCTTAATGGCGAGAACCCGAACGCGAACCGTCCGGACGAACAACATACATTGGAAGTCCAAAAGAAGTTCGATTGGGGGCTTTGCGGCGGACCGGGAATCGAGCTCCGCACCGGAATAGGCTCTTTCCTGTTGGAAGGTCGTTATTACTATGCGCTGGGCGATATGTTCAATAGCCGTAAAGGAGACACTTTCTCTAAATCTTCCAGCCAAATAATATCCGCGAAACTAACCTATCTGATTCCCATCTTTAGTAAATAAAGGGGATGGACTCGTGATATCGTAACAATCAATTGAAGATCTGTGCCGCAAGTAATCCCACTCACGGGATAAGAACGGTGGATAGTATAGCCAAGCTCCGGACGATCTGATCTTTTCACGGATGTGAAGAGATCTTTGGATACAGGCGTACAAGCTACTTCCGATAATACCTTTATCCAACAGGAAGGTTCTACAGTAATAAATCATGAATACAATGGGGAACGCATCTAACTATCATTATTGTTGAGGTGACCTACTATAAAAGAAAAGGCCATCCGTCACGGACAGCCAATCTCATTGTTAACCTTAAATCTAATACCATGAAAAACACAGTGCAAATATAGAGACTTTATGTTATGCAGCATAATTTTCGAACAAGAAAAGCTCACTCATTAACTTTATTTAAGACAAACATGCTATACAACATAGAATTCAGCTCTTTTTATCTCGTTTTTTCTATTAATAGCGAAATACTACCACTATAAATATTTCTTACCTTTGCATTTATAAACATAAATATGGATTAATATAAGAAATCATGCTAATTATAGGTATAGCGGGCGGGACTGGTTCCGGGAAAACTACAGTGGTAAAAAAGATCATAGAGAGTTTACCTCCCGGTGAGGTTGTATTACTCCCTCAAGATTCTTATTACAAAGATAACAGCCATGTGCCGGTAGAGAAACGTCAATATATTAATTTCGACCATCCCGACGCATTTGATTGGCCGCTCCTCTCAGAGCAAGTCACCTTGCTGAAAGAGGGGAAATGCATCGAGCAGCCGACTTATTCTTATCTTACCTGCTGCCGATTGCCCGAGACCATTCATATCGAGCCTCGTGATGTTGTCATCATCGAAGGGATCCTCGCTTTATGCGACCCTCAATTACGAGACTTGATGGACTTGAAAGTATTTGTCGATACAGATTCCGACGAACGTCTTATCCGTGTGATCCAACGGGATATGATCGAGAGAGGACGCACGGCGGAAGCGGTAATGGAACGCTATACCCGGGTACTAAAGCCTATGCACCTGCAATTTATAGAGCCTAGCAAACGATATGCCGACCTAATTATACCCGAAGGAGGAAGCAACCAGATCGCCATCAATATCTTGAAAATGTTTATCGAGAACAATCTGGGGCTTCCCCATACAGAAAATCAATAAACCAATCGTTCCGACAGGGATCTCCCCAATATAAATGCGTGTACCCCGCCAATACGTTCTTGTAGCGATATAGCGGGGTATCCGTTTGACCTCCTTTCGCCGTAAAGGCTTTCGCTACCGAAGGCAGCGGGCTTTCCATAGGCACGATCCGGGAATAATGGAACTCATGCCCTCGTAGGACATCATTCTTATAGCATAAAGTCCGATACCCTAAACGTAACTTCATGTTCTCCATCGTGGCGGATTGCGGTAATACACCGGCCATTGGATAGGCATTCCCATCCGTACCGATAATCTCTTTACAGAGATACATCATCCCCCCACATTCCGCCAGCAACTTGCCCCCCACTTCCACAAAGGAATGAATCGATTCACGCATCCCGGAATTCATGCTCAACTCCGATAAATATAACTCGGGATATCCACCCGGCAAATAGACAAAATCGGCCTCCGGTAAACAATCATCCCTCAATGGACTGAAATAGGTAATCTTGCCTAGAGTATATAAGAAATGTATATTTTCCTCATATGAGAAATTAAAAGCGGGATCACGGGCGATGGCTATATTTAAGTTTGCCTTTGAAACAGTCCTCATGACTTCCTTAACCCGAGGAACTGGCTGTCGCTCTGGCAAAGCCGTGATTGCCAACAGGCGGTCTATATCCACATGCTCCTCCACCAAGCAAGCAACCCGGTCCGCAAACTCCTCAAAGCAAAAATCCTCATCCAACGACAACCCCAAATGCCGGCTCGGGATCTCTACATCCGCACACTTCGGTAGATAGCCTAACGCTTCCACACCCGCATCCTCACACGCTTGTCTCAAGAAAGAATAATGACTCTCCGACGCCACGAAATTAAATACCGCCCCCACGACATTCAGATCTTTCCGAAAATTCCGGAAGCCATAAAGCAAGGGAGCTACCGAATAAGCTGTACTTTTAGCGTTCACCACCAATACGATCGGTATCCGCAATAAACCGGAGATCTCCGCACTACTCCCTCGCATGGCATCGTAGCCATCGAACAGCCCCATCACCCCTTCGGTCACGGCTACATCCGCATTCGAGGTATACCGGGCATATAAATCCTTGATATGCCCTTCCGACATCATGAAACCATCCAAATTCACGGAAGCGCAACCAGCCGCCATTTTATGATGACGAGTATCTATATAATCCGGCCCACACTTAAAAGGCTGCACCCGTAAAGAACGATTTCTCAAGGCACGAAGCAATCCTAAGGTAAAAGTAGTCTTCCCGCTTCCCGACGAAGCGGCACCTATTAGCAAATGAGATCTCATGTATTCTGTTTCTAATATATCTGGGAAACAAAGATATGAAACCAACTCGTAAATGTAACATAGAAATAACATAAATTCTTGTTATACTATAAATCGATCCTATTATATTCGCTGCATAAAACAAAAAGAATAAGTAGTTAGTGAAAACAAGATTAACCATATTATATAGTATTTGTTGCATATCAATGTTTCAGGGCACGACTTTTTCCCAAACAAGCACTTTTACCCACCGAAACGACAGTTCCAATCTAGCGCCTTTATCTACTTGGGGAAGAATCCAAAGACAAACCGACAAGATAATTACCAGCAATGTTTTCCAAATGACCTATATCGGGGTACCGTTGATCGTTAGCGGTTTGATTATCAAGAATGAGGACGATCATTTTCAGAGTTTGCGCAATACATATATTCCAAATTTCCGATACCATTACGACGATTACCTGCAATATCTACCTGCCGTAGCGATGCTTGGCTTAAAAATAGGCGGTGTACAAGGAAGAAGCTCTTGGTCCCGAATGCTCGTATCCGAAGCCATCACCGCCAGTATCATGGGAGCGACCATCAATACGGTGAAACATACGGCAAATGTCACCCGTCCGGATGGTTCGAACAATCATTCTTTCCCTTCCGGGCACACGGCCATGGCATTTATGGCCGCCACCATGTTGCATAAAGAATACGGGACGACCCGTAGTCCTTGGTATAGTATAGGGAGGCTATACGGTAGCGACCGCCACGGCCGTATCTCGGCGACAAGCATGCCTTTATCCCTTACGAAACCCTTAGCGAATCCGACAGTTCCCGGTACGACCTATCAAGTGAACGCCCTAAAATCCGATCCTCTCGACATGATCGGCGGATACATCGGCTCCTACCTATCGTATCCGGTGACCAATCGATTTCTCTTGGGCACGAAACTGCTAATCGGATGTAATTACAGCCCAGCCTCCCGAATATCAGCATTGGGCGTGGAGGAAGGCAAACCGGAAACGATTGAGAAAGAGATCGTAAACACGAATGTAAAGCGTTTAATATAGGATATAGCACAAACTCCTCTTTCTCATACATATTGCATCCTAATCTAAATGTGCGGGTATTTCTCGATTATACTTTTATCCCCTCACGATTCGTATCATACATAGCCAACCCCAAAAAAGAAACCGATCGCTTCGAGCATCATAAGACCTTACAGGCCTTGACGCTCGGAGCATCGGTAAATATCATGCTTTGGTAGATTTAAAAATCAATATTGCTCCTTCTCGTTCGGGAAATCTTGAGATTTCACGTCCTCGATGTACGCTTGTACGGCACGGGTAATCTCCTCCCCTAAATTAGCGTAGCGACGTAAGAAACGGGGAGAAAAGCCTTGATTGATACCGAGCATATCATGCATAACCAACACTTGACCATCTACGCCTCCACCGGCGCCAATGCCGATAACCGGGATCGTAAGCTCCGAAGCGACACGAGCTGCCAACTCCGCCGGGATCTTCTCCAGCACCAAGGCGAAACAACCTATCTCCTCTAGCAAATGGGCATCCTCGATCAGTTTATTAGCCTCGGCCTCTTCACGGGCACGTACCGTATACGTACCGAATTTATTGATCGATTGCGGCGTCAATCCTAAATGTCCCATAATTGGAATACCGGCACACAAGATACGTTCGATAGATTCCCGAACCTCAGCACCGCCTTCCAACTTGATACAATCGGCATGCGTCTCTTTCATCACCCGGATAGCGGAGGCCAAGGCTTCTTTAGAGTTTCCTTGGTACGTACCGAAAGGCAGGTCTACCACCACCAGCGCACGATTCACCGCTTTCATGACCGATTTACCATGGTAAATCATCTGGTCGAGCGTAATCGGCAAAGTGGTCACGTTTCCAGCCATTACGTTAGAAGCGGAGTCTCCCACCAAGATCACATCCATTCCTGCTTGATCGATCAATTTCGCCATCGAATAATCATAGGCGGTAAGCATGGATATTTTCTCGCCACGCTGCTTCATCTCTATCAAGCGATGTGTGGTCACCTTTCTATTATCATCTACTTTTGCGACAGACATATTATATTTTTTTATTAATTGTTTCGGCCGCAAAGGTAAGTATTATTATTTATTTTCAAGACAAACATTCACGGCACTTAAGCCTCTGTCGCCACGTTCAAGGTCGAACGTCACGATATCGTTCACGGAGATATCATCCACAACATTGTTCACGTGAAAGAAATACTTTTCCGTCCCCGACAAGTCACGGATAAACCCGAACCCTTTTGCCTCATTAAAATAGTCTACCCTGCCCCTTAAGATAACGGGAGCCACATCCTCTTTCTTAGGAGTCGAGATCAAGATATCTTCCTGATTTATCTCTTCTTTTTGACGAAGTTCGGGAGGGACAGAGGTGATCATCCCATTTTCATCCACATAAGCGATCATATCCTCAAAGCTAGTCGCCTTACCGGATGATTTTCTTTCCTCTTTCCTGTTCTGTTTCTCTACTCGGCGGGCTTGTTTCTTTTTCTCGTTTTCACGTTTACCAAATGATGCGTATTTTGCCATACAGTCGATTTTAATTTATACTAGGGCCTCACGTTCCGTGAAGCGTTGTTTATACTAACTTAGCGTGAGAATTGATGATTAAAGGAGAGATCCGCTTAATAATAATATAAAAAGAAGAACTATGTCGATAATGATTCTAGACTCAAACTTTCGCAAAGATAATAAAATAAACGGAGAAAACCTTATAGATCCTCTCATTTAAGAATAAAAAAACTTACTTTTGCATCCTATACCAAAAAGCATTTATGAAACTACTTTTTTTTGATTTAGAGACTACCGGCATAAAATACTGGAGAAATGGCGTCCACCAAATAAGTGGGGAGATCGTAATTGATGGGGTTACGAAGGAATCTTTTAATTTCAATGTCTGCCCACATCCCCAATGTGAGATAGAGGAAGAAGCGCTTCGCATTTGCAACGTGTCCAAGGAACAGATACAAGCTTATCCTCCCATGCGAGAGGTGTACGTTAAATTCGTGAACATGCTGTCCAAATACGTGGACAAGTTTGATAAAAAAGACAAGTTCTTTCTCGTAGGATACAACAACGCCTCTTTCGATAATCACTTCTTGAAAGCCTTCTTCGTACAGAACGGAGATAATTATTTCTACTCATGGTTCTGGGTGAACTCGATCGACGTAATGGTATTGTCTACCCAGCATTTGATGCGCAAACGGCATGAGATGACAGATTTCAAGCAGGAAACAGTGGCAAGGGCTTTAGGCATACAAATAGATTCCGCTAAATTGCATGACGCATCCTATGATATTCAATTAACCAAAGAAATTTATAATAGGATATCCTCCCTCTCATTTATGGGTTGATTGATTCTTTTTATAAATTATCGTTTTTGACTATAGGTTGATTTAATTATCTTTACGGCGTAGAATCAATTTTTAAGATGTCTGTGAAACATAGTATCCGTATTTTCTTCTTTATTATCGCTCTCGTATATACAGGTTCCTTGACTGCCCAAGAAAAGGCGTATCCGAAAAACGGAGAGGGCATCACTCTTTTTCTCAAACGCTTCAACCGTACCGGCGGGACGTATCAGAAAGAGTTTATCGAGCTTAATAAAGGGAAGTTGGGTAAAAATAACACTCTGCGCATGGGCGTAAAATATACCTTGCCTCCGCTCGCCTCCGCCCCTCAGAAGAAGAATTATCAGCCCCTATTCGGCAAGTCGCTAGCCAGTTACAAAGTAACCTCTTCCGATTTAAAGGGAGCTTGCTTTTATCTGGTCAGCGGTCATGGCGGTCCGGACCCCGGAGCGATCGGTAAAATGGGCTCCCATGAATTGCATGAGGATGAATACGCTTACGACATCATGCTACGTCTGGCACGCAATCTTTTAACGCGAGGCGCAAAGGTACATATTATCATCCAAGACGCAAAGGACGGAATACGTGACCAGCAATTCCTCAATAACAGCAAACGGGAAACTTGTATGGGTAGTCCGATCCCCCTCAGCCAAGTAAGCCGTCTGGATCAGCGTTGCGCCAAGATAAACAGCTTGAGCCGGAAAGATAAAGAAACTTATAAGAGAGCGATATTCATCCATGTGGACAGCCGGAGCCGGCATCAAAGGACCGATGTCTTTTTCTATCATAAGCCCAAGGATCAAGCGAGCAAGCGCTTGGCTAAAACGATGAAATCCACTTTCTCGCGCAAATACAACCGCCACCAGCCGGGCCGGGGATTCTCGGGCACGGTAGACGATCGTAACTTATATGTATTACGTCACACGACCCCGACCTCCGTATTCGTCGAATTGGGCAACATACAAAACCAATACGACCAACAACGGATCATCCTCAGCAACAATCGGCAAGCCTTGGCCAACTGGCTTTGCGAGGGTTTTGTCACGGATTATAATTATTATAGGAAGTAGCATCCCTAATGATCTATTATACTAACACATATCCTGCGGCAGAAATGTCATATGAGCGATCTTAACAGCAATGTAACATATATTTCATTTCTCCGAAATAAGAATATCCGTTCTTTGCCAAAAATAATTATATTTGTATATGGAGAGCCGTAAGGCACTCTTTTAAAAAACAGAACAGCTTATGGCAACAACTCGTATTCTTGTAGTGGATGATGAAGAGGATTTGTGTGAGATCCTTAAATTCAACTTAGAAATAGAAGGTTATGAAGTAGATACCGCCTATAGTGCGGAAGAGGCATTGAAAAAGGATCTGACCGTTTACAATTTATTGTTGTTGGATGTCATGATGGGAGAAATCTCCGGTTTCAAGATGGCACGTATCCTGCGACAAGATGAGAAGACGGCCAATACCCCTATCATCTTCCTCACGGCCAAAGATACGGAGAACGATATGCTCACAGGGTTCAATCTCGGGGCGGACGACTATATCTCCAAGCCTTTCTCCATCCGCCAAGTGATAGCGCGTGTTAAGGCCGTACTAAGAAGAACTTCCGAGAAATCAAAAGATAAAGAGATTGAGAAACTCGAGTATGAGACATTAGCTCTTGATACGAAACGCATCAAGGCTACGGTAGACGGGGTGGAAGTTCCATTGACCAAAAAAGAGTTTGAGATACTAAAACTTCTATTGGAAAATAAAGGGAACGTCTTCTCCAGAGAGGAAATACTGTCTCGCATCTGGAAAGACGAGGTATATGTTCTAGACCGTACCATCGATGTCAACATCACCCGGTTACGTAAGAAAATAGGTCCTTATGGAAAGAACATCGTAACTCGCTTAGGTTTCGGTTATTGTTTTGAATGCTAATATTGTCGTGAATCATGGTAAAGATAGATGGTGAGAAAAGGCACCGGATACCGTTTAGCCAACGGCTTTTCTGGTCGGTCTTTTTTATGTTCTTGGGCTTTACGGTCTGTTTCCTGCTATTCCAATATCAGCGGGAAAGGGAGTTCGCGCAAGAAAAAAGTTGAACAATGTGTTGAGTAACTATAATTACCCAATTATTCCGCAAATGCCAACAAAGTACGGACATCAACCAGACCGTAATAAGTTTCATGGACGACATCCCTCAAAAGGATTTGCGGGTAACCATTATAGATCCGTCCGGCGACGTATTATTTGATAATAGCGGGACGGATGAGTTCAATAATCATAACGATCGAAGCGAGGTACGCAAAGCCCGATTATATAATGAAGGGTTCGCTATCCGTTCCTCGGAATCTACGGGAAAAAGGTATTTCTATTCGGCATCGAATATAGGAGGTTATATTTACCGCTCAGCCCTGCCCTATGATCCATATGTAAGAGGGATATTGACGGTAAACAAGGACTTCATTTATTTCATGGCATTGATGACCTTGATTTTCTTCTTTGTCCTTTCCCGTTTTACTTTCAGCATAGGTAAAACGATATCCAAACTAAGGGATTTCGCCTTAAACGTAGAGAAAGATCGAATGCCTGCGGTCGATTATGTTTTCCCGAATGATGAACTAGGTGATATCTCACAGAATATCGTAACCTTATACCATCGGCAACAGAAAGCGAAAAACGAGTTATCCATGGAACGGGAAAAAGCTTATCAAACATTTCCAATATTCCAAGGAAGGCTTCGCTATGTTTACAAGTGAAGGGCGGAGATTCTTTCTAACATCCTATTCATTCAATTCATAAATGTCATATCCGACACCCAGATCCACCAAGTGGAAGACGTTACTGATATAGCCGAATTAGAACCAATCCGTACCTTCTTGAATAAGAATATCCGGAATCTGAATCGGAAAAAGAAAGTATTAAGAGAGTCCGTGACTATTGACAAGAACGGTAAAATATTCTTGATCGAATGTATTTTTATTCCTCGATAATAGTTATGAGATCTCTATTAATGATATATCCCGTCAAGAAGAAGAAAGCCGGATGAAACGACAGCTTACGCAGAACGTCTCTCACGAGCTGAAAACACCGGTCAGCAGCATTCAAGGGTATTTGGAAACAATCCTATCCAACCCAGATTTGAGTCCGGACAAACGTCAATTTTTCTTGGAACGTTGTTATTCCCAAAGTACCCGCCTTACAGGATTATTACGAGATATTTCCGTATTAAACAGACTTGACGAGGCATCCGAGATGTTCGACCTCACGGAAGTAAATATCACGAAGCTTATCGCCGAGATACAAAAAAGAATGCTCCCAAGATATGGAAGAAAAACACATCACGTCGGAAATTATCCTCCCGGGAGATCCGACCGTGTTCGGGAATAACTCCCTACTCTATTCCATATTCCGGAATCTATATGACAACGCGATCGCTTATGCGGGAGAAAACATAAGGATTACCGTCAACTGCTATAAAGAAGATCCTAAATATTATTACTTTAGCTTCTCCGATAATGGAGTGGGTATCCCGGAAGAACATATCAATCGCATATTCGAGCGCTTCTACCGGGTAGACAAGGGACGCAGTCGTAAGATCGGAGGAAACCGGATTAGGATTATCCATCGTTAAAAACGGGGTTAATTTCCATAAAGGACAAATATCGGCGAAGAGCAGTCCGGGGAAAAGGGGTTACTTTTTTCTTTCACTTTGAAAAAGAAACTATAAGGCAGACCTCTAAAATTCCATAACATACGCTTGATATTTAATATTAAAATGTATTTTTGTATTGAACATCATACAATATCATGAGAAATACCTATTTAGTATTATTTATCTATTTAATGATCCCAATGTTTTCTTTAGGGGAAAACACCTATACTACCCAACAAAGGGAAGACAGCCTTTTATCCCTATTAAAGTACTCGCCAGCCATAAATGAACAGATCGAGTTATATAAGGATTTAGCGACAATGTACAGGCAAATGCCCAAGGAGATTGTTTACCTAAACAAAATGGCAGATGTGGCAAGCTCCACTTCGAAAGGTCATGCTTCCTTATATTACGCATGGGCCAACTTATCCCGCCATTATTACAATATACAAAACAGGGATAGCCTGATTTACTGGTCGCATAAGATAGATTCATTGGCCGCGGCCAAGAATGAGGTTCCGGACGCATTATTCGATGCGCGAGGATTTATTTGCCAAATGGATCTATGGGACGGCAATTATGAGTTAGCGATGAACGGGGCGATCAGCCTATACAACTATGCCCGTGATACAAAGAGTGAATATGGATTGATTTGTTGCAATGAGAACTTAGGTTTAATCTATCAAGAAATACATCGGGATAGTGACGCGATAGTAGCTTATCGGGAAGGTCTCGATTTATTACAGAAACGAGGTGACAATCCGAGATTCGAGATGCAATACATGGGAAACCTCATCGAATCTTATCTACGAACCGACCATTTCACCGAGGCCGAGGAATTATTAACCCGTTACGATGAAATGATCCAAGATAGGGAAAGAGAGAATGAAGAACAAGGCACCGCATTCCCCGTGGATCGTTGCCGTGCGCTAATGTATGTTTTTTATGCGGATATGTATGTCCTTCAAGACAAGCCCAAGAAAGCATTGGAGACCTTGTTGAAGGCGACACCGATCGTAGAGAAAAACCGGAGATGATTATACGGAATTCTGCTACAACTTCGTTTTCGCCAAGTATTACTATTTAATAGGTAAGTATGGAAAGGCGCTGAATATCATAGACACAAATAAATTAACAGAAGAAGATATACGAACCTCGGAGCTGAAAGTCGAGATACTCGAAGCATTGGGACGTTATAAAGAAGCGCTCGCATTTAGTAGAGAAGTTGTAGAACATACCAAGATGTTGCATGACGAGGCCTTCAACCGGCAGATCAATCAGCTCCGGACATTACATGATCTAAACAATCAAGAGATGCAGGCATACGAGCTACAGCTACGTGAACAACAACTGCATACCCAAAGGTTGTTAATGATTATTCTACTCGTAGTATCGATCGTTCTTTTAGTGATGCTATACATCGTATACAAGTCCTATCGCTCCGCACGCCGCTACCAACGAGAACTTATGAAAGACAAGGAAGCCTTAGTAGAGTCCGAGCGTCAACTTCGTACAGCCAAAGAGATAGCGGAACACGCCAACCAGATGAAAAGCACGTTTATCGCCAATATCAGCCATGAGATCCGTACGCCGCTTAACGCAATTGTCGGCTTTTCGGAATTAATATCCGATGAATCTATTTCCGCTGGCGAAAAGAAAGAGTTTTTCTCCATTATCAACAATAACTCTTATTTATTACTTAATCTGATAAATGATATTCTTGACCTTTCTCGCCTAGAATCCGGGAATATGAAGTTCATTATAGAGAAGACAAACTTATCGGATTGTTGCCGGAACGCTTTGGCAAGTGTAGAGCACCGGGTCTTTCCGGGTGTTCAATTGACCTATACACCTTCTGAAGACCCCTTACATATTCAGACAGATTCGATACGTCTCCAACAATTATTGATAAACTTATTGACCAATGCCTGCAAGTTCACGAAAGAAGGAGAGATTAACCTATCTTATCAAATAGATGAGGACAAACAGCATGTACGTATCACCGTAACCGATACCGGATGTGGAATACCGGAGGATAAGCAGAAAGTCATATTCGAGCGTTTCGAAAAGGTAGATGAATACGCGCAGGGTACAGGCTTAGGGTTATCCATCAGCCAAACGATTATCGAGCATTTAGGTGGCTCCATTCAATTAGACCCGACGTATAAGCATGGAGCCCGGTTCATCGTACTCCACCCCTACAACCCTCTTGATAATCCATCATGACGTAAACCACGTCTTGAAATCCGGCACTCTCGCCTTGCTAACCAATATACGCTCCAAGGTCGGTACGATCAAATTGATCGCAAGAGCGTCCGTTAAACCAGAGATCGATATCTTGCACCGCCTTTCTGGATATCAAATATTGACGATTGATCCGGAAGAATAAGGCGGGATCAAGGCTATCGGCGAGCTCATCCAAGGTCTGCGTGAAAAGGTATTCTTTCCCGTCCGTCATCACCGCCTTTACATTTCCGTCCGCTATATAGAAAAATAAGATCATATCCACGGAAACAGGTAGCAGCTTATCCCCTTTCATAGGGATTAAGAAATGCGTTTTATATCCTTCCACCCGCTTCAAGGCTTGCATGACAGCGGAATAATCGATCGCTTCTTTCTCCACAGCCGTCGATTGTAACCGTGACAGCTTATCCAAAGCTTTCCGTATATCATCCGCATCGATCGGTTTCAGCAGATAATCTACGCTATTCACTTTAAACGCTTTCAGCGCATATTCATCATAGGCTGTCGTGAAAATGACCGGGCAAGAGATATCTACATGACCGAAGATCTCAAAGGCCGAACCATCCGCCAAATGGATATCCAGAAAGATAAGTTCCGGCATTGGATGCGATTGAAACCATTCGACACTATCCGTAATACTATCTAGGACATCGATCACCTCGATATCCGGATCAACCTCTCCCAGCAATGCCATCAAATTACGGACAGCCGCTTTCTCGTCTTCTATTATCAAAGCTTTCATACCAAAGGGATTGTTACGCTGAATATACTAGCATCTTCTTTTATGGAAATATCTTTCTTATACAAGAGGTTATAACGTTTACTCAGGTTCACCAAGCCAATACCGGTGCCTCCGCTATGTGTCAATTTCGGTTGGATGGGATTGCTAACCGTCAAGGAATCATGGTCCGAACGAACGGATATGGTCAATGAATGGCGGTTGCTAATCTCGTTATGCTTCACGGCGTTCTCGATCAAAAGCTGCACCGACATAGGAGGCAGTTGCTTAGACTCGTGCTCCTTCCCTAAGTCTATATCGAAGACCAGATTATCCTCATAGCGCATTTTCAAAAGGAAGATATAAGCGTTCACGAAATCCATCTCCTCCCGTAAAGTAACACTACGGCACTCATTCTCTTGCAAGGTATAACGTAAGACACGGGATAACTCCTGCAAATATTCTTGTGCCTTCCCGGGAGTCTCCCGGATCAAGGGAACGGAGCGTATTTAAGGAATTAAATAACATATGAGGATTAAGCTGACTCTTCAACGCCTCATATTGGTTCAATAGATTCTCCGCCCGCAATTGCTGGTTCTCGACCTGTACTTGCTGGCTTTGACGAATCAGGTAAATCATATAGCAACTACCCGTAACGACACACGACATGATAAAATCCCTCAACGGATGCAGATAATGATGTACCAAGGCGTCGATCGCCGGAATATCAAACTGATGGTGCAAGAACACGAAACCTTTTCCTAATAAATTATTCACGCACCAAGTCATTACGAACGAGAGAAGGACCTTCTGCCAAGAGATACGCGCTTTCTGCCGATTGAAACCAAAGACATACGTGTTCATCGCAAATAGCAGCAAGAGGGACACGAAGGTGAAAAAGACCTCATTCGCTACATCCAATACCGACATATCCGGGAAAAGAGCGTTCTGCCCGGTAACGTCAAACAACGACACCAATTCCGGGAAATGGATCAAGAAGGCCACCATGATCGATATGATGACCAACGAGAACACATATTTATTCTTTATATTCATTTTCTTCATGAAGGCAAAGATAGTCATTTCTTCTCTACCCGTGCGGAAACATACATACCGGGACGAAAACGGGGATTCGTCTCTTTCACCCGAGCGTACATTTCCAAGGAACGGCTCGTCTCGTCCACCTCCTGTCCGATCGAGATCAAGACCGCATGGAAGGTCTCCTTCCCCATTCCATTCACCCGGAACTGTACTTGGTTCCCAATGGATAAGTCCGCTAAATCCTTCTCATAAGCGGTCAGGCAAAGGAGAGTCTCGCCTTTATCGATCACATCACAGATCGGTTCGCCCGCGTTCACGTATTTACCGAGATTAATGGACAGTCCGGCGACATAACCGCTTAATGGCGCTTTTACCTCCAAATAAGGTTGGATACCGTCTTCCAGAAGATCGCCGGCGGAGACACCTAGGATAGCAAGTTGCGCGGCGGCGGCATCTTGACGGCTCTTCATGGAAAGATAATCCGCCTTGCTTTGCTGGAAACGTTTTTGCGAGGCCGCTTCTTGCTCGCTCAAACGCTGTTGCCTTTTATACTCAGCCTCTAAGTATTCCGTTTGGGCATGGGCATCCAAATAGGTCTGTTGCAACGTGATAAAATCCGGATTCTCCAAGCTGACGACCACGGAGCCCTTCTTCACATAATCGCCCGGAAGCAACGTAGTAGCATGAACCGTGCCTCCCATCGTCAACGTAACCGTAGCCTGCCGCTGCGGGGGAACTACCATGATCCCGTTGAAAGAGGAGTGATTCGGAAGGGCCGTTGCCGAGGAAATCCCATCCACCTCTACGCTATCCACGGATGGTTCGGACGGTACGTTTTCTGCTACTTGAGTAATAGCGGGCCGGGCAGTTATGTCTTGCGAATCGCCCTGTCCTTTCTCCGCATTGTTTGTCATACTGCATGCGGCCAATGCCATAAGAGCCGCAGGAATCCATATCTTTTTCATCTTATATTATTTTTCTGGTTATCTACTATACAACTCCAACTCAAGCGCCGATATATTATAGGCATATACGGCCTCGATATATCCCCGCCGGATCTCCCGGGCGGCGTTCAGGCTTTGAACAAACTGCGTGATATCTGTCTCGCTCTCTTTGAACTGTACCGTCGCGCTCTTCAACAAAGCATCCGCTTCCGGTAAAGCGCCGGTCGTATAATAGCGGATATGCTCTCCTTCCTTACGAAGCGCGACGCTCAACTCCTCCACCTTATTGTTCAATTGACGGATGTTACTCTCCACTTCCGTGCGGGCGATATAGGAATCGATCTTCGCTTGCCTTACCCGGCTATGCTGCGGGAAGAACAATACCGGGAACGAGATCCCGACCATCCAAGAGTCCAGACCGCTCAACGGGGCTATTTTCTGACGCACATATCCTACCGATAGTTCCGGGAAGAAACGGCTCCGTTCGATACGAAGCATGGCTTTCTTCTCATCGGCCACGCTCCCGAAATAATTCAGATGGATATCAGACGGAGCGATCTCGGCTATGCGAGCGGGGAATAAAACCAATGTCGTATCCATAGGCAGCAATAGGGAATCCGAATAACAAGTCCATGAGAAACGACGGGCAGCCAATTGCAACTCCTCCTCCGCCTGCGACAAACGGGTCTGTAGATCGGCGACCAAGGTAGATGACATATTCCGCTCCAATAGCGTGATATCCCCTTGCTCATAACGCAACTGACTTGCCTTTCGCAAACGTCCGGCCCACTCGATCTGCTCTTTATACAAGGCACATAGATGAAAGGCATATTGATAATAAGCCCATGCCCGTTTTACCTCGGCCGTAATCTCCTTCTTCACCAAGTCCCGGTAATATTCTCCCGTGGCGACTTGACGGTTCACCAAGGCGTTCTTATAAAATGGGGTCAATAGAGAGCCCAAGGATTGCGTGATCTCCATCTGATTGTCGTTTCGTGTCTCACCGTTGATCTGTCCCCATGAATAATTAAAGGTGGTCGGTGACACCTCCCAGCTCTCTCCCCGTGAAGCACGACTACGTTCAATGGATGCCGTGGCAGTCTTCAGGCGAGGATGATTCTCCAAGGCGATCGTCACGGCTTCTTCCAACGACACCGTCTGTTGGGCATGCGTGGGGAATAAGATACCTAAAAAAAGAAGAAACGGCAATAGGCGCTTCAACCAGCGTTGGCGCTTCCAAGCGGCCGAGCTATTTACCAACCGATAAAATACCGGGATAATAATCAACGTCAAGATCGTGGAGACAATCAAGCCTCCGATCACGACCGTCGCTAACGGACGTTGCACCTCCGCGCCCGCGGACTTCGCTATCGCCATCGGCACGAATCCTAGAGAAGCTACCAAGCCGGTCAAGAATACGGGGCGAAGTAGATGCGGACATCCTTTCGCGAGGATACGATTCGTTGTCATTTGATATTTAGTTTGTTTTCGTAAGTTATTAAAATGATTAATCATTAATATACCATTCAAAACCGCTACGCCAAACAAGGCGATAAAGCCGACCCCCGCCGATATACTGAAAGGCAACCCTCGTAACCAAAGGGCCAGAATACCCCCGATCAAGGATAACGGGACGGTAGAAAATACCACCAGCGAGTAGGTAACACTCTTAAAGGCAAAGAACAATAGCAATAAGATCAATGACAAGGCGACCGGTATCACGATCGTAAGCGTATTGATCGCATTCCGCAAGTTCTCGAACTGGCCGCCATACTCAAAGTAGTATCCCGGTTCCAGCTTGATATGCTTGTCAAGGGTTTCTTGGATAGTACGCACGACTTTCTGGATATCAGCGTCACGGACATTCACCCCGATCACGATACGGCGTTTCGTGGCATCCCGGTTAATCTGTAGAGGCCCGTTGACCAGCTCGATCGTAGCGACCTCGCTAACCGGGATCTGGATTCCCTCGGCAGTCCGTACAAAGAGCTTATCCAAATTCAGATCCGCCACTTTATCGTTATCCAGACGAAGCACCAAGTCGAAACGTCGCTCATTCTCGAAAACGACACCCGCCGCCTCTCCCGCATAAGCCGTACGGATGATCGTGTTCAACTCCTCTATATTCATCCCGTAACGGGCGATCTTGGCACGGTCGTAGTGTACGACCAATTGCGGCAGCCCCATCGCCTGCTCCACGATCACATCGGCGGCTCCCGGTACTTGCTCCACGAAAAGAGAAGCTTCCTTCGCCTTCTTATAAAGCTCCGCCATATCCTCTCCATATAGCTTGATCGCGATATCCGCCTTGGCCCCCGTCATCAATTCATTGAAGCGAAGCTGGATCGGCTGGCTGAAGTTAAACTCCGCCCCCGTAATCGGTTCCAAGGAAGCCTTCATCTTCTCCACCATCTCCGCACGGCTGGAGGCCGAGGTCCATTCCTTGAAAGGTTTCATCACGATCATGATATCCGCGTCTTCCACCGCCATCGGGTCGGTCGGAACCTCGGCCGTTCCGATCTTGGCTACCACATGCTTGATCTCCGGGAAATTCTTCATCAAGGTCTCTTCCGCTTGCTTCGATAGCTCGATACTATGCGTCAGGGAACTACCGGCGGGAAGCGTCATCTGCATGGCGAAATCCCCCTCATCCAGCGTAGGGATAAACTCCGCCCCTAACCTCGTGAATAAGAAAAGAGACACAGCCAGAGCCGCGAAAGAACAAGCGATCGTTCCCCAGATATGACGCAGACAGAAATGAAGCGTACGCCTGTAAACCCCGTTTAATTTCCCGAAGAAACGATCGGCGAATGTAGGCTTCGAAGAGATCGTACGCTTTAGGAACAGGGAGGCCATCATCGGCACGTAGGTGAGCGAAAGGATCAAAGCCCCGATAATACAAAACACCAAGGTCTTCGCCATGGGAGTAAAATATTTGCCCTCTATCCCGGTCAGCGTAAGTAGCGGGAAGAAGACGATCAAAATGATCAATACGGCAAAGGTAGCGCTCCGGGCGACATGACCGGCTCCGGCCTCGACCTCACGGTCCATCTCCTCGGCAGAGAGCGTACGCCCCATCAACCGCCTCGAATAGATATGCGCCAATATCCCCTCCAATATAACGATCGATCCATCGACCACGATACCGAAATCGATGGCCCCCAAACTCATCAGGTTGGCGGAGACCCCGAAAACACGCATCAAGATAAAAGCGAAAAGCATCGCCAACGGGATCACGGAAGCCACGATCAAGCCGGCCCGCACATTCCCCAAGAAGATGATCAATACGATAAAGACGATCAACGCTCCCTCTATCAAGTTACGGATCACGGTGGATATATTTCGGTCTACCAATTCGGAACGATTCAAATAAGGTTCTACACGAACACCTTCCGGCAACATTTTCTGTACCCTTTCGACCCGTGCCTCCAGTTCCTTGGTCACGACATTGGCGTTCGCACCCTTCAACATCATGGCGATACCGCCCACGCACTCTCCCTCGCCATCCTTTGTCATGGCTCCAAAACGCTTGGCGGAACCAAAGCGAACCGAGCCGACATCGCTTATATGAATCGGTATCCCTCCACGGTTCGTGATCACGATGCGCTCGATGTCCTTTATCTTGCCGATCATTCCCTCGCTACGGATGTAGTAAGCCTTATTGATTTTCTCGATATAACTGCCGCCCGTATTCTGGTTATTCCGGTTGAGCGCCTCAAACACCTCGCCGATCGTAATATTCAAGGAATAAAGGGCATCCGGATCTACCGCCACCTCATACTGTTTCAGATAGCCGCCAAAGCTATTGATCTCCACGATACCCGGTATACCGCTCAGTTGCCGTTTCACGATCCAGTCCTGAATGGTACGGAGTTCCATGGCGTCGTATTTCTCCTCATAACCGGGCTCCACGCTCAATACATATTGATAAATCTCGCCCAAGCCGGTCGTGATAGGCATCAGCTCCGGCGTACCCAGTTCCGTGGGGATTTCTCCCGCCACGGTTTGTATCTGCTCGTTTATAAGTTGGCGGGCATCTAAGGTAGGCACGCTTTCCTTAAATACGACCGTTACCAATGACAGGCCAAAGCGGGAAACGGAGCGGATCTCTTCCACGTTCATGATATTACTCATCGCTATCTCGATAGGCATGGTGATCAATTGCTCTACCTCTTGCGGGGCCAAGGTTGGCGATACCGTCACGATTTGCACTTGATTGTTCGTTATATCCGGTACGGCATCTATCGGTAAAGTCATCATGGCATAGATTCCCCCCAGAAGCAGAAACAAGGTTGTCAACCCAACGAATAGTTTCTTCTGAATAGAAAAATGGACAATCGCTTTAAACATCACTTCATTTATTTAATAGAATAGTTACAAAAATAAAAGGTAAGCGTTTGTCTGCCCCGTATAAAATAATGAAGTGACCGAAATCAAGGTTGAAGTATCGGTATGAGGAGTTGGAGCATATCAATAGAAAAAAAGGCTTCACATGCCCTCTATGACACATGAAGCCCCTTTTGTTATCCTATATAAATAATAAGAATCGTTGCCGTTAAAAGCGGATCAGCACTTAATGCTCAACTGTCGCAACACCTCACGGATCTTCTCATACGTGACGATACGTGTAGGAACCAAAGGCAAACGAAGCTTATTCTCGATAAAGCCCATCATATTTAACATACTCTTCGCTCCGGCAGGATTTCCATCCACGAACAACAGGCTGAACAGCTCCGTGAAGCTGTGATGGATCGTACGTGCGCTATCATAATCACCCGCCAAGGCCAGACGTACCATACGGCTAAACTCACGAGGGAAGGCGTTACCGATCACGGAGATCACTCCCACCGCACCTAATGTCATTAAAGGGAAAGTAATGCCATCGTCACCGGAGATCACGTTGAAACGGGCCGGCTTGTTCTTGATGATATCATCCATCTGGGTGATATTGCCGGAAGCCTCCTTGACTGCAATCACGTTCTTGAACTCACGGGCGATACGCAGCGTAGTCTCGGCCGTCATATTCACACCGGTACGTCCCGGAACGTTATAGAGTACGATCGGTAAATGAGTAGCGTTGGCGATCGCCTTGTAATGCTGGTAAATCCCTTCTTGGGAAGGCTTATTATAATAAGGTACGACCGAGAGGATAGCGTCGATACCCTCGAAATTATCGGTCTTCAACTTCTCGACAACCGACCGTGTACAATTACCTCCCACGCCTAATACGATAGGGATACGGCCCCGTACACGAGTCACTACCAAGCTTATAATGTTTTTCTTTTCTTCTTCCGTAAGTGTAGGGGTTTCCGCTGTAGTTCCCAGCACTACCAAATAATCCGTACCGTTCTGCACCTGATAATCCACCAGCTTGCCTAACGCCTCGTAATCTACACTCTCATCTTCCTTGAATGGCGTGATCAACGCCACACCCATTCCTTTTAAATTTATGTCTGCCATGGGGAAAATATTCCTTTTTGTTATTTAGCACTGCAAAAATAAGGAAATTATATCATTTAGCACGGATGGAACGCAAATAAAATAATATCTGTCCGAATAAATACTGAATATCGTCCTTATCTGTTACACTCAAGCCTAAGTCGTACCATTCTTGGCCCGGATACTTAATCCCGACCTTGAAGGCGGATGGATGCCGGAGAGCGATGTATTGCAAGGCATAACAACCCGGCCGGGTGATATCGATCAAGATATCCGCCTTGAGAGCGCCCACCTTTTTCAAGACACTATCGGAAGGAAATCCCCACGCGTTGAGATCGTTCTTTATATGTACAGGAATATTGGAATCGTCGAAAGGAATATCCGCTCCTTCGGACGGCACATACACACACGTCTTGATGTCCTTCTTCGCCTTGCGCAAAGGCTCCAAGGCCCTCATGACGTCCTCGTGATCCTCCATATTATACAAGACCAAAAGCGAACGTGCCTCATCCAAGGAAAGGGAACGACGCGGACGCCCCCCAGCGTCCGACACTTAAAGCCTGTATCTTCTTCTTGATAAAATAATTCGTAAACATTATTCCAGCATATTTAAGAACGCATCCTCGTTGATAATCTTCACACCCAGCTTCGCCGCTTTCTCCAGCTTGGCCGGTCCCATATTCTCGCCGGCAAGGATATAATCGGTCTTCCCCGAGACGGAGCCGCTATTCTTGCCGCCATGTTGCTCAATCATCGCCTTATACTCGTCACGTGAATGCTTGGAAAATGTCCCGCTGATCACGATCGTCAATCCTTTCAACTTCTCGGAACGGTTCGCCAATTGCTCTTCGGAAACCGCCATCCGCAAGCCCTGTTCCTTTAATCGGTTCACCAACGTACGGTTCTTCTCGTCCGAGAAATAACTCAATACACTCTGGGCGATCCGCTCGCCGATCTCGTCCACGGCTACCAAATCCTCTAAGGACGCCTGCTCCAATGCCTCGATCGAATGGAAAGCCGAGACCAAGCGTTTAGCGACCGTCTCTCCCACGAAACGAATCCCCAGACCGAACAAGACTCTCTCAAAAGGAACTTGCTTGGATTCCTCCAGACTCGACATCAGATTCTGGGCGCTCTTCTCCGCCCACCGTTCCAGACGCAATAAATCGGCAACCGTCAACGTATATAAGTCCGCCGAGTCTTTTACATAACCGGCGTTGTACAAATCCTCCACCGTTTCCGGGCCTATATTGATATTCATCGCCTTCCGGGTCACGAAATGCTCTATACGCCCCTTGATCTGAGGAGGACAGCCCGACTCGTTCGGACAGTAATGCGCCGCCTCTCCCTCCGGACGCACCAAAGGAGTCCCGCACTCCGGACACACACGGATAAAGCGGACCTTATCCCCCATCAGCATCGAACGAGCCTCCACGTTCACTCCCACGATCTTCGGGATGATCTCCCCGCCTTTCTCCACATACACTTGGTCGCCGATATGCAAGTCAAGCCCCTCGATAATATCGGCGTTATGCAGGGAAGCCCGCTTCACCACCGTCCCCGCCAACAATACGGGCTCGAGGTTCGCCACCGGAGTGACCGTCCCCGTCCGTCCCACTTGGAAAGAGACCGAGTTCAAGCGAGTCTCGGCACGCTCCGCCTGAAACTTATAAGCGATCGCCCAGCGAGGGCTTTTCGACGTAAAACCTAAGTTCCTCTGCTGACGAAGCGAGTTTACCTTCAACACGATTCCATCCGTCGCCACGGGCAGGTTCTTACGTTCCACATCCCAATAAGCGATATAATCGAATATATCCTGTAGGCTCTGGCATTTGCGGATCACGTCCGGAATCTTAAAACCCCATGTACGAGCCGCCTGCAAATTCTCATAATGCCCTTCGGCCGGCAGGTTCTCACCCAATAAATAATAGAAATAAGCATCCAGCTTACGGGAGGCCACGATAGCCGGGTTCTGCTGTTTCAACGTACCGGAAGCGGCGTTGCGAGGATTGGCGAACAAGGGTTCCTCCTGCTCCTCCCGCTCCTTATTCAAGCGATCGAACTCCGCCCAAGGCAGCAATACCTCGCCACGGATCTCGAACTCCTCCGGAAAATCAGAACCCCGGAGTCTTAATGGAACCGAACGGATGGTCTTGATATTCGCCGTCACGTCATCACCACGAGTACCGTCGCCACGGGTCACGGCACGCGTCAAGCGTCCTTTCTCATAGGTCAAAGAGATAGAAGTGCCATCATATTTAAGCTCCGCCACAATCTCGAAAGGCTCATTCAAGGAGCGGACCGTACGATCATAAAAATCTCGGATCTCATCCTCGGAGTACGTATTACCCAACGAAAGCATCGGATATTTATGTACTACTTGCTCAAACTCTTTCGAGAGGTCGCTCCCCACTCGCCGAGTCGGGGAATCCGGATCGGCGAACTCGGGATGCGCCGCCTCCAGTTCCTGCAACTCTTTCATCATCTTATCAAACTCAAAGTCTGATATTGTCGGTGCCGAAAGCACATAATAATTATAATTATGCCGCTCCAGCTCATCACGCAGGGCTTTTATCTTTGCTTCGACCATATTAGTATATTAATTCTACGTTGTCTATCCAAAACGTATTTCCCGGAGAGCCGATATAGGCCCCTCCGTGGCTGGAGGTGAACTGCAACACCATATGCGTAGGTGCCTCGCCCGGCTCCGCCCAGCCTACCTCTTGGATAGGAACACTTTTTCCTTTACTATTTAACGTATAACGTTCCTCTACTTGTATACGCATATACGGTTTATATTCGGGCTTGGATGTTATATTTCCATAAAGGATCGGGTAAGTAGCGTCATTTACCCAATCAGGGGTAGATTCCGTATAGCGTTGCACCATCGTACCGACCCGCTTGGAATAAACATTCCCTTCCTCGTCTTCCCATCGTTTCTGCAACAACAAGATCACCGCCAAGGAATCCTGCCCGGCCACCGTACTCTTACGACTGAACCCCGTACTACGTACCCGATTCTTCTCGGGAGCGGCTTTCACCTTATAATCAAACCGCAACGCTTTCGGCTTCTTGGAGAAAGGCACTCCTGATTGTAACATCGCTTGAGGGTTTTTTGTTCCCTTGATCGGCTCATGCACCGTACCCAAGAAAACGGAGCCGGCGGCGATCACCTCGATATCCACCAAACCGAAAACCTTCACGCTCTCATAACGGGTCTCCATGCGGGCGCACATCCCATCCCCCCGTTTCTCCGGGAAAACAGACGTATTGGTTTTCACCACTCCCGCCACTTTCGCCATCACGTTGGAAGTAGCCCACGGAGAACCGCCCATATTACGAAACGCCGTATTACCGACAATCGTATCCGAGGGCCCCAGCTCATAAAGCCATTTCGTATTTCCCCCGATAATGCCAGACTCATGAATCTCACGGACAATCCAATTATCCATGTCTCCATAAGCGAAGGGCACCACATTCTCCGATGTCACCCCATCCCCGTCCGCGAGAACCACGGACAGAGGCATACAAGCGATTGCCAAAAATAACGCTTTCTTTCTTAAACTCAAACCCATCCCTCTATCAATTTAATACCTATCTAACCCTTTATTTATAAGCTATAGCCCCATTCCTTCAAGGCCATGCCCCAATTTTCCTCTACAAGCCGGACCGTACGATCCTCGTACTTGTATTGGTTCTTCTTGTAGCCCTTCTTCTTGCCCAGATACTTCTCTATATCCGCCTTAGACTCCTTAAAGCCGGGTAAGTTTAATGTCCCGTAGATATTTTCCGTCATGGCGAAAGCGTCTTTCTCGAAATCCTCGAACTTCACTTCCACCAGATTGCCTTCCGGTATCAGGTGCTTCTCTTCCTCGTACTTATAGAAAAGACGGCGATATACCTCGATGAAGTTCGCCTCGATCTGCTCGTTCGTGATATCCTGCAAACGCAATGGCTGGATCGTATTCGTAAAGAAACTGCGGGTACTCTCGAATACCGTATACGGATTTCGCTTCAAGTAGATGAACTTAGCGTTCGGGAACATCTCCAGCAATGTCTTCACACGCCCCGTATGCGGCGGATTCTTGCTCAAGTACTGACTACCGTTCGTATTCCAGAGGGAAACCTTAACCAGACGCATGAAAGTATCCATGAAGATCCGCCGCTCCTCCTCCGTGATATCGTTAAACAATAAGTAACGATCGCAATACTCCATCCAGCGTTTCGGGAAGAACCAGAAATTATAATATGTATAAGGCATCATGTTCGACAAGGCGAACTCCTCCTCTTGCGGAAGATCCACCTTCAACTCCATATTATCGGTCGGACGCTTGTCGGGCATCAAGAACGCCATGTTCTTCTTGAAGAAAGGCTGTCCCCAAAGCATCAGGTTCGGAAATACGGTCTGGTACGTCGTGGTATAACCGAAATGCTTATCGCAGGCGAAGATGTTATGTACAAAGGTCGTACCACTCCGCCAATGCCCCAAGATAAACAAGGGGTCCATCTCCAGCGGCTTATCGGCCAATTTCTTGAACCGGCTATCCTCGATCGGCTTCAAGGCGCTCAACAGGCGGCAAACACCGGTCGTAAGGCGATACTTACCCTTAAAGCCCTTGTCTATCTGCTGCCGGGCCGTCACCTTCCTGAACGTATCCCAATCCGCCCCGACCAACGTATTGATCGGTAGCTTATCAAACTCCAACAATCCCATATCCTATCGTTTTTCCGTTATACATTTCACAGATACGCCCTGCCGGCCCAACTCCTCACAAACCTTACGGATCGCCTCATAGTGCTCCTCTCCGATTCCCATCTCCGGGAGGTTCAAGGTAGCCAAAGCGTCTTCCGTCACCATATCTTTAGCGTCCACACGGTCGATGATCATACCCACGGCGGACGTATTATTCGTAATCGGATCGATCAAGATAAACGAGCCGGTCTGCTTATTCCTCCTATACGGATCGAAGAACAACTCCTTGCCGGTAGTAAATACCACACGGCCGATCTCGTTCAGCTCCAGATGATCCACGGAAGACTGCTCCATCGTGTTCACGTTCACCTTATAGCGGATACTATCCACACGGGCACGTGTCGTATGAGTGGTCTGCTTGATGTAGAACTGCTTGTTCACGTCCATGGCTTCCTCATCCATCCACACCAGCATGGCCTCGAAATTACGGTCGCAGATCGGCAAGTTATCCGGGTGCACCAGCATCTCCCCACGGGAGATATCGATCTCGTCCTCCAAGGTGATCGTAATACATTGAGGAGGGAAAGCCTGCTCCAACTCACCCTCGTAGGTGACGATGCTCTTTACCTTCGAGGTCTTCCCGGAAGGCAACGCCATCACCGTATCTCCCTTACGCACGATACCGCTGGCCACCTTGCCGCTAAACCCACGGAAATCCAGATTCGGGCGCAACACGTATTGCACCGGATAACGGAAGTCCTCGTAGTTACGATCCAAGTCGATAGGCACGTTCTCCAGATAATCCAATAAAGACGTACCCTCGTACCAAGGCGTGCGATCACTCTTCTCCACCACGTTATCGCCATCCAAGGCCGACAAGGGGATATACGTGATATCCGGGATATCCAGCGGCTCCACGAAACGTTTATAATCCGCCACGATCCGGTCGAACGTATCCTTGTCGAAGTCCACCAAGTCCATCTTATTCACGGCCAGTACCACATGCTTGATCCCCAGCAAAGATACCAGATAGGTGTGACGGCAGGTTTGCGTGATCACGCCCGTGCGGGCATCCACCAAGATGATCGCCAGATTCGCCGTGGAACCACCCGTGATCATATTCCGGGTGTACTGCTCGTGTCCCGGGGTGTCGGCGATGATGAACTTACGGTTGTTCGTGCTGAAATAACGGTAAGCCACATCGATCGTGATACCTTGCTCACGCTCGGCCTTCAAGCCATCCAGCAACAAAGCGTAGTCGATATGCTCGCCGGCGTTGCCCATACGCTTGCTGTCACGCTCCAAGGCATCCAACTGATCCTCGTATATTTTCTTACTATCAAACAGCAATCGGCCTATCAAGGTCGATTTGCCATCATCCACCGAGCCGGCGGTCAAGAATCTCAGCAGGTCCTTCTGCTCGTCCTTATCTAGGAATTCCTTTATATTTAATTTTGTATCTGCCATGTCTCTTCTGTGTTAAAAATACCCTTCCCGTTTCTTCTGCTCCATACTAGCGTCCTGATCGAAGTCGATCACACGGGTCGTACGCTCGCTCTTCGTCGTGGTCATCATCTCCTCCACGATTTTCTCGATCGTATCCGCCTCGCTCTCCACGGCGCCGGTCAGCGGCCAGCAGCCCAACGTACGGAAACGGACCATACGCATACGGATCTGGTCCCGGTATTGCTCCGGCAAGCGGTCGTCGTCCGCCATGATCAAATTACCGTCGATCTCCACGCACGGACGCTCCTTGGCGAAATACAAGGGAACGATCGGGATATTCTCCAGACGGATATATTGCCAGATATCCAGCTCCGTCCAGTTCGATAGCGGAAATACACGGATGCTCTCGCCCTTATGCACACGGGCGTTATAGATATCCCACAACTCCGGGCGCTGGTTCTTCGGGTCCCATTGATGGAACTTATCGCGGAACGAGAAGATACGTTCCTTCGCACGGCTCTTCTCCTCGTCACGGCGGGCGCCGCCGAAAGCGGCGTCGAACTTATATTTATCCAGCGCATGCAGCAACGCCTGCGTCTTCATCAGGTCCGTATGCACCTTGCTTCCATGCGTGAACGGGCCCACGCCCGCGTGGAAAGCCTCCATATTAGACTCCACGATCAAGTTCCAGCCGAATTTCTTCGCGTAAGAATCACGGAACTCTATCATCTCCTTAAACTTCCATTTCGAATCGATGTGCATCAACGGGAAAGGAACCTTACCCGGAGCGAAAGCCTTCTCGGCCAGACGGACCATCACGGAAGAATCCTTCCCGATGGAATAAAGCATAACAGGATTCTCGAACTCGGCGGCTACCTCACGGATGATGTGGATAGACTCGGCCTCCAGCTCCTGTAAATGACTTAACTTGTAATCAGACATATCTTTTTTCAGTGTTTAATTTCTACTTTCGGTATGATCAACTCCAACAACCGGCTCACGGATTGCTCCACGCTCAATACGGAGGTATCCAAGGACAGGTCCGGACGCTCCGGCGCCTCGAACGGGGCGGAAACCCCGGTAAACTCCTTGATCTCGCCTTTCCGGGCCTTGGCATACAGGCCTTTCACGTCACGGCGTTCGCACTCGGCGAGCGGCGTACTTACGTAAACCTCCAAGAAATCCGCTTTACCGATGATAGCGGACGCCATCTCTCTCAACTCGTTGTTCGGGCTGATAAAAGCCGCTATGGTTATAACACCCGTATCGACAAACAGTTTACCCACCTCGGCGATCCGGCGTATATTCTCCACCCGGTCCTCCGGCGAGAACCCGAGATTATTGTTGATACCACTACGGATATTATCCCCGTCGAGGATGCGGCAAAGCAATCCCCGTTTATGCAACTCACGCTCCAAGGCGATAGCGATCGTGCTTTTCCCCGAGCCACTCAAACCCGTGAACCACACCATCACTCCCCTTTGCCCCAGAAGCGCCTCTTTATCCTCACGACCCAGCATACGGTCGAAAATCGGATAGATATTATTTTCTAAAACTTCCATATCATAGGTATTACAAACACGGAGATCAAGAACGTGATCAAGTTCAAGGGCAGGCCCACCTTCACGAAATCCGTGAACTTATAGCCTCCCACGCCTTGTACGATCAGGTTGGTCTGGTAGCCGATCGGCGTACTGAAACTAGCCGACGCCGCCATACAGATCACGACAAAGAATGGGGTCGGATCAACGCCTAATTGCGTAGCCACCGACAAGGCGATCGGGAAACTCAATGCCGCCGCGGCGTTGTTCGTGATCAACTCCGTAAATATATTGGTAATAATAAATATAATCGCCAGCAACGCATACGGTCCTAAATCGTCGGCCATACTAATTATATGGCGGGCTATCATGGAGGCAAAGCCGGAATTCTCCATGGCCTTGCTGATAGCGAAGGCACAAGCGATCGTTATCAAGATATCCCAAGAGATGTATTTCGTGTATTTCTTCGGCGGGAAGATCTTAGTCCACGCCATGATGATTGTCGTAATGCAGACAAAGAAGAACATATCCAAGCGCATACTTGGAACGGCCTCTTTCACGACTGGCAACTCTCCTACCGTCGCCCCCGTAATCATAAAGATCAACAGTCCTAAAGCCAGCCAACGTTTCTTCCTCGATACCGGCTCCGTTGCCTCATTACCATTCGCCAACATCAAGAAGACACTAGACTCACCCCATGTAGGGATAAAAGAATCGTCCGCCCACAACACCAAGGTATCGCCCTCATGCAACACCACCGTATCCAGATTACGGGTAAAACGCTGTCCGCCGCTTTTCACCTCTTTCACGATCGCCCCGTAATGGCGGGTAAAGTTAAACTCTCCCAAGGTCTTGTTGATACCCGGGAAGCGTGCGCCCAGCACGGCCTCCACCCGGTGGAAATTCCCGGGATTCTCATCCTCCCCGTCTTCGGATACCGTATCCGTCCTCGAGTCCGGAAGCAGTTTATTCGAGAAAGCGAACAAATATAAAATACCGGCGATAGCGATAAAAATACCGACTTTCCCCAGCTCAAACATCGTAAAGCCCTCATATCCCGCCTCCAGAATCATGCCGTGCACCACCAGATTCGTAGAAGTACCGATCAAGGTACATATACCGCCCAATATCGTGACATACGAGAGAGGGATCAAGAATTTCGTGGCCGGAAGCCTCACCGCCTCCGCCCATCGCTTGATGATCGGGGCAAAAATAACCACCACCGGCGTATTATTCAGGAACGCCGACACGAAAGCCACGGGCGGGAGCATCCTCGCCTGCGCCTTGAAGACGGTGGTCTTCCCCTCGGGAAGCAGTTTCTTGATCAATTGGCCTAAAGCCCCGCTCTGCCGCACTCCCTCACTGACAAGGAAGAGCATGGCTACGGTTATCATCCCTTTATTGCTAAAGCCCTCCAGCATCTCCTTGGGAGTAAGAATGCCTACGCAGAGAAAAAACACGACCACTGTCAGAAGAACCATTCCCGGCCGCATCTTATCCCATACCAAGGCTGCGATCATGCCGATCAGGGCCAGCAACACAAACACTATATCAAAATTCATGTATTTACTTTTAAGAGCGCAAAAATAATAAGAATACTCAAGTGCGCACTCCTTTCGCTAACCTATTTTTAGGATTATATGGGATATAGACCAATAATGATTGATTCTGGGCCAACTTATATTCTTACAAGGTAGTCTTCTAAATTTCGTTCATAACCAAATAAACAAGAATGCATTGTACGGCTTGTAGAGACGGAGCATGCTCCGTCTCCCACCGCTGACAGTAACTTAAAATACACATCCCCCTCACTTCACGATAAACCACGGATTATGCAAATCTTCCTTGTTATAGCGAAGCGGGGTCTTGCCGTCGATATGATATATGTCGCAACCGGCAGACTTGGCGATGGCGTGGCCGGCGGCGGTATCCCACTCCATCGTCGGGGCGAAACGGGGATAGATATCGGCCGAGCCTTCCGCTACCAGACAAATCTTCAGGCTGCTGCCGCTACTGATCAACGTAACGGGCTTTCCCTGCTTGCGGAGATTATCGATGAAAGCGGTGGTCTCCTCCGTTTGGTGAGACCGGGATGCCACTACCACGATTCCCTGATGCGCCAGCGCCATCGGCAAATGTATCGCCCCCTGCTTCATCTCGTCCATCGAGGGCTGGCTACTGCTATCGATTCCCGTAAACTTATAAGCACCCACAGAGGAGGAGGCGAAATACAACTCCTTCCGGACGGGCACATAAATGACGCCCAACACGGGCACACCTTTCTCCACCAAGGCGATATTCACGGTAAACTCGCCGTTTTTCTTGATAAACTCTTTGGTACCGTCCAGCGGGTCCACGATCCACAGCGTCTCCCATTTGGAGCGCTCCTTGAACGGGATCTCCTTTCCTTCCTCGCTTAAGACCGGAAACGGGGTAACGGACAAAGCGTTTGTTATCAATCGATGGGCCGCCTTATCCGCCTTTGTCAACGGCGAGTTGTCTGCTTTTCTCTCTATCCCGAAGTCTGATTCGGGGTCGTTATAAATATCCATGATCGACTTGCCTGCGTCTACCGCGGCACGGATCGCTATGTAAAGATAATTGGCGTAGCTCATCATCACTTCTCGTTTTATTATTTGTTAATAAGCAAATATATGGAAAAAAAATAAATTAACGCCCTGTCGCCTGTAAATATTCCGTACGTTTGATCAAATAAGCCGTATAATCGCCCGTATACTGGTCACGGCTTTGCTGGAGGAGCGATTGGGCGTCCAGAAGATCGCTCAGCGTTACCGTGCCCGCCTTATAATAGTCCGTATTAAGGCGGACATTCTCCTCGGCCGTCGCTATGGACTCCTCCGAGAGCTTGACTTGCTTATAAGATTCCTCCAGCTCGTTCCAAAGCTTCCGCATTTGCACCAACAGAAGCTCATTGGCGTTTTGGCGGGAATACTCGGCCGCCTTCACCTGAAGCTTTTGCTTCCGGATGGCGTGCGAGCCGCCCCACCAATCACTGATCGGAATCGCTACGGTAGCGAAAACCATGCCGAACGGACGGTCCTTATCCAGTAAGTTGTGATACATATACCCGGCTCCGATCCCCACGGTGGGCAAGTATTGCCCAACCTTCAGCTTTTGTTGAAGACGGGCGGCCTCCACGTTCTTCTCCAGCAATTTATAAGAGAGTGTCGTAGGGAGCGCCTCCTCATGGCTCACCCGGTAAAGCTCCGGGGAGGGCACCTCGGCGGGCAGCGTGAAATCGATCTCGAAATCATCTTCCCCGATACCGATATATTGAGCCAGCACCATCTTGGAAAGGCGCAAGCCGTTCTCCACCCGCAGGCGGTCGCTCGCCACGCCGTTCTTTTTCAACTGGACTTGCAGTAGGTCATTACGAGTCGTCACGCCGGCGCCGACCGCTACCTCCACATCCTTATAAAGACTCCCCACCAAGGATTCCACGATCTCGATCGTCCTTAATTTCTCGTGAAGGGAGATCCATTGCCAGTAATACCGCTCCACCGTCAGGGCTACCTCATCCTCGGATTGGCGCATCTGGTAACGGCTCACCTCGAGCGCCAAGTCGGCCAGCTTATTGCCGTTCACGATCTGTCCGCCGGCGAACACGGGCTGGATAGCGGTCACCCCACCCAGCAAGCCGTCATCCATCATCGACAACTCGAGAAGGCCCGGTATCACGCTCATATCCATCATCCCGTGGTTCGCCTTGAATGCCGTTCCCACGGCGCTGACATTCGGGAAGTATTTCGTAAAGGCCTCCTTTTTTCCTTCCCTCGCCTCTTCTACGTCCAAACGGGCGTTCTTCATCTTCGCGTTATTCTCCAAAGCCATTTCCCGGCATTCTTCCAGCGATAATGTCCGCTGGGCGCTCACGGTCCCCACGCATAAGACGAGGGAACCGACAATGCCATATATCCATCTTTTTATCATCTCTTTTTTCCGCATATATTCATTCCTATATTATATCCTAATCCACATCCGTATCATTCATTTATTCCCGAATATCTTCCAATAGAAAACAGGCAGGATGATGACCGCCAAGATCATCGAGAAGACCGTTCCCGAGCAGATCACCACACCCATCGGCATCCAAAGGGAACTGCCGCTGATGATCATGGGCACCACGCCCACGGCCGTTGTAGCCGAGGTCAGGAAGATCGGGAGCATGCGTCGCCGGCCGGCGTCGAAGGCGGCATCCCTCGGGCTATAATGCTTATGGAGCCGCAGGTCTTGCGCATGCTCGAATATCAAGATAGCGTTTCGCACCACGATACCGATCAAGCTAATAACGCCCAAGACGCACGTCAAGCTGAAATCGATATGGAACGCCCACAAGCCCAGCGCCGCCCCGAACAAGGTGAGCAGCAACGAGGACAGGGCCGCCAACGCCAAGCCGATCTTCTTGAAATTGACCAACAGGAAGAAGAAAACAATGATCACGGCGATCGCCAAGCCCTGCATCAGCGGGTTCATCGTCTCGAAATCCAGCTCCTTGGCTCCACCGTACTCGTACGTCACGCCCTCGGGCAAGGTCGGGATAATACGGCTTTCCATGACTCGCTCGATCCGTTTCTGCATAGCGTTCTGGTTGGTCCCCCGGGTTACCTCGGCGAAGACGCTCAAGGTACGCACGCCGTTGCGACGGACGATCTGCCCCTCATTCCAGCCTCCCTCGATCGTGGAGACTTGCCGGAGCGGGACGCTCACGCCGGGGACGATGGTGGGAAGATACTGGTCGCCGACCTTATCGAACGCGTCACCCTCCCCTTTCTTATCGGATCTCAGCTGGATCGGCAAAGCGTAATCGCCTTCCCAGAGGGAGCCAACCGAGAGGCCGTCGTAACGGATCGCCAGATCGGCCGAGGCCATCGCCTTCGTGATCCCGAGGCGGGAGGCTTCCACTGGGTCCAATCGAACCCGTACGTCGGGTAAGGCCTCCTCGTAATTGGTGTGTACCCAGACCAAGCCGTCCATCTCACGCAACACGGCCATCAAGGAATCCCCAGCCTGCTTCAACCGGGCGATATCGTCTCCCATGAAACGGATCTCTAAAGGAGAGGATACGTTTTGGTAATCCAGTTGCTTAAACTTCACGTAGGCGTCGGGGAAATAATCGGCGTACCGGTCCGTATAATCATCCAACACGCTACGGGTGGCCTCTATCGAGGCGGTGTTGACAATGAACTGGGCGTAATTCTTCCCGGCCAAGTTCGGGGCGTAGGTAGCTTGGAAACGGGGCGAGGAAGTTCCGATAAAGGAGGTGACGGACAGGATGCGCTCATCTTCCGACAACAGCTTATAGAGGCTATCGCTCACGGCGGCGGTACGGTCCAGCGAGGTTCCCTGCGGGAGATAGATCTCGACGGCGAACTGATCCCGGTCGGCTATCGGCATCATACGCTGGCTCAGTTGGGTGATCATCAGGATCGCCAAGGCAACCGTCAAGACGCCCAGACCGATCGTGGTTTTCGGGAAACGGAAAGTCCACGTCAGTGCCCTCGTATAGACGGCCTGTACGGTATCCAGCAGATTGAACCTCTTCTTGCCCGTATTCTCCCGCCCGGACTTCAATCCCTTCTTGATCAAGACCCGCTCCAGCAGCGGGATAAAGACCATCGCCACCGCCAGCGACACCATGAGGGAGATGGAAAGCGTCCAAGGGAAGAAGGTCACGAAATCCAACATCTGCCCCGTCATCGTGAAAAGCAACGGGAAAAAAGATCACGCAGATACACAGCGTAGCCAACAAGATCGAGCTGAAATAGTTCTTGGCGCTATAGACGGCGGCGTACCAACGGGAATAGCCCTTGTCCAGATATTCCAGATAGGCGTCTATCACGATGATGGAGTTATCCACGATCATGCCCAATACCACGATCAAGGCGGCCAGCGTCACCGTATTCAGCGGGATGCCGCAAGCGTACATGACACCGATCGAGATAAAGACACTGATCGGGATGGAGGTAGCCGCCACCAATGCCGAGCGGAACGGGAACAATACCATCATCACCAAGATCACGACCACGATGGACACGAACAAATCCCGCACGAAGGAACTTACCGAGTCTCCCACCACCTTCGGCTGGTCGGCGATCCGGCGGATCGAGACACTCTCGGGAAGATCCCGCTCGAAAGCGTGCAATACCTCGTCTACCTCCTTTCCGTATCGTACGATATTATGGCCCTCACGCATCTCCATGGAAAGGATGATCGCTTTCTTGCCGTTGTTCGTTATATAGCTATCCGGCTCGGGATATTCCCGTACGATACGGGCCACGTCTTTCAAGCGGATCATATGCCCGTCGGCATCGGCCAGCAGGATCTGCTCGCCTACTTCCCGCTCCGAGGGATAGGTCACGGAAAGGTGGATGGGAATGTCCAAGCCGCCATTCTCCAAGGAGCCGGAGGCGGTGGTAAAGCCTTGGGTGAACAAGGTTGTCATCAGCATACGGGTATCTAGGCCGTAAGCGGCTAGCTTGTCTGGATCCAAGTAGACCGAGATCTGCTCGTTTTGTACCCCGTAACGGCGCAGGTTGGATACGGACTCGATCCGGCGCAGGCGGTCTTCCAGCGTCTCCATGTATCGCTGCAATTCCCGGTAGGTCTTGTCTTCCGATTCCAAGGTGATCAATAAGGCGGAAGTATCGCCGAAATCATCATTCGCGATGACGGCGAGTACGCCCGAGGGCAGTTGCGACTTGAAGTTCTGCAAGCCGAGCTTGATCTTCGACCAGACCTCGTCTTTATTGTTCACGTCGTCGTTCAGCTCCACCATCATGTACACCATTCCATCCCTTGACATGGAGTACGTCTTTTTCTTCTTTACCTCCTTGAAGGTAAACAGGTATCTCTCCAAAGGCTTGGCCAACTGCTCCTCCACCTCTCCGGAAGTCGCCCCGGGGTAAACACCCACGACCACGCCTTGGCGGATGGTGAACTCCGGGAATTCCTGTTTCGGCATGTCCACCAAGCCCAAAATACCCAACCCGACCAGCACGGTAATCACCAGCAACGTGATCTGGTAATGACGCATGGTCCATTCGATCACTCCGTTTTTACGTTCTCTCATAACGCACGCACTCTCATGCCCTCACTGATTTTCTGGTAACCGCCTATCACGACGATATCCCCCTCGTTCAACCCTTCCAGAATAAACAAGCCCTGCTCCGTCAAGTCGCCCGTCCGTACGGGCGTAGCTTTCGCCTCTCCGTCTACGACCTTCCAGACGAAACGCCCCCCGTCGTTCGCTATCAACACGGCGTTGTTCGGCAAGGCGATAGCCGGCACGGATTCCTCTCCCGACAGGCGTACATCGCAAACCATGCCGGGCAACAAAGCGCCGGACGGGTTCTCCAGCCGGATCTTCGCCTCGTAAGTATGGGAGATAGGGTTGGCCACGATGCCTTTCTCCGTCACTTTCCCCTCAAAACATTGTCCGCCCAGAGCGGCTACCTTTATCATAGCGGCTTGATCGCCGAGCGTGGCGACCTCATTCTCCGGGACGGCGATCTTCACGTTTACCGTCTCTATCCTTAACAAGGAGAAAACCGGTTGCCCGGGCTGCACGTTCTCTCCCGCCTCAACCATGCGCTTGCCGATAACGCCGCCGAACGGGGCATACAGGTTCCGGTCCTCAAGGTTTTTCCTCGAGATTCGCTCCATGGAACGGGCCTGTTCCAATTTGCTCTCCACCTCTACCCATTTCATATCCGGCAGGCTCTTATTCTCGTGCAAGGTTCTCATGCGGGCATAGGCATCCTCCGCTTGTCGCAAGGAAGCGGCCGAGGCATTATAGGCGTTTTCCAGCGTCGCCTTGTCTAACACCGCTAGTAGTTGGCCCTCACGGACCTTCTGCCCCTCGCCCACCAATACTCGCTCTACATTACCCATCACCTGAAAACTAATCGAGGAGGATACGACCTCCTCTACCGTTCCCACGTAATTCCTTGTATCCGCCGGAACGGTCTTCGCTATCTTCACGATCTCCACCGGGATCTCTTTGCTATCCCGTCCCTCTTTTTGACTGCCCGAGCATCCGGACATCACGAACACGACGGATAATAATCCTCCATAAACAATGCCTTTCATCCTTTTCATATCCTATGATTTATTATACCGCGAAGATGATGAGTTTATCCACTCCAAAGAAGTTCCGTTTTGCAACCAAATTGTCCTATTTGACACATTTCAATTGGATTATTCTATTATTTCACTAATTTTATCGCCCAAACAAGAATAAATTATGAACGTAACAGATCTACCTCAAGCTTGTATCTCTCTTATCGAGAACGTACCCGGCATAGACTTTATCGACGAGGATTTCGCCATATTCGATAACATCGACGATATTCCCTCGCTCGACCATCCGATGCGAATAGACGCCGTCGTATTCGCGCTTTGCACGAAAGGCTTCATGCGTATACGGATCAATATGGAGGAATATGTCGTAGGGGAAAACCATCTCGTATTGTCCTTGCCTGATCAGATCATCCAACACGTGGAACGTAGCGAGGACGTGGCCGGGATCTTCATCGTCATCTCCAAGAATTTCATGGAGGAGATCATTCCTCATATACAGAATACCTTGCCGGCGTTCTTCTACATCAAGGAGCATCCGGTCACTGAGTTGAATGCCGAGGAGATAGGTTGTATCAAGGAATATCATTCTTTTCTCTGGAAGAAAGTGAAAGCGAAAGGGCATCCTTACCGGAAAGAGATTGCCCAGAGCTTATTGTTGGCGGTATTCCACGAGGTTTACGGCATGTTTAAGAATCATATGCCGATCGAGGTGAAGAAGAGCCGGCAAGAGGAGTTGTTCGCAGCGTTCATACAAACGCTCGCCTTACATCATAAGCAGGAACGGTCGGTAGCTTTCTACGCCGGAAAATTATGTGTGACTCCCAAATATTTATCTCTTTTGGTAAAGAACGTCAGCAACCGTACAGCCGGGGAATGGATCGATAATTACGTTGTCTTGGAGGCGAAGGCGTTATTATCCTCCTCCACCCTTTCCATCCAAGAGATATCAGACCGGCTAAACTTCGCCAACCAATCCTTCTTCGGTAAATACTTCAAGCAACACGCCGGGATATCGCCTACGGAGTATCGGAAGAAATGGTAAAATGAGGGCGAGCAGTTCCCACCCCTATTCTAATTATCCTCCGATCAACGCGGTTATCCCGCAGGAGGCGAATTGATCGATACACCTTTGCAGGACTGCCTCGGAAGGGGTGGATAGCGGAAGGTGCCCGGGATTGTAGAGGGTTCCTCGCTTATCGTGCTTACCTTTTCCGATGTCGTGGTACGGGAGGAGATTAACGACTTTCCGCTCCCACGGCAAGGAGGCTAGGAAGGTGGCAGAACGGGATATATTCTCCTCGTCCGCATTGACTCCCTCGATCAAGGGGATGCGAATGAGGAAGTCCATCCCGGCCTCGGCGATCATCCGAAGATTGGAGAGGATACGCTCGTTCGGGACACCCGTGAAACGACGATGGCTACCGGAATCCATATGCTTTAAATCCACCAGAAAAAGATCCGTGCGCTCCATTACGCTCCGGACGGTATCCGGCGAGGCGAACAAGGTCGTATCCACCGCACGATGGATTCCCAACGCTCCGCAACGATCCAGCAGGGCAACCAAATCCGACGGACGCGACAACGGCTCTCCCCCGCAGAAGGTAACGCCTCCCTCGGAGCGATCCATAAAGACCGTCTCTTTCTCGATCTCACGCATGACCTCGTCGATAGAATACTCACGGCCGGACATCTCCATCGCCAAGGTGGGACAAACCTCGGCGCATCTACCGCATGTCCGGCACAGAGACCGATTCGTGACGATACCCGCCTCCGTCAAGGTCAACGCCCCGGTGGGGCATACATCCACGCAGGCCCCGCAACCTATGCACTTCTTTCTCGTATACAGCTTCTCCGCCCGGGGCGAGATGCCTTCCGGGTTATGGCACCATACGCAGGCAAGCGGGCATCCCTTCATGAAGATCGTGATACGGATGCCCGGCCCGTCGTTTATGGCGTATCGTTTGATATCGAATAACAGCATGGCTCAGAAAGTCTCTTGCTCCGTACGTGCGATCACGTCCGCTTGCAAATCGGCGTTCATATCGTTGAAATAGTCGCTATAGCCCGCTACACGGACCAGCAGATCCCGGTAGTCCTCCGGACACTTCTGGGCGGCGTAAAGCGTTTCCGTATCCACGATATTGAATTGGATATGATGGCCACCCAAGGCGAAGTAGCTACGGATCAAGGAGGCCAGCTTCGAGATATCCTCCTCCCTCTGGAGCAGGCTGGGCAGGAAGCGTTGGTTCAGCAGCGTGCCGCCGCTCTTCACCTGATCCAGCTTGCCGAGGGACTTGACAACGGCGGACGGCCCGTGGGTATCGGCTCCGTGCGAGGGCGAGGTACCATCGGAGATCGCACGCCCGGCCAAGCGGCCGTTCGGGGTGGCTCCCATCACCTTGCCGAAGTAGACGTGGCAAGTGGTGGATAACATATTCAAATGGAAACACTCCCCTTTCGTATTCGGCTTGCCCTCGATCGCGTCATATAAATCGTCGAAGACACGGACGGCGATCTGGTCGGCGTACGGATCATCGTTGCCAAAGAAAGGCGTACGGTTCAGGATCATTTGGCGCATCGGCTCATGTCCCTCGAAATTATCCGCCATCGCGTCCAACAAGGCCTGCATCGTGAAGGTCTTATCCTCGAAGACGTGTTTCCGCAAAGAGGAAAGGCTATCGGTTATCGTGCCTAATCCGGTACACTGGATATAAGTGGTGTTGTAACGAGGCCCGCAATTGTAGTAATCCTTACCCTTCGCGATACAATCATCGATAAACAGGGAGAGGAACGTGGCGGGGGCGTACTTGGCGAACATGCGGTCGATATAGTTGCTGACCCGCACCTTCATATCCACGAAATAATGGATCTGGCGAATGAACGCCGCATAAAGCTCCTCATACGTCCGGAAACCACGGGGATCGCCGGTCTCCAGACCGACCTTGCGACCGCTTACCGGATCTACGCCGTTATGCAGCGTCACCTCCAATATCTTCGGCACGTTCAGGTAACCGGTCAGCACGTACGCCTCCTTCCCGAAAGCGCCCACCTCGATGCAACCGCTGCAACCTCCCTCGCGGGCATCACGCAGCGACTTGCCTTGCCGCATCAACTCCTGCACGTACACATCCGGGTTGAATACCGACGGGTAGCCATGGCCTTGGCGGATCACCTTGCACCCGGCACGAAGGAAACGCTCCGGCGTACGGGCACTGACGTGGATGGCGCTGCCGGGCTGGAGGATATGCAGCTCCTCGATCGTCTCCAACATGATATAGGAGACCTCGCTTACGCCATCGCTACCGTCCGCCCGGATGCCGCCGATGTTCAGGTTCGTGAAATCGTTATAGGTTCCGCTCTCCTTCGCCGTGATACCCACTTTCGGCGGGGCGGTATGATTGTTTACCTTGATGAAGAAGCAAGACATCAACTCTTTCGCCTCGTCACGGGTCAAGGTTCCGGCGGCGATTTCTTTCTCGTAGAAAGGCGCCAGATGCTGGTCGAAATGACCGGGGTTCATGGCATCCCAACCATTCAGCTCCGTGATCGTACCGAGGTGGACAAACCAGTACATCTGGATCGCTTCCCAATAGATACGGGGAGCGTGGGCGGGAACCCGGCGGCATACCTCGGCGATCTTCCTCAGCTCGGCGGCACGGCGGGGATCTTTCTCGGTGAGAGACATCTCGTCAGCCAAGTCCGCGTGTCGCTCGGCCAGCAGGATAGCGGCGTCGCAGGAGATAGACATGGCCGTCAGTTCCTCCTGCTTGTCCGTGGCCTCGGGGTCGTTCATGAAATCCAAGGCGCTTAGTTCCCCCTCGATACGTTTCTTCAAGTCCAGCAGGCCATATTGGTAGACCTTGCCGTCCAAAGCGGTATGCCCGGGGGCACGTTGCTCCATGAACTCGGTGAACATACCCACCTCGTACGCCTCTTTCCATTCCTTGGGGACGTGGCTGAAGATGCGTTCCCGCTGGGTACGGCCTTTCCAGTACGGGATCACCTCCCGCTCGTAGGTATCGATATCTTCTTGGGAGATAGTGTAACGTTGCAGCTCCCGGGTATTCAATATATGCAAGTCCTCCACGCTATGGCAGGTAAGTTCCGGGAAGGTAGGCACGGCCTTGGGGCGGGGCCCCCGGCTCGCCGACGATCAACTCGTCCTCGCCGATATAGATCGTCTTCCGCTTGCAGATCTCCAAGAAGTTCAGGGCACGCAGGATAGGGATCGGATACTTCCCGTAATTCTCCTGATAGAAACGGGTCTCGATCAAGGCCCGCTCGATGGAGAGGAAGGTTGGGCCTCGAAGGTCTGCCGACGCAGACGTTTGATACGGTCGTTCATCCCGAAATTGTTCGCTCCTACGGAAGAGACGGTATCATGTACGCATGAATATGTGTGATGGGTTGTATTCATAAAATTATATGTTTTATCGTAGAGGTAGGATCTATCCGCCCTCATCAAGGTTATTTTTTATTGTTACACAGGACGGGCATCCCCGCCCCCATGAGTTTATATAGGGAGAGTATCTGCTAGAGATAAAACATCAGGCAGTTGAAAAGCATCCGATAGCCTTTGTGTAACATAGCGCTTGTTTCTTTTTGAAGTATGATGGCAAAAATAAGGAAATTATTGATAATATCACAATTCATCAACAGAAAGTAACCGTTTGTCAAAAAAATAACACAGGAACGTAAATAAAGGAATAGCTTTGCTTTGTATTTCCAGATCAAAGGGTTTAAAATTAAAAGAACTTATACCATGCAAAGTACATTCAAGAACCTGCTTTATGTCTTGAGACATTATAAATTAGCGACGGTCACTAATCTTTAGGACTTAGCTTCGCTTTCCTGTTATTCATGCTGATAAGCATACATGTCGGTCATGAATATAGCTTCGACGCTTCCCTCTTGAACAGGGAAAGGATTTTTCAGTTAGAAAACAAGCGGGATGACGGGATATGGGAGGCTAATTTCGCACGTCCACAACTCGAGCGTTTCATCGCCGCCTCCCCTTATATAGAAGCGGCCGCTATCACAAACAACCTTGTTTACTCCTCCGTACGTTTTGGGATATCAGCCAGTGAAGGGCCCGACGCACGGAGCTATATGGAGCAGGTGGAACGGATCACCCCGGGATATACTAAGGTCTTTGGCTTCGAGCTGGTGGCCGGCGATACGGATTGCCTGAAACATCCGGAAGGGACGCTGATCCCGGAGAGCATGGCCCGGAAACTCTTCGGCGAGGAAAATCCTATCGGGAAGCCGGTTTATCTGTCGGAGTTCGCCGGGGCCGAAGGCTCGATTATATATGGGCTTAGTTTTGAGCCGGCATATATCGTGGGAGGCGTCTTTCGCGATTTCCCGGAAAACACCCGGGTGAAGAATGCCCTGTATATCCCGATCATGGAGAAAGAGATGATGGAAAACTGGCATACCGGCCTTTACTATTGTTATCTGCTGATGTCGACGCCGGAATCCGCCTCTGTCACTACCGAGACCTATATGGCCGATAGCCGGGCTTTCCTGAAGTTTCACGATCGAGGATATGCGCCTCCGGCCCTTGTCAGATCTCTATTTCGGCCAGCCGGTCCGAGCGGACGCCGCTCCTATCGGTAATAAGCTACGGACGAATATGTTATTCTTTATCGCCATCCTGATCATAGGTATCGCCTTGGTCAATTATATCAACCTGTCGATAGCCTTGGCACCGATACGCACCAAGTCGATCACCATCCAGAAAGTGCTGGGAAGCTCGGACGCCACGCTACGGAAGTATCTGGTCTTGGAGTCCTTGGGAATCTCGGTTGTCGCCTTCTTCCTCGCCTTGCTTTTCCTGTTATTTTTGAATAACGTGCAATGGGTCACGAATATGGTGGGGCATCCGTTGAATCTGTATGCCAACTGGAAGATTCCGGCGTACACATTCTTCCTTGTCGCAGGCGGCGGTATACTGGCCGGTTTGTATCCTGCTTTCTATATCACCTCGTTTCCTCCTGTCATGGCGCTGAACAAGTCTTTTACCCTTAGCGACCGGGCCAAGAACACTCGCAAGTTACTTATAGGGTTCCAGTTCGTTATCTCGATCACGCTGATTGTCGGAGCGTTGTTCGTCTCCTTGCAAAACAGATATATAGGGAACGTGGACTTGGGATTTAACAAAGAAAACGTACTGGAGGTAAGACTAAGCATGGGGGCGGCCTTGAAAAAGGGCGAATTGTTCAAGGCACGTCTCTTGGAAAGCCCCGCTATCCGTGATGTTTCCTTTAGCGAGTTCAAATTTGTCTCGGACGAATCACGTTCTTTCATCGGGTATAATTACAAAGGCCAACATTATTATATGAGCTGGCTGGGAGTATCCGCCAATTTCCCGGAGCTAATGGATGTAAAGATGATCGCCGGAAGGAAGTTCCGGCCGACGGATGAGGCGGCGGATAACACGCAGGCCGTTTGCCTCCTTAGCGAGACGGCAGCGAGGGAGATCGCCTCGGGTCTTTCCCCCGAGAAACCGGACGACCTATCGGACTTGGTAGGAACAAGCATCACGGATAATGATATACCGGTACGGATTGTCGGTATCTTTGAGGATGTCCATTATGAATCCCTGTATAAAGAGTTACGCCCGATGGGGCTTTGGACCTCGGCTAAGAATCATTACCGCCGTTCGGTGCCGGAAAGATACGCTTATGTCAAGATCGCCGGCGGAAATCCCCGGACGGCTATCGAGCATATCCGGAAGGTAACGGATGAATTGATCCCGGGTTATCCGGCCGATATCCATTTCTTTGATACGGCGCTGGAGGAGCTTTACAGTAAAAGTGGGCGGCAGGGAACGCTGATTACCGCCCTTTGCCTGATGGCCGTCTTTATCCCTCGTGGGAGTATTCGGACTGGTTATCTTTGAGCTACAGGGACGGGAAAAGGAGATAGCCGTGCGGAAAGTACATGGGTCCACGGTCCGGCAGATCCTTTGGATGCTGAACTCGTCTTTCCTCCGGATCACGCTCGTCTGTTTTATTATCTCGATCCCGCTTGCTTATTACGGGGTGAACGTATGGCTGCGGGGTTTCGCCTACAAAACGCCGGTTTACGCGTGGGTATTCCTCGCCGCATTGGCCATCATCATGACGCTTACCGTATCTACGGTCACTTTCCAGAGCTATCGGGCGGCGATGGCAAATCCGGCGGATAAGCTGGGGCGCTGATCGAGAGAATGGTTACGCATAGCCCTCGCGTAACATAAACGATGGGCGGATGAACACCCGCAAGGGAAATAAATTCAACGAATTTACATCTCCAATAAAATTATGTACTTTTGTAACCATCATTCAAATATAAATCAAACAAAGAAATAGATGGACGAAACGATAAAACCGGGCCTTTTCGGCCAGAAACATTCAAGTCGCGACTATGGCAAAGCCTCGAATTGGGGGAAAAACATCTTCAATAGTTCCTTTCCCGCATCCCTCGTCGCCTATATGCACGCACGAGACATCAAGCCCGTATACCTTCGCGTCGATGAAGATAATAAACTGCGGCACACTTATATTTCCGGGAAAGACTTATACAAGATAGATCCTCTCTCAGAAGAGGCCTACTATAATTTTGAGGCGGGATTCTCCACTTTCGAGAAATACTATACGGGCAACCGGGAAAAAATAGATCTAGTCATGATAAATCGCACGACTAACGAGAATCTGATCGGCCTTGAGGTAAAGCTCACGGCCTTACCGGACAACACGACTAAGAAAGAATCCGAGGATAAATACAGTTGCGAGATAGTAGTACGTCCACCTACGATCTGTTTCCTGGCTTGCAGTATTTGCGAGTTATTCCCGACAGACCAAGAAAAAATCGCCCTGCGAAAGATCTTAAACACCGTACCTAAAATCAACCATTGGAATGAGGTCGGCGAGGTATTGCCTCACTACGCCAAGATCGAGGCTGCGATCAGCCAAATAGCCAGATCGCTTCACCAAAAACAGACCCCGCTGATCATGCAGCCTGTCTGGAAGATGAAAGACGGGAAACTGGCGGACGATTGCCTCGATGTTTTCGTATGGTCCAATCTAGCGGTACTACAAATGTGCTACTCAAACGGGAACGTGAGTAATACGGAGATCTCCCGGTTCCAGCGCGCCTTGATCTGGATATATCTTATGCTGAAAGATTTCGTGGATTATGATACCTTCGATTATATCCGGATCATCAAGGATCACTCATTCCAGAACGCTAACGACAAAGCGTTCTCAATACCCGGTAAATCATCTTGGCGACTGCTGAATTGCGCCGAGCTTACCCATCCCCGTATAAAAAAGGATGAGATAAAGAACGTGATCCTAGGCGGGGGGCAGAATTTATTAAGCCCCGAGCGACGTTTCGACGCGGTGATAGTGAACAGTCCGGATTTGTTTGATTGATTGAACCCAAAGAGATGAAAATAGTAGATTTGTTTTGTGGATGTGGAGGCATGAGCCTCGGGTTCGGGCTGGCCGGCCATGAGATAAAGGCCGGTTTCGACAATTGGGATAAGGCGCTTGACGTATATTGCGCCAATTTTAATCATCCAGTATTTGAGGCCGACCTGAACGACGTGGAGGGATCCGTGGAAAGCATCGCGCCATTCGCTCCCGACATGATTATCGGAGGGCCTCCCTGCCAAGACTTCTCATCGGCGGGCAAACGTGACGAGGATAATGGCAGAGGCGACTTGACAGTTTGCTTCGCGAGGATCGTTTCCCTTATCCAACCGGAATGGTTCGTGATGGAGAACGTGGCAAGGATCGTGAAAACGCGAAAACTGGTAGAAACGAGACGTATCTTGGACGAGGCGGGATATGGCATGACCCAATATGTGCTCGACGCGAGCCTTTGCGGAGTGCCTCAAGCACGCAAACGCTTTTTCCTTGTCGGGAAAAAAGGGGAGAAAGATAATTTCTTGCTTCCTTTCATCGAGAAGAACCTCGCCACGAAACCCATGACCATCGCCGAGTATCTCGGCAACGAGATCGATTTCGAGTTTTATTACCGGCATCCCCGCAGTTACGTGCGCCGCGGCATATTCAGCGTCCACGAGCCAAGCCCCACGATCAGGGGAGTCAACCGCCCCATGCCCAAAGGATATCCCTTGCACCCGGGCGACCCCGTGGAATCGCTCGAAGGGATACGCGCGCTCACGGCAGAAGAGCGCGCCCGCATACAAACATTTCCGGGCACGTTCAAATTTTCAGGGAACAAGACAGATAAAGAACAGATGATAGGAAACGCGGTCCCCGTCAACCTAGCCCGTTTCGTGGGCGAGACGATCAACGAGTATGTCCGTTTCAATGAGGATAAACAGCGTGAAGAGCCGATAAACACATACGATCCGTATCGTGCGAACCACCCTACCCAGTTATCTATTTTTGAGCCACAAGCGGAATATATTCCAAAACAGGACAAGAATAGATCAACAAGTAGTTTGCCAGCCCCAAAACGGCGAAAAAACGCCCGGTCATCCAATGGACAGCCACAAAACGGCGAAAAAAACGCCCGGTCATCCAATGGATAGCCCCAAAACGGCGAAAAAAACGCCCGGTCATCCAATGGACAGTCCCAAAACGGTGAAAAAACGCCCGGATATGGGATTTATCCGAAGAAATACATATCGATTTCAACAATAAATCTTATATTCGCATTGTTCAACATTCATTGTTCAAAAGGAATCTAGTATTTACCCATAAAAACAGAAAAACATGGCAGAGATTAAAGTTTACAATACGGCCATCGCTCATCAAGAAGAGGCCTTCGGCTTCCACAAGGTGGCCGTGGCGGAGATGGCGAAATGCAAGGACGCGAAATTCGCCCCCGTGTACCAAATCTACAAAGCCGCCTACGATACGTTCGACAACGCGCTGAAACAAGGCGGCGGCGAGCATGCCCTCAGCCAGCCCATCGTAGCGCAAGACACGGTATGCGACAAGCTTTACCGGGGATTGAACAGCCAAGTATCCACCATGGAGGGATTCTACGACCCCGCCCTCGCCGAGGTGGCCCGGCAAGCGCGCATCATACTGAAGAAATATGGCAACCCCACCGCCCTGCCTTATCTGGAGGAGGCCGGCGTGCTGCATAACCTGATACAAGAGCTAGAGGCATTCGACGGCGTATCGGACTCGGAGTCGCCCGACGAGATCTCCGCGGACGAGATCACTACGAACCGCCTCGCCGCCATCCATATCGACGGCTGGGTGACACGGCTGAAGACCGAGGCGGCCCGCTTCCTCGAGCTGTTCGCCGAGCGTAACGCGCAAAACGCCACGATAGTGACCGGCGCCACCAAGGCCGCCCGCCTAGCCGCCGACAACGCGTACCGTGCCGCCGTGAAACGCCTCAACGCGCTCGCCGAGGTAAATGGCGACACCGATTACATCGACGTGATCAACGCCATGAATACCCTCATCGACCGGCAGACTGCCATCCTCAAGGCACGTGCCACGAAGAGCGCCAACAAGCGGAAGGAAGAGGAGACGAACGGGCAACCGGAGGCGTAACCACTTACAAGATATTTTTTTTTTTCACAAGCATATTATTTGTAATAAAAAGGGGAGGCTGTCGCGAGACACCCTCCCCTCATCTTTATCATTCCCCCTATCCTCTCATCTAGGAGATATTGATCTGGAAGTTATCGCCAGGCGGCTCTCCCCGCCGCTTACGCTCGCGGTTCGCGCACTTGAGGCAAATCTCATGATACGCGGTCTCGAAGCGGAGGAAATCATGCCGGACAGCCACGGAATCGATCGGCACGGCTTTCATGGTCCGCAAGTCTACATCCAAGATATTCCGTCGCATCTCTTGCCAGTCGATGTCGCCCATCGCGAAAGTCAAGAAAGCTTCCAAGGCAATCCGCAGACGGGTGGCATGGGTTACATCCACGTGAAGATTATGATGCAGATACCGATTGAAGCCATCGTGGATCGGCCGCATCGTATCGCCCAATTGCTTGTCGCACATCTGCTCCAGCTCCGTGTAATGATCCAGCAGCTTGTTCGCGTCCTCGTTCTCGTCGCGGATGAACTTCTCGGGAGCGACCTTGATGCCCATGTGACGTTCTAACGTGTCGGCCAAACGCTCAGCCTCCTCGTAGGTGAATTTCCGGGTCTTCATCGATCGCTTGAGCATATCGATCGAGACGAAATGCGTAACCTAGCATCAACAAGTGCATCAATAACGCCCGGCGACAAATCTCACGCTCCATGAGGGCGAGAACCAGTTTGGGGTCTATATTTTCCTTTTCCATAATCACTATCAATTATACCGAATTAACGCCGCCAATAGTCTTCCATTTCCTCCAGCGTCCTCCCTTTCGTCTCCGGTACGAACTTCCAGATGAACAACGCCGCCAATATACCCATCACGCCATAGATCCAATAGGCCATACCGTGATTGAACGTATCGGTCAAGTATTGATTCTTATCCAGCATTGGGAATGTCCATGATACCAAGAAGTTGGCAATCCACTGCGCCGCTACGGCGATACTCATCACCGTGGAGCGGATCGAGTTCGGGAAGATCTCGGCCAGCAGCACCCAGCAGACCGGGCCCCACGACATAGCGAATCCCGCCGTATAAACCAGCATGCAGACCAATGATCCCATACCCACCGAACGCGTATAGAAAGTAGTTCCCAAGATCAACATAGATACCGCCATGACGAGCGCCCCGATAATCATCAACGGACGGCGTCCGAACTTATCCACCGTGAAAATAGCCAATACGGTAAACGACAGGTTCACCGCCCCTACCACGATCTGTTGCAAAAGGGCGGCGTCCGTGGCCGCTCCCATCGTCTTGAAGATCTCCGGGGCATAGTAAAGCACCACGTTGATCCCCACGAATTGCTGGAAACCGGAGAGCAACACGCCCACCAAGATGATCAGCACGCCAAACGACCGGATCGGGAACAGCAAGGCGATACAGAAACTAGCCAACAAGGCGATCTCCAACGCATTCGTATTACCTGCCCACGACAACAACCCGTAGCCGGCCAAGAACAGCGCCAGCCAAGTCCCCATAAACCGGAAGTAAGGCTTCATCGACGGAGCTTTCTCCTTGAAACTATTCCGTATATCCTCCAGCTCACGGCCAGCGTCCGCCTGATCCATCAAATGGCTCAAGACGCCCAACGCCTTCTCCGTACGCCCACGCATCACGAGATAACGAGGCGTCTCCGGCACGAACATCAAGAACGAGAGGAACAATACCGCCGGAATAATCTCGGAAGCGAACATCCAACGCCAGCCGATCGTATTCAGCCAAGCGGCATCTCCTTGAAGGGCGATCGTATAATTCACGAAATATACCACCAGCATACCAAAGATAATGGCAAACTGGTTCCATGCCACCAGATTCCCCCGGCGATCGGCCGGAGCCACCTCGGCGATATACATCGGCGATACCATGGAGGCCAGCCCCACACCGATACCTCCCAGAATACGATAAGCCACGAACGCATACATAAACGTATGATCGCCACTTCCGGGCATGCCGATAAACAGCTCCGGCCAAGCCGAGCCGATAGCGGAAAGCAAGAAAAGGATAGCGGCCAGTATCAACGTAGGCTTCCTGCCGTAACGCTGGCTGATCCACCCGGCGAACGAGGCGCCGAGGATACATCCGATCAACGCACTACTTACCACGAAGCCCTCCAAAGCGTTCGCCTGATCCAACGGAAATCCTTGCGGCTCGATGAAAAACTTACGCAAAGATTCCACCGTACCGGAGATCACCGCCGTGTCATACCCGAACAGTAAACCTCCCAAGGTAGCAACCAAGGTTAGAGCGAAAATATAAGTGTTGTTATTCATGGAATAGATTTATAAGTGAAAAACCGAGAATTGAGAGCTGAAAACTAGGGCTTACGCACGATAATTTTCAATTTTCAATTCTCAATTTTCAATTATTTAGATGTGCAGATTTACAATCATCTCGTATAACTCCTGCTTACCGCTGATCTGTTTCGGCTCGCCGTCACGCAAAGCGATCGTACGAAGATCTTCCAGCGTAAGCTTGCCATCCTCGAATGCCTTGCCCTCACCGGCATCGAAACTAGCGTAGCGCTCGGCACGCATCTTGCGGTAATCTGAGTGCTCAAGGATATCGGCGGCGATCATCAAGGCACGGGCGAAAGCGTCCATACCACCGATATGAGCGATGAAGATATCCTCCAAGTCCGTAGAATTACGGCGGGTCTTGGCGTCGAAGTTCGTACCTCCGGTAGTCAAGCCACCTCCCTCAAGGATGACCAGCCAAGCCTGTGCCAGCTCATAGATATCCATCGGGAATTGATCCGTATCCCAACCATTCTGGTAATCGCCACGGTTCGCGTCAATACTGCACAACATGCCGGCATCGGCGGCGGCTTGCAACTCATGCTCGAATGTATGTCCGGCCAAGGTAGCGTGGTTTACCTCGATATTCAAGGCGAAATCCTTGTCCAATCCATAATGGCGAAGGAAACCGATCACGGTCTCCGAATCCACGTCATATTGATGTTTCGTCGGTTCCATCGGTTTCGGCTCGATCAGGAACGTACCCTTGAAACCGTTCTTACGGCCATAATCACGGGCCATCGTCAACATCATGGCTAAATGATCCTTCTCTCGTTTCATGTTCGTGTTCAATAGGCTCATATAACCCTCACGGCCGCCCCAGAACACGTAGTTCTCGCCCCCTAAAGCGATACAAGCGTCGATAGCGTTCTTGATCTGCGTGCCGGCGCATGCCACGGTCGGGAAATAAGGGTTCGTAGCGGCGCCGTTCATATAACGCTTATTGCTGAAGACGTTTGCGGTAGACCATAGAAGCTTCTTTCCGGTAGCGGCTTGATGCTCCTTGGCATGTTCCACCATCGTCTGCAAACGTTTCTCGAACTCGCCCAGCGTAGGAGCCTCGTCCACTACGTCCACGTCGTGGAAGCAATAGTAAGGAATATTACATTTGGTCATAAACTCGAAAGCGGCGTCCATCTTGTACTTCGCACGGGTGATAGCGTCCGCACTGTCATTCCAAGGGAATGATTTTGTTCCACCACCAAACTGATCACCTCCCTCAGCACATAAGGTATGCCAATAAGCCATAGCGAAGCGCAAATGATCCTTTAGTGTTTTACCCATAACTACCTTATCCGCGTCATAATAATGAAATGCCAACGGATTTTTTGACTCACGTCCCTCAAACTGAATCTGTCCGATTCCCGGGAAAAATTCTTTCTCTCCTTTAAAGTAACTCATAATAATATATATTAAAAATGTAAATAATTCAGCCGTTAAATAGATTGTTCCAAGCGTTCTTTCCACGTCTCGAACGCCCCGCAATAAGCATTCGCCTTGAAACCGTCCGGCTCGATCACGTTGATCTTCTTCAAGGAAGCGAACGCTTCTTCTGCGTTCTTGTAGATACCGGCGCCAATACCGGCCCTTGGCCGCGCCTACCGCACCATTCGTATCATACAGTTCGATCACCGTACCCGTCACGCCCGCCAAGGCATCCCGGAAGATCGGGCTTAAGAACAAGTTCGCGTTCCCCGCACGGATTACCTGAATATCGATCCCCATCTCATTCATGATATCCATACCGTATTTAAAGGCGAACACGATACCTTCTTGCGCCGCCCTAGCCATATGGGCCTTGGTATGTATGTTGAAGTTCAATCCATGAACCGAGCAATCGATCTGCTTATTCTGCAACATACGCTCCGCCCCGTTTCCGAACGGCAAGATCGAAAGGCCGTCGCAGCCGATAGGAACCGTAGCCGCCAAATCATTCAACTCATTATAGTTGATACCTTCCGGCGCTATATTCCGTTTGATCCAAGAATTAAGGATACCGACCCCGTTGATGCACAACAAGACACCCAAGCGGGTCTGCTCCGTCGTATGGTTCACGTGGGCGAACGTATTCACACGGGAAAGCGTATCGTAATTCACCTTGCCGTTCACACCATACACCACTCCGGAAGTCCCGCCGGTAGCCGCTATCTCGCCCGGATTCAATACATTCAATGATAATGCGTTATTCGGTTGGTCGCCCGCACGATAGGTAACCGGCGTACCTTTCTTCAGTCCCAACTCGGCCGCGACCGAGGCGGTAACCTCGCCCTGCAAACCGAACGTCGGACGGATATCGGCAATCAGATCCTTACTGAATCCATAATAATTCATCAAATCCTCCGATAAGGCATTATTCTTGAAGTCCCAGAAAATCCCCTCCGACAAACCGGAAACCGTAGTCACGATATCCCCCGTCAGGCGCATAGCTATGAAATCTCCCGGCAACATGATCTTATGAATACGGTCGTAAATATCCGGCTCGTACTCCTTGATCCAAGCCAGCTTGGAAGCGGTAAAATTACCCGGCGAGTTCAATAGGTGGGAAAGGCATCGCTTCTCGCCTATATTCTTAAACGCACGCTCGCCATAAGGAACGGCACGGCTATCGCACCAGATAATAGATGGACGAAGCACCTCCATCTTCTTGTCCACCACCACCAAGCCATGCATCTGGTACGAGATACCGATCGCCTTGATATCCTCGCCTTTCACCTTCGCCTTGCTCATGGCACCTTTCATGGCGATCTTCACGTACGACCACCAATCCTCCGGATTTTGCTCCGCCCACCCCGGGCGCAACGCCTTGATCGGGGCCTCTTCTTTGGGATAAAAATCCGCACCTATTGTTAACCCGGTCTCCTCATCGACGATAGAGACCTTGATGGAAGAACTTCCAATGTCACATCCTAACAGACACATAATCGTATGGTTTTATATCTTATTAAACTTCGAACGTTGTTGATTATATTTCACCTTATCAAACCGATAATACCGGGCGGCACGATGGGCGACCCCATCTTGCATATCCTCCGTGGGTACCACGTAATCCAAGGAATTCATCTTCTTATGAAAATTGCGCACGTCCATCTCACGGTTATAGATCACCTCGTACGTGCGCCTAAGCTGGAACGCCGTGAACTTCATCGGCATATAGTCGAAAATGATGGCGGGCTCCTTCTCTACCCAATTACGGATCTCCTGTATGGCAGCCTCGATAATCTCTTTATGATCGAATGGCAAGCGAGGAAGCTCGTCGATAGGGCACCAACGGATCGACTCGGATTTATCGGCCGGACACGTCTTCCTGCTATTCTTGCACAAGGCGAGATAAGCGACCGTGATCAACCGTCCGATCTTCACCTTGGAAGTCGCCTCCAGCCACATCACGTCCAACCGGTTCGAGGTACGGGCGGGGGAACCGAAACAACGGAATTGTTTCAATTGGACACGCTTCAAGCCGGTCGAATCATTCAGTATCCGATAGGCGGCGTCATCTAAATCCTCGTTCTCATAGATCAAGCTGCCGGGTAATTTATAGCCAATCAACTCGCCTTCCTCACTTTTTCGCTCCGCCAACAGCACGGTGAGCTTGTCATCATTGATGCCGAGAAGAACACAGTCTACGGAAACATAAGGGGACAGCATCTCTCTATTCTCGTTTTGTGTATCCATGATATCAGTAATTAGATTTGCACAAATATAAGTATTTTTCTAAACAAAGCAATTACAAAAGGTCTTTTTTGCATCTCCTAATTGATTATTTTTCTGATATTTCAGTATCGTACATCATACAATATGTTATACAACACATAATGTAAGTAAAACAATTAGTATGAGAACAAATAATGAAGGCGCTTTCACGTACCTCTAACTTTTATTTCCTACATTTGTTATATTTATAAAACATCGGACATGAATCTAAAAAACATATACTTCTCTTGGCTGATTTATTGGGGTAAAATGAAGGGATTATTGAACGGGATAGCGGAAGCGATTATCCTACTCGCCTCCTTAGCCTCTTTCTTCGTATTGATCTACCAATTCGGCTTTGTACAGACACCCGATTCCGTCCATATCCTAGAGCGCTCCCGCCCATTCATCCTGCTAGCTTTTTTCACGGGCATAACACTCCGGTACGTGGTGAGGTTCCAAGAAATCATACAGGAGAAAATGTTGTATCTCGATATCAGCATCTATTTCCTTTTATTCGCCGTATTATCCAGCAAGATATTTTTCAAGGATGCCATAGCGCACTCTTTGCCTTATTTGTCTTTCCTTACGAAACCTCTCTTCGTATATGTCTTATTATTGCTGCTTAGCACGATTCACTTATCCCGGCAGACGTTCACGCTGATGCAGACACGGATCAAGCCCTCGTTGCTTTTCTTGCTCAGTTTCGTGTTCGTGATATTGGTCGGGGCCGGGTTGCTATCGTTGCCGAACGCCACTACGCACCGGATTCCGTTTATCGACGCTTTGTTTATCTCCACGACCTCGGTATGCGTAACCGGACTAACCACCGTCGACGTAGCCACTAGTTTCACGCATATCGGGCATATTATCATCATGATTTTAATACAGATCGGCGGTATCGGGGTCATGACATTTACCTCTTTCTTCGCCCTCTCCTTCATGGGAAAATCCTCTTTTACGAGCAAGATGATGCTGAAAGATATGTTGAACGAGGATCGGACGGGAGGGTTGTTCCGGGTCATCTTAAACATTCTTTTCGTGACCTTGTTTATCGAGGGGATCGGCGCCTATTTTATTTATATGGACGTACGGGGAAGCCTGCCGGGAGGTACGCAGCAGGAATTATTCTACGCAATGTTTCATGCCGTGTCCGCTTTTTGTAACGCAGGGATCTCTACCTTGAGCGGCAATATGTACGATCCGTTAGTGGCGGATAAGTACAACCTCCATTTCTGGATAGCCATGCTGATTATATTCGGAGGCTTGGGCTTCCCGATCGTCTTCAATTACCTGAAACTCTTGCATCACTTGCTGATGAATGGTATCAAGATATTGATCGGTAAGCAAAAGCATTATATCCATACGCCCCGTATTATTAATGTACATACGTACATTGTTGTTATATCTACCTTGATCCTGTTAATTACCGGAACGGCTTTCTACCTCTTTTTCGAGTATGACAATACCTTGGGCGACCTTCCCCTGCGGGGGAAACTGGCAAATGCGTTCTTAGGCGCCGTCACGCCTAGAACGGCAGGATTCAACGTAGCGGATATGGCTACATTGGCCCCTCCGACCTTAATGCTGACGTTGATCCTTATGGTAATCGGAGCCGCCCCTATGTCCACCGGCGGCGGATTGAAAGTGACCACCGTTTTCGTAGCTCTGGTTACGACCTTGAACGCCGCACGTGAGAAAGATAAAGTGGAAGTGAGAAAACGGGAGATCGCCCCATTCGCCATCCGCCGGGCATTCGCTATCATCATGATGTACTTCATGTGGGTGGCGATCGCTACGTGGGTATTATCCTATACGGAAAAAGGGGCGCCGCTGTTCTCCCTATTGTTCGAGGTTGTTTCCGCCTTGAGTACCGTAGGCTTGAGTATCGATTATACCCCTCACCTCACCCCTATCGGGAAAATCATCATTATCAGCACGATGCTGGTCGGACGTATCGGGGTATTGGCCTTCCTCGTAAGTTTCTGCAAGGAATACACGAAAAAGGACTATACATATCCACAAGAAAATATATTAATGTAAAAATAAGATAGCATGAAATATTTAGTAATCGGATTAGGGAATTTAGGACGTGCGATAGCGAAGGACTTGACACGTGTCGGCAATGAGGTGATCGGCGTAGACATGGATCTGCATCGTGTCGATATGCTAAAGAACGACATAGCGGGGGCGATCGCCTTGGACTCCACGGACAAAGAGGCATTGAGCACCCTGCCATTGAGCGAGATGGATGCCATTATCGTAACATTCGGTAAGGATTTCGGGACTTCCGTTCAGACCGTCGCTTTATTGAAGAGTCTGGATGCGGGCAAACTGATCGTGCGGGCGATCTCATCGATCCATGAGACTGTGATCCGTGCGATCGGGGTAAGCGAGATTATCACACCGGAAGAGGATTTCTCTACGATGTATACCTCCCAAGCGTCTTTAGGCGGCCTGTTCCGGCATTGGTATAAAGTAACCGATACGGAACATCTCTATAAGATCAAGACACCGGCCACTCTTGTCGGGCAAACCATCAAGAACATCGATTTCGAGGAGAATTTCGGTATCCATCTGATAGCGATCGAACGCCCTTACGAGAAAAAGAACCTGATCGGGCTCACACAGACAGAATACAAGGTTATCAGCCGCATCACCGAGGAATTGGTGATCGAGGCGGATGATCTACTGATCTTATTCGGGAAGATGGAGCTATTAAATAAAATAGCCAACATCTAAAACAAAACATAGGCAGACGATCACGATATAATCAGCGTCGTCTGCCTACGGCAAATATCAACGAAGCGATCAAGCCCCCGCTATCTCTATCGTATAGGAGGCATCGAAGACCTCTCCCGGTTCCAAATGCCATACCCAATCCCGGTCTTTATACTCACCCGTATAATCCACCCGGTCGCAACGCCCATACCAAGGTTCGATACAGACAAACGGAGCGTTTCTCGTAGGCGGAGACCATAAGCCTACCACCGGAGCCGTAAAGGTGAGCGAAAGGTACGGACGTTTCTCCACATCCAATAAGTCCACCCGCTTAATCTGGCTGTCCTCCAAGATAAACGTATCGATATCGAACGTATGGATATTCAACGGTAGCAAGCCGTCCACATCCAAAGGTACCGGACGAACCACGTCCCCTACGCACCCTTTTTCCACCAGCGCACGGTATACGAGATCTTTTTTCACATCGAAAGCAAAATACCCCCGATCCGGTTGATCCACCTCATAATTCGGGTACAGGAAAGCCGGATGAGCGCCAATCTGGAAATGCATCGTCTGATCTCCCGTATTCTTCACACGCCAAAGCACCTCCACCTTATTGCCCTCCAAACGATACCCGATCTCCAAAAGGAAAGGGAACGGATAGGCTCTCAGCGTGTCCGGGGTACTTTCCAGCGCGAAACGCAACTCGTTCTCCGCCTCATCGATCAACGTAAAATCCATATCCCGTGCAAAGCCGTGCTGCGACAGCGGATACACGGTTCCCTCGTTCCGATACTCGGCCTTCCATACGCTCCCGACGATCGGGAACAATACTGGGGAATGACGTTTCCAGAAAGCGGGGTCCGCTTGCCAAAGATACTCCTTTCCCGTAGCGTTCGCTACGATACTACTCAACTCCGCTCCATGTTCGGAGACACGGATCGTTAGTTCTTGATTTGATACTGTCTTCATTCCTTATGATAAGTTTAGTAATTGTTCGGCGGGAAGTCCCTTGCTTTTCAAGAAACCGTTCAAAGTCCCGAATAATAAGGGCTCTCGCCGGAAATCTTCCAGATAAACCCGTTTCAGGCAGTCTACCGGCATCGATATCGGAACGTATGGGATCAAGTTTCCATGCTCATAACGATAGAGCACCTCATCCGTAGCTTGCAGCGAGGCCAACCGCCATTCCTTATCCCCCACCGAGGAAGGCTGCTTCACCTCCAGACAGGCGTTACACAGCATCGAGAAAAAGCGGGAATCAGGCGTAAAGCCCGTGTGCTCCTCATCAAAAGAAGGTATCGTATTCCTTTTCCAATTGTGCCGTAAAATGGTTCAAGATAGGCTCCCTCTCATATTTACAAGACAACAGGGAATAATTCTCGAACAGGCAAAGCTCGCCCAACGACTGATAGTCCAGCTCAAGGAGCAGAGAAGGCTCGGCAGACCGGGCCGGCTCACCGGGTTTCTCATACAAAGGGATCACGTACATGCCTATCTCCGGCCCCACCAGCATCCGGCTGTCCTGTCTGAAAAAGGGCATCGCTTTCTTGCTCTTTTCCACAGGTATCCCTTTGCGTTCCTCATACAAGCCGATAGACTCCCTAAGCAAGGAAAGCCCATACTCGATCTCCTCTTGCGGCACGATATGCATCAACCCCTTCGCCGGAAGCGTGAAAAAGGAATCAGGCCCCGAGGTAGTCCGAAAGCTTTCGACAAAAGCGTTCAATGATACTCTACAATATAAAACCATACAATCTGTTTTTTGCCTCGCAAGGTAGAAAAATATTATCAGAACCGATATGCCTTCCGACAAGAATTTATCTTATTACGCAAGATCACTGCAACCCGGGTTGCAGTAAAAAGCAGTTCTACTTTGTAAAAGGAGTTGACTCGCATATCAAAATAATCATTATCTTTGTTCGGAATAACAAGCGAGTAAAAAAAGACCGTACCGTAAATCAAGTATAAACCAATATAGTATACAATTATGAAACGTCGTGATTTTTTAAAGACCAGTGTCATCGCTAGCGCGGCTCTATCCTTAAATTTTGAAGGTCTGCAAGCGGCCCTTTCCACGAACACCGTAGCCGTAGAGAAGGCTCCCGATATGGTAGCCGTTATGGGTGGAGAGCCGGAGGTGATGCTAGATAAAGCCTTGGAAGCCCTTGGCGGTATCGGAAACTTCGTAAAGAAAGGACAAAAGATCGTGATCAAGCCGAATATCGGTTGGGACCGCTCTCCTGAATTGGCCGGTAATACGAACCCCAAATTAGTGAAAGCCTTGGTCAAGAAATGCTTGGAGGCCGGCGCCTCTAAAGTGACCGTATTCGACCACACCTGCGATAACTGGCAGAAATGCTATGAGACGAGCGGGATCGCAGAGGCCGTAAAAGAGGCCGGAGGTATCATCATGCCTGCCAACGATGAGAAATATTTCAAGGAAGTATCCATCCCGGGTGGCGTGAACCTGAAAAGCGCTAAGATCCATGAGGCCCTGATCGAGGCTGACGCATGGATCAACGTCCCCGTATTGAAGAACCATGGTGGGGCGAAGATGACTTGCGCCATGAAGAACTATATGGGAATCGTATGGGATCGCCGTTTCTTCCATCAAAATGATTTGCAACAATGCATCGCCGATATTTGCACTTGGCAAAAGAAACCGGTATTGAACATCGTGGACGCTTATCGTATCATGCACCAAAACGGCCCGCAAGGAAAGAGCGCAGCCGATGTGGCTACCTTGAAATCCTTGATCGCCTCCACCAATATCGTCGCTATCGACACCGCTGCCCTTCGCCTGTTCAACCAAGTGAAGAAGCTGGATATGGCCGCCGTAGGTCATATCGGTAAAGGCGAGGCTTTAAAGCTGGGTACGACGAATCTGGATAATGTCACGATCAAACGTATTAAGATATAATCGAGGATGAAGAAGCCTAATTACCTAAAAGGATTGCGGGTCGTACTCGCGATCCTCATTTTCGCACCCATACTTTTATTCTTCGTTGATTTCGCCGATGTATTGCCGGACAACCTGCACACGTTGTTGCATCTCCAGATCATGCCCGCTATTTTAGGGGGAATGGCGGGGTTGGTGGTCTTCCAATTCGTATTGGCTTTATTGTTCGGCCGGATCTATTGCTCGGTCATTTGCCCGGCGGGCGTATTGCAAGATATTATCAACCGGGTTTTCTGTATCGGAAAGAAGAAAAAGAAAGGAGTACGCAGGTTCAGCTATCATAAGCCTATGAATATCTTACGGTACTCTATTCTCGGGCTTACATTCGTATTGGCTGTTTTCGGGATGATCGAATTATGTACGTTGCTAGATCCGTACAGTAACTTCGGCCGTATCGCGAGCAACTTGTTCCGTCCGGCCGTCATGTGGGTCAATAACCTGCTGGCCGACGGATTGGCACAGATGGATAACTATACGCTTTATCACGTCACGATCAGCAACGTGACGGTATTCGGCGTGATATCTGCTTTGGTTGCGCTACTCGTATTCATCCTCATGGTCGTATTCCGGGGAAGGTTGTTCTGCAATACGCTTTGCCCGGTAGGAACGCTGTTGAGCCTGATCTCCCGGTATTCGTTTTTCCGGATCTCCTTTGACAAAGAAGCTTGTACGCATTGTGGTAATTGCGAGCATACTTGTAAGGCGGAGGCAATCGACAGCAAGAACCTCACCGTAGATACCTCCCGTTGCGTAGATTGCTTCAACTGCGTATCCTCGTGCGCTAAAGGAGGATTGCAATACCGTTTCAAGCCTTCCTTCAAGAAAGAAGCCGAAACAGCTCGCGTACAAACAGACGTGATCCAACAGGCTACCGCTCCGAACAGCCGCCGTACGTTCCTCACGGCAGGAGCTACCGTAGCGGTCTCCCTCCCGATCGTATCCACCATTGCCCAAGGAATTGAAAAAGGGCATGGCAAAGGGCAACATTCATGCGAGGGGCAAGACGGACACTGTAAAGGACAGCACGGGCAAGATAAGCACGGCAAGAAATGGCTCCCTATCATACCGCCGGGAGCGATCAGCATAGAGCGTTTCAAGGATGTATGTACCGGATGCCAGATTTGCGTGACCCAATGCCCGAGTCATGTACTACGTCCCACGGGATTAGAGTATGGCTTTGATTATATGTTGAAACCCCGTATCGCTTACATCGACAGTTATTGCAATTACGAATGCACGGTCTGCTCGGAGGTTTGCCCCACGCACGCTATAAAGCCGCTTACCAAGGAAGAGAAAGCTACTACGCAAGTGGGCATCGCCACCTTCTTCATCAACCGCTGTATCGTAAAGACGGAGGGGACGGACTGCGGGGCCTGCTCGGAGCACTGCCCTACCCAAGCCGTGCATATGGTTCCTTACGAGGGCACGCTTACCATCCCGCAAGTAAACCCCGATCTTTGCATCGGTTGTGGCGGCTGCGAATCGATCTGTCCCGTACGCCCGATGAGAGCGATCATCATCAAGGCAAACGAAGTACACAAGTTCGTGGAGAAGCCTAAAGAGGAAGAGGTGAAAAAGGTAGAAATAGATGACTTCGGATTCTAAGAGAAAAATGCTACCTTTGTCACAAATTTTTGATACATGACATTTGAATTACAGTATAACGATACGAAATCGAACGCTAGGGCGGGCTTGATTACCACCGATCACGGGGTAATCGAGACGCCTATTTTTATGCCCGTGGGTACGCAAGGTACGGTAAAGGGTGTACATATGACCGAGCTAAAGGAAGATACCAAAGCACAAATCATCTTGGGGAATACGTACCATCTGTATCTTCGTCCCGGTATCCAGATCTTGGAGCAGGCCGGAGGCTTGCATAAGTTTAATACATGGGATCGCCCGATATTGACCGATAGCGGGGGGTTTCAGGTATTCTCCCTTTCCGACAATCGTAAGCTGCATGAAGAGGGAGCCGAGTTCCGCTCGCATCTCGACGGCTCCAAGCATATGTTCACGCCGGAGAAGGTGATGGATATCGAACGCTCTATCGGTGCGGATATCATCATGGCCTTCGATGAGTGTTGCCCGGGAGATGCCGACTACAATTACGCCAAGCAATCACTGGGCCTGACCGAGCGTTGGCTGGATCGTTGTTTCGCCCGCTTCAACAGCACGGAGCCGAAATACGGCTACCGGCAAAGTCTCTTCCCGATCGTACAGGGATGCGTCTATACGGACTTGCGGCAGAGGGCGGCGGAGAACGTGGCCCGAAAAGGCGCCGATGGAAACGCTATCGGGGGACTGGCCGTTGGCGAGCCTACCGATAAGATGTATGAGATGATCGAGGTCGTAAACGAGATCTTGCCGAAAGATAAGCCTCGTTACTTGATGGGCGTAGGTACCCCGATCAATTTACTGGAAGGGATCGAACGAGGCATCGATATGTTCGACTGTATCATGCCGACCCGTAACGGACGCAACGGCCAACTCTTCACCCGCTTCGGTACTATCAATATGCGTAACAAGAAATGGGAGAACGATTTCTCGCCAGTCGATCCGGACGGACATTCCTACGTGGATACCTTATATAGCAAGGCTTATCTGCACCACTTGATCAAGGCGAAAGAAATGCTTGGCTTACAGATCGCTTCTATCCATAACCTCGCTTTCTACCTATGGTTGGTGAAAGAAGCGAGGGCACATATCATCGCTGGCGATTTTACTACATGGAAAAGTGGTATGGTCCGTCAATTAGCGAACCGGTTATAAAAAACGAGACAGATGAAATTTAAACTAAAACGGATCGATTGGTATATCATCAAGCAGTTTCTGGGCACGTACGTGTTCGCTATCGCCTTGATTATCTCTATCTCCGTCGTTTTCGATATAAACGAGAAGATCGATAAGTTCTTGAATCCGGATGTCCCCTTAAAAGCGATCATCGTGGATTATTACTTGAACTTTATCCCCTACTTCGCCAATTTGTTCAGTCCGTTGTTCACATTTATCGCCGTGATCTTCTTCACGTCGAAGCTAGCGGATCGTTCGGAGATCATAGCGATGCTTGCCAGCGGTATGAGTTTCCGTAGGTTAATGCTTCCTTACGCAGTCTCGGCTACGATTATCGCTATCGTGACGTTTATCCTAAACGCTTACATCATTCCCCCGGCGAATGAGACTCGTATCGATTTCCAGAACAAGTATATCCGCAACAAGAAGGTGGACTACGTAAAGAACGCCCAATTGGAGATCGAGCCGGGTATTATCGCTTATTTCGATAGCTATGACGCTCGCTCGAACATGGGATACCGTTTCTCTCTGGAGCATTTCGAGGATAAGAAATTGATCTCCCGTCTGACCGCCAAGTCAATCAAATACGACTCGCTTTATCAATGGACCGTTATCGATTATATGATCCGTGATTTCGATGGCATGCGGGAACATATTTCCCAAGGCTCCCGTAAGGATACGACCTTGACCATCGTGCCCTCGGACTTCCTGATTTCCGTGAATGATTGCGAGACGATGACAACGCCCGAGCTAAATACGTATATCAACCGACAGAAAAAAAGAGGTATCGGGAATATACAGACCTTCCAGATCGAGTATCATAAGCGCTTCGCCACGATCATGGCGGCGTTTATCTTGACTTCTATCGGAGCGTCGTTGTCTTCCCGGAAAATAAAGGGAGGTATGGGTATGAATATTGGTATCGGATTGGCGTTGAGTTTTTCTTACATCCTGTTTATGACGGTTACTTCCACCTTCGCTATTAATGGTTATGTGAGTCCTGCCGTAGCGGCCTGGATACCGAATATAGTTTATACATTTATAGCGATATTCTTATATCAGAAAGCACCAAGGTAATTGATTAACTCCTATATTGGTATAACTCTGCCAAATTTCATCCAGTTGTAGAGACGGGGTGTGCCCCGTCTCTACAACCTAGGATTTTCAATTATTTCGTGAAATTAAGTCCAAACTCTAACGTTTTTGCGTTCGGAAGTAGTTGCAATACCATATCTACCATTTGCTGATAATTCTCCGGAACCATCGGTTTCAAGATAGGAGCTATCATGGTCAAAACCGGTACGATTAAATCCTTATCCGCATAAAAAGTAGCCTCACTTCCATCCACCTTCATGTTAAGAGGTAGACCATAATAACCTCCTAAATCAACCAAAAGCTTCATGATCTCGTCAATAGAGATACCAGCGGCCTCCAATTTGTCACCAGCAGCCTGTTGTAATAAAGTAGTCAAGACTGTCACATAATTTTTATCCACAGCCACCATAAATTTCCCGTCTACCACACAATATTGGATACTTGCCATTTTCGTGATCTCACCGATTCCTTTATCCTCAGAAGCCCCTATAGGTCTCCAAGAAACATCGAAGATTCCATCTTCCGGTAAGTTAACATTTACAACGCTTACTTTGCCCCAAATCAAGTTACCGATAGCAGGTTTTATCATAGGCACGAGATTATCGATCGTAGAATTCCCGGTAACTATATTCGCATAAATAGCTCCCGCACCCGCTTTCAAGCTCCAATTACCTACGATAGAAGAAGTTAATTTACGAGTATAAACAACAGAAGCTACGCCCCCTTTCACCGTACCATTTACCGATACCACGCAATCGCCAACCGTACTCTCGCCGGTAAACGTATAAGTGCCGTCCGCTTCCTTCAACGCAGCATCGATAGCGACCGACTTATTTTCGGGGATGATATTGTTCAAGGTTACGGATGCCTTCTCCGCAGAGGAAGCGGCAATCACGACCGATTTACCGTCAACAGGGATTGTCACTTCACCCATTACCAGATTAACGCTCTTACCCTCGTACGTTTTCGACAGATCTTGCCAGTTACCGGAAGAACTTGAATCGTCATCATCACCACATGCCGTAAAAAAACCCATCGTGCAAATCACGGCAAATACATACAACAAACTCTTTCTCATGACTCTTGTTTTAAATTTAACATAAATAGCTATTAATATTATCACAAATATATCCATTCCAACTTCCACTAACAACAATAATTTAATATCAGATGTTCGATTCCTGTGTTTAGATCAAAAATTCACTACTTTTGTCGTATCAAATACTTAAAAACAATCTATCATGAAGAAAGTGTTTATCTCAATGGCCTGCGTATTAATCGCTCTATCCGGTTGCACGAATGGAGGAAGCAATAAAGAATCCATGGAAGTCGTACTGAATATCAAACGGAAAGTAAAACCCGAATGTGTCTCCGCCTTAAAGGAATCATTCTTGAAATGCAAGGAAAGCACGTTGCTAGAACCGGGATGTATCGACTACGGCATGTACCAGTCCCTCACCGATAGCACCGAATTCTTTATCGCCGAAACTTGGAAAAACGACGGGGAATTACAAAAGCACGGCGAAACCGCCCATCTTAAACAACATCTGAATGAGATCAAAGATATGGGAGACCCTTCCTATAAAGGTAGTTTCCGGAAGATTTATGTCTGCCCGAGTGTAAATGACTAATCATTAAGAATTGAAGATTAAAAATCAAGCTTCACATAAGCGTTTATTTTCAATCTTCAATTCCCTATATTTAATTACAAAAGATCTGACGCTAACTCAGATAACTCGCTTCGCTCGCCTTTTATCAAGTTGATATGGGCGAACAAGTCCTGTCCTTTCATCTTGTCGATCATATAGGCCAAGCCATTACTTTGGGCGTCTAGATATGGGGAGTCAATCTGTTGGATATCTCCCGTGAAGACCATCTTCGTTCCCTCTCCCGCACGGGTGATAATCGTCTTGATCTCATGCGGCGTGAGGTTCTGGGCCTCATCGATGATACAATAAGTCTCGGACAAGCTACGACCCCGGATAAAGGCCAACGCCTCGATCACCAACTGGTTGTTCTTCTGCATATCGTCGATCTTACGGACATCGGGATTACCCGGGGCAAACTGAGTCTTGATCACGTTCAGGTTATCGAATAGAGGTTGCATATAAGGAGCGACCTTTTGCTTCTCGTCACCCGGAAGGAAACCGAGATCCTTATTCGCCAAAGCGACGATCGGACGGGCCAAAAGTATCTGTTTATACGTGCCGGCTTGTTTCAAGGCAGAGGCCAACGCCAACAACGTCTTTCCGGTACCGGCCTTTCCGGTCAGCCCCACCAGCTTGATATTCGGATCGTTCAACACCTCGAAAGCGAAACTCTGCTCGGCATTACGGGGCTGGATACCAAAGTTCGTGCCTTTATCCACCTTCTTGATCTTATCCGTAAACGGATTGTAGCGAGCCAATACACTATTACGTACGCTTTTCAAGATAAAGCATTCGTTCGGGTCGAGCTTAGACTTGATATCCAACGAATCTGCGTCCACGCCTTCCGGAGAGCTGTAGATCTTGTCGATCAAATCGGGGTCTATATTCTCATAGGTCTCTTGCGCACGCTCGAAAATATCTACATTCACGACCTTATCCGTGATATAATCCTCAACGGGAATACCCAAAGAACGAGCCTTCATACGAAGGTTCACATCCTTGCTGACCAAGGTTGTCTTGATCTTCGGATTCTTCTCGGCAATCGTCAACGCACAAGACAAGATACGGTGATCTGGCGTTTTATCCGGAAAAGAATGCGCTATTTTCTCCTGGTACTTATCACCGGTCACGATATAAAGTGTACCTTTTCCCGGTCCTAGTGAGGCGCCTTTCAAGAACAGGTCATTACTGGTCAATAAGTCTAGCTCCCGAACAAACTCACGGGCATTATAATTGATCTGCTCACTCCCCTTCTTGAACTTGTCCAACTCTTCTAATACCACGATGGGTAGATAGATATCATTTTCCTGAAAGTTCTCGATGCACTTATAGTCATGTAATATGACATTCGTGTCCAACACAAAATTCTTCTTTGCTCCCATGGCCTTTCGATTTAATGATTATTGCTTCTAATATAAGAACAATTCTGACACGTTGATAGTTCAGGCCTGCTAAAATTAGTTACACACACCAATAATTTCGTCATATTGACCAATTCAAGGAAAAATATGTATCTTTACGAGGATTAAAAAATAGAGGAGGATAACGTCATGTTCACAAATTTCAATTTCCAACAAATACTTAGCGCATTCATCGTATTATTCGCTGTTATCGATATAATCGGAGCTATTCCCATCATCATAGACCTAAAGGATAAAGGCAAGGATGTCAATGCGTTGAAGGCAACCCTAATCTCCTTTCTATTGTTATTAGGGTTCTTCTACGCCGGGGATATATTACTCAGGCTTTTCCATGTGGACATCGAGTCGTTTGCCGTGGCCGGCGCTTTTGTGATCTTCCTCCTATCTTTAGAGATGATTCTCGACATAGAGATTTTCAAGAATCAAGGGCCAATCAAGGAGGCTACGTTGGTGCCGCTGGTATTCCCGTTGCTAGCCGGAGCAGGATCATTCACCACTTTGTTGTCGCTCCGTGCGGAATATGCCAGCGTGAATATTATCGTAGCCTTGGTACTGAATATGCTATGGGTCTACTTTGTTGTCCGCATGACACGCAAGGTAGAGAAAGTCTTGGGGAAAGGCGGCATATACCTGATCCGTAAATTCTTCGGTATCATCCTGCTGGCGATCTCCGTCAAGCTATTCATGAGCAATATCACCCTGCTAATGGAACAGATAGAAGCGAGTACGAAAGCAATATAGGATTTCCTTTAGAAGAGCATCCAGTTTCATCCTATTGAAACAAAGAGTTCATTAGGATGAAACTACAAGGCATCTATTATTTTCCGAAACGGGATGTGTCTATCGAATCATGTTCCCTCTCCTTGTAACCACCAAACTTCCAGACAAAAGATAATTTCAGACATCTCTCATCATTCAATTTCCTCATCCGGCTCCATTGATTGCCTTGGTTTATCTTGATGGTACGTGGAATGCTGCTGGCGAAAATATCGTCTCCTTTAAGTGTCAAGCTGGCACGGTCATTCAAGAAAGTCCATTTTAATCCAGCGGATATCTCATACATGGAACCCAAGTCGTATATACCTTGGATGGCACCGGGAGTCACGTATTGGCCGTCTATCGTCATTTTTAAATTCGGTTTATCACATAGGTTAAATGTGTTACTCATATGCGCTAATCCTAGATAAGCCTCACGGTTATATGAGATGCCGTGGAAGTTATCATTCTTTTCTTGCATCCTCCAACCTCGCAGTGTGATGCGGCTATTCCAAAAACGACCCACATTAAAAGGAATGATCACCGCCAATCCCGTTTCCAGACTATAATCCATATTCTCGAAACGAAAAACGGTCTTCAGTTCCGTATCGCTTTGATAAGGAAGTTGGGCGAAATAATCCGGCGTGTATTCACAGAACGCTACCAGCATATACTTTTGGCGGAAGATATAGACCATCTGCCCCTCATACGTGCGATAAGGTTTCAACAAGGGATTTCCCGCCACCTCCGAGTAAGAGTTTAGAGGCGTTACTTGCGGGGAGACTTGCCAATAACCGGGGTAGGTCTTATCGCTACTTATATCGAACTGTAAAATATGGCGGGGAGAAAACGTATAGCTCAGGGATACGGTAGGAAACAACGCCCCCTCATTCCATAGGTTCATATTTTCCCGGCTAGAGGTGTAGTCAGACTTAAAATACTCCCCTTTCAGCCCAACCGTAGCAGAGAAACGCTCTCCGAAGCTTTTCGATACCTCTGCGAAAATATCAGCGATGTATTCCTTTTGTGTATTATCCTCCAACGCTTCCTCGTCCATCTCATAGCCAGCACCTTGCTCATATAAATACTCCGAATAGTTTTTCGACGAGGCGTAACCTCCATGCACGCCGTAATTCAATCCCCACCCGGAAGCGAAACTATGTGTCTTATTTAGGAATACGGACCAGCGGGATACATCCTGTCTCGTATTATTTATCATATCAGTCCGGGAACCATTCGTATTCGTATCATGGTAATCAAGTACCGAGGGCGAATGATAACGAGTAAAATCCGCTCCTGCCGATATCCCGGCATGTCCGTCATACTGTAAACGTATATTATGGATAGCGGAGTGCCCGTCGTCACGGACCAAGCTCGTACTCTCACTTTTATTTTCCGGCTTCGACAGATCCAGATATGAGGTAAAGGCATCACGGTCCGATAAGACTTTATCTCCCTTCAGATAATATGCCAAAGAGAGTTTATCCTCATTCGCGAACGTATAATCCATTCCCAGACGAACCGTTCCTCTATTTACATGGACAAGGGCCCGATTATGTTGGCTTATTTCCGTCATACCACTATTTAATGTATGGCGGGCCAACATATCCTCCCCCATCACATCCCGTCTCTTATTACCATTCAACAGGAAATCTAAGCTAAAGCCCTTATTCGTATAAAGTAAATTCACATGCGCATCTCCCCCCGCATGGCGATATTGGGTGTAATCCACACCCGTTTCACCTTGCCAAGAAGGAGTCTCGGACTCATTCTTACTTAATACGACATTGAGTAACGCCCCCTTGACATTATATTTAGCTGGAGCGTTATACATCACCTCAGCCTTTTCGACCCTTGAGGCTGGCATAGTTTTCAGTAACTGGATTAATTGATCTGCCGACATTGTCGTCAACTGCCCATTCAAGATTATATTCAAACGACTGGCCCCTACCAGTTCCAGATTATCATTCCGCTCGATAAGCCCCGGTAAGTCCTTGATGATCTCAAAAGCGTTCGTGGCAGTCTTATCCTTCATCAGTTGAGGGATATCATAGGTCAGCTTGCCTCCCTCCAGTTTCACTTGCGGGCGTTCTCCCTTTACGGTAATCTCGGCTAACTGATAATCTTTCTCCTCCAGCACCACCGTACCTACGTTGGCGGTAGTTATCTTTTTCCCTATCGTATTATATAAGATGTGCTGGAAAATAAGTCGATACGACTGGTCTAGCGGATGATTCAATCGAAAATCCCCAAGCGTATCGGTAACCACGGCATCCACATATACAGAGTCAAGGGTCTGTAAAATCACCGCCACTCCATCTATCGGTTGTTCCTTGCCATCCATCACTTTTCCGGAAATACCTTGTGCCATAATCTCACCGAGACTCATCAGCAAGCATAAAATCATGTAGTAAATAGTACGTTTCATATCGGTTTGTTTTTTATCATTTTTCGTTCATACAAAAGAAACGTATTCTTAAAAGAAACTATGTTACCACTCACTTACGAAGTCTTACCTTGTCTTATCAGGAATGTTATTTAGTCTTATCGCCAATTATCAAACCCAACAAAGAGGAACAAGATAATCTGGAAAACACCTTCAGAAAAGTAGTATGAATGGTATCCTTTGTGCTAAAATCTCACCTAAGGGAATTGCAGGAAAAAGGTTTCGAGGCCGCCGTACTCTTTGATGCGAAAACGTAAACTAAACATTAAGAGGTTCTAACTGTTGATATATCAATCAAATATTTGAAGATAACCTATTAAAAGTTGAAAATCATGTGTACAAGAGTAGTTTATTCGGGAACAAACGGGATGGTAGCGACTGGTCGCACGATGGAGTGGAAGACCGATATGCATAGTAACCTATGGGTGTTTCCTAGGGGGATGGAGAGAAACGGGGAGACAGGAAAGGATTCTTTAAAGTGGAAATCCAAATACGGCAGCATCATCACCTCCGCTTTCGAGATAGCCAGTACGGACGGAATGAACGAGAAAGGTTTGGTAGCTAATTTGCTCTGGTTACCCGAAGCCCAATATCCGGCCAGAGATAAGAATAAGCCGGGCCTTGCCATAACGATATGGGTACAATATATGTTGGATAATTTCGCTACGGTGGAAGAAGCGGTCTCTTTTATCAACGAAGATACGTTTCAAGTAGTATCGGATAAGATGCCGGACGGTTCCCGCTTGGCGACCTTACATTTATCGATTTCCGACGCAACCGGTGATTGCGCTATCTTCGAATACATAGGAGGTAAACTGACCGTTTATCACAGTAAGGAATACAAGGTGATGACTAACTCCCCTACTTATAATAAACAGTTGGCTCTTTGTGAATATTGGAAATCGATCGGAGGGCTGAGTTTCCTTCCGGGTACCAACCGTGCATCCGACCGTTTTGCCAGAGCTAGTTTTTATATAGATGCCGTACTTAAGACGGACGATGAGAAGATAGCTATCGCCTGTGTATTCAGCGTGATCCGTAACGCCTCTGTCCCTTATGGCATATCGACTCCCGAGAGTCCGGAGATATCCACCACGCAATGGAGAACGGTATCCGAAAGCAAGAACCTGATTTATTTCTTTGAGTCGAGCCTGACCCCGAACACTTTCTGGGTACGACTGAGAGACATGGACTTATCGGAGGGTGCGCCGGTACTTAAACTATCCATCGCCAACGGTGAGACCTATCATGGCAACACTTCAAAAGACTTTAAGCCGGCGCAACCATTCAAGTTTATGGGTGTAAAGGATCTTATTTAGTCTTGGCTAACTATTTTTTGGGATAATATGTTCCATATTTCCTTTTACAACATTTGAGTTTCAATTAATATTTATATTTGACGTCAAAAATCTTACAATATGGATAAACAGTTCCTCTGCCTTGATTCACCTACAGACTTTATGGTTGGTAAATACATATCCGCCGATGAACTCAAGGAGTTTATAAATATTCCTTGTAAGATAAAAGCCGGGGTCTTTATCCTTTGCATGGAAGGGCAAATACGCTCAACTATCAATATGTCAGAATTGACCACCTCGAAACTCAATGTTGTAACGCTATTGCCCAATAGTCGCATACAAATACATGAGATATCCCCCGACATCTTGATCTATTTCATAGCGTTCTCTTTCGATTTTATGTGTTACGCAAATTTTATCAAGAGCACGATGGGTTATCTACTTATGATTTACAGGTATCCGATTATAAAAATATCCCAAAACAGGGCCAACCTGATCACGAACTTCTACGAGCTTCTCTATCAATATGCCGTATATCCCGATATCTTGAACAATAAAGAGATGATAAAGGCCATTTTCATGATGTGTAGTCAAGGTATCGCAGAAATATACAGTAAAAATTACCCATTAGAGAAACAGGAACTTACACGTCCGTTACAAATCTATCAAGAGTTCCTAAATATGGTATTAAGATACTATACAAAAGAGCATAACGTATCGTTTTATGCCGAGAAGTTGGGCCTCACGTTCTCCTATTTCTCGACATCCATCAAAAAAGCGATCGGCGAGACTCCCCAAGAGATCCTCACGCAAACAATAATCATAGACGCTAAGACACAGTTAAAAGGGACTAACCAAGAAATCAAAAACATAGCGATGGACCTCGGCTTTAATAATCTATCGTTCTTTAATAAGTTCTTCCGTCGAAATGTAGGCATGACTCCACAAGAATACAGGGGTAAATCGTATACCTATTCTTGTTACCAGAAAACATCCGACTAGCCGAAAGCAAAAACGGAACATATTATCAAAAAGAAGAATTTCAAGGGTACCTTTTATAATTTTTACTTTTGTAGAATAATATAAAAAAGACATACGATGGAAGGGCGAGAGACGGATCTAGAATACAACTTATTGATGGGGCTTACGGGAGCTAGCGTCAGCAAACATTTATTGGATGAGCATTTCACACTTTTATGGGCAAATGACTTCTATTACGATATGATAGGTTACCCCAAAGAAGAATATGAAGCTCTTTTCCACAATAAACCCGATTTGTATTTTAAAGGTTATGATGAAGCTTGGAATATATTATCCAAGAATGTTTACGAGACGATAGCTAATAAAGCCAGCGGTTACGAAACCGTTATCCAGATGCCAACGAGAAAAGGGAAAAGATGGACTAAAATCACCTCAACGTTTACCGACCAACTACAAGACGGCATCCCTATCTCCTATACGGTAATGACCGATGTAGAGGACGTAATGCGAAGGCGGATCGAGCAAACGATCACTTATGATAATATCCCCGGCTTCATATCCAAGCATAAGGTACATAAAGACGGCAGTTTTACATTGCTGGAGGCAAATGATAAATATATGGACTTCTCTGGTATCGATAAAAATTCTTTTTTATCTTTCAGTCCTTTCTCCCGTTTAGATGAAACAAGCCGTAATACGATGAACGCACATATCCCCTGTATGCTAAAAGGGGAACCTGTACATTTCGTTATCCAGTCGAAAGACAAAAACGGCAACGGCGCTTGGCTACAGTTGAACGGGGAATGTATCGGCTGGGAAGGTGACGAGCCTATCTATCTTATCGTTTACATCAATATCACCGACATTACCGAACAGAGGGAGTTGCAAAAGAAACTGGAGAAACAGTCAAAGCAACTTAAAGAAGCACTAAAGTCGGCGGAACAAGCCAACCAAGCCAAATCTGATTTTCTCGCCCGCATGAGCCACGATATCCGTACACCCATGAACGCCATCATGGGAATGGCGACTATAGCCAAAGCCCATGTAGATGAACGTGAAAGAATATTAGATTGTATGGAAAAAATCAATGGAGCCTCTAAATTATTATTGAGTCTGATTAATGAGGTTCTCGATATGTCCAAGATCGAAAGTGGCAGGTTAATTCTTTCGGAGGATGAGTTCAATGTGGGTGAGCTCTTGCAAGACTTGGTCGTTATGATGCAACCGGAGATCAAAAACAAACAACAAACTTTAAATATACACGTCAAGAACCTTAGGCATGAGAATGTAAAAGGCGATACGCAGCGTATCAAACAGGTATTGATGAATATCCTCTCGAACGCAATTAAGTATACGCCGGAGAATGGGCGAATCACGATAGAAATCTACGAGAAGGACCCTCATAACGGCATCGGAAATTATCAATTCGTGTTTGAGGATAACGGAAGAGGTATGAAACCGGAGTTTCTGGATAAGATTTTCGAGCCTTTCGAGCGTGCGAGCGATGATGAGATCAAGAGGATACAAGGCACTGGCCTCGGGATGTCGATCAGCCATAAGATCATTCAGATGATGGGAGGAGATATCAAGGTGGAGAGTGAATATGGCAAAGGTTCCCGCTTCACCATTGACATGCCATTGGTTTGTCGGGATCAGAAGCCCGATGATAAGATAGAGGTAGAAGGTTTAGAGGTTCTTGTGGTAGATGATGATAAGATCGCTTGTCTAAACACGTCTAGCTGTTTGCGAGAGATCGGGATAAACAGTGAATGCGTATATTCAGGTAGCGAAGCTATAGAAAAAGTACGACAGCATCATTTAGCGGAGAAAGAGTATTTCGCCGTGATCATTGACTTGAAGATGCCTCAAATGAACGGCATTGAAACAACCCGGCAAATCAGACGTTTCGTGGGAGCGGACGTACCGATCATCATTCTCTCCGCATACGATCTTGAGGAATATGAGGCAGAGGCTAAGGAGGTTAAGGCCAATGGATTCATCACCAAGCCTCTCTATAAGTCCAAGCTACTCCAAGTATTGAGATCTTTCCTTGACGAAGGAGACCAGCCGGAACCGATCCGCCCATTCAAGTTATCAAACGTCGATTATTCCGGCAAGCGCATCTTGCTGGTGGAGGATAACGAGTTAAATCGTGAGATCGCCGTAGAGATCATCGGCAGCACCGGTATCACTATCGATACGGCGATAAATGGGCTCGACGCCGTACATAAAGTCGCCCAATCGGAAGAAGGATTTTACCAGATAATACTGATGGATATCCAGATGCCTATCATGGACGGTTATGAGGCGACCCGGCAGATTCGTTCCCTCCAACGAAGGGATATCGCACATATGCCAATTATAGCCATGACCGCCAACGCTTTTTCCGAAGACGTGACAAACGCTATCAAAGCGGGCATGAATTATCATTTGGCTAAACCGATTGATATTGGGGCGTTGATGGGCATCCTTAGTAAATATTTACAAGCGCCCGCATAAAGTTTATCTTGCGTATTAAAAGTTCATGTAATAAAATTGTCTATTTTTAGCGATCAATTCGATTATAAGCATAAAGAGACTTCATGAACATCAGACTTCGTTTTAAGTTAATCGCTTTGTTGATCGTCCTATCGCTGGCCGGGCTTTTGGTTTTCCAAGGATACTGGCTGAAAGGTTTATATGATACATTATATAAACAGATGGAGATCAATATAGAGGAAGCGATGAAGATCGCCGACTATAAGGAGTTGTTCCTGCGCATCCGATCTATCAAAAAAGAACAGGGAGCGCTGGGACCTCAAACCCAAGATGTGTACTTCAGCTCAGAGCTAGATCCGTCTAATAAGCAGAAGATGGACGCAAAAGCTTCGATCCATCCGCAGAAAGAAGATCCTGACCTTAACCGGGAAGATATCTTCAAGACGGCAAATCCCGACTCACACATGAAACTACATATCGATTACGGGGATGAGGAAGACTTTTAGCTCGATAGACTCTACCCTAACGGATTACCTATATGTAATCGGCGAGGTGGAGGACATGGTGCAGCAAGCGATGCATGCGAATATAGATTCTATAAAACCAATTGATTTCAAGACCTACAACAAATTATTAACCTCGGAACTGGAGGCAAGAAATATCGTAACGGAACATGAGCTGGTAACGATTTATAAACCAAACAACGGGGACGAGAAGGGTTGGATGCATCTGGACAAGCCGGAACGATTCACTACGTGGAAAAACCCCGTGCATTTCGATTACCCGCTCCATAACGAGAGCACGTTACAATATCGCCTGTTCCTCAAATCGCCGGCCAGCGTGATACTCACCCAGATGAAAGGCATCCTGATCTCCTCCTTCCTATTACTTTTGCTGATCATTTGCGCTTTCATATACTTACTCCGCACCATCTTAAAGCAAAAGACCGTGGAAGAATTGAAGACCGATTTCACCAACAATATGACGCATGAGCTGAAAACCCCGATCAGCGTCAGCTATGCCGCCGTAGACGCATTATTGAACTTTAGCGATCCCGTCAACGAGAAACAGAAGAAATACCTGACGATCGTTAAAGACCAACTTATCCATCTTACCGGATTGGTGGAACAAATTTTGACACTCGCCGTAGAGAACCGCAGTACCTTCCGCTTGCGCCCCGAAACCATCTCATTAAACGAGTTGGTGAACTCCCTCATCGAGCAATACAAACTGAAAGCGAGCAAACCCGTGGAGTTTACTTGCTCCATCCCCGAGGATATAGAATTGGTGGCCGATCGTACCCACCTATATAATATGTTGAGCAACCTTATCGATAACGCGATCAAATACGCCGACAAGGAACCTTGCCGCATCGAAGCGACAGCCCGGCAAGACGATCACGAAACGACAATCTCCATAACCGATAACGGCCCGGGTATCAGCGAAGCCAACCAGCGGCAGATATTCGACAAGTTCTTCCGGGTTCCCAGCGGGAATATCCACAACGTGAAAGGTTATGGCCTAGGATTATATTACGTAAAAGACATGATGGGTAAACATGGAGGAACAGCCCGTGTGGAAAGCGTCCCCGGCAAAGGCTCCACCTTTACCCTGCATTTTAAATAATAATCCGAAAATCAAGTATCAAATATGGAAAAGATAAAAGTACTACTAGTAGAAGACGAGCCTACATTGGCCATGATCATCAAGGATACGCTGGATGGGAACGAGTTCGATATCACCCTAGCTGCGAATGGCGAGGAGGGCCTCTCCCGTTACGCGGAGATCAAGCCGGATATTATCGTAGCGGATATCATGATGCCTAAGATGGATGGTTTCACGATGGTCAAGTTGATCCGTAAGACGGATACGCATACCCCTGTCCTATTCCTATCGGCCCGTTCCGCGGCCAACGACGTGGTAGAGGGCTTCGAGCTGGGCGGCAACGATTACTTGAAAAAGCCTTTCGGCATGGCGGAATTGATCGTGCGCATCAAGGCGTTACTGCATAAGGTGTCCGTCCAAAGACCGGAAGCCACCTCTTTCCGTATCGGGCTTTATACGTTCGATTCCATCACGCAGACATTGGTCTACCGGGGAGAGAAACAACTCCTCAGTAACCGGGAATCCGAGATATTGAAGCGCCTTTGCGACAATAAGGACCAAGTATTACCGATGAAAGAGATCTTGATAGACCTTTGGGGGGATGATTCTTTCTTCAACGCACGCAGCCTGCATGTCTTTATCACCAAGCTACGTCATAAGTTATCGAAAGACGAGTCTATCAAGATTTTGAATATCCGGGGAATCGGATATAAGCTGATCATTGATTGAATTGCTTCAATGCCTGTGCCATCTGGTCCGGGCATGAAGTTCCCCTTCCATGACAATCGATGCCAGACAAAACGGCCGATAGCGTCTTCGATGCGCATACCTTTCAATAAGGCGCACATGCCTTGCCCGTTACCGTGGCAACCTCCTACAATCTGCACATTCTCGATCACGCCATCCTTCGCGTCGATCACCATCAACTTAGAACAAACACCTCCTTGAGGCGTATAGGTTATACGTCGTGTTTCCATTTTCTTTTTCTCTCCTTTTTATAAACGAGTCGCAAAGGTATAAATAAAATTAACTACATTTGTAGCATCTAATTTACAAAAACATGACATACGAGGAAACGCTACACTATCTATATACCAGCATCCCGGTCTTCCAACATAGCGGAGCTTCCGCTTACAAACCCGGTCTTGGTACAAGTATCGCCCTAGATGATTATCTGGGAAATCCGCATAAAGCCTATAAGACCATCCATGTAGCCGGGACAAACGGCAAAGGCTCGGTCAGCCATCTATTGGCGGCCATTCTCCGGCAATCCGGTTTCAAGGTCGGGCTTTATACCTCTCCCCACTTAGTGGACTTCCGGGAACGCATCCGGGTGAACGGGAAAAAGATCTCCCAAGATTACGTGGTCGATTTCGTCGAGCGTCATCGTTCTTTCTTCGAGCCTCTCCATCCTTCTTTCTTCGAGCTGACGTCCAGTATGGCTTTTGAGTATTTCCGCGACCAGCAGGTAGATTACGCAGTTATCGAGGTCGGGCTTGGCGGTCGTTTGGACAGTACGAACATTATCACTCCGATCTTGAGTATTATCACGAATATCAGTCTGGATCATACGCAATTCTTGGGAGATACGGAGGAGAAGATAGCGGCGGAGAAAGCCGGCATTATCAAGAAAGGCGTACCGGCACTTCTTGGGGAAGCCGAGAAACAATCGGTTTACGACGTTTTCAAAAACAAGGCGGAAGAAGTTGGCGCACCTTTCTACTACGCCCAACGAATGGACATGGTAAAAGACGAGTGCAGGCTGACGGTCGGTGGCAAATGGTTCTTCCCTTCCGTTGAATATGGAGAAATCCAAGGAGAACTTGGCGGTGAGGTGCAGGTAAGAAATACTGTCACCGTATTATCCGCCATCCATATATTACGAACGGAATTGGGTGTAGATATCATCCCGGAAGCGGTACACGAGGGTTTCGCCCACGTAACGAAACTGACGGGATTGATGGGACGTTGGCAAACCTTGCGATCCAAACCGACCGTCATTTGCGACACGGGGCATAATGTAGGAGGCTGGGAGCATCTAGCGGAGCATCTGAAAGTCTTGCGTCAATATTGCGGGCAAATCTATATGATCGTCGGCATGGTAAACGACAAGGATATCGATGGCGTATTATCCTTGATGCCGCAAGACGCTTTTTATTTCTTCACGCAAGCCTCCGTGGAGAGAGCGATGCCCGTAGAGGATTTCGCCGTGAAAGCCATGCGTCACGGACTGTCCGGTACCCTTTGCGATACGGTGCAAGACGCTGTCGAGAAAGCGTTAAGAAGGGCTCGTGAGAACGACCTGATCTTTATCGGAGGCAGTACGTTTATCGTAGCGGACGCTCTCCCCTTGTTCATGAAAGAAGACGAATACAAATAATATAACTCTATAAAACAAATATCATGATAGAAAAAATTCATCAGAAACTAAGCGACTCGAAAGTCGCACGCTGGAGTGTACTCGCTTTGGCGGCATTCACGATGCTTTGCGGATACTTCCTTACGGATGTAATGGCTCCGCTTAAACCGATGTTGGAAGAACAGCTAAGCTGGACGAGTACGGAATATGGTTGGTTCACCAGCGCTTACGGCTGGTTCAACGTATTTCTCTTCATGTTGATCATTGGTGGTATCGTTCTGGATAAGATGGGTGTCCGTTTCACGGGTGTCGCTTCCTGTATCTTGATGATTATCGGTTGTTCCATTAAATATTACGCCATCTCGGATGCGTTTACGATGGAAGGAGAGCTTTTCGGATGGAAAGCGCAAGTGATGGTGGCCGCCCTCGGATACGCGATCTTCGGTGTCGGCGTGGAGACCGCCGGTATCACGGTATCTAAGATTATCGTACGGTGGTTCAAGGGAAAAGAGATGGCGTTGGCTATGGGCTTGGAGATGGCTACGGCTCGTTTGGGTACGGCCTTGGCTTTATCTATCACGGTTCCCGCCGCCAAGTACTTCGGTAGCATCTCCGCTCCTATCTTGCTTTGTCTTTGTATGTTGTGTATCGGTTTGATCGCCTTCCTCGTATTTTGCGTGATGGATCGCAAGCTGGACGCTTCGATGGACGCTATCGAGCAAGCCGAGGAGGAAGAGCCTTTCCGTTTGAAAGATATCTTATTGATCGTTACTAATAAGGGTTTCTGGTTGATCGCTCTGCTTTGCGTATTATTCTATTCGGCCGTATTCCCCTTCTTGAAATACGCTACGGACTTGATGGTCAATAAATATAACGTAGATCCGGAGTTGGCGGGAAACATTCCGGCTATCTTACCTTTCGGCACGATTCTTCTGACTCCGTTCTTCGGTAACTTATACGACCGCAAGGGTAAAGGGGCGACGATCATGATCTTTGGCGCCTTGATGTTGATCGGCGTGCATTTATTATTCACGCTTCCGATCTTGAATCAGTGGTGGTTCGCCACGATCGTGATGATCGTATTGGGTATCGCTTTCTCCTTGGTCCCATCGGCGATGTGGCCATCTGTTCCGAAGATTATCCCGGAGAAGCAATTAGGCACGGCTTATGCCTTGATTTTCTGGGTACAGAATATCGGTCTGAGTATGGTTCCCTTATTAATCGGCTGGATATTGGATACGTATTGCAAGATCGACAATGGTACGGGCAAACCGGCTTACGACTATACGATACCGATGGCAGTCTTCACCTGCTTCGGTGTACTCGCCCTCTTCATCGCCTTGATGTTGAAACGTGAGGACCGGATCAAAGGCTACGGCCTTGAATTGCCGAACATCCAAAAGGACGCCGATAAAGCCGAGGCCGAGATAATCGCTAAAGAGATGATCGCGGAGCCTTAATAAAGCTCATAACCCTAAATAAATGGAAGGCGCTGTAAACCAAGTTTACAGCGTCTTTCTTTTTGATGACTGAAAACCATCGTCATTGGAACACACAAAAAGTTCGTTTGAAAAAGAGAAGTAGCGAAACAACTACAATATGCCTTATTCATAAAATCTTTTTTAGCGGTAATATTAATAAAAAACACCCTTGATTTTCGGAACGGCATATTGAAATGTGGCATTTATCCGTGGTCCAGCCATCCAAAAGGAAATCATATGTATAGGTCTTAACGCAGTGGCTCATATATTTCATTAGATCCTTATTATCAGTTAAGAATAGATATACAGCTTCACAAATATCGTTTTGATTAAAAAAGCAAGTGAGCGTGGAGGTTTTGAACACGACTTCCAATGTAATCTGGCTTACGTCATTCCACGTATAAGTGATCATACATAAATCCAGATCCTTCAATAACATCTGCGCTTTCCTTACCGGCAAACCAATTACTTGATGGGATAAGCTTATTATCTCGGAATAATCCTTTTGAGGATATTGATTTTGAGTTTCCATTGATTTCTGTGTTTATCATTCGCAGACAAAATAAGCTTACCGCCTGCTGATATACCATCAATCCCCCTGATAAAATATCAATGTCACGACTAATATTATCAGATGACAGGGATAAATGATATATCTGACTACGTATTGTCGGTAATGCAGGATCATCATGATAGACACCTAACAAATTACGATGAATTTATGTTTCTCTGGCTATGAATAAAATTGGGTGCGGTTACCCCGGATATCTGACATGATAGTAAGATAACTCAGATTTAATACTTATTTTTGTGACAGGATCAATAAAAAAAACTGACATGGAAACAACATTTACCAAAAAGAAATAGTCATGGAGCCAACTTAAAACGTTGGAGAGAATGGAGAGGCATCAAACAAGAAGTGCTCGCCGACAAAATTGGGGTATCACAAGCCACCTTATCCGGCTACGAGAAAAAAGACGAATTGGAACCTGAGGTATTGGAAAAGGTCACGAAAGCTTTGGATATTCCGATAGAGGCGATCACGGAATTGAATGAAGGGACATCTATCAATATTTTTTCCGGCACGTGGCAAGATAACGCAAGCGGAAATGTTCAAAATCAAACATTCAATCCCATCGATAAAATAGTCGAGCTTTACGAACGATTACTAAAGGCCGAGCAAGAAAAGGTTGCCATGCTCCATGAAATCATAAAGGATAAATAAGTATCGATTATAGAGACCGTAAGCGAAAATGAGATAATCTTGACATTATGATCGAAATAACAGAATAACGATGTCAAGACCTTTTTACAAATAGAGAAAAAAGAGGGAGAGACCTATGATGAAATCATACGTTTTCCCTCATTTTCTTGCCTAAACACCCCTGTTTGGACTCAAAAGTAATAGAGTTAGGTAACACAAAAGGCTGTATTAGGCAACACGACCGTATGTATTAGGTAACGCAACCGTATGTATTAGGCGATACATACGGAAGAAACAGCCCTCGCATCCTATAGAATTGATCGATACACCCGTATAAAATGGCTATTTTCACCTAAAAATATGAGATACGATGAATTAATCTCGCTAGAATAAAAAGGCCTATTTCCATAAAACACTACAAGACAACCAGATGCTATTATTCTATGCCATTTTCGGAAGCAAGGCGTACCTTGGCCCGGAAAAAACGCTTCTCCGGGAGTTTAGATTACAGAATGTCAAAACGTCAAACCTACTCTTTTATGCGTGATGCCTACAGCTATGCCCGCAAAGAAGAAAACTAAAATTAAACTCAAAAAATATACTTACAACATTATTATGTACAATAAAATATTTATTTTTACACAAAATCTGTTGTTATGACAAAAGAACAATTCCTAAACGATCAGTATGTATCTGGATTTATCCAGTGGCTTCGTGATAAACTATCTAATTTCACCCATTCATATTACAATCAGAAAGAGAAGGAGGAATGGCAATGTACCTCTTTTTATGATGCTTGCCACAAATATAAATGGGGAGGTCTAAATTGGGAGGAAAACAATGCCTTATTGGAAAGTTATGCCAAACGACTTAAAGCGAGTATCCGAAATAATGACAACGAAGCTTGCCAAGATGCTTGCCTCGATATATTAAAATGGGGAGGCGTTATACGGGAAAATCAAGAAAGGATCAAGGCACAAACCAACCTTGTGAATTATCTAATGAAGGCAGAAGAGGTCTTAACCCGTGACTCTTTAGATATAAAGGATGAGATAATTATTATGAACTCAGGATTCACCAAGATTTATTCTTTATATATAAATGATTTTATCATCTACGATAGTCGTGTAGGAGCCGCTTTATGCTATTTGGTGAAACTATATTGTATAGAGCAGAAACAAGGCGGTGTCCCTTCTTCATTAAAATTCGCCTATGGTGATGCCCGAAATCCGGAGGTTAATCGGAATCCTAACAGCGACATTTACAAATTTTCTAAACTTGATCGAGGAAAAATCCATATTGAATGCAACCTTAAAGCCAATTGGCTATTAAAAGAAGTATTAAACTTCCCAGAATGCCAATTTAAAGACATGCGTTCTCTGGAAGCAGCCCTCTTCATGATCGGGTATGCAATTCCAAAAGAGCAAGAACAGCAAACATTAAAAACATACCGAATTATGAAATTAGCAGAAGCTCTCAGCTTACGAGCTGATTTACAAAAAAGAATATCACAACTGGAAGTCCGGCTAAAAAACAATGCCCGGATTCAAGAAGGTGAAGAGCCCGCAGAAGATCCACGGGGGCTTATGGATGAGTTGAATAATAATCTGAATGATTTGGAAACACTGATTTTCAGAATCAACCGAACCAACATGGCTACCCTTGCAGAAGGTACAAGCCTTACGGAAATGATCGCAAAGAAAGATATCTTAGCATTGCGCATCTCCGTCCTTCGTTCCGTCACGCAATCGGCAACGGGCAGTTTAGAACGTTATTCGGCAAATGAAATCCGTTATGTCCGCACAATAAATGTGGCAGATTTACAAAAAGAAATAGATTCATATTCCAAGCAATTACGTGAATTGGACGTGAAGATCCAACAGCTAAATTGGTTGACGGAACTGATATAAAGCATAATTCAGGTAGTTCTTTTTTAAATAGGGCGAGTATATCTCTGGCAATTGAGAATGAATTGTCGAACCTACTGCGAATGGAAGCGAGAGCGGAGCATAGCGCAAAAAGAATCGTAATGCTCAGTATTGTTACAAGCTCAAGCCACAGGTTGCATTGTTACTACCGCATACTGACTATAAAGAGAATGAGGGCGGGTCGGAGGGATTTTCTTTTAAGCAGGCATTTAATTATGGGCATCCTAATGGATATGGAGAAACAGGTCGCTGGCGGTATGACACTTATAGGGAAATTTTGGTGTGATTATCCTATTTGCCCATCCAAATCTAAGGTAATTCTAATCGGTAAACATTATCTTTGCGTATCACATAAAACAAACATTAAATACTATGATCTGTTTCCCGAACGCAAAGATAAACCTAGGTCTGAACGTGGTAAGCAAACGTCCGGACGGTTATCATAATATAGAGACCATCTTCTATCCGATCCCCGTGAAGGATGCCCTCGAGATCGTCGCCTCGGATCGGACCTGTTTCACGCAAACCGGAATTCCGGTAGACGCTCCCCAAGAGAAGAACCTCGTCATAAAAGCACTGAACGCCCTAAAGACGAGATACGAGATTCCCCCGCTAGAGATCCATTTGTTGAAAGCGATACCTTTTGGCGCCGGGCTTGGAGGAGGTTCCGCCGATGCCGCTTTTATGTTGAAGCTGGTCAATGATTTCTGCGGTTTGGATATTCACCCGGATGAGTTGGAGGCGATAGCGTCCACCATCGGAGCCGATTGCCCGTTCTTTATCCGTAACACGCCGGTATTCGCGACCGGCACGGGAAACCAATTCGAGCCCGTGGACTTGTCCTTGAAGGATTATTATCTATGCTTGGTAAAACCGGATGTAGCCGTCTCCACCCCCGAAGCCTATTCGATGGTAACACCCGCCGCGCCCGAGACCTCCTTGAAAGAGATCATCCGGCTACCGGTATCCGAATGGAAAGAGCGGATGGTGAACGATTTCGAGCGAAGCGTATTCCCGAGACATCCCGTGATCGAGCGGATCAAGGATACCTTATACGAGGGAGGCGCCTTATATGCCGCCATGTCCGGCTCCGGATCGTCCGTGTTCGGTTTGTTCGAAAAACCAACCCATTTCAAGGAACAATCCCTGTTCAGCGATTGTTTTCTATGGGAAGGACAATTATCATGAATCAAATAGAGACTTTTTTTGATACGATGGCGGAACGCTGGGACGCTGTCTGCGTACATGATCCGGGAAAGATCCGGACGATATTGGATCGTACCAACCTGCGGCAGAACGCCCGCATCCTCGATGTCGGTTGCGGCACGGGGATATTGGAAAGTTACCTGCTGCCGTACGAACCCCGCCAAATCGTAGCTATCGATATAGCGGGCCAAATGATCGAGAAAGCACGCATGAAATATCCGGATCATCCGCTCATCGAGTTCCTCCAAGAGGACGCTATGAGCTACGAGGGGAAAGGATTCGACTATATTATCCTATATAGCGCTTACCCGCATTTCATGCGGCCGGAACGGTTGATCGAGCATATGAGCGGCTTGCTCGCGCCCGGCGGTAAATTGGTTATCTGCCACAGCGAGAGCAAGGAAAAGATCAATACGCACCACCATCGGCACGCCGATCGATTATCGCTGCCCTTGCCCCCGGCCCGAGAGGTGGCGGCATTGATGGAGCCTTATCTTCTTCCGCTCGTCGTAGAGGATACCGAACAGCTTTACATCGTTTGCGGAAAACGTTTATCCTAAACTAATTATATATGGACAGAAAAACTAACTTAATTCCGGCATTGCTTCTTTCCGCCCTTTCGCTTTACGCCATGGAAGACGTGAAAGTAACGCAATTCCAGCACGCAGGCCCGTTCACGGTCAACAAGCCGATCCTAGCGGACAGCCTCAACGTAAATGGCAAGCCTTTCGAGGCGAAGAATCTATTAAAAGCGACCTTACCGTTCGAGCAAACGCTTGCGAACGCCACGGTACTCGACGCTGACACGGCAGGCGCAATCACCTTCGCTGCCCCGCGAAAAGGATATGCCCTGCATCTATTCTCTTTCTTCTTGAACAGCGACCGGTACGTAAAAGGCACGCTCGATATATCGGGTCCCGGGGCGTTCGAAGTATTCGTCAATGATAAACCGGTCGGAGCCTCCTCCGAGTTGGTGATGGAACCCCGCCGCTATCAAGTAGTCGTTAAATACCTGACAGCGGAAACAGACACTTGTCCTCCCAGCCTAAAGGCTACCTTCAAGAGCGAGGCGGAAGCGAAAGTCGTAGCTTCCTTGAACCCGGAGAAACGCTACACCCTTCTGAATATCCTAGAAGGAAAGGATTTCCAAGGCGTAAGTGTCTCCCCGAACGGAAAGTATGCCTTGGTAAAATACGTCAACCGGTTCCCGGAGAGCAAGAGCGAATCGTACGGGCAATTGATGGATGCCGCTACGGGACGGGTCTTATTGCAAGACGGAGGTTTCTTGACAACCGCCAAATGGATGCCTAAAAGCAATCGATTGTATTACACCCGCACCGGTCTGGACGGTACGGAGTTGGTAACCGTAGATCCGTCTACCTACCAACAAACGGTATTAGTCCCGAACCTTCCGAAAGGGCGGTTCGTATTCACCCCCGATGAGTCCACGCTTCTCTATACCGTAGAAGAGGAAGGTCCCAAGGAAGGGACGGACTTGATCCGTGTATTAGAGCCGGCAGACCGTATCCCGGGTTTCCGTGACCGCTCCTTTATCTGGCGGTATGACTTAAAAACAGGTTTGTACGAGCAACTTACTTTCGGGCATACGGACACTTATATCAATGATATCAGCGCTGATAGCCGCTATCTATTGTTCAGCACCAGCGACCGGGTGTACACCTCCTTGCCGCACTCCCGCAACTCCCTTTATAAATTGGATTTGCAGACCATGGCGATCGATACGATCTGGGAGAAAGCCCCGTACGTAAACCAAGCCGCCTTCTCGCCCGACGGTAAACAGTTATTGGTAGCTGGGGCAGGCGACGCTTTCGACGGGATCGGACGAAATATCAAGCAAGGACAGATCTCCAACTCGTACGACGGGCAGTTATTCCTATACGATCTGGCAAGCCGTAAAGCCTCCCCTCTCACCAAGGACTTCAATCCGAACGTGATCGATGCCGTATGGAACCGCTTCAACGGGCAAATCTATATCCTCTGCGAGGATGAGGATTATCAACGGATCTATACGTGCGACCCAGCAAACGGGAAGATCAAGCAAGTAGCCGCCTCCGAGGATATTATCATGTCGTATGCGTTGGCCGACAACGCTCCGGTTCTCTTCTATTACGGACAGAGCGCGTCCAACGCCAACCGCCTTTACGCTTACGACCTGAAAGGAGGAAAGAACCGCTTGGTGTATGATCTCTCGCAAGATAAATTAAAAGATATCGCCTTAGGCGAGGTACACGACTGGAACTTCAAGTCGGATGACGGTACGACTATCCAAGGCCGTTATTACCTGCCGCCTCATTTCGATCCGAATAAGAAATATCCGATGATCGTTTATTACTATGGCGGTACTTCCCCGACGAACCGTGCGCTGGAGATGCGTTATTCCATGCATATGTACGCCGCTCTCGGATACGTGGTCTACACCTTGAATCCGAGTGGAACAACGGGCTTCGGACAGGAATTCGCCGCCCGCCATGTGAACGCATGGGGCCTGAAGACCGCCGATGAGATCATCCAAGGTACCAAGCTGTTCTGTAAGGAGCATTCGTTCGTGAACGAGAAGAAAATCGGTTGCATCGGTGCCAGCTACGGCGGATTCATGACACAATACCTACAAACCCGTACGGACATTTTCGCCGCCGCTATCAGCCATGCCGGTATCAGCGCGTTGAGTAGCTATTGGGGAGAAGGTTATTGGGGATATGGCTATTGCTCCGTAGCGAACGCCGGGACTTATCCTTGGAACGCCCCGGAGTTCTTTACCAAGCAAAGCCCGTTGTTCAACGCCGATAAGATCAATACCCCGCTCCTATTGCTTCACGGCAACGCCGATACGAACGTACCCATCGGGGAAAGTATCCAGATGTTCGCCGCCTTGAAGATCCTAGGAAAGACCGTGGAATTCGTGCAGGTGGATGGCGAGAATCATGGTATCGTAGGTTATCAGAAGCGTATAGGCTGGCAAAATACCATCTACGCATGGTTCGCCAAATGGCTGAAAGACGAGCCGGAATGGTGGAAAGCCTTATATCCGGATCGTACTTTATAAGAATATTTATTTGAACGAAAGCGCCTGTGTCTCCCGCGAGGGAATCGCAGGCGCTTTATTCGTTTGCCCAACCCCGGCTGTCATCCGGATCAGCTCCGTTTACGAACGGTAATTTTGATACAAAGATCCGTAATATGTATACATGCGCCTGAGATAAATCCGAATATCTTTGTAATGTTAAACAATAATGATATCCTTATGAAAACAAAAAGCAATCGCACTCTTCCTGCTAGGCTTCATACCAGCCTTCGCACAAGATATCCCAACTTCTAAAACAGAACAAAATATGGACAGAATCGAACGCTGTAAAAAGAATTACACCGAGCTATTCGGAGGCGAGGCATTGACCGGACAAGGAACAGATCCGGAAATGATGGACATTCTCCAGAAATTCATCTTCGGGGAGGTATTCCGCACAGGAGATCTTGATAAAAAGACCCGGGAGCTTATCACTTGCACCGTATTAGCCACGATGCAAACCTTGCCCCAACTGAACGCCCACGCCAAAGCGGCGCTAAACGTAGGCGTCACTCCCATCGAGCTACGGGAGGCGATATACCTATGCGCTCCGTTTATCGGTTTCCCGAAGACATTGAATGCCTTAAATACCATCAACGAAGTCTTTAAGCAACAAGGCATCGCTTCGCCTCTGGAGAGACAAGCTACCGTTACGGAAGAAGATCGCCACGAGAAAGGACAAGCCATACAAAGCCGGCTTTACGGCGAGGGAATCAAAGAGGCCATGAGGAACGTCCCGGGAAATATGGGTCCGGAAGTAGAGCGATTCCTCACCGAATTCTGCTTCGGAGATATCTATACTCGCAACGGGCTAGACCTGAAAACCCGGGAGTTACTGGCTTATTGCATACTAACGACCCTTGAAGCCGAAAGCCAACTACACTCGCATCTCGAAGGGAACTTACTGGCCGGCAATAGCAAGGAGACCTTAACGGCGGCGGTTATACAATGTCTTCCTTATATCGGCTTCCCTTCCGCTATCAAAGCGTTGAAAATCATTAAGGAATCCTCTCAGCCCGCCCCAAAGAAGAACTTAGTCCGCCTATCCAAGATCACGGTCGATCCCGCCCAGTTGGAGCGTTATAACGCCTTTCTGGAAGAAGAGATCGAGGCTTCCATGCGTCTAGAGCCGGGTGTTCTTACACTGTATGCCGTATCGGAGAAAGAACATCCAAATAAAGTAACCATCCTAGAGATTTACGCAGATCAAGACGCTTATAAAAGCCATATCCAAACGCCCCATTTCCAGAAATACAAACAAGGAACATTACAGATGGTGCAAGAGTTGGAGCTGGTAGATAGCACGCCCCTGATCCCCGGACTAAAGATAAAATAAAACAAGAATCCCCGCTTTCCGGCACGAAGCCATCTAAGCGGGGATTTCATATATCCGTGAAAATCTAAATGACTTGTTATTCGATCATTTGATATTCGGATTCAATTTATGCCATTCGGAAATAGCGGGAAGCACGCCCATAGCGATCACCTCGTCACGTAAAGCGCAAAGGTGCTTGTAGCTCTTCTCCAAGGCAGCCTCTTCTTCCGGTGTACCGTGCACCTCTTTCAACGCTACGCCGTCTTTCGTAATTGAGGTCTCCCAAGCCATCATGATATGATCGAACTTACCGTTTGATACATAAGCGCCAGCCGGCCAACGGAACGGTTTACCACCCATCGCAGCTGCGATCATCTCGATAGATACATATGACGGGCTTTGGAAGGAAGAACGGCCCCGCAAAGCGATAATGTTAGCGCCACCCTTCGTAACCTTGGTTTGTATCTCCGCCCATTGATCTTTCGTCAAGGCATCCGTACCGATAAGTTCCGTCAAAGGCTTGCCATCCACCTTAGCGGTAGAGGCGAAAACAGCCATTTGCTCGCCATGACCGCCATACGTACGACAATTCTCAACCTGATCCATAGAGATACCGAAATGTTTTGCCAACTCACTGCGTAAACGAGTTGAATCCAATGCGGCCAACGTCGTAACCTGAGAAGGTTTCAAGCCGGAATACAATAAGGTAATCAAACCGGTAATATCCGCCGGGTTAAAAATAACCACGATATGCTTTACGTCCGGGCAATAAGCCTTTACGTTCTTGCCGAACTCCTCGGCGATAGCGGCGTTTCCTTTTAGGAGATCCTCACGGGTCATACCTGCCTTTCTTGCGGCACCACCGGAGTTAACGATATATTTAGCGCCAGTCAAAGCCTCCTTGATGTCTGAGGTAAAAGTGATGTTTACACCCTCGAAACCACAATGGAATAATTCCTCGGCGACTCCCTCCAAACCCGGTGCGTAAGGGTCGTACAAACAAATGTTAGAAGTTAGTCCCATCATAATAGCGGTCTGTGCCATATTAGAACCGATCATACCTGCTGCGCCGACAATCGTCAGCTTCTCGTCTGTGAGTGTTTTCATAAGAAACCTTGTTTTTAAATGTTTATTTTTCTTTTCGACACAAAGATACGAGATTGAGAACTCTTGTCCTAATCATAAAAACGAATCCCCCATAAATAAAAGTTATGAATAGCGTCTCTATGATTATTCCAAGATTATCACGTACCTTTGTAGTATGAAAACATTTAAACTAGACAATTGGTTGCCCACAACGAAGAAAGAAGTCGAGGCACGGGGATGGGATTACCTCGACGTGATCCTTTTCTCGGGAGACGCCTATGTGGATCACCCCTCTTTCGGGGCGGCCGTGATCGGTCGTGTATTGGAAGCGGAAGGATTACGGGTAGCGATCGTACCGCAACCGGATTGGCGGGGAGATTACCGGGATTTCAAGAAGCTCGGCGTTCCCCGGCTTTTCTTCGGTGTATCCGCCGGTGCCATGGATTCAATGATCAACCATTATACTGCCAATAAGCGATTACGCAGCGACGACGCCTATACGCCGGACCAACGTCCGGGAATGCGTCCGGACTATCCGAGCATCGTCTATACTAAAATACTGAAAAGAATTGTATCCGGATGTCCCCGTCGTATTAGGTAGCATCGAGGCCTCATTACGCCGGCTTACGCATTACGATTATTGGCAAGATAAGCTATTACCGGGAATCCTTGCTAGTAGCCCGGCCGATTTATTAATTTACGGCATGGGCGAGAAGCCGATCAAGGAATTGGTGCGCCGCCTAAAGTCCGGCATTCCTTTCAACGAGATCAAAGACATCCGCCAAACGGTTTATCTGACAGACAAAGAGGATGCGAAAGACGACGATATCGTGCTCTTCTCACATGAGGAATGCCTAAAAGATAAATTGAAACAAGCGAAGAATTTCCGGCATATCGAAGAGGAATCCAACAAATACAATGCCTCACGTATCTTGCAAAAGGTAGGAAAACAGATGATCGTAGTGAATCCTCCCTTCCCGCCAATGACGGAAGCGGAGATAGATGCTTCCTACGACCTTCCCTATACCCGCTTGCCGCATCCCAAATACAAAGGGAAAGTGATACCGGCTTTCGAGATGATCAAGTTCTCGGTGAATATCCACCGGGGTTGTTTCGGAGGATGCGCGTTCTGTACCATATCGGCGCATCAAGGGAAGTTCATCGCCTCCCGAAGCAAGGAATCGATCTTGAAGGAAGTGAAAGCGATTACCGAAATGCCCGATTTCAAAGGATATCTAAGCGATTTGGGAGGCCCTTCCGCCAATATGTACCGTATGAAGGGGAAAGATGAGCGAATTTGCGCCAAATGCAAGAAACCGTCTTGTATCTCCCCCGTCGTTTGCAAGAACTTGAACGCGGACCATACGCCGCTACTGGATATCTACAAAGCGGTAGATAGACTTCCCGAGATCAAGAAGTCGTTTATCGGAAGCGGCGTACGCTATGACCTGTTATTGCACCGTTATGCGGATGAGTCTTTAAACAAGGCAGCTCAAACCTATACCGAGGAATTAATCGCCCGCCACGTATCCGGCCGTTTGAAAGTGGCCCCGGAGCATACGCAAGACGAGGTGTTGAAACAAATGCGTAAACCGTCTTTCTCGCAATTCGGACAGTTCAAGAAGATATTCGATAAGGTAAACCGGCAATACGGGTTGAACCAGCAACTCATCCCCTATTTCATTTCCAGCCATCCGGGATGTACCGAGGCGGATATGGCGGAGCTGGCGGTGATCACCAAGAGCTTGCATTTCCAGTTGGAGCAAGTACAAGACTTCACGCCTACGCCGATGACATTGGCTACGGAGATGTATTATACCGGATATCATCCTTATACGTTGGAGAAAGTATATACGGCCCGCTCAAAAGAACAAAAGTTGGCACAACGCCAGTTCTTCTTCTGGTATAAACCCGAGTCACGCCGTCAGATCATGCAAGTATTGCAAAAGATGGGACGAAGGGATTTGATTGAGAAATTATTCGGACAGAGGGGTGACATGAATCCCGCTCCCAGAAAAAGAAGATAATAGGCTTTTGAGATTAGCTGTATCGATGAATTACGAGAGTAGTCGCATCGTATCACGGGAGTAGTCTTGATGGATAACGAGAGTAGTCTCGACAAGCGATGCGACTACTCTCGTTATTCCTTATGATTATTCTTTCACGGCGATCACCTCGATCTCTACCAAACCATTCTTCGGCAGTGTCTTAACGGCTACCGCCGAACGTGCGGGAAACGCACCTTCGAACTGAGAGGCGTATACCTCGTTCATAACGGCGAAGTCGCCCATATCCGCTAAAAATACGGTTGTTTTTACGACATCATTGATGCTATAACCTGCCTCTGCCAAGATAGCGTGAACATTCTTGAACGCTTGGGCGGTTTGTTCCTTTACGGATCCCTCAACGAAAAGTCCCGTAGCAGGATCGATACCCAGTTGTCCGGAAGCGAACAGCATATTACCTACTTGCACCGCTTGGCTATACGGACCGATAGCGGCGGGAGCGTTTTTTGTAGCGATAACTTTCTTCATTTTCTTCTTTAGTTTATATACATATTATTATTGTTGCTCGTTCATACGTTGGCGAACCACCTCGTACACCAGAATGGAAGTGGCTACAGATACATTCAAGGAGCCGATCGTTCCGAATTGCGGAATCTTTACCATATTATCGCAGATGCGCAAGTTCTCCGGAGACACACCCGTATCCTCCGCTCCCATCACGATCGCTACCGGTCCTTCATACTTCACCGCCGTATAATTCTCCGCCGCTTTCTCGCTGGCGGCAAATACCTTCACCCCGCTTTGCTGCAAGAAACGGATCGCTTGGTTGATACTCTTCTCCTTACAAACCGGCAATACATGCAAGGCACCGGCAGAGGTCTTGATCGCGTCGGCGTTTACCGAAACGCTTCCTTTTTGCCGGAATCACGATCGTATCGACTCCGCACACTCGCAGGTACGGGCAATAGCGCCGAAATTACGCACGTCCGTAACCCCATCCAGCAATACGATGAAAGGATCTTTTCCTTGCTCATACACAAAAGGTATGATATCTTCCAAGCTCTGGTAGGTAACCGCCGACATAAAAGCGATCACCCCCTGATGATTCTTTCGAGTCAAACGATCCAAGCGTTCAGCCGGAACACGTTGTACCGGTATCTCACGGCCTCTCAGTACCTCAAATAACTCTTTGGATAGATCCCCTTGTAAATCCCTTTTCACAAGGATCTTATCTACCTCCTTATCAGCCTGTATAGCCTCAATCACGGCACGAATGCCGAACACCATTTCGTTTTCTTTCATACTTTATATAACGCAAAACTATTAATTTCACAAATGTAGGGATAAATAATCAATTCTTCAAACCTTCAGCCTTCGCATAACATTCCCGGCATAAAGGCTCGTATTCGGATTGTTCCCCTAAGAAGACCCGTTTATCATTTCCCACGATACGATGGGATACGTAAGCCAAACGTCCGCATTTCACGCAGATGGCATGCACTTTCGTCACCTCATCGGCGATAGCGCATAACTCCGGCATAGGACCGAAAGGAACTCCCTTATAGTCCATGTCCAACCCGGCCACGATCACCCGGATACCGTTAGCGGCCAATTGATTGCATACGTTTACCAATCCCTCGTCGAAAAACTGGGCCTCGTCTATCCCCACCACATCGATCTCGGAAGTGAACAATAGGATACTGGAGGAAGAATCCACCGGAGTAGAAGGAATCGAATTACTATCGTGCGAGACCACGTTATCCTGCGAATAGCGGGTATCGATCGCAGGCTTGAAAATCTCCACCCGCTGCTTGGCGAATTCAGCCCGCTTCAAACGGCGGATAAGCTCCTCCGTCTTACCGGAAAACATGGAACCGCAAATCACCTCGATCCGCCCTTGTCCCGGATACTGGAATATATGCTCTTCTGAAGGCAATGTCATCACTTTCTCTTTTTGTCCGCAAAAGTACATAAAAAAAGCGGAACCATGGAAGCTTATTCACCCCATCCCCGGTTTGTCTTTCACTGCAACCCGGGTTGCAGTACTACTGCACACGTCTTGCAGTGTCACTGCACGTGGGTTGCAGTAAATATTACGACTACAATCCATCGGTGTAAGGCATCGATCGCACGCCTCGTTATAAATTAAAGTTGGGCCGGTCTATTTTCCAGTTGAGCGACGGTATCTTCCGGTTCAGTAAAAATCCGCCTTATTCCCTCACCTATTGCCTCTATTTTTGCCCGGTAACAAATAACTAGGTATATCTTATGAGAAGAATTTCATACATCCTGCTTCTGGGCATCCTTTTATCGGCATGCCAAAAGAACACAAAGTCCGAAGGCACGAACTTACCTGTCGAGGTTATCTCTCCAATAAAAAAGACAGAGACCGACAGAAGTCGTGAATACACCTTTTTATCAAGGCCCTATAATGAGACAGTCCTATCTTTCCGCATCAATGGCCCCGTCTTGAATTTCGACTTACGGCCCGGACAAGCGTTCTCCAAAGGCAGTACGATCCTCTCGATCGATAACCGTGACTTCTTGATTCGCAAGCAGCAAACAGAGGCGCTCTACTCGCAAACCAACCAAGAGTATAAACGGATCGAGGCCCTTTACAAAAAGAATAACATCTCCGGAAGTAATTATGAGAAGGCGAAAGCGGATTTCCTTGTCGCCAAATCCAATTACGAGACCGCCGTCAACGCCCTAAGCGATACCCATCTGAGCGCCCCTTACGACGGGTATATCCAAAATATCCATATCGAACCTTTCCAAGACGTGAAAGCGACCGAGCCAATCCTTACCTTCATAGAACTGGACAGGCTGAAGATCGAGACCTATATACCAGAGGAAGTCGCCTTACACTTATATGATAAAGAAAAACAGAAGCTATGTCAAATAGGAATCCATTTCGATACGGCTCCCGAACGGACAATCACCCCTTCCGATTTATATGTGTCTAAAAGTACGACAAACAATAACCTCTCTTATCTACTGACCGCCATTATCCCCAACCCCGATATGGAATGGCTGGGCGGAATGAGTGGAATCCTCTCGATCGACCTACCCAAAGAAGAGCGGTCTCAAAATCTATGGCTTCCCTTAACGGCTATCTGTCATCGCCCCCAAAAAGGAGATTATGTATGGGTGGTTAAAGGAGACAAGGTTAACTCCGTTCCCGTCAAACTCGGTGAGCAAAGAAATAACCAGATAGAGATCGTGGAAGGAATCACGGAAAATGACCTTGTCGTATTGACAAGGCAACGTTTCCTTTCCGAAAATAGTACCGTAACCATCCAAAAATAAGTAAGATGCAAAAATTCATCAAATATTTCCTGAAAAACAAAGCGGTTACATGGCTCCTGCTAGTCCTGATCTTGGCAGGGGGGCTGTTCTCTTACGCAAAGATGGGAAAACTGGAAGATGCCCCGTTTACGATCAAGCAAGCCTTGGTACTTACCCCTTATCCCGGCGCCTCCCCCTCGGAAGTTCAGTCCCAAGTGACGGATGTGCTGGAAGAAGCCATTCAATCCTTAGGCGAGTTATACTATCTGAAGACAGAGAACCGGGCTGGACTTTCCAAAATCACGGTCTACGTGAAAAAGGAAATCCGGGCTGATGAGATGCAGCAGTTATGGGATAAACTACGCCGAAAGGTAAACGACGTACAAGGCAAATTACCTTCCGGAGCGGGAACCTCCATCGTCAATGATGATTTTGGCGATGTATTGGGTGTTTTCTACGGATTGACCGGAGAATCTTATACCTACCGGGAACTGGAAGATCAAGCCAAACTGATCAAAGACGATTTACTGAAAGTAAAAGACGTGGCAAAGGTAGAGATCTACGGCATACAAACTCCCGTAATCGATATCCGGATAAACCCCACGATCTTATCCAATCGGGGTATTACGACAGCTGATATCAAACGGGCGTTCGACGGACAGAATAAAGTGGTAGACGCCGGGAGTATTCGCAACGGGGAGACTCGCATACGTATCGAATCCACCGGTAATTTTTACTCCTTGGATGATATCCGTAACCTTACGATCGTATCTCATTCCGGCGAGCATTTCCGGCTAGGCGATATCGCCCGTATCGAAGAGGGTTACCAGACTCCGCCCCAAAACTTCATGCGCATCAATAACAAGCAAGCGGTCGGTATCGCTATCTCTACCATACCGACCGGGAACGTGGTCGATATGGCCAAGGCCGTGAAAAAGCGTATTCAATCATTTTCGGAGACCATGCCCAAGGGTTTTGAGCTCACCTCCATATACGACCAAGGATATGAGTCCGCCGTGGCCAACCAAGGATTTATCTTGAACTTGATCATCTCCGTCGTGACCGTAGTAGCGATCTTATTGTTCTTTATCGGTTTCAAAAACGGCCTTTTGATCGGTAGCGGATTGGTTTTCTCTATCTTCGCCACTTTAATTGTCATGTTCGCCAACGGGATCGCCTTGCAACGAATGTCTCTTGCCGCTATCATCATCGCGATGGGTATGTTGGTAGATAACGCCATCGTAGTATCGGACTCTGCCTTGGTAAATATGCAACGAGGCATGCGCAAACGTATCGCGATCATGAGGGCTTGCTCATCCACCGCCCTGCCTCTACTGGCGGCTACGGCTATCGCGATCCTCACGTTCTTGCCCATTTACTATTCACCGCATATCACGGGCGAATTACTTTCATCCTTAGTGATCGTGATCGGAGTATCCTTGATGTTCAGCTGGGTGTTCGCACTTACGCAAACCCCATTCTTCATCCAAGAGTTTGTACGGCGCCCCAGACCGGACGAGTTAACAGGGGAATTATTCTCTGGAAAATACTATGATTATTTTCGGTCTTCCCTACGCCTTGTCATCAAATACCGATACGCTACAGTAGGTAGCTTATCCGTTCTATTGGTTATCTCCGCATGGAGTTTCCAGTTTATCCCGAAAGTGTTCGTGCCTTCGCTCGATAAGCAGTATTTCACTTTAGATATGTGGCTACCGGAAGGTACAGCCATCGAGGAAACCGATCGATACGCTACCGATATGGCCGAATCCATCCAAGAATATTCGCAGACGGAAATGGTTTCCTCTTATATCGGACGGACACCGCCCCGTTATTATCTATCGAACGTTAGCTTCGGTCCCCAACCAAACTATGCCCAATTATTGGTAAAATGCAAGACATCCGGAGAGGCCCGGGAATTGCATGCCTTGCTACAAGACTCAATTCGCTTAAAATATCCGGAACCGCTCATCAATGTGAACAAGTTTGAGTTAAGCCCGCTTACGGAAGCCTTGATAGAAGCCCGTTTCCTCGGACCGGACCCGGCGGTATTGGACTCTTTGACCGGAGTAGCTATCGACATTATGCGAAGGGACCCGAAAGTAACCGATGCCCGGAATGAATGGGGTAATATGACCTATATGATACGCCCGGTATATGATCCGGTAAAAGCCGGTTTCTTAGGTATCACCAAGGCTAATTTGATGGAATCCGTCAAATCCATCGAGGAAGGTACGGTTATCGGGATTTACCGGGATGAGGAAAAGAAAGTCCCGGTCTTATTGAAATCGGAGAAGAGCGGAATCGACGATCCCCGTTCATTAGGTGATTTCTCGGTGTGGAACGGAGAGAAATCCGCACCCTTGTCACAAGTAACCCGACAGGTAACCTCCGCATGGGAATATCCGCAGATCAAGACCTACAACCGGCAATTGTCTATGGCAGCGATGTGTGGCGTGAAAAACGGTTACACCATGTCTGAGGTACACGGTGAGATTCGGGAAGAGATCGAGAAAATGAACCTGCCCCAAGGATATAGCTTCTTCTGGGATTCACAATATAAAGACCAGACAGAGGGATTGCAAGCCCTTGTCAAATTCTTCCCGCTGGCTTTCTTGATGTTGGTTGTTATATTGGTCGCTTTATTCTCCAATTTCCGTCAACCGATAATCATCCTTTGCGTGCTCCCTCTCTCCTTAATCGGGGTAGCGATCGGTATGTTACTTACCGGGTTCGATTTCGGCTTTTTCCCGATCGCCGGATGGTTGGGGCTCTTGGGTATGATTATCAAAAACGTAATCGTATTATTAGACGAGATTAACACGCAACGTCGTAACGGTATCTCTCCATACGACTCGATCATAGAGGCAACCATCTCAAGGACTCGCCCGGTCTTGATGGCGGCTACCACGACTATTTTAGGAATGGTGCCTTTACTTTTCGACGTAGCGTTCGGTGGAATGGCGGCGACTATTATCTTCGGACTCACCTTCGCCACCTTACTTACGTTATTCGTAACCCCGACGTTATACGCATTGTTTTACCGGATTCATTCACCTCACAAATAAACGATAAAAATGGACAAAGTATATATTATCAGCGGTCTCTTATCCTTCCTATCCTTCCCGTTAATCGCACAAAACAGCGATTATCAAGCGCAATATAGGGAAAAAGTCTTGGAATACAACCAAGACTTGAAAGCAGCGGGATACAACGAGGCCATGAAACAGGAAATGATCAAATCGGCCCGTGCGGATTTCAAACCGAAACTCTCGGCGGAAGGTAATTTCAATTATACCGGTAATCCGCTAGAATTATCGATTGATTTGCCATCTATGAATTCCCCCCTTTATTTTCAAGGTAAAGATCTGAAATATGGGGCGACTCTCTCCCTCTCGCAACCGATTTATACCGGAGGCGGCATTCGTGCCAACTACCAAAAAGCACGGCAAGAAAAAGAGTTGGCATCCAATGAATCCGATCGTATAAAAAGCAATACCCTACACGACGCCGATATCTACTATTGGAATGCGGTAGCCCAGCACGAGCTGGTTTTCGTGGCACAGGCATTTCGTACATCCATACAGCAACTGGTGGACGTCGTACGCCACCGGGTAGAAGTCGAATACATCGATCGAAACGATCTTCTTATGGCGGAGGTAAAGCTAAACGATGCAGATTTCCAGTTATTGCAAACTCGTGATAACGCCGAGATCGCACGTTTGGCCCTTAATTCTTTCGCTGGTGTAAAAACCCGAGCGATACCTTAACTTTGCCGATCGATCATTCCGTAATCGCCCTCAAACAATTTATCCCTTTATCGGATGAGATAGATAACGCGATAACCAGCAGGCCGGAATACCGGATCGCCAAAAACAAGATCGAGTTACAGGAATCATCCCGGAAAATAGCGGATGCCCATTTCTTACCCCAATTCCATATTGGAGTAGATGGAAGTTATTCCTCACCGGGCTATAACTTCAAATCCGACCTAGATCCGAACTATGCGATCTACGCCAAGCTCAGTATCCCGCTCTTCGAATGGGGAAAACGTAAGAGTACCCGCAACGCTTCCTCGTACGCCATCAATATGGCTCAACAGAATCTCAGCAAGACGCAAGATAAGATCCGGCTGGAAATACAAACCGCCCATTACAACTATAAACAAGCTATCGATAAAGTCGAACTAACCGAGAGCTCATTATCAAAAGCATCCGAAAGTGAGCAAATGGCCATGGAGCGTTATAAGGAGGGGGAATGTTTCCATCGTCGAGGTTATCAACGCTCAATTATATCATCAGCAAGCTCAGGTTAATTATATACAATCCAAACTAAACGCACAGATGGCGAAGACGGATTTCGAACGGGCAATTTATTATCTTCGCAAAAAAGAATAGGTCATGAAAGAAATATCATACGGGAAATCGGCATGTATCCTTTTGTTTTCGGCATTAGGGGTCTTTTCCTATTTCTTGCTGTTATATCATACGGAGCTACAAGAGCGCATCCCCGATATAAAGATCTCATTGATCGCTTTGTCCATCACGATAGCGGTATTCAACTTGTTCGGTTTCAGTTTACTGGTCAGCAGCCATTGGATGGCTACCAACTATCCATTATATTATATCGATAAAAGCCGGATGTTATGGCATTATCTGCTGGTAGCGATCCTATTGCTACTTATGAATTGTACCCTGTTTATCTCGTTGAAATGGATCACAAGCATTGGCGATCCTTTCGTGATCCGGGCAAAAGGGGCCGGTTTGGTAATAGCCGTCTGGTTCGTGGAGATGATCATTTTCAGCCTTCTCTTGATTAATTATTCGATGCGTTATACATTGAATTTATATAAGGAGAAACAAAGATTGGAAGCAGAATCTATACAAGCTAAATATACCGCTCTCCAAAGCCAGCTAAATCCTCATTTCCTATTCAATAGCTTGAATACATTGATAGCAGAGATAGAGTATGATCCGGCTACGGCGGTCAAGTTTACGCAGCATCTATCCGAGGTATACCGTTACGTGCTCCGCCAGCAACAGTGCCAGATCGTCTCTTTAAAAGAGGAGCTTGATTTTCTGGATTCCTATATATTCCTCCATCAAGTCCGGCTGGGAGATTGTTTGTCGTTGGAACGCGATCTTCCCGACAACGTCATTGACCATCAATTGCCCCCTCTGACACTGCAACTACTAGCCGAGAATGTCGTGAAACATAATTATATCGACGATTTTAACCCGATGACCATACGGGTATATACTGAAAGGAACAGTCGATATCTATGCGTCAGCAATACATTACGGCCTAAAAAAGTCTCAAACGCATCCGGTAAAGGATTAAAGAATTTGTCGGAGCGTTATCAATTACTATGTAAGCAGGATATCCAGATCCGAAAAAATGATCACCAATTCACCGTATCAATCCCACTTATTTATGAATAATATCCAAGTAGCCATTATCGAAGATGAGAAACCGGCCGCCCGGTTACTGGAAGGTATGATAAAGAAATTACGCCCGCAATGGGATATCATCAAGATACCCGGAAGCATCGAATCATCCGTGGCTTGGTTCGCTTCCCATCCGCATCCGGATATCGTTTTTCTGGATATCCAGTTGTCGGATGGAAATTCTTTTTTATTTATAGAACAGGCTTGTCCTACAAGTCTCATTATCTTTACGACCGCTTACGATGAATATGCAGTCCGGGCCTTTACGGTAAACAGTATTGATTATCTACTCAAACCGATACGACAAGAGAGATTGGAGGAAGCCATCCAAAAATTCGAGCATGTCACGTCTAAGTACAACCAGAAGCTCTTAGAGCAAAATGATTTATTGGAAGTACTCCATTCCCTCACGTATCCCGGCAAGAAATACAGGACCCGTTTCCTTATTTCCGGCAACGAGAAACTGATCACTTTACAGGTGGAGGATATCCCCACTTTTATTCATTAAACAAGATCACCTTCGCTGTCACACGCCAAAACAAGGAGTACATAATCGATTTCCCGCTGGATAAACTCATGGAACAATTAGATCCCGATAAATTTTTCCGGACGAACCGGCAGACGATCATAAATATCGAATCCATCGTGAAAATAGAGCCCTATTTTCAGAATAAGGTCATTGTCCACATAAAGCCGGAACATAAAGAGAAAATATTGGTCAGCAAAGAAAAATGGGCCTCTTTCAAGCTATGGTTGAATTATTAGACCTTTCGCCCATTGCTATAATACCGTTCTTTTCTATCGTCCCGATCCTTCTTATTCTTTTTTTAGGTTTGGGCTTATCCGGTTTCGCTGGTTTCCGATAGTCATGACGATGGTTGTCACGATCCCAATGTCTATCTGAGTCATGCCGGTCGTCTCTCCAATGATTGTCATGGTGAATGGTACCCCAGCGGTAATTCCAATAGTTATCCTCATATCGACGGCAGTCATGGGACGGGCGGCGATCCGGATATCTCGGATTCGCATACCATCCCCGATAATCATGGATACGTTGCGGATGCTCACTTACAAAACGGACATATAGATTGAACTGGGCCGGAGTCAATAGACGTTGGATCTTACGATCCCTTTCCATACGCAAATCGTAAATACGGCGAGCCGCACGGTCCCAATACCGATAGTCACGGCGGGCCTCCTTCTCTATTTTCTGTCCGTACTTATGGATAATCTTATGGTATTCCGCTGCTTGGCGAGCGGGCAAATGCATCGCTTGCTCCATCCAAAGACAATTTTGACAATGCGGTTCATTCCACCCAAAACTGATCCAAAACTGGCTGTAAGCGGGTAAACTGCACAATATAGCCAACACACATAGTAAGCTGAATCGTTTCATGTCTTTTCAATTTTAAGTTAATAATAAAGCGAATCGTTTGTTCTTTTATCTAAGACTGCCCTACTTCAGAAAGGTTTAATCCTTGATACCCAACAAATCTTTCGCATTGGCAAGAGAAGCCTCTGTCAACGAGGCTCCGCTCAACATACGGGCCACCTCGTTCACACGTTCCTCCCCCTCTAATTGCTTGATACGGGTCAGCGTACGGTCTTTGGTATCCTTCTTATAAACAAAATAATGAGCTTGCCCCTTCGCCGCTATCTGAGGTAAGTGAGTGATAGCGAAAACTTGCATCTTTGTTCCGAGTTCTTGCATGATATCCCCCATTTTATCGGCGATATCACCCGATACCCCCGTATCTACCTCATCAAAGATAATAGTAGGTAAAGCGGTGAACCCGGCAATCATAGCCTTAATGCAGAGCATCAACCGGGAGATCTCACCTCCGGAAGCGGTTTGGGCTACCGGCTGCAATTCCGCGCTCTTATTGGCGGAGAACATAAATCGGATATCGTCCATTCCATCGCTCTCCGGCTCTTTGCGAGGAAGGATGTCCACACGGAAACGGGTATTCGGCATCCCCAACGGAATAATCATCTTGACCAATTGCGAGGCCATCGCCGTGGAAGCGACTTTACGCTGCTCGCTAAGCACGGAGGCTTGTTGAAGCAACTCTTTATACGAGGCATCCAATTGACTCTCTAACAAACCGATTTGCTCATCGAAAGAATCGATCGCACGCAATTGCTCTTGGTATTGATCCCGTATAGCAATCAATTCATCCACGGTGGAGACACGGTGTTTTTGCAGAAGTGTATAAAGGATATTCAAGCGTTCATTCACCCATTCCAATCGTTCCGGGTTGAACTCTACATCTTCCTTTAAAACGTCTGTCTCGGAAGCCAGATCATTCAAGTCGATATATAAGCCGAGCGGATTCGCTCGGAGATCTCCTTGGCTTTCGGGAAATATCTTTCTAAGGAATCCACGGTGGAAAGGGCTTCCTTGAGTATTTGGATGGCTCCTTGCTCCTCGCCGTCCAAGAGTTCGGTTACCTTATATAAAGAGCTTTTGATCTCCTCCGCATGCGAGAGAGTTTCTTGCTCTTGCTCCAACTCATCCTGCTCATCCGGTTGAAGGTTGGCTTCGTCCAATTGTTCCAATTGAAAACGGATATAGTCCTCCTCCTGCTTGCTTTGAGCCGCTTTGTCCCTCAAATCTTTCAGTTCCCTTCGCAACGCCTGATAACGAGTAAATTCCTTCTTATAAAGAATGAGCAAGATCTCATTCTCGGCCATTACATCGATCACTTTCAGCTGGAAACGGTTGTCGCCCAACAATAGGTTCTGATGCTGCGAATGGATATCAATCAAGCGGCTTCCCAACTCTTTTAAGATCGTAAGGGAAACCGGAGAATCATTGACGAAAGGCACGGGATTTGCCGGAGGCATAAAGTTCCCGACGCAAGATACAGCTATCCGCGTCGTACTCAAGGTCGTTACTTAGGAAGAAAGGCTCCAACTGATATTTTGAGACATCAAATACGGCCTCGATCACACATTTATCCGAACCTTTCTTTATACTCTTGCCATCCGCACGCTGTCCCAGCACCAAAGACAAGGCTCCTAATATAATTGATTTTCCCGCTCCGGTCTCACCCGTTATCACCGAGAAGCCTTTATCAAAGCGGATATCCAAATTGTCTATCAAGACAAAGTTCTGTATAAATAAGGATTTCAACATAACTATTTTACCTTACTGGTTTTTGAAGCTCTTCCAAGCGAGTGGATTGTGCCGGATAGATCTCGAACAGCATCTTATAGCCCTCTTGCCGCTCTTGTGTGGTCGCTTTCGAATAAATTGCGATAATCTCATCTAATTTAGCGTCGGCGAACATTTGTAGAAGCACAGAGGTAGGCCGGGCTTTTTCTTTACTTCCTGCAAGGCGGGAAGCGCACTAATGATCGTCGTACGTCCACGATCCGGATTTGCTGCCATTTCATCGAGTCCTTTCCGGTGATACGTGTACCACATTTCCCGGAAAGCGTCGGATGCGTTATCTTGCAAAGCCGTCGCTACGGCATGGCGGTTCTGGTTGCTATCAAAAGCTTTCCAGCCCGTCCACGACATCTCAGACTGGGCCATGTTCACGATTTGCTGGGCTTGTTGTATATAGGTAGTTCCACCTTTCGGAGCGAAACTATCGAAATCAAGCCCCAAGATCACATAGACGTAAAACACGATAGTGGCCGTAAGATTGCTGGTCAGCGTATTTGAGTTATAGTCCAACGGCTCGCCCTCCGTATACTCAAAATCCAACTGTTGATCCCTGAAATTCAGAAGAGTAGTTGTATAACTGGAATTATAGACCGGACGGCGGGCTTGTATCTGGATCTCGCTCTTGAAGTTCGTCTCATCCAATTCATTCACGATAATCGTCATCGTACAATCGATCTTCTCATTGACGGCAAACGTGGCATCCGTCCATTTCCGGTTATTCACGAACTCAGTCAAGGAGTTCTGTAAGGTCGTGAAGATTTGCTTGTTAGCGGTCGCAATTTTGTCTCCGTTCACCGTGATACGGGCGTTCAACTCTTGCGCCTTCCCACAAAAAGGAGCGGCGCAAAGCATGAATAGATAAAACAGTCTTCTTACTTTTCTCATTTCAATAATGTTACCAACTTATTTACGATATCACAGGCTACCTCCCGCTTCGTTTTGAGCGGATAGCTCGTTACTCCTCCGGCATTGTCGATAATCGTGATCTTATTGGTATCGCAACGGAAACCGGCACCTTGGTCTCGTAAAGAATTCAAGACGATGAAATCGAGATTCTTCCTCTTCAGTTTACCTTCGGCATGAGTAGCCTCGTCGTTCGTCTCCAAGGCGAACCCCACCATGACCTGTCCTTCCCGCTTGATCGCACCCAAAGAGGCGGCGATATCCGGGTTCGGAACCAAATGAAGCGTCATCTCTCTCTCCGTTTCCCGTTTGATCTTCTGCTCGGAAGCATTCTCCGGACGGTAATCGGCGACAGCGGCACATAATATGGCAGCATCGCTACTCGGGAATGCGGTCATCGCCGCTTGGTACATTTCCCCGGCAGACTCAACATCGATTCGTTTAATAGCTGGATGATGTGTTTTTAAAGAGACTGGACCAGCGACCAAAGTCACCTCCGCCCCTCTCTCCGCACAAGCTTCCGCTAAAGCGAACCCCATCTTACCGGAAGAGTAATTACCTATAAAACGTACGGGATCTATCTTTTCATATGTCGGACCTGCTGTTATTAAGATCTTTTTTTTTTCAAGATCTTTTTGAGCGGAAAAGAAGTCTTCCAAAACCTCGATAATCTTATCGGGTTCTTCCATCCGGCCTTTACCAACCAAATGGCTCGCCAATTCCCCCTCGGCAGGTTCGATAATCCGGTTACCGAATGAACGCAAGCGCTCCAGATTCTGTTGGGTACTCGGATGAGCGAACATATCCAAATCCATGGCCGGAGCCACGAATACAGGGGCTTTACAAGAAAGATAAGTAGTTATCAGCATATTATCGGCGATTCCGTTCGCCGTCTTACCGATCGTGGAAGCGGTAGCCGGAGCAATCAACATGGCATCCGCCCAAAGCCCCAGATCCACATGACTATTCCATGTACCATCCCTATTGGAAAAAAACTCGCTGATTACAGGGTGGCTACTCAACGTCGATAACGTAAGCGGAGTGATAAACTCTTTTCCCGCCGGCGTGATAACCACTTGTACCTCGGCTCCTTTTTTCACCAATCCCCGGATGATATAAGCGGCTTTGTATGCGGCTATACTCCCCGTAATCCCTAATATAATATGTTTATCTTTCAATATCATATATCGAATCAATTTATCTTTGCCAGTAGAGACGTAGCACGTTGCGTCTCTACAACCTCAACAAAAGAATCTCTTTGGCTACTTTTGAGTTTATATTGCCATATTCGCCAAGTTTCCATCCCATTCGATCGATAGGTTCCACCAAAGCATCCAAGTCGGACTCCTTGATCCCATAGTCGGAAAGACGGGTCTTTAATCCCATGAAATGGAAAAAATCTTCCGTAGCCTCTATTGACTTTTGCGCCTTTTCATCGGCAGATCCTTCGGTAATACCAAATATGACCTCTCCCATCCGGATCAGTTTCGCCGCTTTCTCCTTACGCATATAGGTCATGACACCCGGCAAGATAACCGCCAAAGTCTGGGCATGATCCAAGCCGAACTGCGCCGTCAATGCATATCCCATACGGTGTGAGGACCAGTCTTGGGGTACTCCTTGGCCGATCCAACAGTTCAAGGCATTCGTAGCCGCCCACATCAAATTAGCACGAATATCATAATCATTCGGATTTTGCAAGACCTTGCGGCCTTCTTCCACAATTGTCTTCATCAATCCCTCGGCAAAATAATCTTGAACCTTAGCGTTCACCGGATAAGTCAGGTATTGCTCGACCACATGGATAAACGAGTCAACGACACCGTTAGCCACCTGTCGCTCAGGTAAAGAATAAGTTACCTGCGGATCTAAGATAGCGAACTTAGGGAACACCAACGGAGACATGAAATTTAATTTCTCATGGACAGATTCCCGGGAAATTACCGCCCGTTCATTCATTTCCGAACCGGTAGCGGCCAAAGTCAGCACTACTCCTAAAGGAAGCGCTTTCTTTATCACGCCACCTTTCGACAAGATATCCCAAGGATCTCCCTCGAAAAACGTAGCCGAAGCGATAAATTTCGTAGCGTCGATCACTGATCCGCCGCCTACCGCCAGCAAGAAATCGATATTCTCCCCCCTTCACCAACTCAACAGCCTTCATACAAGTCTCATAACGGGGATTCGCCTCAATACCACCAAACTCATAGGTATGGAAGTCTTTCAAAGCTGCCGTCACCTGCTCATAAATGCCATTTTTCTTAATGCTACCGCCACCGTATACCACCAGAACCTTACTTCCTTCTGGAAGTAACGCAGACAAACGGGCAATACTTCCTTTGCCGAACACAACCTTTACAGGATTGCAAAACTCAAAATTATTCATCGCCTTATTTTGAATTAAAGTCTCTCAAACGGATCTCTGTCAACATTTTCTTCGTATTCAACGGGAAATCGCCATTCATGATCCAAGAATAATAACCCGGATCCGACTTCAAGATCTCCGTTACCAAACGGCCTTTATACTTACCGAAGTTAATAACCTCCTCGCCTTTATCGTTGTAAACCATACGTCCGGCGAAATCCACATTATTCGAGTAGCAGGAATATTGGGAAAGGAAAGCAACGTCATTCTTCAAATCCGGATAGCGATCCAGCTGCGCTTTCAACACCTCATATGTAGCCAACGTATCAGCCTCAGCCGTATGAGCGTTCTCCAAGCTTTTATTGCAATAGAATTTATAAGCGGCAGATAACGTACGTTGCTCCATCTTATGGAAAATCGTCTGTACATCGATAAATTTGCGCCGGTTCAAATCGATATCCACACCCGCACGCAGAAACTCCTCGGCAAGCATGGGTATATCAAAACGGTTGGAATTATATCCGGCCAAATCACAACCCTCGATCTGGGTTGCCAAAGATTTAGCGATCTCCTTAAAGGTCGGACAATCTTTTACATCTTCATCGGTTATGCCATGAATAGCGGTAGATTCGGGGGAATAGGCATACCGGGATTTATCCGGCGTGTCTTCGTTTCTTCTTTCCCATTTGGGAAGACCTTCACGTAGGAAATCTCTACGATACGGTCCTTTACGATATTTATACCCGTGGTCTCTAAATCAAAAAAGACCAGCGGGTTCCTTAAGTTTAACTGCATTATTTATTTATTAGTCATTCAACATCATCGGCATCAGCAACATGAGCAAGTCCTCGTCCTCATCATTCTCAGAAGGAACGATCAAGCCGGCACGTGAAGGGTCCGCTAATTCTAATACAACCTCTTCCGAGCTGATATTTCCAAGGATCTCGATCAGATATGTAGCCTTAAAACCGATGCTTAACTCCGTCCCGTCAAACTGACAAACAATACGCTCTTCCGCAGAAGTGGAGAAATCGATATCTTGGGCGGAAACCGTAATCAAGCTATCCTTCAAGTGCAACTTCACCAAGCTGCTCGCCGGATTAGAAAAGACAGAAACACGCTTTAAAGCATTCAAGAAAGAGATACGATCGATCGTTACCTTAAACGGGTTTTCTTGAGGAATCACACTATTATAGTTCGGGTAACGCCCCTCGATCAAACGACAAACCATCTCGAAGTTCGTGCAAGTAATATACGCATTGTTATCATCAAACTTAATCAATACTTGCTCCGACTCCTTCGCCAACAAATTCTTCAATAAATTAGCCGGCTTCTTCGGCAAAATGAAAGAAGCCCGTTCCGGGGATTTCACCGCCAAGTTACGCAAGCGAACCAATTTATGTCCGTCTGATGCCACGAACGTCAAATCATCCGTATGGATATCGAAATAGACACCATTCATTACAGGGCGAAGCTCATCATCGGCTGTGGCGAACAAGGAACGACTGATGCCGTTTAACAGCATCTGGGCATCCATCGAGATAGAGATAGCGTTATCATTCAACGGCTTCTGCTGCGGATATGTGTCCCCTTTCTGACCGATAAAATTATACTTTCCATTCTGGAAATGAATGAAAATCTCCAAATTCTCATCATTGATATCAAAAGTAAGCGGTTGTTCGGGAAGCTCTTTCAGCGGATCGAGCAATATCTTGGCGGAAACCGCAAAGAGTCCGGCACCTTGGGCATTCATGACGTCTACGGAAGTCACCAACCGGGTCTCGGCATCGGAAGCTGTCACCGTAAGCGTATTTCCTTCTAGGTTAAAAAGGAAGCTGTCCAGAATCGGTAAAGAGTTCTTGGAAGCGATAACCTTGCTTATAGACTGTAAACGTGATAATAGCGCAGTGCTGGATACATCGAATCTCATAGCTTTAATTATTTTATCTTGTTATATTATTATTTCATACAAACTACCATTTGGATGGGAAGAGACGGGGCATGCCCTGTCTCTACAAATTAACCCAACAAAATTAAGAAAATATTTTGTTTGTAACCAACTATACTTTCAAAAGTTTAGGGCATAAAAAAAGCTCCCCTCCGCTTTATCGGAGAGAAGCCTCTTATATTCTTTTAATTCGCTAATTTATTATTTAGCGAAATAATCTTTACTGCTTCGTTAGGGATCATTTCTTCTTGGAAGATGTATGCACCTGTTTTCGGAGACTTAACCATTTTAATCACTTTGGAATAAGTACGACCGTCACCTTTCTTAAATGTTGCAACTGCTTTTTTTGCCATCGTTTAAAATCTCCTATTACTTAATTTCTTTGTGTAACGTCATCTTCTTCAAAACCGGATTGTATTTCATCAATTCCAATCTCTGAGTAGTATTCTTTCTATTCTTCGTAGTGATATAGCGAGACATACCCGGCATTCCACTTTCCTTGTGCTCTGTACACTCAAGGATTACCTGTACTCTATTTCCTTTTGCTTTTTTTGCCATTTTCTATATCCTCCACAAATTATGCGTTCAAATAACCTTTTTCAGCCGCCATCTTGATAGCCGCATCCAAACCTAACTTATTGATTGTACGTAAGCCAGCCGCAGATATATTCAAGCTAACCCAGCAATCCTGCTCTACCCAGTAGAACTTCTTCGTAAACAGGTTGACATTGAACTTACGTTTCGTTCTTCTCTTTGAGTGAGAAACGTTGTTTCCAACCATTGCTCTCTTTCCAGTAATTTGACAAATTTTAGACATTTCTAATCTGTTCTTTTAAATTATACGAAATTTAAGTCAACTCCTGCTATGTGTCTTCCCTTTCTGAACTAGCATCATGAACAAAAACGAAGATTCTAATAGAGTCTTATCTTTACAGGGTGCAAAGGTAAGAATTATTTTGATTTATCCGCAAGAATTCTCAAATATTTTTTCCTCAACAAATCATGTCTTAAATTAGTTATAGGTATATAACAACATAACATGATATTCATTATGGCAAGAAGTTTTAAAGAAGCGATCCAGCATCGCCGGACACATTATGGAATAGGTAACAACTCTCCCATTTCCGACAACGAGATTCATGAGATTATTAAGACAGCGGTCACTCACGTTCCCTCCGCATTCAATTCGCAGTCTACGAGAATCGTACTGCTACTGGGTGAAAGCCACAAGAAGCTTTGGGAAATCGTAAAAGACACGCTTCGTAAAATCGTCCCCGCCGAAGCCTATAAGGCTACCGAGGCAAAGATAGATAATTCTTTCGAGGCTGGCTATGGCACGGTCCTCTTTTTCGAGGATACGGCGGTAGTAGAAGGCTTGCAGAAGCAATTCCCTTCTTATAAAGATAATTTCCCGGTATGGTCCCAACAGACATCGGCTATGCATCAACTCGCGATATGGACTATGCTGGAAGACGCCGGTTTCGGCGCTTCTCTGCAACATTACAACCCGTTGATCGACGAGGCGGTCGCTAAACAATGGCATATCAATCCGAACTGGAAACTGATCGCCGAGATGCCGTTCGGTACCTCTACGCAAGAACCGGGAGAAAAACAATTCGCCCCATTAGAGGAACGAATTTTAGTATTCAAATAATTATAATTAATGTATATGGAATATGACATAGCAATCATAGGCGGTGGACCTGCGGGTTACACCGCCGCCGAAAGGGCTTCGGAGAATGGATTAAAAACGATCCTTTTCGAGAAGAACGCTATCGGTGGCGTCTGCCTAAACGAGGGATGTATCCCGACAAAAACTCTTTTATACTCCGCCAAGATACTAGACAGTATCAAAAGTGCCTCCAAATATGGTATAGTGGCGATGAAAGACCCAAGTTTCGACTTGGCAAAGATTATCGACCGGAAGAACAAGACCGTCCGTAAACTTACGCTCGGGGTAAAAGCCCGGCTTACGGGTAACGGCGTCACCATCGTAGAAGGAGAGGCACGAATCACCGGAGAGGAGTTTGGAAATATACGGATTCACTGTGATGGAAAAGAGTATTTAGTGAAGAATGTGTTAGTATGTACAGGCTCTGAAACCGTGATCCCTCCTATCAAAGGATTATCTGAGGTCAAGTATTGGACTTCCCGGGAAGCCCTTGATCTCAACGATTTGCCAAAATCGTTAGCGATTATCGGTGGTGGCGTGATCGGAATGGAGTTCGCCTCATTCTTTAACAGTATGGGCGTAAAGGTGAAGGTAATCGAGATGCTACCCGAGATATTAGGGAATATGGATAAAGAAACCTCAGCGATGCTTCGATCCGAGTATAAGAAAAAAGGCGTAGAGTTTTTCTTGAATACCAAAGTTACAGAGGTATCCGCAGAGAAAGTCTTTGTTGAGAAAAACGGCAAGGCAGACACGATTGAAGCCGATAAAATATTGGTGAGCGTGGGCCGCCGTCCGATTACAAAGAGTCTGGGACTAGAAAATCTAGCGATCGAAATACAAGGGGCCGGTGTAAAGGTAAACGAACATATGCTGACTTCCCATCCACATGTATATGCGGCTGGAGATATTACCGGTTTTTCCCTGCTGGCACATACGGCTTACCGGGAAGCGGAAGTTGCCATACACCATATCCTAGGCATACCGGACGAGATGAGCTATAAAGCCATTCCGGCGGTAGTTTATACGAATCCGGAATTGGCGAGCGTGGGTAAGACAGAAGAGGAATTGGTAGCGAATGGGGAAAGTTTCCGTGTTCAAAAGATCCCGATGACCTATTCCGGACGTTTCGTCGCAGAGAACGAGAATGGTAATGGTTTACGTAAACTGATCACGGACGACGAGGATCGTATCATCGGTTGCCATCTACTAGGGAATCCGGCATCCGAGATTATCGTCACCGCCGGAATCGCTGTCGAGAATGGTTATACAGTCGATGAATTTAAGAAAAATATTTTCCCGCATCCGACAGTCAGTGAGATCCTCCACGAAAGTTTATATATCTAATAAAACGCCTAACTAAAACAGTTTCCTGATGCTTTGCATTCACAATACACAAACGGATCCATACTTCAATTTGGCCGCCGAAGAGTATCTGCTCAAGAATTTCAAAGAGAATATTTTCATGCTTTGGCAGAATGAACCATCAATCGTGATCGGTAAGCATCAGGATGTATGGGCCGAGGTAAATCTCAAATTCGTACAAGACCAACAAATCAAGATAGCACGCAGGTTTTCCGGTGGTGGTGCCGTTTACCATGATCCGGGAAACCTGAATCTTACATTTATAGAGACCGGCCAGATTATGCAGACCGACAAATATACCATCCAGATCATGAATTTTCTCAAGACATTGGGAGTACATGTCGAGATGGATGAACGGAAAGGACTAACTATCGGAGGATTTAAAATATCGGGTAGCGCACAGAGTATCCATAAGAATCGGTATATGCACCATGCTACCTTATTGTTTTCCACCGATCTGGATAGGCTCGTCACCTCCTTGAAAAGTACATCCCGTCAAACACCAGAGAAAACAGGAGGCAAACGATCGACATTCGTTAAATCTGTACGGAGTCCGGTCACGAATATCAGCGCTCATCTTCCGGCATCTATCTCCATCCAGCATTTTAAGAAAGCGCTTCTTTATTATTTCACGATCAATAATCCGGGCATACAGGATTATTCCTTCACGCAAGCAGACTTGGAAGCCATCTATAGGCTTAAAGAGCAGAAATATGCTACAGCCAGCTGGAACTTTAACACTTATACACTATAATACAGAAACTTACCTTCTTAATCTTTGTTCTTATTATATACCGTTTGTAGAGACGGGGTACGCCCCGTCTCCCACTATATGACAGTAATTAAAAAATCAAAATATGGCTACATTTGAGATAAAGATGCCTAAGTTGGGCGAAAGTATTACAGAAGGAACCATCATCTCATGGTCGGTAAAGGTAGGTGATACCGTAGAGGAAGATGATGTCCTTTTCGAAGTAAGCACAGCGAAAGTAAGCGCTGAGATTCCATCCCCGTTGAGGGAAAAGTAAAACAACTTCTTTTTAATGAGGGAGACACCGTAGCGGTCGGTACAGTCGTAGCGATCCTTGAGATCGAAGGTGAAGGAGAGGATAACGGAGCTCAGCCGGAAACCTCGGAGGCTACTCAACCGAAAGAACAAGTCCCCGCTCCCGCCTCAGAGGAATTATCAAAGAATTCCCAAGAGGAAGATCGTTGGTATTCTCCCGTAGTATTGCAATTAGCGAAAGCTGCCGGTGTATCGCAAGATGAACTGGATCATATTCCGGGTACCGGATATCTGGGACGTCTCAGTAAGAAAGATATTCAAACGTATATCGATCACAAAAATAAAGGTACGGAAATGCCGAAACCGAAACAGGCTCCTGTTTCTTCCATGCAGCAAACGGCTACGAGCACGCCGATAATTACGGTAGCGCCGCCGACCGCTCCTTCCATGCCTATGACAGCGGCCACTCCATCCGCTCCACTCGCTCAAGGAGACGAGGTGAGAGAAATGGATCGTGTACGTAAGATCATTGCGGACCATATGGTATTATCGAAAAAAGTATCTCCGCATGTGACGTCGGTTATCGAGGTAGACGTGACCCGACTGGTTAACTGGCGTAAAAAAGTGAAGGATCAATTCTTCAAGCAAGAAGGCATCAACCTAACTTATATGCCGGCTATTACCGAAGCGACCGCCAAAGCGTTGAAAGCCTATCCATTAGTAAATTCATCTGTGGACGGTTACAATATCATCCTAAAGAAGCCTATTAATATAGGTATAGCGGTTTCCTTAAACGACGGAAATTTAATTGTCCCGGTTATACACGATGCCGATAAGCTGAACCTAAGTGGCCTCGCCTCACAAATAGATACCTTGGCGGCTAAAGCCCGTGAGAATAAGCTCGCCCCGGATAGCATCCAAGGCGGAACGTTCACGATTACGAATTTCGGAACCTTCAAGAGTCTGTTCGGCACCCCGATCATCAATCAGCCTCAAGTAGCGATCCTAGCCGTCGGTTATATCGAGAAGAAGCCTGCGGTAGTAGAGACGCCCGAGGGAGACACGATCGCTATCCGTCACAAGATGTACCTCTCACTCTCCTACGACCATCGTATCGTGGACGGAGCTTTGGCGGGAGCCTTTTTACGTTCCATCGCCGACGAACTAGAGAATTGGAACGCTTAATACATTATTATAATAGAACAACATGAAAAAGTATGATATAAAAACAACAGATAAGGAGACTCTCAGGAAATGGTTTTACCTTATGACGCTCGGAAGGGCGATCGATGAGAAGGCTCCCTCCTATTTATTGCAATCTCTCGGCTGGTCTTATCATGCCCCTTATGCCGGGCATGACGGGATACAACTCGCCATGGGACAAGTATTCGATAAGGATACGGACTTTCTCTTCCCCTATTACCGGGATATGTTGACGGTTCTCTCGGCGGGAATGACTGCCGAGGAGATCATCCTGAACGGTATCTCCAAGGCGACCGATCTGACCAGTGGCGGCCGCCACATGTCTAACCACTTCTCTAAGATGGAATGGCATATCGAGAACGTTTCTTCCGCTACGGCGACTCACGATCTCCATGCCGCCGGCGTGGCACGGGCGATGGTTTACTATGGACAGAAAGGCGTAGCGATTACCTCGCACGGTGAATCGGCCGCTTCCGAAGGCTATGTGTATGAGGCAATCAATGGCGCCAGCAATGAGCGACTGCCGGTTATCTTTGTCTTCCAAGACAATGGATATGGTATCTCTGTCCCCAAAAAGGACCAGACGGCCAATCGTAAAGTTGCCGATAACTTCTCTGGCTTCAAGAATTTACGTATTATCCATTGCAATGGAAAAGACGTGTTCGATTCCATGAATGCCATGACCGAGGCCAAAGAGTACGCGATCGCCAACCGGACTCCCGAGATCGTTCAGGCCAATTGCGTACGGATAGGCTCCCACTCAAACTCCGATAAACATACCTTGTATCGTGATGAGAACGAGCTTACCTATGTAAAGTCCGCCGATCCTTTATACAAATTCCATCGCATGCTGATTCGTTACGGACGTTTCACCGAGGAAGAATTGAAAGAGATCGCGGATCTAGCGGCTAAAGACCTGAAAGCCGCCAATCGGAAAGCGATGGCCGCCCCCGATCCCGATCCGTCTACCGTCAAGGATTACGTCCTCCCGGAACCTTATCAACCTCAAAAATACAAAGAAGGTGTTCAAAACGAGGAAGGAGAGAAAGAAACGCTAGTTACGGCGATCAACAAGACGTTGAAAGCGGAGTTCCGGCACAACCCGGATACGTTTATCTGGGGACAGGATGTAGCCAATAAAGAAAAGGGTGGCGTATTCAACATCACGAAAGGCATGCAGCAAGAATTCGGTATCGAGCGAGTCTTCAACGCCCCTATCGCCGAGGATTATATCGTAGGGACAGCGAACGGTATGTGCCGCTTTGACCCGAAGATCCATGTAGTGATCGAGGGCGCAGAATTCGCCGATTACTTCTGGCCGGCCGTCGAGCAATACGTGGAATGTACGCATGAGTATTGGCGCAGCAACGGGCAATTTACCCCAAACATCACTTTGCGCCTAGCCTCCGGAGGCTATATCGGAGGAGGGCTTTATCATTCCCAGACCATTGAGGGCACATTGACCTCATTACCCGGTGCCCGGATTGTTTATCCCTCTTTCGCGGATGATGCCGCCGGACTGTTGCGGACGAGTATGCGTTCTAAAGGCTTTACGCTCTATCTGGAACCGAAAGCGCTCTACAACGCGGTAGAAGCCTCCACCTTTGTCCCCGAGGATTTCGAGGTTCCGTTTGGGAAAGCCCGTATCCGCCGTCCGGGAAAAGATCTGACGATCATCACTTATGGCAATACGACCCATCTTTGCCTCAACGTAGCCGAGCTTCTTTACAAAGAAAAAGGCTGGGAACTGGAGGTTATCGATCTTCGTACCTTGATACCATTGGATAAAGAGGCGATCTTCAACTCGGTGAAGAAAACCAGTAAAGTATTGATCGTACATGAGGACAAGGTCTTCTCTGGCTTCGGAGCGGAAATTGCCGGCATCATCGGCTCGGAACTATTCCAGTACTTGGATGCTCCGATCCAACGGGTAGGTTCCCTATTCACTCCGGTTGGTTTCCATCCGGTCTTGGAACGGGCCATCCTCCCCAACGAGGAGACCATCTATCATGCGGCAAAAGAACTGCTGCTTTATTAGATCCACATTCGTTAAATCTTTAAAAGCATCACAATGAAAACAGGATTATTTTACGGAACGGGCACAGAGAAAACAACCTTTGTCGCCAATAAAATAAGAAAAAAGCTTTCGGGGAGGATCAGATCGATATCATCCCTATTGAAAGCGCATGGAAAAGAGATTTCGAGGCTTACGACCATATAATCGCAGGAACCTCTACTTGGTTCGATGGCGAACTTCCCACCTATTGGGACGAGATCATCCCGGAACTGGTCACTTTAGACCTTAAAAATAAGAAGGTCGCTATTTTCGGTCTTGGAGATCAAACGAATTATCCGGATAATTTCGCCGATGGAGTCGGCATACTGGCGGACGCTTTCACCTCCTGTGGAGCGACTTTAGTAGGCGAGACCTCTTCGGATGATTATTTCTTTAATGCCTCCAAAGCCTTGAAAAATGGCAAACTACTTGGCTTAGTCCTCGATTTGGAAAACCAACCGGATCAAACCGACAAACGAATCGAGCGATGGGTGAAGCAATTGAAGGAGGCGTTTGGATAAAGAAGAATGCATCTTAAACTCGTAAACGAGAACTAAACAGAAAGCGTAACGAATCACTCCACGGGTTTGTTACGCTTTCAGTCTATACGCCTGTCTTTCATACACATACTGTGCCAGCATCTGCCATCGCCTTGGCACAGCTGTGCCACACTGATGGCATACCCGTGCCATAGTGATGGCAAGCCCGTGCCACGCCGATGGCAAAGCTGTGCCACCTAGATGGCAAACATACTTTATTAGCGAGACGCTAATTAGTTAAACATTTGACTAATCCGAGAAAAAACGCTATCTTCGCGCCCAGCAAGTTTAAAAGAATTATAAGTAATGGTAGAAGGTAAAGAATTCCGGGAACTTATGTTACAAGTTGTCCGCACACGCATGGCATTTCGTCGGTCTATGCAACGAACGCTGAAAAAGAACAACGCCGGTATAACATTTGAGATGCTTCAAATCTTGAGTTGCCTATGGCACGAACAAGGTATCACCCAACAGGTCTTGGCAGAGAGAACGGCAAAGGATAAGGCTTGTCTGACAAACCTAATGAACAATTTAGAGAAGAAAGGCTACGTCCATCGGAAAGAAGATCCCGAGGACCGGAGGAACAAACTGGTTTTCCTAACCCCGGAAGGAGAAGAATTCAAAAAGCAAATTCGCCCGATCCTTGATCAGGTTTATGTACATGCGGAGCATATTATCGGAATAGAGAACGTAGAAACCATGTTATCCGAATTAAAAGCAGTACATAATGTCCTTGAGAATATATAAAAAGCACGTATTGAGCCTCTTTTGTATGACGGTCGCTACATTTCCGGCAATCGCCCAAACGGATTCGCTCTTCTTGACCATCGACCAGCTTTTTGAGAGAGGCGTACGGCACAGTCTGCAGATCCAAGCAGACATCTTAAAAGAATCGATAGCGCGAGAGAGAACGCATACGGCCCGTTCCGCACAATTACCAGACCTGCAAATCGGCTTGAAAGGTGGATATGTAGGGCAACCGATCCTCTTTGAGCAAGGGCTTGCCCACCCGACTCGCCCGGAAGCGCCCGATTGGTCCCAGAACTATGCCATCGACCTTACCCAACCGATATACCAAGGCGGTAAAATCCGGTATTCCATCCGGAAAGCGGATCTGGAGAAAGAAGTCGCCTCTTTACAAACGCTCACAGACCAGAGTGAGATCAAGCTCAGTCTATTAAATCAATACATCGGTCTTTTCAGCCTGTTTAAACAACGTGAGGTGCTTTCCCGTAATATCGAGGAATCGGAACGCCGCCTGCAAGATATCCGGCGTATGAAAAAAGAGGGACTGATAACCAATAACGACGTATTAAGAAGCGAGATGCAATTAACCAACGACCGCCTATCCTTGCAAGAAACGGATAATAGCCTCATACTGGTATCACAGCAATTGGATATCCTGATCGGTCTCGATGAGAATCTGTTGCTCAAGCCAGACACCACGTTACTGGACCAAACCGTATCTTTAGAAACTTACGAAGATTATGTAGCCCAAGCCTATTCCAATGATCCGGCGATACGTCTACTCCGGAAACAAACAGAGTTAGCCCAAAACGATATACGTTTGACTAAAGCCTCATCGCTACCCAGCCTATCGCTATATGCGTCGAACACATTGGCACGTCCAGTCTCCCGAACATTAGCGGATATGTACAATAACAACTGGAACATAGGTCTGTCGCTCTCCTACCCTTTATCCTCTTTATATAAAAACAACCATAAGATAAAGGAAAGCAAATGGATGGTCTCGTTACATAAAAACGAGGAGGAACAGAAAAAACAGAAAATCCGTATAGAAGTGCGCACCGCGTTCTTACGTCATAAGGAAGCTCTACAAGAAGTGGAAGCCTTGAAGTTATCCGTACGGCAAGCTCAAGAGAACTACAGGATCATGCAAAACCGGTATTTAAACCAATTGGCGATCCTAACCGACTTACTCGACGCGAACTCGGTTCTCCTCAACGCGGAGCTACAGCTCACGAATACCCGTACCCACGTGATTTACACTTACTATCAACTACAGAAGGCTTGCGGCCGTCTCTAAAAAGAAACAACGACTATGGCAAACGAATTAAAAGAGAAACATCAAAGACTAAAGAAAGTAAGGACACGGAATATAGTATTAAACTCCATATGTATCCTTTTAGCCGGTTCCGGCATTTGGTGGACAGCCAATTATTTCTGGCGTTACATCAATTATGAGGTGACAAACGATGCCTTTGTGGACCAATATATCGCCCCACTAAATATACGTGCCTCCGGCTACATAAAAGAGGTCCGTTTCAAGGAACACCAGTACGTTCACCAAGGGGACACACTTCTCATATTGGACGATCGGGAATATCGGATCAAGGTAAAAGAGGCAGAGGCCGCGTTGATCGACGCCCAAGGATCACAAGACGTACTTCGTTCCGGTATCGAGACCTCCCATACGAACATCGCCGTACAAGACGCCAACATCGCCGAGGCTAAAGCCAAGCTTTGGCAATTGGAACAGGATTATCACCGATTTGAGCGGCTGCTGAAAGAAGAATCGATCCCCGAGCAACAATACGAGCAATCCAAGGCCGCTTTCGAGGCGGCGCAAGCCCGATATCAGGCGTTGGTGGAACAAAAGAAAGCCGCTTTCTCCCAATTCACCGAAACCAGCAAGAAGACAACAGGAGCCGAGGCGGCGATCTTACGAAAAGAAGCGGATCTAGATTTAGCGAGGTTAAACCTTTCCTATACCGTTATAACCGCCCCTTACGACGGTCATGTAGGCAGACGGACCTTAGAGCCCGGACAATACGTGCAAGCCGGACAAACGATATCCTACCTCGTACGAGATAAAGACAAATGGATCACGGCCAATTACAAGGAGACCCAGATCCCCCACATCTATATCGGGCAGAAAGTACGTATCAAGGTAGACGCGTTGCCGGGAAAGATATTCAACGGGGAGGTAACCGCAATCTCCGACGCCACAGGCTCCAAATACTCATTAGTCCCGACCGATAATTCCGCCGGAAACTTCGTCAAGGTACAACAACGTATCCCGGTACGGATAGACTTGGAAAATCTATCGCAAGAAGATACGCAATATTTAAGAGCAGGCATGATGGTTGAAACAGAAGCCTTACGCAAATGATCACGATGAAAGAGCTTGGGGCACCGATCCGCCAATGGGTGCCGGACTGGTTAGGATTGATCTGTATCTTCATCGTTATCCTTCCGGTCACGATGCTAAACGGCTCGTACACCGGCAGTATGCTGGAGGTATCAAACACGCTAGGCACGAACACCGAGGATATAACCATGGGATATTACGCGGCAGCGGCGGGAATGGCGGTATCCTATCCGATTATCCCGAAGATACTGGAAGCCTTCTCCATCAAATTCTTATTGTTGGCGGATTTAGTCGCCCAGTTCTTCCTAAGCTGGATCTGTGCCCGCTCCCAGAACGCCGACATATTGATCGTCTGTAGTTTCGCGATCGGTTTCCTGAAAGGGTTTCTCATGCTGTGGTTTATCCGGTACGCGCAAAAGATATTCAGCCCTAAAAATATACGTAGCCAATTCTATTCTTACTTCTATCCTTTTGTTTTCGGAGGGGGACAAGCATCCATGCTTGTTACCGCACAGTTAGCCTACCATTACGACTGGAAATATATGTATTACTTCATGATGCTAATGATTTTATTGGCCATAGTAATGGTAATCATCTGCTTCCGCCATAACCGGCCGATCAAGTCCATCCCCTTGGCCGATCTACACATCCGGGAAATGTTCATCATATCCATCGGATTGTTAATGCTTATGTATGTCATTAATTACGGGAAAGTACTCGACTGGATGGCATCCCCCAAGATTTGCCTTTATATCATGATCGCCCCGATATTGATCGCTTTATTTATTTGGTATCAATATCATTCGAACGTCCGTACGTGAATCTGGCGCCTTTATACCAACCGAAAGCCATTATCGGTTATTTCTATATGATGCTTGTCATGTTTTTCAGTACTTCGACTACCTTGTTGACCAGCTACCTGACCAGTATCTTAAAGGTAGACAGCACTCATACCTATTCCCTTTATACTTATTTGCTTCCGGGATATGTCTTGGGGGCGTTCATCTGTTTTTGGTGGTTCCGGTGGCAACGTTGGCGGTTTCGTTTCTTGATAGCGGGAGGAATGAGTTGTTTCGTCCTGTTCTTCGGGAGCCTTTATTTCGGGATCTCACCGGATAGCAGATACGAGATGCTCTACTTTCCTATATTCCTCAGGGGATTGGGCATGATGGTTCTTATCATAGCTTTCGCCTTATTTGCCGTGGAAGATTTAAATCCTAAATATTTATTGTCAAACGCTTTCTTTCTCATCATTTTCCGTTCAGTATTATCCCCCATCATGGCGACTTCTTTTTACAGTAATATACTATATCGCTTGGAACAAAAAATATATGTATTCCTTATCAGAAACCGTTACGCTGGCCGATCCTCTAGCCGCCTCACGCTATAACCAAGCGCTTGGCAATTGCCTTGACCCAAGGGCATCCCTACGACGAGGCAGCGCAAATGGCTACCAATACACTCTATAATACGTTACAGCAACAAAGCTTATTATTGGCGTTAAAAGAGATACTGGGGTATTTATTAGTCATCTCCTTATGCATAGCGATCGTATCCCGCTTTATCCCATTCCATAAAACCATCCGTGTTACATTCGCCAAGACAGGAGATGATATGGTTTGATCAAACTATGCCCGGCTGCAAATCTATCAGCCGGCATCTGCCTTTTTGTCATTTATAGTTTATCCGAAACATTTTGGCATTCGTTTTGTATAGGAATAGGCGGATCTTGAGAATGATCAGGATCAGGAATACGCACAAAATAACAATAAAAATAATAAGATATTCAGACTATGAGCAGTAAACAAGGTAACATCGGAGTAACATCGGAAAACATCTTTCCGATTATCAAGAAGTTCTTATACAGTGATCACGAAATCTTCCTTCGTGAACTTGTTTCTAATGCGGTAGACGCTACCCAGAAGTTAAAAACGCTTTCTTCCGTAGGCGAGTTTAAAGGCGAACTCGGCGATTTGACCGTACAGGTTAAGTTCGATGACAAAACGATCACGATCTCTGACCGGGGTATCGGTATGACGGCCGAGGAGATCGATAAGTACATCAACCAGATCGCTTTCTCTGGCGCCGAGGAGTTCGTTGAGAAATACAAGAACGACGCCGCTTCTATCATCGGTCACTTCGGTCTTGGTTTCTACTCCTCTTTCATGGTTTCCAAGAAAGTAGAGATCGTGACGAAATCGTACAAAGAAGGCGCTGTTCCCATGAAATGGAGCTGCGACGGTACGCCGGAATACTCCTTGGAGGAAACGACGAAAGAGGATCGCGGTACCGATATTATCCTGTATATCGACGACGAGAATAAAGATTTCTTGAACAAGGATAAGATCAATGGCTTATTGACAAAATACTGCCGTTTCTTACCGGTTCCTATTGCGTTCGGCAAGAAGCAAGAGTGGAAGGATGGCAAATATGTAGATACGGACGAAGATAACGTAATCAACGACACCAAACCGGCATGGGTTCGCAAACCGGCCGATATGACCGACGAGGATTACAAGAAGTTCTATCGTGACTTATATCCTATGACGGATGAGCCGTTGTTCTGGATTCACTTGAACGTAGACTATCCGTTCAACCTGACCGGTATCTTATACTTCCCTCGCATCAAGAGCAATATCGACTTGCATCGTAACAAGATCCAGTTATATTGCAACCAAGTATTCGTTACGGATTCCGTAGAGGGTATCGTTCCTGAGTTCTTGACATTATTGCATGGTGTATTGGATTCGCCGGATATCCCGTTGAACGTATCCCGTTCCTATTTGCAAAGCGATCAGAACGTGAAGAAGATCTCCAACCACATCACGAAGAAGGTGGCAGACCGCTTGGAAGAGATCTTCAAGAACGACCGCCCGCAGTTCGAGGAGAAATGGGATAGCTTGAAACTATTCATCCAATATGGTATGTTGACTGATGAGAAGTTCTACGACCGTGCGGTTAAGTTCGCCTTATTCAAGGACGTCGAAGGCAAATACTTCACTTTCGAGGAATACAAGAACTTAATCAAGGACAACCAGACAGACAAAGAGGGTAACTTAATCTATCTGTATACCACCAATAAAGACGAGCAATACAGCTATATACAAGCCGCAAAGGACAAAGGTTACAGCGTCTTGGAAATGGACGGACAATTGGATGTACACTTGATCGGACAATTGGAGCAGAAGTTCGAGAAGAGCCGCTTCGTTCGTGTGGATAGCGATACGATCGATAACCTGATCCGCAAGGAAGACTCGAATAAGGTAACCTTGAGCGAGGAGCAGAAAATGGCCATGCAGGAAGTATTCAAGAGTCAGATGCCGAAATTGAACAAGACCGAGTTCTACGTAACATTCGAGGCATTGGGCGAAAACGCGAACCCTGTCATGTTGACACAAAGCGAGTATATGCGAAGAATGCGTGAGATGTCCGCTATGCAACCGGGTATGTCTTTCTATGGCGAGATGCCGGATAGCTTCAACTTCGTATTGAATACGGATCATCCGTTGATCAAGAAAGTATTAACTGAAGAGGAGCAAGCTTGCGACGAGAAGTTAAAACCGATCCTTAGCGATATCAAAGGGTGGGAGGCTCGTCAAGCCGACTTACGTGAGGCTCAAAGCAAAAAGAAAGAAGATGAGATCACGGCGCAAGAGAAAGAGGATATGACCAACACCAACCATAAGCTGGATGAGCTTCGTGAGCAACGCAACCAAGTTCTCGCCGAGTACGCCGGTACGAACAAGACAGTTAGTCAGTTGATCGACCTTGCTTTGTTAGGAAACGGTATGCTGAAGGGAGAGGCCTTAAGCCAATTCATCAAACGTAGCGTAGAACTGATCGGATAAACCAATCCTCACATATATAAAAAACCGTTCCTTCTCGGGGGAACGGTTTTTTTAGTTTCAGCCCACGACATCCTCGACCACTTTCCGCAACCTATCCAAGTTCATCTCGCCGGATTGTCTCCACAAAGCCTCCCCTTTCCGTAGCAGGATAAAAAGTAGGAATCGATTCCACCGTATACAAATCGGCAAGAGCGCTCTCCTCCTCGATATTGATTTGTACCACTTCTAATTTTCCTTTCTCCAATTCCTTGAACTCCTTCACGATCGGCATCATTTTCTGGCAATGAGGGCACCAATCCGCATAAAACTCAGCCATGACCAAAGCACCAGTCTCCATAACGGTCTTATTCCGCTCTTCCCTATTCAATTCTTTCTCTTTCATAACATCTTCTGTTTTAATTGTATTGATAACTCAACAATACGAAAAAACAAAATGTTTATGTTTCTAAAGAAATACTTCTTACATTTGGAGAAGAAAAACAGATTGGGTTCATATGAGGAAAATAACAGTTATCATAGCCTTATTCCTTGCTGCCATTCAGATTGTTTCCGCCCAGAAAGTAGGGTTGGTACTCAGTGGCGGCGGTGCCAAAGGAGCGGCACATATCGGAGTGATCAAGGCGCTGGAAGAAAATAATATACCGATCGATTACATTACCGGTACCTCCATCGGGGCGATTATCGGTAGTTTATACGCCATGGGATATTCCCCCGAGGAGATGCTGGAGCTGATGCTTTCCAAGGAGTTCTCCTATTGGCAAACAGGTACGGTGGAGGAGCAATATACCTATTATTTCAAGGAGCCTTACCCGACCCCGGAATTCGCGCATTTCTCCATCGATATGTCCGATTCCCTACAGATCAAGGCTAGCTTCTTACCGCAAAGCTTGATCAATCCCATACAGATGAATCAGGCGTTCATGGCCTTGTTCTCGCAGGCGACGGCAAAGGCGGGGTGGAATTTCGACAACCTGTTTGTCCCTTTCCGTTGCGTGGCCTCGGATATATATACTAAAAAGCCGATCATCTTTAAGAATGGGGATCTGGGAGAGACGCCGTACGTGCCTCCATGACTTTCCCGTTTTTCTTCCAGCCCATATGGAAAGACAGTATTCCTTTATTCGATGGAGGTATCTACGATAATTTCCCGGTAGGCCCGATGAAAGACGCGTTCCACCCGGATTTCATTTTCGGATCGACGGTATCGGGAGGGAATAAAAAGCCTTCGGAGAATCCTTATAACCAGATCGAGACCATGATCATGCAAAAGACCGATTACGAGGTACCGGAGGAAGATGGCATGATGATTAAATTCAGTTTTCCCACCGTCTCCTTATTGGATTTCCAGAAAGGTAAGGAGCTTATGGACATCGGGTATAAACGTACCCTTTCCATGATCGACTCCATCAAGCAACGGGTTCCCCGGGAAGTGCCTTTAAATGAGGTTACCGAAAGAAGAAAAGCCTATAAAGAGAACCTTCCCCCGCTGATCTTCCGCAATATTTACGTGACGGGCGTATCCGAGGCCCAGCGTAAATACATAGAGGCCCAATTACACAGGGATATCAATAACGAGTTCTCCATGGAAGAGTTCAAGCGGGCTTATTTCAAGATGCTGACCTATTCCAAGATTAGGGAAATCATGCCGCATGCCGTTTATAACCGGAAAGAGAAGAAATTCGATCTTTACCTGGACGTGAAGATGAAAGAAGAGATCACGGTTGGCTTCGGTGGAAACGTATCGTCTCATCAAGCGAATCAATTATACCTAGGATTGGGGTATCAATATCTGGGACGGTTCGCCGCCGACGTAAACTCGAACTTTCAAGTGGGTAACTCCTTTAGTGGTGTCATGTTGAGTGGCCGGATGTACCTGCAAACGCAAATCCCCACTTATTTAAATTGGCAAGGAGTCTTCTCGGACAAGAAATACACGGAAAGCCAATCCCTCTTTTATGAGGATATAGTGCCCGCCATGATTAAGCAGAAAGAACTGTACATGAAACTAAAATTAGGCTTCCCCTTCCTCAACCACGCGAAAGCGGAGATCGGGTTCGCCTACGGACGGTTGAACGATTTCTATTTGCAGAGCACCACGATACCTTTCCCGAACGCCTCTTTCGACCATAGCTGGTACGATTTATTCAGCGGCTCGTTAAGTATCGAGCAAAACTCACTCAACACCAAACAATACCCGATAAGCGGAAAACAGCAATTCCTAATCGCCCAATACGTAACCGGTACGGAGAAGTATACCCCATCCCCCACTTCCGCCACGACGGAAGCCCCGATTGGTCGCAAAGTGCATAGCTGGCTGCAACTGAAAGGGCGCTGGAACCAATACCAGACGCTGAGCAACCGTTTCAACTTAGGTTATTTGGCGGAAATGGTCATATCCAGCAAGAACCTCATGAATAACTATACGGCTAGCGTATTACAGGCCCCGGCGTTTACCCCGACACCCCATAGCGAGATTGTATTCAACGAGGCGTTCCGGGCGAACCAATATGTGGCTTTTGGGCTTTCCCCGATCTTGAAGTTAAGCAAGCTTCTGCACTTCCGGTTGGATATGTATGGCTTCGCTCCACTCTATGAAATACAAAAGACGGTGCCGGAAAACAACCCGTATGTCGGAATCCCGCATTATGGTAAGTTTTTGCACTCGTTTAATTATATGGGTGAAGCGGCGGTCGTATTGCAATTGCCATTCTTATGTATCAGTCTGTACGCCAACGGATACAGTTATCCGAAGGAGAATTTCAACTTTGGCTTAAACATTGGTTACCTGATCTTCAATCCAAAAATGTTAGATTAAATTCGCAAAAAAGTAGTCGAAACGTTTGCATATTTAAAACAAAAACGTACCTTTGCACTCGCAATCACGAAACAATGGCCGCGTAGCTCAACTGAATAGAGTAGCTGACTACGGATCAGCCGGTTACAGGTTTGAATCCTGTCGCGGTCACCATTCGAAGATAGCAATAGAATATATCTTGGCTCCTTAGCTCAACTGAATAGAGCATCTGACTACGGATCAGAAGGTTAAAGGGGGTTTGAATCCTTTAGGAGTCACTTGAATATTCAAATTCATTTACAGATTGGCTCGCTAGCTCAACTGAATAGAGCATCTGACTACGGATCAGAAGGTTATAGGTTTGAATCCTATGCGAGTCACTTGAGAATCCTTATTTCATCCAGCGTCTTCGGAAGCAATGAAATAAGGATTTTTTCAATTTCTACCGGTCGTATCATTATTATTCATATATTCGCAGTTAATACAAAGAATATTTTTATTTAAGATAAAAGGTAAACACTTGAAAGCACACTATAAAAAACTTCTATAGCCATAAGTCTAATCGTCATTATCGTATTAGTGATCTTACGTACTACTGTTACCGGACAAGATAGCATCAAATTCATCGACAATACCGATGATCAGCCAATCGATCAACAAAACAGCGACTCTATAGACCTTCGTTATTCCAATGAGTACCAAAGTTGGAAACAAACCTCGGACACGACTTTCCGCAGTTTGTTTAATGGGAACCAACAAGCTGATATCTTGGCCGAACATCCCGGAATGATGGTATTATGGGCAGGATACGCTTTCTCCAAAGATTATCTAAGTCCCAGAGGGCATATGTATTCCATAGAAGATCTATACAAAAGCCTGCGGACCGGCGCTCCCATGACCCCGACGAGTGGTCCCCAGCCTGCCGCATGCTGGGCATGTAAAAGTCCGGACATACCCCGCTTATTAACGACCACCAATGCCAAGACCTTATATAAGAAGAAATGGGCGGAGCTAGGCAACGAGATCGTGAATCCAATCGGATGCGCAGACTGCCATGAGCCGCAGAGCATGGGATTGCGCGTGACCCGCTCATTCTTGAAAAGTGCCTATAAGCGCAACGGATTACGTATAGAGGACGCAACCGAGCAAGAGATGCGATCTCTAGTATGCGCCCAATGCCACGCCGAATATTATTTCCAAGGAGAAGATCGTATACTAGCCTTACCTTGGGATCAAGGTTATACAGTAGAAAATATAGAAGCCTATTACGATAGCATAAACTTCACCGATTTCACCCATAAATTAAGCCGGGCACATTTGATAAAGGCGCAACATCCGGATTTCGAGTTATTCCAGATGGGCATTCACGGGCAAAGAGGCGTTTCCTGCAGAGAATGCCATATGCCTGCTATCGGGGAAGATGAGAACCGGTACAACAACCATCATATCAAAAGCCCGTTGGCGATGATAGACCGTACTTGCCAAGCCTGCCACCGGGAAAGTGAGGAGACCTTACGCAAGGATGTTTATGAACGGCAAAACAAAGTCTACGCCATACGCATGCGTGTAGAGGAAGAATTGACAAAAGCCCATATAGAAGCGAAATTCGCTTGGGACAAAGGCGCTACGGAATCTCAAATGAAAAACGTATTAAAACTGCTCCGGCAGGCACAATGGCGTTGGGACTTCGCCGTGGCCTCACACGGGGCGGCTTTCCACGCGCCCCAAGAAGTCACACGTATCTTGGGCAGCGGACTCGATAAGTCTACCCAAGCCCGCATCCAGATCATGAAGGTCTTAGCGCAGCTAGGCTATACCCAAGACGTTCCGATGCCGGATATCTCCACGAAAGCGAAAGCCCAGCAATATATCGGCCTCGATATGGAAGCCGAGCAACAGGCCAAACAAAAGTTTTTAGAAACCGTCATCCCCCAATGGCAGGAAGAAGCGAGGGCCAATAAACGATTCATCGAAGGTAATTAAGTTCTTTCCTCCAGCTCCAACCCCGGGGTATAAGGTAGCGAGATCGTAAACTTACTACCTACACCAACCTCGGATTCAAGCGATATGCTTCCATGAAACGTATGAACGATACTCTGGCAGATCGCTAACCCCAAGCCTGTACCTTGGGCAAACTCATCTAGTTTCTGGAAACGCTCGAATACCTTTTCCTTTTTATCATCAGGAATGCCCTTACCCGTATCTTTCACGGAAATAAGGATCGATTTTCCATCTGCGCTAAGTTCGTATCCGATCTCGATATATCCCTTAGCGGTAAACTTCACCGCATTATTAATGAAATTGGTACAAACCTGCGTCAACCGGAAATGATCCGAACGGATGATAAGAGGTTCATGGGGAACCCTTATCTTTAACTCCACTCCCTCCGGCATCATCAATTGATGCGTATGGAAGATATCTCCCATCAGTTTACTCAGATCGAGGTTCTCATAAGAGAAAGACATGCTACCGGATTCTATGCGTGATAGATCCAAGATATCGTTGATCAGCTTAAGCAACAGGTCACTGTTTTTGGTAATCAGATCTATAAACTCCGCCTTTTCCTCCGGTTCCAAAGGCATATCCGAATTGAGCAATTGGGAGAAGCCTACGATCGCATTCAGAGGCGTACGTATCTCATGGCTCATATTCGCCAGAAAGACTAATTTCATCCGATCGGATTCCTCCGCTTTCTGGCGGGCGGCTATAAGGCTATTCTCCGTATCTTTTATCCGCTGGATATTCAAGCATAAGCCACTTACCTCAACAGCTTCGTCACCGGAAACCGAATCTTTCTCATTCTTATTTTGGGCATAGCGAAATTCCCACCACTCATACCCCTTCTTATTAAAGTTACAACGACGTTGCGTCACTTTCCGGGAAAGAAAGCCACTATCCAGCAGATTCCGGTCTCGAAGGAAATTATCCAGTTCTTCAGGATGTATAGCATCCTGAAACTCCTCGATTTTCATCGGTACACAGGGCATACCTAAATAATGGTAGAATCTATTATCAAACTCGAATACCCCTTTGCTATACCGAAAAGCGAAAATGTTGCCGCTATCCAACGCAAAAGAAAGAAAAGTCTTCTCCCTTTTTAACTTCTCCTGCGCATCCTTCTTATGTAAAGCCTCCTGTATATATCGCTTTCTTTGGTAACTAAAAAGCAGAAGCAACATCACCACCAGAATAAAGCCGGCAGCCCATATATAATATTTATATTGAACGACAAACGGCATATTCGCAATAATAGCTCCTTCCGGCAATTTACTACTATCAATGCCCCAACGTTCTAACACACCGTAATCAAAAACATAAGCCTTGTTACTCCCTTCGATTTGCGGAAAATCGGACGGGGGCGTTCCTTTCAAGATAGAGACGACCCGGTTTACAGCCCCCTCTACCTCATCCTTAAAGACAGTGACATACCCGCCAACTACGCCATTCTGATTTCCGATCAACTCATTGATCACGGAGAAACATGGAAAGGCGCTGAGCCGCCCCAACGAGATTGTCATATAATCCCTCTTGGTTGCCAGATACGCTTTATTATAATAATTCTCGCCGAATCCCTTAATCAGGGCATTCGCCGATTTCGTACTGAGTGTGCTTATATACATCGTATCCGGCTTTATCTTAGGTATATCCGATATCGAAATCCCGTTCTTTCCGGATAAACGTACCCGATCCAAGGAATATATATTGTTCACGGCACAAATATCCTGAATCTGCGCATTCATGTCCGCCAGCATCATATTATCCTGAAAGGTATCATCCGAGACTCTTATGACGATGCAATTACCAACAAGCCGCCGTATCAATTCTATATTCCTCTTATAATCCGGTTTATCATAAAAGCCCGTCATATTCGGATATTTCCGGATGATCGGGATATTGGGATAACTAACCCCCATAAACACGACCGGGATCGATTTAGCGAGGGGATGCCTGCTACTTATCAAAGCGTTTAAGGCTTGATCGTCATTGACCAGAATAATATCCGGGTTCCATGTCGATAACCCATTCAGTTTCTTGAATAATTTCTGTCGCTGTTGCTTCTCCGAATATTGCTCACAATCCAAATAAAAAGAATAGACACTCGCATGTATCCCCTTCTTCCGCAATTCACTCGACATGATTTCCTTCATCTTCTCATAGGCGGGAAAATGTTTTTCGTAAGATTGAATCACGAGTATACGCTTCTCCTCCGATAAGTCTGTAGAGGATTTACATGATATACAGGTAACAAAGAGAAATATGATAGATATTATTCCAAATAAGCGCTTAGCTGGCATATCGTTCCTTTAAGGTGTTTTCTATGACTTTACAAAACTAAAGATTTATTTCGTACATTTGAGCATATTTTTTTCACGAAATACAATCAAAACATCAAATACATGAAACAAGAAATCCAATTAAACGAACACAACAAGCAAGAGTATCCTCCTATGCACACGGCGGAACATATCTTAAACCAGACAATGGTGCGGATGTTCGGATGCCCCCGGTCTAAGAACGCACACATAGAGAGGAAGAAGTCTAAATGCGATTATCTATTGGCGGAGGAGCCTAGCGCAGAGGCCATGGCTGAGGTCGAGAAGAAGATAAACGAGGTGATCGACCGGCACCTACCCGTAACCATCGAGTTCATGCCAAAAGAAAAGGCCGGCGGTATCGTGGATTTAAGTAAATTGCCCGATGATGCCAGCGATACATTACGTATCGTACGCATAGGCGATTACGATGCCTGCGCATGTATCGGATCGCACGTGGCGAATACATCCGAGATCGGACATTTCAAGCTATTGAATTACGACTATGCCGACGGGAGATTACGGCTACGTTTCAAATTGGTATAAAATTTAAAGCAAGCGCAAACAGCCAAATGAAATATTTTGTGTAAGTTTGCAAGCGATTAAAAGAACATTTTAATACAGACATTAAATACAATAGTTATGCAAACAATTGACAATTTCAATTTTGCCGGCAAAAAGGCATTTGTAAGAGTTGACTTTAACGTTCCATTGGACGAAAACTTCAACATCACCGACGACACTCGTATGCGTGCCGCTCTTCCTACATTAAAGAAGATCTTAGCGGATGGTGGTAGCGTAATTATCGGTTCTCACCTAGGCCGTCCGAAAGGCGTTACTGAGAAGTTCTCCTTGAAACACATATTGAAACACCTTTCTGAGTTGTTAGGCGTAGATGTTCAGTTTGCAAACGACTGTATTGGCGAAGAAGCCGGCGCTAAGGCTGCCGCTTTGCAACCGGGCGAAGCTTTGTTGCTTGAGAACCTTCGTTTCTACGCTGAGGAAGAAGGCAAACCAAGAGGTTTGGCTGAAGACGCTTCCGACGAGGAGAAGAAGGCTGCCAAGAAAGCCGTTAAAGAAAGCCAGAAAGAGTTCACGAAGAGATTGGCTTCTTACGCTGACTGCTATGTAAACGACGCGTTCGGTACCGCTCACCGTGCTCACGCTTCTACGGCTTTGATCGCTGACTACTTCGATACGGACAACAAGATGTTCGGTTATTTGATGGAGAAAGAAGTGAAGGCTGTCGATAAGGTTATGAACGACATCCAACGTCCGTTCACCGCTATCATGGGTGGTTCTAAGGTTTCCTCTAAGATCGAGATCATCGAGAACTTGTTGAACAAGGTAGACAACTTGATCATCACGGGTGGTATGACTTATACTTTCACGAAAGCGCAAGGCGGTAAGATCGGTAAGTCTATTTGCGAGGACGATAAGTTGGATCTTGCTCTTGATTTGATCAAGAAAGCGAAAGAAAAAGGCGTAAACTTGGTATTGGCTGTTGACGCTAAGATCGCTGACGATTTCAGCAACGACGCTAAGACCGATTTCGCTCCGGTAGATCAGATTCCTGATGGTTGGGAAGGTCTTGACATAGGTCCGAAGACCGAGGCTATCTACGCTGACGTTATCAAGAACTCTAAGACGATCCTTTGGAACGGTCCTACGGGTGTATTCGAGTTCGAGAACTTTACGCACGGATCTCGCACGGTTGGCGAGGCTATCGTTGAGGCTACGAAGAACGGCGCTTTCTCTTTAGTAGGTGGTGGCGACTCTGTTGCTTGCGTTAACAAATTCGGTTTGGCTAACGGCGTATCTTACGTTTCTACAGGTGGTGGCGCTCTTCTTGAGGCTATCGAAGGTAAGGTTCTTCCAGGTATCGCAGCTGTAAAAGGCGAGGCTTACAAATAATCAGATAAGTAAGTGATTTAATAAAAAATCCCCCGGGACGCTCGAGATATTCGAGATGTCCCGGGGGATTTTCTTTGATTTAGTTCCGTATTAATCTTGTTTCAAGATCAAGGCGGAAGAGGCGCTTACGGTAGTTTTACCCTGTACGGAACCTTTACCGTCCAGATAAATCCGACCATCCTTACAAACCGGAACCCATGTTCCTTCCGGCAGAGAAACCGTTACCGCCTTCCGGTTCCCGTTAAAGATAACCATAATCTTCTTCCAACTATCCCCGTTCGCATGCTCCCCTAAGGTATACGCTACAACACCGGGCTGGTTCACTTCTTGGAATTGAAGGGCCTCCCTCACTCCCTCGGCCGTGGCGATACGGAAAGCCGGGTGCGACTTACGAAGGGCGATCAAATCCTTGTAATAGTTGAAAACATCCTTGTTTTTTGCCTTCAAAGACCAGTCGATCTCATTGATTGAATCGGGCGATTGATAGCTGTTATGTACGCCCTTCTTATCGTGCAGCAACTCCTCTCCTGCCCGCATGAAGGGTACTCCTTGCGAGGTGAAGATGATGGTCTGGGCCAACTTGCCGAATCGTATCAACTCATCCGGGGTAGCGTCTTTCGGAGCCGAGAGCTTCAACTTATCCATCAAACAAAGATCATCGTGGCAAGAGACATAGTTGATCACTTGCGTAGGCTTGTTCGCATAAGGCGCTTTGCAATATAATATTTGGTTATAGTCGATTTGCGGATGGCGGATAGCGCCTACGATACCAAACTTAATAGACTCCTCATTGCCTTCCGGCTTTCCGGAGGCGAAACCGGCCTGTGTAGTCTCGAACACGCTTCCTTTTAAAGCATCCCGCAGGTCATCGCTAAATACGGCCACGTCATTCAGTTTCGGGGCGTTTACCTTGATCGCCCGTTGATCTTCTGGTAGCGGGGAATCGCTAGCGGTCCAGCCCTCGCCGTATACGAAGATGGAAGGATCTAGTTTGGTTAACTCGGCTTTTACCTCGTTCATGGTTTCTACGTCATGGATTCCCATCAAGTCGAAACGGAAACCATCCACATGGTATTCCTCGGCCCAATATTTCACGGACTCCACGATATAGCGGCGTACCATCGCCCGCTCCGAAGCGGTCTCATTGCCACAGCCGGAGGCATCCGAATAGCTTCCGTCCGGTTTATGACGGTAGAAGTAACCGGGGACGGTCAAGCTGAAATTCGACCCGTCACCCACAAAGGTATGATTGTAAACCACGTCCATGATCACACGGATACCATTCCGGTGCAATCCCCGCACCATCTCCTTGAACTCACGGATACGAGCCTCGGGATTGTAAGGATCGGTGGAATAGCTCCCCTCGGGGGCGTTATAGTTCTTGGGATCATACCCCCAATTGTACACATTATCTTGCAAGCGAGTCTCGTCCACCGAGCCATAATCATAAGAAGGAAGGATATGGACATGGGTAACGCCCAACTCCTTCAGATGATCCACGCCGGTAGCCACGCCGCCCGGACCTTTCGTGCCGTTCTCCGCCAAGGCGAGAAACTTACCTTTATGCGTCACGCCGGAGTTCGCGGCGATCGAGAAATCCCGATGATGCATCTCGTAGATGATAATATCGGAGAAGCTTTTCAACTCGGGAGATTTATCCGCCTCCCAGCCCTCCGGATCGGTAGCCGCCCAATCGATCACGGCCGCACGGTTTCCATTCACCCCGACGGCTTTCGCCCAGATACCGGGAGTCTCATCCAGCCATTTATCGCCGATACGGATCTGGAAGGTATAGAAGGAACCTTTCAGATCCTCGCTCACGGAGATACGCCACGTACCCTTGTCCGAGGATTTCATCGGCAACCGGCGGACAGGCTCCCCTCCTTCACCGGAGGCGTAAAGATTCAAGCGGACTTCTTCCGCCGTCGGGGCCCAAAGGGTGAACACGGATTTCGTGGGAGAATAGAACAACTCCAGATCGTCTCCCTCATAGGAAGGGTATTCATCAAAGGATTTGTATTCTTTCGGCGAGTTGCAGCTAAGCAACAGCGACAGGTATATAGATACCGGAACTAAGTGTCTCGTCATGGCTGATTCAGTAATTTGTTTTCAATCACAAAGATAGAAGATTCGAACCGGATTCGCCAACGAAACAGAAAAGAAGAGGCGAAAAATCTACCGCAAACGTTTTCGCCTCTTTCGCTCATTCATGCTATATTAGAACGGAACCTCGTTACTGCTACCTTGACTCAAGAAGTCAGCTCCCGCCGATGGGATCGGGGGCATCGGGTCTCCACCGTTCATGGTTGAGGAGAATTCCCTTACCGCTATATCTTCCTCTACGTTCATAAACTTGGCGAACTCGCTCTTAAAGCGCAGCCGGACATCCCCCACGGCACCGTTACGATGCTTGGCGATAATGATCTCGGCGAGACCGATCAGGGAATTTCCCCGCTCGTCTTCCGTAATCTTATAATATTCGGGACGGTGGATGAAACATACCATATCGGCATCCTGCTCGATAGCTCCGGACTCACGCAAGTCGGCTAGCTGCGGACGCTTACCTTCCACGCCTTGACGGGCTTCCACACCACGGTTCAACTGCGACAAGGCGATGATCGGGATATTCAATTCCTTGGCCAATCCCTTCAACGAGCGGGAGATCGTACTCACCTCCTGCTCACGGCTACCGAAGTTCATACCGCTAGCGTTCATCAACTGAAGGTAGTCGATAATGATACATTTGATGCCATGCTCGCGCACCAAGCGACGGGCTTTCGTTCGCAGCTCGAAGACGGACAAGCTCGGGGTATCGTCCACGAAGATCGGGGCGTCGTAAAGCTCCTTGATCTTAAAATCCAGCTGCTCCCACTCGTAGCTCTCCAAGCGTCCGCTCTTGATCTTCTCGCCCGGTATCTCGCAGACATTCACGATCAGACGGTTTACCAACTGCACGTTACTCATCTCGAGCGAGAACAGGGCGACAGGCGTATTGAAATTCACCGCCATATTCCTTCGCCATGGAAAGGACGAAGGCCGTCTTACCCATGGCCGGACGGGCGGCGATAATGATAAGGTCTGAATTCTGCCAACCGGAAGTCATCTTATCCAACCCCTCGAAGCCCGTACGCAATCCGCTCAGACCTTCCTTCTGGAGGGCCGCCTTTTGCAACATCTCCATAGCGTCCTTGATGACGGGGTTGATCTGGGTGACATCCTTCTTTACGTTACGTTGCGAGATCTCGAACAACTTACCCTCCGCCTCTTGCATCAGGTCCTCTACATCGAGCGTCTCATCAAATGCCTTTCCTTGAATCATCGCCGTGAAAGAGATCAACTCCCTCGCCAGATATTTCTGGGCGATGATCCGGGCGTGATACTCGATATGGGCGCTGCTGGCCACCTTGCTGGTAAGTTGAGAGATATAGAACGGTCCGCCTACATCCTCCAATTCTCCCCGTTTCTTCAATTGCTCCGTTACGGTAAGCATATCCACGGGACGCTGGCTCAACGCCAAGTCTACGATAGCGGCATAAATCTTCTCATGCGCTTTCTCATAGAAACACTCCGGCTTCAAGATCTCACTGACGATCGAGTACGCGTCTTTCTCCAGCATCAACGCACCCAACACAGCCTCCTCTAACTCACGGGCCTGTGGCTGAAGACGCCCCATATCGGGGAGCATCTCCACAGGCTTTTTCCTTCCTCTTCCTGTATTTCTTGTACCTTCTGCCATCATTCTTTCTATTTGGGGAGTCAAAGGTAATATCTTTTACCCATTTCTGAAAAAGATTCTTTATATTTAGGAATTAAAACCTGTCGAATCATGAAAGCGTATTTTATCGGATTAGTTATCATGGGAGGTTGCCTATTATACGGCTGCCATACCAAACAAAAGAAAGGGGAAAACAGTAGCGACTACTCAGCCGACTCCCAATCCATAGCACGGCAAGATACCCTACCGTTACCGACTGATACCCATGCCGCATCTTCAGTTTCCACGGAAGGATGGACCGCCAAGCAGATACGGGACAGCATAGAATTGTTCTTCGGCAAGGAATACGATACCCTTCCCCCGCATCTACGGAAGATCCGCGGCAACCTGACCTCCCTCTGGAACACGGACGACTCCGTCTTCCTACAGCTTATCATAGCGGAGAAGGAGTATGTGGAGGCTTTCAAGACTTACGTATTCAATTCACCCCTCATCCGGATCGGCGGAGGCCCTTACGACCGGCCACCCGAGGAAGCTATCAGCATGGACACCACCCACTTCTCCATGCGAGTAAGACCGAACGTCTACCCAACCAACATCGAGCGGATCGAGATCGCTATCACCAACCATACCGACCTGGAAGGGATGGGAGGCGAAGAGTATTTCATCGAGCGTTTCGACGGGAGGGCATGGAAAGGAATCCCGCAACCCACCGCCTTCGTCGCTCTCGGCTATCCGATCTTTCCTAACCAGACAAGAGACGATTTCTCGGCCACCTTGCTACCCGAACTCAAGGAAAACCCTCCGGGATTGTACCGGGTGCATAAGAGCGTCAGCACCGGACATGGCGCCGGCCTCGTACATTACCCTTTAACCGCCACATTCTACCTATCCGATAACCCGGAAGATTATGAGGAATACACACGCTTCGCCAGCCGGCTCCACGAGCCTCGCCCCATGGCCGAGTTCAAGGGAGGAAGAGAAGCCATGGCCCGGTCAGCATAGATACCGGGCTCTTCTTCTACTTCAACGAAGAGGGGAAATGCGGGATTGAATAAACGGCCAGTACTGCCTAAGAAGTATTGGAGTACTTCTTAGGCAGTACTCGGGTACTTCCATGAAAGTACTCCAGTACTATTACCAGAAGTATCGCAATACTCTCAGAGAAGTAAGCCTATGCTAACGTAAACTGGCAACAATATTGCTGTCAGCATACAGCGACATAACTTTACTTACGTAAAAAAGTATTATCTTTGCACCCGTAAAAAGTAATTTTCAAATTATGGACGACAGTATCCCGCTAGAAACAGAACAAAGTATGAACTAACGAGGCGGAGGGTTTCATTGATCCTCTGCTCGGATTAAACACGAAAGGAGGCAATAATGAGACAATTTCTTTATTGTGAGGCCGGTTATGTGGAGAAGAACCAATGGCTTCCTAACAGTTGGGTAAACGTAGAGTGCCCGACTCCCGAAGATCTTCAATTCTTGATGGATCGATTTAACGTACCCGAATCATTCTTGAGCGATATAGCCGATACGGACGAGCGTCCCCGTATCGAGTACGAGGGGAATTGGTTGCTTACCATCTTACGTATCCCGTTGCAGAACCAAGATCATGACATCCCGTTCAATACGGTGCCGATCGGTATCATCACGAACAATGAGATCATCGTAAGCGTATGTTACCATAAGACGGACTTGATCCCCGATTTCATCCGCTATACCCAACGGAAGGAACTCCAGATTAAAAACAAGTATGAATTGATCCTCCGGCTGATCCACTCATCGGCCGTATGGTTCCTTAAATACCTGAAACAAATCAATTACGCCGTCACCGAGGCGGAAAAGGCGTTAGAGAAAAGCATCCGTAACGAGGATCTGCTAGCGTTGATGAAGCTGGAGAAAAGCATGGTATTCTTCAACACCTCCATCCGCGGGAATGAGGTGATGCTGGCCAAGCTCCAGAATATTTTCCAAGAGCCGCAATATATCGACAAGGATTTAGTGGAGGACGTGGAGATCGAGTTGAAACAGGCCCATAACACGGTAAATATCTATAGCGATATTCTTACGGGTACGATGGACGCTTTCGCCTCTATCATCTCCAACAACGTGAACACGATCATGAAACGTATGACATCACTTTCCATTATCTTAATGGTTCCGACATTAATCGCTAGCTTCTACGGGATGAACGTCCCGATCTACATGGAGGATATGCCGCATGGTTTCGTGGTTATCATCTTGCTCTCGATCTTGCTATCCGCTACGGCCTTTTTCATATTCAGGAAGATCAAATGGTTCTAGGATATCAAATAAATAAACCGGACGCAGATCACCCGTGCTTGTCGGTGTCATCTGCGTCCGGTAAATATCAAATTCGGTATATCTTTATCTTGGCTTACTTATGCGTATCCTCGAGGATATAACGCAAGGTTCCGGCATTCACCAATTCCTCTTGCGAGATGGTGTAGCCCTTTAGCTTTTTATCGCCGGCGAAAACGTCCTTGATGTAGATCGCTTCCGGATTACTATGCTTAGACTCGATTACCAATTCGCCTTTAGGATAGAATTTCTTGTCGAGCTGGATCGTAACCTTATCGAAAGTCGGGGAAGTCAATACATAGTTCACGTCGCCCGGACAAGCTGGGTAGAAGCCCATCATGGAGAAAATAGCCCAAGCGGACATCGTGCCTGTATCCTCGTTACCCGGGACACCGTTCGGGGCGTTATGATAGCAATCCTTCAACAACTGACGGACCAACTTCTGGGTACGCCAAGCCTCTCCCTTGAAATAGCTAAACAAATAAGGATAAGCGATATCTGGCTCGTTGGCGGGATCATAATTGCCGTCATCGAATACCTTCTGCAAATGATCGACAAATTTCTTATCGCCTCCCATCAATTTGGCCAGTCCCTTGATATCGTGAGGAACATAAAACGTATAATTCCATGCGTTGCCTTCATGGAAACCGGGACTAGGCTCGAAGTTCTCGCCTTGTTTCGGATCGAACGGAGAGTAGAAGGTGCCGTCCGGCAAGATCGGACGCAGCGTTCCGAACTCCTTGCTATAATAATGCTTGTAACCTAAAGAACGGTCACGGAATAACTTGGCATCCTCTTTCTTACCCAAGGCTTGAGCGAAATTAGCCAAGTTCCAGTCGGCGATATAATATTCCAACGCATGAGATACGGAGTTATCGTATTGCTCACGCAAAGGAACATAGCCCTTGCTGAAATAATCGTTCGCGTCCGGACGAAGCAGGTTGAACTCTCCCGGGGTAGTAGCGCCTTTGCGCATCGCCTCATAAGCGGTTTGCTCATCAAAGTCACGCAAGCCACGCATCCATGCGTCTACGATATACGGGATCGAGGGATCGCCCTCCATCGTAAAGGTCTCACGTCCGTAAAGCTCCCATTTCGGTAACCAACCGTTTTCCCGATACATATCCAGCATCGTACGGATAATATCCAATTGACGCTCCGGATAGAGCAAGGTCATCAAGGTACTTACGTTGCGGTACGTATCCCACAAGGAGAAGACCGTATAACGGTTTCCGGTGGTATGGCCTACTTTCAGGCTCTCCATCATCGGGTACTCGCCGTTCACGTCTTGCAGGATATTCGGATGGATCAGCAAATGATACATACCGGTATAGAATATCGTTTTCTCGTCTTTCGTACCCCCTTCCACTTGTACCTTGGAAAGATCCTTGTTCCACATCGTGCTAGCCGCCGTACGGACCTTGTCGAAATCGAAGCCGGGCTGCTCCGTATTCATGTTCAGGCGGGCGTTCTCGATGCTCACGTACGAGATACCCATCTTCACCTCGATAGCCTCGCCCTCGTCCGTATCGTAATCGAACCATACGCCGACATCGTCTCCGCTCATCTCACGGGTATAACTGGTATATAACTTATACTTGCCGGAGTAGATATCCCATTCGGCCTCTACCCCCTTCATCTCACGTTGTTTCTTCCAATAACCCATCTTCTTCGGGGCCTTGTTTACCTTCATCACGAAGTAAACCGGGAATACGGCCTGTGGATTATAGCAGAACGTACCTAAAAGCTTACTCCCCTCGATCTCCGTATCATTCACGATACGTACCGTGGCGCCGGTCTCGTTCGTCAAGCCCTCGCCTAGGTTCAAGAGGATATGGCTCTCCCCTTTCGGGAAGGTAAAACGGCTCAAGCCCGTACGCATGCTGGCAGTAGCCTCCGCCTTGATATTATACTTGGTCAAGGTATTGCTATAATAACCGGGGTGAGCCACCTCGTCCTTGTACTCACTGCCGTAAACCTTATAGTCCACGTTCAACTCGCCCGTCGTCGGCATCAATAGCAAACCTCCCAGCTCCGGGCATCCCACGCCGCTCAAGCTACCGTGGGCGAATCCCGTAAAGAATTTATTGTCTGCCGAGTAAGGAGTAGACCACCATTGACTATCCTTGTCAAAACGATTCTTCTCCGACCCCATGACATTGAAAGGAACCACGCTCATCATACCCTGCGGACAAACCGCGCCGGGATTCGTCGTACCGTAATTGCTCGTACCGATGAAGGGGTTCACATAATCTACCGGTTGCTGCGCCGTAGCGAACAGACTGCCACACAACAGGAAGGTCATTAACTGTTTCTTCATTTGATAAATGTATTTTAGTTGATAATTAATTGATTCATACTTACCAGATCACGATCTCATCCGTGAAGATGAAACCCTTATTTGCCTCTTTTGCCTTGATACGGATATAACGGGCTTTCCAATCGCCGTTAAACGTATATTCCTGAAAAGACAGGTCTTTATCCGTATTGGATATCGTAGTAGGGATAACTCCCTGCGAGATATAGCTCTCCCCGTCTTCCGATGTCAGCAACTCCACCTCTCCCGGTTGGTACACGCCCGGGCCGATCAATTGCATAAAGCGGGACGATACCTTATGGATATCCGTCACCTCGCCCATGTCCACCACGCAATCCAAGTCATTCAAATAACCCTGCCAACGACCGTCCAGATAAGTCAAGCCTCCCCTGTAGCCGTCCAGCAAGGCGTTCATGCCACCCGCCATATAACCGCTATACAGCTTACTATTATAATGTATAGGCTTATTGATACCCCGGTGATAATCCACCTTCTTCTCGGTAGGCGTTCCTTGAAGCTGCCCGTCACGGAAGATAGCGGCCTTGATATCAGCGGAGTCTTTCACCACGATCGGGCCGTTATAGACCCGGGAAGAGGCGGCGGGAATAGAGCCGTCTGTCGTGTAACGTATCTCCGCCGGATATTTCTCCGCATCCAACATGACCTTGATCTCTCGCCGCAAGGTATCTACCTCCATCGTGGTCTCGATCTCGTCCGAGAGCGTGAACGTATGGATACCCATCCGTTGCAGAACCGGGATATTCACGTTCATACGAGGCTTAAAATCCTCCCAACTACGATCCTCTTGCGGAGTCCATCCGATCTCGGCGACCGCTAAGGCACGAGGGAACATCATATACTCCAGATGCTTTTCATCCTTGATATACTCCGTCCATGTATTCGCCTGTACCCCTAGGATATGCTTACTTTCCTCGGCAGTCAACGAATCCACAGGCACTGGATTATAACTGTACGCCCGCTTGATCGGCGTATAACCGCCGATGGCATACGGCTGTGTCTTCGGATCGGCTTGATAGAAATCGAAATACATATAACCACCCGGTGTCATGACCACGTCGTGTCCCATGCGGGCGGACTTGATTCCCCCTTCCTCGCCCCGCCAAGACATGACGGTAGCCTCCGGAGCCAAGCCCCCTTCCAGAATCTCATCCCAACCGATCAATTTGCGGCCTTTGGAAATCAGGAATTCCTCGGCACGATGAATCATATAGCTCTGCAACTCATCCACGTCCTTCATCCCGTTCCGGCGCATCAAACCTTGACATTTCGGGCAGGTCTTCCAAGCTCCCTTCCCGGCCTCGTCTCCCCCGATATGGATATATTCGGAAGGGAACAACTCGATCACCTCGGACAATACATCCTCCATGAACGTAAACGATTTCTCGTTGCCGATGCAGAAATCACCCGTCGTATAAGGTTTGCCGGCACAACTCAACTCCGGGTACGCCACGAACACCTCGTCCGAATGCCCCGGGAATTCGATTTCCGGTATTATATTAATATGCCGGGCCGTAGCGTAATCCACGATCTCACGGATATCTTCTTTCGTAAAATAACCGCCATATGCCCCCGGAGTTCCTTCCGGCAGATACTTGCGATCCTTTCCATCCCACCATTTCTGCCAATCAGATTCCGTACGGAAAGCCACGTCCGTAGTCAGTTTCGGATATTTATCCATCTGGATACGCCAACCACCGGCATCCGTCAAATGCATATGAAGCGTATTCAATTTATAATAAGACATGACGTTCAATAACTTCATCACCTCCTCTTTCGGGAAGAAATGACGGGAGACATCCAGATGCAAGCCACGATACGGGAAACGGGGATTATCTTGGATCGATACGCAAGGAATCCCTTTCGACGTATACAGCTGGCGCAACGTTTGTTCCCCGTAAAACAATCCGGATTTAGAGGCGGCTCTCAACTCGATCCCCTTCTCGGTCACGTCCAACGCATATCCCTCCGGATTCCCGCCATTAAAAGACTCATCGACCACGTAACGGATCGTACCCGATTGATCATTCCCGAATATGAGATTACTATCTACTTTGAAATAACCGCCAGTCACCTCGATATGGACCGGCTTAGGGATTAAATTCACCTGCGGAACCTCCTTGGGAGCACAGGAAAAAAGTAGTGAGGAACAAGCGAGAGCAAGTCCGGTTACTTTCATGCAAGACCGTTTTGGCAACGTCATAATACTTATTTTTTAGTTGTGTTATTCTTGGTGCGTAAATATACAACAATAATAGACAATATCAAAAAAGCGGAAAGACTATCGTCTCCCCGCTTCAGAGTTATTTTAAGATGTATATCTTCTAAAATTAACGTCTAGGAATAGCTTCTTTAACAACCATCTGACGACCTTCGTACTCAGCTTGGTTCAACTCCTCGATAGCTTTTTGAGCCTCATCAACGTTAGGCATTTCAGCGAAAGCGAAACCCTTAGAACGTCTAGTATCACGATCAACAATTAACTTTACTGAATCAACAATACCATACTCTTCTAATACTTGTTGCAAATCAGATTCTCTTACTCGATAACTCAAGTTTCCAATGTAAATATTCATACGAAAATGATATAAATTAAAAAAAATTAATAATAAAACAAGTGATGTTAGTGAAGATCGATTTCTAGAAGAATATATTATCATTACTGAGAATAGAAACTCGAAGATAAAGAGCAAGACAAACTATCTTTTGTTTGTTGCTACAAAGGAAAGCATTCTTTTTTGGATTACCAACTATAAAACCTAATTTATTTTCAAAATAATTCACTTTATCTTCAGAAGACTACTTATATGAGCTAACGAGACTATCTGCGTGAACCGCATAAAAAAGAAGAGAATCTAATTAAAGATCCTCTTCCCTATTTGAAAAAGCCGCACTGTAGATGTGAACAAACTCCGTATGACAGGATTTGAGTGCTTTGCCACCTTTGTAATCCGCCGTGCTAAGCATACCCCGAAGGGCGCGGCCCGCCATTGGCGACAAGAGCTATGTCTCGGAATTAAAATAAACTGATGAGTTTCCCAATCGAACAAGTGCGGCTTAACTCATTCCCTGTTTATCTTTTTCTTGTTACAAAGATATGTAATCGTATCGACATAACCAAACAAAAACAACAAAAAAAGAGCCTCCTTTTCGGGGAGGCTCTTTATTAACTATATAGCAAAAATCTTATTTTACTTTAGCTACGATAGCCTTGAATGCTTCCGGATGGTTAACGGCCAAGTCTGCCAAAACCTTACGGTTGATCTCGATACCGGCAGCGTGCAAAGCACCCATTAGGCGAGAGTAAGACAAACCTTCCATACGAGCGGCAGCGTTGATACGCTGAATCCACAAAGCACGGAAATTACGTTTCTTGTTACGACGGTCGCGGAAAGCATAAGTCAAACCTTTTTCCCATGTATTCTTCGCTACGGTCCAAACGTTCTTACGTGCACCATAATAACCACGGGTTAGTTTTAAAATCCGTTTTCTTTTTGCTCTTGAAGCAACATGATTTACTGATCTAGGCATAATTCTAATCTGTTTTGAATGTTAGCGTCATCTCTTAGGATGAACTTGATTGCTAATGCATTCGGTTAATAAAAATCGTTATAAAACTCGCTTAATGAATAAAGATTACTTCATGCAAAGCATCTGCTTTACGTTGCTTACGTCAACACTAGCTACCAAACCCGTGTGAGTAAGATTTCTCTTTTGCTTCTTAGTCTTCTTTGTTAAGATATGACTCTTAAAAGCGTGTTTTCTTTTGATCTTTCCTGATCCGGTAAGGGCGAACCTCTTTTTGGCACCGGAATTAGTCTTCATCTTAGGCATTTTCCAATTATATTTTAATTATTAAACTTAACCTCCCTTCTATCAGGGACGGATTTTATTCTTCTGTTTTCTTATCACCCTCGCTTTTAGGCTTAGGTGCCGTGATCACTTTCTTTACAACTTTCGGAGCTGCGGCCGTAGCCGGGGCTGAGCCAGTGCCCGCTTTCTTCGGAGTAAGCATGATAATCATACGTTTTCCCTCCAATACCGGCAACTGCTCTACTTTTCCATAATCCTCCAAATCGTTGGCAAAACGAAGCAGCAGGACTTCTCCCTGTTCCTTGAAAAGGATAGAACGGCCTTTAAAGAACACGTAGGCTTTAACCTTCGAACCTTCCTCCAAAAATCCCTTAGCGTGCTTCAATTTAAAATTGTAATCATGATCATCTGTCTGAGGCCCGAAACGAATCTCCTTCACGACCACTTTCACAGATTTCGCTTTTTGCTCTTTCTGACGCTTTTTTTGCTGATAGAGGAATTTCTGGTAGTCGATTACTCTACAAACGGGGGGCGCAGCATTTGGTGAAATCTCGACTAGATCCATCCCCTGCTCTTCCGCTATTTTCAGCGCTTGAGCGATCGGATAAACACCCGTCTCAATATTGTCACCTACTAAACGAACTTCACGAACACGAATACGTTCGTTGATTCTATACTGTTCTTTCAGATTGTCATTCTTCATTCAAAAAGATTTATTCTCCTCGTTATTAGTTATTTACTTGTTTTTATTTTGCCAACGATTCATCATGTCCTCTACTTCATCGTTCAAAAGCGCTGCAAAGGTAGCAATTTTCATCGAACCTTTATCACCTTCGCCCTGTTTTCTTACAGAAACTTCACCATTTTCTGCTTCTTTTTCTCCAACGATGAGCATATAAGGGATTCTTTTCAATTCATTGTCACGAATTTTACGACCGATCTTCTCATTTCGGTCATCTACGATAGCACGGATTTCCTGATTACCTAACTCACGTGCGATTTGCCAAGCGTAATCATTAAACTTCTCGCTGATCGGCATGATACATACCTGCTCCGGAGTCAACCACAACGGGAACTTTCCGGCGGTGTGCTCGATCAATACGGCAACGAACCGTTCCATGGAACCGAACGGCGCACGGTGGATCATAACCGGACGGTGCTTCTGGTTATCAGAACCCATATATTCCAGTTCGAAGCGTTCCGGTAAGTTATAGTCTACCTGAATCGTACCTAACTGCCAACGGCGGCCGATAGCGTCTTTCACCATGAAGTCGAGTTTCGGACCGTAGAAAGCGGCCTCTCCATATTCGATCTTAGCTTTCAAGCCTTTTTCCTCACAAGCCTCTACAATCGCTTGCTCAGCCTTCTCCCAATTCTCGTCGCTACCGATATATTTCTCACGGTTCACCTTGTCACGCAAGGAGATCTGAGCCTCGAAGTTCTCGAAATTCATCGTCTTGAATACGATCGAGATGATGTCCATTACGTTCAAGAATTCCTGCTTTACTTGATCGGGGCGGCAGAAAATATGAGCATCATCCTGTGTAAAGCTACGTACACGGGTCAATCCGTGCAACTCTCCGCTCTGCTCATACCGGCAAACCGTACCGAACTCAGCGAGACGCAACGGCAGGTCCTTATACGAACGAGGAGAGTTTTTATAGATCATACAGTGATGAGGACAGTTCATCGGTTTCAAGAAGTATTCCTCACCCTCCTCAGGTGTATGGATCGGTTGGAAAGAATCCTTTCCGTATTTAGCGTAGTGGCCGGAGGTAATATACAATAATTTATTACCGATCGGCGGACACATTACCTCTTGATAATTATAACGAGCTTGGATACGACGCAAGAACTCTTGCAGACGCAAACGCAAGGCGGTACCTTTCGGCAACCACATCGGTAAGCCCTTACCTACCGTATCGGAGAACATGAACAAGTCCATTTCCTTACCGATCTTACGGTGGTCACGTTTCTTGGCCTCCTCCAACAATGTCAGATACTCATCCAACATCTTCTTTTTCGGGAAAGTGATACCATACAAACGAACCAATTGCTTGCGTTTCTCATCGCCACGCCAATAAGCGCCGGCTACGCTCAATATCTTGACAGCTTTCAGATAAGAGGTATTCGGTAAGTGCGGCCCTCTACACAAGTCCGTAAAAAGAACCCTGTGTATAGGTAGTGATCGTACCGTCTTCCAACTCACTGATAAGCTCTGTTTTATACTCTTCACCTCTATCGCCGAACATCTTCATGGCATCCGCCTTGGTAATGTCCTGACGTTTGATCTCTTCTTTCTTGGCTACCAGCTCAAGCATCTTAGCCTCGATAGCAGCGAAATCACCCTCTTTGATCACGGCCTCGCCCGGATCCACGTCATAATAGAAACCGTTCTCGATCGCCGGACCTATACCGAATTTAATACCCGGATATAATTCCTGCAAAGCCTCTGCCATAAGGTGAGCGCTGGAATGCCAGAACGCATGTTTACCTTCCTCGTCTTCCCACTTCAAAAGTTTCACCGTAGCGTCGTCGTTGATAGGACGGCTTAAGTCCCAAACCTCCCCATTCACGCTTGCGGCTAGGACTTCCTGTGCCAAACGAGAACTAATGCTTTCCGCTATCTGCATAGCAGTCGTTCCCTTTGCATATTCTCTTACGGAATTGTCCGGAAATGTAATCTTTATCATATTCTATTCTCTAAAATTCTTTATATTCAGCCCACAAAGTTAATATTTCTTTTCTATCAGCGAAACATTTAACTCGAATAATTTGCGTTATCACCGGCTTGTCATTCGCTTGATGATACTATAGGCGTTGTAGATACCCAATTCCCCCTGCCTTGCTCAAGTCGGCGATGCCCCGGTTCACGTCACCTTGCGACAGACGGGCTAACCCACGGTTGTAGTAAGCCTCGGCAAATTCAGGGTCCCGCTCGATCGCCTCGTTGTAATCAACGATAGCGGCACGGAAATCACGCTGGGCGCAACGCAGATTCGCACGGTTAAAGTAAGCGTACACAAAACCCGGGTTCAGCTTGATCACCATATCGTAATCCCTCATGATCTGCTCATGCTCATAGGCTCGCTTATTATCCTTCAGCATAGCGCTCCGGAGGTCCACCGAGGTGTTGGCGTTTACCTGCGACTGTGCGGACTTACCAATATTCAAGTTCATTCCCGAGCCACTCAAGTCGTACGTATCCTTGCTAGCCTGCTGGGATTGGGTGTACATCAATTGCTTATAACGTTCCACGGCACGATTGAAATAAGCCATCGTGAACGACGGGTCTTGCTCGATCGCTTCCGAGAAATTCTTGATCGCCTCCGAGAAATCCTGCACCAACATGAAGTCCATCGCACGGCCAAAATAAGCGTTAGCGTTGTTCGGATCACGCTCGATCTCCGCCGAATACTCGTCGATGGAGGCAAAATGCACGGCGATTTGATCCTCAGTCAAAGCGGCCTCCTCGTTCGTGATACGCAATTTACGCTTCAAGACCATCTGGCCATTGTAATCCTCCACCATCTTGTCGTAATAAACAAGTTTCTTTACGGGATCCGCCTTCTCGTAATAGGTCAAGACAAACTGGGGTTCCAGATCCACATGGACATTCCGGTCTTGTACACGCCCACGGACCTCACTTTGGTATTTACTTTTACGCTCCTGCTCCTTATCGTATACCACCAAGCGGTTGAACTTATTGATATTCTTATCGGATTGCTCACGAGTATTCTCCTCCGAATCGTCCGTCTTGGCATCTCCGTTCACCGCTGTATTGGAGCTAGAAGACGATGTCTTCGGGAGCTGTCCGTTCTTGGCCTGCTCCTCCATCTTTATGGCTGCCCAATAATCACGGTCTGCCCCCACGTTATCCCCTAGCTTACGCTTTGCTTCCGAACGGCTCACAAAGCCTGGCAGGAAAGTAGGATATTGCTTCAAGACCACGTCGTAATCCTGCACGGCCCCCCGGTAGTCGCCCGTCTCGAAACGGAGCAACGCACGGTTGTAATAAGCCATATAGTTATCTGGCTCTTGCTGGATAACGACATCGAAGTCTTCGATAGCACGGTTATTATCCCCGACTTGGAACCGAAGCAAACCTCGGTTGAATCGTGCGATCAAGTTCCGGCTATCCATGCTGATCACCTGATCGTAATCGGCCATCGCACCTCTCAAGTCATTCATCTGATAACGAACTAGCCCCCGGTTAATATAATATCCGCTCTCACGGGTATCCAGACGTAGAGCCTCGTTCAAATCGGCCAAAGCGTCCTTGTAATCATCCATTTGATAATGAAGGATCGCACGATTGCCATACGCCGGCGCATAATAAGGATCCATCTCGATCGCCTTATTATAATCGGCCAAGGCTTTCAACGTATCCCCTTTCTCCAGATACATAGCGCCCCGTGTCATATAATTCATGGAATATTTCGGATGGGCGGTCATTAAATCATCGAATGTCTTCTCCGCCCCGTTATAGTCTTTTTTCTGGATAAAAGCCACCGCCATATTCACCAGCATCTGGCGGTCCTCGGGTTTGAACTCAAGTCCTTTCTGGTAATCGTCGATCGCCTCGTCGTATTTCTCCTGGCTTTGACGGGCGATGCCGCGAGCGTAATACGCTTGCGTTAAAAAAGGGTTCCGCTGAAGACATAAAGTACAGTCTTCCTCGGCCCCCTTAAAATCGTCCAGATTTATCTTCGCCACCGCACGGTAAAAATAGGGTTCCGCCAACCAAGGTTTGGATTTGATAACCTGATTGAAGTACTGAATGGAAAGAACATAATCCTCAAAATAAAGGGCGTTCCTGCCAATGGCCAATACACGGTCCGTATTAATCTGCGCAAAAAGCGAAATCGTAAATATCTGTAATATCAAAAAGAGTGTTGCCTTCTTCATCCTATTAAAAATGATTGAGAGGCAAAAATAAGTAAATTATCTTACTTAGACTCTATTTTTACCATTAAATGATTCTTCGTTATCTTATCGCCCTCTTTTACATTGAGCTCGACAACGACTCCCGATATGGGAGCGACCACCCGGTTCTGCATTTTCATCGCCTCATGGATTAGCAGAAGTTGCCCGGCCTCCACAGCCTGTCCTTCCTCTACCATAATCTTGATAATCGTTCCGGGAAGATGAGAAACCACGTCACCAGCCGACGGCTTATGCCACATCGGTCGGCTCTTATACTTCGCTGTCAGCAACGTCTTATATTTACGTGCCGTCACCACAAAGTCTACATATTCTTCTTGCTGGTGTTTCTTTTCCATACTCTCATCAATTTAGAACGGAGGCAAACCGTGCTTCTTGGCCGGTCTGTATTCCTCTTTTAGAATGGAAAGCTTCAGTGCGTGTAGCAATAATGAACGGGTTTCTTTCGGTTCGATCACAGAGTCGATAAATCCCTTGGAAGCCGCCACGTACGGGTTCGCGAATTTCTCGATATATTCTTTCACCTTTTCCTGACGCATTGCATTCTGGTCTTCGGCTTCCATGATCTCCTTGCGGAATATAATGTTGGCTGCACCTTCCGGTCCCATAACAGCGATCTCCGCGCTCGGCCAAGCGAACATGAAGTCAGCGCCCAAGTGACGGGAGTTCATAGCTATATAACCTCCACCGTACGCCTTGCGCAAGATAACCGTGATCTTAGGAACAGTAGCTTCCGAATACGCATACAGAACCTTAGCCCCATGACGAATCACACCCGCATGCTCTTGGTCTACGCCCGGCAGGTAACCCGGCATATCTTCCAACGTAATAATAGGAATATTGAATGAGTCGCAGAAACGAATGAAACGAGCGGCCTTGTCAGCGCTATCACAATCAAGCACGCCGGCCAAAACCATCGGTTGATTGGCAACGAAACCTACCGTTTCTCCTGCCATACGACCAAAAACCGATCACAATATTAGCGGCCCACAACTCTTGAATCTCCAAGAAGTCCGAGTCATCGACGATACATCTGATAACGTCTCGCACATCATACGGTTGTTTCGGGTCCGCCGGAACTACTTGCTCGATATTCAGCATAGCGGACGGTTCTTTCGGCTCAACCACTTTCGCACGCTCCTGATTATTCCAGGGGATAAAGCTGACCAGACGTTTAACCTGTTCGAAACAATCCTGTTCGCTCAAGGCATAGAAATGAGCATTACCTGTTGTTTCCGCATGAACACGTGCACCACCCAGGTCTTCCATAGAGATATCCTCACCCAGCACGGTCTTGATCACATTCGGTCCCGTGATAAACATCTTGGAGATGTTCTCAACCACAAACACGAAGTCCGTTAAAGCCGGAGAATATACGGCTCCACCGGCACAAGGTCCCAGGATCAACGAGATCTGAGGAATAACACCGGAAGCAATTGTATTGCGATAGAATATTTCACCATAACCCGCCAATGCACCTACACCTTCTTGGATACGTGCACCACCTGAGTCGTTGATACCAATAATCGGACATTTCATTTTCAGAGCATGATCCATGATCTTCGTGATCTTACGTGCATGCTGCAAGCCCAGTGAACCACCGGCAACCGTAAAGTCTTGTGCATAGATACAAACCGGAGCACCGAAGATCGTACCCGTACCGGTAACCACACCATCACCCGGCAGAACCTTCTTCTCCATACCGAAATCACGGCCATCGTGTTTCACGAACATGTCATACTCATGGAAAGAGTTCTTATCCAACAAAGCCAAGATACGCTCCCGGGCAGTAAGCTTACCCATCGCCACTTGCTTTTCGATAGCAGCCTCACCCACCGCCCATCTCGATAACGGCTTTCTTTTTCCCTGAGGGCCTCAATGTTTTTACTTAAATCTGTCATATTGATTATTTATAGATTTATTATTTACCAACGGCTTTTGCCCGGTAAGAGCAACGAACCGTCCCTTTAATAATACTATTTAATTTGCCTTTGTTCAATTGACGGCGAATAGCGGAGACATTGTCGATAAAGACATGCCCCGTCAGATGCTCGCACTCATGCTGCACGATACGGGCGGCGAAACCTTCCACCACTTCCTCGTGTTCCTCCCAATTCTCATCCCAATATCTCACACGAACCGTTTTCGAGCGAGACACTTTCTCGTGTATACCCGGCAGGCTCAAGCAGCCTTCCTCCATAGCTATTTCCTCCTCGCTACGTTCCAAAAACTCGGGATTAATCAACGCACGCTTGAAACCCTTGCATTCAGGGAAGTCATCTCCCATCACATCACCGTCTATAACCACCAAACGGATAGACAAGCCCACCTGAGGAGCGGCAAGCCCTACCCCATCAGCATTATACATCGTTTCAAACATATTGGCAACCAACTGTTTCAAGTCGGGATAATCTTTAGGTACATCCTCAGCCTCTTTTCTTAGTACGGGCTGACCATATAAAAATACGGGTAAAATCATAAGTTATAACTGATATTTTTTACTTTCTAAATAAGCCTGCAAAATAATAACGGCGCTAATCTCATCAACCAATCCTTTATCTTGCCGTTTCTTTTTCTTTAAACCGCCTTCCAACATGGCCTTATGAGCTAAGACCGACGTGAACCGCTCGTCGTAATAAGTTACCGGGATACTTGGTATCGTCCTTTTCAGATGGGTCACGAACGCCTCCACATACTTCATGTTCTCAGAAGGCTCATTGTTCATTTGCTTCGGAAGCCCGACCACAAATAAATCCACCGGTTCCCGTGATATGTAATCCGACAGGTATTTCACAACCTCTCCACTTGGGACTGTCGCCACGCCGTTAGCGATCATTTGTAAAATATCCGTAGCGGCTATCCCTGTACGTTTCCGGCCGTAATCTATTGCAATTATTCTTCCCATCGAGCGCGAATATAGCATAAATATAAATACAGATTACACAAATCCGCAAAAAGTGTGCAACAAATCGGATCAATATGCATTCTTCTCTCCCTTGAACATATTCAGTACCGTAACCACAATAATCTTTAAATCAAGGAAGAACGTCCAATTCTCTATATACCACACATCTCTCTTCACACGTCCTTCCATCTGCTCCAGCGTCTTGGTCTCACCTCGGTAACCGGTGACTTGCGCCCACCCCGTTACTCCCGGTTTCACCAAATGCCGCACCATATACTTATCGATCAACGCCGAGTACTGCTCGGTATGCTTCAGCATATGCGGACGAGGGCCTACCACGGACATATCGCCCAGCAAGACGTTCACGAACTGAGGGAACTCATCCAAATTCGTCCGGCGCAAGAAATCGCCGATCCGGGTCTTCCGGGGATCATCCTTGACGGCCTGCAAGGTATCGGCCTGCGCGTTCACCTTCATCGTACGAAATTTAAAACATTCGAAGTCATGCCCATACAATCCCGTACGTTTCTGCTTAAACAAAATCGGGCCGGGTGAGCTTAACTTGATCATTATACCGACCACGATGTACAGGATCGGATAAATCGTGAGCAAAATCACCAAAGAGAAAAATATATCGAACGTTCGTTTCAAGAACCGGTTATAGGCGGATTGCAAAGGCTCCCGGCGGACCGTCAGCAATGGGATCGATTCCATCACCTCCATCACCATACTCTTCTTTACATCCCGGTAAAACTCGGGCACGATATAGAAGCGCACCATCTTCTTCTCAGCGAAATTCAGAAGCCGTACGATCTTTCCGTTGTTCGTACCCGGCAAGGTACAATAAATCTCATCGATATCATGCTCCAGCACATACGCTTCCACCTCACTCGTCTTACCCAAATAATTAGGTAAAACGTCTTTCAACGAGTCATTGTCATCAAAGAACCCCTTTACACTAAACCCATAGCTCAAATCATCTTTCATAACTTGGTAAAGCTCCATACCATTCTTTCCCGCACCCACAATCACCACCTTCTTAAAGTTATAGCCTTTTCGCCTATAAAACTTTAAGGATAAGCGCACAAAAACCCGCCAAAGCGAAAACAAGATGATAGAAACCCCGTAATAGACCAAGAGGAAGGTAGCCAGAATATCCCCTACATTCAAGAAGATCAAGCAAGTAGCGAATAAAAAGATAAGTACGGTAACCAATCCGAACGCCCGTTGCACAATCTTGTCGATAAACACGACCGCCTGATGCAATTGAATCGGGATAAAATATAAAGAGAAGAAATAACAGAAATTCAATAACAAAATAACCTCTCTCAAATTATAGGATATCGCTTCCGTGTATTTCGGGCCAAGCAGATGAAAAACGGCCATAAACAAGAGATTCAATACGATCAAATCTCCTACACCAATCAGCCATTGGATTAAATAACCATGTTTTTTGTTCAATATCATAGCAATTCGATAAATTCTCACAAAAGTAAGTATTTTTCGGCGCAAAAAAAAGGCCGCACTTAGAAGTACGGCCTTTTTAAAGTATTAATTCGTAAATTAATTATTAGCGCTCATAATTACTACACGGTTCCAGCTATTTTCGCCATAAGGTTGTTCGTCCGAACCTCTCCACTCGATAGTGATCTGGCTAGAAGAGATACCGTATTTATCGATAAGTTCCTTAGCGACCGCTCTAGCACGTTTCTCAGAAAGACCCATGTTATAATCAGAAGTACCCGTCTTCTTGTCAGCGTAACCAACTACCTTGATCGGAGCGTTGTTGTTCTTCATGAACTCAGCTGTGTTATAGATATTGATCTGCTGGTTCTTGTCGATCTTAGCGCTGTTGATGCGAAAGTAAACCACATTGTCAACGTAGTTATTTACAACTTCAGTAACTGTCTCTTGGCACTCAGGGCAAGAAACCGGACGTTTGCTCAACTCATCGTTAGCAGCACGCAAAGAGTTGATCTGGCCGTTCAAGTCGTTCAACAATGCATAATCCATCGGCTCCAACACTTCGAAATCAGTTTTACCCAGTTTGAATGTCAAACCAGCGCTCAACTGTCCGATACCGTCAGTCAGGTGGTACATAGAAACACGGTTAAACTGTTCGTTCAACAAAGAACCTTGGACTTCAACGTTCAAATCAACACGTTTGCTCAAACGGAAAGCGGTTAAGATACCAGCGTTCAACGTAGGAGACTCCGTTCTTGGACGATCATAAGACTCTGTAGTCTTGAAACGCTGCGCATAACCAAAACCGACCCAAGGAATCAAGCGGAACACTTTAGATTCTCTGTAAGGAGCCCAGAAGTTAGTAACATCCCACAACAAATCTACGTGAGCGGCTACATATTTATTATGTTGCATAAACTGTGCGCCATCACCTTCAAAACCGTGGATAATACCACCATTTAACTGGGTACGGAATCCTAAATACGGATTAAACCACTTACCAAAAGATACTTGTGGAGCGAAGTTTAAACGATTCTTGAAATCAGCCTCTCCATTTTGGTCTCCTAACAATACGCTGGCTCCACCCGCAATTGAAATAAACCAATTGTCGCGAGCTTTATTCTTCTTGAAATTAGTCTTATAACCAGCCTCATTGCTGAACCCCACCTGCGGTTGATATTCCTGTGCTGCCACAGAGAATACAAAACCTGATAACAAAGCTAAAAGTAAAACCTTAGTCTTCATATTTTCAACATTTTAATTAAACAATCAATTACCTAATATCTTAAAATTGGCACAAATTTAACTCTTTTTTGTAATTACAACAAATAAAATCTTCAAATTGTTTCGAACTCACTCGAAATAGTTCAAAATTTTATAGCCCCCCTCTTTCAGATAAGACTCCTTCTTCATTAGTTTTATATCGTTCTTCATCATATCCTCAATTAAAGCCGCTAATGAATACTCCGGTTCCCACCCTAAACGAGTACGTGCCTTCGTAGCGTCACCGATCAGCAACTCTACTTCCGTAGGGCGGAAATACTGCGGATCTACTCCCACAACTTCCTCACCCACACGTTTCTTAAAGTTTTCCAGATAGGCATCACCAACCTTCTTGACGAACAATCCCTCGTCTATCGACTCTATGATAGCGACCTCGTCTATCCCTTCTCCTTTAAAGCGGATTCCCACGCCAATTTCCTCAAAAGCCATACGGATAAAGTCCCGAATCGTGGTAGTAATCCCGGTAGCTATGACATAATCCGAGGGTTCATCTTGTTGCAAAATAGCGTACATGGCACGCACGTAATCTTTTGCGTGTCCCCAATCCCGTTTGGAGGAAAGATTACCCATATAAACCTTTTTTTGCATACCCAAAACGATACGTGAAACCGCCCGGGTTACCTTACGGGTCACGAATGTCTCTCCCCTTAATGGAGACTCATGATTAAACAAGATGCCATTGGAAGCGTGCATATGATAGGCTTCCCTGTAATTCACCGTAATCCAGTAACCGTATAGTTTCGCTACCGCATAAGGGCTTCTCGGATAGAAAGGAGTAGTCTCCCTCTGCGGCACCTCTTGCACCAAGCCATACAACTCGGATGTAGATGCCTGGTAAATACGCGTCTTCGGGATCAAGTTCAGCAAACGGACCGCCTCTAGGATACGCAATACGCCCAAACCATCCGCATTCGCAGTATATTCGGGAGTGTCGAAACTTACTTTTACATGGCTCATGGCGGCCAGATTATAGATCTCGTCCGGTTGAACCTCGCCAATGATACGTGTAAGATTCAAACTATCCGTTAAATCGCCATAATGCAAAATCAAATTACGGTTTTCCACATGCGGGTCTTGATACAAATGATCGATACGGTCCGTATTGAACATGGAAGAACGACGCTTGATACCGTGTACCGTATATCCTTTCTTGATCAAGAACTCGGGTAAGATAAGCCCCATCCTGTCCCGTAATACCCGTTATTAACGCTACTTTGCCCATTTCTCTAATTTTCAATTTTCAATTCTCATTTTTCAATTTCCAAGTACCATTCATAGAGTCGCTTCACGCCCTCCTCGATCTCGATCGTATGGCGCCAACCCAAGGCATGCAACTTGCTTACATCCGTCAGCTTACGAAGTGTACCGTCCGGCTTGGACGAGTTAAACCTCAACTCGCCCTCGAACCCGATCTCTCGCCGGATCAGTTCGGCGACCTCACGGATCGAAAGCTCGATACCCGTACCTATATTAATATGTGTATTCCGGACCTCGCCCTCCTTCTGGCGGACATCCTCGAAATCCACGTGTTCCATGATATAAACAGAAGCGTCGGCCATCTCCTCGCTCCATAAAAACTCACGAAGCGGCTTGCCGGTTCCCCACAGCTCCACCTCGCCCGGACGGATACCCTGTTTATCCAATACGGAGAGTATCTCCGGCTCGGAGGCCTTCCCAGACACGCCCTCTACCGGACGAATGTCCATATCCTTACGCAAAGGCCTCCCAATCTCCCGCATGCAGGCATTTCGCCAAATGGATCTTACGGATCATGGCAGGCAACACATGCGAGGTCTCCAGATTGAAATTATCATTCGGCCCGTAGAGGTTAGTAGGCATCACGGCGATATAGTTCGTACCGTATTGCAGGTTGTAACTCTCGCACATCTTGATACCCGCTATCTTGGCGATCGCATAAGGCTCGTTGGAATATTCCAAGGGAGATGTCAGCAAGCAATCCTCCGGCATCGGCTGCGGAGCCTCACGAGGATAGATGCAGGTGCTTCCCAAGAATAATAATTTCTTTACATTGTTTTTCCAAGAGGCATGAATGACATTATTCTGGATCATCAAATTATTGTAGATAAAATCGGCACGGTACAGACTGTTCGCCATGATACCGCCGACGTGCGCCGCCGACAAGAACACATAGTCCGGCCGTTCAGCGGCAAAAAACTCGTTCACAGCGGCTTGATCCGTCAGATCCAGTTCCGCATGCGTACGAAGCAGAAAGTTCGTATACCCTTTGCTACGCAAATTATTCAGGATGGCGGAGCCTACCAAGCCCCGGTGACCGGCAACAAATATTTTACTGTCTTTTTCCATCGATATCTCGTATTCTGAACTACTTCTACTTATTAATCAACCTCATCAAATACTGGCCGTACTGATTCTTAATCATCGGCAAAGCCACTTGCTCAAGTCGCTTCTCATCAATCCATCCTTGCTTGAAAGCGATCTCCTCCAGACAAGCCACCTTCAGTCCCTGTCTCTTCTCGATCACCTCCACGAAAGTAGATGCCTCAGACAACGAGTCGTGAGTCCCGGTATCCAACCAAGCGAATCCACGTCCCAATAGCTGCACTTTCAACTCTCCATCCTTCAAGAACCACTGGTTCACGGTAGTGATCTCCAGCTCTCCACGGGCGGAAGGCTTGATATTCTTGGCCACGTCCACCACCTTGTTCGGATAGAAATACAATCCTACCACGGCGTAATTCGATTTCGGTTCCTTCGGTTTCTCCTCGATACTGAGGACGTTCCCATCCGCATCGAACTCGGCCACGCCATAGCGTTCCGGATCGTTTACGTAGTAACCGAAGACGGTCGCTTTTTGTTCGTTCTCCGCCTTGTCAACGGCCTCTTTTAACATACGGGTAAAGCTCTGTCCGTAAAAGATATTATCGCCAAGTACCAAGCAAACGGAGTCATCACCGATAAAGCGCTCTCCAATGATGAAAGCTTGCGCCAATCCGTCCGGCGAAGGCTGCTCGGCATATTCAAAACGAACGCCATAATCGGAGCCATCGCCCAGTAAACGACGAAAGCCCGGCAAATCCTGCGGGGTCGATATAATAAGAATCTCCCGTATCCCCGCCAGCATGAGCACGGATACCGGATAAAAAATCATCGGCTTATCATAAATAGGTAGAAGTTGCTTGAAACTCCTTTAGTGATCGGATACAAGCGGGTACCCGATCCACCGGCTAAAACTATACCTTTCATATTCTTTCCATTTTGTTCGACAATATTCGCTTAGGATCGATTCCACACCGTCCCTAAAACTATACAAAGTTAAACAAATAATAATAGATTAGCGCATGGTTTTCAAAAAATCGTCCATATTCTGATACAATGGGACGCCATAGCGCGCACAAGTTAAGCGCACATTATCATACCGGTAAAAGCCGGGCTCGCAAATCACCCGCAACTTTCCTGAGCGCATAAACAGCCCCATCTCCAATAAAGTTATCGGGGATTTGCTGCTCGCCAGAATGTTCATGATAATCAGATCGGCTTTCTCCAGATGCTCCAGTTCCCAATTCACTTGATGCTCAAAATCGGACATTTCCCCGCTCAACCCTTTATCCCTACGAGGATTGAACAAGAGATACCGTCCCTCCGGAAGCGCCCGGAACCAGTCACAGGTAGCCTTCTGCCAATCCACACTTTTCCCCATATCGATCGTGCCGGCCAAAAAGATTTTTTTGGTATACAGCTTCATCCAAATCCTTATTTTCAGTATCGGGATACAAGACAACGACCTCAGATTGGGCAAACCCTCCCATCGGCACCAAAAACAAATATAATATACACAGTACAATATTTCTCATATTCATGTCTCAAAGCTTACTTTTCAGGCAACAAACTTCGCAAAAAAACATGAATCCAACAAATACATTCACTTTAAATGTGGGCAACAGTCTTGTATATACTAATAGGATATCACGAGAAGTTGTACTTACTTGGACGGTGAAGTATATCTCCTAGGGTACTTGCAGTATATCTTCTCCAAGGAGAGGAGTATATGTACGTGTTTTTTCGAAAACACGTACATGTTTTTGGGAAGGGCTCGGCATGTAGCAAAATCATGGGTTCAGCCCATAAATCGTAGCCTGTACGGCATGCGATAAGATATAAGCGGCAGGCGTGTCGTTTGAAGGAGAATAACCCTTGGAGAGCCTCTGGATTACGGGTTCCTTGTTCGTGCCCAGTATCGGGACCAATAAGGGGGCGCCGTTCAAGATAAGCGGTCCCGTCATGGTGATCCGGTATTGGCCGGTAGAAGGTTGCTGGGATACCGCATAGTTACGGCTATCCGACAATAGCTCCATGGTGGTAGGGAAAATGGATGCCGTATGGGAATCCTCACCTACGCCGAGGATGATGCAATCGAACGTAGGCATTTGATTGAACAACGGCAAGAATTCCTTTACGACCCATGAATAACGCATCGCCTCGGTACCCGGCTCGTTCTCGCCCTTGATCCGGTGGATATGATCCGCCGGGATACACAAAGGCTTAAAAAGCAAATGATTCGCATGACCGTAATTACTATCCGGACTCGTTGGTGGAACGCAACGCTCGTCCACCCAGAAGAAACGGATGTTATTCCAGTCAATCTTATCCTTATACTCATCTACCCAGAGGGAAAACATATGCTTCGCCGTCTCCCCTCCCGAGAGCGCTAGGTTAAACGGAGCGAAGTCTTTTCGGCGAATCATCGCCATCATGTCCTCCGTCATCGACCGAAGCGCCTCTTTCATCTCATTATATCTCTTTATTTCCATAAAATTATCTTCTTTGGCAGGCGCAGACTTTCTTTTCCGCACCTAAAATAACAGTTTCCTCCGGTCCGTCCTCGCCCGGCTCATAGAAGAATAAGTTCTTCGAACCCTCCTCTTTCCAATGGAGCAAGATCGGATCGATAAATTTCCAACTAGCCTCCAAAGCGTCGCTACGAGCATACAGGGTGGAATCGCCCAGCATGGCATCCAGCAACAGACGCTCGTAAGCGTCAGGAAGATAGCTCTTCGAAAGGGAATCGTAGCGGAAGTCCATGCTGACTTGCTTCACCTCGAAACCGGCTCCCGGCATTTTCAGCCCGAACTTCAAGGATATACTCTCGTTCGGTTGGATACGGATGGTCAATTTATTGCAGGAACCTCCCGAACATTGACCGACAAACAGTTGATGGGGCGTAGACTTGAAGTGGATCACTACCTCCGATGACTTCTCCGGCAACTTCTTTCCCGTATAGAAATAGAAAGGCACACCGCTCCAGCGCCAGTTATCGATGAAGAATTTCATCGCCACATACGTCTCGGTATTCGAGTCGGGAGCTACGTTCTTCTCTTCCCGATAACCGATATATTGTCCGCGGACAACCATCTTATCCATATCCAACACCGTATACGGACGTATGGAGCGGAATACTTTCACGATCTCGTCACGAATCGGTTCCGGCTCGAATATAGAGGGAGATTCCATGGCGATAAACGACATCAATTGCATCAAGTGATTCTGGATCATATCCCGCATCGCCCCGGCTCCATCATAATATTTCCCTCGATTCTCCACCCCCAAGGTCTCAGTAGCGCTGATCTCGATGGAATCGATATAATTATGATTCCACAATGGCTCGAAAATACCGTTCGAGAAACGCAATACCAAGATATTCTGCACGGTCTCTTTCCCCAGATAATGGTCAATACGATAAATCTCCTCCTCATGGAAGATATGTCGTAAATGATCATTCAACTGGCGGGCAGACTCCAAGCTGGTGCCAAACGGCTTCTCCACGATGATCCGCCGGAAACCATCCGGAGACTCGGTCTTGTTCAAACCACTCTCCAGCAAACATTGCGGGACGATCTCGTACATCACCGGCGGGGTAGCCAAGTAATAGATGATCTTATCCGGCAAGTCATGTTTCTCTTGCAAGAACTCGATGCGCTCACGCAATTTGTAGTATTCATCGGCGTTGGTGGAATCGAAGGCGAGGTAATAAACATTCTCCAAGAAGTCATCGATCAAGCCCTCGTCGTAGGTCTTTCCCTTCTGTGCCTCCAAGATATGCGTATGTTGCTCCGCACGGAACTCCTCATCGCCATAAGCGGTACGGGCGGCTCCCAAGATGCAGAAGCGGTCGGGTAGCAAGCCACGAACATATAACTCGAACAAAGAGGGAAGCAACTTACGACTGGTAAGATCGCCCGACGCCCCGAATATAACTAATAATTGATTATCTGCTTTCTTCATGCCTTTATACGTTATAAGTTCCAGAAACCGTCTTTCCTCCCTCACCCGTCCAGTTGGTATGGAAAAACTTACCACGCTCCCAATCGACCCGCTCATAAGTATGAGCCCCGAAATAATCCCGCTGGGCCTGAATCAAATTAGCGGCGGAATGCGGGGTAGACAGTCCATCGAAATAGCTCAACCCCGAGCTCATCGCCGGCAAAGCCACTCCATGCAAGGCACCCTCGGCTACCACTTGCCGCCAAGCCAACAAGGAAGACTCAATCTTTTGAATAAAGAACTCATCGAATAAGAGGTTCTCCAGATTCCGGTTCTTCTCATAAGCCTGCGTAATTTTCTCCAAAAAGACAGAGCGTATGATACATCCCTTCCGCCAAATCTTGGCGATCGTACCGTAATCCAACTGCCAATCATATCGCTTGGAGGCTTGGTACAACAAAGAGAATCCCTGCGCGTAGGAAACCAACTTAGCGGCATACAAAGCCTGCTTGATCTCTTTCTCCGAGATCAAGGTCTGCCCCAGCACGCCACTCTTCGGATAAAGCGAGGACGCTTTTTTCCGTTCTTCCTGCATGGAAGAAAGCATACGGGCATAAACAGCCTCGGTAATCAATGTCAGCGGATCATTCTCGTCCATCGCCGCGATCGCGCTCCATTTGCCGGTTCCCTTCTGTCCGGCGACATCCAATATCTTATCTAGCAGGTAGCCCTCCCCCGCCTCGTCCTTGAAGCGGAGAATATCGGCCGTAATACCGATCAGGTAGCTATCCAGCTCTCCCGTGTTCCAATCCTCAAAGATACGAGCCAAGGCCTCATTGTCCAGATCCAGACGATTCTTCAATAAGGAATACGCCTCGGAAATCAACTGCATATCTCCATACTCGATACCATTGTGTACCATTTTCACGAAATGGCCGGCTCCACCCGGACCAATCCATTGGCAACAAGGCGTCCCGTCGTCCAGCTTGGCGGCGATGCTTTGCAAGACATCCTTCACCAAAGGCCAAGCGGCAGGCGAACCACCCGGCATCACGGAAGGTCCGTACAAGGCACCGATCTCGCCTCCGGAGATTCCGGTACCTACGAAGTACATCCCATGCGCCTCCATCTCCTTCACCCGGCGTTCCGTATCATGGAAATCCGAGTTACCACCATCAATAATCACGTCACCGGGTGATAAGTAAGGAATCAATTGAGCCATCAGCTCATCCACCGGGGCACCCGCTTTTACCATCAGCATAATCTTGCGAGGACGCTCGATAGACTCAACAAATTCCTGTATCGTATGGGTTCCTATAAAATTCTTTCCTTTTCCACGACCGCTCATGAAGCGGTCTACCACGCCTTCCTCTCCCGGCGCTGTACGATTATAAACGGATACGGCGAACCCCTTACTTTCCATATTCAACGCAAGGTTCTCGCCCATCACAGCCAAGCCGATTAATCCAATATTTGATGTTTTCATATTTATGTTTTTATTTTATTAATCCAAATAAATCATTTAAAGCCTCACTCATCGACGGATGGGTGAATATCGAATCCCGAAGGAATGTGTAATCTTGCCCGAGACGCATCGCCAAGCTAACCGTATTTATGACTTCGCTGGACTCGGCGCAGAATAAGGTACATCCTAGGATCTTCCCGGTATCCGCATCTACCACGGCTTTCAGCAAGCCATCCGTCTGCTCGATGGTACGGGTACGAGGCATAGCGGCGGCAGGCAGGCTGGCCACCTTTATATTTTTCTCCATCTTACGGGCTTGCGTCTCGTTCAACCCGACATGGGCCAACGGAGGATCGATGAATACGGAATAAGCCACTGCTTCCCGATCGTCCAAGCTCCGGAAACCATTACCAAACAGCTCTTCCCGGATAATACGGTAATCATCCAAAGACAGATAGGTGAATTGTAATCCTCCATGTACATCCCCGATCGCCCAGATATTAGGGATATTGGTACGCAACTTACTATCCACCTCGATAGCGCCACGATTAGTCGTCTGTATTCCGGCGGCCTGCAGATTTAGGCTTTCCGTATTCGGTTTACGGCCGGTAGCCAAAAAGCACCGCCTCGGCTTCCAGTCGCAAGGTATCTCCCGAGATAGCGTTACGGCAGATCACCGCAGCCCGCTCAACATCCTGCTCAATCGTCTGCACAACTGTGTTCAAATGAATGGTGATCCCTTTTTTCTCTAGCGTGGACTTCACCGAATCGGCGATGTCCCGGTCCTCACGAGGGATGAACACCTCCCCTGCCTCCAAGATCGTTACCTTCGACCCAAAACCGGCGAACATGGAAGCGAATTCCAGCCCGATATATCCGCCTCCGACAATAACCAGATGCCGTGGCAGTTTCTCCAGTTCCATAATGGAAGTACTTGTATATACGTAAGGATTATCCTCGATACCGCTTATCGTAGGAATAATCGTCGTGGCTCCGGTATTGATGAATATCTTCTCGCCTTCCAGCAAGAAAGAGTCCGTATCCGTTTTCACGACAATCTCATAAGGGGAACGAAAAGAAGCCTCTCCGGTATAGACCGTTACGGTCTCCCGATCATCCAGATTCTTGAAATTCTTCTCACGAAGCAAAGAGGTCAGTTTCTCCTTGGCGAGGATCGCCTGCTTAAACTCCTCCGCATATTGCTCGAAGGTAGAAGGTCTGCGATACCCTGTCACTTGAGCGTAATGTACAAGCGCTTTCGTCGGTATACAGCCGATATTGATACAAGTACCTCCGTACATACCCGTCGAACGCTCCACCACAGCTACATTCCATCCATGGTTGGCCAAATCCGCCGCCAAGGTTTTTCCACCTTTCCCAAAACCAATAATAATCGCATCGTACTTTTTCATCTCTGATTTATCTTCTTTTCGTTAGACATTAAAATAACATTCGTTTTAACCTAATTGTTGCGAATTTCATATTGCAAAAATAGCTCCAGCCCCTATTTTACAAAATGGCTGTTCAACCTATAAGTTTAGCCATTTTTCCCGAAACAACAAAATAACGGACAATATGCTTCGCCTCATCCTTCTCTACGCCACCTAACGCACTCGTTAAGTCCACCGGAAAATATACATTTATGGACTATGTAAAGGTAGGGTTACCTTTACAAATCGTGATGGGAATCGTGATGGTATTTATATCACCTTTATTATTCCCATTCTAAACATTCGCACATGCATTTTAGTTTTATATTTGCAGTTGTAAAACAGTACAAGAAAATTTATGGATATACCGTTTAAACCGATTAGGTTAGAAGACAAAGAGATCATAACCTCATTTACATTTCCCAGCGATTATCGCAATTGTGATTTCTCATTCGCGAACATGTGCAGTTGGCGTTTCTTATATGACAGCGAATTCGCTATCGTGGATGGCTATTTATTAATCCGTTTCATGATCGAGGACAAGAGCCGTTTCGCCTATATGATGCCTGTCGGGGATGGAGATTTAGCGGGTGCCGTTCGTTTGCTAGAAGAGGATTCCTTAAAATATGGACATCCGCTCTGTATGCTGGGTATCACCCCCGACGCCAAGGAGCAACTGGAAGGCGCACTTCCCGGAAGCTTTTTCTATATCCCGGAGCGGGATTATTTCGACTATATTTATTTACGGGAGGATTTAGCTACCTTACGGGGTAAGAAATATCAATCCAAGCGTAATCATATCAATAATTTCAAGAAACGTTATTCGTACGAGTATGTCCCTATCACGCCGGATATCGTACCGCAATGCCTGAAACTGGAATGTAAATGGTATAAAGCAAACAATGGAGATAATGACGAGGAAGAGCTTAATGACGAACGTCGCTCCCTTACCTATGCCTTACATCATTTTGACAGCCTAGGCCTGATCGGTGGCGCTCTCCGGGTTGATAACGAGATTATCGCTTTCTCTTTCGGGGCCCCTATCAACCATAATACATTCGGGGTTCACGTGGAGAAAGCGGACGTGAATTTCGACGGTGCCTATACGGTGATTAACCAAGAGTTCGCTTCTCACCTTCCGGAACAGTATACTTACGTGAACCGGGAGGAGGATCTCGGCATACCGGGGTTGCGCCAAGCGAAGCTTTCTTATCAGCCTACCATACTATTAGAGAAGAGTGCCGCAATAAAAAAGCAACTTACGCAAACTAAATAAATTATGGACAAGAAACAACAAATCGTAAACTTATGGCGTACCTGCTTCGGGGATTCTGAGGCATTTATCAGCCTTTATTTTGATCGTGTTTACAAGGACGAGAACGCAATGACCATCGAGAAGGACGGTAAAATAGTATCTGCCTTGCAGATAGTTCCTTATACGATGACTTATTTGGGTACCGAGATCTCGGTGGCCTATATCTCCGGGGTGTGCACGGCTCCGGAAGAAAGGGGTCAGGGGCTTATGCGGCAACTCTTGCAAGAGACATTCGAGGAAATGGAACGGCGTGAGGTCGCTATCTCCGCCTTGATCCCTGCCGATCCTTGGCTATTCGACTATTACCGGGAACAGGGTTATACCGAGGCATTCGATTATTCCGTGGAGACGTATATCCGCCCGAATACGCCGGTTCAACTCCCGAAGATAACGGTTATCCAACCGGAGGTACCGACAACCGACGAATTGTTCGCTTATTTCAACCGCAAATTACGTGAACGCCCTTCCTGTATCTTGCACTCGCAGGATGATTTCATCACAATACTCCGGGATCTGCAATTAGATAACGGAGGAATGTACACAGCCTTGGACGAGAACGAGAAGGTGGTTGGCATGGCTTTCGCACTGCCTCTTGAGGCGGGTACAGCGCCGTCCGACAAAAAGCTTTTTATCAAGGAACTTCTTTACGACTCGGAAGAGATCAAGGAATTACTATTGCAAGAGCTTACCCTGCAAAATAACATATCGCAAGCGACGGTCAATACCCCTCCCACCCCTCCGGGTACCTTACCTATGGGTATGGCCCGCATCATCGACACGAAACGCATGATCCACCTCTGGCTATCCAAACAACACGAAAGCCCCGTCTCCAAAAAAGACTTGGAACAAATGGATAACCAAACGCTAACACGACAGTTGATGGGGTACCAAGGGAGGACGGCTTATATGAGTTTGATGCTGGACTGACAAAGAAAATCCCCTAGCTAAGACGATTTTTGGCTAGGGGATTTTATATATAAATATATAACTACTATTATTTCTTTACCGGCTTATGATAAACATATTTCTCTTCCGGATTCATATACCAATTTTTCTGGCTTGTGCCTGATGAAGCAGACCATTCCTTAAATGCCGGGTATGCTTGATCAATAGAAACGACTTCTGACGCATATTTAAAATCACTCATCGGGATAATAAATCCCCACATTGTCTTATCTGAATTGTCAGGGTCATTAGCAACATAATTATTTGTCTCAGCTTTAACCCGATCAGTCGGTTTATAACCAGCCAAATGGACTTCTGAACGATTCTGGGCATTACCACCATTTACTATAAAGAAATTCAAATAGAACATATCCAGATCATCTGATGAAACAGGACTGTTGAATTCGACCTCATATTGCAAAGTTCTTATGCCATAATCGTTAGCATTATTAAATGTATTCACGGGCACTCGCTTATCCACATTACCCATAATCCTATGCGCATCATCAAACAAAGGTAGCACCGCAGCAGAAGGATTCGACTCTATTTCATTTGCCGATTCAAAATATCCATTATTGGCAAACACGCCATTCGGCACAGAAGCTTTCGTTATCTTGGCGGTCGTTAATCTATCAAACTGGATACCTGCTCCCAATGTCTTTGTAGCTCCTACCGCAATCAAGTTGACAGTTAAGATCATACTTTCTACATTGTTTGCGCCGTCCATAACCAATTGACTCTGTATGCCCAACACCAAATCATTCATATCATAATCACCAAAAGCAGGCCAATTATCTTCCATGGCGAATGTATAGTAGGGACCATTGGGAACTTCTATCGGATAATTAGGATTAGAAGGAGGATTTGTCGAACCTTGATTACCATCACCCGTGCAATCGCCCGCAGGAATTGCAATTGAAGCGTTTTTATCAACCTGCTTACTTCCACCAGACAACGTTAGATTTTTCGAAAGTTCATTCCCTTTCCATAAGTCTCCCAACAATTCCAAATTCCCATCCAACGAAAGCGTTCCTCCCGATAAATTAATTTGCGTGAAATCCAATAAGGCATAATCTGAATCCTTACACTCTATCTTGTTCCAACTTTTAAAAGATGCCAAATTCTGCCCTGACACATCATCTGTATCCGTAATTCTGAAAATCGAGTATTTTTCCATTTCACACTCAATCTCTTTCGCATCCATATATCTTGCTTCAAGCAGAGTAGAAGCACCCAAGAACATACCAACATTGTAAAGCGAAAGTCCGGCTTCAACATTAATCTTACAATGATTCTCTATCCGTCCACCATTGCCACTATTTTCTGCTGTCATATTAATATTAGTAGCCTTAATCGTACCATAATTTATTAGCTCAACAGCATGATTTTTCGATCTATATCCCGAAAGAATTACTTCTCCATAGTTCTCAAGATCATAATCAACTAATTTGTAAGCGGGTTTAAAACTATCATCCGGCTCTCCAAACTTCGCTCCACTTTTCACAACCAGCCTAGCGCCGTTACCTTGTGATTGTCCATCAGCTTCAAGGATTTTCAAACTACCCTTCTGGTCCAAAACAATAGTAGCCCCACTGCTTCCTATAAGAGTTGAGACAGACAATGCCCCTTCTACATATAATGTCACACTTCCGACCAGAGTAAGGGCCTTTGCCTCATAACCTTCTCCGACAAGCTTATACTCCCCTTCATACAAAGTAATAGAACCTTTATCCTTAGAAGCCATATTAAAAAACTCCTGGGCAGAAATCAATCTAGCTTTTCCTGAATTATAATTATCTTCTCCACTTCTCAATAAAGATTTAGTTGTTGTACCAACGGCAGAAGCTGGCTTAAAATCGCAAGCCAGATCCTTCATTGAGGGATCTACTAATACGGTCTTCACCGATTTTCCTTTTCGGGGATCAATCTGCATAATGTAAATTGTTTCTAAAGCTTGGGGCAATGTCATCGTGCGAACATACGGCTTATTCCCGTTGGCCACACCACCATATAATGGTTTAGCATCATCGGCATAGAAAGGATTCACGTCATATACCCATACTTGGTAATCATACTGGCCATTGAACTCATCATTCACCTCTACGGTTAAAGTCATTTGACGAATAGTAGCTGTCGATTGATTGAAATCATTAGGCAAAGACGGATCCGGCTTCTCCGGAGTAGGCGGAACCGGATCCGGCTTAGGTTCGTACACATCGGTAGTACACGCCGCCAATAGAACGCAAAGCGCGATAGCGACACATTTCATTGTTGATTTAATCATTGTTTTCATATCATTGAAGTTTTATTATTCACCTATCCCCTATAAACATTCAGTAATCCACAACCTTGTCAATACAGCGTCATTTTGGCGTTGGCAAGACATTCATCATCATTGGTTGCCAATCATAGAATCGATATATTATTTATTGAACAACAAAAGGATGTGCCTTAAAGCACATCCTCCGCATAACTAGTTCTTCATTCTGTTTTGTTTGTAAAGAGATCATATTTTATTACATTGTCCTCTACATAATTTAAATACCACCCCGGCGTATTATCACCTTTAATCCAACTCCCGAAACCCTCATAAGCATCATCGATACGAATCGTCTCTTTAGGATAAGTAGCGAAATCTTGTGAAGGTATACTTAAAGCCCACATCAAACCAGTCTCATTCGACACATAGTCTGCCGTACTATTATCACTAGATGCGGCTTTATCCGTACCTTTATAACCCGCTATATGAACTTCATTTCTACGATCAGAATCAAAGCCATTGGTAACAATAAAGAGATTAAAATTATTAACGTTCATGACTCCATCAATAGGTGTATTGAAATTAACTGTCACTTCGTTCACTACAGGCTCAGCTGTTATCTTATAAGTATTAATAGGTGTTCTTTCCGAGCTACCTAATAGAGAATGTGCATCCGAGAACAACTGGATCACAGCATTCGTCTGTCCTTGCTCAGCGCCAGAAACCGCCGAAGCGGGAATACCATCCAATTGGAAACCAACCCCAATTTGCTTTGTAGCGCCGGTGGCATATAGCGTATAGATGATTTTAGCAGACTCCGTCTTGCCCCCGATCTTTTTATTATTTATCTGGATACCTATTACCAAATCATTCATATCATAATCGCCGGTAGTAGGCCAATTATCCTCAAATAAATAAGTATAAGGTAAAGTCTCAACTTCTTCATACGACGGATCTTGATCTCCATCTCCTTCTCCCGGATTCTGATTTCCTGAATTTTTATTACAATCATCTTCATCTATCTCTACAGATGCTTGTCCTTGCGCAAATGTAGCCGGAGCATTCAGTTTATAATAGTTTACATTCTTGTCATGATGATCACATTCGATCTCAAGCATACCTGAATACTCTACACTATTCCAACCACCTAATATTACCTTATTTGCTCTAAACAACGCATATTCCGGGCTATCAGACGTACCTGATATGTAATTTGTTTGCGTCGTAAAATGCACTCCAGCATCTTTATCATCATCAGTACAATCAAAAATGGAAAACGCATCCATATACATGTGCAAACCACCAGCCGTAAATTTATCACACTCAAAACCAGAATAGGAAGCTAAAATTATAGTTCCACCGTTAACATCGCATATATCCGTCTCAAAAACACAAGCGTTATATATCTCTCCATTTGTTAACATCAATGTTTTCTCTATATCAAATTCTCCATAATTTACAATGAGGTTTGTTTTATCAGTAGTAGACAGCCCACCTGTAATGTCCATTTCTCCATCATTATAAATTGAAGCACTTGAAGTTAAAGCCAAAGAATAATTTCCATTTGCCTTCTTTCCATTCAACTCAACATCTCCATGATTAATCAATCTTGATTGAGCCGTGAAAGACAAGCTCAATTTTTTGTCATCATCATCATCTCCTAAAGAGCCATCCTTTTCTACCGCTATTTGAGCGTTACCCACACAGTTCAATACTATATTGTTTTTACCAGCAGTCAACTCGCCATCACTTAATATATAAATCTTCGCATTATTCTGCAAAGTTAAGTAATCAGTGGTTAGTTTGGCTTCACCTTTTATATATAAGCTAAAATTCCCCTCTCCCGGTAAAGAACTTATATTCAACTTTGCATCCTTGTTTACGATATATTTTCCTCCAGTTTTAATTTGTTGCTTTCCACTAATCGCAGTCGCACCTGACGGACTAAAATCAACCTCTGGCATTTCGTAACTTGCGCTACGCAACACTGAACCAGAAGAGCTTTTAGTATTGGCAATCGAACCCAAATTACAAACCATATCACCATCTTGAACAGGAAAAGCATAAACTCTTTTTCTCTTAAAGGGATCAGTTTGACGTATAAAGATTTCATTTTCAGAATCCGGAATACTTATATTCACGTTAAATGGAACTTTACTATTCACTTTCTGTCCTGCCAGCAATCTCGCCCTTTCATCAATAGCTGGATTGCCAGCAAAGGCCTCTATTGTATAATAATATTTTCCATCATAAGCATCGACTATATTTACAGTCAAGTTTCTCGACTTGGATATCGAGTTCACTATATCCACAATTGGATTTTCCGGAATCTCCGGCTCCGGAGTTGGAGTAGGATCCGGCTTCGGCTCATACACATCCGCCGTACAAGCGGCCATCAGCGCCGCGAACAGGAACAGCGCCATGAACTTCACTTTCGTAAAAATACATCTCTTCATATGCTTAATCATTAAATATTTCCCCTATAACACTGTTAAAAAAAAAGTTGTATATTTTAATCAACTTGTTGAGTATTATCGACAGCAAAGGTAGACTTTATTATGACACGAAGTCCTTCAACAGGCAAACATTATTACATCAATTAACTATAATTAATAACATATCCAATAAAAAGCCATTGATAAATAGACAATATTTATCTCATGCCGTATTAAAAAAGAATAAAAAACACACTTTTACCCCCCCTACTCCAGCCACTCAAGCAACTCCTTACGCCAAGACTCCCGTTCACGGCGAAGGCGGTCGGTGTCGGAAGGGATAAGGCCCTTGGCGATCTTCTCGTCGTAATAGCGGAGGATATGGCGGTGGGCGATGATGAGTTGCTCGAGGGACAGCGCCTCGTTGGGCTGGAGTTGATCCATTCATGCCCGCGCGAAAACGCCGTGACGGATATGTAGTTCCCGCTCGAAGGTATGCCGCATGCGGGGATAAAGGCGGTCCAGATAAGTGAGTACACGTACGGTTAGCGCACGGGAGGTTTGGGATGTTCCGGTTTTTTCCATGTAGAATTCTTTTTTGAATGTTTTAGCATATTATGTCCCCTGCAGGGACACTTTCTTGGCCAAGCAAGCGGAAAGGCCTTAATTTGAGCAAAATTAATAATTTATTTTCATATGGAACAACTACAATTACCTGTTTACGCCTCTTGCGTGTCGAAAGAGGAGCCAAGAATGGAGACAATCCTTGAGATATACAACCGGATCGTGGGCGAGGAGCTGCGACCGACGACCGAGGAGTACAGGCGTGCCATGCGGAAAGGCGACCCCGAAGTGACGGCGAGGATGAAGCGGACGGCATTTCCCGCCTTGATGCCCGCCTGCGTATGCGCCGGATTCCGGCGAAAGGAGTGCGTAACGCGATATACGGGGCTTTGCCAAGTAGACTTCGACAAGGTGCCCGCAGAGCGGACGCATGAGGTGGCGCTCCGTCTCAAGGCCTTGCCCGAGACCCTTCTCCTCTATCGCTCGATGGGCAACGGCCTCCACCTGCTCTACCGCTACGAGGGCGATTACCGGCAGGCCTTCCGGCAAGGCAACCAATATTTCGCCGAGCAGGCGTCGCTCCCCTACGACCCGTCGTGCGAGCCGATCGTGCATCTCAGCTCGTTATGCCACGACCCGGAGGCTTATCTCAACCTCTCGGCAACGGCTTTCGTACCCGACGGGCATGGCGAACGTCCCGAGCCGGTGCGGACTACCTCCGGCATCTCTCCCGAGACCGCGGGGAACTCCGGCGGGACGACGCCCTTGACCTCCGACGAGATCTGCCGCCACGCACGAGAGCTGGTGGAGCGGCGGATGCCATTCATGCAGGGGCAACGGCATAACCACCTCGTGCGCCTCTGCTACTTGCTGAACGACTACGGCGTGTCCGAAAGCGATACCGAGATGTGGATCGCCATGAACTACGCCGACTATCGCGACGAGAACCCCGCCCTCCTCGTCCGCTCCGTCTACCAACGGGCCACGGCCAGCTTCGGGTGCCGCAAGCGCCCTTCCCACCGCCCTTCCGCCCGGAAGGCCAAGGACACCAAGACCTCCGGGGGGGCGGAAGGCACGGGTGGCCGACGAGGGCGAGACGGATGACGGGAGGAGGAAAATGACACGCACCGAGATCGTGGAGCAATTCCTGCGAGGCAAGCCCCTGCGCTACGATATCATCAGCCAGAAGACGCAGCGCAACACGGAATCCTCCCCCAACGCGAATTGGAAGGATATGACAGACCGCGACACCAACTCGCTCTACTGCGAGTGTTGCCGGACGACCTCCCAGAACATCAACCAGCCCACCTTCCGTGCCGTGCTGAGCAGCGACATCATCCACGAGGTACACCCGCTGCGCGAGTTCATAGAGGAGCTGCCGCCTTGGGACGGGCATACGGACTATATCTCCCAAGCGAGCGGCATGGTGCACGTGAAAGACCCCGCCAAGCAGTCCCTCTGGACCTCCTGCTTCAAGAAATGGTTCGTGGCCATGGTAGCCTCATGGATGGCCGACGAGGTGACGAACCATGAGATACTGGTGCTCATCGGGCGGCAAGGTATCTACAAGACCACGTGGATCGACCGGCTGATGCCCCCCAGCTCGTCCGTTACCGTAGCAAGCAGAGCGCCACCGGACGGCTGGACAAGGATGAGATGCTACGTTTCTGCGAGTTCGGGCTGATCAACATGGACGAGATCGACAGCATGCCGGATCGCGAGGTGAATACCCTGAAGTCGCTCATCACCTCGGACGACATCATCGTACGGGCCGTCTACGCCACGAACAAGGAGCGTCGCATACGCCTCGCCTCCTACGCCGCCAGCGGCAATAAGGAGCAATTCCTCACCGATACCTCGGGCAACCGCCGCTGGCTCCCTTTCGAGATCGAGAGCATCGACTCGCCCTTCGAGCATCCTCTCCCCTACGCCGGGATATACGCCCAAGCCTACCAGCTCTCGAAAGACGGCTTCCGGCATTGGTTCGATCTCGACGAGATAAAGGGCCTCGAGGAGCACGTGGAGGGCTTCATGGAGGAGACCAACGAGGGGCAGTTGATCCCCGTTTACTTCGCCGTGCCCACGCCCGGGCAGGAAGAGGCCGGCAACGCCATCTTCCTCACCCTAGCCGAGATCGGCGCCAAGCTGACCGTATGGGGCGCCATCCGCAGGCCGCTCAGCCTCCGGCAGCTGGGCAAGGTGATGACGAAGCAGGGATTCAGGTGCGTAAGGAGGGGAAACGGCAAGCAAACCGGTTATCTGGTGATCGAGAAAACCTCTACCTTCATCGAGGCCGAGCGTAAATTGAAAGCCCACTGACAAGCGGCCCGGGGCGTGGCCGGGGGTACGATGGTACGATTCGATTCAATATCTTATTAAAATTTTTAGGTTTTTGATATAATAGATTGATAAACAATATTATACAGACCTGTTTTTTATACGGTGAGCGCTTGGATCCAATCGTACCATCGTACCGTAAGGAAGCCTGATCGCTCATATACAAGGATTTGTGTTTTTCAGGAAAATCCGTAATCGTACCGAATCGTACCCTACCATCGAGGCTTACGGGTCCCCCCCCCGCAAACCCAAGGTTTACGCCCCCCAAACCCAAGGTTTACGACTCGTAAGCCTTAGGGTTATATAGGCCTAGCCCCCCGGAAAAAGGGCATGCGATATCCGGCGAAACCCTTTGTATTTCAATAATAATTCCGTATCTTAGGGGTATGGAAACAACATTCAGGATACGGCCCTACGGACGGATGGAACTGGCGCAAGCCTACCTGCCCGCCATGACTCCCAAGGCGGCTCACCGCAAGTTACAACACTGGATAGCGATCTATCCCGGGCTGGCAGATCGCCTCCACGACATGGGCTACCGGCCCACCGAGCGCCTCTACTCCCCCGCCATGGTACGGGCCATCGTAGAGGCGCTGGGTGAGCCTTAATTCCCTTTAACCTCCCCCTATTCCCTCGAACTCCCCATAAGTCGCAACTCGATACGGCAGCGACGTATCTTTGTGACATCATCAAAAACAATAGGTTATGATCAGATTCATGAAATTCCAGAACAAGAACGAGAAGAACCAGACGGCCTTCGGGAAATGGTACGCACGTGCCGTGTGCGACGAGACCGTAGACATCAAGGGGCTAGCCGCACACATGGCCAGCCACAACACCCCTTACTCCACAGGCGCCATCCACGGCATGCTGAAGGACATGGTAAACTGCACCAAGGAGTTGCTGCTGGACGGCAAGAACGTAAAGATCGACGACCTCGCCATCTTCTCCGTAGGCCTGCATACCACGGGGGCCCCTACCGCCGATGATTTCAACGCCAACACCAACATCACCGGCGTACGCCTCCGGGCGAGGGCTACCGGCAACCTTACTCCCACGACGCTGAAACTCGACGTGAAAATCAGGGAACTCACCGAGTATGGGGCAAGCGAGAATAAGGGAAGCGATAGCGAGAGCCCGGATGAGATCTGAGGAATCGGGAATTGAAAAAACGGGGTATTAATCATTCATTATTTATAATATGGAACAAGAGAAGAAAAAGTCTGTATGGGGAGTTATCATCAAGGTAATCATAGCCGTAGCCACCGCCTTGGCGGGAACGTTGGGCTTAACCGCCTGCGGAGTATGGTAGCCTCGTGTTTTTACCAGAATTACAGGGAGGTGCGCCTCCTTGTAATCCATTGCAGCGCCACTCGTTACGACCGTGATTTCCCGGTGGAAGCCCTTAGGGCCTCCCACAAGGCCCGGGGATTCGCCGACATCGGCTATCATTTCTACGTCACCCGCGACGGCGAGATACACCGCTGCCGTCCACTGAACCAGATCGGGGCGCACGCCGCCGGCTGGAACGACCAAAGCGTCGGTATCTGCTACGAGGGGGGGCTGGACGAGAGCCTCCAACCCACCGACACCCGTACCTACGCCCAAAAATGCGCCCTCATGGACCTGCTCCGCCAATTGAGGAGGGATTATCCGAAGGCTAAGATCCTAGGCCATTACCAATTAAGCCCCTACATCCGGAAAGCCTGCCCTTGCTTCGACGCACGTAGCGAATACGCTGAGTTATAAGGGGAGGAAGGGGTTATCAATCCAACTGATAAATCTTCAGCTTATTGTAAAGCGTCTTCCGGTCGATGCCCAATAACTGGGCCGCACGGGTCTTATTGTTGCCGCACTCTTGGAGGGCCTTACGGATAAGGTCTCGTTCGTGCTCCACGTTCTTTAGCTGGATGTTGGCGTGCGACAGGAGGTTCTCCGTCAGTTCCTCCGGGAGTTCCTTGCGGGTGATGTATCGGCCGGTCGCCAATAAGGTAGCGTACTTGATGACGTTCTTCATCTGCCGCAGGTTGCCCGGCCAAGAATAGGATTGGAACAATTGCATGGTATCGTTGTCGAAACCGATGATATCTTTCTGGAGCTCGCTATTCGCCAGATCGAGGAAGTGGTTGGCGAACAAGAGCAAATCCTCTTTTCGCTCTTTCAAGTCCGGGATACGGATCGTGAACTCATTGATACGATGGTACAGGTCCTCACGGAAATCTCCTTTCTCGATCGCCTGCCGCAAGTTCTCGTTCGTAGCGGATATCAGACGTACGTTGATGGCGATCTCCTGATTGCTCCCGATCGGCTTCACCTTGCGCTCCTGCAGGGCACGCAATAGCTGGACCTGCACCTCATACGTCAGGTTCCCGATCTCATCCAAGAAGATCGTACCGCCTTGGGCCGCCACGAACGCCCCGGTCTTGTTCTCGATCGCCCCCGTAAAAGAACCTTTCACGTGGCCGAAGAACTCGGAAGCCGCCAATTCCTTGGGGATAGCGCCGCAATCCACGGCGACAAACGGAGCCTTGCTACGATTACTTTGCTCGTGAATCCGACGGGCGATGTACTCCTTACCGGTACCGCTAGCGCCGGTCACCAATACCGACATATCCGTCGGAGCCACCAAACGCACATGCTCATAAAGCTGGCGGGCCGCTTGGCTCTGCCCCTCGATATAAAGATCCGGGGCCGAAGAAACCGGGACTCTCGTCGGAGCCTTCTCCTCCACGTGCGCAAGCTCCCTGATCTTTCCCAGCAACTCATCCGGGTTCAGCGGCTTGGCGATATAATCCGCCGCTCCCAGCTTCATCGCCTGAACCGCCGTTTGTATCTCCGCATAACTGGTCATCATGATAAGGGGTAAGGAAGGATGAGTGCTTTTCAGCCATTTCAATAAGTCGATCCCGTCACTATCCGGCAGGCGTAAATCCGATATAACCAAATCGAACGCTTCCTCCCCCAGCCTCCGTTTAGCGTCGGAGACAGAGGACGAGGATCTTACGACAAACCCTTTCTTACCCAGCCATGTGGTAAGCATCAAGGAAAAAGTTATATCATCTTCAACGATTAGAATCGACAACATACCCACTCAGATTATTTATAGTAACCAAAGGTAAATAAATAAAACGAATCAAGAAAACATCCACGTAGCTTTACGCCATACTCCCTCGAAAGGACCTTGTTTATGATGGGCCAGCCACCAGTGGCAAAAACCTAGCTGGAGAATGAAAAGAAGGATTCCTACGGCGAAGCTGGCGGTCGTTCCCAGATCGTCATACAGGGATAAACCGTATCCGAAATAGATGAAAGAGCCTACCATCGATTGCGTGAGGTAATTCGTCAAGCTCATTTTCCCGTAAGGCACAAGCCCGTGAAGCACCTTATGCGGCGCCTTCCACTGCCACAAGAAGATAAAGGAGGATACCAATACGCACATGAACGAGAAATTACGCAAGGAAGACACGATCGTGCTCATCGGGCGAAGCTCTTCGGTACGCTCCAGCAAACCGGGTAGGGAAAGGGACAGATAATAGAGGGGAATGAAACAAACTACCCCGATAACAAAGGTCCTTGTCCAAAACGTCCGGTGCTTCTCCGGATCGACAAACAATCCCTTGCGCCCCAACAACATACCCAGCATAAAGAGAGCCGATGTCTGGAAGAAACGTCCATAGCTCCAAGCCCAGAGAAGGCTATACAGCTGCCCGTCCCACAGATTGGACTTGACCATTTCCCAAAAGCTGGTACCTTCCATATACGGAAAGATCCGCATACAGTGCACCAGCCATTGTTCCTTGGATGCCACATATTCCGGATGCATCAGGGCATACATGAATTTACCCCACTCCATAGGCTGTAGCATCAAGACCACGGCGATCGCCAATACCACCTTATTACTCAACTTGCAAACCGGTATCAACACAATACCCAAGATCGAATAAAGCACCAAGATCTCCCCCGGGAAGAACGATGCGTTGAAGCAACCGATAAAGAATAGGAGCACCAACCGCCAGAAGAAACGAAGCCGGAAGTCCTTCCCTTTCCTCGCTTGGTTATCAAACTGGATGAAAAAACTAAAACCGAACAGCAGGGCGAAAATAGCGTATGCCTTCCCGGAAAAGAGGAAGAACAAGGTATCCCATACCCCTTTATCCAAGGCTTTCATAAAATCGGTAGTAGCCTCCGGAAAATTATACAAGTTAAAATGCTCGATATTATGCAATAGGATAATAGCCATAACAGCAAATCCTCGTAATGCGTCGACCACCTCGATACGGGGCCGGGCTTGTAGTGCGTGTTCCATGATATGATTCAGTAGATTTTATTATTTCGTGGCAAAAGTAACGAAACTAAATAGAAAAAGCATCCTCGAAAGGATGCCTTTTTCTTTTGCAGACTTAAATTGAATACTCAGGACTTAATCTTTCGCCATGAATAAATTCATGACTTTCGTTTTTAACGGTTTAAATGTAGAAACGCCCACTTGCGATTTCATTAAATAGATAGCGAATATCGTGCCAAAGCCAGCGAAACGCACGATAATGAATATCTAACTACTTATCCTTTAACAAGTAATAGATAAATTTTGTTTCTATAAAGTAGAATTTTATTTCAAAAGCATGGGGAAAGGCATTCCACGGATGGGTATTTATTCCACACCGGATTCCACAAGATTACCCGATGGCAGACTCCGCATCCTTCACGATAGCAAGCGCTTGCTCGATTACCTCGCCCAGCAGGTGGTACCAGCCGGAATCGGTCAGTTCCTCATCATTCTTCTCCAAGATCCGCAGGTGTTGTACCAATGAATTGGCCCCCAGCATCGTGAACAGGGGAATCAACTTATGAGATATCCGGGAGGCTTCCTCCCGGTCTTTTCCCTCTAACGCATCCCGAAGTAAGTCGATGCTCTTGCGGGTTTCCTCCGAGAAGGTTTTCAGTATAGAGGCTGAGGCCTCCGGATCCTCTCCGGCAAAAGCGGTCAACGAAGAGAAATTCAACTCGCTCCTTGCCTCCAGATGGAGTGTCAGCAACTCATTCAGCAAGGAGATTAATTGGGCGGCGGTAAACGGCTTGTTCAAGAAACCCGTGAAACCAGCCTCCAGATAATGCTCGTGCTCCTTGGCGATACTGGCAGATAGGGCGATCACCGGGATCTCATCCGTTCCGGGGATACCGGACGTACGTATCCGCTCCAGTAAATGATAGCCATCCAGCGTCGGCATCTGTATATCGGTGATAATGGCGTTGAATACGGTGTTCCGCAATAGCTCGAGGACGTTATGCGGATTCGTACAACCTACCACCTGCACGTGACTCTGCTTCAAGAGTTCCTCCGTCAAGGCCAGTTGTAGAGGATCGTCATCTACCAGAAGACAATAGACATCTTGCCCCTCAAACAAGGGTAAAGCCTCGGCTTCACCAGCATCCGGAGCCTCCGCCATTACGTCCGGCAAAGATTGGTTATCAGCCAAGGGAAGAGGTAGCAAGATCGTGAAATCACTGCCTTTTCCCGGGGTACTATCCAAAGCAAGCGTACCGTTCATCAAGGACAGAAGCTTACGGGTGATGGAGAGGCCCAGACCGAAACCTTCCGCCTCTTCCGTATCGGCAAGGCGGGTAAACTCCCCGAATATCCGCTCTTGTTCCTCTTTCGGGATGCCCGGACCGGAATCGCTGACGGTAATAGATAATTGATAATTGATAATTGAAAGTTTTTGGAGGGAGACAAGCAAAACGACTCGTCCCGCTTCCGTGAACTTGATAGCGTTGGATAAGAGGTTTCCTACGACCTGCCGGATACGGATCGGGTCGCCCATATAGACTTGCCCAGTCTCCTCCGGTTTCAGGTTCAAGACAAACCGTAAGCCTTTCGCCTCCGCTATCGGCTGGAAGCTGGTATAGATCTCATCGAACAAGACTGGGACACGGAAGGGAACGCTATGCACCTCCATCTCGCCGGACTCCAACCGCTGGAAATCCAACAGGTCGTTCACCAAGGAAAGGATATGATCCGAGGAACCTTTCATGTTCTCCAGATAATATTGCTGACGCTCGTCTGGATGGCGGCGTAGCAAAAGCTCGATATATCCGATGATGGAAGAGAGCGGAGCCCGTATATCGTGGCTGATCGTCAACATCAGCTTCTCACGGCTTCGCAATAAGCTCTCGGCGACCTGTTTCGCCTTTTCCAGTTGCATACGGTAATATTTACTTCGTGAGATATCCCGTGAGATAAAGAAGAGGAACAGAAAGGCGATTACCACGGAGACGATCGCGATTCCGGCGATCAAATGGGAGGTCTCCCTTAATAGTACCTGCTTCTTATAGACCCTTTCCAGCGACGCCTCCATCTCCTCCTCCTCTATATTACGGAGCATCTGGTTGATCTCCCGGGTAATCACGCTATTGTTATACCGTAAGTTAGAGGCCCTTTCCAACAACTGATCCATCAGTTGTTGCCGTTGCCAAGCCACACTGTCTTGGATGCTTTTCAGCACGCTGACAATCGTATCGGTCGGATTATAAGCGTTCACCAACGTATCGGTAACGATCTCCCGGGTCGTGTTCACCACGATGCTGGTATCTTCCTTGCCGGGAGAGAACACGTCGGCCAAACGCTTGAAGAATCCCCGCTTCTTACGGGGAACTACCACCGTATCTTGCTTGACCTCTACCCGCTCTTGTACCTGCACCTCGTTTACGATTGTATCCCGGACGGCAATTATTTTCTCGATATTCTCCGTATAAAGACGCTCCGTATTCGCTTCCTGCCAAGTCTCAAGCAAACGACGGGTATTCCATCGCTTACGCTCCAGCAGTATGTCGATCGTATCTATTTTCAGGAGTTGCATGGAGTCCGTCACCAAGGTCCTCAACGAATCCATGTTATTATGGGCCTTATTCAACGTACGATTGAAGTGGCGGAACTCGTTCTGGGGCATGCCTACCAACTGCCCCAACGCCTCGCTTTCATAGAGCAAGGAGAGCGTATTGGTGACCAAGTACACCTTCCGGCGTGCCTGATGATCCGGCTCGTCCTCCTCGGCCACTTTCTCTACGATATTATAAATGTAAGCGACCGAGCAGACTGCAATGGTAATCAGCAAAATATAGCCTAATATCACCTTGCTAGTAATATGTCCGCTTTGTTCTTTCATACGGTTGAGATCAGTCTAATTCCTATCATAAGCGATATCCCATTTATCCATCATCTCAAAATCCTGCTTTTTTAAGCCGACTTTCCAAAATGGGATCGGGTCGTCATGGTCTCCCAGATACATACGGTCACGTACCTTGAAGGCACGATTCGTTAAGGCAAACGTGGAATCGGCCACCGGAGTCCGCACACCGGCTATATCAAGCATCGTATGGAATACGCTGTTCGTGCTAACCGGATAAGTCTCGTGTGCCTGCGCTTCCAGATATTTCTGGGGATATGACTCCCGGTAAGCCTTCGAGAACCAGATCACATACGGGATATGCAACTGGTAATAGGTCGGTATCGGAGACGCATGCAGATAACGGGCTCTGGAATCATCGAAGATATCCTCTCCATGATCGCTTAAGTAAAGCATGGATGCCGGAGCATTTGTCTTCGCCAACATATCCACGATTTCCCCCAGCACGTAATCTGTATAGTGGATGGAATTATCATAAGCGTTCCGTAACTCCTTTTTATACGAGGCACGAATTCCCTCCGCCTTATCCGGCCTATAGAAACGGAACTCCTTCGGATAACGTTCATGGTAATTAAAATGCGAGCCATAAGTATGCAGTACTACGAAAAGATTACCGTCCTCTTTATCCAGTTCCTTCTTTAGATAAGGCAGGATCGCCGCATCGTGCAAGGAGGTTAGCGTAGAACCCGTATTAAATGCGCTCATATCGATAAAGGTATCTGCCTCCCGGTAAAAAGCGCCGATCATCGAAGTCGTAAGTTTCTGGTTGGCGATCACGAGCGTACGGAAACCGGCCTCCTTGAAAGCGGTTACGATACTTTTCTCGTCGTAAAGGATTCCATAATTCTCGGCGCTGGCAGCGGACAGGATAATGGGGACACTTTTATGCGTATTATTCGATTGCGTCACCACATCCGTGAAATGCACCAATCCGTCTAAAGCCTCCATACGGGGAGTCGTCTTGCGCTCGTATCCGTAAAGGCTCCATTCCATAGCACGGGAGGTCTCTCCCACTACTAAGACGTAGATCTCCCGTTTTCCCTCCGCTTGCTCCGGCTTAGTGGCGTCGAACTTAAAGTCGGCGGAAGTAATATGATACTTGCTGTTCCTCTCCGCCTTATTTATGGCGAAATATAAATTGTATAGGGCGTTAGCCGGATATACATCGTCCTTCCATGAGAACCGGTGATCTTGCGAAGGAGACAGGAAGCAAAGGAGCAAACCCACGACAAACATGCCTAGGCTGATCTTGGCCCATTTCTTCCGGAAAGGATTTCGCAGTTTCTCTTTCTGCCGTATCGAACGACAAGCGAGCACCAGCGTAGGTAATGTATAGAAAAAGAATACGCAACCGATCACCAGAATGATATTCCCCAATAACTCACTAGCCTCGGAAGCGTTCGAGCTGGTAAGGTTCAAATACATATCAACCGCTATCACGGACTGTCCAAAAAGATACAGAAGCACCAACTGCCCCCCCATCTAATATAACCTTCGGCAACAGGCACCAAACCACGATCCCCGGTTTACGGGCCACTAACAAAACACCCATCCAAAAGGCCAAAGGTATCAGCAACGAGGCGATACCGACCGTGACGGGAAGCGGTTCCGTAAAAAAGAACACACAGTTTGGGATGATAAATAACAGGGCAAATAAGAAATATAAATGCTCCTGTGAAGATATCCAGCGTATTAACTTTGTAAAATACTTCATTCAATAAAACTTTGCCAACTCTCAATCATTACTCTTCTCAACTAATACCCAGAACCTAAAATTCCGGTAATTGGCAAAGATAGGCGTTATTAAACACATACAAAGCGTATTATACACAAAAAATGTTATTCACAGTCATTACTTCTCCTTCATCCGTCGCCAATACTCCTTGACAGAGTTTTTCACTTCCCTATGTAACAGCAAGATACCAATTAAGTTCGGGAGAGTCATCAAAGCCACGGTGATACCGGATAATGTCAATACTACCACACAATAAAATTATATTTATCTCCTATATTTTCTGGAGGATAGCGATAAACTCATCATTCGTAATGTCTAGCTCCGGCTCTTTGTAATTGACATAATCCTCAAAATAGTCGCTGGCGATATCGGCTACGATCTCCCCTCCGTCCAAGCCATACGAGGAAACTAGTTTCTCCACCCGGTTACGTATCTGGCGAATCACCTGTAAACGATCCTCATAACGATCTGGCTTCTCCTGATCAGTGACGTGCTCATTCCGGGCGATCAAGTAAACTACCGTATAAAATTTCTCCATGCTCCCGAAAACAGGGACAAACAAGGATTTCTTCTCCTCGGACAGATCTGCCAAAAACTGTTGTATCTTTGTCATAACTCTTACTCTTTTACCTAATAAAAAAAACAATATACTTTTTGTTCTAAAACAATATACTTTCGTGTGTAAAAAGTATATTGTTTCGACAACAAAAGTATATTGTTCTTCTCGAGTCTTTTAAATGATTGAATTCTTCTTCGTAAAATCCAAAATCTCATCAATATAGCCAAAAGCCAATCCTGTTACCGTATCTGCGCAGCCGTAATAGATAGCGATACGTTTCGTCTCCGGATCATGCAAGGCGGCACAAGGAAAGACTACGTTCGGAACGTCTCCCATGCACTCGTAATCCTTTTGCGGGGATAACAAATAAGGTCCAGAACGGAATTTCACTTTCCAAGGTTGCTCCAAATCCAAGATAGCGGAACCGAAGCTATACACATACCCGTTGCAAGAACGAAGCACGCCGTGGTAAATCAATAACCAGCCCTCGGAAGTCTCGATAGGGATAGGGCCCGCACCGATCTTCGTACACTGCCAAGCGCTATCCTCGAACGCAGCCGGAGACATCACGTGGCGATGTTTACCCCAGAAACACATATCCGGAGACTCGCTATAGAATATATCGCCGAACGGAGTATGACCGTTGTCGCTCGGACGGCTTAACATGGCGAAGTTTCCGTTAATCTTACGAGGGAACATCACGCCATTACGGTTGAAAGGCAGATAAGCGTTCTCCAGCTGATGGAAGGTCTCGAAATCGAACGTGTAAGCCACGCCGATCGTCGGGCCATGATAACCGTTACACCAAGTCACATAATAACGATCCTCGATAAAACATACACGGGGGTCGTAGGCGTAAACAAACTCGCCGATCTCCTTGTCGTCGCACTCAAACTCGAGTTTTGTCTCGGAGATACTCCAATGAATGGCATCTGCGCTAAAACCTACGTGCAAACGCATCCGGCGATTCGTATCGTCGCAACGGAACACACCGGCATAACCACCTTTGAAAGGGACAACAGCACTGTTGAACACGCTGTTCGATGTCGGAAGGATATCACGAGGAATCACCGGGTTCTTCGAATATCTCCACACTACTTCTTTGCTACCCTCGGGACGATCTTCCCAAGGCATATTAGGCAGCGGAGCGCCTACGATTTTCAAATTATCCATAACTAATCCTATTAAAATATTACTGTACTAACTTATTACCTTTATCGTCATACGTGAACGGTACGAAATAGGCTACCAAGAATGAAGGGATCATCGCCAGCAAGGTCACGATAAAGAAATACTTATAACCTAGCCAGTCGCTCACGAAACCGCTCATCATTCCCGGAAGCATTACGCCAAGGTTCATGATACCTGAAGCGAACGCATAATGCGCCATCTGATGCTTGCCCGGAGCTACCTGTTGCATCATAAACAGCATCAAGCCCACGAAACCGAATCCATAGCCAAAATACTCGAATACGATGGCGGAAGCGATAATGAGACCATTATCAGGCTGGAAACACGCCAAGAACGTGTATACCAAAAACGGTATATTGAAACAACAACAAAGCGTAAACAATACCTTTCGCAATCCCTTGGCCGAGATATAATATCCACCAAGCAAAGAACCCAGCACGAACGCCGCCGCCCCAAACGTACCATAATACAAACCAATTTCTTGCTCCGTTAGTCCTAATCCTTGATCAGCTATCGGAGCTTTCAAGAACAAAGGTACGATCTTTATCACGAAACCCTCGGCAAAACGATACAATATGATGAAACAGATATACCACACGATATACTTCTTCGTGAAGAACTCCTTGAAGACCAGCCATAACTCAGCCATACTTTCCTTCAACGAATGTTCTCTGGTAGCGGCTTTCCCACCCGAAGGCAACATCTTCATATGATAAAAACCAAGCAGGATCATGATCGTACCGCAAAGCAGCATAACGATCATCCAAGCGTATATCACGGCCTCTTTCTCCAATCCTATCCCGGTAAAATATTGCATCATATAACCCGCCAGATAAACCAGACCACCCGTGGCTACGATCTTCGCCAAATTGTAAAACGCACCTTGCCAACCGATATATTTGGCTTGATCCTCCGGCGAGAGCTCTTTCATATAAACGCCATCCGTTGCCACGTCATGCGTAGCCCCGCTAAGCGCTATAATACCTAATAATGCGATAGATAGAGCAAAGAAACTCGGCAAGTTTAACGCCAAGGCCACTAAACCGAATAAGCAACCGGATAACAACTGGGTCAATACGACAAAGAATTTCTTAGTACGATACATTTCCAAAAACGGGCTCCATAAAGGCTTTAAGGTCCAAGGTAACATGATAACCGAGGTCCATAACGCAATCTGGGCATCCGATATATCCAATCCCTTAAACATGAGTACGGTAACCATGTTCAGCACTACAAAAAGGCAATCCCATAGCAAAATAGACACTAGGGACCCAAGTCACAGGGTTTCGACGTTTAGTAGCATTCGTGTTTTTCTCTTCCATGCTTTATTTAGAATTTAGGTGTACAAATATAATTAATAATCCGGATATATCTTTAATCGATCGGACAAATAGAGGAGATCATCCCGAAGGTAGCGTTATCATTCAAATCCCAGACCATCTTTCCGGCTCCGTTTATCTCGATCAACTGCGGGTAATGTCCTTTCGCAGCCTCTCCGTCATGGCCTTGCCAGTTACAGATATACAAACCACCGTCCCGTTTAGGGAGCAACTGGGCAACAAAGAAAAGCTGGGCTCCCTCGATATCGTTCGCATTCACCTTGCGAACGATATCTCCGGTCTCGAAATTCAGCTCTATGAAGCAATGGGCATCACCGCAAGCGACCAGATAATTACCGTTATCCAACGCAGCCACGCTAAACGGGTTACCGTCTACTTTCACGCTTTTCAGCAATTGACCGGACGGGGATATTTCCCGGATCTCGGAGGTAGCGAACAAGGGCACTAGATAATTGCCCCGCTTATTCTTGTTTACTTGACGGAATTGTGCATGGGGTTGCTCAATTCGGGTATCGAAATCTGTTTTCGACAGGATCTCTCCTTTTGCGTTCACTTCCATGATCGTAGCCGGGTTTCCACACCACGCCAATAAATAATTACCGTTGGAAAGTACACGGGCTGTCTGCATCTCACACCCTTCCGGAGCGGAGATATTCCAGACCTCCTCATGATCCCGGGTGATTAGCTTTGCCCCTTTCGAATAGGAAAAAAGGATATTCCGATCGGGAGTAACAGCTACGGAATTACATTCCCATCCTTTTTCCAAGGGATGCTCCCATTCAATTTCTTTCGTGTTCTTGTTTACGATGGCGATCTTGTCCCAGCCGGAACCGCCTAATAAAAGATGATGCGACGCCTCATGACATGCGGAACATACGAGTAGCAGGCATGCGGATAATATAAAAGTATAGATTTTCATGGTATATAATAATGTACTAATTAGATAATATGCCAATTATAGCAGGATGGACACATGGGATCCACCCTGCAAAAAAAGATCATGTGTGTTGTATTCGCATTGGCATATTGACACATTTAGCGAAACGACACATTGGTTCATTCTTCTTTATTTCGCTAAGTCACGGAACAACTCATATCCCTGATTAGGCGTGATACCTTGATGCACGACCGCATGAACCGCCTGGATCATGGCGACAGGAGAAGTACTCTGGAATACATTACGTCCCATATCCACGCCAGCCGCACCGTCGTTAATCGCATTATAACATAATTCCAACGCCTCTTTCTCCGGTAATTTCTTACCACCGGCGATTACCACGGGAACCGGGCAAGCGGCGGCTACCTTCTCGAAGCCCTCACAATAGTAGGTCTTCACGATATTAGCGCCATTCTCCGCACAGATACGGGAAGCCAGACCGAAATAACGAGCGTCTCGAGCCATTTGCTTACCAACGGCGGTAACACCCATTACCGGGATATTGTAACGGCTAGCCTTATCGACCGCCTTATATAAGTTAGCCACAGTCTTAGCCTCATGCGCCTCGTCGCCGATAGCCAACATAACCGCCATGGCGGAGACGTTCATACGGATAGCGTCCTCTATATCGATCAATACATTATCATTCAAATCCGTAAGGATAGACGTTCCAGCGTCCGAACGAAGACAAATCGGTTTCGTCGTATTCGCAGGGATCGTAGATTGCAGGATACCACGGGTACACATCAAGCAATCCGCATATTCAATCAAAGGAACGATATTCAAGTCGATACGCTCCAGACCGGAAGTCGGCCCCATGATGAAACCATGGTCAAAAGCAAGCATAACCGCCTTGCCTGTCTTCGGGTTGAAGATACGGGATAAACGGTCTTTCATACCCCAAGGTAAGTTCTCGGCTCCCTTCACATGGAAACTCTGGTTCTCACAATTGATGCCTAAACCGAAGTCCGCACCTTCTCTTAAATCATCTAAATCTGCCATATTTATTATTCGTTATATTATTATATTTTTTATAGAGACGGGGCACGCCCCGTCTCACGCTGTGTATTATTTTATAGCGCCTCAGCAAAAGAAGCGAACATACAGCTCCAAGAAGTAGCCCCGCTATCAGCGAAACCAATCGAACGCTCGCCATAGTTACGGGCACGGCCAAAGTTAGCTTTCATCGGTACCGTAGCCTCCGCTCCATCAAGCGCCGCTTTAGCGCCGGCATTCAAGACCACCTTGATATCATCCGACGTACAAGCCTGCATAGCCTCCACCGCCGGGATCAAGGCATCCATCATCGTCTTGTCGCCTCGTTTCGCTTGGGTTTGTTGTTGCACATTCGCCAAGCCACCGGCGAACATAGCTTTCACGCCTGCGGCATCCAACTCGGTTCCCTCTGCATGATCGCTCATGCCCAAGAAGAAAGCGCCGAGCAAGGTACTTGTCGATCCGCTCACTTCCATCATCACGTCCATACCCATATCACCAAGCATTTGCTTGAACTCCGTTCCAGACTGAGCGCTTTTATTCACGGCAGTCATAGCGGCAACGATAGCGGTACCATGATCTCCATCCCCGATTACGGCATCCAATTTAGAAAATTCCTCCTCACGTGCCTTGATCTGTTTCAGCGCATTGTCTAACATGGCCTTGAAGGCCTCGATAGTAAGTTGTTTCATGTATATTATTTATTTACCTAGGGTTGTCCAATAAGGTGCGTCCGCACGTTTGTTATTCAAATAATCGATATGATCCTCATCCAAGATCGCCATGATCATCTGGAATCCGGCTTGCTCCTGTACGGTCAAGATCTCTTGGATACGGCTTACCACCACCTGCAAGCCACGAGCCTCTAATTCCTTATAAGCCTTGCGGAAGATGATATTCAATTCCATATGGGTAGTAGCGCCTACGCCGTTAATGATCAATAACATCTTATCACCGGCTTTTGGCTGTAACTGCTGGCAAAGTAGGTCTACCATCTCCGCTGCCGTATCATCGGCGGATACCAGCGGTTTCTGTCCACCACCGCCTTCGCCGTGCTGTCCCATACCGATCTCCATGATTCCATCGGGAAGATTCGTGATCGTACCTCCGTTCTGGGGATGCGTACAAGAACGCATAGCGACAGCTAAGGTAGCCACGTTCTTATTATAGCGTTCACCCATCTCAATCAACTCGTCTAAAGACTTCCCTTCCTCGGCGGCGGCACCTAATATCTTATACAAAGGAACACAACCGGCCAAGCCACGGCGATCATCTACATTCGCCCCTATACCTGCGCTGATATCATCATGCGTAAGTAATTTCTTCACCTTGATACCCTTACGAGCAGCCAACTGGCAAGCCATATTAGCGCTCATCACGTCGCCGGAATGGTTCAATACGACCAGCAAGATCCCGGCCTCACGATCCATCAATTGCAGTGCCTGAAACAAACGTTGGGCACCCGGAGCGGCGAATACGTCACCCACGACGGAGCAATCCAACATGCCCTCTCCTACGAAACCGCTCAAGGCAGGCTCATGACCGGAACCGCCTAAGGTAACGATCGCTACCTTATCATTGCCTTTCGGGTTAGCACGTACGACGATATTCTCAGCCGCCAACTTTACCTGATTCGGATACGCTAATACATAGCCTTCCAATAACTCAGCCGTAATATTCTCAGGATCATTTATAAATTTTGTCTTTATGTCTGACATGGTATATTCCTCCTTTAGATTTAAGTATTTTGATTTACGAATTATTTTAGTTCCATGATTTCGATGGCGATACCTTCTTCTTCGATGAAAGCGATCGTCAGGTGTTCGTCGCATACGGCCGGGCCGAAGATCACCTTCTTGCCTTCCAACTCTTTTTCCAAACAAGGAACCGTATAAGCGATATGGCCATTGGTCTGTACCAACTCCGGTAGGCAGCTGCCTTTCTCGAATTTCAAGAACTCGATCCGGTTCGGACTCTTGCTGTAATCCGTCAACCATACACTCAGGCCTTCGTTATAAACCGCCCCTTCTTTACTTTCCGTAGTGACAATTCCTACGTGATTAAATGTTCTCATGATCTATTCAATTTATAGTTAGACAATTATATTATTAAAATTCGTTCTCTTCCGATAGGATATAAAGCCAGCTCCCAATACTAGGATGATCGACAGATAAAGATAAATAAATATCCCGTTCACGTTGTCATTCTGGCCATAAGAGTGCATGCCACTCAAGAAATAATTCACGCCGAAGAAGGTCATCAACACCGAATAGAAGGCCAAGATAGACGTGAAATTAAACAGCCACAGGTTATTGCATTTCGGTATCAAGCGAAGATGCGTCACGATCGCATATATCACCATCGTAATCAATGCCCACGTCTCCTTCGGGTCCCAGCCCCAATAACGTCCCCACGACTCATTCGCCCAGACCGCTCCCAAGAAAGTACCGATCGTCATCAGGGCCAATCCGATCCAAAGTGACATCTCGTTCACGATACTCAATTCTCGTACCCGTTCTTTGAGCATCACGCTGTTCTTCTCCCCGCTTACGCTCATCATCACCAGATTCGTCAAGCCGATCAGACAGCTAATACCGAAGAAACCGTAAGCTCCCACGATAACCGCCACATGGAACATCAGCCACGGCGATTTCAGGACCGGAACCAGCGGATTGATCTGCGGGTCCATCCAACTCAAGCCGGACACGAACAAGATGATCCCCCCGAATAAAGTAGCCAACGCAAACGTAAGCGTACTCTTGCGTACGAACAACAACCCGGCGAACACCGTAGCCCAAGCCACATAAATCATCGTCTCGTACGAATTGCTCCAAGGGGCGTAACCTGCGATATACCACCGCATTCCCATCCCATACATATGGAAAACGAATACGGCCAAAATGCCCAGACTCAATAACCAAGTCATATAGGTAACCCATTTTTCCTTCTTGAATAAGGCCACGAAAGCGAAGACCAGCAACAAGCCTCCCAAAATCAAGTACCCTTTCTTACATTGCCGGAATACATCCATTTGATTATATTTAATCTCGGCCTGTATTTTCTCAGGGCGAATGTCTACCGTCTTATTCTTGGCTTGCTGATACGTATGGATCATTCCGATTACCTCGTCCGCTTTTTCTCCCAATCACCACTCTTCAATCCTTCCTGTACCTCCGATAAATACCAGCCCATAATGTGGGTAACGAACATGGAGTCCTTTCCGGAAAACGCCGATAAATCATCGCCCGGCGCATACCATTTGTGATCCGGGTCGTCCTCTTTCGGGAAAAGGTTTAACATCTGGTAATTGATCAATTGATGGAAGATATTTACCTGCTCATCCAGCTTGATCAAGTCTTTATCGAAGCGGGTACGCTCCGCTGGCATTTTATTGTAGGCCTCTTCCAGCTTCTCTTGCAATTTATAGCGTCCGTTACTATCGAATACCTCTATATAGGCGCAATCCTTATCCGTAAGGTCGTAATAATTAGCCAGCTCACTATTAGACAAGGCGATAAACGGCACCCGGACCCACATATCCGGCATAGCCAAGACACTCAACAAGAACTGATCAGAGTTCAAGGAACCGAACTGATCCGATTTATGCAACTTTCGCAGTACCTCGGAAGAAAATGTATTGATCGGCAACATACGTCCGCTTACCGATTGGATCGGCAACGCACCGAACTTAGCGGCGTGTTCCGGACTTATCGCATATTTCTGTATGGCCTCCTTCATCTCGGGAGCGGCTGCACCTTGCGCCCGCAAGCCCCCTACGGAAAGAAGAATCGCTACTAACAGGGTCGTTTTACGAGCGCCCGATCTTAAATCTTTCAACTGTCGGCTTAATTTCATGAAACGGGAGTTTTTACCTACCAAGCAAAGTATAAAGCCGATCACTAAAATCACGTAGCCGGTATACGTAATATTCCTTCCGGCCACATCTCGGTTCACGGAAAGTACCGTTCCTTGCTCATCCGGGTCATAGGAGGCTTGGAAGAAGCGATAGCCTTTCACGTCTAATACATTATTCATATATACCCGGGCATGGCGAGTCTGTCCATCTACATGTACCAGCAACTCACTCTCATAAGCAGAGGGACTGGCAGAGCCGGGATAGCGGGTTAAGGTAAATTTCACGAGTTCTACGCTAAAAGGAAGCGTATGATAGAGAGTCTGGTCCGAGGTACGGATCATGATACGATCGCTAGCCTCTCCCTCACGCAGGTGAAGGATTCCTTCCTCGCCGAAAAGGTGGGAAATAAGGGCACCCAGAAGGATGACAATAAAGGCGGCATGGGTGACCATCAATCCCCATCTACGCCGCTTAAGTAACTGGTGCTTGATAACGATAGCCACGAAATTGGCTACCAATAAGAATTGGAGTAAGAAAAATACAGGAGAATAGTAAATCATCGCTTTAGCGGCGGCAGTACCATGATACTTCTCAATAAAAGTAGCGATAGCCAAGCCAAAGGCGTAGATCAATAGAAGGACGATAGTCGTCACAGAAGAAGAGATAAATCTTTCTAGAGTTTTCATTTGCTCATTTATTAATAACACTGATGCGACAAATGTACGCAGATTAATCATTTTTGAAAGAATCGGCGATTAATTTGCCGCATCCATGTTATCTATCTATAAATAGACCTTGTCTATTAGTCCTCAATAATTACCCGGAAGCCTACGTTGAATACACGTTGGTACGGATAATATCCTTTACGGGTATAAGCCGTCGAGAATTTCGGTCGCTCGATATAAGAACCGCCACGAACCACCTTATACTCGGAAACCTCTTTCGATTTCTCGTTGTAAGGATAAGGCAAGTAATCTGAACGAGTCCATTCCGCCACGTTACCGTGCATGCAATACAAACCGAACGGATTCGCTTCATATTGCTTACCACCCACCTGAACCAAATTGCCATCATCCACGCCTTCCTCTTTCGGTAAGTAAGTATAGTACTTGTACCAATAAGAAGTCTTAGGCATCGGTTGCGGGTCGATACCGCTTACGGCAAGCAGGAGCGTGGTTACGTCGGCTAGGTTATCCTTTTTACCGAAGTCCGCATTCATATCGCCATACCAGAAATCTTGATCGCTACCGGCACGACAAGCCCATTCCCATTGCGCCTCGGTCGGAAGCGTGATGTTCAAGCCTGTTTTCTCACTCAGCTTCTTACAATAATCCATCGCATCATTGTAACTTACACGGATTACCGGTTGCTCTGGCTTATTAGCGGGATATCCTTGAACCACGTGATCCTTCCATTGCTGATCCACGAAACGGCTGTCGTGATCCGGGAAAATCACGTTGAATTGCTGGTTCGTAACCTCCAACTCACCCATCCAGAAAGCTTTGTCAATCTTCACTTTCGCCGTCGGACGAGTATCGGATTGCCCACGATAGCTACCCATCACGAATTGTCCGGCCGGAACGCGAACAAATGTCATCTTGATACCCGGAGCCAACTCGATCTCCTTACGGGTTTCCTTCTCGTCGGCCAACATAGCCTTGATCCGGTCCGCATCGAATGGCCAACCTTTCACCTTCAACTCTTTTTCCTTGACAGGAGCCAATTTCTCCGGCATCTCCGGTTTGATCTCACCTTTACCCTTCAAGTAAGCGGCATAATCGGAGATCTCTTTCTTCCAATCCACGCCTGCGCCATTCGCATACTTATCCGTCAACTCTTTACGGCGCTTGATCTGGTCGAAGCCTTGATACGGGATGATATCCTTCGAAAGCACATTTGCGTTGAAATAACCCTTATCCGGAGCGTTGTAATCAATCCAGTTATAAAGGGTTTTCCACTCTTTATCCGTCAGTTGCACGTTAAAGTGCCCTTTCTTCAACATACGAACCAGTTCACTCGTGTTCGGATGATATTCATACGGTTGAAGAACCACCATATCACCCTCGCCACCTTGACGGTGTACATACGGATGCAGATTCAAGTAAGAAGTGCCATAACCTAATTTATCCTTCTTGCCCCCACGCAAGTCGAAAGCCTTACCCTCACCATTATGGCAAGCGATACAGGCACGATCCAAGATCGGTTGGATCTCCAGATCGAACGTGAACGAACGGGTCCCCCCTTCCGGCGGAGTCAACGCATGCGGGGCTTTCTGCGAAGCGATCACACGTTTCGGGATCGCGATCTGGTTCTGGTCTTCATGACAACCGATACAGGAAACCACTTCGCCCGGCTGACCGGTCACCCAGCTTCGCATCCACTGGATAGCCACTCCGTCTTTGTCTAACGGCTGGATAGAGATCGGCGTATTCGCCGGGATCTTGAAGATAGCGGAGCCATCCTCTTCTACCGGTACCGTACCCAACATACGCTTGATATCCCAACCGGACTGGATTCCATGCCAGTTATGATCGGAGGTAGTCTTCACGTAAGCATACTCATAAGCGTGCAGACGAAGAGACTTAACCGTACCCCGGGGAATGCCTCTCAAACCCTCTCCCTCGTAAATATCCTGAATAAAGACCGTAGCCTCTTTGTCATTCAATTTCACACGGTCCGGAATAGCCGGAGGAGTCTGTGTCTTACGTACGGCAACCGGACTGATATAGCCCTCACCCTCTACCTTACGCAAACAAGTCACGTTATCGAATACGTCCACCAAATAGATACCCCATAAATCCTGTGGATCTAATTTAGCGGCCACCAAGAAATATTTATCATTCAGCGGAGTCGGTTTGATAAACTGCGGCCATACGCCATTTACCAACTCATCCTTAATCTCCTCCACGATCGGCCGGTTACGATACGGGATCTCCTGTACCATACCAGCGGCGCCTTTACGGGCTTTCGCCGGATCGAACACGATCAAACGACCGGAACGGGCAATACCATGGTGACCGGAGATAATTCCCACGAAAGCGGAACCGTGGCCCGGCAACGGCTGAATATCGAACGTACTGTTCGGGAACATCGATCCGCTACCATACAGCGCTTTCTGCTCCGTACCATCCGGATTCATGTTCATCACGATACGGGAATAATAGTGCGTCAAGTCCGTGTACTCCCAACGGGTATACATCACACGACCGTTATTCATCACTACCGGGTTCCAGTTCGCGTCTTGATCGAAAGTCAGACGGCGCAAGTTCTTCGTATCCGGCGTATAAAGTACCATATTACCGACAGGGTCATCACCGCTTACACAAGGCACGCCTTGATAACCGATATTCGAGTTGGCGATGATACGTCCGTCAGGTAAGTAGGTTCCATCATAAAACTCCAGATCCGGCTCCTCGTTATGTATTAATTGCTTAAAGCCCGAGCCATCCAATTTCACCTCGAATACGTTCCAACGCTTATCGGGCATCGTCTGGGTAAACATAGCACGATCGCCATCCCAATGCATCCGCAAGTCGGCGACAGAGGAACCGTTTTCCGGTTTATAGATCGACCGTACCTGTACATCCTCCCCGCGTAAATTACTCAACTCCACGATATCGGCGTCGAAGCCCATACGGCGGGCGGACTCTTGGTTACTCCAGTTATTACCCTGCGTACCCAAATCCGGAGCCATTGCCTTATGAGCGTTTACACCTAATTTAAAGCGGGCAGCCAAGACTTTATCACCGTCCAAGAACGGGTTCGCCAGCAAGATCGTACGTTTATTCGCGATCGCTTTCTCGGCATTAACCAAAGCGGCCTCATCACCACTATAAATGCCATCGAAACCTTTCTTTACCTGCTGTTCCAACTCATCCAAAACTGGTTGATACTTAGTGGCATCGAAACCTTTCAACTTTTTCATATCGTTGAAAGCCAAACGAATCGCCTCCATATTCAACCAACTCAAGTCGCTCTGTAAATTACAGATACGTTGAGTTTTCTCATAAAGTTTCAAATACTCACGGATCTGAGTATCAATATCTTTTTCCGTCTCGATCTGCTTAACAGCGTTCTTTACATACGCAGCGTCTTTCAGACGAGAAGCCAGATTCAAGACAATATCACGCTCGGCGGAAGCGTCACTGGCAGTCAACCAGTTCTCCAACCCATCGATATTAGCGTTTAAGGCCCCCAATTCCTTCGGATAAGCGGCTAGCAAACGTGCGGCCTCCTCCTTCGGGAAAACATTCATGATACGGAAGAATACACTACCTACCGTCGACTGATCGGCCAAACCCACCTCAGCCTCGAAGCGTACATATTCCTTATTGATATTGTACACCATCACGCCATTGGCATGGCATAATACACTATGATCGTATTTCTTACCGCCGATCAACAAAGGATTCCCGTATAAATCCGTATTCTTGCGGATACTGCCCGAGCCAGAAACCCAATAATCAGGATCTAACTCATCCAACCAAACCGAACTACCGTCCGCCTTGATTAAACGGGCATTCGCCCATGTACCCCAATCCCAATCCGTACCATCCGGTCCGGCGGCCGTAACAAGCACCAACTGATCCAGCCCCGTCAAATCGGCGGACATCGGGACAGCCTTCTGCTTCGCCTTGATCCAAGCCGACATGATCGGCATGTTCGCCTTCACCAAAGAGGCACGAAGCTCAGACTTTTGTTTTACTGAGGCGTCAATCCAGTTATCCACCTTCTTTTGCTTCGGACCTGCCGAAACAAGAAGAGAGGTCGACAACAAGAGTGATACCATACCATTATATAGTATTTATTCATGTATTAAATTTAAATTTAGAAGGTTGTTTATTGAAACCCTAAGGATCACGATCGGCAACCCTTAGGATTACGAAGCATAACCCTATAGGTTTTTATAAAGCGGCCTTCTGGTTCGTGAAACGTAAGCCAGCGTTGTCGTGATAGCATGCCCACTCATCTACGATAGCGCCTTCCGGACCTGCCATCATAAAGTGGAATGTCTCCAATTTCTTCAGACGTAATACGTCGCCGACCTTCTGAACCACGAAATTCTTGCTCTTGATCGGTCCGTGTCCAGCAGGGATAGCCGGTGCGTTCGGAGTCTCGTCACCTACCTCAGAGAAGTTGTATACCCAACCCTTCTCTACCATCCAAGACTCATGTTTAGCCGGGAAGTCAGTCTTTACGTGAGCATGTTCCGGAATCATCTGGCCCGGCAACAAATAGATAGCGTGAGCGAAATACTTATACTCCGGATCGTTGATCCAGAAAATACCACCCATACCTACATTTTCGAAATCGCCCAAGCCAAAGTCTGTCACCCACATATCTTTAGCCATCAGTTCCGTGAAAGGAACATCGTAGAAAGCAAACATATCTTTCATCGCTTCCATAGCGACATCTTGTTGAAACTTGCCGTCTTTATAAAAATCGGCGTTCGTGTACTTCTTTGAATAAGCCATTGTTTTATTTTTTTGATTGTTAGTATTACATGCGTTCGTGCATTCTTTGCGGCAAGTTCCTTCCGGACAATTGCCCTCCCCGTTAGCGGCGCAACAAGTAGCGTCTGTTGTTGTCTTTCCCGTACATGCGACCATAGATGCCAACGCCAATCCCATAGCCGCCATTTTCATGTTCAAACCTTTTCTCATTTGTTTTTGTGTATATTTGTTAGTACTATTTGTTTCAACGTATCGCTATTCCCTCGATCTCGATCAATAACTCATCCCGGCAAACGTCGGCCCACATATAAGAGATCGGGATATTTAATCCGTAGGTATTCATCAAACGCTCAGCCTCCTTATAGTCGGATTTATTCTTCAAGTAGACTCGTAACTTAACCAATTTAGCGTCAGCGATCAGTTCCGCTATATTTTCCATCGTGATCCGTAGCTGACGTTCCAGACCTACTCCCGTCAAGCTCTCCTCACCACGGATAGCGGCTGTACCGGAAATATAAATCAATTTACGATCCTGAAAAGTCATGCTCTTGGCACGCTCGAACTTAGGGGTCGTCTTCTTTTGTCGGGCAACTTCCAGTACTTGTTCCGAATACGCATGGGCAGCCACCTGCAATTTATTATCGATCGGCGTAGCGAAAGCGTCCGGCGTAGTAAATACGGCGGCATCCACATCGATCAAGATACCTCCCAGATTCGCCCCGATACCCGTAGCGGCAGGATAACCATTCGTCCATTCCGTTTTACTATAAAAATCAGACCGGGCGTTATTAAACGCTTGGTAATGCTGATCCTGACCGTCGAAAGCGGTTATACGCTCGATATAATTCCACTGGCGGATAATGCTATTCAACGGAAAACCCTCCCGACGAAGCACATCCCCCAATAACCGGAAAGCTTCCACCGACTGAGGCTCGATACCAAAATGGAGTACATCCCCTTGAAAACCGCCGGCGAAAAGGAAACGCCCCGAGGCATTCTCCAACAAGACATAAGGAACACCTTGATAATGACGGAAAGTAATCCGATCCTGCGCATCGGGCACATAGCTATGTACCTCCATCAGCAAAGGAGCGTTCAATGGCGGTTGGGAGACATAGCTCAAGGCCGGCTCGCAATCCCCATAATACCGACGGATCTTCTCCCGCAGCAAAACCCGGCGTGCCACGTATTCCTCATTCGTACCCGGAGTACCGAAAAAGGCCAGTCTCATGATCACCTCGTTTTGAGGCAATTGAGACAATAGATCGTCCACCATAACGGCGAACTCGGCCCGCTTGGTGCTTAATATCGTATAATGTATCTTCTCACAATAATTCATATCCTTTTATTTTACAGGGAGTTTACATATTCCGTTAACGCCTCGATATCTTTCTTGGAAACCTTTTTATCGATGCCATGCTTATGGACCTCGAACACCTCTTCCATGGTAGCCGCACGCCCATCAAACAGATAAGGAGCCGTACGCCAGACCTCGATCAAAGTAGGCGTATCCCACCCTTTCTCAAATTCTATATCCTCGCCGATACGGTGCATCTTCATATCCGTATAATAAGGACCGCTATGACACTCGCCACATTTCAGTTTCTCAAACACCTTTCTTCCCTCTTTCGCCTTATCCGATAATTCCCCATTTACTAAATACGGGCTAGGCACCGGACGCAAGGATTTCATATAAGCGTCCACACATTTCGCCATTTCCTCTTCTGGCTCAAAAAACTGAATGAACTTAAAACCGGCACGTACCGCATATTCTGCGCTCTCACGAACACCCGAGATCATGCTTGGGGGAGTCACATGCGAATACAACATGCTCTTACAATTCTTCGAGTTACCAACTCCATCATTCATCAAGTCCCAGTTCATCCCGTCCGTACGGGCATCCCCCGGATGGCAACCGTTACAACTCTGCCAGCCTTGATAGCAATGATTTGCGTCGTTAAAGTATTTCTCGCCCTTGTTCTCCGGCGTTTCCGTACGCCCCGGATTCATGTCGGTAGCCGTCACCTCCAATGTATTTATATCGACGGTATTCAAGATATCGGCGAAATAAGTAGGGATTATCAACTTATCTCCCGAAAATATAAAATTTCGGGGACCGTTTCCTTGTAAGGTAACTCGCTCACGAAGTCCATACAAGAAATTCAAGTCGTAATCCAGACGGCTCTTATCCTTATAAGACTCAAACTTCGCCAACATCGCCGGATGATCGATCACGCTCACCTCATGCGTTCCGCTATGCGTGATAAAGATATGCTTGTCATCGCAAGCGATACTCCAGATACCGGCAGCGCCACGATCCGGCTCGTCCACCAATACCGCCCCAACGAATTCCTGCTTCGCCACATCGATCACGCTGAAAGCGCTCGTGTTCATCCAACCTTGTTGAAGTTGGGAAGTAGGCACCGTGAATCGTCCCAAGTTATGAGACACGTATATATATTTCCCGTCCGGCGTGATACACATCCCCCGTAAGGCATTGCTACCATTCGCCAATTGGATATCTTTCACTTTCGTAAACCCCTCCATCTCGATTACTGATACGCAAGCGGCCACCACATCCACGTCCGCCCGTTGTGCGGGCAGGAAATTCGTAACAAACATATACTTGCCATCCTTGCTGAATACCGCCGATTTAGGCTCACGCAACACTTTCACGCTCCGGACTACCTTACGCATCACCGGATCTATCTCGACCACCGAATTATCGAACTGATTACATACATATATATGTTTCTTATCCGGCCCGAACATCGGATGACAGGCTCCCGATCCCGTCGGTATAGCCGCTTCCACCCTACCCGATTCCAAGGAAAGCACTTGTAAACGGCCGGTCTTCTCGAAGGTCGTCACATACACCTTATCCCCATCCGGAAGCAACCCGGTCGGGATCTCATCAAACGGAAACGAATGAAGTAAGCTCTTACCGTCCGCTGAAAAAATATCCAGATGTCTCGTTCCTTTCTGTGTCATTAATAGCTCCCCCTTTGCGTTCAATACGGCATCCGTAGTAAAGAAAGGTGGGTTGCCGGCTGAAGCGAGAGAAACGCAACAGCCGACAAGACAAGCCACCAATGAGTTTTTTATCAAGTATTTTCGTGTGTTCATGGTATATTTTGTATTCCTTATTTTCTAAATCCTAGTTCGTTCGAGATTACCCCGGCAACCTCCTTGATCGCCTTCACCGTATTTTTCACCACCTCTTTCGATAAGCGGTCTTTCGGGCCGGAGATCCAAATCGCTCCACAAGGATATCCCGTATAATTAAAGATCGGGGCGCCTACGCAGATCACGCCGCTCAGCTCCTCCTCATTATCCATGGCATATCCCAGCTTACCAACCTTCTCCAATTCCTCCAGATAGGCCTCACGAGAAGTGATCGTCCGGGAATTATACCGTGTAAACGTCATGTAGGACAGGTAACGATCTCGCACCGTCTTCGGCAAATAAGCCATAATCGCCTTTCCCGGAGCCGAACAATGCAAATCGAACGGCTTTCCCGGCGACAGGACGAAGCGGAACGTATGATGTCCTTGCGCTTGTTCGATAAAAATCCCTTTCTCATCTCCCAAGACACCAAAGCAAGCGGTCTCTTTCACTTGATCACGTAAATCACGCAAATGTGGCAAGACGGTCTCTAAGAGATTGTGTTCATTCAAGGATCTGAAACCAAGGGTCAATAATTTTCGGGAAAGTTTATAGCGTTTCGTGTCTTCACTAAAATTAAGATATTCCAGCCGCACCAATGTATTCAAAATACGGTAAGCCGTAGTCTGAGATATATCGAGCGCCGACTTAATATCTTGCAATGTTTCTCCCGCCGACCGCAAGGAAAGGTACTCAAGAACCGCTATGCCCTTCTCTAAATTAGGCACTTTGTAGCTCTCATCCACTTTTTCCATATTTGGCAGCGTGTTTTCCATATTTGAAATTGCATTTCAGATTTGAACCAAATATAGCAGTGATGAATTTAAACAAGACACGAAATATGTAAAAAGGTGTTAAGTATGTTGCAGAGCATATAAATCCTTAAAGGAAAATGATCAATTCTTTTTGATTTACAATGATTTTATCTCTTATATACATATTATTTACCTACTTTTCGCGGAATATCCTTGAAAGCACAAGGATATAAGTGCATTCATAAACGAGCAAGAATACAAACATGACAAGCGAAAGCAAAAAAGAAAAGTTAAATAAAAACGAGCTATTAGCTAATTATCAATATCTCATGGATACGATCTGGACTATCTATTTGGAAGACGGAAGCGTCGATATACTTAAATATTCAATGAATCCGGAATTAATTAATACAAAACAAGATTATACCAGCCTTGCCAACATTCTAAGAAACGACATCTATTCTCCAGACCGTAGTTTATGGGATGAAACGGTTTCGCTTGAAGCTTTCTTTAGAATGATAGCCGAAGGATGTTTTCATAAAACATTTGACTTACGTTTCTGCAACGATCACTTCGGTTTTGAATGGCACGAAACTTTTATCGATATTCTTGTTAACAACGAAGGTATCCCTGATAGAATCCTTTTATCTAGCCGTAATATCAACGATTTCAGAAAAGCGCAAATTATAGAAACCGCCGTAAGATCAGAATATGATTACGTAATCTATATTGAAGCTTCGAAAAATAGCTATGTCATGTATACCTCCGGCTCGGAGAGCTATAGTCCCCCTCCTATCGCCAGCTATGACTATGATGGAGTAGTCGCCTCATATAACCGGCAATATATGGCACCTGAGCTTCACGAAGAAATGACTGAGAAACTACAGATCGCTCATATAGAACCGATACTACGGAAACATGGAGAATATATCGTATATGGCACCATGATAGAGAATGGCGTAAACCGGGAAAAGAAAATGCGATTCAGCTATTACGACAGGGAAAAGAACATATGGTTAATGACTCGAACTGATATAACGGAAATCAAAGAAGAAAGAAAACAAAAAAAAACTGTTGCAGGAAGCTTTACAGAGCGCTAATGCCGCCAACCGTGCCAAAACTGATTTCCTATCCCGGATGAGCCATGACATCCGCACTCCTATCAACGCCATCGTCGGTATGACAGCGATAGCTGGCCTGCACATGGATGACCAGATGCGTATAGCTGATTGCTTAAAGAAAATAACCATTTCCTCCAAACTCTTATTAAATCTGATCAATGAGGTACTGGATATGTCTAAACTGGAAAGTGATAAGATCATGCTGACAGAAGAGGCATTCAAGATCAACGAGCTATTAGAGAGTTTATTCGTCATGGTGCAACCGGCCTTTGAAGCGAAAAAGCAAAAGTTTCAGATACATGTCACCAAGATAAAACACGAATGCCTTATAGGTGACGTGCAACGTATACAGCAAGCATTGTTGAACATGCTTACAAATGCGATCAAATATACTCCGGAAGACGGGCAAATACAACTAACGGTAGAAGAGAAACCTTCTGTCTATAACGGTTACGGCCAGTTTGAAATAACCGTAACGGATAACGGTATAGGAATGAAACCAGAATTTCTGGAAAAAGTATTCGAACCTTTCGAGCGGTCGGATGACAAGGCCATTCGCAATATCCAAGGGACTGGTCTCGGCATGGCTATCAGCCGCCATATCGCCCAGATAATGAACGGAGACATTCTTGTGGAAAGTGAATATGGAAAAGGCTCCAAATTCACCATGAGGTTTCATGTCAAACTGGGAAGTACGAATGAATACGACAATAATATATTGGTAGACCTACCAGTACTGGTAGTAGAATGACGATGAGGTATCCTGCGAGATCGCTTATGAAAACCTCCAAGAATTAGGGATGAAACCGGAATGGGTTCTTTCCGGTGAAAAGGCCGTACAAAAAGTAATCGACGGAGACACTTACTTTGCTATTATCATAGATTTAATGATGCCCGGCATGAACGGCATCGAAACCACCATAAAAATAAGGGAATACGTGGAACCAGATACTCCGATCATCATCATATCAGCATACGATTATTCCGGTTACGAATTTGAGGCAGTAAAAGCTGGCGTCAACGGCTTCATAAGCAAGCCTATCATGAAATCCAAGCTATTCCATTTAATGAAAAAATTTGCCTCAGACAAAAAGGAAGACGAGCAAGTCCTTATCACACCGACTCATATCATATCTTTTCCCGGCAAACGGATACTGGTCGTGGAAGACAATGATCTAAACCGCGAGATAGCGTATGAATTGCTGCAAGAAACCCATGCAGAAGTCGAGACAGCTTGCGACGGACAAGAAGCCGTTGATAAAGTCGCCGCTTCACCCGAAGGTTATTACGATTTTATAATCATGGATATACAGATGCCTGTAATGGATGGACTCGAAGCGACAAGGCAAATTCGTCATCTCGACCGTCAAGATATCAAAGATATGCCCATTATAGCCATGTCTGCCAATGCTTTCGCCGAAGATGTACGGCTAAGTCTGGAAGCCGGCATGAACGAACATATCGCAAAACCGATCGAGATAGACAAATTATATGGAATTATGAGGAAATGGTTCCAGTAAAAAAAGCCGGAATCTCTTCCGGCCTTCTCCAAACTCAATGAATAACCTTTTTACTTCTTGCAATCGCAAGTTGAATATGCTACCAACATCCAAACCAATTTTTCTTGTTCCTTCAGATAGTCACTCATCAACGCTACCGTAGCCTCATCGCCCGCCTCCGATGCCAAGGAAAGAAGTTTACGCTCCTCACCAATCAGCAGGCCATAGGTATCGAGAATATGTTTCAATGCCTCGTCACCACAGGATACGCCTGATACCTCTTTTACACGGGCTACTTTCAGGTACTCGCTGAACTTGTTCTCCGGCTCGCCTCCCAACATCAGGATACGTTCCGCCAACTCGTCAACCTTCTCGGCAGCGTTGTTGTACATATCCTCGAATTTACCATGAAGAACGAAGAAACCGTGTCCCTTGATATTCCAGTGGAAACCACGAAGGTTCGTATAAAATACTTGGTAGTCCGCCAATAATTGTTTCAAGCTTGCTACTACGTTACTTACCGCTGATGCGTCTAAATGAAGATAATCTAATGTTTTCATACTGCTATTTTTTTAATTGTTATACTTTCCGTTTTCTTATACTGCAAAGATATGGTAAATATAAACAGCTGTCAAACAGATAATTCCTATATACATATAGATAGAATCTATATTTAAACGATCAACAGGAAGACATGCGATAGAACTTAGGTTTCTATTTACCCAATTTAAACTTATATCCTGCGGTAAGAGCCAAGGTATGGTAATTCGCCTCGATAGATCCTCCCTTATACTCTTTACCTAACGATACATCATAGCCAAAATTGATAAAGCATTGTTTTATTTCCACACCTACAGTGGAACTTATACCCCAATCAAAAGCACGAAGCCCTTCACAGGGATCATGGGTATAAAACTTAGCGGATTCTTCCGAAGCGACAGACCATCCCCCGAACATTCCTTTATCCAATACGCTTACGGCTATATAAGGGCCTACTCCGACATTCAAACGAATATCCTCAGCTAATTTGAACGATAAATTAGCCATAATCGGTAATTGCAAGAAATTTCGTGTCACCTTATTTGAGTAATCATACGCATATCCATACGGATCATAAGTAGGTCCCGGCACAGTCCACCAATAATGCCCATATCCATATCCGGGGAATTGGTCATTACTATATCCCCTTTGCGTATAATACAGACCGGACTTCAGAGAAAGAAATTCCGGCTTCAACTGATATTCCACTCCTACCCCAATCTTCCAACTCGGTTTCCAATCAACCATTGGACCCGCCTTCATCACTGTCATACCCGCTTCCGGAACTACCGACCACTGGGCTTGTACCGATACTACACCCAGCATTAACACCATCGCAAATACTACAACTCTTTTCATATACTTTTTATTTTGATAAAATAATCGAACGATATATATGAATAAGACATGAAACAATAAAAAACCCCTATTGGCACCAACAGAAAAAGGCCGGAATCACTTCCGACCTTCTCCAAACGCAATGAATCACCTTTTTTACTTCTTGCAATCGCAAGTTAAATATGCTACTAACATCCAAACCAACTTCTCTTGTTCTTTCAGATAATCACTCATCAAAGCGACCGTAGCCTCATCTCCCGCCCCGGATGCCAAGGAAAGAAGTTTACGCTCCTCACCGATCAAATGACCATACGTATCAAGAATATTCTTTAACGCCTCGTCACCGCAGGATACGCCTGATACCTCTTTTACACGGGCTACTTTCAAATACTCGCTGAACTTGTTCTCCGGCTCGCCTCCCAACATCAGGATACGTTCCGCCAACTCGTCAACCTTCTCGGCAGCGTTGTTGTACATATCCTCGAATTTACCGTGAAGAACGAAGAAACCGTGTCCCTTGATATTCCAGTGGAAACCACGAAGGTTCGTATAAAATACTTGGTAGTCCGCCAATAATTGTTTCAAGCTTGCTACTACGTTACTTACCGCTGATGCGTCTAAATGGATATAATCTAATGTTTTCATAATTGCTACTTTTTAATTTGTTATACTTTCTGTTTTTCTTATACCGCAAAGATACGGCAAGTATAAGTAGCTGTCAAACAGATAATTTTTATATCAAGATAGAGGAGATTTATTAAACTATTCCATACAATAAGTATGCAAATGACATGAATACATAAATAATTGGATACTAACATTTTAAAAAGACGATTATCATTTTCGAAAAACACGTACGTGTTTTTTTGAAAAGTCGTACATGTTTTTCGGGAAACTGAAGTGAACCCAGAAAGTTGGACGGTTAATAAATAGGATTAGTGGATTGAGTTCTAAATTGTATGGGGCTCAATCCTCCTAATCCCGTTTTAATTCTATAATTATTGTAATAGTATATATACTCATTTAGTTCGTGAACAAATTGTTCCATATTCTCAAACTCCCGCAAATATAGTAATTCAGATTTTAATAGTCCGAAGAAGTTCTCTATTACTGCATTATCCAAACAGTTTCCCTTTCTTGACATACTCTGTACTATTCCTTTTTTTCTGAGCATCTGTTGATATGTTGGATGCTGATAATGCCAACCTTGATCAGAGTGAATAATTAAGTCTACGTCATCAGGCAAGAGAGTAAAAGCCTTTTTTAACATATCCGTAACCATAGATAAATTGGGACTTTCAGTTATTGTAAAACTGATAATCTCTCGATTATACAAATCCATGATGGGAGATAAATACCTTTTTGAACCAAAAAGAGAGAACTCGCTGACATCTGTTACCCATTTCTGATTAAGAGCGGTCGTAGAGAAGTCACGTTCCAATATATTAGGAGCCACTTTACCAACTGTTCCTCTATAAGTATTATATTTCTTTCTTCTGACCATACATTTTAAGTCGCATTGGTTCATTAGTTTTAGAACCGTTTTGTGATTCAGGTTATATCCTCTTTGGTTTAGTCCCAGAGTGATACGCCTATATCCATACCTACCATGATTCTCATGAAATATTTGACATATCATTTTTTTCTCTTCTTGATATTTATCTGGAAGGGAAAATTTCTGAATGTAATAATGATATGTACTTTTAGCCATCCCGGAAGCTTTCAATAAAACAGAAAACTTAAATTCATGCCTTAATTCTTGGATGGCGGCAACCCTTTCTTGCTTTCTCGGGCAATGCGTTCCTGAACTAAGGCTCTCAATTTTTTTAGGTATGCGTTTTCTGCTTTAAGGAGTTCTATTTCCTTAAGTAAATCCTTATTATCTTTTGGTTTAGGATCTACAAACTCTTCTGGTTCTTTAAAAAGATCATTTTCTTTTGTTATCATATCTTCAGACCATAGTCGGCTACCTCCATGAAGACCGGATAAGCCTACATTCTTATACTTACGTTGCCACATTAATACGGTACTTGGGCTGGGGATACCATATTTTAAGGCAGCTTCTTGCAAAGATAAATGATTTTCAAATACATCTTGGAGTACTTTATACTTAAAATCAACAGGATAGTATCTATGTTGCATACGCAATCCCTCTTCTCCATAACGGGAGTATAAAGAAACCCAATATTTGACTTGACGTGGATTTACATCAAACATTTTACCTGTTGTACGTAAAGGCAAATGCTCACACAAAACTTTGGCTACTACTTGTAACCGCACAGAATAAGGATGTTTCTCGTACTTCTTTCGTTTGTTAGACATAATGAAATTGATTTATATCCAACTTTCTGGGTTCACTTCAAAAAACACGTACGACTTTTTACAGAATCATACGGCAAGGAACTAGAACATACATAAAAATATAAGATAAGTCTCCCTTTTTCAGAGGACCCAAAAGCATTTCCCCCAAAATCCCCTACTCGAATCCTCGCTCTATGGAAAACAGATACTCCGGCGACATTTACTAACATTGAGATTTCTCCATGCTTCTGCGCTTCGTCTATCAAGCTCAGAATAGACGAGCGTGAGGACAAGTCCATTTCCATCGGCAGTACGTCAAATCCGGCATTGTTCATTGTCTGGGCAATAATCGCTGCATTATTCATACTGTTTTTTTCCCTAAAAAGGTTACCTTCGCGGAAACAAGATATCGCTTTGGAAGTACAAGAATTATTGAAACTATATGCCGCTCACCCGCAAGTGACGGCGCTGGACACCTTACTGAAAAACGATACGTCCCGCAATATATTCCTAAAGGGACTGAATGGCTCGGGTCCGGCAATGACGATCGCCTCTCTTTTTACGAAAGGAAGGGGGAGTTATGTGTGCGTGTTGAACGACCAAGAGGAAGCCGGCTATTTCTATCACGACTTGATGCAACTTACCGCCAGCAATGAGGTATACTTCTTCCCATCCGCTTACCGGAGGGCCATCAAGTACGGGCATGTCGATCCGGCGAACGAGATCCTGCGCACCGAGGTACTCAGCCGGTTGCAAGACCCGGACGCCTCTTTCGTGATCGTCACGTATCCGGACGCCTTGGCGGAACGAGTCGTGGCCCGGGAGGTATTGAAGGAGAATACCTTAAAGATCAGCGTGGGCGAGAAGCTGGATAATATGTTTGTCTCCGACGTGCTGGACGAGTATGGCTTCGAGCAGGTCGACTATGTATATGAGCCGGGGCAGTACGCCCTCCGTGGCAGTATCCTCGACGTTTTCTCTTTCTCCAACGAGTTTCCCTACCGTATCGACTTTTTCGGCGACGAGGTGGAGACCATCCGTACGTTCGACGTGGAGACGCAGCTCAGCAAGGAGAAACTGGACAGCATCTATATCGTACCGGAGATGAGCAAGAACGCCAAGGATAGTACTTCCTTGCTAGGCTCCCTTCCCCGGAACACCTGCATAGCGGCGAGAGATCTCGCATGGTGCAAGGAGCGCATCGGAAGCGTATGGAACGACGATCCGGTGGTAGCCGACGAGGAATCCTTCGCCGATATCGACCAGATGCGGAAGAAATTAGTCCGGGGCGAGGACTTCCTACGGGAGGTCTTGGATTTCCGTCGCATCCATTTCGGGGCACGGCCGATGGGAACGGCGGACGCTACCATCCATTTCTCTACGCAAACGCAGCCGATCTATCATAAGAATTTCGACCGGGTGAGCGAGTCGTTCCATAAATACCTCGACGAGGGCTATACATTATATATATTGAGCGATCAAGAGAAACAAGCCAACCGTATCCGGATGATTTTCGAGGATAGGGGCGACAATATCCCTTTCACCGCCGTAAACCGCACGATACACGAGGGATTCGCCGACGATACGCTACGCATCTGCTTTTTCACCGACCATCAATTGTTCGACCGCTTCCACAAGTTCAACTTGAAGAGCGATAAGGCACGAAGCGGAAAGATCACCCTTTCGCTCAAGGAGCTGAACCAGTTCTCGCAGGGGGATTATATCGTACATATCGACCATGGCGTAGGACAGTTCGGGGGATTGGTACGCACCGAGGTGAACGGTAAGATGCAAGAGGCCATCAAATTGATTTATCAGAATAACGATATTATATTCGTCAGCATCCATTCCCTGCATAAATTATCGAAATACAAGGAAAGAGAGCGGCGAGCCGCCTAAGTTGAGCAAGCTCGGCACAGGCGCATGGGAAAAGATGAAGGAACGTACCAAGGCGAAGGTGAAGGATATCGCCCGGGACTTGATCCTCCTCTATTCCAAACGCAAGCAAGAGACGGGTTTCGCCTACACGCCGGACAGCTTCATGCAGCATGAGCTGGAAGCCAGCTTCATCTATGAGGACACGCCGGACCAGATGAAGGCTACCGCCGAGGTCAAGGCGGATATGGAAAGTACCCGTCCGATGGACCGGTTGATTTGTGGAGACGTTGGTTTCGGAAAGACCGAGGTGGCTATCCGCGCGGCATTCAAGGCGGTATCGGACAATAAGCAGGTGGCCGTGTTGGTACCCACCACCGTACTGGCTTTCCAGCATTACCAGACGTTTTGTGAGCGCTTGAAGGATTTCCCTTGCAAGATCGATTATATCAGCCGGGCCCGTACGGCCGCGCAAATCAAGGCTACCTTGAAAGAGCTGAAAGAGGGCGAGGTGAATATCTTGATCGGCACCCACCGGATCGTCGGCAAGGATGTACGTTTCAAGGATCTGGGCTTGCTTATCATCGACGAGGAGCAGAAGTTCGGGGTATCCGTCAAGGAGAAGCTTCGGCAGCTGAAGGTGAACGTGGACACCTTGACAATGACGGCCACCCCGATCCCCCGTACCCTACAGTTCTCCTTGATGGGGGCCCGGGACCTTTCCAGCATCACCACGCCACCGCCCAACCGTTATCCCGTGCAGACGGAGGTGGAGCGTTTCAATCCCGATATCATCCGGGAAGCGATCAATTTCGAGATGAGCCGGAACGGGCAGGTATTCTTCATCAACAACCGTATCCAGAACATTTACGAGATGGAAGCCTTGGTACGGCGGGAAGTCCCCGACGCACGGGTAGCCGTGGGGCACGGGCAGATGGAGCCGGAGAAGCTGGAAAAGATCATCCTCGATTTCGTGAATTATGAGTATGACATATTGATAGCCACCAGTATCGTGGAGAGCGGCATCGACGTACCCAACGCCAATACGATCATCATCAACAACGCCCAGCAATTCGGGCTTAGCGACCTCCATCAGCTACGCGGACGTGTAGGACGAAGCAACCGGAAAGCCTTCTGCTACCTCCTTTCCCCGCCACTCACCTCGCTGACGCAGGAGGCACGGCGCAGGTTGCAAGCGATCGAGAACTTCTCCGAGCTGGGTAGCGGTATCCATATCGCCATGCAAGACCTCGATATCCGGGGGGCCGGCAATATGTTGGGGGCCGAGCAAAGCGGTTTCATTGCGGATCTGGGTTACGAGACGTACCAGAAGATCTTGGAGGAGGCGGTAGACGAGTTGAAAAGCGAGGAATTCGCCGATCTTTACGCCGATAACACCGAAGGGCACCGGGATACGGGCAGCGAGTACGTCCGGGAGACCTATATCGAGAGCGACCTGGAATTGATGTTCCCTCCCACCTACATCCCCAACGACTCGGAGCGTATCTCCCTATACCGGGAGTTGGATAATATGGAGGAGGAACGTGATATCCTCGCCTTTACGGAGCGCCTGAAAGACCGCTTCGGCAAGATACCGAAGGAGGGCAAGGAGTTGATCCGGATCGTGCGCCTCCGCCGCATGGCCAAGAAACTGGGCATGGAGAAAGTGATCCTGAAGAAAGGGCAGATGAGCCTCTTCTTGGTGAATAACCCGGATAGCCCGTATTACCAAAGCGAGGCGTTCGGCAAGCTGCTGGGCTTCATCCAAAAGCATCCCCGTGAGTGTAACCTCCGGGAGCAGAACGGCAAGCGAAGTATCGTGATCAAGAACGTCCCTACGGTGGAAGCGGCATGCGGCTACCTGCAAGAGATGGAAAAAATAAACTCAACCAACTTTTGACACATCCTCTTACAAACACGAAAAGATATGGAAAAGAAAACGATTATAGACCTTTTTGAGAGTTCAGCCAAGCGATTCCCGAGTAATCCTTTTTTATGGGAGAAGACGGGCAAGCGATTCGAGCCAACCACTTACGCCGAGGTTCGCGACCTCGTCTATGAGGAAGGCGCCGGCCTCATATCGCTGGGTGTGCGAAAGGGGGATAATATGGCTTTACTGAGCGAAGGGCGCAACGCGTGGATCATCGGCGAGCTGGCCATGTTCTACGCCGGGGCGACGAACGTGCCCCTATCAATCAAGCTGGAGGAGGCGAACGACCTCCTGTTCCGTCTCGTCCACGCCGACGTGAAATATATCATGGTATCGGGCCAGCAACTCAAGAAAATCCGGGCGATCAAGGATAAGCTCCCCGCCGTACGGAAGATCATCGTACTCGACGAGCAAGCGGAATACCAAGACCGTGAGATGTCGCTGTCCGAGATACGCCGGATGGGGAAGGTCTATCTGGGTATTCATCCGCTAGAGGAGTTCTTGGCGATCGGGCAATCGCTGGGCAACGATGATTACGCCACCATCACCTATACCTCCGGCACGACCGCCGATCCGAAAGGCGTGATCCTCACCCACCGTAACTATACGGCGAACGTGGAGCAAGCGCTCACTTGCGTGGATATAGACGATACGTGGCGTACGTTGGTGATACTCCCGCTGGACCATTGCTTCGCCCACGTGGTAGGATTCTACATCTTCATGTCGAAGGGAGCCTCGGTAGCTACCGTGCAGGTAGGGCGTACCGGTATGGAGACCTTGAAGAATATCCCTATCAATATAAAGGAGTTCAAGCCGTACCTGATACTGAGCGTCCCCGCCTTGGCGAAGAACTTCAAGAAGAATATCGAGCAAGGTATCCGAGCGCAAGGCAAGAACGCCGTCCGCCTTTTCAACCTAGCCTTACGGATCGGTTATATCTATAATGGGGATAGCGACGAGGAGGAAGGAAAAGGTTTCCGCGTCCTCTTGAAGCCACTGGTCCGTTTGTTCGACAAGCTATTGTTCGCGAAAGTCCGTGAGAACTTCGGGGGCGAGCTGAAGTTCTTTATCGGAGGGGGCGCCTTGCTGGATAAGGACTTGCAGAAGTTCTATTACGCCTTGGGAATCCCGATGTACCAAGGATACGGGCTGAGCGAGGCGACACCGATCATCTCGACCAACGGCCCTCGCCGCCATACCTTCGGCAGTAGCGGCGTATTGGTGCGGCCCCTCGACCTAAAGATCTGCGACATGGACGGCAACGTACTTCCTCCGGGGGAGAAAGGCGAGATCGTCATCCGGGGAGAGAACGTGATGGCCGGCTACTGGAAGAACCCGGCATCGACGGCCGATACCGTAAAGGAGGGTTGGCTGTACACCGGGGATATGGGATATATGCGTGACGGGCTTCTTTATGTGTTGGGGCGTTTCAAGAGCCTGCTGATCGGAAGCGACGGGGAGAAATACAGTCCGGAGGGTATAGAGGAGGCCTTGGTAGAGCATTCCTCTTGCATCGACCAGCTGATCCTGTACAATAACCAGAGTCCGTACACGACCGCCCTGTTGGTCCCTAATAAAGAACGGTTGAGGAAGCATCTGGCCCACCAGAATCTGGACCTCACGAGCGATCAAGGCCGGGAAGAGGCCATCCGTATCATCCAGCGCCAGATCGACCGTTTCCGCAAGGGAGGCGACCTGTCTAGTATGTTCCCTGATCGTTGGTTGCCGACCACCTTCGCCATCCTCCCCGAGCCTTTCACCGAGCAAAACGGCATGGTAAACAGCACCATGAAGATCGTCCGGGGCAAGGTAGAGAAAGCCTACGCCGCCCGTATCGCCCAGCTCTATACCCCCGAGGGGAAGAATCCGCTGAACAAGTGGAACAAGGAGGCGTTGTAGAGACGCGGCGTGCTAGCCTATTCCATGCATCCCGGGGAAGGCTCCTTATTTATCGCGAGGCCCGGCCATCACGGTTGGGCCTCGCATTTTCTAAAGATTCGACCTCGCGCTTGCCGCGGAATGCCGCATTTCCCCAAGATTCGACCGCGCACCCGATGTACCCCCCGTATTTTTCCAAGATTCGACCGCGCACCCACCGCGAGGTCTCGCATTTCCCCAAGATTCCGTTTCGCGCCCGATGTAAGCCCCGTATTTTCCCAAGATTCGACTTTTCACCTGCCGCAAGGTCGAATCCGCGAAAAATACGGTAGTTTCCAGAGCTATATCCACCGATTTGTCTTACCTTTAGCCAGTATTAAACCTGATCATGGATCTAAATCAACAAGAAAATGGAAAAGATTACAAAAGTAAAAGACATTAACATCACGAAATTGAACAACGCCGAGTACCGAACCTTCATGGCCCGCTACGGGAACCTGCTCGCGGGTGGCGGAGGCGACTCGGAATCTCCCGACGAGATCAGCTTCGACCCGAACGACCCGCTGGGCATCCCCCAAGAACTTCGTACGGCCTTCGCCACCGATTTCGCCCTATTGACCGACGCCGTGAACCAATCCTCGGCCAGCGAGGAGACCGCGCAGATGTCCGCCCTCGACAAGGAGAGGGATGATCTCTTGATCTTCATTACTTCCACTATTACCCAAATGACGAAAAGCCCGCTGGCGGCGCAACGCACGGCGGCCGAGAAGCTATACCTTCCCGTGAAACCCTACATCGGAGCCGCACGCCTCGCCAACTTGCAGGAGACGGCCGCCATCGAGGGCTTGCTGGTAGACCTCGACAAGGCCGGGATGCCCGAGGCGCTGGCGGCGATCAACCTCACCGAAGTAGTAGCAGCGCTGAAAGAGAAGAACAAGCAATACGCCACGCTCACCGAGCAACGCGCCAACGCCAAGGCGGACGACCCCGTAGAGAGCGCCAAGAAAATCCGCCTACGCATGGACGAGGAATACGACGAGATGTCCACCTACGCCTTCGCGCAAAGCGTGGTGAAGCCCACTCAAGAGACCGCCGCCTTCATCAGCCGCCTCAACGCGCTGGTCGACGAGACGAACGCCCTCTACAACCAACGCATAGCGCAGGCGAGGGCCGCAGCCGCCAAGAAACAAGAAGGCGACAAGCCCGCTACCGACAGCGACTCGCCATCAGAGATATAAAATAATGAAGATCTTTTTCGTTAAATAATGAAGCTCGCGTTTTCTACCGCCGGGTTTCCCATCGAGCGGTGGGAAACCCGGTGATTAATGATTATTAATAGCCTCTCCCCCCTCCCTCCCACGAAAAAAACATACCTTTGCCAACAGTATTATCCGTGAAGGAATAACGAGACATTTACATGATAAGATCTATTCGCTATATCACTTTGCTAGTCCTGTTACAATTCGTGACCGGCATTTCCGTCCTATACGCCCAGAGCATAACTTCCGCGTCCGGAATCGTGAGAGACTCCGTAAGCGGGGAACCCCTATCCTACGTATCCGTCATGTTCGAGAACTCGACGATCGGGGCGATGACCGACGATGACGGGGCTTTCAGCCTCCAGAATGACAAAGGGCTTACCCGGCTGGTCGTATCCTCGCTTGGATATGACAATAAGGTCGTAAACCTAAAGGCGGGGCAAAAGAACAACGCCCTCAACGTGCTCCTCCGGCCTACCTCGTTCGAGATTGCCGAGGTAGTCGTCAAGCCTAAACGTGAGAAATATTCCCGCAAGGACAACCCCGCCGTGGAACTGATCAAGAAAGTCATAGAGCATAAGAACGACAACCGCATCGAGGCGAAGGACGAGTACCAAGCGAGGTGTACGAGAAGCTCAGCATGTCGCTGGACGACTTCAACCCCAATCTCGAGAAGAATAAGTTCCTGAAGAAATTCAAGTTCATCAAGAACTATCTGGATACCTCGGAGTTCAACGGGAAACCGATCCTGACGATCTCCGTCCGTGAGACGATCTCCGACCAATACTACCGCAAACATCCCAAGGCGGAGAAGACGATCACCAAGGCCAAGCGCCAGCAGGGTATCGACAAGACCTTGGACGATGGAGGCGCCATCACCGCCAACCTCGAGGAGATATTCAAGGGCGTGAATATCTTCGACAACAATATCAATATCTTGTTGAACCGTTTCGTGAGCCCGCTGTCTTCCACGCTGGCCGTCTCCTACTACAAGTATTATATCATGGATACGGTGGACGTGGCCGGAGACCGGTGCGTGGATCTCGCCTTCGTGCCCGTAAACAGCCAAAGTTACGGCTTCACGGGCCGCTTGTACATCACGCTGGACGGTAATTACGCCGTCAAGAAATTCCTCTTGAACACCCCGGCGAACATCAACCTCAACTGGGTGGACAAGCTCCGGATCGAGCAAGAGTTCAAGCGGATGCCGGATAGCACTTGGGTGCTCGCCAACGAGAATACCTACGTTAATTTCTATATCGTAAAAGGGGCGCAACAGCTCTATGCCCACCAGCTAAGGAATTTCGATAAGTATCAGTTCGACGTGCAGAACGCCGACTCGATCTTCGGCCTTCTCGGCCCGATCCATGAGTTGCCCGACGCCACCGCCCAGACCGACACCTTCTGGATACACAACCGCCATGTCCCCTTGAAAGAGAAAGAGAGCGCCTTGGACGACTTGCTGGCGCAACTTCGCAAGGTACCGGCTTTCAACGTGATCATCAAGACCGCCGAGATATTGATCACCGGTTATATCCCGACCACGGCGGACAAGGATAAGAGCAAGTTCGATTTCGGACCGATGAATACCACGTTCAGCGCCAACCATCTGGAGGGCTTCCGCATGCGTGTGGGAGGTATGACGACGGCAAACCTCAACCCGCACTGGTTCGGTAGCGGTTATCTGGCCTATGGCGTAAACGACCGTAAGCTAAAGTATAACGCCAAGCTGACGTATAGCGTGAACAAGAAGAAATATCACGAGGGAGAAAGCCCGGTGAACAACATCTCCGCGATCCAAGAGTACGACGTATATACGCCCGGTCAGGACTTCCTCTTCACCAGCAAGGATAATATGTTCGTGGCATGGAAGGTGGGCGAGCCCGTCACCATGATGCAATACATCCGCAAGACCATGCTCCAGTACCAGAAGGAATGGCTGAATGGCCTGACCCTTACCACTTGGGCGCGGAACGAGAACAACGAGGCGGCCGGAACGCTCCGCTACGACCGTTACAACGCCGACGGGACATTGACGAACCTAAAGAGTTTCACCAACACGGAGCTAGGGGCCCAGCTTCGTTTCGCCCCGGGCGAGCGTGCCTATAACGGACGAGAGGGTAAGAACTCGCTTTTCAACCTCTCGAAAGACGCTCCCGTATTCAAGCTATCCCATCAGATGGGATTGAAGAACGTGTTGGGGGGCGACTTCAACTACAACCATACGGAGATCAGCGCCGAGAAACGGATCTGGCTCTCTTCCTTCGGACATATCGACGCCTTGGTGACGGCGGGCAAGGTATGGGACAAGGTTCCTTTCCTTGCTCATCATGCCGAATACCAACCAGTCCATCACGATCCAGCCGCAAGCCTTCAACATGATGCGTGCGCTGGAGTTCGTAAGCGACCAGTATGTTTCGTTCTACTTCACGTATTATATGAAGGGATGGATCTTAAACCGTATTCCCGGCGTGAAGTGGCTACGTTTGCGTGAGGTGATATCGTTCAGCGGTTTCTACGGAGGACTGACCGATAAGAATAACCCGGCCTTGGACCCGACGGGACTATACCGCTTCCCCGAGGGAACCTCGCCGATGGGCCGTACGCCTTACCTGGAGGCCAGCGTAGGTCTGGAGAACATCTTCAAGATATTACGGATCGATTATTACCGCCGCTTGACGTATCTGGACCAACCGAATATCAAGAAGGGGGGCGTGCGTATAGCGCTGCGGTTCTCCTTTGAGAATTGAAAATTGAGAATTGAAAATTGAAAATTAAATGGGGGAGTTGGAACGCAGACCGAACGCATGGGCGTTGACGCCGCTGGTGGTATTCTTATTGACTTATTTGGTGGTATCTATCGTGGCGGGAGATTTCTATAAGATGCCGATAACGGTAGCCTTCGTCATCTCCTCGATCGTAGCGATAGCGATCTCCAAGGGAGGCAAATTAAGCAACCGTATCGAGCAGTTCTGCCGGGGGCGGCCAACAGCAATATCATGCTGATGGTATTGATCTTCATCCTCGCCGGGGCGTTCGCACAGACCGCCAAGGCGATGGGTGCCGTAGACGCTACAGTGAATCTGGCGATGTCCATCCTGCCCGGTAACCTGTTGGCGGCCGGAATCTTCCTAGCCGCTTGCTTCATATCCATCTCGGTAGGTACGTCGGTGGGCACGATCGTGGCCTTGGCCCCGGTAGCTGTCGGTATAGCGGACAAGACGGGGATGCCGGACGCCCTTATGCTGGGTGTCGTGGTGAGCGGCGCCATGTTCGGCGACAACCTGTCGTTCATATCCGATACGACTATCGTAGCTACCCGCACGCAGGGGTGCCAGATGTCCGATAAGTTCAAGGTGAATATCCGTATCGCCCTCCCGATAGCGATCCTGACCGGATTGATATACGTGCTGGTGGGAAGCGGCGTGGAGAACGCTTACGCCCCGGCCCCGATCGAATGGGTCAAGGTGATCCCTTATCTGGTGGTGTTGGTAACCGCCGTTTGCGGGATCAATGTCATGTTGGTGCTATTCATGGGGATCGCCCTGTCCGGTATAGTAGGTCTGTGGACCGGTAGCTTTGATATTTGGGGCTGGAACGCCTCCATGGGACTAGGTATCACCAATATGGGCGAGCTGATTATCGTGACGCTTCTGGCAGGAGGCATGTTGGAAATGATCCGTTATAACGGGGGTATCGACTGGATCATCCGCAAGCTTACCTCCCGCATCCATTCCTCCAAGGGAGCCGAGATGAGCATAGCGGCCTTGGTGAGCTTCGCCAATCTTTGCACGGCCAACAATACGATCGCCCTCATCATGGCCGGCCCGATCGCCAAGGATATAGCGGACCGGTTCAAGATAGATCCCCGCCGCAGCGCCAGCCTATTGGATATCTTCTCTTGCTTCGTACAGGGAATCATCCCCTACGGCGCCCAGATGTTGATGGCCGCCGGACTCGGGCATGTCTCCCCTATCGAGATCATGCAATATCTTTACTACCCGTATCTATTGGGAGCAGGCGCCTTATTGGCGATCTTATTCAATTATCCGAGGAAATATACACTCGTATAGACTGCCCGTCCTTACGAAAAAACACAATAGTATTCAAAGCAAAAAGACTATTATGTCCGGGATTGAATACTATTGTGTTCGCTGATGAATACTACAGTGTTCAGGTGGGAACACGGTAGTGTTTGGGAGCGATGGGAATACCGCTGTCGGATTAGCCGAACAAATCCAGCGTAAGCTGTTTCTTCGCGGCTTCCAGTTTACGAAGATGCCGCTTGCCTTGAGGGGTGACGATCTCCATCTTATCGAAACGGGTACGTATCACCGTAGTCACGGTATAGCTCACGTTGACCACCTCTCCTAGCTCCGACAGACGGCGAGCGATCTCCAAGACGCAATCGATGCACATACCGCTCGTGAACGAGATCTTGTCCTCGAACATCTGTTTCTTGAAATCCTCATCTTGCATATAGAAATCGATCGTCTCGCCTCCCTTGTTGTAGATACCTTTCCACCGATACTTACTGTCTTTCAGTACCGGCGAGATGATCTCTATCGTGGCCTTATTATCCTTGACCGTAGGCAGATCGTCGCTACGCAAGATAAAATAATCGAACTGGTCCCGCTTCACCTCCAGCGAACCGGAACGGCTACGATCCTTCTCGTTCAACTCACGTACCGAGATTTTCGTCACCTTCGGATACCCTTTCAAAGCCTCGTAGAAATTAGACTTGCACTTGCAGAAACGAGGCGAGGCGTTCAACAGGTCGATCAAGCGGTGTGAAGGCGTAGCCCCCGGAGTCTTCAGCCGTAGTTCACGGCGTAACTTAGACAGCTCACGCTGCATCTCCTCCTCGTCCGCCGGCGTACGATCCATCAGCGGTTGTCCACCCACCGACAAGGAGGGACGGGTCAATATCTGCATCACCAAGTTCAACACGATAGAGATAGAGCGGCTACTCTCCCCGGCCACGCCCAGCTTCTCACGGAAACCACCCTCCTTATCGTAAGGCTCGTTGTAAACCGTCAGCTTCACGTCCAGCATATCCGCCAAGGAACGTATCAGCGTAAGAATCTCCTTCTCACACCGGTGCTTGGTCATGGCATCCATATAATTGGATTTATTATTAAAGGAATAACGTATCTCCAGCTTATTCGCAAATTTTAGAATAGAGTCACTCATTTGTTTCTAGTTTTTCGGTTCTTCTTTCGGTTTACGATCAAAAAACGGGTTCTTCGACGAGGCGCTGACCGGTATCGCCATCACGCATTTACAGTCTTCCAACAGCCCCAATCGCTGGGCCGCCAAGCCGGCGCTGAACATGACACGGGTATCCACACGCAAGTCCGCCGCCGTAGCGCAAGCCGAGCCGATTGCGATACCCAGATCGACGGAATTAATAGCGCACGGAACCAAATCCGGCTTCTCCACGCAGGTATCGAAACCGCAATGGGCGCAGTTCAAGCCTTGTACTTTCTGGGAGGTACCGATAATCACCACGGCGTCGGCACTCTTTATATTCTCGGCGTCACGAAGCAGGAACTTGAATCCGGTCTCGGCCGCTATCCGGATCATCTCATCGGACAGGCGCAAGATATCCCCATCCGTCACCATCGCTATCTCTATGATATCAATACCCTTGCCTTTAGGAGCCGTGCGAGCGGCTGTCATCATGCGGCGTGCGGCCTGTAACACAAGCTCATGCCTGATTTCTCTTTCGTTCTGTATCATATCCTTCTAAATTCAATGAAACAAAATTAAGCAAAATATACGAAACCAAGGCAAACACATGAGGATAGAATTCATAATTCAAGATTAGTCATTCGGTCCGTGGCCTTAAAGGGATAAGCCGGGTATTCATAAATACTGAAACGAGGCTCGGTCTCTCCCTCGCAATAATTCCAGATCGTACGGTACTCATTGACATCCTCGCCTATCTCCTTCAATTGCCTAAGGTAAGCGGCCACGGATTTATTCTCCACGATATAGACCTCACCCATTTGATCGATAATCGGGCTATGCCGACGGCTCCCGTCGTGATCGAACTTAAGAATCCGCTTTCCCTCGGAAGTCAGTCCAATGGTATGGAAAGTCATGCTCTTACCAATAGCGGGCAAGTTCAACACGTTACGATCCGTCCCGGCGAACAGCAACCCGTTCTCCTTCAGGAAACGAACCAAGCACTTGCCTAAAGGACGCTGGTTACGGATCATATCATACAACTCCGCCTGTTTCTCCTCCGGCACCTGCCCGAAGATCTTCTCCTCACGAGCCTCTTGCAACGAGCGGCTATTCGGGGTATAAACCGCATAATTCTCCCGGAATCCCTTCACGGAGAACGTATAATAGCAAACCACCCCAAGGGCGTTTAAGGTCTGCCGTAATTTCGCCGTATGCCCCCTACGGGAAGCCGAGACCGTATAAACCAACTGATTCGTGATCGTCCAGCCCGCCGCCAAGATCGCCTCGATAGCGTGCCTCGCCTCCGGTGTCACCTCCAGTGGAGACTGGAAATGCGTTTGTATATAGAACTGGCTCACACCGATAGCGGAAGCCTTCTCCTTGAACTCCCTCAATATACCGACCAACTCGTCGGTCACACGCAGCGGAAGATAAGCCAGCAACCGGGAACCTAGCCGTACCCGTTGCAGCTCGGCGTACTTCTCGCCCTCCGAACGGCTCTCGTTCGCCTTCCGTTTCCGCACCGCCATCTTATATACCGCCTCCAATATCTTACGCAAGGTAGCGTTCTGGCTCATCAAGGCATCCCCGCCCGTTATCAGGATATCCCGTAGCTGGGCGTCTTCCTCGAAATAACGCATCAGACGACGTAACTTCCGGTCCCAACTCTCCTTAGGCTTCAGGGCCTCGAAATCGAAATTCAACCGCTCGCTCTGGAAATCATACATGCGCTGGCAAGAAGCGCACAATCCACCGCAAGCACGCCCCATCGAATCGGGGATCAAGATCGCCACCTCCGGATACCTCCGGTGTATATTATGTCCCTCCGGCAATAGCCAGCCCGCCGCATTCGGCTCATCGGCGACGACCATGTCTTCCTTTTCCCACGCCTTAATGCTTCCATACGTATCTACCAGCTCGTTCGAGTACATGATGTACGATCGCACCGTAGCGTCATCATACCCCTCATGTTCTATATTTAATAGGGAAAGATAATAAGGAGTCACAAAAAAGGGCATCCCCTTCTTTTTGGCACGGGCCAATAAGCTCATCGTCTCATCCGACAGGGAATATCCCAAAAAGAAGTTCAATTCCGTAGGACTCTTGATCGCCATCGACAAATGGAAACGAGCAGTATTCCACCACTCACGTACCCGAGCCTCTTTCTCCTCATAGGAGATGCCCTCGGCGAACTGAAAACGTGACGAAAGGCTATGGCGTCTTTCTATCTTCTTGATCAAGCAAGCGATGATACGCTCCTTGTTCCTCTCACGGATAGCGATCACCTCCGGGCCGAGTCCGGTCGGCCAACGGTTCATCTGCCTTTTCACCAATGCCCGGTCCGGCAGGATCTCAACCGGATGTTCCAATAAATCAAACTGATGGTATAGGTCGATAAATAAATCAGGAGAGACCTCATTTTCCAAATGGCCGGTCAGGAACTGCCAAAGATAAGTGACCGTCCGCACCGGAAGACGCTCGCCCGTAGACAGCTCGTCCACGAAAGTATCATCATGCTCAATCAAAAGAAGGATACGCATCGCCACCGCCATTCCTACGTTTTCTTGGGTACTTTCCTTTTCCGTGAGCCGGGATAAAATAAGAGAACGCAAAGCATCCTTAAAATACTTTGCGTTCTCGCTTTCTTCCGCTAAGGTCACCAACCAAGGGAAGCTCTGGTTATATACTTTTTTCAGTTTAGAAATGTCGGATACAAGATGTTCTTTTTTTTATCATAAGCATGCCATTTTTTTGTAGATTAGAATACATTTGTAAAGCGTCCTCTTGACGATTTTCTACAAAAATAACAAAAAATACGGCAAAATGCCGTTTATACAAATCTAAAACATCTTAATAAATCCTTACCATACGATTGACGAACAATACTGCGATATCGTATTTTTCAATACCTTTAGATTGATCGGCTTCGTGATAAAACCGGAAGCCCCGGCTTCTTTAGCGGCTTCCATATCAGAGTCGAATACATAAGCTGACTGCATGATTACGGGGATATCTTTCGATAGCTTACGGATTTCTTTCAAGGACTCAATACCCGTCATCTCAGGCATTTTTATATCCATCAAGATCAAGTCCACCTCGTTTTCCTTAAAGAGAGCCAAAGCTTCCAAACCAGTTTTAGCACGGATCAAATTACAATATTTATGTAAAATGGTCTTCAGAAGTAAATAATTACTTTCCTCATCCTCCGCGATTAGCAACGTGGGCTTTCCTCCACCCAAATCATTTTTCACATCCATATATATAACGTTTTATTCTTTTAATCAAAATCAAATAAACTCTGATGAAGCAAAGATAAAACAAATATTAGAAAGTAGACATAAAATTCAAGGAGATATGAGTATTCGAGGAAGTTCTTTTTCTACCCACGCTAGAAAGTAACATCTATACCTCCCATGAATATCGCCTTCGGCATCGGGAATCCTTCGTTGATGGAATAACGGGTAGCCGTTAAATTCTCTCCTTTGACAAATAGATTCAAGCCTTTATCACGTGTACCGAAACGGTAGGCTGCCTTCGCATTCAGAACCGTGTAATCCTCTTTCACCTTGTCCGCCGTATTGATATAAAGGTCGAAAATGGATTGTACGTTCACGTTGAAAGTGAAACGTCCCGGGGCATACATCACGCCAGCGAAAAACTTATGCGCCGGAGCCGCCAGCAGGGCCTTGCTCGTATGCAAATAGCTATAGTTCATATCGAGGCTTAAATTCTTGAGAATCTGGTAGCGGGAATCGAACTCGATACCTTTATTGGTAAAAGTACCCGTATTGACATTCTTAGGGCGTCCGTCTATACGTGTCGTCTCGATCATATCTTGCCCGTCGATAAAAAAGGCGGTCAACTCCGTAAACAAGTTGCCATCCAAGAATGTCTGTCCGATGGATACCTCGTAGTTCATCATGCGCTCCGGTTTCAAATCTGGGTTCTGAGGCGGGAACATGTACATCTCCCGTATATTCGGACTCCGGAAGCCTTTCGACAAAGAAGCCTTTATCACGTTTCCCTCGAACGGACGTACCGTGAAGCCGGCCTGCGGAATCCACTCGCCGCCGAAGATACTGTTATGCTCATAACGAACTCCGGCGTTCAAACTTACCTTGTCAAATAGATCCTGCTGCATGATAACGTATCCGGCTACCTCGTTTACGGTCTTATTCACCAACTCATTCTGGTTGCCATTGATACTATCCTGCCATGCGTTACCACCCCAGTTCTTGTAATCGATACCGACCGTAAAACTATTCCCTTTCACCAAGCGGAAAGACTGATAAAGCAAGAAACCGGCGTTATGATCGTCCGAATAAAACAGATAAGGATTAGGCGTCCCGCCCGGATTATACCCATCATCAATCCTATGATGGCCCCAGTTGTAGAAAGCACGAAGGGCACCACTTGTCTTCCCGTAATTATTTTCTAAAGCGAAGGAGGTAGTACCTCGCAGGATATTCATTATATTATCGATAAGCGGATTTGTTATCTCTCCCGGGTTCTGGTTCTTGAACTTAGCTAAGCTTACGTCTCCCGTCACCTTATAATGATCATCAATCTTATATCCTAACTTAGCGAAACCATTCGTGATATGAAACTTCGAATCCGGACGATGTCCATCCGTGCGGTCATGATTCAATGAGATATAACTACTAAAGTTACCGATATTGTACCCATTATTAATCATATACTTCTGGGTGTTATACGAGCCGTACATGATACGGGCTTGTGTACGTCGTCCCGGCTGATTATGCTGGCGGGTAATGATATTCACGACACCTCCCATAGCGTTCGAACCGTATAATAAGGCACCCGGACCACGGATCACCTCCACCCTTTCCACGTCCGAAGCCACATAGGTATCCGGAAGCGAATGGCCGAATATACCGGCCCATTGAGGCTGTCCGTCGAACAACATCAAGACCTTATTACCCTGTCCGACACCCCGGATATTAACCGTCCCGGCCGCTCCCTCGGAAACGCCGAAACCTGTAATCCCTTTTTCCGTGACAAACAGCCCGGGTACTCGCTCCGACAATACGGGAAGCAACGCCGATTCACTGCTAGCCTCAATCTCCTCCCGTTCGATGACCGAGATAGATAATGGCACACTGTTCCGGTTCACATGGATCTTGTTGGCGGAAACCACCACCCCTTTCAAATTGATCAGACTGTCAATCTCTGCCGGATCTATCGCAAACGCCATGGAGCCTATCAACAGTCCGGAAACTAGTAAAAGTTCTTTTCTCATATACTACTTACATCTATAATATTTATCATTTTAAACATCCCGTAGTGGCACGTTTACCAAAAAACGTGTTACCAAGCCCGCAAAAAAAAGCATTAATCCGCCCGGCTCATCACCAACTTACCATGCTTAATGCCTTTGATTGTCGTCAACTTATCCGACAATTCTGTCAAGCGGTGAGCCGTTCCCATCACCGTCACTATATGCAAGCAAAAATTCTGATTGATATAATACTGGGAAGACGACAAAATCACATCCTTATAATTTTGTTGGATACCCGTGATTTTCAATGAGATCTCTTTCTTGACTTGGTCATACATGATCACGATCGTCCCGGCTACGATATGGTTGCATTGCCATTTACGTTCGGCTACATTCTTCTCTATCAGAAAACGAATCGCCTGCGAACGATTGGCGAAACCATTCTCATTCACATATTGATCCAATGATTCCAACAGATTGTCTTCCAAAGAGACACCAAAACGTTTTAAAGACATAAAACCCTTTTTTTATAATTTTCGATGTCAAAGGTAGTATTTTTTTAGGGGAATCTCGGTATTATATTGGCAGGAAGAGGAAAAATTAGTCGTTAATCACGAAAATTCACTCCGGTATCCCACCATAAACGAGTACCTCCGGTATCCGGACCTCCCAGATACTCACACAAGGCGGAATACTGAGCCGGGTTACCGGAAATAATGCTAACCGGGAAATTCAAGCGACGAATCATCGTTCGCGTATCGATCTTTCCATTGCTTTTATTCACCAAAACCGGGAACAAACGAGGATAACCGGTACGCCTCTGCTCCGCCCAAGCCTCACAGCCCTCGGGGTAACAAGCGATCCATTTTTGGGTAATAATCTTCTCCAGCTTGGTCTCCCTAGAGGCTTCTTCATCCCATGCCGGAGACACCAAGCAAAGCGCCTTCGCCGAATACTCGGGAGTAAACGTATCCACGAAATCGGCGGCTACATGATCACTCCGCAAATAAGCATTGGCCTCTCCTACCCTCCATTGGCTGAACGATGATCGTACGCCTTGCTCATAGCAAGTCCCGGCGTCCTCCCCGGACCAGCCCCCCGCAAGGCTGCCTCCGCACGTAAGAACCAAACTTCCGCGGGCGTCATTAAGATAGCGTCCGTTTTCTGGGTAATCGTGCTTCTCGAATGCTCACTATAGCGGGAATGATTAAATCCTGTCCCTTGCCGGATTCCCCGGTACTCCCCGGAATATCCCTGTCCGGTAGCAGGCTCAAAATAACGAGATAACCGAGGGTCTTTATATCCCTTAAGGATCGATTCCATATTAGCGTTCATAAAAACCTCTCCCCACGCCTTATTGATCTCCCCTAGCGGATTCGAGTAGCCGGTTCCGGCGGTAGAAACTGCGACGACCTCATAAGCCTCCTCCAACAAACCGGCTGGATGTGTCAGCGACTTATGCGCCTCATCCCTCGCCTTATCAGGGTCGGCCATAGCGATACGAATCGCCAAGCGCAAACGTAATGAGTTGGCGAAACGCATCCATTCCCCAAACGTCCTGTAATTCGCCGGCATAATCATATCGAAACGAGAAAAGGTTTCCTCTCCATCATATTCAGACAGCAGGTGAATAGCCTCCCCCAAATCCCGGAAAAAAGCATAATAAGCGTCTTTCTGGGAATCCGGCATTACCCCGGCATCCGACTCCCCGAACTTCGTATACACGATCGGGCCATAATAATCCGAGATCCGATGCATGACCTCTACTTTCAGTATTTTAGCGATCGCATAGAAAGCCGGATATTTATCACGGGAATGATCTTCCGTCTGCTTTATCTCCGTCATGATATATCCATACGTATTATCCCACATCGTGCCATTCCAGCCATCCTGCAAATTATAGACCGTATTTCCCAATCCGGCGTTGAAGGGTTTAAAATCATGCATATAACCGGAAAACATATCCGCATTCAGATTTTGCATCGTCTGGAAATGCCAGTTCTTGCCACTCCCCCAATCATAATTAAAATAAATCCCCATCTGGACTACCTTTTTAGCCAGACACCGAACGTATTATAATCATACGTTTTCTGCTCATCGGTAAAACCCGTATTTATCGGTATTATACTCCTCGAATTTACACGTACAGGAAAAAAGGAGTAATACGGCCAACAGACCTGCCATCTTATTCAGAAATCTCGTCTTCATACGCTTAGAATGAAAGTTTCACATTAAAGCCGACACTTCTCGTAGTCGGTATCCCGAATATATCGATCCCTTGATTGCTATTGCTCGCCGAAAGGACGGCATCCGGATCAAATGGAGCCTTTTTATAAATAAAGAACAGATTCCGGGCGACAAAAGACAGTTCCGCCTTTTTTAACAAATTGTTTCCTTCCCAACAATCTCTTCGGTAGCGTATATCCCAAAGATAACTCCCGCAAACGGATATTGGTAGCATCGTACATATAATATTCAGTCACACCGTTTCGTCCTCCCACCTGCTCATAAAATCCTTTTATGTTATAAATATGATGCCCTTCCAAATCCACATACCCCATCGTACGGGTCTCTCCGGAAACCTTACTCACTCCCGTTTGGTCAAGCACAGCCTGAGTCTGGGCCAGTACATCTCCCCCAAAATGCCCGTCAATCAAGAAATAGAACGAGAAATCCTTATACGTGAAACTATTTCCCCAACCCAATAAGAACGCCGGATTGCAATTCCCCACCTTAGCCGTATTCCCGCTGCCGATCTCTTGGGGCAAGCCGTCCCGACCATACACGATCGCGCCATATTTATCCCGCTCAAAAGCTTTCCCATAGATATCACCAAACGAGCCACCTTCCACCAAACGCATCGTATAGCTAGAGGAGAATCCTTCATCTCCTTGAATAAAGCTAGCCAAATCATCATGTAGTTTCTTTACTTCATTTTTATTCCGGGAAAAGTTGAGTGTCGTATTCCATTTAAACTGATTCGTTAAGATAGGAACCGCACCAAGCGTCAATTCCACTCCCATATTCTGTATATTTCCCGCATTCACAAAATAATACTTGTATGCGGCTCCAGCGGAAGAAGGCAAAGAGAAGAGTTGATTTTTCGTATTGGTCTTATAGAACGTAAGATCCACGTCCATACGATAATCAAAGAATTTCCATTCGGTACCTATCTCAAAAGAGCTGCTCATCTCCGGCTTCAAGGTACCGAACGGAGCCGTATCATTCGGCTGGGGAATCCCGCCCGCGGCGATATGGCCTACCGTATTGCTAACGAATAAGGGTATATCATTACCCACCTTACTCCAAGAAGCCCGTACTTTCCCAAAAGATATCAAGGATGGCATCGAGAAGGATTTAGGGATAATCCAAGAAAGACCGACTGAAGGATAGAAAAAACCTCTTGATTTACGTTCCGTAAACGCAAGGGTAGATGACCAGTCATTACGTGCGGTCACATCTAAGTAAAGGCTTTCCTTATATCCCAACTGCGCCATAGCAAAAAAGGATTGCATTTGCCGGCGCACGTCATCCGACTCCTCAATGTAGGCACTGGACGACATGTTAATATTAGCGATCGTAAAGACATTCGGATAATACAAGGAAGCCGTTTTCGAATCCAGCCTCAACGCACTGGTGCGTGTGTCCGTTATGCTCGTACCGATAGCGGCGTTCAAGGAGAAATCATCCCAGCTTTTATTCAATTTGGCCATCAAGTCCCCATAGAGCAACGTAGTCTGGTAGGTGTAATAAATGTAACGCCCGTTCTCACCGGCGATACCCGGAGAGGTAGAAGCGTATATTTCCTGCTGATACTTATCATTCACATAATCGATATTTCCACGGCCCTGTAACGTAAGCCAATCTGTTACCTTGAAACTAGCGGAAGCCAACGCCAACACACGGGCACGTTTGTCCTCGTTTTCCGTACGGTTGACCAACCAATAAGGATTTTGCTCAAAATCAGTAATCGTAGTATACCAGTTCTGGACGTTCATATTCCGTTTCTCGTTATATACCTCAAAGTTCTCCTTATAAGGCGCCATATCCATCCCTCTAGGAAACGTGTATAAACCTTGTAACGGGTTCATATAAAATCCCCCGGCCGTAGGTTTTCCTTTGATTGTTTGGAGTATCAAGTTTACCTGCCCCTCCAAGATCAAACGATCATCAAAGAAAGAAGAACTTTCACGGAGATTAAAATTATGCTTGCTTAAATTATTCTTAGGAACGATACCCCGTGCGGTCGTATTGGCATACGAGAAATAATTTTGCACATGGCTATTCCCTGCCGTAAATATCAATGAGTTAATAGCGGTAATACCCGTCTGGAAGAAATCGCCGACAGGGTCATAGACCGGAAGAGAAGCCCAGTCTCCCCAACAAGTTTCCGCCCCTTCCATCCGTCCAAACTCATTCTGAAACTTGGGGAGACTGATCGCTTGATCGACAGTCAGCGACGAGGAGAAATGAATATTCCGTACCCCGGCCTTACCTTTTTTCGTTTTGATCAAGATCACACCGTTCGCCGCTTGTCCCCCATACAACGCAGAGGCCGAAGCCCCTTTCAAGACACTCAAACTCTCTATATCATCGGGATTTAGATTAGAGATACCATCTCCCGCATCCCGGTTGCCGGCATCGGCCGTACCTCCGATCGTTGTCAAGGCTTGCTCACTGCTAATGCTCAAGATCGGGACACCGTCTATCACATACAAAGGCTGGTTATTTCCGGACGCGGAACGACTACCTCGAATAATCACCCGGGACGAGCTACCCAGACCGGCGGAAGTCCGGTTAATCTGGAGTCCGGCCATCTTTCCGGAAAGCGTACTCATAAAATTAAAATCCTTGGCCCTTACCAATTCCCCACCTGTGATTAACTGGGTGGCATAAGGCAAGGAAGATTCTTTCTTCTCGATACCAAGAGCCGTAACGACTACCTCGTCCAAAATCTGGGCGTCATCCTCCAACTGCACATTCAATGACAATTGCCCCTCATACTCAATTTCCCGTGAACGATAACCGATATAAGAAAAAACCAAAGTAGCCTCCTCGGGAAGCTCCAAGACAAAGCTGCCATCCATATCCGTAATCGTACCGTTTCTCGTTCCTTTCTCCACCACATTCACGCAAGCAATAGGCTCTCCTTTGTGGTCGGTCACGATACCTTTTACCTTACCATCCAGCTTTTGTTGCATTTGGATTATCGCCTCTTTCTTATTCAAGATGATCTGGTCATTCATGACCGTATAGACGATCTCCGTGTTCTTAAACAATAAATTTAAGATCTCGAAAACCGAACGCCCGGATAAAGGTTTACGCACTTTCTCCGATAAATTGATCACCTGAGCGTCATAAATAAAAGAATAATTGGTTTGGCTCTCGATCTCATCCAAAGCGCCTGCCAAGCTAACCGGAGCGGAGATACGAATATAGGATTCCGAACGTTCCTGTTGGGCGTCCAGCGGGAATATACATAATAATAGTAGAATGAAGATATAAATATATAATTTCATAATTTACACACACAATTTATCATGGGTAAATGTAAGAATTATTATCTAATACTATTCAATTATTACAAAAAATTCTCGTTTGGAGTACTGTTCTTCGCAGATAAGTATCTCCAAACGAGAATAACCATCAACTTCTGTTAAAGCCCAATATAATCAATCTGTCTGTTTATTTAGAAGATGTGCAATAGTTGGAATTCTTATCCCACCAAATCGGGGTCGAAACCACATCACCTTTCCCACCTAACATGGATTTGCCTTTCTCATATTCAGCAGCATTTACCAATTGCTCTTTCATCGGGTATTTCATACGTTTGATGAAATTTTGAGGATTCAAGATATTTGTATCACTATTATTGTATACAGCTTGATCTCGATAAACAGCCACATCCAAACGAGGCAAGTTCAAACGACGCTTGTCATTCCAAGCTTCCTGCGCCAAATCTGGAAGTCCGGCGATATATTTCTGCGTGATGATCTTTTCTAAAGCCGTATTGCCCGCGCCTTGTTGATCGTCATATTTCGCACTGGTACCAGCCTCATTCTTTTCCGTGGAAGCCAAATACTCCTCAACATCACCCGATACACCCCAAGTCTCGAAGGAAGCACGTACACCTGCCTCGTAAGCAGCTTTAGCATCACCGGCGACCAAATTACGGGCGAACAACTCAGCTTTCAAGAAATCAACTTCCTCAGAAAGGAACATGTCATAAGGACGAGATTTATACGGAGCACCATCCTTAATAATAAAGCCCATCTCTGCACATTGCTTAGACTGATAAATACCAGTATTCGCCTCCTCGGCTTTCGCACCGTATACCAAACCCTTCCAATCACCATTCTCAATACCCGGCTGGAACATCTTCGGGGCACGAGGGTCTACCTTAGCGGGATGTACATTCGATACCGCAACTCCGGATGTCTGGTTTACCACGCCGGCAGGCCAATCGATATTACCGATATTAGTCACTAATTTCTCAAATGACTTGGACATACAGATCGGACCGCTCCAAGTAATCTGGAACATCGTATAGTTATAGTCTTGTCCCCAAGAACCATCCGCTTTTGGAGGCATATAAGCGTTAATCGGCCTTACTTGAGATCAAGCCACAAGGGGATGTCAAAGCGGCATTTGCCTCAGCGACACATTTCTCTCGATCCACCTCAGATAGACGAACAGCGAAACGAAGACGCAAGGAGTTTCCAAATTTTTTCCAAAGAGAAACGTCATTCTTATAGACCAAGTCGATACCTGCATCCGAGAATATAGGCTCAGCGCTATCGCTGAAGCTATTCAACGCCTCATCCAATTCCGTGAAATATTCATAATAGATATCCTTCACCGATTTATAAGGAGGATTATCTTCTACGGTAGCATAGGCCGGGAAAGGCATCGGACCAAACTTATCCGCAGCCTGGCTATGGATATACACACGCCAGATACGAGCGAAAGCGATCGTATTAGCATATAAGTCCTTATCTTTTTCCATCAAACTACGGATCACGATATTGATAGAGGAAATCTGTGTCAGATACGCTTGCCATGTTAAATTGTTCCACTCGTCATTTTGGATATAATTCTTAAGTTGCCCAGCCACCGCCATCGATCAACATTTGAGAGTAGAAATCAATTTGCAAAGGCTTCAAGCGTTGTTCCACATCACCATCGATAATCATCCCACCACGTAGCGTAGAGGCCAATCGAGGTTCGTTCATATTGTAATTTACATCATCTGTCGGCTTATCCGGGTTCTCATTTATACCTGTCAGGTCGCAACTAGTCACACCCAGCATCATAAACGAACAAGCTGCTAATATCTTTATACTACTTTTCATAATAATTCCATTTTTAGATTTATGTTTCATTAAAATGCCAGATTAATATTGAAACCTAAGCTTCTCATAGTAGGCATAGAACCGTACTCGATACCTTGAGCGTTACCAGATGTATAAGCAGCCTCCGGGTCGAATCCCTTTGTCTTACTATAAATCATGAACAAGTTACGAGCCACGAAACTCAAGCGAGCGGAAGTAAATGGAGTTTTCGCCAACATCGTTCTCGGGAAATTATAACCCAAACTCAACTCACGTAAACGGATGTTTGTCGCATCGTACATATAAGCCTCTGTCACGTTATTGCTAGAAAGACCATTCCAATAAGCTTGAGCCGTAATGCTTTTCGTATTGGGAGTACCATCGGCCAATACCCCCGGAACAACCATACCATCACGACCATCCAACGTCATCTCTAAATTACCGGATGAAGCACCCGCACGGATAGATCCCATATACACATCACCGCCATAACGCATATCGAACATGAAGTTCAACACGAAATTCTTATATGACAAGGTATTGCTCCAACCCATCATCCATTTCGGCTGGTTGTTACCCAACAATACCATATCGTCCGTTCTCAAAGGAACACCATCAGCACCGATAATAATGTTGCCGTTATCATCCCGTTGATAAGCGTAACCGTAAATATCTCCATAGGCTCCACCCTCGTGAGCGACGATCTTCAAGAAACTTACTGATGCGTCACTAAGGATCTGCTCTTTCGTATCATCTGTCAATGAAATTACCTTGTTGATATTCTTTGACCAGTTCAACTGAGTATCCCATTGAAACCACTCTCGGAGATATAATGAGTAGCGTTAAACGCAACCTCTACACCCTTATTCTCAATATTACCGGCGTTGATCATCTTTTTCTTGAACCCTGTAGCGGAAGGAACATCGATCTTTAAGATCTGGTCTTTGGCGTTCTTTTTATAATACGCTACGTCGACACCAACCCTATTCTCAAACGCCTTCAACTCAAGGCCTAACTCCCAAGAGTTGATCGTCTCATTCTTTAAATTTGGATTTGCCATCCAATCCTCGTTGCTGGCATTAAAAATACCCCCTTTAATATCATAACTGATATTATAATAGTCACGCAGCATATAAGCGTCCGTATCATTACCTACCTGAGCCCAAGACGCACGGATCTTACCGAAAGAAAGAATACCCGTGTTATGCCCCATCTTATTCAACATTTGGGTGAAAATCCAGCTAACACCTACCGATGGGTAGAAAAGTAAGAGTCATTGTCTTTCGGAAGTGTTGAAGACCAGTCATTACGAGCGGTTAAGTCCAAATACAAATAGTCGTCCCAAGACAATGATGCCGTAGCATATAGCGAGTTGATTTGTTTACGGTTGCGAGTATACTCACCACCATGTGTCTTACCGTTGGCGATCGCATGGAAATCGGGAATCACAAACTCACCGGATGATTCCTTGTACCATGTAGAATTACGGTACATCATATTACCACCTACCGTACCTACGATACCGAATCGATCCCAGTTGCCTTTAGCAGTCAATAAGAAATCGGAGTTGATCTCGGTGAATTTCTCCATATTGGCAGTCATGCTACCGTTGTTCTCCCAATACGGGTTACCTGTCGCACGAATCGTCTCATACTGGATGGTGTAATTATCCATACCAGAGCGAAGCTTCAAGCTCAACCAATCCGTAAACGTGAAATCCAAGGCCGCGAATCCGATAAAACGGTCTTTCTTATCCTTGTTCGTATTGCGGTAAGCGGACCAATACGGGTTATTGGCGTTGGCTCCTGTGTCGATCAGATAACCAGCGGGCTTTCCGTCCGCACGTTTCCAATCATTATCTTTATAGGCGTCATAGTCAGAGAAGCCCACACTTCGAGGCATACTTAAATAGTTAAGGAAGATATTATCCGGGTCGCCCGCTAATTTCACACGGTTGTTCGTATGCTGGCTTACATAATTGACCTTCACGTCAGCCGATAACCATTTAGACAGCTTAGCCGTAGAACGCAAATTAATAGACGTACGATCCATTCCGCTATTCGGGACAACCCCCTTATTATCCAAGCGTGTCACACCGGCACGGAAAGTGATATCCTCGGAGCTCTTACTCAAATCCACGCTATTCGTCCAAGTGGTACCAGTGCGCAAAAAGTCCTTGTACAGATTATTATCTCTAGCCGCATAGGGATGAGATCCCATCGCCATATCCTTAGGAGAACCATCCATAACGGCACCCCAACTCGTCGCTTTATTATTATCGAAAGCGCCGTCGATACCTTGTCCGTATACATCTTGGAACTTCGGGGTTTGCATCGGGTTCTCAGCCGTGAAATTCGAGTTGATACTTACGCCCCAACCTTTATTCTGGCTACCTTTCTTAGTCGTGATCATCACGACACCGTTACCTGCACGGCTACCATACAACGCCGCGGCTGCCGGGCCTTTCAATACGGACATACTCTCGATATCATCCGGGGAGATATCAGAGATACCGGAACCTTTATCCACGTTACCGTTACCCCAATAGTCATCCGTACCACCGCTAAAGTTATCGATAGGTACACCGTCCACAACGATCAACGGCTGGTTATTACCAGTAATAGAGTTATTACCACGAATCACGATACGAGAGGAACCACCGACACCGGTACCATTTTGCTTGATCTGCAAACCTGCTACCTTACCAGCCAAAGCGTTGGCCACGTTAGCATCACGGGTTTGCGTCAGGGACTCACCTTTCAATTCAGACATAGAATATCCCAAAGCCTTTTTCTCTCGCTTGATACCCAAAGCGGTTACCACGACTTCATCCAAGGCTTGCGTATCATCAACCAATTGAACCTCGATAGAAGGTTGTCCGGTAAAGACGATCTCTTGCGTATTAAAACCGATATAGGAAACTTGTAAAGTCGCATTGTTAGGAACATCCAACTCGAAACGGCCATCCATATCCGTGATGGTACCGTTGGTAGTTCCTTTGACAATTACGTTAGCACCGATAATAGCCTCGCCCGTTTTGTCCGTAACGACACCGACTGCTTTTCGTGTCTGTTGTTGAGCGTTTAAGACTGTGACTTCATGCGTGTTCTCTGCGAAAACCATGGCCGGTACCAAACAGAATGCGCATACCCCCATGTTAATCATTAACGGAATTTTTCGAAAAAGAGAATAACTATTCCCCCTTAAAGCATTTAAGGTTACAATTTTATTCATATTTTTGTAGTGTTACTATTTATAATAAAGTTATTTGTAGCTGCGCCAACAGCTCTTCTTGACTTTTCGTACGGGAGAATACGCCAATATTCTTCCGTATGTTTTTAATCCTTGTTTATTCTTTCTTCATGGGCAGACGTATTTTAGAAGGTTACACATTATTTCTCATTTTGATATTTCCACGACTGAGGTTCCCGATCCACTGTCCTTAACGGTAGGTTTATGTATCGCATACTGGATTCCCGACGCCAATTTCAGGTATTCCAATACTTGAGGCAATTGCTCGTCCTTGAAACGGGCTGTTATTATGGACTTGAGTATCTCGTTATCTTTTACCTCGAATACTACATGATAATGACGTTCCAGCGTTTTCAATACTTTATCCATCGGATGGTTCCTGAAGATAATCTCCCCGTTCTTCCAAGCCGTGTCATATTCGGTATTCACGCCGAACACCTTGATCTTGCCAGCGCCCTTTTGATACTCGGCTTTCTCGTTTGGCTTCAACATCTGTGTCATTCGCTTTCCTCCGGACACGACGTTCAGCTTTACCGATCCCTCTACCAAGGTGGTCTCTATCATACTCTCGTCTTTGTAAGCGGATACATTGAAAGAAGTTCCCAACACCTCTACCGAGTAATCTTTATCCGCTTTCACAATAAGGCTTATGGGCATTCTTCGTCACCTCGAAATATCCTTGTCCGGTTAATTCCACCGTACGGGTATCCGCATTGAAGTCCGAAGGATATCTCAATTCGCTATTGGCATTCAGCCAAACCTTAGAACCGTCAGGTAAATCGAACGCCGAAACCACCCCAGGATTCGTGCGTACGGCTAGCGTACGCACGTTCCCTTGACCCTGCTGTATGAACAAATAAGCGGATAAAAGAAAGACTGGAATGAATAACACGGCCGCAGCCCGTTGAATAACACCTAACACTTGTCTTAAAGCTAATCTTTTCTCTTTCTTATGGATTCTTGATTTAAAACGAGACAACGCCTCGTCCGGGTTCACGGTCCGCATGACTTTTAGGCGACTTGCCACTTGAGTCGTAAAATAGACCTGCTCCAACAGTTTCTCGTTTTCTAGAGAGGCGGCCCGCCAGTTTTTCACCTCCGCAGCTTCCTCCTCGGTCAACATCCCATCGATGTATCGGATCAATATGTCTTCGTTTATTTCCATTTTTTCTTGTTTCTATAATTAATACAGTTGAGACAAAAGATGTACTAAACAAAAAAACGATTTTTTTCAAGAAAATTGAATAATGGCAAAAATACCGTTCCTAAAGAAAGGCTCAACAATATCCCTCTTTCTACTGTTTTACCACAAAATGAGACTTCTTATGGTAAAGATTCTTTTAAAACGGATTTATGAGGAGCCAAGTGAGGCGGATGGTTATCGCATTCTTCTCGACAGGCTATGGCCCAGAGGACTGAAGAAAGAGGATGCGAAGTTTGACGAATGGAGAAAAGACATCACTCCATCTAAGGAGTTACGCCAATGGTTCCACGAGGATAAAGACAGGCATTGGGAAGTATTCCAAGGTCGCTACGGGATGGAGATCAAGCAGAACCCGGATTTCATTCCTTTCTTACGAGAGATCGAGAAGCATCCGGTTGTCACTTTCCTCACGGCAGCGAAGGATGTACAACATAGTCATCTACCTATATTAAAAGAAGTCATCGAGGATTTCGAGAAAAACAAATCATAAAAATAAAAAGACCTATGAAAAGTATCGTATTGCTTCGCCACGGCGAAAGTGTATGGAATAAAGAGAACCGGTTCACCGGTTGGACCGATGTGGATTTGACAGAAAAAGGCGTGGCCGAAGCTTATAGGGCCGGCAACCTATTGAAAGAAAAAGGATATGTGTTCAATAAAGCCTATACCTCTTATTTAAAACGGGCCGTCAAAACCTTGAATTGTGTATTGGATCGCATGGACCAAGACTGGATCCCGGTGGAGAAGAGCTGGAGGCTGAACGAGAAACATTACGGATCGCTACAAGGGTTGAACAAGAGCGAGACCGCCCAAAAGTATGGAGACGAGCAAGTCTTGATCTGGCGTCGCAGTTACGATATAGCCCCGCTTCCCCTATCGGAAGACGACCCTCGTAACCCTCGCTTCGATATCCGCTACAAAGACGTGCCGGATAAAGAGTTGCCCCGTACGGAATCCTTGAAAGATACGGTTGAGCGGATTCTCCCTTATTGGAAAGAGGTTATCTTCCCGACGCTCCGGACCGCCGACCAGATCCTTGTCGCCGCTCACGGAAACAGCTTGCGGGGAATCATCAAATATTTAAAAAACATCTCCGATGAAGAGATCGTTCATCTGAATCTCCCGACAGCCGTTCCATACGTGTTCGAGTTCGATGATGACTTGAAACTCGTGAATGATTATTTCCTTGGTGACCCGGAGGAAATCAAGAAACTCATGGAAGCCGTAGCCAACCAAGGAAAGAAAAAGTAGCGGGATTCATGCCTCTTATCCGGAATTATTCATTAAGTTTGCAACCAAACAAACTTAAACACTATTGTGGACGAGAACGCAGAACGAATTTCACTAGAACTTATCGCAGGAGACGAACAAGCGTTCGACACCGTGTACAAACAATATTACCGGGGATTGTGCGCCTTCGCCTCCCAATATGTAACAGTACCAGAATCAGAGGAGATCGTACAAGACGTGATGATGTGGCTGTGGGAAAACCGAAAATCCCTAGTAGCGGACATGTCCCTGAAATCACTCCTCTTCACGATTGTCCGCAATAAATGCCTCAATACGATCAGCCACATACAGGTTAAGCAACAAGTGCACGAGAGATTGTACGCCAAGTTCCAAGAGCAATTCGAGAATCCTGATTTTTATATAGGAGAACTGATGGCCTTGGCCTCCAAGGCCATCCGGGAGCTCCCGGATGAATACCGTAAGGCATTCGAGATGAACCGTTTCGAGGAAATGACTTACAACGAGATCGCCGAGCGGACAGGCGTATCCCCCAAAACAATCGCATACCGCATCTCTCAAGCGCTCAAGATATTACGGACGGAATTAAAGGACTATATCCCTTTATTGGTATGGCTGCTTTTTACGAACAAACACGCTCATAACGGAGGAAGCATCCTACCGCCATGAGCGTTTTTTAATGAGTCAAAAGACTTATTTCACGAACGGTGCTTTCAATAAATAATCCACGCAGCCTTTCACGCCCTCAAACTGGGAACGTCCGTCAGGCATACCCTCCAACTCCACGAAATAATCCTTGATTCCATTTGCGTAAGCTTGCCGGAATATATTCTCGAAATTCATCATCCCGGACTCGCCTAGAATAGCACGATCCTTGATGTGCAATACCTTGATACGGTTCGGATATTTCTTCAACCATTCTATCGGATCTTGTTGTCCCATCACGGCCCAATAAACATCCATCTCGAAAAACACAAGCGAAGGATCAGTATTCTTCAAGAACAACTCATAGATGCAATCTCCTTTCACACGCCTTCCCAGCTTGGCCTCCGTACTGCCCGGATTTACCTTGGCGAACTCCATCTCATGGTTGTGATAGCCGAAAGGAATACCGGCCGCTTTCACGATCTTACCCGCCTCGTTAAAAATCTCGCAGACGAAAGCGGTTTCCTCGGTGCTACGGGTACTCGGTTGCCCGGGCTGGATCAAGTACTTCACGCCTAGTTTGGCATGGTCATCAGCCGTCTTCTTCCAATACTCGGAGATCTGGGAACGATTAGCCTTCGTGTACTCACGTACCGGAGGATTCACGTGGGAACTGGTGATCTTCAATCCGGCATCATCCGCCATCTTCTTGAATTCCATCATGTCTACACCGCCGATCTTGCCTTCCTTGTAACCGGCCAATTCCAGATTCGTGTACCCCATTTGCTTGATCTTTTTCAATCCACCGGGTACATCCGCATAAAGTTCCTTGCCTAAAGAATAGATTTGTAAACCAACTGTCTTAGCGGCCATCGTTTCAGAAGTGACAGGTTTAGCCGCATCTGCGCTCCCGACCTTTCCGGCCATCAGGCCACCCAAGGTGAAAAGGGACGCGTTCTTTAAAAAATCTCGTCTATTTATCATGATTATTAGAATTAAGTCAGTCCAAAGATAGAGATTATAATCTAAAAAAAGACCGCATAGGATGGAAAAATCCACCTATACGGTCCACAAATGGTATACATTATATAATAGGACTCGATTAACGGCGAGGCTTGATATCCAATTTCACCGGCTTGATCATATTCTCCGGGCTTAAGATCGTATCCAATTCCTCCTTGGTCAAGATACCATGATCCAGTACCAATTGATAAACGCTAACGCCGGTCTCCAACGCCTCCTTCGCTATCTTGGTCGAGTTCTTATAGCCGATTACCGGGTTCAAGGCCGTCACCACGCCGATGCTATGATGTACCTCCTCACGACAACGATCCTCGTTAGCGATAATACCGTCCACGCAACGGGTACGCAAGGTATCGAAACCATTGATCAGCAAATCCACGGACTCGAAGCAGCATTGTGCCATCACCGGCTCCATAGCGTTCAGCTCCATCTGGGCGGCTTCCCCGGCCATGGTCACACATAATTCATTACCCATTACCTTATAAGCGATCTGGTTCATCACCTCCGGGATCACCGGATTCACCTTACCCGGCATGATAGACGAACCCGGCTGCATAGCAGGCAAGTTAAACTCACCCAAACCGCAACGAGGGCCGCTTGCCAACAAGCGAAGGTCATTACATATCTTATTCATCTTCACGCAAACCCGCTTCATGGCGGAAGCATAGCCTACCAAGCAAGAAGTATCCGAGGTAGCTCCTACCAAATCGGAGGAGAGACGGATATTCCATCCGGTTATCTCACGTAAAGCCGCGATACATTTCTCCGCGTATCCCGGCTCGGCACAAATACCCGTACCGATAGCGGTAGCTCCCATATTAACCACCAAGAAATCGGCGGCGGCCTCATTCAAGTGAGCGATCTCATCCTGCAAGATGCTGGCGAAGCCATTAAAGGTCTGCCCCAACGTCATAGGTACGGCATCCTCCAACTGCGTACGTCCCATCTTGATAATCCGCGAGAACTCCTCCCCTTTCTTACGGAAAGAGGCGATCAATTCCTCCAAATGGGGAAGCAATTGAAGATGCTTAAAATACATACCGATATGGATAGCGGTCGGATATGCGTCGTTCGTGGATTGCGAGCAGTTCACATGGTCGTTCGGTGAGCAGTATTGGTATTCACCTCGCTCATGCCCCATCAGCTCCAAGGCACGGTTGGCGATCACCTCATTCGCGTTCATATTCGTAGTGGTACCCGCTCCGCCTTGGATCATATCCACCGGGAACTGGTCGTGATGCTTGCCATCGATAATCTCCCCGCAAGCGGCGATGATAGCGTCCTTTTGCTCTACGGTAAGCAAGCCTAGTTCAAAGTTAGCCATGGCAGCCGCCATTTTTTTGTTATAGCTAATCCTTTAATGAATAAAGGATATTCACTCAAACGGAATTTACTGATTGAGAAATTCTCGATTCCTCTCAAGGTTTGAACTCCGTATAATGCTTCGGCGGGGATTTCACGAGCGCCGATCAAATCGCTCTCTATGCGAGTTTTTCCAGTTAATTTAGTATCCATATTAGAAATATTAATCGTTTTTTATTGTTTCCGCAAAGGTAGAAACTATTATTTTGAAAGCAAATTATTCTTCGAAATAATAAAAACAAATACCAAAAACGCCAATACACGTCTACATAAGGCTCAATGAATTACAATTTGTCAATAGAGCAGTTTAAATAGACCTTCTGATCTTTTTTATCTCATTCATAAAAAAAGTACGATTTTATTTGCTGTTTGTCAAAGATTCCATATATTTGCTGCCGTAATAACAAAACAAGTCATGAGAACATTCGTAGTAAATACATATTGGTGGTGGCGCTCCGTACAACTCAAAAGGTCGTAAGGAACGAAGACTCGTATGTATATATAAACACTACATAAAGATATAAAGAGGTCTGTCGCACTTGCGGCAGGCCTCTTTTCTTTTTATAGCAAATTCAAAAGGAAAATAACTAAAATAGATAAAAGATGAAAACGTATCAAGTTGACAAGAATGGTTACTATGGTGAGTTCGGCGGGGCCTATGTTCCCGAGATCCTTCATCAATGCGTGGAAAATTTACAGAATACCTATCTGCAAGTGTTGGAGAGCGATAGCTTCAAGGAAGAGTTCGATCAGTTATTGCGTGATTATGTAGGCCGCCCCTCCCCTCTTTACTTGGCCAAACGGTTGAGTGAGAAATACGGATGCAAGATCTATTTGAAACGGGAAGACTTGAACCATACCGGAGCACATAAGATCAACAATACGATCGGCCAGATCCTCCTAGCCCGCCGCATGGGGAAGACCCGTATCATCGCCGAGACGGGAGCCGGACAGCACGGCGTGGCAACCGCTACTGTATGTGCCTTGATGAATATGGAATGTATCGTTTATATGGGGAAGACAGACGTGGAACGCCAACATGCCAACGTACAGAAGATGGAAATGCTGGGAGCTACCGTCGTGCCCGTGACCTCGGGAAACATGACCTTGAAAGACGCCACGAACGAGGCGATCCGTGACTGGTGCTGTCATCCTTCGGATACGTATTATATTATCGGTTCTACGGTAGGCCCCCATCCTTATCCGGATATGGTAGCCCGGCTGCAATCCGTTATCAGCGAGGAGATCAAGAAGCAACTGCTGGAGAAGGAAGGAAGGGATCACCCGGATTACCTGATCGCCTGCGTAGGCGGGGGAAGTAACGCCGCCGGTACGATCTATCATTTCGTGGATGACGAGCGGGTGAAGATCGTCTTGGCCGAGGCCGGCGGCAAGGGCATCCACTCCGGCATGAGCGCCGCCACGATCCAATTGGGTAAAGAGGGCATCATCCACGGGGCACGTACCTTGGTCATGCAGAACGAGGACGGACAGATCGAGGAACCTTATTCTGTTTCCGCCGGCTTGGATTACCCGGGCATCGGCCCGATCCACGCGAACCTCTCCGTAAAGCACCGTGCGCAAATCCTAGCGGTAGATGATGACGAGGCGTTGGAGGCCGCTTTCGAGTTGACCCGTCTGGAAGGAATCATCCCGGCCTTGGAAAGCGCCCATGCCTTGGGGGCCTTGGCCAAGGTAAACTTCAAGCCGGAAGAGGTGGTGGTACTGACTGTCTCGGGCCGTGGCGATAAAGATATGGACACTTACATTAATTATAAATTATCATGAATTATTCTTTCAAAACGATAAGCAAGAAGGTGATGGGCGACCTTCACACTCCCGTAAGCATCTATCTGAAAGTGCGGGATATCTACCCGGAATCGGCCCTGTTGGAAAGCTCGGACTTCCACGGAAACGAGAATAGCCTTTCCTTTATAGCGCTCCGTCCCTTGGCGAGCATCGGTATCAACAACGGGGAATGCACGGCGACCTTCCCGGACGAGACCCGTGAGGTTACCCCGCTCACCGAAGACTATAACGTACCCGAGGCGATGAACGCTTTTCTCGGCCGCTTCAAGGTGGAGGGAGCGGACAAGAAGGTCTGCGGATTATTCGGCTACACGGCTTTCGATGCCGTCCGTTATTTCGAGAACATCCCGGTCATGGAAGTTCATCACGAGGAGAACGATGCCCCCGATATGCTATACATATTATATAAGTATATCCTTGTCTTCAATCATTTCAAGAATGAGCTTACTCTGGTGGAGATGGTTCAAGACGGCGAGGATAGCGGGTTGGAAGAGATCCTTACGCTGATCGAGAACCGTAACTTCGCCTCCTACAACTTCCAGACAGCGGGTCCCGAGACCTCCCCGATCACCGGCGAGGAATACAAGGCGATGGTCCGCCAAGGCATCAAGCACTGCCTCAGGGGGGATGTCTTCCAGATCGTATTGAGCCGTCGCTTCGAGCAACCGTTCAAGGGAGACGACTTCAAGGTGTACCGGGCTCTGCGGAGCATCAACCCCTCGCCCTATCTGTTCTATTTCGATTTCGGAGGTTTCCGTATCTTCGGCTCTTCCCCCGAGACGCATTGCAAGGTAACGGGCAGACACGCCAGCATCGACCCGATCGCCGGGACCGCTTTCCGTACCGGTAATATCGAGGTAGACAAGCAGCGTACCGAGGCCCTGCTTGCCGATCCCAAGGAGAACGCCGAGCACGTGATGCTGGTAGACCTCGCCCGCAACGACCTCAGCCGCAACGCCCACGACGTGCAAGTGGATTTCTATAAGGAGGTACAATACTACAGCCACGTCATCCACCTCGTATCCCGTGTGAGCGGCGAGATCAACACCGATAGCGACCCGGTAAAGACCTACGTCGATACCTTCCCCGCCGGCACATTGAGCGGAGCCCCCAAAGTACGGGCCATGCAACTGATCACCGACATCGAGCATCATAACCGGGGTGCTTACGGCGGCTGTATCGGCTTTATCGGTCTGGATGGTGATTTGAACCAAGCGATCACGATCCGTACCTTCGTCAGCCGTGGCAACGTACTTTACTATCAGGCGGGAGCCGGGATCGTAGCTAAAAGCAACGATGAGCGTGAATTACAAGAGGTAAACAATAAGCTGGGAGCCTTGAAGAAGGCGATAGACCTAGCGGAGAAATTAATCAATTGATTATCCGGTTGTAGAGACGGGGCACGCCCCGTCTCTACAACAACAACAATACATATAAAATGAAGATATTATTATTTGATAATTACGATTCCTTCACCTACAATTTGCTACATATATTGAAGGAACTGGGCGCAGACGTAGAGGTACACCGCAACGACAAGATCTCCTTGGAAGAAATAGAGCGTTTCGATAAGATCTTACTATCCCCGGGACCGGGCATCCCCGAGGAAGCCGGCATCCTCCTCCCCTTGATCCGCCGGTACGCCCCGACAAAGAGCATCCTAGGTGTCTGCCTAGGCGAGCAGGCCATCGGCGAGGCATTCGGCGCCACATTGATAAACCTTACCGACGTGCATCACGGCGTTTGCTCCGATATACGGATTGTCGCTAAAGATCCTATCTTCGAGGGACTGGAACCTGGTATACGTGTTGGGCGTTATCATTCTTGGGCGGTCTCCAAGGAAAACTTCCCGGATTGTCTGGAAATTACGGCGGTCGATACGGAAGAAGGACAGATCATGGGCTTGCGCCATCGTGAGTACGATGTACGAGGTATCCAATTCCATCCGGAATCCGTGTTGACACCTAAAGGGAAGACGATTATAGAGAACTGGCTCCGAGGGTAAACGGGTGTAAGCCCGGTTTAAAATTTTAAACCTCACCGCACACCCGATGTAAGCCCGGTTTAAAATTTTAAACCCCACCGCGCATCGGTGCAAGCCCGGTTTAAAATTTTAAACCCCATCGCGCACCCGATGCAAGCCCGGTTTAAAATTTTAAACCTCACCGCGCACCCGATGCAAGCCCGGTTTAAATTTTTAAACCCCACCGCGCATCGGTGCAAGCCCGGTTTAAAATTTTAAACCCCATCGCGCACCCGATGCAAGCCCAAATTTCAAATAAATTTCCTTCTTAAAACAATGATAAAAGATGAAACAGATTTTATACAGATTATTCGAGCACCAATATCTAGGCCGGGAAGAAGCCCGGAATATCCTCCAGAACATAGCGGAGGGACGCTACAACGATTCCCAGATCGCCAGCCTGATCACCGTATTCCTGATGCGCAGTATCTCCGTAGAGGAATTGACCGGATTCCGGGAAGCTTTGCTGGAGATGCGTGTACCGGTAGATCTAAGCGAATACAAGCCGATCGATATCGTAGGTACCGGAGGCGACGGGAAAAACACGTTCAACATCAGTACCTGTTCCTGCTTCGTAGTGGCCGGTGCCGGTTACCATGTCGTAAAGCACGGTAACTACGGGGCTACCTCGGTGAGCGGCGCCAGCAACGTGATGGAGCAACACGGCGTAAAATTCACGAACGATATCGATAAGCTACGTACCTCCATGGATACCTGCCATATCGCCTACCTCCACGCACCCTTGTTCAACCCGGCGCTGAAAGCGGTAGCTCCGGTACGGAAGAGCCTCGGCGTGCGCAGCTTCTTCAATATGCTCGGCCCGCTGGTCAACCCGGTCATGCCTACTTACCAATTGTTAGGCGTATATAACCTCCCGCTACTCCGCCTATATAATTATACGTATCAAGAGAGCGGTACCCGTTTCGCCGTGGTACATAGCTTGGACGGTTACGACGAGATCTCCCTCACGGCCGATTTCAAGGTAGCCATGCCGGAGAAAGAGAAGCTTTATACCCCGGAGATGCTCGGATTCAAACGTTGCACGGAAGCGGACCTCGACGGCGGCGAGACCCCGGAGGAAGCGGCCCGTATCTTCGACGCCGTATTAGGGAACAGGGCTACCGAGGCCCAAAAGAGCTGCGTGATCGCCAACTCCGCTTTCGCCATCCAAGTGATCTGTCCAGAGAAGAAGATCGAGACGTGTATCGCCGAGGCACGTGAATCATTGGAAAGCGGAAAAGCATTGGCTACATTCCGTAAATTTATATCTTTGAACCAAAGATAAAGAAACATATCCTATGAAAAAGGACATCTTACAAGATATTATCGCCAATAAGCGCATCGAGGTAGCCCGGCAAAAACAGGCCGTAAGCTTACAGACCTTATTGGCTCTAGGTAGCGACCGTATGGAGCGTGACACACGTTCCATGCGTGTGGCGTTGGAATCATCCCCCTCCGGTATTATCGCCGAGTTCAAGCGTAAAAGCCCCTCCAAGGGCTGGCTGCATCCGGGAGCGAATATCGCCGACGTGGTGCCCGCTTACGAGGCCGGAGGAGCCTCCGCCTGCTCGATCCTTACGGACGGGGATTTCTTCGGAGGTTCCTTGGGCGACTTGCAAAAGGCCCGCAAGCTGGTGGATCTCCCGTTACTTCGCAAGGACTTCATCATCGATACCTACCAACTCTTCCAAGCCCGGGTGATGGGCGCCGACGCTGTCTTGTTGATCGCCGCCGCCCTTACGGAAGAAGAATGCCGGATACTCGCCGAGACCGCCCATAGCCTGCAATTGGAAGTCTTGCTGGAAGTCCATAGCGAGGACGAGCTCAAATACCTGAACGCGGATATCGATATGCTCGGCGTGAACAACCGTAATCTCGGCACCTTCCATACGGACGTAAACAACTCATTCAAGTTGGTCGATAAGATGCGAGGCTTCTCCCCTCTTTTAGTGTCCGAGAGCGGAATATCCGAGACCGATACCGTACGCCAATTGCGTGAGGCCGGTTTCCGTGGATTCCTGATCGGAGAGACCTTCATGAAAACCGAGAGGCCGGGCGATACCCTAGCCGATTTGATAGGAGGACTGGCATGATCATCAAAGTTTGCGGAATGCGGGAACCTCAGAATATCCGGGAAGTAGCCGCCCTAGCCATCAACTGGATCGGCTTTATCTTCTACGAACGTTCCAAGCGCTTTGTCGAGCGATGCCCGACGGAGCAGCAGGTAACGGACAGTGAACAATTGTCCCCTAAGAAAGTGGGCGTTTTCGTCAACGCTACCATCGAGTCCATGATGGAGAAAGCCTCCGCCTACAAGCTAGACTATCTCCAACTTCATGGTAACGAATCGCCGGAAGATTGCCACACCTTGCAAAAAAGGGGCTATTCCTTGATCAAGGCTTTCCCCATCGCTACGAAAGAGGACTTCGAAAAAACAAGGGAGTATGAGGGCCGGGTGGATTATTTCCTTTTCGATACGAGATGCGAGGGCTATGGAGGCTCAGGCAAACGTTTCGATTGGTCCATCCTAACCGAATATAAAGGAGAGACTCCCTTCTTGCTCAGCGGAGGCATCCGTCCGGAAAACGCAGAGGCGATCCGGAACTTCCGGCATCCCCGTTTCGCAGGTATCGACCTCAACAGTGGCTTCGAGATCGAGCCGGGATTGAAAGACGTCGACAAACTAAAGAATTTCATCCAACAAATTTTACATCCAGCTGTAGAGACAGGGCGTGCCCCGTCTCCCACCGTCTGATAGTATTTTTAAAATAGAATTCAAAATGAATCGCATCACAAACTTATTCCAGACCCAGAAAGACGGAATACTCTCCGTCTATTTCACCGCCGGTTATCCGAACTTAAACGATACGGCAAGCATCTTAAAAGCCTTACAGGCTAAAGGTGTCCACATGGTAGAAGTAGGAATCCCCTTCTCCGACCCGATGGCAGACGGCCCTGTCATCCAAGAGGCCGCTACGCAAGCGTTGCGTAACGGGATGTCACTCCACCTCCTATTCGGGCAATTGAGAGAGATCCGGAGCGAAGTACAGATCCCGATCATCCTGATGGGCTACCTGAATCCTATCATGCAATACGGTTTCGAGAAATTCTGTGCCAGTTGCGTAGAGGCCGGCGTAGACGGAATGATCATCCCCGACCTGCCTTACGCCGATTATATCGCCGACTACAAGGAGATCGCCGATCGCCATGACCTGAAAATGATCATGCTGATCACCCCAGAGACCTCCGAGGAACGAATCCGGCTGATCGATGCCCATACCAGCGGATTTATCTATATGGTATCCAGCGCCGCCACGACCGGAGCCCAACAAGATTTCAACGAACAGAAACAAGCCTATTTCCGTCGTATCAACGCCATGAACCTACAGAATCCCCGCTTGGTAGGTTTCGGTATCAGCAATAAAGCTACTTTCGAGGCGGCAGCGGCCCACTCTTCCGGTGCCATCATCGGTAGCAAGTTCGTCCAGTTACTAAAGAGCGAAGCTACTCCCGCCAAGGCGGTCGATAAGTTACTGGAAGCCCTAAAACAATAGGAACCCTATTCATGTTTACATATAAAAACAGTAAATAGTCCTATGAATAACTTCACTTTTCACAACCCAACCCGTTTATTATTCGGTAAGGGCATGATTGAGAAACTGAGTACGGCCATCCCGATGGTGCATCGCATCATGATCACCTTCGGAGGAGGTAGCGTAGCAAAACGGTGTGTACGACCAAGTGATCAAGGCGCTAAAGGATCGTGACTATATCGAGTTCTGGGGCATCGAGCCTAATCCCACCATCGAGACCTTGCGAGAAGCTATCCAGATAGCGAAAGGCAAGCAGGTGGATTTCCTATTGGCGGTAGGCGGCGGCTCCGTCATAGACGGGACGAAGCTAATCTCCGCTGGCATCCAGTACGACGGCGATCCTTGGGAATTGGTACAGAAAGGGTATTACTATCATACCGTGCCCATGGGTACCGTACTGACCCTGCCCGCCACGGGTTCCGAGATGAATAGCGGGGCCGTGATCTCCCGGAAAGAGACGCAAGAGAAATTCCCGTTCTACAGCAATTTCCCCGTGTTCTCGATCTTGGACCCGGAGACGACCTTCAGCCTCCCCCCGTATCAAGTGTCTTGCGGTATCGCCGATACCTTCGTCCACGTGATGGAGCAATATATGACTACGACCGACCAATCCCGCTTGATGGATCATTGGGCGGAAAGTATTTTAAGTACCTTGGTTGAGATCGCCCCGAAGATCAAGGAAGATCCGAGGAATTACGACCTGATGGCAGATTTCATGCTATCCGCCACGATGGGCTTGAACGGCTTTATCGCTATGGGCGTAACGCAGGACTGGGCTACCCATATGATCGGACACGAGCTAACCGCCCTTCACGGATTGACGCATGGAGCGACTCTAGCGATCGTCTTCCCCGGAACCTTACGCACCCTACGCAAGCAGAAAGAGGGCAAGATCCTGCAATACGGCGAACGGGTATGGGGTATCCATAGTGGAACGACAGAGGAACGGGTAAGCCAAGCCATCGAGAAGACTGAGCAATTTTTCCAAAGCCTCGGTTTATCTACCCGCCTCAGCCAAGAGAAGATCGGCAATACGACAATCACCGAGATCGAGAATCGCTTCAATGAACGAAACGCCGCCTTCGGGGAGGCGAAGAATGTAACGGGTAGCGTGGCACGGGAAATATTGGAGAGCTGTAAATAACGTACAACTTGTAGAGACGGGGCGTGCCCCGTCTCATCCCCTCAAAAGGGTATAGATTTTATCTTAACAGGACTACTACTTGGATCGGGCCATGCGCCCCGAATACCAAGGCTTGTTCAATGTCAGCAGTCTTTGAGGGACCGGACATGAAGACTCCGTAATCATAATCCATAGTGGCAGTACGGCGGTAAGCCTCATTCATCGTATGAACCAATTGAGTCTTGTCCAACAAGATCACCAAAGCGTTCGAGATAAAGTACAGACCTTTATAACGTACCTGACGGGGTAACCAGACAGCGGCATTCTCCGCCACGCCGAAACTACCCTCCACCACAGATACGTCCGTCCCGTTCAACTCCCGGGGATCGGTCAGCTCATCCGGGTTAAAGGTAGCGCAAGTAATCTCCTTCAAATTCGAGGCGATACGTTTCGCCTCCGGAAACTCACGGCGGATCACCTCATTCACATCCTCGCCGGGCTTTAACTCGATGGCCTTGCCACCCGCCCCGGCTAGCACTTCCGAGAACGTAGCCAACTTATCCGCATAGGTAATCGCCTCCAACGTAAGCTCAGGCATCTCGTGGCGTGCACCCGTATGACGACGGATACTCGCCAATATAGAATCTTTACTACTCATTATCTCACCTTATTATTCTTCCACATATCATTAAACGACTCCTTGGCGAAAGTCGGAAGCTCACGTCCCTTGCCCCAAGCGTTCAAGCCATTGTAGACCATGAAACGGGGCAAATGATTCACTACCGGAGCAAACTTCAACGCCGTATTGAACAATCCCGGACGTTCCATCAAGAACTTCATGCCAAAAGACATCACTTTCTTCTCCTTGCTCGCCTTACCGATCTTATCCAAATCTTGCCGCCAACGGTAAATCTGCTCGCCCAAATCGATCTTTACCGGACAAACGTTCGAGCAAGAAAGACATAAGGAGCAAGCCGATACGTTATCCGAATATTCCTCCGGATTCCTCAGCATACCCAAGTTGATCCCGATCGGTCCCGGAATGAAATATGTATACGAATAGCCACCACTCCTGCGATATACCGGACAGGTATTCATGCACTCGCCACAACGGATGCAATTCAACGTACGAATATGATCCGGTTTCGCCAAGATATCACTGCGCCCGTTATCCACGATAATGATATGGAACTCTTGTCCCTCGGGCGGACGGCGGTAATGAGAAGTATAAGACGTGATGGGTTGCCCCGTACCCGAACGAGCCAGCAAACGAGTGAATACGCCCAATGCCTCCAGATTCGGTACGATCTTCTCCATCCCCATCGTAGCGATATGCACCTTCGGGAAGGAGGTTCCCATATCGGCGTTTCCCTCATTGGTACAAACCACGATCTCACCCGTAGAGGCGACGGCGAAGTTAACGCCCGTCATCGCCACGTCGGCATGGAGGAATTTCTCACGCAGATTCTTACGGGCGGCATGCGTCAGGTAGGTAGGGTCGATATTCCCTTTCTCCGTTCCCATCTCACGCTCCATCATCTCGCTGATCTGCTCCCGTTTGATATGGATCGCCGGCATCACGATATGGCTCGGGGCCAAATGCATCAATTGCAAGATACGCTCACCCAAATCGCTCTCCACCACATCGATTCCTTTCGACATCAAGAACTCGTTCATATGGCATTCCTCCGTCAGCATCGATTTGCTCTTGATCAGGTTCCGGGCATCATGCTGGCGCAAGATCCGCAAGACGATCTCGTTATGCTCCTCGGCATCTTTCGCCCAATGCACGATAGCCCCGTTGGCGATCGCGTTTTTCTCGAACTCCTCCAGAAGCGTGTCCAGATGGCTGTTGGAGTAAAGCTTGATCTCCGAGGCCAACTCCCTCAACCGCTCCCACTCGGGAAGCGAATGGCTCATCTTATCCCGTTTGGTACGTACCATCCAAAGCGTATGGTCGTGCCAAGCCTCATTCTCCTTATTCTCTAGGAAACGGGCCGCTGCTATAGCATGTTTCGTACTCATAATCCGGACGCTAATATTTGAACGATGTGAATAGTCTTGATCGGAAGTTTCTCCCGCTTAATAACCCCTTCCATATGCATCAGGCAAGAGCTATCCGCCCCGGTGATATACTCGGCGCCGGTACTCATATGATCCTTTACCTTGTCTTGTCCCATGCAAGTAGAGACCTCAGGCTCCTCGATGGCGAACATACCGCCGAAACCGCAACATTCGTCCACCCGCCTCGGCTCGAACACCTCGATACCTTTCACCAAGGAAAGAAGATCACGTAACTTGGAATAGTACGGGATATTACGCTCGCTGGGCGACGAGAGATGCAACTCACGCACCCCGTGGCAACTATTATGGATACTCACCTTATGCGGGAAAACGGCCGGCAGGGATTCCGGTCTCACCACGTCGTGCAAGAACTCGCAGATATCATAAATCTTCTTACTGTTCATACAAACGTGATCCCGCTTTCCCAATATATGGGGATGGTTCTCTTTTACGAAGGCTACGCAACTGGCCGAGGGGCCTACCACGTAGTCATAGTTCTTAAACTGTTCCTCCATCCGGAGGGCCAAGCGAGCCGCCTCATCCTCGAAGCCGGCGTTCGCCATGGGTTGTCCGCAGCAGGTCTGGTCCATCGGATAATCGACATCCACACCCACATGCTTCAACAATTTATACGAGGCGATACCCACTTCGGGATACACCGCGTTAATGTAACATGGGATAAATAATCCTACCTTCATACTAATTATATCTTTATATCCTTATATACGACACCGTATATAATTAACACCTAAAGGCCCATCACAACTGCATATTTGCCCTAACCCGGCTCAACGTCTCGGGAGTCATCAACAAATAAGAAGCGATATGGGACAAGGGGGCACGCTGCACGATCTCAGGGTGTTCTTTCAATAAGCGGGCATAACGTTCATTAGCGGTCTCGAAACGAAGGAAGTCCGCCTTCCGTTGAGACAGGATCAGCGAATTCTCCAACAGGCGGCGATACATGACCTCGATCTCGTAATCCTCGGCGCACAATGCCAATAAAGGATCATGAGGAATGCCATACAGTACCGTATTCTCCAAGGCCTCCACCAACAGATTAGCGGGACGTTGGCGCAAGAAGCTCTCGATGCAAATGAAGATGTTGTCCTCGCTGGCGAAATGCTCGGTCAGCTCTTTCTTATTCTTGAAGTAAAACTGGCGAACCATTCCCTTATAGACATAACCGAGTTGCGTACAAACCTCTCCTTCGCTCAAAAACAGGGCGCCTTTTTTCAATTCTGTCCGGATTAAGATAGAGGCCAGTTTCTCAACAGCTTCCTCACTGAGTAGAATCGATTGCGCCGCGATCCTGCGAGCTATAAATATCGCTGTATCCATATTCATGGTTGTTTTTGTTTGTTTCCCCCGCAAACTTACGAAATAAATACCACTTGATTTACGTCAAGTCCCCTTTTATTTATATTCTTGCCAACTCTTGATGCAGATATCATCTACGCTCAAGGTACAGAAGGCTTGGATAAAAGCGCTGGCCAGACGGGCGTTGGTGATTAGCGGGATATTCAGGTCGATGGCGGCACGGCGGATCTTATAGCCGTTGTCAAGCTCGCCGGCGGAAAGGTCACGAGGGATATTCACGACCATATCGATCTGCTTCTCATGAAGCATCTTAAGCGCCTGCGGTTCTCCCTTCTCGCTCGGCCAGTACACCTTCGTACTCGTAATGCCATTCTCCGCCAAGAAACGGTGTGTACCTCCCGTAGCGAATAGATTGTAGCCTTTCGCCGCCAACATCTTAGCGGCATCCAGCATGGCTACCTTCTGCTTCGGCGTACCGGTGGACAGGAGGATATTCTTCTCCGGAACCCGTTGCCCGACAGCGAGCATACTCGTCAACACCGCCTCGGATACATCGTCGCCCAGACAACCCACCTCGCCCGTGGAAGCCATATCGACCCCTAATACCGGATCGGCTTTCTGCAAGCGGTTGAACGAGAATTGAGAGGCCTTGATACCCACGTAATCCAAATCGAACTCATTCTTATTCGGTTTCTCTACCGGCAAGCCCAGCATGACACGGGTAGCCAACTCGATGAAGTTTATCTTCAGCACCTTGCTCACGAACGGGAAGGAACGGCTGGCACGAAGGTTACACTCGATCACCTTGATCTCATTGCCCTTCGCCAGATATTGGATATTGAACGGGCCGGAGATATTCAGCTCCTTAGCGATCTGCTTACTGATACGCTTGATACGACGAACCGTCTCCACATATAATTTCTGGGCCGGGAACTGAATCGTAGCGTCGCCGGAATGAACCCCGGCAAACTCGATATGCTCGCTAATGGCATACATCACGATCTCGCCATGATCGGCCACGGCATCCATCTCCACCTCTTTCGCATGCTCGATGAACTGACTTACCACCACCGGATGCTTTTGGCTGACGTTGGCGGCCAATTTCAAGAAACGCTCCAACTCCTCTTGATTCGAGCAGACATTCATGGCGGCGCCACTCAGCACGTAACTCGGGCGAACCAATACGGGGAAGCCTACCTCCGCCACGAAGCCATTGATATCCTCCATGGAAGAAAGCTCTTTCCAGCGGGGTTGATCCACGCCAATACGATCCAACATGGCGGAGAACTTCTCACGGTCCTCGGCATTATCGATGCTCTTGGCGGAAGTCCCCAAGATATTGACATGCTGCTCGTCCAGACGCATCGCCAGGTTATTGGGTATCTGGCCGCCGGTGGAGACGATCACGCCGTGCGGGTTCTCCAGCTCGAGGATATCCATCACACGCTCGAAGGTAAGCTCGTCGAAATAAAGGCGGTCGCACATATCATAGTCGGTAGACACCGTCTCGGGATTGTAGTTGATCATCACGGAACGGTAGCCCTCCTTACGGATCGTATTCAAGGCCTGCACGCCACACCAGTCGAACTCCACCGAGCTACCGATGCGGTAAGCGCCGGAACCCAGCACGACAATCGAGCGATGATCGCCCAAGTACGTCACGTCGTTTTCCGTACCGCTATACGTCAGGTACAGGTAATTCGTCTGCGCCGGATACTCGGCGGCCAAGGTATCGATCTGTTTCACCACCGGAAGAATGCCATGCTCCTTACGGAACTGGCGAACCAACATCATACCCTTCTCCACATCCCCGTCGAGACCGATCGCCCGTGCGATCTGGAAATCAGAGAACCCTTGTATCTTCGCCCGGCGGATCAACTCCGGATTGATGCGCCAACGTTGGATCCCCTTCATATCGAAAGCGTGAAGCTCCTTGGAGGTCTGCATGATTCCATATAGTTTCTGTAGGAACCATCGGTCTATCTTGGTAAGCTCATGAATCTGGTCTACCGTATAACCGGCCCGGAATGCCTTCGAGATAACGAAGATACGGCGATCGGTAGGCTCATGCAAAGCCTTATCGATATCCTCGATCACCAACTCCTTATTCTCCACGAAACCGTGCATACCCTGCCCGATCATACGCAAGCCCTTCTGGATAGCCTCCTCGAAAGTACGTCCGATCGCCATCACCTCGCCAACCGACTTCATGCTGGAACCCAACTCACGAGCCACACCATGAAACTTACCCAAATCCCAGCGAGGGATCTTACATACCACGTAATCGAGAGCCGGCTCAAAGAAAGCGCTAGTCGTTTTCGTCACGGAGTTTTTCAAGTCGAACAAACCGTAGCCCAAGCCTAATTTAGCGGCCACGAAAGCCAACGGATAACCGGTCGCCTTAGAAGCCAAGGCCGAAGAACGGCTCAAGCGGGCGTTCACCTCGATCACCCGGTAATCCTCACTCTCCGGATCGTAAGCGTATTGCACGTTACACTCGCCCACGATACCGATATGGCGAATGATACGGATCGCCAACTCACGTAATTTATGATAATCCGTATTACTCAAAGTCTGCGAGGGGGCAATCACGATAGACTCTCCCGTATGGATTCCCAGCGGGTCGAAATTCTCCATGTTACATACCGTGATGCAGTTATCGAAGCGGTCGCGCACCACCTCGTACTCTACCTCTTTCCAGCCCTTCAAGCTTTTCTCCACCAATACTTGCGGAGAGAAAGAGAAAGCCTTCTCTACCAACACGTCCAATTCTTCCTCATTGTCGCAGAAACCGGAACCCAAGCCCCCCAGCGCATAAGCGGCACGGACGATGACCGGATACCCCAGCTCAGCGGCCGCACGACGAGCGTCAGCGGCGTTCTCCACGGCCTCGCTCTTGATCGTCTTCACGTCGATCTCATCCAGCTTGCGTACGAACAACTCCCGATCCTCGGTATCCATGATAGCCTGCACCGGGGTACCCAATACCTTCACGCCATACTTCTCCAGCACGCCGCTTTGGTAAAGAGCCACGCCACAATTCAACGCCGTCTGCCCGCCGAAAGCGAGCAAGATACCTTCCGGACGTTCCTTCTCGATCACCTTTTCCACAAAAAAAGGAGTAACGGGCAGGAAATAAACCGTGTCCGCGACTCCTTCCGAGGTCTGTACCGTAGCGATATTCGGATTGATCAATACCGTTTGAATCCCCTCTTCCTTAATCGCCTTCAGGGCTTGGCTGCCTGAATAATCGAACTCGCCCGCCTCACCAATCTTCAAGGCTCCGGAACCGAGTATCAGGACTTTCTTTATATCTTCTTTCATTGCTTTACTTTTTTTAATGTTCTCTTTTAGGGTAAGCCTAAACACCCGTTTAGGGTAGACCTAAACACTCATTTAGGGTTGCCCTAATCCCTCGTTTAGGGTGGGCGTAAATCCCCGGCTACAACAATTCCGTGAATTTATCAAACATGAACTCCGTATCCAGCGGCCCGCTGCAAGCCTCGGGATGGAACTGAGAGGAGAAGAAAGGCTTCGTCTTATGCTTGATACCCTCGTTCGTCCCGTCATTCATATTGATGAACAGCGGTTCCCACTCCTCACCCAGCGTATCGTTATCCACGGCGTAACCATGGTTCTGCGAGGTGATGAAGCATTTTTCCGTGCCTACCATACGTACCGGCTGGTTATGGCTACGATGACCGTACTTCAATTTATAGATAGAAGCACCGCCGGCTTTCGCCAACAACTGGTTACCCATGCAAATACCGCAAATCGGCTTATCCCCGGAAAGCGCCTTACGGATATTCCGCACGGCGGCATCGCAAGTATCCGGATCGCCCGGACCGTTGCTGATAAACAAGCCATCGTATTCCAGCTGATTGAAGTCGTAGTCCCAAGGCACACGGATCACCGCCACGTTACGCTTCAACAGGCAACGGATGATGTTATGTTTCACGCCGCAGTCTAAAAGCACGACGCGCTTTAGGAATTGAGAATCGAGAATCGAGAATCGGGAATCGGAGGCTTCCGATAAAGAACAGGTCTGGCTCGTACCATCGGGCTGGTAACAAATAATCTCCTTGCACGATACCCGATCCACATAGTTCACATGCTCATAATCCTCGATCTTCAATTCCCCATTTCCAATTTCGTTATCGGCATCGCCGATAACGATACGTCCCATCATCACGCCATGCTCACGCAATTTCTTAGTCAACGCACGCGTATCGATACCGTATATGCCCGGGATCTTCTCCTCCTTCAACCAGTCGCCCAAGCTGCGCTCGGCGTTCCAGTGGCTATACTCATGGCTGTAATCGCTAACGATAATCGCCTCGGCGTGGATCTTCTCGCTCTCCATAAACGTAGCGATCCCGTTCGGCTCGAACGTACGAGGCGGGACACCGTAGTTACCAACGAGCGGATAAGTCAACACCATCAACTGGCCTGCGTACGAAGGGTCCGTCAAGCTCTCCGGATATCCGGTCATAGCGGTATTGAACACGACCTCGCCAGCCACCGGTCTCTCATAGCCGAAAAAGTAGCCACGGAAGACGGTACCGTCGTCTAACATCAAAGTTGCTGTTCTGTTTGTCTGCATAGAATCTGTATGTTGTGTCATTTCACTAAATATTCTTCTTCCATATAGTGAATAAAAGCCTCGTTCACTAACCGAGTCCCGCCCGGTGTCGGGTAATCGCCGGAGAAATACCAGTCACCCGGATGCTCCGGACAAGAGGCATGCAAGCCCTCCAAAGTCTGGTAGACGATCTCTACTTTCGCCTGCGTCCCGGCCGGTGTAAGCAACTCCACCATCTTAACGGATATCTCCTCGTCCGTAAACGGGGCGTATATCTCCTTTACGTAATTCACCAACGGACCATCCGCCGCTGTTTGTTGTCGCTTCGCCTTTTGATAAGCGTCCAAGATCACGTATTCCATCCCCCGGTCACGTAACAGGGCCACCGCAGCCTTAAAAGCGATAAACTCGTTCATCCGGGACATATCGATACCGTAATAATCCGGGTAACGTACCTGCGGAGAAGAACTTACGATCACGATTTTCTTCGGATGCAGGCGATCCAAGATACCGATAATACTCTGGCGTAAGGTAGTACCCCGCACGATGCTATCATCTATCACAACCAGATTATCGATAAAAGGTTCAATACTTCCGTAAGTAATATCATACACGTGCGCTGCCAGATCATTGCGGCTATTGCCCTCAGCGATAAATGTACGTAATTTTATATCTTTTATAGCTACTTTCTCCGAGCGGATTCGCATGGAAAGGATTTGTTCCAGTTCCTCTTCCCTGAGCAAGTGACTACGATCGGCGATCCATTCTTTTTTCAGCTTATTCAAATAGTTGTTCAATCCCTCCTGCATCCCGAAATAAGCGACCTCGGCCGTATTCGGGATAAAAGAGAAGACGGTATGATTCAAATCATAATCCACCGCTTTCAAGATCGGATGCACGAGATTATCTCCCAAACGCTTCCTTTCCCTGTAAATATCCACGTCGCTACCCCGTGAGAAGTAGATACGCTCGAAGGAACAAGCCTTATTCTCTTTCGGCTCCACGATCTGGGAGATATGCCACTCGCCTTTCTTGTTGACGAGTATCGCCTCTCCCCGATTCAACTCCCGGATATTCTCTACCTGCACGTTCATCACGGTTTGTATAACCGGACGCTCGGAAGCCAACACGATAATCTCATCATCCGCATAATAGAAGGCCGGACGGATTCCCCACGGGTCCCGCACGCTGAACGACTCGCCACTACCGGTGATACCGCAAATCACGAAACCACCATCCCAGCCCGGGGTACAGCGTTTCAGCACGTTCGACAAATCAATTTGATCCTCGATGGCATGCGTGATATCCATCCCTCTCAATCCTTCCGCCTCACACTTTTGGTACAGGCGCTCCACTTCCCGGTCCAGCCGGTGTCCCAGCTGCTCCAGCATGATATACGTATCGGAATATTTCCGGGGATGCTGGCCGATCGCCGTGATCTCCTCGAATACTTCATGAACATTTGTCAGGTTGAAATTTCCGCAAACGGCAAGGTTCTTTGCACGCCAGTTATTGCGTCGTAAAAAAGGATGGATATAAGAGATTCCGGATTTTCCGGTGGTACTGTAACGGAGGTGGCCCATATAAAGCTCTCCGGCGAAAGGTAGGTTGGCTTTGGCGAATAGCGGATCGTTGAGTTGCTCGGGGGTTAAATCCTTGTAGTGTTCGTGAACTGCGGCAAATATCTCGGTAATAGCTCCGGTCCCGACGGCCCGTTCACGGAACATATATTCCTCTCCGGCATTTGCCTCTAACTTCACGCAGGCTAAGCCCGCTCCTTCCTGCCCCCTGTTATGCTGCTTTTCCATCAGCAAATAGAGCTTGTTCAGTCCATACATCCAACTACCGTACTTCTCGTGATAATACTCCAAGGGTTTCAGTAACCGGACCATGGCAACACCACACTCGTGCTTCAATACTTCCATTGTCGAATCAACTTTTTGATTTTGCCGCAAAGATACAGACAATCCCTAACATATTGTTTAAACAAACATAAAATAATTGACACTTTCACGGAAAAAATGTTTTTATCGGACGTTTGGTTAACAAAGCTTACATTTTATAAGCAAAAGGGAGGGTTTTATTTTCAATCCATAATGAGGCATGAAGGAGCATGAAAACTACGGCCTTATAAATCACATTGCCTCTGCTTTTTTTTCAAATACCAAACGACAATACTATTATACTCCTTATAACGTCCTTCCGCATCCATATTACTCCACTTACTTATTTGCTGGTTTAAATTAGAAGCTGTCCAGCCTTTACGATTCAAATAATCAATCACTCCCAGCAAAGCCTGCAAACGATTAGCCATCAACCAGCGGTTGTTCAAATTAAGCAACTGATTGATCTGCCTATCATAATCTTCATTCGCCGAGACAATCTTCCCAGATTTACTTTTTATAAGAAAGGCTTGTAAAAAGCTCATCATCAAAAAGGTTAAATGTTAGATCCTCATTACCTTTCAACTTATCGCAATGAAAGTCAGAAGAGATTGCCCCAGGACAGCATATCACCATGTTATGATAATCCAATTCCCTATCCGGATGCTTTTCTCGGCTCAGCACATGTTCTATCCGGCTGGTTTCATTACTATTCCGGTCTTTCACAGGAATCCTACGCATACAATAAGCACAAACATATCCTTGCTCCTCAAGCAACGAACTTCGCAGTTCAGATATCGCTTCATACTTAGCACCGGGGGTCTGCCGATATTCCACCCACTCCTTTGGTTCCGGTCGTTTGTCTATCTTTCTCATCCCTATCTTAAATCATCTTAAATCAAGCAGTTCAACATCGCTTCCGCCCGGGCAAGTTCGGGTAAAGAATCTCCATATTTCCCTCTCAACTTCTGTAACAAATCTCCAGCCTCTTTCAAGCGATCCACATCTATCAACTCAAACAATTCGTTCAACTGCCTATCTACTTCAACCGCACGAGGCGTTTGACCAAGCACGACATAGGTCAACGTCGACATATCCATACCATAAGTGACAGTCGGCATTATACGATAGCCCTGTTCCTCCGAGTAACTCAACTTATAAACAATATTCTCCTCATTACTTTCCACCCCCGACATAACCATCGGAGCATGGGAACTGACGATAAACTGCAATCCAGGAAATGCCTCGCACAATCCTTTCAGCACCACCGATTGCAACGTTGGATGTAAATGCAAATCCACCTCATCAATCAAGACGGTACCCCGGGTTTTCGCACAAGTCTCCTCACCATAAATACCCCGGTTTAGCAATGCGCAACGAAAAGCTAGATCCGTTACTATATAAACCAGCCTTCGATATCCATCTGACAAGAAATCAGCTTCTACCTCTCGCCCATCCATCAAGATATAATATACTTTTTTCCGGATGGGCCGAACCTCCATGTCTTGAATAATCGCACAACCACCCGCTCCAAGAGCCTTCTGTATAGCCTTGCGAACTACTATATCTATCTCCAAATGGTTTTCCCTACCTTCCTGTAAGACCAGCAATCGCTTAATCCAATAAGGGAAAAAGCCATCCCCCTCCAAACATTCATAATAGCCAAAAGAAGGCTTATGGTTATACTCCTTGAACTTTCCAAAATCGATCTTTCGAATAGCATGAATATCTTCTGTCGAGAAATTCGCGAAAAAGAGGTAAAGCGATTCTCTGTCCCTCCTTACTAATATAGTTATGCATCAACAAAGCTGCCCAATCCTTATACTCCTTAAGTCCCGAAGTCAAGGAACGGCTATTTTTCTTGCTTTTCTTTATCAAAGTATAAAACGAATCTCCACCCGTGGAATCCGCCTCCTTCCCCATCACATCAGCCACATCAAAAGAAATATGAATAGGACGCTCCTGCAATAAGATTCCACCGGTCTCCATTTGCATGAAATCCTCATTGCCGGGATTAACCCATTTGGTATTATCATCGCTAAACCCGCTGAAGAATGCGCTCAACACAAACTTACAAGCTCGCAACACGGATGTCTTCCCGGTAGCGTTATCACCTACAAGCAAATTGACTCTACTTTTCAAGGGGATGGATAGCTCTGTATAACACCGAAAATTCTCTAATCTAATCTCTTTCATAAGTCTTCCTCACCAGCTTAATGACAAACGTTAAAATCAAGCTATTATATGCAAAGGTAAGCTATTATTTTCACTCCGACAAACGGTTAAGCCGAGAATGTATTTTAAGGTGGTGAGAAGTATAACGTAATATTTCCGCAACAGAAAGAAAAACGTCAATATTCTTTCTGACACAGAAATATTCTTGCATAAATTCTTTCTATGACACAATATTACCTACACAACCTGATGCGGAACTGTTGAATCATTTAGTCTTCTGTAATACAAAGGCGGTAAGAAACATAATGTAATGTTTCCGGAAACAAAAAAAGCCTCCTTTTAGGGGAGGCCTTAACATGAGATCTTTCTTTTCTTCTTTTATCGGAATCAAGAATCATATTCCTGTAAAATTCGCTCATAGCAACTCTTTACATACTTAATATCAAATCGCTCTTCTGCCAGCCGTCGGCTATTGATACTCATAGACTCCTTTTCCTCATCGCTCAATGACAAATAGCGAAGCATCGCATCCGCCAAAGCGTTTACATCTTTCGGAGGGACCAAATAGCCATTCTCACCCTCACGCACAGTTTCCCGACATCCGGGAATATCGGATGCGATGATCGGTTTGCCCAAGGCACAGCCCTCCATCAAAGAGCGATTCAAGCCCTCATGATAACTGCTTAATAATAATGATATACCAGGTCTTCCCATCAACTTGGCAGGTTCGGTCGTATAGCCCAGATAAGTAATAGCTCCACTCTCTTCATCTTTTCGGATCTGCTCACGGCTTACAGCATTTGGGTACGCCTCGTCCACCGGACCGAGCAATTGTACTTCCACTTCCGGATGCGTGCGCTTCACGATCTTGGCGGCTTCCACGACCTCCTCATACCCCTTATCATAAAGAACTCGAGCCACCATCAAAAAAATGGTCTTGTCCGCACGATTATCCGAAAAAGAGTACTTATCCAAGTCTACCCCTTCTCCTCCTTCCAACAACACGAGTTGCTTTTTTCCGGGCCATTCCCTGTTCCATCAATATACGCCTATTCTCCTCATTTAGCACCATGATCTTATCGGAGAAACTCAGTCCAAGACGAAATAATCGATGAGCCATCTTACTAGCCAAACCGGTATGCGAGAAAGTAAAGCCCAGTCCCGCTACCATAGCCGTACAATGAATACTCAATAAGTGCGCTGCCAACGTACCGTATATATTCGGTTTAATTGTAAAATGGAAAATATAATCCGGTCGTTCTTTCCAGTAAATGCTCATCAACCGGAAAAAATAGAGAATATCATGCAACGGGTTCGTACTCGTACGCCGCATTTCTATAGCAATATGCCGTATTCTGTCAGGAATAACTATCTCTTGGCTTTTTGGGCATCTATAGGCGATACCATCACCACCTCATGCCCTACGTCACGCAGATGCGTAATAATACTACCCCTAAAGTTCAATTGAGCCCAGAGGGAATTGTCGGTAAATAAAATTTTCATTTATGTATTGTATTATGTATGAAACTTGATTTATACAAGGTTCCAAACTCATCCTAAGAAAGAGAAATATGATAGCTCATTTCAGATAAAGCCAACGTTTCAATATATCTTTCAAGGATTTCCCCCCTAAAAGCAAGACAATCTTACGTCCATACTTTCGTATAGGACTTTGCCAAGACTGTGCATAGTGATGAATTGATACAGTATGGGAAGTGATACGTAATTTACCATCTTCCACAGATATTGGACAGAAATACGCACTGGGATAAATCCAAATCCCAGCACATTTTTTTGTATTTCATTAATATTTTTCAAACCATGCTTACACAATAAATCTGTAGTATATTCAACTACGGTTTTCAAATTGAGAGAGCCTTCCGGGATAAGAGAAAATGTAAGGTAGCATAAAGATCCAAAATCTCTTTATATAGCCCAAAATTAGGATTGGCTCCCAGACCAAGACCAGGATTGACACAGGCTCCCCCTATCTCCAGCATCACGTTCACACCCCATGAAAGCACCTCTGGCAATAATATCATCGAAAGGTTTTATCACCTCCACATCCGTGTCAAAATAAAGGCCACCCTCCTCATACAAAATCTTAAAACGGGCATAATCACTCACGAACGCATATTTTTTTTTGCAGCATAAGCTTCTCGAGTGTACGGAATAACGTTCACATCAAAATTATCCTCATTCCATTCTTTAATCTCATAATCGGGAAGATATTTTTTCCATGAGGCTATACATTTTATGGCCAATGATGGCAGAGGATTTCTACCAAACCAACAATAATGAATTGTCTTGGGAATTTTGATTTTCAAATTATCCATCATATATTATATTTATTATTTCGCTATTACTTAGATAAGGTGTTTTCTAGACAAAGAAAACAATAGTATTAATACAAAAAACAAGGCATATATCCTCTTACTCAAACAATCCAAATCTTGTTTGATATATAACATCAAAGTTATCTTTTAGCACAAAAATCAGAATCGGAATAAAAAGCAGCATAAACGCAATCCACTTTCCCATATTATCCTTTACATTCTTCACTACAATCGGATATAGGATAAGTCCATACATGAAAAAATACTGATATAATCTCAAATACTCCAGAAAACCACGAAAAACATTATATATCACGATGCTTAACACAAAGCAGTTTAGATAAAACAACTTCTGACCATCCCATTTCTTGGCAAATACCAGCATAATCAAGGCTAACACGTTATATACCAATTTTTTCAAACCAGAATTAAGCATCACGTCATGCTCCGTAGCATCTAGCACATAACTCTTTCTTGTATCCAAGGCCGAGGAAAAAAACGCCCCGAAACTTTCCGTTAAAGGAATCAGATAATTATTCAAACAAATAATCCCCAAACAGTGCTGAAAAAAAGTAATACACTCAGCATTAAAGTGAAATTATACTTCTTTTTCAACAAAAAGAAAACCAAAGCTATACCCGCTGAATAGTGAAAGCACATAGCCAAAGCAATCAACAACACATAATACCATTCTTTCCTCTGAAAAATCAAGGGTGTCCCCGCAAATACGATAGCCATCGCCACACACTGCCTCATCGCATTGAATGATTCTGTATACAGAAAACTACCCACATAAAATATCATTGACAAAAAAATGAAAGGAGATTGTCTTCTTATACCGTAGATCATTAGTATTACGGTTATTGCATTAATCACCAAGAACCACAAAATATAAGTTCCTTTGACAAAATGTATAATATTATAAATTACAGACCAACCGGGTTCTACATAATACAAATAATTTGACGAGTCATTATCTAATTCATACATTAATTTATATGCCTCATAATCTATCCCCACAAAGTAGCGAAATCCTCCTAACCAAAATCAATAATATTACAGATATTATATATATTGATTTAGGAGGGTTATTCCCATATAAAACATGAAATACAGAAAAAACAAGAACAAAGGTAAGTAGAACAAAAAACATCTCAATAATTATTTACGTATCTCATGCAATTTATACAATTCATATATCTTATATGCCCACTTTTGCGTGCTCCAACAAGAAATAAAAAGTAATATTACCTTCTTAAAACACAATGGACTTAACAATATAGACCGAAAAAAATCAAGTTGATATTTCCAAAACAGCGATCGAAATTGGGTATCAGTATAAAGCCTCATCAAAAAGGCTTTATAAGCCCACGAATAAATCAAAATAGGTCGTATCATTTGGAAATCTGCCGTATCGAGCCCTTTCTCCAATATATTCATCAGTACGACATACTGCTCAGGAGAAGAATTTCTTGTAAGCGATCCCGCATTCACGTTTTGCTCATAGTGGTAAAAAGCCCGAGGTAAATATCCAATCTTGATCTCCTTCCTTAATATCAAGGCGTTGAAACATAAATCCTCGCAAAACGTAAGATCCGGCACGAAACGTACATCACCATTGTAACAAGCTCGCTTAACGAGCTTGTTACAACAGCTACCATGCAATTGTTGGAACAATTCCCGCAGCACGGTTTTATGATCCAAATCCGAGGGCTGTTGTCTAATATATTTCCGTTTATCACCAATATCCTCATAAAAATCACATATCACGACATCCGCATCCTCTTCCTTCGCTTTCTTATAAAGTTCTTCCAGCATGTCTGGCTCTACCCAATCATCAGGATCGGCATGGATCGTATATTCACCTTTAGCGTTATCAATTCCGCATTGGCGCGTACTTGAGACACCTTCGTTTTCTTTGTGGAATACACGTACACGGCTGTCCTTCCTCGCATATTCATCACAAATATCTCCGGAATGATCCGGACTACCGTCATCTATCAAAAGGATCTCGAAATCAGGAAATGTCTGCGCTAATAGACTATCCACGCAATGACATAGATAGTTCTCTGCCTTATATACAGGAACAATCACTGATACAGCAGGTTGCTTATCCATAATTTATTGATTTTATAAGGACTCTGTTTTTCCGTCCAAGGAGCTGAACGCTTCCCGTAAAAAATTAAAACTCTTCTGCCGCCACTCCGCTAAAGTTCCAGAATGATACTTCTCCAACAAGTCAGCGAAACGTGCGCCTCCTCTTGTCTCATTCACGACACTACGGAACGGTTTCCCAAAGATGACAGAAAACACGGTTCCATGAAACGAGTCAGTCACCACGAAACTAGCGTCTCGAAAAATCGCAACCCACTCCTCCACTGTCAGCCTCGCATGATTATCCGCCGAATAACGCCGGATTGATAGCCCTCGCTTTTCCGCCTCCTCGACAATAACCCGATCCGACTCTTCCGAGGCATCTAACACATAGCCCGCAAGATATCTCTCTCCGCAAAAAGGAACCTTCTCGCATAGTTCCGCATATGCCTCCTTCTCGACAAGTAACGTAGGATCGAGTACGGCAGCCGCATTTATCCCCAGATATCTCTCGCAAAGTTTCACCCCACTCGTTTCACGCACAGATATGGCGTCGAATCGTTGAGCTAAAGAAGCGCAAAACGAGGTTTGTCTCTCCGTATACTCCCAGTAATCTACACCAAAAGAGGCTGCGTAAGCGACTTTCTTTCCTGTGAAATCACAGGCGAAACCCAAAAACATATCCGACAACATCCCCACGTTATACATCGGTCGCCACGTCTGATCGCTACCAACCAAAAGGGCCTCCAAACCATACTCCTCTACGATGTCCATAGAATAACGTCTACAAACATGCGTCTTCACGATCTGCCTGTTGACAAAATCCTCGAACAACGGATTACGCTTATCGCTCCATTTCTGAAACGTTCGCCTACGTGAAGGAATGAACCAAAGCACAAAAGATTTGATCGTGGAGAGAATAAATCGCCCAATTGTCGGACGTGGAAGAATATCGATTGTCACAGGCTCGTGCCCCATGCTCCTAAGCGTCCGTTGCAATGCCCAATTTTGTAGTATGCCTCCGTAATTTCCCCTAAATGGTTGAGTCAATATACCTATTTTCATGATTCCAATTTGCTCAAACAATGTCTCTTTATAAAATTCTTCACCTTTTCTCCGAGAATAATGTCAAATATCATCCTTAACCTCTGTTTATATGTCAAACGACATAAATTCTCAATCCTCTCATCCAACGTTGCTTTCGTATCTGAATAAAAAAGCTTGCGTTTCCCTGTTAAGCTAACCGATTTTTCAATAGAAGGATTGTAGCGTAAAACTACCTCATATCCTACGATGCTACTATCCAAACCTATCTTCCGGAAATAGGTCTCACCCTTTATAGCGTTCAGCATTACCACACTTACCCCCTTGTCATCGTCTATCATCGGCATCACATGCTGTACGCCCCAGAAATCCCCTATCGTGATATCGCTTCCACTCTTAAAGGTTTTCGAAGGGCAAGCGTAGCAACTCGGACGCAAATACAAATCTGCCAAGAATCCTCGCATGAAAATATTTTTGTCCAGAGGCTCAGAGAGTAAAAACGATTTTTTGTCTCCGTGTCTATCAGCCACTGAAACGTGGAGAGTGAAACTATACTTTTTCCAACCTAAGCGTTTATCTCTAAACGAGATACCTTCTATACAAACTTCTTCTTTTTGATAAGGGTGAGACAAAAACCTATTTTTTCTATCATACAGACGTACGGTTTCCTCCTTCAGATATTCTCGCCATACACCCGGGCTAGGCACGCCATGACAGATAAAATCCACCGTCAAAAGATTATCATATTCTTTCCGCAAAAAACGCTTTAACCCCGCTATCTGGCAAGGAGTCCCAGAAAATAAAACCGTACGCCCTATCTTCAAGAATTGTTCCGCTTTTTTAAAACTATCCCCTATCCGGCTCTGCACATATTTGCTACCTCGAAAAAGCAGACAATCCCTCTACCGTCTCTGTACAATCATGCTTTACTTCCCAATTCTCATCAAAACCAGCCCCAAACACGACTCCACCCTCTCTGATAATCTCATTGGCTAAAGCCGTAAAAACGCCACCAGAAGAACTTTGATAGCGTATTTCCTCACTCTTATTTTTAGCCGCACATACGACTATAGGCCTATTTTCTCTCGCTTGATGAATTACCGGACATACTTTTTCACATAATCCGCAATCAATGCAAACACTTTCATCTACCTCCGGATAAAGAAAACCTTCGTCATCCTCACGCATCCTAATGCATGATTTAGGACAACGTTGCACACAACTGTTGCAACCACAACAGTCCCGCTTATCTGTAATATGTATCATACGATTAAAATCCCAAATACCAATTCAAGCACCAAGCCCTGTCAATTAACCTCATAATCTCAGGTCTCTATATCGTTATTTTTTTAAGAGGAGAGATAAACAAATTTCGTTCATACGCATTCATGCTCATAAACCAGAATAGTAGAGCATAAAGAACCACAAATACGGCCACTGAATAAATAAATACGACAGGTATAGTCAAATTTATCTCCCAATGATTTACAGTCCACAAACAAAGAATCACAAATATTACTGGCATTATCGACATTCTACCTATCTCACACCAAAAGCGAGAGATATCTATGCCTTGCCGACCTTTATAATAAATATTCATCACCAAGCCTTGTCCTAGCAACAAAGCGCCCGCCGTAGCGTAAGCACATCCCATCATTCCCCATTTTCTGGTACCATAAATGGAGAAAGCCAAGCAGCAAAAAGCGATTATTACATAACACACAGAACGAAAACGCATCTGGTTCCGGGCTTGAAGGATCGTGATCCCCAAGTTCTGTATCAAAGGAATCAACAATGAGAAAAAGAACAATAGTGATACATAGTACGCCTCCTCATATCCTTCCCCGGCCCACAGCCGGATGAACGGACGACCGAACACAACAAAGGCAGAGAGAATAAACGACATCACGATATACTGTATCCGACCCGTACGAATAAACAAATCCGATATTTCTTTCTCATTGCCGCCATAAGTCACCATAGCCGTAACTTTTGGAAGAAATACACCGCTTATCGCCGTGGAAAACATCATAAACATCTGCGTAAGTTGAATCGCCACGGAATATACCGCCACTGCCACGGTTCCTCTATACATTCCCAAAACAAACTGCCCCGTGCTCCAATAAATCCGATCTATTATCGCATTAAGGAATATCCAGAAACTATAGATCGAAACTTCTTTAAGAAAAGCAGAATTGAAATGCCCAAAACGTATCTTGACATACAACTTATATCTGCAATAATAAAAATTGATAATCAAAGTTATGATATTGAACAAGGTTGTGACCACCACCATCGCAACCGCCTTATAACCGACAACCAACAATAAGATCATTACAACCGGATTAAGCACACTGCGCACGATACTCACCAATCGTTGAAACACGAAACGTTCATAGGCAGTCATGATACTACCCCAAATACTCATCGGAAAGGTAAAAGCAAGATTAAATGTCATCAACCAGAGCATGATACGAGTTCGATTCACCTCCAATGCTGTCATATTCACGGAGAACATTCGATCTACATTCAAACACAGTAAAGTACCGACAACTATGGCTATCAGCCCGATCCCTATATACAGTAGAAAAAACATACCGAACATTTCCTGCTGTTCCCGTTTCTTCCCTTCCGCCTCAAATTTCGCAGTATAACGCACGATAGCGTTACCGAACCCCAAATCCAATACGGTCAAATAAGCAATAATGGACGCAGCCAATGAATATAGGCCATATTCCGACTGCCCCAGCATGCGTAACATGTAAGGGGTATATACAAGCCCCACTACCATGTTCAGCATGATAGAGACATAATTCAAGGCTGCTCCAGCTTTTAATTGATTTATCATCATAAACTAATGAATGAGGAACATCTTCCTCCCGATAATATTCCTTACACTTATCCTTCCCCCAGCACATACTTCCTGATCCCATACCGAATGCTCGGTACATTCGCCCCATTCACGAACGTGAGGTGAGGCAAGAGGGCGCTGATGAAGGCACGGCTCTTGACCAGCTTGAGGGGAGACGAGTAGTCGGCTAGGATCTCGTTGTAAAGGTCCGTCAATACCGTCTGGCAAAGGGTGACCGTGTCCGGGCAGGCGCATAGGCGGGCCTCGTAGACAAGACGGGTCGCCTCGTCCGGGATGAACAAGGCCAACGAGGAGGGTTCAGCCGTCACTGGAGGGGCAGGAGAGTTTATCGGAGGAGACGGAGACTCATGAAGTCCCGATTCCGCGGGCGTAATCCAACGTTCCGTCCGTGTCACCGTCCCGTCACCCCAATGGATGTTCTGGATAGCGATGGTGGCATTGGGCAGGATCTGCACGTTACCTCCATTGACCGTAAAGGCAGAACGTGCCTGTTCCGCCCGCTCTTGATTTTCTGTCATATCCGTTTTTAATTTAAGTGTTAACAATAATCACCCCTTTCACGGGGGTATATTTTATTTCTATCCTCATTTCATCCACCGTACGTCCGTTTCCGTACCCGTCCCGTCCATCGCTATTCCGGGAACGGGCAGGAACGCGTTCCTTTACCGGCAGTAACCGAATAATCAATTTATTTTATCCGATCATGAAAGAGTCTATCTTTTCCTTTTTCAACGCCCCCATCACCAATCAAGTACCGAACGGGGTCGTCTGTGTCAGTCAATTGTACGCCTATATCACCACCAGCGAGTGGCTGCGTGAGCGTACCGATCAGGTACGTGCCGCATCGAGCGACGAGAAACGGTTCAGGCGGCTGAAACAGAGTTTGCTACCCTATGTCACGCCCGCCGGTATCTTCTCCTACCGCAAGGAAGATCACTTGCTCGTGCCCTCGGGCGAGTTCGTCATCGACATCGATCACCTCTCCTCACCCGAAGAGGCGATCTGTTGGAGGGACACGCTGTTCGCCGATGAGCGGCTACGCCCCGATCTCTCCTTCGTGAGTCCCAGTACCACGGGAATCAAGCTCCTCGTACCCTATCGCCTGTCGATCAAGAAAACCGTAGAGGAGTCTTTCGACGAGGCGGTACGATTCGCTTGGGAATATCTTGAGTGGAAATACGGGCTGAAAGCTGATGCCACGAACGCAGACCTCTCACGGGCTTGCTTCCTTTGCCACGATCCCTCAGCGAGGCTAGGAGACCGGAATTGTTGACAGAGGACAAGTGACAGTTGGTAGTTATAAATCATTATTCACCATTCATTATTCATTCATCATGAACCCATTATCAGATCTGGAGCGGCTCGTTGCCGCCATCGAGAAACAGGGGGCGAACATCGCTCCCACCTATCAAGAGTATATGCCGATCGCCTTCGCCATCGCCAACGATTGCGGAGAGGCCGGCCGGACATTCTTTCATCGTATCTGCCGGATGTCGGAGAAATATGTCTCTACCGAGGCGGATAAGCTATACGACCATGCCCTCAAAGGAGGCAATGGACGGAATGGCTTGGGATCCGTATTCCACTTGGCGGACCTAGCCGGCGTGAAACTGGACAAATCCATGGCCGAGGCCGGGAAACTTTCAAACTTTCAAACATTCACGCCTCCTTCACACACGCACACGTGTACGCACGAGGAACAGTCCGTGAAAAATGTCCCGCCCGCCTTTCCGGAGTATCCTTGGCCCGCTTTCCTCAAACGGATGATCGACCGGGGCGATACCCCCGCCCAAAAGGATATCCTCCTGCTGGGAGGTATCACCGTGTTGGGAGCGACACTCAACAAATCGATCCGGATATCGTACGGGCGAAAATTCTACTACCCTTGCCTGCAAACGTTCATCGTCGCCCCTCCCGCCTCGGGAAAGGGAGCCCTCGCTTGGACACGCCGGCTTGCCGAGCCGATACATGAGGCGATGATGGCGAACTACCGGCAGAGGCATAAAGCTTACCGGGAGGAGAAGAGCCGTTGGGACTCGCTGGGCAAGAAAAAATCCGATACGCCGGAGCCCGAGATGCCTCCCCTCAAGATGTTCCTTATCGCCGGTAACAATTCCGGCACCGGCGTGCTGGAGAACCTCATCGAGGCCGACGGCATAGGGCTGATCTGCGAGACCGAGGCCGATACCGTGAGCACGGCCATCGGCACCGAGCACGGGCACTGGAGCGATACCTTGCGTAAATGCCACGACCACGAGCGACTGGCTTTCAACCGACGCACGAACCGGGAATACCGGGAGTGCCCGGCCTCTTACCTCAGTGTCTTGTTAAGCGGGACCCCGGCGCAGGTACGGCCACTCATTCCCTCGGCCGAGAACGGGTTGTTCTCACGCCAATTGTTCTACCGGATGCCACCCATCGACGAGTGGGCGGATCAGTTCGAGCAGGGCGACGAGGACATGGATAGCCTCTTCTCCGATTGGGGGAAGCAGTGGAAAAAAAAAAAAAAAAAAAAAAAAAAATGCTCGTGGACTACCTGCGTGAGAGGGTCAATATCATACAATTCCATCTCTCCGACACGCAAAAGGAGCGATTCAACAGCTGCTTCGCACGCATATTCGGGCACGCCGGTCTTTCCTACGGTTATCCGATGCGAAGCTCCGTGGCCCGTATCGCTATCAATATCTGCCGGATCGCTTCCGTGGTGGCCTTCCTACGATCGGTGGAGAGTCTCCTCATCCCACAAGCCATTCTCGATTCTCAATTTTCAATTCTCAATTGTCCCGGTCTCTCGCCTGCCCCCGAGATCCCGGAGGAGAACGTACGGGACGGTATCGTTCCTTCCCTAGAGTTACGCATCAACGATGACGATTTTCAAGCCGTCCTCTCGCTCGTGGAGCCGCTCTACCGTCATTCGGCGGGCATACTCTCCCTGCTTCCGTCCGATGAGGTGCCACGCTCTCGTATGCCAACGCCCCAAGAGGCCCTCTTCGCGGCCCTTCCACTCTCTTTCAACCGACAACAGGCCTTGGAGGAAGCAGAGAGGAACAACATCCCCACCGCCACCCTAGATACCTGTCTCAAGCGAATGCAGGAACGAGGCACGCTGGAGAAGAACGGCCGGGGCGAGTACAGCTTCGGCGGCCGTGTCACCCATAAGTAATCCCGGCCTCCCTCACACCCCTATATAACGTACCCCACGGGCGTGTGTGTGTGAGGGGGGGACGAATGTTTGAAAGTTTGAAAGTTTCATTCTCCCAAATCTATAAATCATAAATCAAATGTTCTTGCCATTAAGAAAGTCCGCACTAGCGGCATCCTATTTCCCGGAGCTGGCCTCCCATCAAGCTTGCAACCGCTTACGTCGTTGGATCATTCGATGCACGGAATTGCACGACAAGCTGCTGGAGACGGGCTACCGCCCCGAGCAACGTATATTCACGCCCCGACAGATCAGATTAATCATCCACTACCTAGGAGAACCGTAAATTAGTTGACAGTTGCGCACAGAGGTAAATAAAAACAGCCTACTGTCACTAGTCAACTGTCAACTTGGATGGGTATTCTAAGATCTTTACAATGCCCATCCAAGGCTTCTTATAATGCCTATTCAAAGGGGCTTACGATAGGCAGCGTAAGAAACCGGCGGTTATCACTGCGTCCCATGTTAATTAATCGTTATTCCCTACCCCGGGCATCAATCGGCATCACCGCCCCTTACGGCGGAACCTATCTTTGTAACATTGATCAGCAAGCAATTAATTTTCTATTATTAATCTTTAATTATCAAACTATGCCACAAGCATTTCAAGCACGAAAGTTTTTTATCCCCAAGACGGATCCTAAGCAGGAGGTGTACAAGCCGGTTCCCTATTATTTCGGTACCCTGTCCACACAAGATGCGGCCGACCAGATCGCCGAGGAGTCTTCGCTCACGAAGGGTGACGTATTGAACGTATTGGATCGTTATCAGCGGTATGTCATCAAGAACCTACAGAAAGGTTACAAGGTGGAGCTGCTAGGGTTCGGAACCGTCTATAACCGCTTCGTCACGGAGAAGGGGGTAGCGACCGCCCCCGAGGTCAAGGCTACGCATATACGGACTATCGTGCCGGGATTCTCGCCTTCCTATACCATACTGAACGGGGCACGACGCTACTCGCTGCTGGGCGAGAAGATTTCGTTGCTCAAGGTGACGATACTCGGGACGCCGGTAGAGGAAGGGGGCGGTTCCGATTCTGAGTCGCCTGATGAGATCTGATGTGTCACTTTTGGCTTGACCCAAAAGTAACCAAAAGGTCAAGGCTGACGCTGACGGGCTACTTCGAGACCTACGCTCGCTGTCGCATCCCAACTCGCTTCGCTCAGACAGGGATGCTCCGGGCGCTCGCTGCGGTCTCTTCGCTTGACGCCCGTCCGCTGAGGCCGTCCAAAGGAAAGCCAAGCTTTCCTCTTATATCAGCCGGGATTCCTAATTCATAATTCATAATTTAAAATTCATAATTCATGAAAAAGTCCGTATGGAGTACCATTATCAAAGTGATCATCGCCGTAGCTACCGCCATCGCGGGAGCACTTGGCATCCAATCCTGTATTCTCTAATTTTCAATTTCAATTATCATGGGTAAGGTTTATTGTTTCTACCAGAATTACAGGGAGGTCAGCCTTCTTGTAATTCATTGCTCGGCCACACGATATGACAGGGATTTTCCTGTGGAGGCGCTCCGTTCATCGCACAAGGCACGGGGATTCGCCGATATCGGCTATCATTTCTATATCACACGGGACGGGGAATTACACCGCTGCCGGCCGGTCAATCAGATCGGGGCGCACGCAGCCGGATGGAACGACAAAAGTATCGGTATATGTTACGAGGGAGGACTCGACGAACAAGGCCGTCCAGCTGATACCCGGACCTACGCCCAGCGGTGTACCTTGATGGATCTGCTACGGCAATTACGAAGGGACTATCCGGAGGCACGCATCCTAGGACATTACCAATTAAGCCCTTACATACGCAAGGCTTGCCCTTGCTTTGACGCAAGGGAGGAGTATCTCGTCTTATAAAATAGATACCGGCTCGTCATTCACTCGCTAGATTGTCCGGTTTCACGACTTACTTTGTAAAAATACCCCCTATCTCTTTCAGCTCTTGCTCTTTATGATGCCTCGTTATGAAGCGGTTGATCGTCAAGTGAAGGATAGACCATAAAACCAAGTTCAAGAGCAAGAGGTAGGTGGCGTTTACCTTCATGGCCAATAAGACATTCAATACGATGAAAAAAACAGATACGCACAGAATCGTCACCATCACCATCCGTACACGCATACCCGTACGAAGCAGCTTGTGATGGAAATGATTCTTATCGGGCAAGAACGGGTTACGATGATTACGAAGGCGATGAAGCACCACACGGATCACATCGAGTAAAGGGACCAAGACCGTGGAGAAAGCGATCACCATATAGGGATTTGGCAACTCCGGTGAGACTTGGTTCGACACGCACAGATGGATGATCAGGAAACTGATCACGTAACCCAGCGTAAGACTACCCGCATCACCCATAAAGAGCTTATGGCCACGGTTTGCGTTGCCAAAGACGTTGTAACACCAAAAAGGCATGAGGACTCCCAGCGTACAGATGGCCAACAAGGCGTACACATACTGCATGCGGATAAAGAAGATCACGCTCAAGACCGACAGGGCGATACTGCACAAACCGGAGGCCAAGCCATCGATACCGTCTATCAAGTTAATGGCGTTCGTGATATACACCACGATAAAGACCGTGACGGGGATCCCCACCCAAGCGGGAACCGAGTACACACCGAACAAGCCTCCCAAGGAACCGAACCAATTACCGGACAGTACTAATAATAACGCCGACACGATCTGGACGGCGAACTTGTAACGGTAGCCAACACCCACTAGATCGTCGCAGACACCCACTAGATAGAGTAACGTCATGCCCACGAACAGAAAGAGATACTCATAGAGCATGTTGAACGACAGGCTCGATGAGCCCATATCCCAAAAGTACAGGCGGAAGCCTATCACAAGGAACATGGACATCAGGATCACCGGAAAAAACGACAGGCCGCCCAGACGGGGGACCGGCGTCGTATGTACCTTACGGGAATCCGGGACATCATATAACCGTTTCTTGTGGGAGATCACCAAGATCCTCGGGATGATCACCATCCCGAACAGCACGGAGAAAAGGAAGCCCGACAGTAATAGTAATGTTATTTGCATGATTTGCGTATTAGTTATTTCTTCTTGTCACCGGCCTCGAAACCGTAACCATAGCCGTAGCCATAACCGTATCCCTTGCCGTAGCCGTATTTCTTGCCGTAACCGTAGCCGTAGCTGTTCTTGCGCTTCGTCATGTCCAAGCCATTGATCACCGTCGCGAGCTTCGGGAACTTTCGCTCACGCCGCAACACGTTGATGTAGCTGAAACCGGCCTTCGGTGTCACGTCCGCACGGCAGACGTACACGCACATGTCGGCCACACGGCCGATGATCGCCGTGTCCGTAACCATGCCGATAGGGGCCGTATCCAAGATGACATAGTCGTAGCGTTCCTTCAACCGGGCGATAGCCTTCTCCAGCACGTCACGGGCGACCAGCTCAGTCGGGTTCGGGGGGATGGGACCGCCCGGGAGGATATCGAGGTTAGGGCTGATATCGGATCGCTGGACCATGTCGAACAACTCCACGTGATCCGGGTCGCTAAGGTAGTTCGTGATGCCCTCCATCTTACGGGAGATATTGAACACCTTGTTCAGGCCCGGCTTGCGGATGTCCATGCCGACCACCACCACCCTCTTGCCCAAGTAAGCCAAGCTCACCGCCAAGTTGCCAGCGACGAAAGACTTGCCCTCGCCCGGTTGCGTGGAGCTGAAAAGGATCACACGCTCGTCCTTGCCTAGCATGAACAAGAGGTTCGTGCGCAACCCCCGGAACATCTCCTCCATCAGGTCGTTCTTGTTCTCACGCACCACGATCGAGCCCTCACCCGTCTTCTTGACCAACGGGAGCTCCGCCAAGATAGCCACGCCCGTGATCGCCTCGACGTCCTCACGGTTCTCGATCTTGTATTTCAACAGGTCATGAAGGTAGACAATGCCCACCGGGATCGCCAGGCCCAAGATCAACGCCGCAAGCATGAAGACCATCCTCTTCGGGGCGACAGGACGCTCATCGGCGAGCGGCTCCTCGATGATGCGGCCGTTGTTTGCCGTGGCTGCCAGCGTGATGGCGTTCTCCTCACGCTTCTGCAACAGCATGACGTACAACGTGGCCTTGATCTCCTGCTGGCGGGAGATCGTCATGAACTCCTTCTCCTGCCTCGGGGCGTCGCTGATGCGGCTCTCGAACTTGCTCGCCTGACGGTCGATGTCCGCCTTGGCGATCTGGAGACCCCTCAAGACACTGTTCACCGTCGTCCTCACGTTGCGGCGCATAGCCTCGATGCCGGCGTTCATGTTGATGATGGCCGGGTTGCTGTCCGAAGAGGTGCGCAACAGGCGCTTGCGCTCGATGATCATCGTGTTGTACTGGTCGATGACAGAGGTGAGGTTTTGATCCCGCAGGCCCACGTTGGCAGGGATCACCTCGTCCATGTTCGCAGGATCGTCGATATAATTGCGGAGATACTGCACCAAGTTGATCTGCGTGGCGTTCTCCGTACGTTGTTGCTCATACCTCGAGCTTTCCTGCAAAGCCATCTGGGCGTCGCTCGTCAAATTCGTCAGGCCGGAGCGTTGCTTGAAGGCAGCGAGCTCGCTCTCCGTAGTGCCCAGCTCGCCGTTGATGATGCCGATGCGCTCCTCGATGAACTCAGCCGTCTTCTGCGCCACCTCGTTCTTCTCGTCGTTGGCGTCCTGGTTGTAGAACGACACCAAGCGATTGATGAAGTCCACGCCTCGTCGCCTCACCGTGTTCCTCAAGGATACCTTGGCGATCGTCGTCGTCTTGGACGAGGGTGTCACGCTCAACTCCTTGCCGTAAGCCTCGGCAGTGGACGTGGGCGTATGGACGTGGGCCACCAGCTCGATCTCCCCGCCCTCCAACTCGGGTATGGAATCCATGCCCGTGAAACTGAAAACCCCCACGGGGGTGGGCAATATGGCGGGGAGCCTGTCGAAGCCCTGCTCCATCGTCTCCTCGTCACCCTCCTTGTCGATCTTGTACTCCGCTCTCACCGTTAGCTGACCCTCCTTCGTGTAGCGCATGCGCAGCTCGACGGGGGCCACCAGACGGTCCGCCTCCTCGGGGGTGATGAACACGTTAACGGGGGAGTTCTTGTATAAAGGGGGGTTGAAGCCCAAGGCGTTCGACTCCTCCATGTCGATATACAGGCCCATGTCACTCACCACCTTCTTGATCAACGTGCGGGACCTCAGGATCTCGACCTCGTTGTCGAAGTTGCTCGTCATCGAGAGCATGCCGAGGTCCTGTATGGCGGCAAGGCCGCTGGCGGCGTTAGCCCCCTTCTTATCGTCCTCCTTGATCAGCACCGACGACGTGACGTTATACACCGGCGTCTGGTAACGCAGGAAGACGTACATCCCGATGCAGCAGGCCAGTACGCTCGCCACGAACCAAGGCCAATAAACCATATACTTGAAAAACACGGCGTAAAGATTGATCTCACGATCCTCCCCCTCCGGATTGTTATTGTTATTATTATTATTGCTTGTATTTATACCATCGTCCACCATCTCTCTAAATTTTCAATTCTCAATTCTCTATTTTCAATTATTTAAGTATGTTCACCAACAGGCCGGCGATCGAGACCAAGATCGAGATCGAGCTCACCCACAACGTCGTGCTGTTTCCGATATCGGAGTTCTTCGCCTTCGTCTCGTTCGGCGTGACATAAAGGATGTCGTTCTGTTTCAAATAATAATACGGGGAGGTCACGATACCGGCGTTGTTCAGGTCAAGGTTGATGATCTTGCGCTTCCCGCTCTCGTCCTCGCGGATCAGCTTCACGTTGTCACGTACGCCGTAGATCGTCATGTCGCCGGCCATCGCCAACGCCTCCAGAACGTTCACCTTCTCGTTGCCGATCGTGAAGCTGCCCGGACGGGCCACCTCGCCCAAGACCGAGATCTTGTAGTTCGCCATGCGCACCGTCACGATGGGCGCCTCCTTCAAGTAAGGCCTCAATCTCTCACGGATCAGGCTCTCCGCCTCGTTCTTCGTCAAGCCGCCGACCCTCAGCGTACCGATCACAGGGAAGTCGATCTCGCCGGAGTTGTTCACCAGGTATTGCTGCAACGTGGGTTGCGTCGTCGTGTTGATGTTCGTCAGGGCCGCGTTCAACGGGGTCTGCACCGTCAGGTTGAACGGGGCAGCCGCCTGAGGGTCCGTCGTGTTGACCGTGATGCTCAACAGGTCCTTGGGCATGATCTTGGCGTCATACAGGGGAAGCGTCCCCTCGAGATCGTTCACCGCCTCCGGGTTCTGGAGGTAGGGCACGTTCTTGTAAGACGTACACGCCGCCAGCAAAAGGGGCAGCGAGAATAGGAACAGTAGTCTTTTGATCTTCATATTATTTTGTTATCGTTTTTATTTCCTTGAACACGGATGACACGGACTTAACGGAAAAGGCGGGACAGGAAACCTTTGGGTTTCTCCGGCTCGTATTCCGACTCGTATTTACGCGTCAAGTCCTCATAGCTCAGTCCCTTGGTCACCATCTCGTAGATCGTGCCCCAGTCCGGGAGGCCGCCGAGGTTGCGGTCGTCGATGAAAACGTCCGCCTTCAGCTTGCGGGAGAAGTGGTTGTTCCGGTCTCTCTCCTCCTCCGGGTAGTCACGGTTCACCGCGTAGAACTCCAAGCCACGCTCACGGCAGAAGGACAACGCCTCCTCCAAGAGCCCGCCCTCACGGACCGTCCAAAGGATCAGCTTATGCCGATCCGATTGCAATTTCCTCAACGTCTCGATGGCGAAAGGAAGCTCACGCCCGATCGCCGGATACTTGTGCTCGACGATCGTACCGTCGAAATCTACCGCTATTATCATCTCTTTAATTCTCAATTTTCAATTCTCAATTATAAAAGGGCCGGACCACCGGACGGCCGGAGTGGTATATGTTAAAGCGGGGTCAGCCTATCGGCCAAAGCCAAGGGGGCTCCTAGCCGCTAGAGACGGCCATTGCCATCCGGGGGATCCGACCGTTTCTTTTCTGCCCTTATCTAATTCTCGCTTAACCGGGGCAATCCCTCCACCTCGCCGGCGTGCCATTCACGGTAGTCCGCCAAGGGAAACCCGGGGACGGTCAATAGCTTGTAATCCGACCCGTCTCTTCTCAATATATGTTTACGGGCGTACGAGCGGAGCGAGCGATCCGTAACGGACACCATCACGATCGGGAACGGGTAGGCGAACAGGCGCAACGGAGTGGTCTCGCTATCCGGGAACGCACGATGCAGCTGGTAGGCCGAACGCTCGAACGCTACCCAGTAGGGACCCGTGCAATACAGGTGTATTGAGTTTCGGTTCGCACGCTCACGATCCATGATCTCTGTCAAACGCTCACGCAACAGGTTCATCAGCCGGATGCCCGAAGGGACGCCGCATGTCTCTCTCTCTTCTCTCATATCTTTTATTTATCGCCGTTCCCGTGCCCGAACCAACGGTCGTAATCCCGTAAACGACGTATCAACACGGACTTGCTCTTCTTGGGCAAGGCCTCCTCCATCCAAGGGTCAACCAACTCGTGCGCCATGCGCTGGTAGAGGCTGCTGTCCGTACAGCCGTACAGCGTGACCAGCAACAAGGCACGGGATTGCCCCGCTTTTACCACGGGGAGCATGCTGCGCATCGTGGAGCGCAAACGATCGAACTCATCCGACTCGCCCAAAAGCAGATAGGCAGGAAGGAGCAAAGAGTAAAGCTTGCAACGGATCACGTCGGTCTCACCACGGAGAGAGGCGTAGCCACGCAGGACCTCACGGGCCAGACGGGCATCCTCATCCACTACCACGCCGGAGGCATGGTAACGGCCCAAGGCATCGTGCAAGCCCTCCGACAGACGGTCGTTGTCCAAATGGGTATAGACGTGCTTGCCCCCCGTGTTCAGCTCGATCAACTCATACTCCCCTGCTCTCACCTCGAACAAGGGGACCCACAGACAGTCGAGGATACGCACCATCACGTCCTTATGCCCACCGCCCGGCTGCACCACCACCTCCGCCTCCATATTGGTAAAAGGGCCGGAGGTGATACGCACACGGTCGCCTTTCAACAAGCGGCCGCTATCTGGCACGTATACGGGAAGCTCGTTGGAGTAAGAAGCCGCGACCCAACGCAAGGTATCCATCTCACGATCCAAGAGGTAGGGGAAATAAGACCGCCCGCCGGAGGAAACCCGGGGGAGGAAATTATACAGGGGAAGCGTACGCTTCAGGCGGAAGATCTCGTCCTCCGAGGCGTGGACGAACACGTAGTTGTACAGCAGGGGCCGTTTCGTGTTGACCATCTTGCCGCCCACCTTCCTCGCCTCTACATACGAGGGGGGAGAAATACTCGAACAAGGCCTCCCCACGACGCTCACGGCGGGAAAGCTCAGCGTCCAGCCCCTTCGAGGGGCTGATCCTGTCACGCCCGCCACCGGCGGTAGGAAGCGTGAGCACGTACCAGCGGACAGCCTCTTGATCACGTCGCTTCAGAACATGCGCCATGAACCTATCCGAGCACTTGCCTGTCAATATATCCATCTCTATGATTATCTTTTCTAGTGGTTATCCCGTGGCCCGAAAACAGACCCCACGGCAATTCAGAGCCCTACCAAGAATCATTTATATCATCTTGATAAACAGTGCTTTACATTTTTAAATATGGTATTACTGAAAATTACCATCTCTTGAAATCTTAGGCTACTTGGGGAGTAGCCTAAAAGGTGCGAGAACGGTTATCACCCGGTTGTAGAGACGGAGCGTGCTCCGTCTCCCACCGTCTGGGAGTAACTTTAAATACCATTTTGAGGGGATGAGACGGGGCACGCCCCGTCTCTACAGGAATACATATACAGATTATGAGGCATGGTGGAATGATACCTAGAACAAGGATTCATCTTGCCCGCATCACCATGTCTATACGTCTAGGATAAAATGGGAAAATCAAAGAATAGAAAGGGTCAAACGCCTAGAATGACTAAACAAGCCGATTTGTTTGTTTGTTTTTAGTTATTTTTTACTACATTTGCGCCATGAAAGAATACGCTACTCCCCAAGTAGCCTACTCCCTTTACCCTACTTTCGGTACATGATTGTACACACTCTCAAAACAAATTTTATTCACCGCAGACATCTTTTCCAACGAGAAACTTTTCAAATAGATTTGTGTAGTCTTGATCGATTTATGGCCCAATAGTTCGCTGATCATCTCAATCGGGACATCCTGTTCCTTCAAAATCATCGCAAAAGAATGACGGATCGAATATGAGGTGATCGGGATAGACACACCGCAGGCTCTCGCCAACCTCTTCAAGTTCCGGTTAAAATGGGCCAAAGCGGAAGTGTACTCCTTGTAGGCTTCTTTTCCCACTTTCATCCCCTTCAAGAAAGGAAACAAATAGGGTGAGTCCTTACCTACATCACTTGACAGTTCCCTCAGCGACTCCCATGCGGTAGATTGTACCTCTATAAGCATCGGAGTACCCGTTTTCTGGCGTTTATATTGCAAAACCCCACCCCGGACATTCTCCTTTTTCAGATGAGCGAAATCCACGAATGCCATACCGCAAAACTGGAACATCAGGCACAATGCCTGCCGTGTTTTTCTCAGTTCCGGATCATCTAATGGGGCCGTCATCAGAGAACGTAATAAATCCTGTGGTAACGCCTTTTTGCGTTTGCTCTCTATACCCGTGAAAACTCCCTTAAATAAATAAGGGATATAGGGGGCCAGCCCTTCCTCCACCGCCATGTTGTACACACAACGGATCCGACGCATATAGGTCGACACCGTGTTCCATGTACATCCTTTGTTCAACAAAAAGGCCTGATAACGCCGAAGGTTCTCCTTATTGACATAGATATAGGGAATTACCTCCAACCCACAAAACCGCATGAATGAGTTTAATGCATCCTGATAGCTCTTCGCCGTGGAATAACGCCCATCCATACGCAACTTATAGATATACAGCCTCATTCCTTCTACTAAATCCTTTTTCTCCATACTATCGCTATTTTTTCGTGATAAAACTTAGCAAATGTAATACAGATCCGGGAGGCTGAGCATATACAAAAAAAGGCGAACCAACCGGTCCGCCTTTATAAAATCTCCATTTCTAGATTATTTCAGTCCTCTATTCTTCAGCAACGGATCCGTACCCGGTTCCTTGCCACGGAAATTCTTGTACATATCCATAGCGTCGTCGATACCGCCCGGGGTCAGTACGTATTTACGGAATTTATCGGCACATTCTTGGTTAAAGATGTCGCCGGTTTCCTTGAATGCCTCGAAAGCGTCGCAATCCAATACCTCGGCCCAGATGTAGCTATAATAGCCGGCAGTGTAGCCGCCACCCATCGTATGGTTGAAGTAAGTCGTACGGTAACGGGAAGGGATTTGTTTCAGCAAACCACGACGGCCTAACGTCTGTTGCTCGAAATCCATCACATTCAAGTTGGCCGGAACATTATTCGTCTGGTCAACGAACTTGATCACTTTCTTATCCGCCGCATCACCACTGACCGCATGGAAATCCATATCCAGATAAGAAGCCGCCAGATACTCCGTCGTAGCGAAACCTTGTCCGTACTTACCGCTCTTATCCAACTTCTCGATCAACTCGGCCGGGATCACCTCGCCGGTCTGATAATGCTTAGCGTACACCTTCAATACTTCCGGCTCGAATACCCAATGCTCCATAACCTGTGAAGGCAACTCCACGAAATCACGAGGAACACCAGAAACACCGGAGTAATGCACGTCACGGAACAAGCCGTGCAAACCATGACCGAACTCATGGAACAATGTATTCGCCTCATCAGCGCTCAACAACGCAGGTTGTCCCGGAGCGGGCTGGCTAAAGTTACAAACGATCGTTACGACCGGAGCCACACGCTTGCCATCCTTATAAGCCTGCGGACGATAAGAACCGCACCATGCGCCACCACGCTTGCTGGCACGAGGGAAGAAATCGAAATAAATAACGCCCAAATGAGAGCCATCCTTATCTTTGCACTCAAAAGCCTGCGCTTCCGGATAAGGCAACGGGATATTACGGATCGGGGTGAACGTGATACCATATAACTTATTAGCTACATAGAAAGCACCCTCACGAACATTATCCAACTTCAAATAAGGACGAACCTCATTCTCATCCAAATTGAATTTAGCCTTCTTGGCCTTCTCGAAATAATAACGCCAATCCCAGCCCTCGGCCTCGAAATTGCCGCCTTCTTTCTTGATCTCGGCGTTTATATCGGCCAATTCCTCTTTCGCTTTCGCCAAAGCAGGCTTCCAAACCTCATCTAACAATTGATAAACCTTATCCGAGCTTTTCGCCATACGATCCTCCAACACGAAAGAAGCGTAATCATCATAGCCCATCAACTTCGCTTTCGCCAAACGAGCGGCAACCAAATCACGAACCACTTCCTTGTTATCGTTCTCATTATTATTATTACCACGGTTGATATAAGCGTTGAACATCTTCTCACGCAACTCACGTTTATCGGAATATTGCAAGAACGGCATCACGCTCGGGTTCTGCAAGGTAAATACCCATTTGCCTTCCATCCCGGCATCCTTGGCCGCTTGAGCGGCGTTAGCGATCAAGGTCTCGGGCAGACCGGAAAGATCCTCCTGCTTGTCGATCACCAATTTAAAAGCATTCGTCTCTTTCAGCATATTCTGTCCGAAAGTAAGCTGTAGCATGGAGATCTTACTATTCAACTCACGCAATTTAGCCTGATCCTCAGCGGAAAGATTAGCGCCACCCCGAACGAAGTCCTTATAAGTCTCCTCCAACAACTTCATTTGCTCTTTATCGAGGCCCAACTCATCCTTCTTATCGTATACCGCCTTCACACGAGCGAATAATTTCGGATTCAAGTTGATATCATCACTATATTTTGACAATAGCGGCGACATCTCACGGCTTAACGCCTGCATCTCATCATTCGTATTCACGCTATTCTGTCCACCAAAAACGATCTGGACCTTCCTAAGCAACGCACCCTGCTCATCCAAAGCGACAATCGTATTCTCGAACGTAGGCTCCTCCGGGTTATTCACGATCGCCTCGATCTCCTTACGTCCCTCTTCCATGCCTTGCAATAGGGCCGGTTTGTAGTGCTCGAACTTGATTTGATCAAAAGGTGGAACTCCAAACGGGGTGGTATATTCCGCAAAGAACGGGTTCTCCCCCTCCACGGTCTTCTTTTCGGAAGTACCGCAGGCAGTAAGCATAACGGCTAATCCTGCTGCCATAATTAATTGTTTCATCTTTACTGATTTTTTGATTTATGAGTTATAAATTGTTCTGCTCATTTTAGCCCTCTGTTCTCCAACAGCGGATCGATGCTTGGTTGTTTACCACGGAAATTCACGTACATATCCATAGCATCATCGATACCGCCCGGAGTTAATACATATTTACGGAATTTAGAGGCAACCTCCGGATTGAAGATATCACCCGTCTCCTTATAAGCTTGGAAAGCGTCGCAATCCAACACTTCCGCCCAGATATAGCTATAATAACCGGCGGTATATCCACCTTCCATCGTATGTCCGAAATAAGTGGAGCGGTAGCGAGACGGAATCTGACGGATCAGACCACGATCGCCCAAGACCTTCGCCTCAAATTTCTCGATATCCAAATCGGCAGGGATCTCTTTCAATACATGATAATCCATATCCAGATAAGAGGCGGCCAGATACTCCGTCGTAGCGAAGCCTTGTCCATACTTGCCACTCTTGATCATCTTGTCTACAAGGGCTTGCGGTATTACCTCGCCGGTCTGGTAATGTTTAGCGTACACTTTCAATACCTCCGGCTCAACGGCCCAATGCTCATCGACTTGCGAAGGTAGCTCCACAAAGTCACGAGGCACATCGGACACGCCATAATAATGAACGTCGCAGAATAAACTATGTAGGGCATGACCGAACTCATGGAATACGGTCTCGGTCTCGTCGGCCGTCAAAAGCGCCGGTTGTCCCTCCGCCGGTTTACTGAAATTAAACACGGTAGTAACCACCGGGGCTACCCGTTTCCCATCTTTATACGTTTGTGAGCGGTAACCGCCGCACCATGCGCCACCTCCTTTGCCCGGGCGGGTAAAGAAATCCATATACAGCACGCCCAGATGCGTACCATCTTTATCCTTGCACTCGAAAGCGAGAGCGTCGGGGTCCGGTTTCGGGATGTCCTTGATCTCGGTAAACGTGATACCGTATAATTTATTGGCTACATAGAAGATGCCCTCACGTACATGTCCCAACTCAAAATAAGGACGCATCTCGTTCTCGTCCAAGTTATATTTCGCTTTCTTGGCTTTCTCGAAATAATAACGCCAGTCCCAGCCCTCGGCCTCGTAATTACCGCCTTCCTTCTTGATCTCGGCGTTGATATCGGCCAATTCCTCTTTTGCTTTCGCCAAGGCAGACGGCCAGATTTTATCGAGCAAGTCGTACACGTTCTTCTCGTTCTTCGCCATATTCTCTTCCAATACGAAAGCGGCATAATCCTCATATCCCATCAATCGGGCTTTCTCCAGACGAGCGGCAACCAGCTGCTTAACGACCTCCTTATTATCATTCTCATTATTATTGTTGCCACGATTCGTATACGCCTTGAAGATCTTCTCACGCAAATCACGCTTATCGGCGTATTGAAGGAAAGGCATCACGCTCGGATTATGGAGGGTAAACACCCACTTACCATCCAGACCATTCTCTTGGGCCGTTTGCGCCGCCTTGACGATCACGTCTTCCGGCAGACCGGATAAGTCCTCTTTATTATCGATCACTAATTGGAAATCGTTGGTCTCTTTCAGGGTATTCTGTCCGAAAGTAAGTTGGAGCATGGATATCTTCTCGTTCAGCTCACGCAACTTCGCCTGCTTATCCTCCGGCAGATTGGCTCCTCCCCGGACAAAGCTTTTATAGGTTTCCTCCAACAGCTTCTTCTGTTCCTTATCCAGATGGAAGCTCGCCTGATTCTCATATACGGATTTCACCCGGGCGAAAAGCTTGGGATTTAAGCTGATATCATCCGAATGTTTGGATAAAAGGGGATAAAGCTCACGTTCGAGCTCTTGGATCTCGTCCGTGGTATTCACACTGGATTGGCCACCGAAAGCATACATTACTTTAGTAAGCAACTCGCCACTTTGGTCTAAGGCCACGATCGTATTCTCGAATGTCGGCGCATCCGGATTTGCCACGATCGCCTCGATCTCCTTCGACTGCTCTTCCATGCCTTTCAAAAGAGCCGGCTTGTAATGAGCCACCTCGATTTGGTCAAACGGAGGCACCCCGAACGGTGTCGTATACTCCGTAAAAAACGGATTGGGTGTAGCGCCTTCCGCTACATCGCTTTTCTTTGAGGAGGAACAAGCTCCCAAAATAACCGCTAAACCTGCGGCCATAAGCGTTTTATTCATGCCATTGTTATATTAGAATTACAATGGACAAAGATAACGAAGTTTTGCGTTACAATTCTATTTCAAATTGTTATTATTTAGAATCCGGAAAAAGATTTTCACAATTCACACAAAAAAGATCCCCAAAGGGAGATCTTCCCTTCGGGGACCCAATATGCATTCATTCAATGTTCAATCGAATCGCTCTCTATACCGTCCTCGATATTTTCATTTTCGATCGTTTCTTGTAAATCTTGAATGTCATTAGACGTGTAATCATCCGACAATACCGAATTGGTAGACATGGTCTCATCGTGAAGATCATCGCTCTCATCCCATAACGTTTTCATTATATTCTCTGGCATATCTCTTATATATTTTTAAAGTTATATGCCTATTCAACAACCTCGACAAAGAAATTGTTGTTCCAATAAAAATAGTTCACTAATTTTAGCGAGATTAACGCAAGAAATAATATGAATCGAATTTGTAGTCTTTTTGGTATTCAGTATCCCATCATACAGGCGGGAATGGTTTGGTGTAGTGGTTGGCGGCTAGCTTCAGCGGTTAGTAACGCCGGTGGATTAGGATTGATCGGGGCAGGCTCCATGCACCCGGAAGTGCTCCGGGAACATATCCGTAAATGCGAGGCGGCGACCGACAAGCCTTTTGGCGTGAATGTCCCGCTAATGTACCCGGAAATCGATACCTTGATGCGGATATTGGTGGAGGAAAAAGTGAAGATCGTATTTACCTCCGCCGGTAACCCGAAAACATGGACAAAGTATTTGAAGGATCATGACATGACGGTCGTTCACGTGGTAAGCAGCTCTAAATTCGCCACGAAATGCGAGGAGGCCGGAGTGGATGCCATCGTTGCCGAAGGCTTCGAGGCCGGCGGGCACAACGGACGGGAGGAAACAACTACGATGTGCCTGATCCCCGCTGTCCGGAAAGCGACCTCTCTCCCCCTTTTGGCGGCAGGAGGTATAGGAAACGGTCAAGCGATGCTAGCGGCACTCGCACTAGGGGCCGACGGCGTACAGATAGGCACTCGTTTCGCCTTGACCAAAGAAAGCTCGGCACACGAGAATTTCAAGAAACTATGCTTGAATCTTAAGGAAGGCGATACGAAGTTATTATTAAAGAAACTGTCTCCTACCCGTCTGGTAAAAGGAGATTTCGCTACGGCAGTGGAAGAAGCGGAAGCCCGGGGAGCGTCCGTGGAAGAATTACGTGAGTTATTGGGCAAAGGACGTGCCAAGAAAGGAATCTTTGAGGGCGACCTAAAGGAAGGCGAGTTAGAGATCGGACAGGTAGCGTCTTTATTCTGGGAGGAATTATCCGTGGAAGAGGTGATGAAAGAATTGATCCGTGACTTTAAGCTATCCTTAGAGAACGTAAAAACACAGTTGTGTTCGTGAGAAAACACAACTGTATCTGTGGATAAGCACAACTGTGTTCAAGAGAAAACACAGTTGTGTTCCTTATCATAATCGATACTTATACAATTGCGCCATGACCTTTTGGTATTGGTTTTGCAATTGCAGGTAGTTTTGCACGCTTTGGTAATAGGTCGTCACATCCACGAAATACTCGATCATAGAGATTTGCCCGGCCTGTATAGCCTTGTTCAACAAGACCAAGCTATTCTGCCTTTTCAGCACATCCTTATATTCATCGATAGATTTCTTTAAGGAGACAGACTGGTCATATAGCTGCCTCAACCCATTCTCTACCGTGAAAGAAGCGCTCTCCAACTGCATCTCCGTATAGCGGGCCTGAGCCTTCGCCTGTTTCACGTTATTACGGTTCGAGAACAACGGGATGGTGATTCCTACCAAGAAACCATTGAAACGCTCTCCACCCGAGGCGGGATTCATACGATACCCTAACTCAAAGCCGGGCAGACCTTTCGCCTTATTCACGCTCACCTGCCGAAGAGCTGTCGTCTGGTCGCTACGCAAGGTCTGTAATTGCGGATCGGATTGCATCGCCTCCGTCCGCAGCTCATCAAAGGAAAGCACATCCTTATCCGGCAAGGCGTAAACCGTATCCGTAAACTCGATAGCGATACCGCCGTTCAGGGTAGCCAGCTCCTGCAGCTTGGCAATACGGGAAGTCTCGTTCATCCGGGCCTCTGTCCGAGCGTTCAATAATTCCAGATCGATCTTGTTTGTCTCAAGGATATTCGCATTTCCTTTCTCCAAACGAGTCGCATAAAAAGCGGAAAGTTGCTCGGCGTTCCTAAGACGGGTATCCAATAGGTTCTTCTGCTGGTTCAACAGCACCAAATCTAGGCAAACCTCTTTCACCTGCAACAAGATTTGCTGACGAAAAGCCATCCCTTGACGATCCAAACCCGCGGATTTCGCCTTCGTCAGCTTATGCTTCCGGACATATACGGACGGGAAATCAAAGCTTTGGGAAGCCACGAACTCGCCCGTGAATCCCATCCCTTCTTTATTCCCCCAGAAATGCGAATAAGAGACCGAAGGGTCTGGCAAATTATTATCCAACTTCGCCTCCAGCTTCTGCGACTGGACCAACTGGCTGTTCGCCTGTAAATCCTTATTGTTCGCCTCCACGCTCCGGAGCACGTCCTCTATAGAAGTCTGGGCGGAAAGGCCGCCTGTCAATACAGACAAGGCGGCGACTATAATATATGATTTCATAAAACTTATTCTTTATTCTTGTTCATTATCAGATAAACAATCGGGATGATGAATCCGTTTAAGAACGTAGAGGTTAATAAACCACCCAAGATCACCGTCGCCATCGGGCTTTGGATCTCATTCCCGGGAAGATCGCCATTCAACGCCAACGGGATCAACGCCAAGGCGGAACTCAACGCCGTCATCAAGATCGGGTTCAAACGGTCTAGGGAACCTTGTATCACGGACTCTCGCAATCCCATTCCCTCTCCACGCAAATGCGTATAGTGGCTGATCAGTAGCATACCGTTTCGGGTAGCGATACCGAACAAGGAAATGAAACCGATAATCGCCGGGATACTGATCTCGCCGGAAGTAAGCCATAGGATAATCACGCCACCGATCAACGCCAACGGCAGGTTCAACAAGATCACGCCACTCTCCTTCACGTCCTTGAACTCATTGTACAGTAACATGAAGATCACCAATAACGACATCAACGACGTCAGCAATAAGGTACGGCTGGCCGCCGCCTCGCTCTCGAACTGGCCGCCATATTCGATATGGTATCCCTCCGGCAAACGGATATTAGCCTCTACCCGATCCTGTATCTCATTAACCACACTTCGCAAGTCACGTTCCGATACATTGGCGCTAATCACGATCTTACGTTGCACATTCTCACGATTGATCGTATTCGGACCGGTCACCGAACGGATATCGGCCACGTAGCTTAGCGGCACTTTCTGTCCGGCGGCATCGATCATCAGATTGCTAATATCATCCATCGTGGCACGGCTAGCGTCGGAGGTCTTCACGGTCAGGTCGAAGCTCTTGCCATCGTCGTACACCTGACTTACGGCCTCTCCACCCAACATCACATTGATATATTCCTCGAACTCCGGCAGGGGAATGCCATATTTAGCCAGCAACTCACGTTTCGGGGTGATTGTCAACTGCGGACGCTCGATCTGCTGCTCTACCTTCAAGTCCACCAGACCCGGGATCGTTTGGATAGCGGCCTTGATCTGGTTACCGACCGTAAACATCAGGTTCAAGTCCGTACCAAACAATTTGATAGCGATATTCGCCTCCGTGCCGGAAAGCATAGCGTCGATACGATGGGAAATAGGTTGCCCGATCTCTATATTAGCGCCGCTGATCGTAGATAACTTCTTGCGGACATCATTCATCACCTCATCCCGACTACGGTCTTCTTGCAATTCGAAAGGAGCCTCGATCTCGGAAACATTCACGCCCAAGGCATGCTCATCCAATTCCGCACGACCGGTCTTCCGAGCCACAGTCTTTATCTCGGGCACTTGCAACAGCAACGCTTCCGCACGGCGTCCGATCTGATCCGACTCGTCCAAGGAAATTCCCGGAAGTGAACTTACGTTGATCGTAAAAGAACCCTCATTGAACGGGGGCAAGAAACTACGACCCAAATGAAAGAAGATCACCAAGGCGACCACAAACAAAGCGATCGTGGTACCTAGCACCCATTTCTGGTAAGCCAACGCTAACTCCAAAGCCCGTTTATACACCACCTTCAACTTCCGGGCTATCCAAGCCTCACGCAGTTCCTTCATTCCCGTCGCTTTACGGTTCAGCAAATAGCTACAAAGCACCGGGGTCAAGGTAAGCGCCACCACCGTAGAAGCAAACAACGCCACGATAAAAGCGATACCCAGCGGAACCAACATACGGCCTTCCATACCACTCAAGAAGAACAAGGGCACGAAGCTCACCACGATAATCAAGGTAGAGTTCAAGATCGGCATACGTACCTCACGGGAAGCGTCGTAAACCACCTCCAAGGTAGAGCGTTGCTGATCCGGAGGCAAGAGCCGGTTTTCCCGGATTCGTTTATACACGTTCTCCACGTCCACGATAGCGTCATCCACCAAGGAACCGATAGCGATCGCCATACCTCCCAAGCTCATCGTGTTAATCGTCAATCCCATGTAGTGCAATACGATGATAGAGACCAGCAAAGATAACGGCAAGGCTACCAACGAGATCACCGTCGTACGTATATTCATCAAGAACAGGAACAAGACGATCACCACGAAGAAACTACCCTCAAACAAGCTCTTCTTTACATTATTAATAGAGTTATCGATAAAATGACTCTGGCGGAATATATCCGTAGAGACATGTACATCCGCCGGCAAGTTCTTCCGCAAATCGACAACAATCTCGTCCAGCTTCTCCGTCAACTTCTCCGTACTCGTATCCGGCTGTTTGGTCACGGTAATCAGCACGGCTGGCTTTGTCCGCTCGGAAGCGGTTCCCAGCTTCGGGCTTTTACCGCCGATCTTAACCGTAGCGATATCACCCAGCGTAACCGGATACTCATTCACGGTCTTCACCACACCCTGAGCGATCTCCTCCGCCTTCGAAGTCGATAAGACTCCTCGGATGATGTATTCGTTCGAGAACTCATACAATACACCACCATTGGCGTTCCGGTTCATATTCCGACAAACATCCAACACCTCGTTCAACCCTACACCGTAGTGCTTCATACGAGCCGGGTCCAACAAGATCTGGTACTCCTTGATATCGCCACCGATCACGGCAACCTGTGCCACACCGCCCGTAGACAACAAACGGGGACGGATCGTCCAGTCGGCGATCGTACGTAAGTCCAACAAAGACGTGGAATCGGCGGTCAAACCGAGGATCATCATCTCACCCAAGATGGATGACTGCGGGCCTAAGGTCGGTTTACCTACGTTCTCGGGAAGGCTCTCACCCAAGACTGCCAGTTTCTCGGACACGATCTGACGAGCCCGGTAAATATCCGTACCCCAATCAAACTCTACCCAAACCACGGAGAATCCGGTGGTAGACGAGGAACGTACACGCCGCACGTCCATCGCACCGTTCACGGCAGTCTCCACAGGGAATGTCACCAAGCGTTCTACCTCCTCGGGAGCCATACCGTTCGCCTCGGTCATGATCACGACCGTTGGGGCGTTCAAGTCCGGGAACACATCCACGTCCGTATTAAACGCCGTGTACGTACCCCAGATCATCAGCAATAGCGCACAAACCAAGATTACCAACCGGTTGTGCAATGAATAATAAATTATCTTATTTAACATGCAACGTCCCTCCTATTAATGGCTATGGCTATGAGCCGGTATCGCGTTAGAAGCGGAAGACAACTTGATCTGGTAAGCGCCACGGGTCACGACCTCATCGCCCGGTTTCAATCCGGAAAGGATCTGTACCTCCGAGCCGTTATTCGCTCCCAGCGTCACCCATTGCTTCTTATAGCCTTCCTCATCCAGACGGATAAATACCGAATAAATGCCCTGCTCCTCGATAAGGGCGGAGACAGGCACGCTCAAGACATTCTCCATCGGCTTTGTCAACAAAAAGATCTCCACGAAAGAACCGGGGATAACCGCTCCTTTATTATCGAACTCGAAAGTCACCGGTACATAGAAAGAGTTCATATCGGAAGCCTTTCCATACGATAACAACCGTCCACGCAAATCAGACAATTTATAGAGAGCGTTATCATACGGAGTCATGAAATTAGCGGTTTGGATCATGGGAAGATCGTTGTAATACCTCTCAGACACGTCCGCACGCAATACCAAACGATTGTTTTGCGAGATCGTAGCCAAAGGCTGACCTACGGATACATAATCACCCTCTTTCACTTGGATGTTCTTCAAGTAACCGTTCAAGGGAGAGACTACAGACACGCCTTTCGCCGTCTGTTTTCCCGCTATCGCCTCATAAGCGACCTTGGCGTTCTCGTAATTCAAGCGGGCCTGCTCGAAATCCTTGGCGGATACGATCTTATCGCCTACCAAGGCTTGCATACGCTCGTATTCCTTTTTCGCCGTCTCATAAGCGAATTTAGCCTTTGCCGCCACGTCTCCATCAGAGAGGGCGTTGGAAGCGATACTCAACACGGCCTGTCCCTTGCGTACCGCCGTACCATCCACGAATGGCAAGCTACCAAACGAGATCACGCCGGGGACGGTAGCGACGATCACGGACTCCTCCCCTTGCGCCGCCATTACTCGTCCGCTCGTCTTAATCACATCCGTGAAAGGAGCGGGATTAACCGTTACAGTCTGCAAACCAACGGCCTCGGCTAAAGCCTTCTTAAAGACAATCTCGCCGGGATGGGTACCACCGGCCTCATGCTCATGGTCATGGCCTTCGTGTTCATGTCCCTCATGATCATGATCGTGAGCCTCTAATTCATGATTATGCTCATCGTGTCCGGCTTGCGACGCATTTCCCGCACAACCGGCAAACAGGTAAGCGCACATCGCACCTACCAAATATATTTTCTTCATTGTGTAAAAAATCTTGATATCGTTAATAATAAATAGATAGGGGCAAGTCTATCCTCACCCGCTCTCACAAACGAGGTATCAAGACATAGGAGGGGCACGAAGTCCCGAGGCACTCACTATCCAAGCGTCGTGCAGCGACTCAATGTAGGGGGCGTTCTCGTGATCAAGGAGCTGTCCGCAAAACGCCGGTTCAGGTGGATAAATGTAATCAAATAAGACGAGTAACGGCATCAGATGTATATCCACATCTCCATCCATAAAATGAAAAATATGCGTACTGAAATAGGCCAAGTTATGCCCGTCGCAACCGCAATCATGCGTATCTGTGCTTTTATCGCCATGCGCTTGCTCCGCGGTCAAGGATTGATAACAAGGCATCCGTCCCGGTGATGATGGTGAGGGATAACCACAGAAAGCAACGCCAAGATGCCGGCCATCAGCACCACGTATTGTACAATCCTCTGTTTCATTTTCTCACGCATGGCACAAAGATAAGGATATTTTTCCGTTTTTTACATGAATGTTGTAAGTTTGCGGTAAATAAAAAGATAGATGAAGTTTGGAGTAAATAAAAAGGTATTATTATATACCGCCGGTTGCGTATGGATTTTCGCCGGTATCAATATCTTACGCATCGGTATCGTCACATGGTTAAACGATACCCATTATTGGTTATTCAAGATCGGGGAAGCGACCATCGTTTTCTTGCTTTTCTTCAATTTGGTCTTTAAACGGCTTTTCTATAAACATTCCGAACGGATCTCCCGGAAAAACGGGAAACATTGCCCGTTCTCTTTCTTCGACGTGAAAGGTTGGATTATCATGATCTTCATGATCGCTTTCGGGGTCACGATCCGCGCGTTCCATTTACTGCCGAATTCTTTCATTTCCGTATTCTATACGGGATTATCCACGGCGTTGATCATAACGGGATTCTTATTCTTGAGACAAGGAAAAACCGTTGGGAATTGAGAATTGAAAATTAAAGATACAACAATCTATAATTTTCAATTCTCAATTCTCAATTTTCAATTCCCAAGTTTTTCGCAGATCAACTCAGCAGCCTTCTTGCCGCTCATCAGCATGCCTCCAAAGATCGGTCCCATACGGAAGCTACCGCTTACGCCGTTAGCGGCCATACCGGAAACGAATAATCCCGGGTAGATCTCCTTCGTGTTCTCCACCGTTGTCTGCTCACCCAGCTCCACATTCAAGGAACGCTCGCCGATCACGCCTCCGGTCGGTGTATTCAATTGGATATCATTCTTACGGGCTACCACACGGGCAATCTCGCAATCATGCCCCGTACCTTCCAAGACAGCCTTTGCCATGATCGTCAACGGATCCACGTGCATCCCCTCACGGATTACCGGAGCCCAGTTCACTACCACACCGGCTACGGCATCGTTATGAAACACCACGTCCTCTACCGAATAGCAGTTAAAGATCGTAGCGCCCGCCTTCGTCGCCTGATAAATCAAAGCGGAAGTGGTATGTACCGAATCCATGATATACGTGCCGTTAGCACCCTCCTTATAGCTTACGCCCAATTCCTTGATAATCGGCATAGCCTCTTCCTGCACCACGATATCGTTGAACATCATAGCGCCGCCCCACATACCTCCACCGGGGGCCAGCTTACGGTCGAACAAAGCCACCTTCTTTCCGGCTTTCGCCAAGAAATAAGCGGCCACGATACCGGAAGGTCCCCCTCCCACGATCGCTACATCCACAGACAAGTTGCTCTTCAACTTCTCGAAGTAAGAGTCAATGATTCCAGTTGAAACAATCTGTTCCATCTTAATAACTAATTAAAGTTTAAACATCGGGAAGCACATAGAGGTAACGCCCCCTTTATTTCCTAGTTCCTACCTTATTTTCCCTTCGCCGGCATTACCCGGATCAGGTTCGATGGGTATAATCTCAGCCCGTATGACTCGGGCACCCCTATGTGAAAAGTCGGGGGCAAATGTACAAAAAAAATTAGTATATATGTACTCAACAGAGCCATAAAAGGCAAAAAAACGCTCAGCCAAACAAAATGTAAGAAGCTTAATCTTCTTCCGACCAGTCATCAGACCAACCGAATTCTTTATCCCGGAATAATTCAGCTAATCCCGAAATCTGCTTGAACCGAAGTAACTCATTTTTATCCATTCCAATATTACGCATGATCCACTTATCAGACATCCCAGATTTGACCAACTCCGTAACAATCTCCGTCATAAGTTCCAAGTTGTGCATCCCTCGAGCCCTGTTATGGCGAATGGTTGAAGCCATTCGGTTTGAAATATCTTTCTCAATCACCGTTACAGGCAACATTCCTTTCTCACGATCATAAATCCTTTGAGATTGCTTCATAACCAGATAACGATGATAACCATCTACTATCTCATATAAATCATCCTCTTCAAGATAATAACAGACGCAAGGCATCGTATAGCCATCCTCCCAAATGGAAAGTTCCAATAATTTCATTTCCGGTGGTGCCACAATATTAGGATTATAACTGTTGGCTACCATTTTTTTCTATAGGGACAGCCCTAACACCATATGCCGGACTAACAAAGTTTCCCATGCTTATAAAAATTGTATTTGTCCATTACTTCTTTTCTCATATCCCTCTCTCGTTTTGTCTGGGAAAAACCCATATACTTACATGTATGATCGTTTTTCAAAATACAAACACACATACGTTTGTAAGTAGGGATTTCTTTAAACTCGGGTATATTGATATCATCGATATACTCCATCCGTACCGGTTTCTTATCCGTATGGTAAGCGGTACATTCTTCCACAATGATAGGAATATTAGCCGCCCGTAACTTAGCGATAGTCTCCTCACTGAGGCATCCTCCTTTTTCTCTCCCAGAATTTACGGCTGACTCTTAACTTATTCAAATAGTTCTCACGAGTTTCTTCGGGTAAAGTATTTAGGAGAAAATACATATATTTCTCCCAAGAGAACCCGGCTGGGCACTTGATAGCCCTCCATCCCATAGCGGAGGTATTCCCATATATACCGGCAAAGCCAACACCGTTTACACGTCCAACCATCCGCCCCCACATGTCGGGATCGACAACTTTGTAAATGAACAGTGTGGATATCGCTTGGGATATGAATGGGCTCGCCACACGTTGCCGGGACAAAGGCACCCCTGCTTGATAATACAAATCATACAAATGATTATATGTCCAACCGAACTTTCCGTTCGCTATCCAGATATCCTGAGTTTTCCAATCATAAATAGGATATGCGTTATATATAGAATAATTCATTCTGCGAGTCCATTTATAATTAGCTAGTTTTCTGTAATTCTTATCACTATGTATGGCCCGCCACCTATTAAAACTCTCTTGGGTACGGATACCAACAAGGCAACATATACGCCGGCCCATTTTCCGTTGATACAACCAAAAAGGGAACATATTCTGAAAATCATAATCCCACATGTCCTCCTTGAAAAAGTCAAAGTCTTTCGCCCGGAGACATGAATGGGGCATCTCTCGAACCCAGATATCCCGGTACTCCTCGCTCCAAGGTCTCCAATATTGTTGAAACATAGATGTACATGTCTGGACTTTAAAAGGAACACAACAATGATAAATATCAAGGATATCGGAATTAGCGGCATAAACCTTTTCCACATATTCGGTCGTCTGGCTGTATTGAACCTCATAATCCATATGAAATACACCTAGTTTTCGTCCCGGAGCGTATCTACGAATATAATCTACACACCAATTCAACAGTACACCGCTATCCTTTCCGCCGGAAAAAGAGACGTATACGTAATCGAAATAATCAAAAATGATCTTCAATCTTTTCTCTGTCGCCTCGTACACATCCATTCTTCGCATCATGACTCTACCTCCGGTAAATAATGCATTTTATCATAATTTTTCCACTCAACACATGTCTGGAACTTTTTTTTGTGAGAACACTTTTACATGACGTTTATGCACAACAGCCATAAGTGAAGCTTGAGATGAATAATCCTTTATGACTTCTTCAAGAAGTTCACTCAATACCGAAGGATCATCACCACTCACGAAATAATTGTCTATAGAGTAATAGAGATGTCCTTTTTTTACAGGCATAAAACCAACAACAGCTGTTTCATGAAAGGCTATATACCAAACGTGGCTACGAGATGTTTTAAAAGGGTAATTGTTATTTTGTCGCAAAATGGCTGGATTCATGACCAAAGGTGCGACAAGTTCATATAACAATTTGTCCGTTCCCTGCAATGTCATAATTTTCATGGTCTGCACTTAATAATATTACCATGCAAATTTAGGCATTATATATAGATACCGTAGCCACAAAAACACAAAAATGTAATTTACCCTATTTATATTTAGTCACTCGCTCATCATCGATAACGCCTTTCCAATTCATACCAAAAGCGAAATCATACAGATGGCCCTCGCTATCCGTATAGCATTTCATATCCCGGGGAACATCCTCGAATTGCTCCTCCACGATACGCATATCTGCCGGCATCTGCAAAGGCAACAAAGCGGAAGGCTCGGCTTTTCCACTGATGATATCCAAGACCGCTTGGTTTTGTACACCGAAGTTCACCAGAATGGCATCCGCCGAACCCTCGAACTCGGACATAATCGTGGGCTTATCCATCTCCAAAGATACGATTACAGGCTTACCTTTCATTTTAGCCTTTGTCTCCAAAACAGAAAGCATATCCTGCTTATTAGCTGTTTTCACGGACTTACCTTTATAAGAACGGTTCGTGAAATTCTCAAACGGATCTCCCCCCCGCCAAACTTGGGTTACGGGCATAGGTAGCGGTATAATCATTATACTGTAAACTGATAGGCATATAACCGTTTCCACCTTTCACGATCGGATTTATCATACCCCGTACCACTGTTCGGGCTCGTCATAAAGACGATGGCGAAATCCGCCTCATCGGGATTATCAACGACCGTAAGATACCGTGACCGATGCCCTCCACTAAAGCTTGCACATTATTATTCCAGCGAGCCGCCACTTCTGGGCTTTGTACTCTCGTAACCAATACATGACGAACATTATCCTCGGTGAGGAATTTACGCTGCGCATCGGAAAGATCGGATGGCTGGGCTCCACTCTCATCAAAAGATTTGCCATTGTAGGTAGAAGCGCCAAACCCTTTCGAGGCACCGGGGATAGATTGATGGGCGCTATAAAGCATCAATCCGGCGATTTCCTCTGTAGATAACTGTCCGGCCAAATCAACGGCACGTTCCTCGGGCGTAAGACGCCAATCCTCATACGGATCAAGCCGCCCGTTCCGATTCAGATCTTTGAAGGCATATCCGTCAACAGTAAGAAGTCTCACCCCCGAATTGGCGGAATATCCTAATACAGCTCCTTCTTGCTGGGTAACGATACGGATAGAATCTTTCTCTACCTCCGTCCACTTCGTGCCCGAACAAGCACAGGTGGAAACTAACAAGGCGCCCAACATACCATGGGTCAGCCGAACAGTAATAAAAGGTTTTCGCATACTTTCTTAGTTTTAATAGGTTAATCTCTATTCAATAATGGTTTCTCAAGAATACGATTTATCCGAAATGAGGCGGACGCTTATTCAATCTGCGCTCGATAAAGCTTTTCATAAATTCCACGGTCTCGTCGATCCCTAATACGGATACATCGATCGAGAAATTATAAGAAGAGGCCATTCCCCATGTCTTATTCGTATAATAATTATAGTAAGCCGCACGGGATTTATCAGTCTTCTCCATCATGTTCTTCGCCTCTTCCACTGTCACACCATGCCTTTCCACGGTCTTTTGGACCCGGCTCTCCACTGAACTATGGATAAAGAAGCTCAAACAAGCCGGATCATCCCGGAGGATATAATCAGCGCAACGCCCTACCAAAACACACGACTCAGTCTCCGCCAATTTACGGATAGCGTCACTCTGTATCTTAAAAAGACCGTCATTAGACAAAATATCATTATAAGGCGTAAACATCCCTCCCATAAAAGAAGAGTACCCCATCGTAAAAGCGTACGATAAACCACTGGAGGCACGTTCGTCCGCCTTCTCGAAAACATCCTCGCATAATCCACTCTCACGGGCCGCCACGGTAATCAGTTCCTTATCATAGTAACCGATACCCAACTCCTTCGCCAAACGTTGTCCGATCTCGCGGCCACCGCTTCCGAACTGGCGGCCTATCGTCAATATGATTTTATTATCCATAGATTTCAAGTTTAATTCAACTATTTACAAACGTACAAAATTATTTTTAAAGCCACGATAATAATATAATAAACACTAAAACAAAAAATAATCAAAGTTTATACTTACATTTGTTTTCGAATAAATTTAGTACACTCAATTTATCATGAATAACATTCATTCCAATACAACATTTCTTAATGAGGCTATAGACAAGAAGACCGATGTAGAAGATGAAAAGACCGACTTGATTTTGGCCAATATGATTGATTTGCGAAAAACGATGTCGGATGTATTGTCACTTCTTCTTGGAGCCAAAGAAAACTCGGTTATTGACCAAGCGCTATTCCGCATCTTACAATTTTTCGATGTGGATCGGGTGTATATCGGAACATTTGACGAACAAACTCATACTGTTGACTTTACGAATGAAGTTACTTGTGATGGCATTATCTCTATGCGAGAGGATTTACTGCGTCAACTCCCGCAAGACGAGATTCCTTGGTGGTACGATAGTATCAAAAAGGGCATGGATATCGTTATTCATGATGTCTCTAAAATGCCGGAAGAGGCGAAGAGTGAGCAGCATCTTCTGATTTTGCAAGAGGTTTCATCCTTATTAGTCATCCCTATTTTCAAGCAAGGCAAACCATCCGGATTTATCGGCTTTGATTCTGTAAAAAAGAAACGGAACTGGAGTGCCTTAGATATAGAGAACTTACATATGTTGGCTGATATCCTTTCCATAGCCATTGAAAGAGGGGAAGTCCAAGGATTAGTAGAACATACGGCTATGCAAGTCATGAAAAGCGAGACGAAGTTTAAGATCATTTTTGACAAGATGCCTTGGGGCGCCGAACTTTATGATGAGAATGGAGTGTTGGTAGATATCAACCAAGCGGATCTCGATATTTTTGGTGTTACCCGTGAGCAGGCCGTGGGACTGAATATGTTCGAGAATCCTAATATCCCGAAATATGTAAACCAAAGCCTCAAAAACGGAAAAGATATATTCTTTCCTCTTAATTATGATTTCAAGGTTGCTTCTCAAAACGGCTATTACGATAGTCATCATGATTCTAAAACAAAGCATCTGTTGGTAAAAGGAGTCACATTAAAAGACTCTCTTGATAATATATTCGGCTATATTTATATTGTATTCGACGATACCGAGAATCACATCAAGCGGGAACAAATCGAAAATAGCCTAGCCCGGCTAAAAGTATCAGTAGATACCGGGGATTCCATTCTTTGGGAATACGATGTAGAGAATGATAAATTGACCGTAGATTTTGGCCTCAATGAAGACATTAATAATAATGAGGGGCTAAAAGCGATTCATGATTACAACTTCAAGAATCAAGAAGACTATAAATCCTCAATCCATCCGGATGATTTTGACCGGGTATATAATAAACAGTTCAAACCTCTCCTGCAAGGGAAGATCAATAACTTCGTAGCGGCCTACAGGCGTATCCTCAATGGCAAAACATTCTGGTTCAACTCCAATGTACGCTCCTATAAATTCAACGATGACGGAACGCCTAACAGGATCGTAAGCTATACCTCCAACATAACCCAGCAACGGGAAAAGGAGATCGAGCTAATCAAGGTAAAGGAAGCTGATAAATTGAAGTCCGCATTCTTGGCGAATATGAGTCATGAGATACGCACGCCGCTGAACGCTATCGTCGGGTTCTCAAATATAATCGCCGAGATTGATGATGAGGTAGAGCGTCAATCTTATTTAGATATCATTCATAAAAACAATGATTTGCTACTGCAACTGATCGACGATATCCTTGATTTCTCTAAAATCGAGGCGGGAACCATGGATTATCATTTCGAGGAAGTGGACATCAAGGATATATGTGGCGAAATCGCATTGGCAGACTCTATAAAGATGCCTTCAGACGTGGATCTTATCTTTGATCTCGGCTCCCCATCCGTAATCGTTAAAACCGATGAGCGGAGGGTTATGCAAGTGATATCTAATTTCGTGAATAACGCTATCAAATTTACCACAAAAGGAAGTATCACGATTTATTATGAGATAGAAGGGGATTTTATCCGAGTCTGCGTGAAAGATACAGGTATCGGTATCTCCGCGGAAAACCAAAGACGTATATTCGAGCGATTCATCAAGGTAGATACTTTCCAGCAAGGTACGGGATTGGGATTAACCATCAGCCGAACCATTATCGAGGCATTAGGAGGTAAAATCGGCGTAGACTCTGAAGAAGGGGTGGGTTCCACTTTTTGGTTCACTCTGCCTTTGGACACAAAACGGACTGATATTGAGCTTTCACCGGATATCCTCGTCCAATCCGAAGAAACGCCCCGTTCAGATAGGCATCATTCCATCTTAATCGCCGAGGACGTTTATGAGAATTATTTCCTTTTGGAAACCTTGTTTGGCAAGCAATACCAACTTTATCATGCGCTAAACGGGCAAGAGGCTATCGATATGTTCGAGACATATCATCCGGACCTAATCCTGATGGACATAAAAATGCCGGTTATGGACGGATTCGAAGCGACTCGCAGAATCCGCACCTTATCCAAGACCATTCCGATCATAGCGCTCACGGCATTCGCTTTCGAAAGGGAAAAGGAGATCGCCAAACAATGTGAATTCACGGATTATGTAGTGAAGCCCATTGATATAAAAGAACTAAAGAAATTAATCGTTAAGGTATTGGCATAAAAAAGCGTGTTGCGACAATCGCAACACGCTTTTTTTTACTTAGGCATCGGAGCGGCAGAAGGAGGAGGCGTTCCCAATCCCCATTCCTTATTCGCTTTCGGCCCCATCTCTAACTCTAACAAACCACCGGCGGCGATATCGCTATGATTGAACCAAGGCTGGTTCAAGGTTACGCCGTTCAACTTAGCGGATTGTACGTATTTATTCTCATCGGACGCGTTATTCGCACGGATCTCGAACGTATTGCCGTTACCCATATCCACTTTCACGTCGGTAAACATCGGGCTACCGATATTATAGGTAGGAGAACCCGGAGTCACCGGATAGAATCCCATCTGACTGAAGACAACGAAAGCGGACATACCACCACCGTCCTCATCACCCGGTACACCCATCAAATCATTGCGGAACCATTGATTCAATAAGGTACGGATACGTTTCTGCGTCATCCAAGGCTTACCCGCATAATTATACAAGTACGGGATATGCAAGCTCGGCTCATTCGCCATAGAGAACATACCTACGTTACCCGTATGATCCGGAAGCGTGGAATAGAATTGCCATTTAGACATACCCAGCGGCGTATTGAACATGGAATCCAAGGCAGAGGTAAACGCCTCATTGCCTCCGATCAAAGAGATCAAGTCACCGATATTATGCTGTACGTCCCAACGATAAATATATCCGTTATTCTCATCGTAAAAATCACGGGCACCCAGACCACCATCATAACGGTAATCCAATGGATAGATAAACTTGCCATCCTTATCTTTCGGATGGAAGAAACCTGTCTCCGGATTAAATACGTTCCGGTAATTGTAAGAGCGACGCAAATAATAATCCGCCTCGTCTTTCTTTCCCAATTCTTGAGCGATCTGGGACAAGCACCATTCATCATACGAAGTTCCTAAAGTCACGGCGATCGGCTGACGTTTTTCCCAAATGGATACGTTAGGCACCGTCTCTTTCTCTCCCGGTCTCAACGCAGGAATATAGCCATGTTCCTTGTAGAAATCGTCCAACCAACCGGCGGGAGCGGCAGACCACGGGATCAAGGTCTTTTCCTCGATACCTTTCTTACAAGCGATATAAGCCTTTTCCAGCTCAAACCCACGCAAGCCCTTGCGGTAAGCGTCGATCACGGTAGCGACAGCATGGTTTGAGTTCATACGGCGTGTATCTCCCGTCACCTCCGGGAAGGTAGGCATCCAGTCGGTACCCATCTGCTCCGCCATCAGGAGATAAGAGTTGATGATATCGTTCTCACGCTCATTATCGATCAAGACACGCAGGGGATGCGTAGCACGGTAGGTATCCCAAATCCAGTCGTCCGTATAGAAAGGCCGTCCGCCATCCTCATGGATCTTTCCGTCGAAAGCGCTGTAATAATGTCCGTCCTCGCTCAAACAAATCGGGCGTTCGTAGCAACGATATAAAGATGTATAGAATACGGTCTTCTCATCCTTGGTACCGCCTTGTACTTGTATTTTACCTAAAGCGTCGTTCCAATCGTTGCGGGCGATCTTCGCTACCACATCCACGTCGTAAGCGGCGATCTCACGCTCCAGATTCTTCTTCGCCTGTTCCTCGCTGATAAAAGAGATACCGTAGCGAACGCCAAGTTTCTTCACGTCCTCCCCGAAGGAAAGGGCGATAGCGGCATTGGTACCTTCCACGGAGGTCTCGTTATAGTTGACACTGCCGTTTGACAATACACCCGCTTTCACAGGCTTCTGGTTCGTCTCGGCATATAAAAAGACTTTCGTTTTCTTATCTATATATTGATAACCGCTTACGGAATTACCATTTACTTGTAGCTGTCCGTTACGGCTGTTAAATACCAGATAAGCCGGTCCCTCTTTCTCGAAAGTGAGCGAATATACGGCACTTTGATGGGACGGGGCGAAGTCCACGTCGATTTCCTCATTATCCAGATATACCTGATAACGGTACGGCAAGATCTTCTCCCGGTCATAGCTATAAGCGATCACGGGTCGCAAGCCGGATTCGTCACCTTGATAAGGGCATAAATTGAACGCGGAACGCTCACGATGGTTTGTCACGATAATAGGCAAACCGCCCAGACGGTCGCCCGTGAAGTCCGCACGCTCCGGATATACACGTAGCATACTGTTCGGCAAATGCACGGTCGGGAAAGTAGGCACCAATAAATGGCTGATGTTTCCCATATAAGGATTCACGTAATCCACCGGGTCCATCGCCGAAGGAGAAGTCCCTCCCCCACCGGCGCATGACACCCACAGGAAAGCGGAAGCCAAAAGGGCCATCGAAGTTTTAAGCTTTGTCTTCATTTTGTCGATTATTAATTCGTTAATTATTCTTTGCTTCTCAGCCGGGTACTTTCCCGGCAATCCGTGAGACGTTGCCTCACTAGTAACTGAGCAAGCCGCTCACTGGTAAGGGAGCTTTATTTACTCAGCCGTCTTCGGACGATTTTCCGGGGCAGCTCCGAACTCCTTATTCGGTGTACTTCCCATCACAAAGGTAAGATTCCCTCCCTTCACGATATCATCATACAGGATATAAGAATTGTTATAAGGTTTACCATTTAACAACACGGATTGGATATATACATTCTCCTTGCTGTTGTTCTGGGCTACGACCTCGAAAGTCTTACCCTCCGGCAAATGAACGGAAGCCTTATCGAATAACGGGCTACCGAACACGAACACGCCATTGGAAGGATTTACTTGGTAAAATCCCAAGGCAGACATGATATGCCAAGCGGACATCTGGCCACAATCCTCGTTTCCGATGATGCCCTCCGGCTGGTCGGTATAGAACACATCTTGGATGTAACGAACTTTCTCGGCTGTCTTCCATTGCTCGCCGGCGTAAGGATAAAGATAAGTGACATGATGGCTCGGCTCATTTCCATGGGCGTACATGCCGATCAAGCCACTGATATCCGGAGAGGCGTTCTCTCCTAACTCACCTTCCACCAAGAACAAAGAATCCAGTTTCGAGATAAACGGAGCGTCGCCACCCATCAACTCGATCAAGCCTTCCGGATGCTGGGGCACGAAGAATGTATAATGCCAACCATTTCCCTCACAGAAATCGCCTACGCTATGTATGGACTGGATCGGATCGTACGGCGTACGCCAGCTGCCATCATTCATTTTCGGACGGATAAAGTTGATATCCTTATCGAAATACTGCGTATAATATTTACCACGTTTCAAGTAATTCTGGTAATCCTCCGTCTTGCCCATTTTTTTCGCCATCAAGGCGATACCCCAATCATCGGCTGCGTATTCCATCGCAATAGAAGTAGCCTCACGTACCTTATCACAAGGGATATAGCCTTTTTCCAACACGTACGGCACCCCGTTTTGCTTCTCATAGACAGAGGAAGCAACCATATAACGATACGCACGGTCGGCGTCAAAGCCGGTAAAACCTTTCCAGATAGGCATCCGCGATAATAGGCACAGCGCTATATCCCGGCATTTGATCCGTCTCACCACCAATCAACGGCCAGATCGGTAATTTCTCTTGCTGGTCGTAAATGCTTAACATCGAGTTCACCAAATCCGACACATATTGAGGCTTGATAATCGTGAACAACGGATGCAAGGTACGATACGTATCCCATAGAGAGAAAGTGGAATAGTTCTTCCAAGTATTGTTCGTATACACCTTATCGTCATGGCCACGGAAATCGCCATTTGCGTCGCAATACAATGTCGGAGCGATAAACGCATGGTACATGGCGGTATAGAAAACCTTCTTGGCACGCTCATCTTTCGTATCGATGGAGATACAAGACAATTGGTCATTCCATTTATCGATAGCCTCGTTACGAACCTCGTCGAAATCCCAATGAGAAAGCTCCGTACGTAAGTTAGCCAAGGCATTCTCACAACTTACGGAAGAGATAGCGACCTTTACCAAGGCGGTCGGGGCATCTCCCTTAAAGGTAATCACTCCCTTAACGGACTCGCCCGTCAACTCATCATTACCTGCGGCCTCATCATCGTTGAATACAGCCAAAGACTCGATCGGCTGATCACATTTCAACGTAAAGAATACTTTGTGACGTGGGCTCCAACCTTTGGAAAAGCGGTACCCCTCGATCGTGTACTCATCAATCTTCTTCAAATAAGTGTCATACGCTTTATCACCGATACCCTCCTTCAAGTTGATCAAGAGGCGATGCTCGCTTCCCGACGGATACGTATAACGATGTAAGGCTACACGCTCGGTCGCTGTCAACTCCGCCTTTACGCCATTATCCATCAGCAAAGAGTAATATCCCGGAGCTACGGCTTCGTTGGCATGTTTATAATAGGAAGAAGCGGCTCCCTCTATATTATCTTGCTCGCCACGGGCGGTACGTACCTCGCCCGTATAAGGCATCAGAAGGATATCCCCCAGATCAGAGCATCCGGTTCCGCTCAAATGCGTATGACTAAATCCGATAATGATACTATCGGAGTAATGATAACCGGAACACCAGTCCCATCCCTTAAAAATATTCTGAGGACCTACCTGAACAGCTCCAAACGGAACGTTCGCCCCGACAAATACGTGTCCGTGCTCTCCCGATCCGATATAAGGATCTACATATGCGGTAAAGTCTGTCTTGTTTTCCATCTTCTCCGGTGTAGCACAGGAGTATGCGAAAAATGTCAGGCATATCGCTATGCCTGACATTAATGGTTTATGAATGAAATTCATCTTAATTGCTTATTTCTTCTTTTTACTAGGTTTTACGGAAATAGGGGAAAGTTTATTGATCCCTTCCTCGTTTACGGAGAATGAGTAAGGCATATCCTCCGGATTAATACCACGATTCATATTCGGCTTGTCACCCATCTTGAAGTCGATCACACCACCCTTAAACAAATCGTTATGATCCAAATAATTCTTGGTGTAGTTCTTGCCGTTGAACGTCATAGATTCGATATAGATATTCTTATCGCTGTTGTTCGGGGCGTTGATCACCAAGTTGTTTCCATTCTCAAAATGGATCGTAGCCTTCTTGAACAGCGGAGCGCCCAACACATATTGGGTCGTACCCGGAGCTACCGGATAGAATCCTAACGCTGAGAATACATACCAAGCGGAAGTCTGGCCATTATCCTCATCACCGCAATAACCATCCGGACCCGGAGTATACATCTTATTCATTACTTGACGCAACCAATATTGAGCCTTCCAAGGTTGACCCGCATAGTTGTATAAATAAATCATATGCTGGATCGGCTGGTTACCGTGAGCGTAGTTACCCATATTCATCACGGTCATCTCGCGGATCTCGTGGATCACACCACCGTAGTAGCTATCATCGAACAAAGGCGGTACAGCAAATACGGAGTCAAGCATCATCACAAATGAATCCTTACCGCCCATCAAGTCGATCAATCCCTGAGGATCGTGGAATACAGACCATGAATAGTGCCAGCTATTACCTTCCGTGAAAGCGTCACCCCATTTCAGCGGAGAGAACGGAGCCATGAACTCGCCATTCTCATTCTTGCCACGCATCAACTTGGTTTCCTTGTCGTACAGGTTCTTATAGTTCAACGCACGACGGGCATATAAATCCAATTCCTTTTTCGGACGGCCTAGTTGTTTAGCGATCTGCCAGATACACCCGTCATTGTAAGCATATTCCAATGTACGAGCGGCATTCTCGTTAATCTTCACATCGTAAGGAACATATCCCAACTTATTATAATATTCATGCCCCAGACGTCCTGTAGAAGAAACCGTCGGATGAACGTTTTCCGTACCATGGATCAAACCTTTATATAGAGTCTCCAAATCGTCAACCTTCACGCCTTTCATATAAGCGTCTACCAAGATAGATGCCGAGTTATTACCGACCATGCAACCACGGTGGCCCGGACTTGCCCATTCCGGGAAGAAGCCGCTTTCCTTATATGTATTGATCAAGCCCCTCTTGCATCTCCTTGTTTACCGACGGGAACATCAAGTTCAAGAATGGGAACAAACTACGGAACGTATCCCAGAATCCGGTATCGGTAAACATATAACCCGGTAATACCTCACCATTATACGGACTGTAGTGTACCACCTCGCCCTGAGCGTTGATCTCATAGAACTTACGAGGGAACAACAATGAACGATAGAAACAAGAATAGAACGTACGATATTGATCCAAATCTCCACCCTCAACCTCGATCTTGCTCAAATGCTCATTCCAAACATCCTTACCTTTCTGAACCAAGGTATCAAAGTTATCGTTACCTAATTCCTTCATGTTGATAGCGGCCTGATCGAAGCTAATAAAAGAGGAAGCCACCTTCGCATGAACGATTTCACCCTTCTTCGTCTTGAAACCGATTACGGCTCCTACATGGTCACTCGTTTGCTCCTTCGCACCCTCTTTCAAAGAAGCGTCGGCAAATGTAGCCTCGTATGTGAAAGGCTTATCAAACTCGATCACAAAATAATTCTTGAAATTATCGGGAACCCCACCGCTATTCTTCGTTGAATAACCGATGATCTTATTCTCCTCCGGAATCACCTTGATATAAGACCCCTTATCCAAGGCATCCACCACGATATAAGAATGCTCGTTTTCCGGGAAAGTGAAACGGAACATAGCGGCACGATCTGTCGGCGTTAATTCCGTTACCACGTCATGCTCCGCCAGATATACCTTATAGTAATAAGCCTTGGCGATCTCTCCTTTATGCGAGAACCAGCTCGCACGTTTATCTTGGTCGAATTCCGGTTTACCAACCACCGGCATGATTGCAAATTGTCCGTAATCATTGATCCACGGGCTTGGCTGATGGGTCTGTTTAAAGCCACGGATCTTGTTAGCCGTATATACATACTGCCATCCATCTCCCATCTTTCCTGTCTGAGGAGTCCAGAAATTCATACCCCACGGACGAGCGATCGCCGGATAGGTATTTCCTGTAGACAACTCAAAAGAAGATTGCGTACCCATTAGCGGGTTTACATACTCTACTGGATCAAAAGCCTCATTCACAGCCGCTACCGCAGGTTTTCCCACCCACATCAACATCGCCGCTAAAGCTAAAGCCCAAACGCTTTTTTTCTTCATGATATAGCTATTTAATTAATAATATAATTTATCCGTTTTTGTGTTTTATATTCATAGTTGGACTACAAATATCCATTTAATTAACATGAATAGAAAGTGATTCTCGTGTCATTTATTTAGAAATATCCCTTTCTTTCTTATGAATTTCTGGCATTATACGAATCTAGGTGCAAATCTAACAAAAAGAATTAGAAAAAAGAAATCCAATGAGCTAGATCATGCCCTATTCATCGCACTTTTATCATTCCCGAAAAAGATTAAATATCACATGCGAGTTCCGTACGAACTATGTCTATTCTACAATATAATATTACATATAAATGTAATCAATCTAAACTTAAACTTAATTTTAAAACAAAAGCAAGATGACAAAGAATGAATCTAAGCTATTATCCCTTCAATGGATAGCTAAAACCTCGGCGTTCTGTTTGTTGCTTTCCGCTTTTTCTGTAAACGCGGCGATGGCCGTTCCTGCTTCCGTAGGCACGGTTGATGAGGTGATGGGCGTACAGCAGGACAAGAAGGTGACAGGTATGGTTGTTGATGGTGCTGGTGAGCCTGTTATTGGCGCTAACGTGGTGGTGAAAGGCACTACAAATGGTACGATCACGGACTTCGACGGTAATTACTCGTTGGAAGGCGTGTCCGCAAATGACATCTTGGTGGTATCCTATATCGGTTATTTGTCCCAAGAGATCCCGGTGGGAAATCAATCTTCAATAAAAGTAACTTTAAAAGAGGACACTCAAACTTTGGACGAGGTTGTAGTTGTAGGTTATGGTACGATGCGTAAGTCAGACGTGACCGGTTCTATCGGTGTGGCTAAAGGAGACGACTTGACAAAGAATCAAAACTTTAGTGCGCTAGACAACTTGCGCGGTAAGGTATCTGGTGTAAACATCTTCTCAAACTCCAGCCAGCCGGGTGCTTATTCTAACCGTGTCGTTATCCGTGGTATGGCTACTATCAACGCTTCTTCAAACCCTCTATATGTGGTAGACGGTGTTGTTATGGAGAACTTCGACTTGGTGAACCCGAATGATATCGAGTCTATGGAGGTCTTGAAAGATGCTTCCGCTGCCGCTATCTACGGTGCTCGTGGTGCCAATGGTGTTATCATGGTAACTACGAAGCGTGGTAAGAAAGATGGTGAAGGTGTACAGGTTAGCTATCAAGGATCTGTCAGCGCAAGCCATATCGCTCGTAAGATGGATACGATGAACGCCCAAGAGTGGTGTGACGCATTCATGATTGGTCTGGAAAACGAGAATAAGTGGCAAGGTAAAAATTGGTCTTTGAACCGTGCTGATTGGTTTAATGATTCAGATTTCTTTGATGCAAACGGTAATCCTCTGTATGATACGAATTGGCAAGATGAGGCTACTCGTACCGCGGTTTCTCACAACCATCAGTTGAATATCCAACAAGCGGGTAAGAGCTCTTCAATGGGTGCTTTCTTGAACTATACGGATCAACAGGGTATTGTAAACAATACGTATAATAAGCGTATTAATGCGAAGTTGGCATACGACGCAAATCCTACGAAGTGGTTGTCTACGGCAGTCAATGTATTGGTTAACCATACATGGGGGCGTTATACGCCTGAGGATGGTGGTGGCCAAGAGGCTCGTCGTACCATGATCGAGATGGTTCCTTGGATGCCGATTCGCGATAAGAATGGTAAATATACCACTTCTACCTCTTCTTCCATTGGTGATGTATTAGGCTTTGAGGGTATGTCTAACCCAGTCATGATCTTGGATATGCAAAAACGTATGCGCTACAACACGCAGGTGTTTGGTAACGCCGCTTTGACATTCCACTTGGCTGAAGGTTTGGATTTGAAGACTCAACTAGGTCTTGACCATCATAATAAAACGTATAGAGGTTATTCTTCTATCGATTTGAACAACATCTCCATGCCGAATGGTTGGGCTGAGTACCAAAATTGGAATACACTTTATTGGCAGGAGGAGACTTACTTGACTTACAATAAGGTATTCGGTGATCATCGTATCAACGCTATGGCTGGTTTGTCTTGGCAAGAGCGTGTGCAAAAGTGGAATAAGGCACGAACAGAAGGTTTCTCGGATGATTTCTTTGAGGACAATAATATGTCCGCAGGTACAACTCCGGCATCTCCTGAGTCTTCTTACGATCGGTGGGCGATGAACTCTTATTTCTTGCGTTTCGCTTATACATATAAAGATCGTTACTCCGCAACCGTAACAGGTCGTGTCGATGGTTCCTCTAAGTTTGGTGAAAACAACAAGTATGCGTTCTTCCCATCTGCAGGTTTGGCTTGGAATATCTCTCAAGAGGATTTCATGCAAGATCAAAGCACGATCAGCAATTTGAAGTTGCACACTAGCTACGGTTTGACTGGTAACTCCGAGATTGACACTTATCGGTCATTGGCTCGTGTTTCTTCTGGTACGCTTTTGATCAACGATATTCGCGCTCCGTATTCTTACATCAGCTCTATGGCGAACCCGGATTTGAAATGGGAGAAGACTGGTCAGTTTGATGTTGGTTTCGAGATTGGATTCTGGCAGAACCGCTTGTCTTTCGATGTAGCTTACTATAACAAGAAGACAACCGACTTATTGTTGGATTGCCCGATTCCTCACACTACAGGTTTCACGACAGTGTATAAGAATATCGGTTCTGTAAGAAACCAAGGTATGGACTTAATGATCAGCGCACGCCCAGTTCAGACACAAGACTTCAATTGGAGTTCTACGATTAACTTAAACTTCAACAAGAACAAGATCCTTCAGTTGGGCGACAATAATGAGGATATCGAGATGAACAGCTGGGTAGGTGGTTCTGAAAGTATCTTGCGTGTAGGTGAGAACATGAGTTCTTTCTATGGCTACAGACGTTTGGGTGTTTATACGGAGGAAGATTTCAATAACGGCTTGTGCGAGAAGAACCAGATCGGTCGTGCGAAACGTACGGATAAGAAAGAGATCATCGGCAAAGGTATGCCGGACTGGACTGGAAGCTGGATCAACAACTTCTCTTACAAAAACTTCGATTTGACGATGGACTTGCAGTTCGTATGGGGTGTTGAGACCATGCAACAGTTCTACCACTCTACTTACGACCGTTTCGGTATCACGAATGGTTTGAGCAATATTTTATATGACGCATATAACGGATCGAACCCGAACACGATGCAACAGGCTGTTTACTTGTGTAACTCAGGCCATGCAGGTCAGGATACGACAGTAGATTCTCAATGGATCGCCAATGGTTCTTACTTGCGTTGTAACATGTTGCAATTGGGTTATACTTTTGACTCAAACGTGATTAGCAAGATCGGTTTGTCTGCTTTGCGTTTGTACGCAAGTGCGAATAACTTATTCTTGATTACTGCTAGCGATTTCACAGGTTACGATCCTGAGGGTACATCGCAGGGTGATAGTAATAAGTTCGGTCAGAACATGGTATTCTTCTCTTATCCAAGAGCGAGAACTTTCACGTTCGGTGTTAATGTAACATTTTAATTCATTTAATCAGTAGAATTTTTAGAAATGAAAAAAATATTGACAGTAGCGATTGCATGCGCTTGTTTAACCGGGTTCAGCGCATGTAATGATTTCTTGGAAGAGAAACCGAAGTCATCGTTGACAGCCCCGGATTATTACCAGACAGAGGCTCAAGCTCAGGCTAACGTGAACTATTTGTATCGTACGGGAGCTTCAAGTAAGCTCACAGGTGCGGGTAGTGCTTACGTAGGTCCGTTTGCCTCTATCACAGGACAATTGACCGGTTACTTTACAAACAGTTATGAAGGTCAGGAGCTGACTTGTAAATATTCTCGCGAGTTGACTCGTCAGCAGAATACGATGACTGTTTCCGTAACTATTGACGGTATATGGGATGATTGCTACAAGGCTATCAACGTAGCTAATGGCGCTATCAAGTATATCCCCGAGATCTCAATGGATCAGTCTTTGGCAAATCGTTTGATCGGTGAGGCAAAGTTCTTTAGAGCTTGGAACTACTTCAACTTGGTGAAGATCTTTGGTGGTGTTCCATTGACAGTAGAGCCGTACGAATCTATGGAGAACATGTATTTGGAGCGTGCTTCTGTAGAGCAAGTATATGCTCAGGTCGAATCCGACTTGAAGGATGCCGTTAATGCTTTGCCGGCTGCTACTTTCTACAACAATAGTAACCGTATCACGAAGTATGCTGCCGCTATGGTTTTGACTTCCGTTTATATGCAACAAGGTAAGTATGCCGACGCTGCTTCTGCGGTAAAGACGGTGATCGATTCTCCGCATGCTTTGGCAACCAACGATGATTTAGCATTGGGTTCTGCCTATAATAAGATCCGTTACGACAGACGGTTTGGCTGAGTCTATCTATTCTTATGAGTACAACGCAACGATCAGTAACGGTGGTTGGTGGCCTACTTATGCGTTCAACTCAGCGGCTACAGCTATATTTGGTACGTATTCTATCTTTGAGCGTACATACGGGCCAACGAATCAATTCTTGAACGTGTATGCGGCAAACGACTTACGTATCCAGCCAAATCAATTCTTCCATTGGAATTATACAAATCCGGATAATGGCAAGACTTGGACGGCTCCTGAGAATGCTTGTGGTTGCTGGTTCTGGTATGATGAGGACGCTTTGTTGAACACAGGACGTTCTACGAAAGACCGTGATATCTTCCGTTACGCAGAGGCTTTGCTTGACGCTGCTGAATCTATCGCTCAGTCTCAAGGTGTAACAGCTGAGGCTGCCGGCTATTTGGCACAAGTTAAGGCTCGTGCAAACATGGAAGGTAAGACGGTAGCCGCAATTACTGCCGATCTTCAGAAATTAGGTAAGCAGGCCTTTATCGAGGAATGCTGGACAGAGCGTTTGCGTGAGTTCCCGTTGGAATTCAAGATTTGGGATGACTGTTTGCGTACAGGTAAGTTCCCTGTAATCTCTTCTACAGAGAAGGGTAAGGTTACATACGTTGACTTAGTTGGCGCAAAGAACGCTTCCGGCGCGACCTTCAAGTCTTCCGACTTGTTATGGCCGATCTCTTTGAACGAGATGCAACGTAACCCGAGTTTGACTCAAAATGAGGGTTATGCCGTTCAATAATAAATTTCAATAACTGATGGCTAGAGAGGGAGGGAATGAGCGATCATCCTTCCCTCTCTTTTTGGTAGCTTGATTAGTCAGCAAGTTGCATGAAACAATGTATAATATACAGAATTTTGGTTTGGTTGTCTTATTATTCACTTTCAACTATGAAAACAAAAGAGCAAGAAATGACATACTGGATTCTGCTAAGTTAGAAGGACGGTTGGAAGGTGAAGAAAAAAAAAGAATGATTTTTTTTTCTGAGCAGTACTACTGACTTACTCAAAGGATATATACTTATTTTGCCCACGCAGTATATATTACTTTGCCAAGTCACTAGTACTTCATAAACATCCTTTACTTTGACACAGGCTAGAGGATAAGCAATTGCTTCCTTCTGTAAACAAAAAACGCCCAAAATTGCTCTCTGCTATAAACAATTTGTTATATTTGCATATATATAAGTACGATTATGGAGCGATTGATAGAGATGTATCGAAAGAAGTTGCGATTTACCTCTACCGCCTTTATTAGAAGCACGGTGTACGAGATTAATCGGGATGCCCGGTTGATCGGTATAAGAGGTGCTCGGGGAGTGTACCGCAACAGCATATCAAGCGAAATTTTCCGCAAGACGAACGAACCATATATGTCAGCTTAGATAGTATCTATTTCTCTGACAATACATTATATGACTTTTGCGGATCGTTTCGTGAAACGAGGAGGAACACGCTTACACTTGGATGAGGTACATAAATCCCCCCAGTAAAGCCAAGAGTTGAAGAATATATACGATGATATGCCAGAACTGCAAATTATCTTTACCGGCCCCTTTTATCCCGAATATCAGTAAGCTCTGCGAATGGATTAGTGTCACGAGAAACGTTTTATTGACTTATCTAAACGTATTGGCAGAAAGTAAGCTGACCTACAACTGTTTCTACTTTTGGTATCTCTCGCCTGCAAAAGCCGGACAATATCTACTTGAAAAATAGAAATCTGATGTATATCCTCTCGCCTTTGAAAGCGAATATCGGCAACATGCGGGAGACGTTCTTTGCGAACCAATTGAAAAAGTCTCACCAAGTAACAACCTTAGATTTACATCCGAGTATTACAGATAAAATAGAAAGGATAAATTTGTAAAGTATGAGCGAAGCCAACGATTTTTTAGTGGATGGAATTTATACGTTCGAGATCGGTGGCAAACGAAAAAGGTACTCACCAATAGAAGGGATACCGGACGGTTTTATCGTTGCGGATGATATAAAAATAAGATCCCGTTATGGATGATGGGGTTCTTGTATTAAGGAAGAAAGGGAAGAATAATCACTCATCCTTCCCTTTCAGCCATCAGTTATTGAAATAAAAAGTAATTACTTCGCTGAATATCCCTCATTCTGAGTTAAATTCGGATTACGTTGGATCTCGTTTACAGGGATCGGCCAGTATAAGTCTGTTGCCTTGAATGTAGCACCGCTACCATTCTTAGCGCCAATTAAATCAACGAATTGAACCTCACCTTTGTTTGTAGCGGAGATTTGAGGGAATTTACCTGTACGAACACAGTCATCCCAAATCTTCATTTCCAATGGGAACTCACGTAAACGCTCTTTCCAGCACTCTTCAATAAAAGCTTGCTTGCCTAATCTTTGAAGCTCGGAAGCGATTGTAGAAACATCCTTACCTTCCATGTTAGCACGTGCCTTAACTTGTGCCAAATAGCCGGCAGCCTCAGCGTTTACCCCACTAGACTGAGCGATAGCTTCAGCGGCAGATAATAATGTTTCAGCATAACGATAGAAGTTCCAGTCTTTCGTACCCTTACCAGTCTCTAAGATAGCAGTCTCATCATACCAGTACCAGTTACAAAGCATCTTCATATCCAGAGTTGTTCCATCAACAGGATGCGTATATGTACGATGGAAGAACTGATTCATCTGGGCACGCAAGTCTTTCTCACCATACACATTCAAATAACGCTCGCTAACACCATACACATTTACCCACAAAGAGTATTTGTTTCCAGTAGAAGAATTAGCGAAGAATGTCGGAGAAATCAAATTGAATGCGTGAACCGGGATATTACCGTTAGGAGAAATAGCTGCGTCATATTCACGGGCATAAATAACCTCTGGCAGATCATCTGTTGTACGTAACTTATTGAACGCACTACCTTCCGCAAGGTTATCGTTAGTAGCCAAAGCGAATTTTCCGCTATTGATTACATCTTTCAATGGAGTAACCGCATTAGCGTACTCTCCTAGTCTCATGTAAACATCGGCCAGCAACATATCAGCCGCATATTTTGTCACACGGTGACTATTTCCTGCAAAAGTAGCATTAGGTAAATTCTCTACAGCAAACTGTAAATCAGGAATGATAACTGTATTGAAAACTTCCGATGCAGCCGTACGAGTCGGATATTCAACCAAAGTAGCATCTTCTGTAGGTTCTGTAACCATTGGAACATCACCAAACATTTTTACAAGATAGAAATAGTTCAATGCACGGAAGAAACGAGCCTCTGCTTTATACTGAGCTTGATTATCCATTTCCACACCATCAACATACTTGATAACTGCGTTCGCTACATTGATCGACTTATAACAACTTTTCCAAGTGTCATTAGTCAAATAATTACAACAAGATTGCGTAAAGTCCTGACGAGTCAACTGGCGAGCATAGGAACAGTCTACTTCCTGACCTTCATATTCATTCACGAAATAACCAGTTACCATGTTCATTACAGACAAGCTAGAACCTCTATAAGCACCAGTCATATTACCCATCTTATCAGGAGCACCATCACGATATAGATAATTGACATTGCCAATAATATCAGCACTTGTCTTATAATAGGTATCCAAAGTCAAGGACGACTTCGGATCCTCATCCAAAAAACTGTCACATGCGGTAAATCCTACCAATCCCGCACATAAAATAGCTGTTGTTAATATTTTTTTCATTGCAATTTTCTGAATAATTTAATTAATTAAAATATTACATTTACACCCAACGTAAACGTTCTAGCTCTCGGATAAGAGAAGAAGGCCATATTCTGACCAAATTGTTCTGGAGATACTGAACCGTTAGATGTAGAGATCTGAGATGTACTTTCAGGATCGTACCCATTAAAGTCTTTCGCTGTAATCAAGAACGCATTGTTCACATTCAAATATAGGCGTAAGCTACTAAACGGAGTCTTTGCCAATTGATTTGAGTCAAAAGTATAACCTAACTGGATTAAGTTCGCACGTAAATAAGAACCATTAGCCACCCATTGAGAGTCTGTCAAAGTATCCTGTCCTGCGTGACCACCGTTGAACAACCAGATAGCTTGCTGCATAGAATTAGGATTCGTTCCATTATATGCGTCATACAAGATATTTGTCAAGCCGTTAGTCTGTCCGAAACGGTCATATGTAGAGTGATAGAACTGTTGCAAGGTCTGAACACCAGCGACAAATTGTAAATCCAAAGTGAAATCCCAATTCTTGTAACGTAATGTATTGATCATAGATCCAGTCCAATCGGGTACACCTTTACCTATGATCTCACGCTCAGAAGAACGTTTCGCACGACCGATCTGTTTCTTCTGGCAGTTACCAGCTTCATAATCTTCTATTGTATAAACGCCTAAACGTTTGTAACCATAGAAACTACCTACGCTTTCGCCTACACGCAAGATAGAAGCACCGCTCACCCATTCGTTTTTCAAGATATCCTCGTCATTGTCACCCAAAGATAAGATCTTATTTTTATTGAAGTTAGCATTGATGGATGTTGTCCATGTGAAGTCTTTTGTATCAATATTGCGAGTAGATAACATCAGATCCAAACCTTGGTTACGGATAGAACCGATATTCTTATAAACAGTCTCGAAACCTGTTGTATGAGGAACCGGAGCATCCAATAACAGATCAGAAGTCTTCTTGTTGTAATAAGAAGCATCTAACGTAATTCTATTATTGAACAAACCTAAATCGAAACCTATATCGAACTGGGCGGTTTTCTCCCATTTCAGATCAGAGTTAGGCAATCTATTTAAATAAGAATAGGAATTACGTGTTCCGTTCAATAATAACGTTTCGCTCTTAACTGTTGCTAAAGATTTGTAAACACCAATCTCAGAGTTACCAGTCAAACCGTAGCTGGTATGCAACTTCAAGTTGCTGATCGTATTTTGATCAGACATAAAGTCTTCTTGCGTGATGTTCCAAGCCAAACCCGCTGATGGGAAGAACGCATATTTATTATTCTTACCAAACTTAGAAGAACCGTCATAACGACCAGTAATTGTAGCGGAGTAACGATCCTTGAATGTATAAGCGAAACGTAAGAAATAGGAGTTCATAGCCCAACGTTCCCAATAAGTCTTCGGAGCATCAGGCTTCGTACCTGCGTCCATATTGAAGTCCTCAAAGAAATCGGTAGTGAAGTTTTCTGTATACATTCTAGAATAATCATACTTGCGCTCCTGCCAAGACAAACCGGCCATAGCGTTGATACGGTGCTCGCCAATCGTCTTATTATAAGTCAAGTAAGTCTCTTCCTGCCAATAAAGAGTATTTGCATGATATCTTTCAGCACGTCCATGTTGGTCATATGCCAAATTCACCAAGTCACTTGGCATATATTTATGCAAAGTCTTAAAGTTAGCGTCAACACCGAATTGAGTCTTCAAATCCAAACCTTCGATGATATGGAATGTCAAGGCTGCATTACCGAATACTTTTGTATTATAGTTCATATTCTTATAGGTCTTCAAGATATGAACAGGGTTAGACATTGCCTCAAAGTCCATTGGCATCCCTTCTGGAGTATTGGTGGAGGTATATTTGCCATTATATTGAACCGGCATCCAAGGAACCATTTCAATCATAGTACGACGAGCATCCTGTCCACCACCGTCTTCTGGAGTAGAGTTACCCCAAGTATGGTTCACCGCCAAGTTGATCGCTGTAGATAACCATGTTGTAGGATTCGCATCATAAGCGATCTTTGCATTCAAACGTTTTGAATAGGTATTCAACATGATACCTTGGTTATCAGTATAGTTCAAAAATGCACCCATAGATGATTTCTCGCCACCTTGCTGAACATTCAATTGATGGTTATGAGAGATCGCTGTACGAGTTGCCTCATCTTGCCAATCTGTATCATAAAGAGGATTACCGTTAGAATCGAAGAAACGACGATCTGTAAACCAATCCGCACGATTAGTAGACCAGTTAAATGGATTGCCATCCTTATCAGATCCCCATCTATTCTCATTCTCAATACCTTGCATAAAAGCATCGCACCACTCCTGCGCATTCATCGTATCCATCTTACGAGCGCGATGAGCCAAACTTACAGAACCAGAGTAGCTAACCTTCGTTCCACCTTCTTTGTTACCACGTTTCGTAGTAACCATGATAACACCATTGGCACCACGAGCACCATAGATAGCGGTAGCGGAAGCATCTTTCAATACCTCCATAGACTCGATGTCATTCGGGTTCATCAAATAGAAGTTCTCCATTACTACGCCGTCCACAACATACAACGGATCAGAAGAGGCATTAATTGTCGCTTGACCACGGATAACAACACGGCTACCATAAGCACCCGGCTGGCTAGAGTTAGAGAAGATATTTACACCGGCAGCCTTACCACGCAAGTTATCCAATGCACTAAAGTTTTGAGCTTTTAACATCTCTTCTCCTTTAGCTGTAGAAATAGAACCTGTTACATCCGATTTACGCATCGTACCGTAACCTACTACTACTACCTCATCCAAAGTCTGTGTATCTTCTTTCAATGTAACATTGATTGCAGATTGGTTGCCTACAGGGATCTCTTGAGATAAATAACCAATATAGGAAATCACCAAAACTCCGTCGGCGGGCACACCCTCGATCGTATAATTTCCATCGAAATCAGTGATCGTACCGTTTGTAGTGCCTTTCACCACCACGTTAGCGCCAATAACAGGCTCACCTGTACCGTCAACAACCACACCTGTTACTTTCTTGCCTTGCTGCACTGCCATTACTTCATCAACCGTGCCTGCGGGAGCGGGAGCGGCCATAGCGGCGTTTACAGAGAAGGCAGAAAGCAGCAAACAGAACGCTGAGGCTTTAGCTATCCCCTGAATGGATAATAGCTTAGATTCATTCTTTGTCATTTTGCTTTGTTTTTTAATTAAGTTTAGATTGATTACATTGTCTATGTAATTTTTATCGTTATAGATGGACATAGTTCGTACGGAACTAGTGCGCCATTCATGGTCTATATCATTAAAAACTGGGCAAATGTATAACTTTTTTTGTAAACTAGACTTAAATCTATAGTATTTTTTTAATAAAAAAATGACACATTTATCACAAATCACCCCTTGAAACCAAGAATATCAGCCCTTAAATGTACTAAAAATATATTGTTCCGTACGGACTTACAATAGTATCATCGTCTTTCTATCACATAAATAATTAACTATCAAATATTTACAGTAAAAACACTTTAAATTGGTTACAATAAACAAATGTTAAATTTATTGAGATTCAAGGCTAGGCGAAAATGGCACTAGTATGGCTTCTATGAAAAAAACAGATAATATATTCAGAGACTGGATAATATAAAAAAATTTAGCCTTCCTTTATAAATAAAAGAAGAACCACATTATCTACAATCTTTCTACCAAGAAAGCGCCATAGACTTATTCCCACAAGGCTTGAAATCCAATAAGGCATTACCCGAAACAGAGTCTCTCATGACACTCTTCACCCATCACTCTAACACAAGCAAGTCTTCTGCTTAGAATAATACCGATTTATTTGGGATTAAATCCTATCAAAACATTCAATATACAAACATAAGACAAACTGGATAAGGGCGGGCAAACCCCGCCCCTACCATGCTACCAAGATAATTTTATAAACTTATTCTCCCACGGAGCGAAACTCAACGGATTCCCCGAAACTGGGTCTCCAACGACATCACAAACCGTAGTTTTCACAAAATTAATTTTATCTGAAGTTACGGAGAAAGTAGCTGGCTTCCCGCCTATCTCACGCAATTGAAGCATAACAGCATTCTCGCCTTCCACAGGCCTCATGTTTACCAACAACAAATTCTCCGGTACGATCTTGAAAATGGAAGCCGATTGAAGAGGCTCCACCTTTTTATCTCCGGCAGGCAAAACACGGGTCAAGAACGGAATCCGGTTTTCCCAAGCGAACTTAGTCGCATACTCAATAGTGTTGTCTTTCGAAGAGTTGATGAAGTAACTCCATTGCATCTCTCCCATTTGGTCCGCATTGAAATTGGTTACCCAATAGTTGTTCATCGGCCATGAATACATATTCGTGGACTGAGGTACGGCTCCGGCCTTATACCGCCCCGTATTGATCGCCCCAAATTGCATTAATGGTATTTCTTGGCTACCCATCACGACCTGTGACTCTCCATTACGAGCCGTAGCGAAGTTTTGCACCGTGTACCAATCGTTAGAGGAGCCCGGGATTTGGTCTACACCCGCCTCAATCGATCCGCCGGGTACATCCAAATGGATCTTACCGCTTTCAACCTCAAACGGGAAAGCGATATAAACCGCTTCCGGATCTGTTACCGCTTTTTTACGCAAGCGATAAACTACCTCGATTTTCTTTGTTACGTTAAATACACGGAATTCCACCATCAAATTATTCGGCTCACGTCCCGCTACTGTCTCTCCCCGAAAACGATATGTATCCCAAACATCGCCTTTCTCATATTTCTCGAAACGCATCTTCTCGGGACGACGGCGGAGGAATTGGGGAGCACGATATTGTTCCATCGGATGACGGCTATCGATAATCTCATAAATAAACTCTCCCATCTCCCATTCCGCATCCGGCGTAACCAATTGTTTGTTCAAATCCTTATCATATAATTTACGAATCGTACCTTTACGGGTATTGAAGTCGATGGCATACCAAGGATTCTCCACATGTGTCTCTTTTAATTCCGTTGCGCCCTGTATTTCCGGACGTGGCGCATCCTTTACTTTTATATAATACTGCGCATATCCCAAGGCCGGGACATCTTTCACGTAAAAGCTCCAATAGGTACCGTCGGAACGGCTTTCGCCAGCTTGTGCGGGAATTACGTTGCCAGCCGCATCCACGATCTCGAAAGCCTTGTCTTTCGGAAGAATCTGATGATCGACATAAGCTTTAGCGATACCGCTATAACTCCAGTTGAGCGTATTGAATACAGCGATAGACGGAACGTCGCTTTTAGGCACGAATGATTGTAATATACCCATAGTAGCCTCTCCCAGCAAACCGGAATGGCGATAGGCTTCCCACGCATACGATTGTTTCAAGGAGCGTTGTTCCCAAGTTTCCAGTCCATAAGCGTTACGTACGCTCTCGCTATGCCCGAAAGTATGCTCATCATAGAACAAAAGAGCTTTGTTGATGTCCTGAATCCGATCATTGATGTCTTTCGGCAATTGAGCGCCTAGCATTTTAGCAAATGACAATCCGGCTTGATTCGCGATAATATCCGAATGAGTCACACGAGATATGGCGGCTTCACGGGCACCGGAAGCGAAACCATCCGTCCACCAATCCGGCCAAGCTCCACGAATGGTCTCGATACGATCCGCATATTGGCTCTCTACCGTCTTAAAGAACTCGCTGGCTACCGCCGTGCGTAATTTCGGCCATTCATACTTCTCATTCCATTTTTGTAGCATCTCACAACTTTTCGTGGATGGAGGCGCATTATCCGTAAAATAACCCGAATGCTGGGCGGCCAATATATCATACGGATAGTTTTTCGCTTCCATTTGATCCAGATACGCTAAGACCCGTTCCTCGAACTGCTCAAAATCATCGGTATGGATACCAAAGAAATTTCCTTGGTTATAATGCTCGGCACGATAGGTCAAGACCTTCTTCCCTGATGGAGATTCCCACCAGAATACGGTAGGTTTATCAAAACAGATCAACGCCCGGTGGCCATGGGTTCCCATATTCACATATTTCACGCCGGCATCCGCAAAATACTCGCTGAAGCACCAACCGATTCCATTCACGTCGTCTTGCATAGCTACCTCGGCACGCATCCCATTCTCACGGAATTGCTTGATCGGATAAAGGGGGAGGCGGCGAGCGTTTGCTCATCGGGTAATTCGTCAAAGTTCAAGTACATTGTAGCTAATTCGATACGACCCTCTTTTACCCGCTGCTTCAGGCGAGCGATCTGTTCCGCCGGACGGCATTTCAAATATTCGCTAACCGCCCAAGCGATCTCGCAAGTCCAACGGAATTTAGCGAAATCCGGATAATTATCCGTAGCGTCGCAATAATCCAACGCATAATCAATATATCGTAGATGTTCCGCTAGGATTTCCATTTGGGAACGGGTATAACCGATATCCGTATGCGTGTGTTGCACCATATTCATTTGCCAATGGCGAACCGGTTTTACCGTCACCATAGTCTCCTCTTTCTCTTTCCCACTTGTCAGCGTCAACGGTAATTGGCGAGTCGTGCTAACCTCGGGTATCTCGATTCGGAATACATTATCCCCGGACACCAGTTTCTCTTTACGGCTTTGCTCGCCTAAACGGATCGTTACTGTAGAAGGCTCTCCTTCATGTTTTACGGAGATCTCGACCTTTTGGGTCAGTCCGTTTTTCGATTTATAAACCGCCGGTAATACACGGCTCTTGACATCCGATAATCCCGGAGACGCATGAACCGACAATGTCCCGATCAACAAAGCCAATCCTGCTGATAAATAAGTTCTTTTTTTTCATCTTATCGTGTTTTTATTGATATAAGTCCTATATACAACATACATATTAATAATAGCATCAAGCCGGCTACCTGTCCGAACATATCGGCTATGCCTCCCATACAAGGCGTAATCAAAGCGCCTCCTGATACACCCATAATCATCAAGGCCGAGACCTCGTTCGATTGCTCCGGCCGATGTTCCAACGCAAAAGAGAACAGGATCGAAAACACATTCGAGCAAGCCAAGCCAACCAGTACGATCATAACGCCCATGCCCCACAAGCTATCCGAGATAAGCAATCCTACGAAAGCAAGGATAGCGATAAGCATGCTCCCCCTTAAGAAGGGTCGTGACGAGATCCTCGCCAACAATATAGCCCCCCAGGAAAGAGCCTCCGGTACGAGCGGCAAAATAAAGGCTACTCCCTAATCCGGCCTCTTGCAACGGCATGGATAACTTTTCCATCAATAGCTTAGGGATCGTCGTATTCAGACCGACATCGATCCCGACAATACACAGAATCCCCAAGAAAAGCATCCGTATCCTAGCATCTTTACATAAAGCTAACGTAGAGGCGAACGAGGCTTCTTGCTCCTCTCCTTCCTCTTTACCCGGAATAGTCGTTATCAACCAGATGATAGATAACAAGGTAGTCACCGAATAGACAATGAATATCAACTTCCAATCTCCCCAGAAAGAAGAAGCTACACCTGCGATAATCGGCCCTAAGAAGGAAGATACCGCCTTAATAAACTGCCCTAACGTAAGTACGCTCGTTACTTTATCCGGATTTACCACCCGCGCTACCATCGGATTCAAGGACACTTGCAAGATCGTATTTCCAATTCCCAGCAAAGCGAACGCAAACAAGATACAAGCAAAGTCATAGAAGAATAGAGGTATCAGCATCGCCAAGGTTGTGATAGCCAAGGCTACGACCACCGTATTCCTACGCCCGTGCCGTCCCATCCAGATACCGGTAGGGACAGAGAACAGGGCGAACCAAAGAAAGACCATCATGGGCAATAGGTTCGCCAACGTATCGGACAAACCAAAGTCCATCTTCACATAATTCGTGGCAATTCCCACGACATCCACGAATCCCATCACGAAAAAGCCGAAAAGGATCGGGAATATAGCGGAGTTCGTACTTTTAGTTCTCATATCGATCTTTTGGTTGGTTACCCATTTCTAAAACCAAATGTCCACCTTGAACAATCTCCGAGAAAGGAATACGAGTATCCGTCAATGGTTTCCCGTTTAAGTTCATCGATTGCACGTAATCATTTTGCTTACTATTATTACGAGTCTCGATCACGAATTCCTTCCCTTTATAATAGCGGTCATTCAGCCGGATCGTAATCTTATCGAATAAAGGACTGCCCAAAGCGAAAGAAGGCGCTTGATCCGTCAAGCCTTTCATATCGAATAAGCCTAAGGAAGAGATCACGTACCAAGCCCCGAGCTGGCCTTGATCCTCATCTTGTCCGTAGCCATAACCGTGGATGCCATCCGTACCATAGAACTCATTCAAGATCGCCCGTACCCATTTTTGCGTAAGCGAGGGACGACCGGCCTCGTTGAACATCCAAGGGATGTGCAAGCACGGTTGGTTTCCTTGGTTATACAAGGTTTGCAAACCGGCGAAAGCCCCTACTTCCGTGCCTCCGCTAAAGATTAATTTACGAGACACCGTGAAGATGCTATCCAACCGATGGTTAAACACGTCTGCGCCTACTTTCGCGACCAAGCCTTTCGCGTCGTGCGGTACATAGAATGTATATTGCCAAGCGTTACCTTCTTGGAATCCACGCCATACTTGCATCGGATTGAAGTCCTCGATAAACGTACCATCCTTCTTTTTAGGACGGACAAAATTACAGGAAGGGTCATAGATACGCTCCCAGCCTTTCGATAAGTCCATCAAACGGTTATAATCGTCCGTCTTACCCAGTTGCTTCGCCCATTGGGCCACGGCCCACGCACTATAAGCATATTCCAAGGTATGGGAAGCGGAGAACATGAAAGCCTCGTCTGGCCCGTCCCCCTTATCCAAATGAGGCACATAACCATATTCCACGAAATAACGGGTATCGATCTTTCCTGCGCCCAATGGACGATTCTCCCCATCCAACTCATTCTTCAAGCAAGCCTCATAGGCCGTATTCACATCGAAATCCCGAATGCCACATTGATAAGCGCCGGCGATAATCGTACTTAATAAATTCGTACCAACCCCGGAGACATAACGGCTATTAGCGATTCCATCCGCCAGCCAGCCGGCGTCCTTGTACACCAACAAATGGCTACTTATATAATCCGAATAATATTCCGGATAGGCCAAAGCCCAAACCTGCGTCAGATTCCATTGCGCTCCCCAAGCGGCATCGGTATTATATAAGTTATGTATCGGTTTCCCGTCTTTCAAAGGGATTTGTCCTACCGAGCCATCATTTCTCGGATAAGCGCCATTCACGTCGCTAGCCAATCCGCGGCCCAATAAAGCATGATACAAACCGGTATAGAATTTCACCTTATCCTCTTGCGCCGGAGTCTCTACCCGGATACGTCCCAAATATTCTTCCCATGTTTGGCGAGAGATTTCCCTTGCCTCGTCAAACGTAAGGGTAGCGGCCTCCGTCTCCCTATTTAACCGGGCATTCTCCACGGATGTATAGGAAAGACCTACTTTAGCGGTTACCGACTCTTGATCTTGGGTACGGAATGTCAGATAAAGTCCGGCCCCCACGCCCGTCGCTTTCCGTTCATCCGGACGGATATCCGCTCCGTTGAAAGCGCCAAATCCAACGGGAACCTTGTCCAGCACCGCCGAGAAATACAAAGGAACCGATGCCCCGGGTTGATATTTCCTCACATATTCAGGCTCGGTAATCACCCAGCCCTCGATATGCCCGTCTTCCGTAAAAGTAATTTCAGCATCCCGTACAGCTCCGCTCTCTCCTTGACGGTTTCCTATATCGAACAAGATATGGCTATCCTCCCCGGCCGGAAATGTATAACGCTGAATAGCGACACGAGGGGTAGCGGTAAGCTCCGCACAAATCGAGTAATCTTTTAGGAGAACGGAATAATAACCGGCGGTAGCGATCTCGTCCGTACGGTCAAAACGGGAACGGTATCCTATACCTGTCGAGTCGTCTACCGCCCCGGGAATTGTTTTCAATGGACCCGTCGTAGGCATCAGTACGATTCCACCGATCTGAAACTCATGCAAGCAGGGGAAACCCTCGATCGATTGATCCCGATAATCGTAACCGGTCGCCTCCCAACCGGATTTATTCCCGATATGCCCGTTCGTAGAAGGAGCCGGCTTGGCCATACCGAAAGGCATCGCTCCCGGGGTAAAATGAAACCAACGGCAATGCGCCGTACCGATCCGAGGTTCTACATATTGGCTAAGTTCTTCTTGCTGAGACTTTCTTGCCTTGTGTCACGCAGGATGTGAAGAAAGCACACGCAAACATCAAGAACCATACAGGTCCTATACTATATTTTTGTCTCATATTCCTTTAGATAGATGGTTTAACGCAAAAACATAAGCTCCCATAGCGATCGAGCGATTAGCACCTTGTTTACTTACGGTCACCCCTATCCGTTTACAAGGATCATACCCTACCTTGCGATTGGTACCCGGAATGGGTACCTCGACAGCTCCTCCTTTAGCGAAATCAGCGAAACTCTCCGCATCCTCCAAAAGATAAGCTTTCATTTGCAATCGGCCGAAACGACTTCCATCCATCATACCGGTAGATGAGTTCAATTCTTTCAACAAAGCAGGGAGAATATATTTAGAAGCCCCCGATAGTCCACCACCGATCACGATGATGCCATCGATTAAAGTAATGGCAGACGCCAACGCATCCCCCGCTAGCTCCCCTAATTCGGAGAAAGCCGTAATAGCAGCCTCCCGGTTACCCGGGCAAATACCCTCGGCGATCTCAAAGATCTCTTTCGGAGTATGCACTCCCGTATCACCGGATCGTTCCGCATATACTCGCATGACCGCACGTATGCTGACACTCTCCTCTACGATATACTCCGGATATTTCTTATTCCGAAAACACCAGATATCTCCTCCTGCCGCATTATCTCCCAATAGAAGCTCTTGATTAATGACAACCCCGGCACCAAAACCGGTACCCAAGGTGACTCCCAGCAGGTTCTTATATTGCTTCATGCTTCCTGCCTCCCGCAAACGGCGGTTTATATCCGGAAGGGCTCCGGTTAACGCTTCTCCATATGCGAATAAATTCCCATCGTTATTGATAAATACCGGTATCCCGAATATATCTTCCAGAAACGGGCCTAACGCTACTCCACCCCGGAAAGAGGGGAAGTTGGGTAAATCGCCTATGATACCGGCTTGATAGTCTGCCGGACCGGGAAAAGCGAAACTGATAGCGACCGGAGTTTCCGGCAAGCCTGCCTGAATTGCCTTAAAACCCTCTACCAAATTGCCTAAACACTTATCTAAACAATCCGCGCATGCCGGAAGAACTACCGGATCGGCTATCTCTTTTCCTCCTTGGATGGCAGAGAAAACAAAATTCGTTCCTCCCGCATCCAATGTCATTACTATTCTATTGTCATTTGTATACATCATATATTCCTTTTCTTTATTTACCCATGTTCCGCCAGTGCCACCACGGTGGCACAGCCGTGCCATAGGGTTGGCATTGGCGTGCCATCGCAGTGGCACTACCGTGCCATCAAGGGTGGCACAGTTGTGCGACGCCTATGGCACGGTGATTATTGCCTAAATCGTACGTAAGCTTTTATAGTACCACAGTATTTACCTACGGACGATCCATACGGGCGGATCGTATATTCACCCACGCAAGCCGGAATGATAAAAGTCTCCGCGTAATGAACGATGAATGGTTCAAAAGCGTTTGTCGGACTCTCCACGATCAACTCATCTCCCTTGATTACATTCAGTACTTGCACCCCTCCATTCGTATTGTGAGGCACGATATCCGTGAACCAATGACGGCGGGTCTCGATGAACTCGTTCTCATGCAAGCCGGTCCGCTCCTCCCGCCAACCGTCTCCCTCGGCGATCATCTCCACTTGGTTGATCAAGTTATGACGGACAAACTCCGTTTGCCGCTCCCATTGGATCACTTTCGAGCCGTGGCCGATATTAATCGGTCGAGGCAATCCGTCCAATCCCAAGCGGCCCCAGTCCCAAAGCTTAAAGGTAAAGATACTTGGGGTAGCGCTAATCTCCAGCACCATGGCACCGGCTCCCGAACAATGGACCGTTCCGGCGGGGATCAGATAATGATCATGGCGTTTGGCAGGCCATTTGTTGACATACTTCTCCGTATCGAAAGGCTTTCCGGTCTGTTGGGACTCGTTTAGGGCAGCGATCATCTCGTCCGGATTTACACCGGTTTTCAATCCCAGATAAACGGTAGCGTCCTCCTCGGCATCCAGCAGGTAGTAGCTCTCGTCCTGCGTATAATAAATCCCGAACGTATCCCGGATATATTGGGTGACCGGATGCACTTGCAAACTTAGGTTTCCTCCTCCCATCGTATCCAAGAAGTCGAAACGGATCGGGAAATCTTGTCCGAAACGAGCCTCGACCGGCCCGCCCAGCAAGTCTCTCGTCTTATAGAATACCAAGTCATTGGAAGGGATCTCAAACAGCTCTCCGGCAACTTTCAGGTATAAACTATTTTCCTCGGGCACGCAATCAAAACACCAGCCGAAGTTATCTTGCTTTTTATCCAGATCACAGACCTCTTTCATCCATTGGCCGCCCCAAGGAGCCGGATCGAAGAAAGGTACTACCCGGAACGGAGTATGCGCCGTTTTCTCTAACCCTTCTTTCAAGGTCTCCCCGGAAATCATCTTAGGTGTTCCGACGATATGGGTATCCAACCAATAATCGACCTTGGGAAGGACTTTCTTCTTCAGATTATCGCAAACAATCCAATCAATAAAATATCCTCGCTTATAATGGTACGACGGGGCTTCCTCCCGGTTTTCCACACCTAGCCCGTTCACCTCTTTTCTACGGGAACGCATCTGGATCTCCCAACGAGCCATATCCGCATAGATCAATTTGTCCGGAGCGGAAACGATCTCGGCGGCGGCGTGGCCATAAACGATTGTCCAGCCTTTTCCATCACGCAAGGACTCCCGGCAGGCGTTCACCTTCTCCTCATCCAAGAAATCCGTATAAGAGAAATGAGCCCGGCGGCCAAACAACCGGTCATCCGTCAGATAAGGATAGGTCATCGCCTCTATATCTTCTGCCGATTTAAATAAATCTCGCGTATTGATAAAACGATCGGGCGCGAGCGCTTGCAGTTCACGCATCAACTCCTCGTGATGAACCCCTTGGTAGCATTCCACCACCCAAACTTGTGATCCATTCGTTTCCGCATGTATCTCCGCCAATCGCTTCCGTATCGATTCCCAGCCTTTCCACAAGGTACCGTCTACAACGGTGGCCGGCATTTTATCATAATTACTTTTTCTCATCTCTTTTGACATTTAATATTGCACGCTTGTATTTAACTCTTATTTTTCTCTGCCCAATCCCTTAATAATTCAATCGCCTTAGATAACACTCCGGCCGATCCCTTGAAATTACCAGAGCCGCTGGGGACACCGCCTTTGCCATACCATTCGTAGAATCCGTCATTTTGGATCACACGCTCGATCATCGGATGAATCTCCGCATAAGCCTCCTCAACCATTCCATTAACGACAAGCTGCTGGATCATCCGACCGCCAAACCAAGTCCAATCCCCGCCATTCTGATACAGATAAGCCTTTGACATTCCTCCATGGAAAAAACCATCCGGATACACGGGATATAAGGTAAGACCAATACTCGGCATACCCGACAGGCGAACATTCTCAAGCATCTGGGCATTTACGGTACGTATCTCGTCTTTCGATAATAAGCCGGCCTCTATAGCGATAGCCGTCCCACCATGATAATGAATGGCAAGTTCATCAAAACCTTCCGGAATCGGAGATTTCTCCGGATAAATATGAGGAATGAACTTCTGGCGCTTTACATCCCATAGATGAGCCCGCACATTTCTCTCGATTCCCTCACGCAGACTTTTCCAACGGGAGGCTTGCGGAGAATCAGGAGCCATTTCCAACAAATAATCCAAGGCGATTATGAACATAGCGTTATCATATACATCGATAGCTGGATCCGACAAATCATTCATATCACATCCGAAATCGTCATTCGGCTGTACATCGCCCCAATCAGCGGTCATTGCTCCATAAAGCAATCCATATTTCTCATTATATCGTTCCCGCATCAGATAATCTACCATAGCGTTCATTCGCTCGAGAACGGTCTTCCCGGCAACTTTCTCATTCAATATCTCCCGATCACCCGTCTTACGAATGTATTTACCTACGATCTGAATCAAGGAAGATTCTTGGTCCGTCTCTACCGTATTCTTAAAAGCGACATGTTTCGGGGCGGCATTCGAATAATAAGGCGTATCATCATACCATGTAAAATCTTCTTTCAGCACATAACCATCGATCATCTCATCATTCGGCTGTTGAAGAGCGAAAAACAATAAGATAGCTTCCCGCAGTTCGTGTGGATCACTCTCCTCGCAAGCGATCTCTATAAACGTATTCATATCACGAGCCCATATCTGGGAATAACCACTCCCTGCGTTAAAGCCACTACGAATGGTCGCACGAGCCATACTATCCACCTTATGTAAAGCCGTGTCGGACAATATTTGATCGGCCAATCGCTGTTTCTCGGTCAATCCCGTACAGGATAAAAAAGATACAAATACAAAAGAAACTACAACTAGAATTTTATTCATGGCATTATGTTATGATTTATGTCGGCAAAATTATTTCAATAATCCAGAAAGGAATGCTACATTTGTTCCGATTTACTTGTACAATCTTATGATTTATAGATCATGGTCAAGATAAAAGAAGGATTTAAGGGAGAACGGCTTGTTTCTTTACCCGAGGAACTATTGGCAAGCTACCGGAGGGAACCGCTCATCAATAATTTATATGTACGCAAGATAGGTTTCTTCCCACGTGTTAAATATCATTTTCTCCAAAAAAGAACATGGCTGTGACTACGCCATGCTTATTTATTGTACGGAGGGAAAAGGATGGTATCGTATCCTCGGTAAACAATATACCGTGGAGAAATACCAATATATCATCATCCCTCCCGGTATCCCCTACTCATTCGGGGCAGACGAGGGAGATCCATGGACTATTTACTGGTTACACTTCCAAGGGAAGCTTTGCGATCAATTCCTGCCGTCGCATCCGGTTCCGGTCACTATTTCGCCGAATGAATATTCCCGTTTACAAGATCGGTTACGGCTGTTTGAGGAGATATATAGCAGTTTCTCCATGGGATATATTAAAGAATATATGATTTATTCCTCCATGTGCCTTTACAATTTTCTGGCCTCTTTCATCTATCTGGAGCAATTCCGCCATATCATGATTCCCTCGCAAAAAGAATATCCGTTCACGGCACGGGTTATTCATTATATGCGTGAGAACATCCAGCAGAATCTTACCTTGAAGGAATTAGCGTCTTATTTCAAATATTCCCCTTCTCACTTCTCGGCTCTCTTCTTTGGCGAGACCGGGGTCTCGCCCATGAATTACTTCATACGCTTGAAAATACAGAAGGCTTGTGAATATATCGAGCTAACGAATATGAAGTTGAATGAGATCGCCACGCATCTGGGATTCGAGGATGCCGCCTACTTCTCGCGTACGTTTACGAAAGTTATGGGTTGCTCTCCTTCCGTTTATCGTAAAAAGGAGATGGAGATATAGAATTCGTTTGGATTTCTAGTATTTCTCATGAGAATAAAATATATTTGTACAATAGATATTTAAACGAACATAAAGTAAGTAGTTACTATGATAGACCTAACACAGTTCACCCCTTGGACTCTCTTTACGGATCTTGGATTCATTTCGATACTTCTATTGGTTGGCAAATTCATACGAGTCAAGGTAAAACTGATACAACAATTATTCATCCCACCCAGCTTGATCGCGGGCTTGCTAGGACTGGCGTTCGGACCTAATGGACTGGGGTGGATTCCGCTTTCCAATGACTTAGGTACTTATGCGGCTATCCTTATCGCCTTGGTGTTCGGCGCGTTGCCTTTATCTTCCCCGAACGTCTCCATGAAAGAAGTAGCGAAACGAGTCGGGCCGATGTGGGCGTACGCTCAGGTGGGTATGTTATTGCAATGGGCATTAGTAGGCTTGTTCGGATTGTACGTGATCAAGCTGATCTGGCCGGACCTGAATGACGCTTTCGGCATTATGCTGCCGACAGGCTTTTATGGCGGACACGGCACAGCCGCCGCTATCGGGTCCGCGTTCGAGGGATTGGGCTGGGACGAGGCTCGCAGTTTAGGCATGACAACCGCTACCGTGGGGGTTATTTGCTCGATCATCGGAGGTTTACTGATGGTCAAATGGGCGGCCAAGCATAAACAAACCGCTTTTATCTCGGATTTCGACGATCTCCCGGATGAGTTGAGAAGCGGGTTGCTGCCGGAGGATAAGCGGGATTCCATCGGAGAGGCTACGACTTCCTCCATATCCATCGATACGCTGACTTTCCATGTGGCCTTGGTGTTTGTCGTGGCTTTTTGGGATATATGGTTAGCCAAACCGTAAAGGTGTATTATCCGGTATTGGAGTTACCTGTTTTCAGTTGTGCCTTTATCATTGGATTAGTATTAAAGAAATTCTTCGACGCAACAACCATATCCAGATATATCTGTCCGCAGACGACCCAGAGGCTGAGCAGTTCCTTCACGGATATGCTGGTAGCTTGCGGTGTAGCGTCTATCAAGCTAGGGGTGATCGTAAAATATGCCTTGCCGCTTATCGTACTCATCATAGCGGGCGTGGCGATCGTCTGGTGCATAACATTCTTCTTAGGAAGAAGATTAGCCAAGACCTTTTGGTTCGAGCGCATGATTTTCGCTTGGGGATGGTGGACCGGCACGATGGCCATGGGCATCGCCTTGCTGCGGATCGTCGATCCGAAACTTTCCAGCAAAGCGATGGATGATTACGCGATGGCTTACCTGCCTATCGCTCCCATAGAGATCTTATTGATCACCTTCGTCCCCATCCTTTTCGTCAACGGATTGGGAGTTTGGTTGCTATTAGCCTGCTTGGTCCTTTCCCTACTGATCTTGCTACTGGCGTGGAAGATGGGATGGTGGATTACTCGCTCTTGATACTATTTACCGGGTTCTCGTTCGCCGCTTTCCAGTTCTGGAAGCTTACGGTCAATAATGTGATTACGGTTACGATCAATAAGGCGATTAAGAATACCCACCAATGAAGCGGAGTCTTATAAGCGAAGCCCTCGAGCCACATCTTCACGCCCTGCCAAGCGACCGGCGCCGCTATCACGAAGCAAATACCTACAATCCTCAGATAGGCCTTATTAAACATCAGCAGGATCTCTCCTACCGTAGCTCCATGTACCTTGCGGATACCTATTTCCTTACGGCGGTATTGAGTCTCGAACACCACTAAGCCAAATACTCCGACCAAAGAGATAATAATCGCCAGTAAACTAAAAACCGTAACCAGATCGCGTAAATTCTCCTCTTTCTGGTAAAGATGATTAAAGATCTCATCATAGAATTCGATATTAAACGGATAGGAAGGATCTAATTCTCTCATCGTCTCCTGAATGTGACCTACTACGGCATGAATGTCCGATCCGGCTTTCAAGCGGATATAAGAGATTGGCAAAGAATAACCAAAGTTTCCGACCAAGAAAGCGATATTATCCTCTCCACCACGAAGCGAGGTGAATTTCACATCGTCGGAGAAACCGATAAGATGACCGGGAGAATAGCTATCGAACGCGTCACCCACTTGCATATCCAACCCCTCCATCGCCGTACGATTGAATATATAAGACGTATGATCCGAAAGTTCGTCCGCCTTTGAGAAATCTCTCCCTTCTATAACCGGAATCCCCATCACCCGCAAGAAATTGGAAGATGCTATAATTATGAAATACTGAAAGTCCTTACCCTTATAACTACCGCCATTCGTGTTATACCCGTCCTTAGAGCCCACTTTCTCCATAGCGAAAGCTACATCCTCGATACCCGGGTTCTCTTTCAAGCGATTCACATATGTATCGTGATGCTTATCGTACATTGTCTCATTCAGCTCCACGATAGCTACCTGGTCCTTATCGAATCCTAAAGAGAAATTCCGCATATAACTATTCTGGATTTGTACAAAGCAAGCCCCGATAATCAACACGATCGAAACAACGAACTGGACACAAATCAATGTCGTACGTAACTTACGCCCGGAAGGAGATAACCCGAAGCTGCCCTTCAGCACCAAGGCCGGAGGAAAAGAAGTTATATAATAAGCAGGATAAATACCCGCCAGCCAACCGATAACCAACGCTACGATGCCACACAAGAAAACGATCGGAAGATTTGAGACCAAACTCAAATCAGCCTCGATAAAAGGTAGCGCTTCCGCCCAATCCAATCCCCAAACGATAACGAGACTTACCAGCCATGCTATAAAACTAATAAGGGCTGCCTCTATCAATAAAGATCTGCGCAACAAAGTATCCGAACTACCCAATACCTTCTGCGTATTGATACTTTTGATTCGCAACGGAGTCAGAGAAGTGCTAAAGTTCGTGAAGTTAATAGCCGCAACAATGACGATCAGAAGGGCTATACCGAACAATAAGGCCGTGACCTCCTTGTTTCCGCTCCGGAATGTACCACCGTCTTGCGTCTCATTCATATAATAAATATCAGTCAGCGGAACGAGCCGGATCTGTTCTCCTTCATGGTAAATCTTCTTGAAATCAAAATGACGGTTGAAATTATCGGCAACCTCATCTGCCATGGCAGGATTATCAAGCAATAAATAACAAACCCAGTTACTTGAGCTAAAATTATTGATATTATAATCCGGATCGATCGCCGTATAGACCACGTTCCGAAGCTGCGTATTCTCCGGGAAATCCTTATAAACCGCACCAATCGTAAAGAGTTTAGCCGATTTAGTCCAGATATTTTCTTCCGCTCGCAACGTCTTACCAACCGCGGAGATATCTTCCCCAAACAACTTGTCAGCCAAGCTTCGGGGTACCATTACTTTCTCAGGATCTTTCAAGCAATCGATATCGCCTTCCACGATCGGGAACGCGAATATCTTCGGTAAACTAGCGTGGCAGGTTGTCACGATTTCCTTAAACCCAAACGGTTGCCCGTTTCTATCCACCGAGAGATAAACACCATTCTGGCCAAAAGAAGGAGTCAACAATGTACCCGCCTCTATATGCGGGGAAGATTGGATGACAGCCTCCACAAAAGCACGGGGTAATATTGTCCCGAAAGTACCCGGAATGGTCAAGTCCACCCTAAAAATCCGCCCGGACGTAGGATGGCAACGGTCAAAAGTCCGCTCAAAATTAATCTGTATCAAAATCACGATAAAAGCGGCGAAAGCAACCGCAAGACCGGCTACGTTCAATGCGGTCGCCATTTTAAACCGCCTCAACACACTTAGAAAGTTTCGAATAATCGTTTTCATTTTATTATAGTTTCATTTATTATTCCGTTTTAATGCTATCCACCGGATTCGCGTTCGCCGCACGCCAGTTTTGGAAAGTTACCGTAAACATCGTTATTAAGGAGACAATTAATAGAGCGAACGCAAATATCCACCAATAAATAGGAGTTTTATAAGCAAAACCCTCTAACCATTTCCGTACGCCATAATAAGCCAAAGGAGCCGCTATGATAAAGCAAACGCAGACAATACGGAAATAAATCTTATTGAACATAACCAAGATCTCATGAACCGTGGCCCCGAATACCTTACGAATACCGATCTCTTTCCGGCGATACTGGGTCTCGAATATAACGAGGCCGAATATACCGACAATAGAGATAATCACAGCCAACAGGCTAAACAATAAAATCATCGTACTTAAATTCCGTTCTTGATGATATAAATGATCGAAAATCTCATCATAAAATTCCACCTCACAAGGATATGTGGGATCTAAGTGGGCTACTGTCTTACGGATATGATCCACCACGCCCATGATATCGCTTCCCGCTTTCACACGAATAAAAGAATAAAGCATCAAACGAGGTTCATTAATAACAAAACCTAATTCGGAGACGCTTTGTCGCAAGGAAGTAAATTTAACATCATCTACAAATCCGATGACGGAACCATCGGCCGATTCCTCCTCAAGCCATGGAATCCGCATGATATCATTCGGTTCCATGTTCCATTTATCCCGCATTTGTCTATTGAATACATAACTATAGTTGTTACCTCTCTCATCAGACTCGGTAGGCATCCGCCCCCCAATCAATGGAATACCCATTACTTTGAAGAAATTCCAAGAAACAGAAAGAGAAGTGAAATTAACACTCTGCTCTTTATATACACCTCCCCACGTACGATAGCTATCCTCCGATCCAAACTTCTGGGAACAGAACGCCACATCCTCTATTCCCGGATATTCTTTCAATCCACCCACGTAGCTATCCTTATGGTCATGCATAATATTCCGGTTCAGCTCGACAACTACTACCTGATCTTTGTCGAAACCCAAAGAATATTTTTGCATAAACCTATTTTGTTGACGAACGAACATGGCTGATATAATCAATACGATAGAAACGATAAACTGAAAACCGATCAATGCCGTACGCAACTTCTTCCCAGAGGAAGAAAGCCCGAAAGAGCCTTTCAATACTAATGCCGGAGGGAAAGAAGTCATATATAAAGATGGATAGATCCCCGCAATAAGACCTATTATAACAGATAATACAGCTAAGCCACCTACTAAACCGGGGTAAGCAGTCAATGTCGTATCCGCTTGCACAAAATACAGCCATCCCATATGTCCTAATCCCCAAACGATAAACAAAGAACAAAGGAAAGCAAGCAAACTAATACCCACGGCTTCAAATAACAGGGAAGCACGTAATATGCCAGCAGAACTCCCCAGAACTTTTTGCGTGTTGATACTCTTGATGCGCAAAGGCGCCAAAGAGGTACTAAAATTCGTGAAGTTGATACCCGCCACAATAATCACCAGAAAAGCGATCAGCATCAGTAACCGGGCTTTCTCCGCGCTACCGCTTTTCACTAAACTTCCGCTGGAATCCTCGTTCATATAATAAATATCGGTTAGGGGGGACCAGCTCGGCATGTATATCTTTCGCCATATCCCCATATTGCTTCGAATAGTCAAAATGGGCATCAAAATTCTCAGCTACTTCTTTCGGGGAGGCAGAAGGATCTAGCATCACGTAACAGAAATAGTTACTACTTATCCAATTCGTCAGCGCATAATCCGGAGACATCTCCGTATAAATCACGTTCTTCAACTGTGTGTTTTCCGGGAAATCCTTATAAACACCTCCTACGACCAAATATTTCACGCCCGGTTTTGTCCAGATCCCACCATCGGGAACGATCTGCTTTCCAATTGCCGATTCCTTTCCAAATAATCGGTGAGCCATACTTTCGGGCATCAAGGCTTTTTCCGGTTCCGACAAGCAAGAAGATTCTCCTTCACACATCGTAAACTGAAACATCCGGGTAATCTCCGGATGGCAAGTTATGATCGTCTCCTTAAAACCTTGCTTTCCTTCTTTTCTTGTAACAGTCACATACATCTCTCCTATATACGGATTGATTAACGTACCAGCCTCAATATGCGGGGAAGAGTGGATAAACGCCTCTATCAACGGTCGGCAATGGATCATGCTTGCTCCATCCGGGAAAGAAAGTCCCATCCGATAAATCCGGGTCGAGTTCGGATGACAACGATCGAAGTTATGCTCAAAGCTTACTTGCACCATGATAATTAAAAACGCAGCGAAAGCGACCGCTAATCCCGCTACATTCAAAAAGGTAGCTACCTTGAAACGTATTAATACATTGATGAAATTGCGTATGATTGTTTTCATAACTTGCTCTATTTTATTGATACTAAAATCGACCCAAAAAGAGTATTCCTTAAATAAGATGGCTGATATTCATTCGTTTCAAGATATTCAAAGAAACCTTGTTCAACGCAATTGTCTCAACCTCTTCCGTACGGAAAAACTTACTTAAACCTTCGATCTTAATCATGGCTGTATTTGTTTTAATTTATTATACTCAAATCCATCTAATAATATTCAAATAACGTGCCAAACTACACATCAAACTAATATTCAATAAATTAATTCTCAATTCATAAAACAGAAGTGTCCAATAATTGGACACCATTGTACAATTATTGGACACATACTTTTCTATGAAAGCAGCAATATGATTCTACAAAAATCTTCTATTCATTCTTAATACTATGTACTGGATTCTCATTCGCCGCATGCCAGTTTTGGAAAGTGACAGTCAATATTGTGATAACCGCTATGATAGCAAAAGCGATCAAATACACCCACCAATACATCGGTGTCTTATAAGCGAAATTCTCCAACCAGCGGCTCACCGCATAACCCGCAACCGGAGCGCCCAATACGAAGCAAACACATAAAATACGTATATACGTCTTGTTGAACATCACGATAATCTCGCCCGTGGTAGAACCCAGCACCTTACGAACACCAATTTCTTTCTTCCGATACTCGCTATCGAATACTACCAAACCAAAGACTCCTACGATAGAGATGAAAATAGCGCATAGCCCGAACAAGGTAATCAAGGAACTCAGATTCCCCTCTTTCTTATACAAATCATTCAACACCTGATTGAAAAAACGGATATTGAAGGGATACTCCGGATCGAATGTTCGCACGGCCGATCGCACATGATCCATGGCTGCCCGCAAGTCTGATCCCGCCTTTACCTTGATATATGCCCAGTTAGGACGACTCCCCCAATTACGTGTTCCCCATACGAAAAACGCCATGGGCGCTATCTCCGTACGGAAAGAGGCGAATTTCACGTCCGGTATGAAACCGACGATTTTTGTGCTGTCAATCATCGCATCTACCTCCATTTCATAGGCGGCACGCGCACGCTCATTAAAAATATAAGCCCCATAAGGATTATTAGCGTCTTCCTCCCGAAAGTCGCGACCTTCATTTACTTGTATCCCTAACACCTTTAGGAAAGAAGGATCTACCGGCAGGCATTGAAAACTGATCTCTCTGCCTTGATACTCACGTCCCCACCCCATGTACTGGTCACTGCTGGAGAGAAGAGGCTCGGCGAACGTCACGTCATCGATGCCCGAGAAAGATTTCACCTGGCTCACGAAAGCCTCATGGCTTTTCCAGAGTTTAGAGTTCAGATCGGTAACGATAATCTCATCCTTATCATAGCCTAACGGGGCGTGCTGCATATAATAATTCTGCAAATACATGAATACCGCCCCAATAATCAACCCAAATGAAGCCACATACTGCACGCCAATCAAGACATTACGCATCTGGCGGCCTTTTGGTGACAGACCGAAACTTCCTTTCAATACCAAGGCCGGAGAAAAAGATGTCATATAATAAGCGGGATACAACCCGGCGCACAAACCGGTAGCAATCGCGATCAATGCCGTAGCCCCCAACAACAACGGATAATCCATCAAGGCAATCCGAGCGTCGATAAGCGCGGATAAGGTTGTGCTGGAAAACAAAGAGACCCAAAGCAACGCCAACAGGAAAGAGATAACACTGATAACGATAGCCTCCAAAATCAGAGACATACGGATCACCGAGACCTCTCCACCCAATACTTTTTGCGTATTTATGCTCTTGATACGCATGGGCGTAAGCGCCGTACTGAAGTTCGTGAAATTAATACCGGCAATCACTACGATCACGATGGCGATCGCAAATAAGACAAGCATAGTAGATTTACTTGCCTTCGGAGCATTATCGTAAGTGACCCCGGAGTCGAAATGCACCTCCGTCAGAGGGTTCAGAACCAAAGACACTCCACCTCCTTCCCAAGAGAAATCTTTCGATAAGGTAGATACATCGAAATGCGCTTTGAAATTCTCGAACAAGCCGGAAGCGTTCGCTGGATCATCCAAACGGACGTAGAACATATAATTCCAATTGCCAAAGTTCTGGAAATTCTCTTTCGGATTTAATTGGTAATAGATGCTATTCCCCACAGATGAGTTATCCGGGAAATCCCGATACACTCCTCCAATGGTGAAAACACCTTTCGAATTAACCATATGCAACTGCTTACCCACCGCAGATTGATTGCCGAAAAGCTTGTTCGATAGACTTAGCGGAAGTAATACCATATTGGGTTCTTTCAATTTATCGGCGCTGCCGTCCAACATATCAAACGTAAATATATCCGCATACTCAGGAAATACACGCATCCATCGCTCCTTGAAATTATTCCGAACACCGTTCTCCTCCGTATAAAAGAAAGCGCCCTCTCCCCAAGGATCCAATAACGAACCGGCCAGAATATGCGGTGATGATCGGATAAAAGCTTCCGCTAACGGACGGTTTATAATAGCCTGTTTCGTACCACTTTCATAAGCCACCTCTACCCGGAATATCCGATCCACATCCTTTATGCCTCGGTCAAAATTCCGGTCATAGTCCACTTGCATCATAATCAAGATGAAAGCAGAAAAAGCCACAGATAGTCCTAATACATTTAAAAGTGTCGCCATCTTGAAACGGCACAATACACTCAAGAGATTCCTCAAAATAGTTTTCATACGTAATTTTATATTACCTGTTATATTATTCGTTCTTAATGCTACGGACCGGATTCTCATTGGCGATATTCCAAGATTTCAGGATCACGCATCCCCAAATGATCGCTAGAACCAGTAGAGCCGTAGATATGAAAATAAAAACAGTCAGCGGTATCTTATCCGCGAATTGCCTCAACCAGCTCTCTCCCACGACTCGTGAGGCTATCACTCCTAAAAGGATAGCCGGAAAAGCCGTGATCAAAACATCCTTAGATAAAAGACGTAAAATATTCGGGGCCGTCGCTCCATTCACCTTGCGAATCGCTATCTCCTTGCTCCTACGGTGCATCTCGTCCGTAATATATCCTAATAATCCCATTAAGGTTATCAGCAAGATAGCGATCGAGGCAACAAAGACGCCGTCACGGAAATGACGGGTTCCCTCATACTGAGACTCTATGATCGTTTTCAGCACCGTAAAACCGACATCCTCATTCGGGAATAGTTCCGCAATCCGATCATTCATTTCCCGCAAATATTCCGGAGTTAACTCGGAGACACGAACCGTAAAGTTACAATAACTCATCCGGTCACTACCAAACATGATGACCGGTAACTGGGGAGTGAAGAAGGAAGTCACCATGAAATCGCAGGTGACACCCACTATTTTTCCCTTTAAATTACCCTCATCATCATAAATATATTTACCGATCGCACCATCCGTCCACCCACGCTTACTCACGAATGACTCATTCACTAAGATATCCCCGTCACCTTTTAGTGGTTGCCCCTCAAGCAAGGGGATTTTCATCAGAGAGAGATAATCGGCGTTATAGTTTACCTGTCGGGCCGTGAACAGCCAGTTTTTCTCATTATCCAGAATAGGGAAACCACCATAACCACTTAGAATGTCCATTGACGAAAGCCCCGTAGCCGTGACATAAGGTAACTTCTTGAACTCGGCGGTAAGTTTGGCCGTTTCCGGATCATCCATATTATTCAAGGGGGCATACACTATATTTTCCGGATCATATCCTAAATCATTATTCATTAGCCGATCATATTGCAATAACACGATCACCAATAATGTAATGACAAACGCAATTCCCCCAAACTGGATAAAGAGCAAACTCCGCTTCCATCCCTGCTTACCCGAAGTAGATACCCGGAATACTTGGGTAACCGGGATAACGCTGAACAAACGGGCCGGTAGCAAGGCGGACAAAATGAATATAGCCAAGATCATGATCGCAGGAAGCCATATAGTCTGCGCATTCAATAAAGTGCCCAAAGTAGGAACAGCCGCCATATCCGCTACATATTCCCGGAAAGCGAATAAAAGCAATGCCATACATACAAGAGCCACAACAAATAAAGCCGCCGTCTCAAACAAGAACATATTGAAAATGTCCTTGCTGGAAGCTCCATTACATTTATGTACTCCTACGGATCTCGCCCGGATCGGCAGAGAAGATACCGAGTTCAAGATATAATTCATCGCCGCCACGAATAACAAAGCGAAAGCCAGTACGCTCATGATCACCACCATCCGCTTCACCTCGGTACTTTGCGTATATATCTCCGAGACCGGCTTGATATAAAGCTCCATATCAAAACCTTGTTTCCTCTCTCTTTCTACATCTATATATTTAGGCAATAAAGCCGGTATTTTCTGATTGATTTGTTCCGGGAACACACCCGATTTCAGGCGGATATAGCCCAGATAACTATCGTCGGCACCCCAACCGGCATAGGCACCGAACTGGGTTTTCATATTAATGAAAGAAGCGACAGCGTCAAAACGTAAATGACTATTTTCCGGTATGTCACGGAATATCCCAGCCACCGTATAAGGATAGTTTTTTCCGTACAGCAGTTGTTTCCCGATCGGATCTTCCTTGCCAAATATACGTTCAGCCATTTTTTCCGATAAGAAAACTTGATCTTCGATTCCCAACAAACGGTCATCCCCTCTTAGCACCTTGATTCCCATCGTACGGAAAAAGAGGGAATCCGCCATCATCAAACGGGGCTTGAACCGATCCTCACCATGATACAATACGGCCCCGTACCTTCTCCGGCAAACCGTCGCGTACTGTATCTCGGGGAACTCTTGCCGCAAAGCCTCCGGGATCGGGGCAAATAGGATACGAGACCCATCTTCCTCTCCCGTTTTATCATCATTGTATCGCACATGCACGCTATACAAATCTTCCACTTGGTCAAAGAATGTATCGAAGCTCAATTCAAAAGCGACCCTAGCGAACAGGATCAATCCCACTCCAAGTCCTAGTGTCAAGGACAGAACCTTGATCACATTTCCCCCTCGGCCTCGAAGTAAATAACGGATTGTATAATATAGCTGTCTCATCGATTTGTATTTAAGTTAAATTGAAAGCTAACCGACCTTCACAGGCCAATTAGCTTATAAAAAACTCTTGTGTGTATGTGTTTATGTCATGTTGACTAAATAAATTCACTAACGGAAGAAACAACGCTACCGTCGAATAAATTGATCACACGGTGAGCGAAACCCGCGTCGTGCTTGGAGTGCGTCACCATTACGATCGTCGTTCCCTCCTTATTCAGCTCGGTGAGCAGCTGCATAACCTCGGCACCGTTCTTGGAATCCAAGTTACCCGTTGGCTCATCGGCCAAGATAATCTTCGGGTTGGAAACTACCGCACGGGCGATAGCCACACGCTGTTGCTGACCTCCGGAGAGTTGCTGAGGGAAGTGAGCCGCACGGTGGCTGATATTCATCCGCTTCAAGATATCCGTTACCATCTGCTTACGCTCCGACGCCTTGATCTTTAGATAAGTCAACGGCAGCTCCACGTTCTCAAAAACGTTCAACTCGTCTATCAAGTTGAAGCTCTGGAACACGAAACCGATGTTTCCCTTACGGACCTGCGTACGCTCTTTCTCTTTCAAGTGTCCTACCTCTTGGTCGCCCAAGTAATAATTTCCCTCGGAAGGGTTATCCAGCAAACCCAGAATATTCAACAACGTAGACTTACCGCAACCGGAAGGTCCCATGACAGCGACGAACTCGCCATCTTTTACCTCCAAAGAAACCTTATTCAACGCAATTGTCTCAACCTCTTCCGTACGGAAAAACTTACTTAAACCTTCGATCTTAATCATGACTGTATTTGTTTTAATTGTTATCTAACTATTTAATTCACCATATCTAATTCAAATAGTGTGCCAAACTAACTAAATATTTAATTCTCAAACAAGTACTATTTTACTTTCCAAAACAGACTGTCCAATTATTTGACAGTGGTGTACAAAATTTAGACACTACTATCCAATATCTCGACATAAAAAAACACCTCCCAGCTTCACAGATGAGAGGTGCTATTGTTGACTTATCTACATAGTAAAACCTACATGTCACTACTTGATCTTATCTCTATATCTTTTCCCTCCGGCATGTCGAAGTTCTCAATGACTGTCAAGAGAAGCTCCTCCTCATCAACATTTATAGAATAAGAAACTGTATTTTTACCCTTCGAAAAACGGATAAACCAACTAACCACCCCATCGTTCTCATTCTCGATCACTTGATAAGCCTCTTCCTTATCCCGCTCAAAAGCGGATTTAATTTCTTGTTGTAATGCGGCGTGGCCCTCCACGACGAAAGAAGAGACTATCTTATATACCTTTTTAGTTTTCGGATCTTTATTCGTTACTACGCTTTTATCGATCGTCTTATCCGCTTTACATTTCTGCACGACAGCCTCCAAATTCTTCTGTGCCCATAACTCTGTACTGAAACTTCCCACCAAAAGGCATAATGCCACCCAAAAACATTTACTTGCTTTCATAACTTCTTTTGTTTATTAGTTAATTTACTATTTATCCAATTCCAAGATCTTATAAACTTCCTTACGTACCTGAGTATCCGGAATATTCCTCAGTAGAGTCTCCCGTTTCTTCTCGAACCGCTTATTCATCCTTTCCGGCAAATAAGCTATTTCATCCGCATTTCTTAAGAGCTGATCCGCATTCTTCTCCATCGCTTCCGCCGCTCGGGATATGACCTCCAATTCGGGTTGTATCTTCTTTATATCTGTCATTACGACACCATTGCGCACGATGTAGCTTCCCTCATAAGGGTTAAAAGAAGCATTTTGATTCATAAAGACCGTATTCACCAAAAACAACAAAAGAGAAGCCGCCACGCAAACTGCGATCGCCCATCCCATTTTTCGCTTATCAGAAGATTCCTTAACGGGTAGCCTCAATTCCGGAGTCTCGCTAAAATCCAAGGCAATGCCACTCTCGAAGTATCCGAATACCTCCCGATAACGTTCCAGATGGGCGGGAATATCCGGACGGGCGAAGAACTTATACAACACTCGCTCCTCCTCGTTCGAGGTCTGGCCCTCGAAGAAGCGGTCTAATAAATCCTCTATAGACTTGTATTCCTCTGTTTTCATAACGTCTGCATTTTAAAGAATTGCTCTCTCACCCGTTTACGGGCACGGGAAAGATTCATACGTACCGCCTCGGGGGTACTTCCGGTCAACCCGGCGATTTCCTCTACCTCGAAACCATCCACGTGTTTCATGCGAAGAATGGTCTGTTGAAGTCCCGGTAGTTTATTGATAAGCCGCATTACATGCTCCAAACTGTCTTTTTGTTCCAGCTGGGTATAAGGCGTGGAGGCATCGCAGATAAAGAATTGTTCGCCCGCCTCACCTTCCGTGCGTTCACGAACTTTCATCCGATTCAGGCAAAGGTGCTTTGTGATTTGTACGGACAAGGCCATTACATTATTATAATAGTCTAACTCGCCACGCATATACCACAGTTTCAAAAAGACTTCCTGCATGATATCCTCGGCATCCTCCGGGTTATCCAGCAGCCTTCTCGCGTAAAGGAATAGTTTCTCCCGCAAAGGCAATATCTCTTTTTTAAACTGTTCTTGTTCCATTCTATCTTAATGACAATCGAGAAAAGAAAACGTAACATGGCTGGAGAAAATAAATTCAAGGTCTTTGTCATTCTAGTATTATAGTCGTGCCACCCTTATGGCACGATGATGCCATAGCGATGGCACAACGATGCCACGCTGGTGGCACAGCCGTGCCACTATAACGGCACGGGCTTGGCACTGTAAGTTATTACTAAATAGCCCTATACATCACAGATACGGATACACTTCTCCAAGGAAGCGATCTTGTCTTCTTGGGCGGGGACGAACTCCTGCCCAACGAAGCCTTTATAGCCTGTCTCCATAAGAGCCTTGATGATAGCCGGATAATAAAGTTCCTGCGTCTCGTCGATTTCCGCACGTCCCGGACTACCTCCGGTATGGACATGGGAGAAGTATTGATTATATTTCCGGATATTCTCGATGATATTCCCCTCCATGATCTGCATATGATAAATATCATATAGTAACTTAAAATTAGGGGAACCGATACGGCGACAAAGCTCCGCCCCCCAAACCGTATGATCGCACAGATAATCCTTATGGCCGACACTGTTCAAAAGCTCCATGGTCAAGACGACCTTGTGTTTCTCCGCTAACGGGATAAGGCGCTTCAACCCCTTCTCGCAGTTCTCCCAGCCTTGCAAGTCCGTTACGCCATTACGTCTGCCGGAGAAGCAAATCAAGTTTGTCAATCCAGCGTCCGCCACCATCGGGATCACCTTCTCATAACTGGCGACCAACTCGTCATGCAAGGCCGGATCATTGAAACCTCGATCTATTCCAAGCCCGGCCCCTTGCGCCATCGCCACCGTCAAGCCATGTTTTTGTACGATCGGCCAATCTACCGGGTCCAGCAACTCAACGGATTCAATCCCTATATGCTTGCAGATCTCACAGAACTCGTCCAGCTTATAATCGCCGAAACACCATTTACTTACGGAATGGCGGACATTTCCTTTCAAGGGTTCCTTCACGTCTGTTTTCTTTTTCGCGGCGGCTGCCGCCTCGATACCTGTAGTCGCCAAAGCCACGCCTCCAGCTAAAAATGTCTTGATAGCCGTTCTTCTTGATATGTTTTCCATGTATTCGAATTTGATAGTTAATAGGAGACAAATATAAGAAAAATCGGATATAATATCCTGAGGCGTTGGTATTACATCCAAAAACACTACTTTTGCATCGGAAGTCACTCTACATGAAAAACACATCATATACAAAACGATCTATTTATCTGATCCTATTCTTTATAATAGGATGCACTTCATCCCTATACGGAATGGAAGGTGCAAGTGTGTATTTCAAGGCGAGCCTATGCGGAAAAATCTATAAGCATTTATCCTTTCTTGTAGAAGAGGACATCCGTCCGAGAGATGACTTTAAGGAAGCGGAATGGTTCCTCACCACCGTTGAGGTAAACTACAAGTTTAATAAATATCTTCTGGCAGGAAGCGGATATATGTCTCTAGCACGATACAAGGCATCCGACGAGTTACGAAACCGATATTATCTCTACGCTACGGGGACTTATTCGGCCGGACGTTTTACCCTCTCTGTCCGGGAACGTTTTCAAAGTACCTATAAGGTTCACGCCGAACATCCCAAGAATTATCTGCGTTCGATGCTGACCCTCTCCTATAAGATCGGCAAGAGTGGTTTCTGTCCTTTTGCCTACACCGAGGTCTTCAATGATACGCAAAATAAGATGCGGTCCGATAAGATCCGTTTCTCCACAGGAAGTAATTACCAACTAAACCCGAACAATAACCTCCAACTCTATTATCGCTACCATATATTTAATGTAGACGATCCCGTGAATTACCGCCATGCGATCGGTATCTGCTATACCCATCGTTTTTAATAAGAATTTTCGTACCTTCGCGTCCCGAGTGCTTGATAAACCTCGTTAAAAACAAGAAGACATGCAAAAAACAGTTACAGTACCTTTCATGCTGCTAGGTATACTTTTTAATATATGCCTTGTAGCGTCCAATCTTTTAGAGACAAAAGTAGTGCAAGTAGGCGGTATAACGGCTACCGCAGGTTTGATCGTATTCCCGATCTCGTATATCATCAATGATTGTATAGCGGAAGTGTGGGGATTCAAGAAGGCACGGCTAATTATCTGGAGTGGCTTCGCCTCTAATTTTCTAGTGATCGCATTCGCGCAATTGGCGGTATTATTACCGGCCGCCCCTTTTTGGGAGGGTGAGGAAGGTTTCAATTTCGTCTTCGGGATGGCCCCACGTATAGCGGTCGCCAGCTTGATAGCGTTTTTGGCCGGTTCTTTCCTGAACGCCTATGTGATGAGCAAAATGAAAATCGCCTCCAACGGAAAGAATTTCTCGTTACGAGCGATCGTATCTACCCTTATCGGTGAGAGCGCCGATTCCCTGATCTTTTTCCCGATCGCCTTCGCCGGATTGATCCCGGCCGGAGAATTGCTTATCATGATCGGGACGCAGGCGGTACTTAAATCCTTGTACGAGGTTATCATCCTTCCCGTCACCATCCGTGTCGTAAAGTACATCAAGAAAGTAGACGGGAATGATGTGTATGATCTTGGTACCTCGTATAATATCCTAAAGGTTAAAGACATTTAGGCCGGGACCAAACAATGACCGGCCTTCATTTGAATAGATGCGACCAATCCTCCCTTTGCTGCGGCATATAGGACTTCATTCCCAATAATTCAGCCGCCCGGCAATTCACGGAAGCGTCATCAATCAGCATAGTCTCCTCGGCTAAAAGATTCGAGTCCTTCAGTACGTACTCAAAAATATCCGCATTCGGCTTCAGCATATGCAATTCGTAAGAGAGGTAAATCTTATGGAAGAAATCTTGGGCACAAAGACCTTGATAAGAGAAATAGGTATCTTCGGACCATTTCCAATGAAGCTCGTTCGTATTGCTCAGAAGCATCGTATTATAGCGTTCACGAAGCTCCAATAGCAGACGCAACTTATTTTCCGGGACGTCTCCCAACATGGCGATCCATGCCGTGTCGATTTGTTCGTCCGTCAGGGGCTTTCCCGATAAGGCACGAATATCATCGCGAAACTGTTCCACCGAAATCGTTCCCAACTCTAATCGCTCAAACAAGTCCTTATGTTGATAGTTATTCGTGATCTGTTCCCGGATATTCTCCACGCCCAGATTCTCGAAAGCCTCGATACAACGGTTGCGAGTCAGGTTAATAAGCACACCGCCCAAGTCTATAATCAAGTTCTTTATGCCTTCCATATCATTTCTTTTTATACCAGCTACGACGTCTACGATGTCGTCTTTTCTGTTGATAACGATTGATCCGCTTGTAAACGACCCAGACAAACAACAAGCCGAAAACAGCGAATATCAATATAACAATCCAAGAGTTAAGATTGTCACCTTTTACCCGGCTCCACATTTCCAGAACCACCTCCGTCTCGTTCCCGAAATCACGGATCATGGCACAACGTTCCACGACCTTCCGGTCCGGATATTGGGCCGGGTCTATCTGGATACGCTCCGCTCCCGGTCCGAAGAAATAACTTACGTCCGAGAACTCGGTCAGCGTCGTATCGATCTTTTCCGCCAATATTTCCGGGGTAGCCACGGTGCTGACATATCCGGTCACTTCCATATTACGGCTGACGATGTCCGGACGGCATAGATAGTTCATAAAATAACTGGCCGCCTTCACGTTGCGAGCGTATTTAGGGATCGCCCAACCATCGTACCAGATATTACTACCCTCCAAAGGAACCTCATACCCCAGATCTACGCCTACGGCACTCGCCTCTTCCATGGCCCAGACCGCGTCGCCGCTCCAAGTGAAATTCAGCCACGCCTTTCCTTTCGTCATCATCTCCTTACCGAAATCGGCCTCCCAACCGGCGATATTCGGTTTCATTTTCTTTAAGTATTCCTCGGCGATAGCGATCATTTCCGGGGAGCTATCGTTCATCAATTGCTCCACCGTGATCGTACCATTCGCCAATTCCCTCGCATGGGCGTAGATGATGGCGGTTCCATAAGCGTCACGATAGCTATCCTTCATCAAGATCTTATTCCTGAAACGAGGGTCCCAAAGGCATTTCCACGACATTACCTCGTCCCTCGAGACATCGGCTTTATTATACAACAGGCCGGCGGTTCCCCACATATAAGGAACCACGTAGTCGGTAGTCTTACGGCCCGGCTGACTTAACTTATTCAGTTCCTCTTGGATATAGGGAGAGACATTGTCGATATAATCCGGTGTCTTCCCGAAATTACGGTCGATCGGTAGCAAGAGATTTTTCCGCAGCATGCGCTCAAGGATATACTCCGAAGGGCAAATCAAGTCGAAATCCTCATGTCCCCGCTCGATCTTGGTCAACATGATCTCGTTGATATCAAAGACCTGATAGATAATCCGGACTTCCTCACCCGTCTGTTCCTTATACCATTTCGGGAAATCCGTCAGGACGTCCTCGTCGATATAATCTCCCCAGTTATAAATCTTCAAGATCTTGCTTCTCTCCTCGTCCGAGCGCCCGCAAGAAGTGAACAGCCCCATAAGCAGGGCCAAAACAGACAGAATCGATATAAACTTCTTCATTTTCATTTACCCTCGCTTCGCTTTCTCAGCACGTTTATTTATAACAATCAACAATACTAACACGGTTACGAATATAATCGTTGAGAGGGGACGCAGTTCCGGGGTCAATCCTCCTTTCCGGGCATCCGCATAAAGGTGGAAAGGGTTTCCAAGCCCTCATTACCAATCGTAAATATGGTCACGGCAAAATCGTCGATAGACAGCGTGAAGGCAAGGATAAAGCCACTGATCATACCCGGACGGATTTCCGGGAAGATCACCTTCCGCAAGGCCTGAAACGGAGTCGCCCCCAAATCCAACGCCGCCTCGTAGATATTCTGGTTCATTTGTTTCAAGCGGGGCATGACGCTTAATACCACATACGGCGTACAGAACGTGATATGCGCCAGCACGACCGTCGTCAAACCTTGAGAGATCCCTAAGCTGACAAACAACAGGAACAAGGAAATACCGGTAATGATATCCGGATTCAACATCGGGATGTTATTGACAAAACTCACGGCATTGCGGGCCCTTGCCTTCAAATTAAAGATCCCGATAGCGGCTACGCTCCCCAACAAGGTAGATACCGTAGCGGCTATCATGGCGATAGCGAACGTATTCCAAAGTGCGCTGACCAACGAATGTTGTACGTTGCCGGCAAAAAGAGAGCTATATAATTTCGTGGAGAACCCGGTCCAGTTACCCAGTACTTTCGCCTCCGTAAATGAGAAGATCATGATAATCAAGATCGGCGAGTAGAGCAATAATAACAAAGCCCATAGATATCCCTTAGCTAAATATTTCACCATCAGATAAGCCCTCCCTCATTCGCCGAATCACTGCTCTCATTGCTGAACAATCCCGTGATTCCGATTAATAACAACATGATAAGAGAAAGCGCCGCCCCGTAGTTCCACATACCGTTATTGATATTCTCCTGTATGGTCGTACCGAAGAGCTTGATATTGTTCATCGTCAACAACTCGGCGATGGCAAACGTAGAGATGGTCGGCATAAACACCATCATGATACCGCTCATCACTCCCGGCATCGATAGTGGGAATACGGCCTTGATAAATACCTGCGACGGATTCGCCCCCAAGTCTTGCGCCGCCTCTATCAAGCTGTGATCCATTTTCTGGAGTGTATTATAAATCGGGTAGATCATAAAGGGCAGGAAGTTGTACACCATACCAAAGATCAAGGCCCCCTCTCCCAGCGGGAAATTCAAGAAATCGAACAAAGCCACGGTAGCCAACGTACGGATCAAGATATTGACCCACATCGGAAGGATAAACAAAACGACCATCGTACGGGAAGTATTAAATCGGGCTTGGCTCAATATCCAAGCGGCCGGATATCCCAGCAGCAGACAAAGAATGGTCGTTATCAAAGCGATCCCGACTGAATACACGAAGGTGTTTATCGCCTCGGGATGGATCATAAACTTACGGAAATTGGCGAAGGTAAACATCCCTTCGTCATTCGTAAGGCGTAATACACGATCAAGAGGAGCGGTATCACGACAAAGATGGCCAAGAACAGGACATAAGGAATGGTCCAGTTCCTTCGTCTCATAAAAAATGCAGAAAACGTATTGATCACTTCCTTCCCTTTTTAAGCATGAATAATTCGAATTTTATCCGGGGCGATCGTTATGCCGACATGGTCTCCATCATCCCATACATCGTTGGTATCGACAAAGATGTCCTCGTCCCAATCCGTAAACACGGTCAGATGATAATGGTTGCCTTTGTAGAGGATAAATTTCACCTCTCCGGTCAGGCGACCGTCTTCCTCGTTATCCTCCAAGATCACATCTTTAAAATCGATCTCGACTTTCACAGGCATATTTGGCTCTATATCGGTTACCTCCTTGCATTCGAACGTACAGCCTAGGAATTCCACATGCGTAGCGTCGATGAGCTTTCCCTCGAAGGTATTGCAAATACGCTCTTTCTTCATTACATGGATATCGAAAGGCTTGATAAGAAGCCCGACCTCGCTACCCGCCTCGAACGGGTGGTAATCCTGTACCATAAACTCGTATCCGTTCGGGGTTTGCACCATCATCTCATAATGCACGCCCTTAAAGATAGAGGAGGTTACCGTACCCGTCAGCATCGCCGCCTCCGACGGCTCGAAGATGTAAATATCCTCAGGGCGCAACACGACATCTACCGGCATTTGCTCCCCGAATCCCTCATCCACGCACTCGAACTCATGACCGGCGAAAGAGACTTGCTTATCCTTGATCATCGTTCCGTTCAAGATGTTACTCTCACCGATGAAATCAGCGACAAACGAATTGACCGGCTCGTTATAAATATCGATCGGGGTACCGATTTGCTGGATCTTTCCCTCGCTCATGACAACGATCGTGTCGCTAAGCGTCAGCGCTTCCTCTTGGTCGTGGGTCACGTACACGAACGTAATGCCTAAGGACTTATGCATCTCTTTCAATTCCATTTGCATGTCCTTGCGCATCTTCAAGTCCAAGGCCGCCAACGGCTCATCCAGCAATAACACCTCCGGCTCATTCACGATAGCGCGAGCGATCGCCACACGTTGCTGCTGGCCACCGGAAAGGGAATCGACATCCCGATCCTCATAGTCTGTCAACCCTACCATTTTCAACGCTTGTTTCACTTTCTTCTCGATCGTGGCGGAAGGAAGTTTCTTCAGCTTCAGGCCAAAGGCGATATTATTGTACACATTCAGATGTGGAAATAAAGCATATTTCTGGAATACCGTATTTACGGGACGTTTATGCGGCGGCGTCTGCGTAATCTCCTTCCCGGACATCGTGATAACGCCCTCGGAGGCCGTCTGGAAGCCGGCTATCAAACGCAACAGGGTAGTCTTTCCGCAACCGGAAGGCCCCAAAATGGTTACAAACTCGCCCTTGCGGACCTGTAAATTTACATCATTCAGCACGGCCTTCTCGCCAAAATACTTCGATACGTGCTCCACGCTGATAATGCGATCCGATTTTCGTATTGACATTCTCGCTTGATCTAATTAGAATTAAACAATCATGAACAATGTTCTTATTTATTTTTGCGCGAATGTACAGATTTTAATAAGGCCGGGCACTATCGTTTTTACAAAATCTGACCTTACACCGGGTGAGAAGCGTCGCATTTCTCCAAGATTCGACCGCACACCCGATGTAAGCCCCGTATTTCTCCAAGATTCGACCACGCACCCGGCGCAAGGTCCAATATTTCTCCAAGATTCGACCGCACACCCGACGCGAGCCCCGTATTTTTCCAAGATTCGACCGCGCACCCGGCGCGAGGTCCCGCATTTCTCCAAGATTCGACCGCGCACCCGACGCGGGCGGGATATTTGGGAAATATTCAATCCACGTATATCCGGTAGCTCCCCGATCCCAATCGGTACACAGCCTTCCCATCCTTCAATCCCACGGGCGTGATCCCCTCCTGCCCTTTCTCCATACGAACGGACTTCTCCGATTTGGCGGGCAGATATAAGGTAGCCGTCGTATTAGCGGGAATGGTTGCCTCGTATATATAGCCCTTCTTTTGGATTTGCCATCCACTCTCGATACGGCCATAGGCGGAATCGTAATGACCCCGGATGAACGAGAAGGTTCCGCCGATACGGGGTTGAAGGATGATGTGCTTATAGGCGGGTTGTTCCTCATCCCGCTGGATACCCAAGGTATAAGCTATCATCCACTCCTCGATAGCGCCATACGAATAATGGTTGAAAGAGTTCATATCCACAGGGCCGAAGCCATTTACCAACGTGTAGGAATTCCAACGTTCCCAAATCGTGGTAGCGCCTTGCAGGACAGGATACAGCCATGAAGGATAGGCGGTTTGCTCAAACAGCTTATAGGCGACATCGTCATAACCATTGTCGGATAATACCAAATTCAGGTAAGGCGTACCGATAAAGCCAGTGGTAAGCGTATAATTATGTTTCTTGATATTCTCTACCAGATGCCGGATCGCCAAGGGTTTGTTTTTCTCATTGAACAGATCGAACTGGAGAGGAACCACGTATGAGGTCTGCGTATCCACGATCTTCGCCTCGGTAGCCGCCGTTCCGGGCCACATACCTACTTGCGAATCCTTGCCAAAGATAGATTCCACCGTTGGAGCGAACGTGCGTCCTTCCTCGTTTACGAACAGGTCGTTAAAAGACCTCTTCACGTTCTCGTAGAAAGTACGGAAACGCCTTTGGTCCGCGTCCTTCCCTAAACGTTTCGCTACCTGCTCCATAATCAAAGCGTCGTAGGCGGAATAAGCGGTGTTCGTCAACATGGAATTCGTCGGCTCGATAGCCAGCCAATCGCCGAAACCACCGAAGGGCTGTACATAGCGTACGGCACGACGCTCCAAATAATCCATATAAGCGACCATGGAAGCGTAATGTTGCTCCAGAATACGCACGTCTCCGTATTGTTGATACATTTGCCACGGTACGATCACGCCGGCTTCCATCCATCCCATGGCACCTCCGCCATCCTCCGCGCCGTGTGGAGGGAAACCGACCACGGGTATATAGTTCGCGTAACTACCGTCATCTCCTTGATTATCCCGGACCGAGTAGAGCCAACGGGTGTAAAACGGATCGACATTCATATTATAAGTAGCCGTACGAGCGAATACCTGCGCATCCCCTGTCCAGCCCATACGCTCATCCCGTTGCGGACAATCGGTCGGAACCGACAGGAAATTACCCCGTTGGCCCCAAATGATGTTATTAAACAAACGGTTGACACGCTCGTCCGATGTCTCATAACCGCTCGTCCGCGCACCGATAGATTCCAGCACGATCCCTTTCACCGCCTCCAAGGGTAACGGCCTCTCCAACCCGTGAATCTCCACGTAACGGAAACCATGGAACGTAAAGCGAGGCTCATACGTCTCACCTGCCGCATCCCCTCTCAGGATATAGCGATCCGTGGAAAGGGCGCTCCGGTAATTATCCGTATAGACTTGCCCTTTCTTCTCCTTATACATCGCGATCGTGTACGGGGCGACCGGCTCGGTAGGGATCGTTTCCGGATAATTCATCTCCCCGAAACGGATCGTGATTTCCTGTCCGGCCTTTCCCTTGAAAGTCAGACGGGGAACACCGACCATATTCTGCCCCATATCATAGACATAGACGCCGGGAATAGGCTCTACCATGGACTGAGCGGTCAGGGTCACATTATTTTGTATCGGGCTGCCTACATATCCTTGGATCTCCACATTTACCGGAGGAGCGGCGAATAAGGTCGCCGGTTTCCATGACGAGTCATCAAAACCCGGAGCATCCCAGCCGTTCACCTCTTTCCGGGCATCATATTCCTCTCCATTCTGAAGGCCGTTAAAAGTGATCGGTCCCCGGTCATAACATTTCCAGCTATCATTCGTAACGATCGTCTCACGAGTACCGTCGGCATACTCGATCACGATCTTTCCCAATAAGGACTGGCGGGTTCCGTATTGATCCTGCCAACCGGTAAGGAAACCGCTATGCTCGCTCCACCATCCGGCGCCCAACATCGCCCCGATACCATTATCGCCCGGTCGTAGCAAATCCGTTATATCATACGTATTATACATGATACGGTAACGGTAATCCGTCCAGCCCGGATTCAGATAATCCTTTCCAACCTTCCGCCCGTTCACCGAGAACTCGTAGACACCCCTAGCGGTAGCGTATAAACGGGCGCTCTTGACCGGTTTCTCTATCTTTATCGCTTTCCGGAGCATGGGAGCGGATACGTTCTCGCCCGGATACCAGACATTGAGCTTTCCCTCCCCTTTCTCCACGTAAGTCTCGGCAGGATCGTACAGAAGCGTATTCCACGTATCCTCGCTGATACGCAAGTTGGAGAATGTGGCGGTCTGCCCTTTAGGTTGCAGGAAACCGATCGCGTACAAGCGGCAATGATAGACCAACTCCCCATCCGGATAAGGATACACGGTGAAAGCCCCTTCCTTGCCTCCCCAGAAATCACCACGGCTCTTCCGTTCTTTCTCCTCGGGAGTCAAAGAGGAATTCACCAAGGTCTTTCCATCGATCTCTATATCCACGAAATATTTCAAGGCATATTGGGCCGTCGTCACCTTCAACCGGATATGATGTACCTTATGTTTATCCGAGGCTGGGATGATAGAGGCCAGACTTTCCGCCGCATCTTGCCTCGTTTTTCCATCTGTGGTATGACGTAAAATGAAACGGGCGTCCCCCGAACCATTCAAATCCAGTTCAGCAGACACATAATTATCAGCGTCCCTCGCCCCAAAGACAAATACGGCTTTATCATTACCCTCGGCCACCCGCACATCATAGTCGATCACATAATGCGAGCGATATTTGGAGAGTTGTGTCTCCGACGAGCCGATCCAACGGGCGCCACTCCATCCGGAACCCAGAAGACCGGTCTCGAACCACGCAGGCTCGGTGGAGGTAATTTCCGTTCCCGATTCATCCCATACGGAAACTTTCCAATAATAGCGAGTGGAAGGTTGCAATGCTTTTCCTTGATAAACTACGCCGACCGATTCCCCGGAAAGAACCTTTCCCGAATCATAGATATAACGCCCGGCAGCCAATTGCTCCGGACTATCGGCCACCCATAACCGATAAGCCTGCCCACAGGCCCCATAGCGATCGGACTCCATCTGCCAGTTAAAACGTGGCTGACTGACATCAATTCCCAGTGGATTGGTTTGATACTCAACCTGTAGGTTCTTCAATACGGTAACCGCACCCAGAGGTAGCCATCCGGCCAGCAACCCTAAGATTATAGACAAAATACATCGTGTGCTCTTCATAATACAAAGAATTAAAATGATAACGGTACAAAAATATCCATTATCATCTTAACTCTTTGTTTCATTTTTGGGAGAAGATGTAGCAGTTTTGACACTACTCAATCTTTCCTACCATCTTGGACGGGTCTACCCAACGATCAAACTCCTCGGCGGTCACATAACCGGACTCGATAGCCGCCTCCCGCAAAGTCTTATTTTCTTGATAGGCTTTTTGGGCGATAGCGGCGGCCTTGTAATATCCTATTTTCGGATTCAAGGCGGTAACCAGCATTAAGGAGCTATCCAGATGGCGTTTGATGTTTTCGTTCACCGGGGTAATGCCTTTTACGCAACGTTCACTGAAATTCAGGCAACCGTCACCGATCAAGCGGGCGCTTTGCAAGAAGTTCGAGATAATAACCGGCTTAAATACGTTCAACTCGAACTGCCCGTTGGAGCCGGCTATCGAGATTGTCACGTCGTTACCCATTACTTGAGCGGCGAGCATCGTCAATGACTCGCATTGCGTAGGATTCACCTTTCCCGGCATGATGGAGGAACCCGGCTCGTTCTCCGGCAAATGGATCTCACCGATACCGGCACGAGGACCTGAGCCCAACATTCGTATATCGTTCGCGATCTTCATTAAGCTGACCGCTACGGATTTCAAGGCTCCATGCGCCTCAACCAAGGCATCATGGGTAGCTAGGGCCTCGAATTTATTCGGAGCGGTTACAAAAGGAAGCCCAGTCAACTCTGATATCTTCTTAGCGACACACTCGTCATAATTGACCGGGGCGTTATACCGGTCCCAACCGCCGTACCTCCTAAAGCCAACTCGGAGATATGCGACAGGGAATCCTTTACTTTCCGTATACCATATTCTAATTGAGCCGCATAGCCACTGAACTCTTGCCCCAATGTCAATGGAGTGGCATCCATAAAATGAGTCCTCCCGATCTTCACGATCTTCATGAACTCCTCACTTTTTAGCGCCAACGCACGATACAGACTCTCCAATCCCGGGATCGTCACCTCCGCAGTCACCTTATAGGCGGCAATATGCATAGCGGAAGGAAACGTATCATTGGAGGATTGCGATTTATTCACGTCATCGTTCGGAAGCAGCACTTTCTCCTTATCCGTTAGCCTTCCTCCGGTCAACACATGCGCCCGGTTGGCGATCACCTCATTGACATTCATATTCGTCTGGGTCCCGCTCCCCGTTTGCCATACGATCAAGGGGAAGGAGTCATTTAATTTACCCGCCAAGATCTCGTCGCATACCTTACCGATCAACTCGCATTTCTCCGGAGACAAGACGCCGGCGTCTTTATTAGCCAAAGCCGCTCCTTTTTTCAAGTAAGCGAACGCCTCTATCACCTCTTCGGGCATCCGGCTAATATCGGTGGCGATCTTGAAATTATTCACGCTCCGTTGTGTTTGCGGCCCATAATAAACGTCCGCCGGCACTTCCACCTCACCTAAGGTATCTTTCTCTATTCTATACTTCATGACACATAAGTTTTATTAATCTCTTCTATGTATAAACTATCTGGATATCGAATTGTTTATGTTACATTCACGAGTATATCATGAAAAGACATTTATCATGGAACAGAATTCAGATCATAGAGAAACGGCTTATTTCGCCTCCGATGTTTTTTAATAGTTTTTCTTCTCGTCAATAATGTATTCGGGACGGGCCTTGATCTCGTCAAAGAGGATACCGACATATTGCCCTAACACGCCGACCGTCAATAACTGTACACCTCCAAAGAAGATAATGGAAGTCATGATAGAAGTCCAGCCAACCTCGGCGTTACTAAAACCATAGATCTTGCCCAACGTGAACCAAACCGCCAAGATTATACCGACCAATACGGATATAAACCCGAGACTCGTCGCCAAACGCAACGGCTTCTTCGAGAAATAAAGCATTGCCGTCGATGCGAATTTCAGCATCTTACTAATCGGATATTTCGTCTCGCCGGCGATACGCGCCTCACGCTCATAATAAAACGGCACTTGGTGGAAGCCCACCCAGCTTATCAAGCCACGGATATATTTTCCCCGTTCCTTAAAACGGTCGAACTCATTCATCACCTTCCGGTCCACTAAACGGAAATCTCCCGTATCCAGCGGGAAATGGACCTCGCTCATATAATTCATCACCCGGTAAAAAGCCTTGGAGGTGAACAGCTTGAAAAGGCTCTCCCCTTCCCGTGACTTACGGACGCAATAAACCACGTTGGCATCCTCTCTCTCCTGCACTTCCAGCAGATCCGGAATCAATTCCGGCGGATCCTGCATATCGGCGTCGATGATAATCGCCAAATCAGCGTCACAGTTATTGATACCCGCCGTTACCGCCGGTTGATGACCGAAATTCCGGGAGAAGTGAATCACCTTCACATGAGGATCGGTAGCGGCTATATGATCCAACAAAGAACGTGTCTTATCCTGACTGCCATCATTTATATAGATAATCTCCGTAGGGTTCGGCAACTTTACCAAGACCTCTTTCGTACGCCGATACGATTCCTCGATCACGGCTTCCTCGTTATAACACGGGACTATAACCGCTAACTTCTTCATGCCTTTTAAGCTTTAAAGGTATAAAACTTATTTACTAAAAAATTAATCACCGTATAGAAAGCCATTCCAATCAAGTGGTTGTAGTAATGATCGATCGTAAGTCGGGAATTCAAGATCAGTACCAATCCGTACTGTAAGGCATAACAAATAATAAAAGCGATCGTGAACCGAACCGCCCCTTTCGTCCATCCGGTGGAAACTTCCCTTGAAAGTCCATTGCTTGTTCCAGATGAAACTGTTTAATATGCCTGCCACATATCCCGTTAAGTTAGATAAACCTTCCCGGCATCCGAAGAGTTTCATCATCACCCAGATAACGATCATTGTTATCAAGGTATTGCTCAACCCGACTACACCATACTTAATAGCTTGCTTAATCGTCTCCATTCTTACTTATAATCTCGGAAATCTCCTCGGGTGTCAATTCCTTGACATTCGTGATCGTGAAAACATTCGAGAGGAAATCGCCGTATTGGTTACATTCATTGATCACCCGGTCCAACGTGGCTTTTATATCCGTACGTACCGGGATCAAGAACACCAGCTCCACATACTGCTCACCGATCGTCAAACGCTCGATCTCGCAGTCCGTTTTCGGCAGATAATAAGCGAACTCCCGCTCGATTGTCTGCCGCTGATATTCTTGGAAAGGTTTCTTGCCTTTAGACGTCATCAAGACATAGAAACGCAGCTTCTCCCCTTTTCCTCCCAAGCCGGTCGAGATATAAATTTGTTTCTCGTCGGAGAAATCGGACTCTAAGGAGATACGAGACTCCATCAAAGCCATGTAGGCCCAATCTGTCACTTCCGGGTCCGGATGCTGGGTGTATTCCTCCAACAAGCGGTACGCACGGACGGATTTCGAGGTAGCCAATTGAGATAACAAATATCTCTTCTCGGTCTTGTCCGTGGTTTCCTCCGTCAACAAAGTGTTGTACAGGGTCTCGCACTCATCCTCCGATAAGGGACGAGGAGGCCGGTTTTCCTTCCGTACGTTTTCCGAGTATTTGAAATACTCCATCTGAAGTTCAACCGGCACACGCTGTTCTAGTATATGGAAATGTCCCTCCATCCTGCTGAAGGAATCACGGAACTTTTTGAATACATCACCTTCTTCTTTCATAGATCGTCTTTTTTCGTTATTAAACTCCCATAAACAAGAAACAAGAACAAAGGTAATGTTTTTTCCGGAATAAATAAAAATAACGTTATTTAAGCTCCCGCATAAATTAAAAACCCAAGTCCGATCACGAATAAAATAAACATCCCGACATTCAGACGATTGGAAATGGCTGGTGCTCCCTTGAACTCTTTCCAGATAAGGATGCCCCATAAAGCGGAGACTAGCGTGGCTCCTTGCCCCAATCCGTAAGATATAGCCGCTCCCGCTTTCTCTGACGCTATCATACTGAAAGATTGACCGATACACCAGATAACACCCCCCAATACACCCACGAGGTGCGTACTCATATTTCCCTTAAAATAACCGCATATGGAGACAGGCTTACCTTCCACCGGATGTTTCATTGCCAATGTGTTAAACAAGAAATTACTAACAAATACTCCTATGGCAAAAACAAATACGGCGGTATAAGGCGTCAACTTCCCGGGTGCCGGAGAAGCGAAATTCTCCATATCCATGGAAGCGGCGACAAAACGATAGAAAAAGGCCATGATCACGCCGGCCACAACCGATATAAGGATCCCCTTCCCCGATACTTTCTTGGTACCGACCAAGGCTTTCTTATAAGCCAGGCCATTCAAGATGATGGCGACCGTGATTAAAGCTACACCGATAAAGATATAAGTTGGTTCCCCCTTCGCCGCCCCGAAATAGTTAACCAATACGCCTAGCACCAAGGCTAATCCGATCCCAACCGGAAAAGCAACCGACAATCCGCAAATGGCGATCGCCGCAGACAACAAGATATTGGCAGCATTAAAAATAATACCGCCCAAAAAGGCACTCCCTAAACTAGCGAGGTTCGCTTGCGCCAAATCCGGCAGGAAACTGCGTCCTTCCGTCCCGATGCTACCCAAGGTAAAGCCGGAAATCAGAGAAAAGAGCAAGACACCAATCACGTAGTCCCAATAAAAGAACTCATACCGCCAAGTCTTGGAGGCCAGTTTCTGTGTATTCCCCCACGATCCCCAACAAAGCATCGTAACGACACAGAATATGACAGCTAAAGAATAATCTTGTACGATATACATAAAAATACTATTTAATAGATCGTTGATGCATCATATAATTCTCTATCAAGGAAGCGACCTCCGTAGGCGGCATCTTCTCGATCAAACGAAGATCACGGCCATTGGGATTTGCCACCCAATTGTTAGTCCCCTCATCATCTACGACATGAAAGGTTCCTCGCTCTACATCGAAATAAGGCTCATAACCTTTTATAGCGACCAATACCGCCGTATGATCCCAGCTCATGCGCCCTTCTGGGTCTCCCTCCGCAAAACAAAGGGCATACGCATCTTTTACAGGACTGTTCTCCACGTTCATTTGCACCAGTTTCTTTCCGGTCAAGATTACGTTCCCGATCTCAAAACCGCTAAAGACAATCTCTGTAGGCCATTCCTCCGCTACGACTTTAGAGGCAGGGACATCGCAATACACATTGAATTCTTTACCTTCCGGAAACAGGCCCGCCATAGAAACCAAACGTTTCACTTTCTTGGCGACTAATTCCTTTCCGGAGAGATCGCTATATTCATCAGCTCCCGATTGAAGCAAATCCCTTAAATTAGAGAAGAAACCAATCGTACAAATAACAACGCTGGTATCCGGTTGTTCGCTCAGAATCTTACGATACACCTTCAGGGCATCCGGAGCGTCGGAAGTCTTCGCCGTATGATGCGGATAGTTAGCGGGTAACTCGTCAGTCCACTTCGTTTTATGCCAAGTAGTCAAGGAGGCCCCCGGTTCGCTCTTTGGTGCCCCTACCGGTATGTCCGGACGGTTGAAATAAGTGTTCAGCACCTCAATGCAAGGCACCACCCGCTCATCATGGTTGGAGGAAAGAGTCGCAAGAATATTTACCTGACCGCTATCCGCCAAGGCATGCATCAAGGCCATAGCGCCCACATCATCATAGTCCGGACCTAAATCGGTATCTAGAATAAGATTTACCGGTTGAGGCTTATCGGTTTGAGAAACATTCCCCTTACAGGAGACAAACAAGGCGAATAAGCCCATCAGAAACAATGATTTCTTCATAATCTTTATAATTTTATTGGTGAACAATCTCTTTCGGAGCATCCGAGTAAATCAGTATCTCACCGAAATGTACGGAGACATCATTACGTGGATTTAGCCATTTAAACGTAGCCGTATGTTTTCCCTTGGGCAGCTGATACTTCCAAAACAGGTCGTTCCTACGAGTCGTATAGGATGCCGGAAGGTTCGCCGTCTCAACCAGCTCCCCATCTAGGTACATCTCTACTTTCGCTACGTATTTATCATCTTTAGCGTTCACAAAGCCTTTGAATACGGCGCCTGTTCCCTCAAATGGAAGTTCTCCTACATCGGACAAATTCTTATTAACCGCCACTTTCTCTATCGGATACATACCCTCGAAAGCCTTCTCGTAACGAACGGCTACAGGTTGCTGGCATTTGATCGTCACCTCGTCACCTGAAACGGAACCGCCGTTGCGCTCTATCACTTGCAACGCTTGATCGAAGCCCATTTGGTAAGTCTTATTCAATGAGATGGTCGTATAGGCAAAATCCATATTCTCCACCTCTCTCAAGTTCTTCATCCAATAATCCGGTATACGGCTATAACCAAGGATTGTTCCTAAGATACCACCCGCAGAGGCTGGGTTGCAATCCGAATCTTGTCCACAACGGGTAGAGATATCCAATGTCTTATAGAAATCTCCCTCACCATAAAGCAAGCCGATAAGAATGTATGCGCTATTGATCACGGCATCGATATTGAACGGAACGAAAACGCCATCCGGACAACCAATATCCGAGCTCCATTTCTTCTCACACTCAAACCAAGTGCGTTTCCAATCGTCCGGATATTCCTTATGCCAGCGGATCACATCGCTCATACATTTATAATAGGTACTTTGCTCCGGTATCGTCTTTAACGCCTCGGTCACGATAAACTCGATATCATCCGAGATAAACGATAACGAATACATCGCCCCGACATACACACCGCCGTACCAACCGTCTCCGTAATTCATGATATGCCCGATCTTATCAGAAATCTCGGAAGCCGTATTCGGCATACCCGGCGACATCAGGCCGGCATAATCGGCTTCGATCTGATAATCCAGATCATCTCCATGCGGATTATTCAGCCAATGGCCGGACGCCGGAGGCATGATCCCTTGCAAAATATTATAACGTGCCGACTGGTTAGCATGCCATAACGTATATCCCGCCGTAGCGAACGCCATGGCGAATGAGTCCACAGGAGCGTCCAATCCCAACCGGTCAAAGACATCCACGAATGTAAGGTCCATATAAACATCATCGTACAATCCGGGTACATTCTCGTACCACCACTTGATATATCCGTCCGGCCATACGATCGGTACGTATTCCTGAATCATGGTTCCGTTATATTTGAACTCCGTCGGACCGCCATACGTACAGCCTATGGTTTGTCCGGCCCAACCTCCCTTAATCTTATCCATCAACTTTTTCTTTACTAATCGTAAACTCAGCGGGCACCGTCGTTTGATCCTTTGCCGAGGGTTGTTGGGAACATGAGGTCGCCCCTAGAAATAAAGAGGCTACCGTTATCACCGCAAATACTGTTTGTTTCATAATATTAGATTGTTTTTATAGATTAATCAAAAATATCCACCTCATTCCGGTAAGGAACAGAAGATTGCGCTCCCACACGAGTCACGGAAATGGCGGAAGCTTTGCAAGCGAATTGTACCGCATCCGTCAAATCACGTCTCTCTGATAAAGCTACAGTTAATGCACCATTGAATACATCACCTGCCGCAGTTGTATCTATTGCTTCTACTTTTATAGCAGGTATCATTTTAACGGTTGAATCACAATAGATCAAAGCACCTTTAGAACCTAAAGTAATAATTACGTTCTGTACCCCCATCCCCCTAATCACCTGTGCAGCTTTACATGCAGAAACTTCGTCTGTTATCTTCACTCCTGATATCATCTCAGCTTCTGTTTCATTGGGAGTTTAATCATATAAAGATGTTCCAAAAGCGATGCTGACAATGGTTGAGCTGGAGCCGGATTTAGTATTACTCGCTTATTTTTCTTCCAAGCTGTCTTTGCGACAAACTCAACAGTATCCATCGGTATTTCTAACTGCATTAATATCAACTCGGCTTGTTCTATAGCTTCCTCTGCCTTCGCTAAATCTGTTGGCAGTAAATTCGCATTTGCCCCAGAAGCCACAACAATACAATTCTCAGCATGGGCATCTACCGTAATCAACGCTACACCGGAAGGATTCTTTGAATCTGAGAAAATATAAGAAGTATCTATGCCTTCTTCTTCAAATAATTGCTGAGACTGATGTCCAAATATGTCACTACCTGTTTTACAAATAAATGAAACTTCTCCTCCCAATCTCGCAATGGCAACTGCTTGATTCGCACCTTTTCCCCCGGGATTCATAAAAAATGTTCCACCTAACACAGTCTCCCCCGGCCGGGGAGATGGTTTGTTTTATTACCATATCAGTATTACTACTTCCAACTACCAATATGTTATGTTTCCGCAAGTTTCTTTCACTCATATCTTAATTATTTAATTAATAACCGGGATTCTGTTTTAATTTCACATTCGTATCAATCGCCCAATACGGAATAGGAAATAGTTTCGTAAAATCACCCTTCGCCTCTTTTCTCATACCATGCATCATTCCATTTACCAAAACGAATCAGATCCTGACGACGACAACCTTCCCATGCTAACTCTCTACTCCGTTCATTTAAGATTTCCTCCAAAGTTAAATCTTTTTCTTGATATAATGGAGCCCCAGCTCTTGCTCTTACCTCATTAAAATATGATAAAGCCTCTGAAGCTCGACCTAAACGGACTAAAGCTTCCCCTTTCATCAATAAAATATCCGCATAACGATAAAAAGCATAATCATTGTTCATTCCATTCATTAAGCCTGATTCATATTCATATTTCGCAAAACGAACTCCATCATCTAATAATGCAGGATCATATTCATTATATAAAGCTTTTACTTGAGGACGATAAGTTAGCTGACGATTAGGTCCTAACATTAAAGGATTTCCTGATGAATCAAATTGAGGCCCTTCTAACCAAGATTTCTTTCGTACATCTTGATCCGTATATAATTTATAATGACTTTCCATCGCACAGAATCCATCCCAACAAAAGTCGACGATACCAAAAGTCTGCTGGCTCAGCGTATGTAAACACATTTGATGAAAAATCATCGCCGAGGGTGTATAAATATTATCAACAGCTACCACAAATATGTTTTCTTTAGAATCTTCATTATTCACCTTGAAGTTAGAAAAGTAATTAGGCTCTAACGACAATTTACCAAACCCTATTACTTTATCGCACGCATCAGAAGTCTCTCTCCACATCTCTTTTCCAATCCATTCTTTTTGCGTTTAAATAAAGTTTTGATAACATTGTATAAGCCATAGCCTGTGTCACACGTCCATAATTGTTAGCCGCCGGGACCTCATCCAACAAATCGATATTCCCTTTAATCTCTGATTCTATGAATTCAAACAAAGCAGGCCGTCCTACTTGATCCGGTAATTCTTTTTCTTTGAAATCAATTGCCAAAGGGACATTTCCATACATATCGATAGCATTCAAGTAAAGCCAAGCCCGCAATATTTTCACCTCAGCCACCAGATTTTTCTTTGTCGGAAAATCAACCTCCGATTCTTCCATCTGGTATAGAATCTGATTACAGAGAGTCACCCCATCAAAAATAAAACTCCAACAATTATTCAAATTACCAGATTGAGAATGGAAATTATGTCGGTGCAAATCTATCCATACCCCATTATCCCACCATAAATTTGTTTCACGGTAAGGGCACAGACCTTCATCTGATGTAATGACTAATGTACCCCAGATATTCCAGTGATTAAGATAAGAAGTCAAATGAGTATATGCCCTTCCTACATTCATTATCATTTCATCCTCATTCTTAAAAAATTCATCCGCAGGAATTGTCGAATAAATCTTCTCATCTAAATTCGTACAAGATTGCGCAAGAATACTAAAAATAGCAATCGCCAATATATGAATCTTATGTAATGTTTTCATGATAGAATCCTTTTAAAAGTTAATATTCAATCCCAATAAAAATGTCCGAGTTCTCGGATAATACTCATACCGATCCATTCCCGGCTCTAAGCCCGATAAATCAACTTCAGGGTCAATACCTTTATAGCCTGTAATCGTAAATAAATTTTGAGCGGTCAGATACAATTTCAATCTTGAAACCCATGAAGTATTCAGCCTAAAATTATATCCAATTGTAAGGTTATCTAGTTTCATATAAGAGCCATCTTCTACAAAACGATCAGAAAACACTGCAGATCCCTTATATTCAGGATGTTCCAATGTAGATACCAAGATATTCTTCCCTCCAAAGTAATTAAACCCCTCATAATACATTCGATGAACATTCAAAACATCATTTCCTATCGCTCCTCGCAATAAAAAAACTTAATTCCCAATTCTTGAAAACAAACGTATTGGAGAAACCAAATGTCACATCTGGATATGCGTTTCCTATTACTTGGTAATCCTCTTCATTTATCACTCCATCCTTATTCAAATCCTCCAATATATTCTGTCCATTTTCGTCTACACCTAAAAAACGTGGCCCCCAGAAATTTCCAATCGGACCTCCTTCTACGATACTTTGTGTATATTGCTGAAAATCTTCTGGGATATAGCCAGTCCGGATTTGTACCATCGCATAATCTTTATTTGAGAACTTATCCAATTTATTCGTATTATGGCTTAACGTAAGCATCGAATTCCAACGAAAATCCTTTGTTTGAACAGGTATAGCATTAATCGTTACCTCAATACCAGAATTCTTTATAGTACCTACATTTGTAAAAAGCTGATTATACAGATTAGGAGGAACAGGCACTGTATACCAATACAATAAGTCTTTTGTCGTACGATTATAGTAGTCAACTGTACCTCCTAAACGACCTTCCAGCACTGAAAAATCCAAGCCTATATTAAGCTCACCTTTACGCTCCCATTTTAAATCAGGATTGGGATTACTAGCAGGTTTATACGTACTAATCCAGTTTTCCTTATAATAGAAAAAATCTATCTTTTTTCCAATAATTGCAATGATTTATAATTTCCTATCTCTTGATTTCCAGTAACACCATAACCTACACGTAATTTTAAATCATTGATCCATTTTATGTCCTCCATAAAATGTTCTTTATTAATACGCCATCCAGCACTAATAGCAGGGAATGTTCCCCATTTATTATTTGCACCGAAACGCGATGAGCCCTCATAACGTACTGATGCGGAAAGCAAATATCGTTCTTGGTAATTATACATAACACGTCCAAAAAAAGCGATCAACTTATTTTCATCCTTGTAACTACTCATACCAGCTTTTCCTTGCGTAAGAGCTGCTCCCGCCCCAATATTATGGTAAGAAAAATAGTCTGTATCATACAGATAGTTACGAGACCTGTTCTCTTCATATTCTCCTTTATTATATGAATACCCCGCTATCGCTTGAATTGTATGATCCTTAAAAGCCTTCCTATAATCAACACTAGCTTCTAACAGGCTATTGGTCGAGGATGATTTTTTAATTTCAGCACTTCCATTCGTCCCAAAATCTTTCGGATAGTAACGACCAAAATAAGATCCGGTATTTGAAGACGATTGAGTGATTGATCCCATTACAGACGCTTTTAATCCCTCAATTATTTCAAATGAAGTTTTCATGCTACCCATAACATCCCGCATTTCTTTTTCTCTTGTAGATTCATTTACCATCGCTACAGGATTGAAGTATTGAAACGGTCCCGGATTATAATAATATCCTCCAGATATTGGTGTAATACCTTCCTGATCATAAACAGGCTCCGTTGGATTACGTCTGGCCACTTGTTGCAAAATCGAATTATCAGCTAGTTCGCTTTTCCCTTTTGAATATGTGTCAAATTATAATCTATAGACAAACGATCATCAAAATTTCTTTGATTGATACTCATTTTAGCCCTCAACTTATTATTGCTCGTTTTATCTAAAAGTCCTTGATCATTTTGATAAGATAGAGAAGCACGATAGCCCAAGGACTTTGCCCCTCCCGAAAACGCTACATTATAATATTGACTTATAGGATTTTTCCGAGTCACTTCCTCAAACCAATCTGTAGAGGCCCCAAAATCATATTGATCTTTCATGGTCGGATAATAATCATTGATTACAGATCTAAATTGCTCCGCAGTTAATACATCCAATTTTTTCGCTACGGATTGCATAGCTACATAAGTAGAAAATTCAATTGTTGTTTTTTCTCCACCACTCGCTCTTTTAGTCGTAATCAAAATAACTCCATTCGTACCTCTAGTACCATAGATGGCTGCGGCAGAACCATCTTTTAATACATCTATCGATTCAATCTCTTCAGGATTGACGCTCTCCAAACTTCCCCCAATAATACCATCGATCACTACCAATGGAGAAGCGCCACCGGACAATGTCGTCATACCCCTTAACTGAACCTTGAATTCTCCATTAGGATCTCCTCCATTAGGCTTTACAATATTCATACCAGCAACCTGTCCTTGTAATAACTGCATAGGATTGCTGATATTTCCTTTCACGAAACTTTCTTCTTTCAAACTAGATATTGATCCCGTAACCTCTTTTTTTGTAGTCGTTCCATAACCGATAACAACAACTTCATCCATTTGGGTAACGTCCTCTCTCATTTTTACACGTAAATTTTGTTTATTTTCAACAGGTACATCAATAGAAGTAAAACCTATATATGAAAATGAAAGTATAGCGTTGCCATCCTTCAGCGTTAATTCAAATTTACCATCTACATCTGTGATCGTACCATTACGTGTTCCTTTCTCCACGACATTAACCCCGGGTAAAGGATTATTCACTGCATCTATAACCTCCCCTGTCACTACAAACGCATTAGTTACCGCATAGGCAGGCAAAGTCAACATAAAAAAAACAATGATTACCCAAAATCGTTTATCAAGTAATCCCTTAATGCTTAAAGTGTTTATTTCTCTATTCATAACAATATGGATTAGATTAGGTTTATTCTTTACAGTTTACATACTCTCTTATCAAAAAAAACGTCCTGTGTCCCATAGGCTACTTATTTAATGTTAACAAATCCTCACATTAGCTCCTCTCTTGATATCGCAAATGTAAAAAGAGAAAAAACACAAAAAATTATCAATCAATTGGCATTACAGATAAACCCAAATTGATATATTTGCATTGTTTATTACGTTAGTATTACTATTTATCAAGTACTTAAAAAACCATCTATAGCCATATGAGCAGTACACACACACTTATAATCCTTGTCAATTCTTTGACAAAAACAGAAAAAAGGTATTTTCATCTTTACTCAAATTTACAAAGCGGAGATAAAGTTTATATATCACTTTTTAATTTAATTGACTCCAATACCTCTCCTGAAGATTTGTATTCATGCTTTTGTAAAATCCAGAATGGAAGGAACTTTGAAGCTGCAGTTAAACACCTTTATCGCACAATTTTAGATTGCTTAGTTAAACTCCGAGAGAAACAAGATATACAAGCAAGAATTTTCAACTACATATCTAAAGCAAACATACTATTTGAGCGTGAAATGTATGATGAAGCGTTCATCGAGTTAGATAAATCCAAGAAATTAGCAAGTATGTATGAAAACGATCCCTTGCTTTTACTAATTCGGCGAATAGAGCTAAAATATTTAAGTGCCCTAGAATTTGAGACAATATCTGAAAAACAGTTGATAAATAAACAAATGAAAGTCAATGAAGTAATAAAATATGCCAAAAGCCTTAACTAACACACACAACTATACGATATACTTAAACATCGTCTTATCCATAAAGGATATATCCGTTCTGATAAGCAAAAAGAAGATTTGAACGATCTCGTGTTGAGTGAACTATATCTAATTGCCAATAGTTCATACCGAAGCTTTGAAGCTAACAAGTTACATTTGTTATTCCAAGCCACTTATTATCTAAATGTAGGGAATTATAAATTAGCTATTCAATATTATCAAGAACTCATTGGATTATTCAATGAGAACCAACATTTAATACTAAATCCCCCTATTTACTACCTTAGCGCTATACAAGGTGTTTTAGACAGTTTATATGTCGCTGGCCTATACCGCGAAACCTCATTTTTCCTTTCTAAGCTAGAAGCTCTGACAATAGGTGAGTATTCCACTGAGTTCATACTACATGTAAAAACATTAGTATATATCTATAAATCTAATAGCTTATTACATATGGGACATTTTGAACAAGCCAAAAAGTTAAAGGAAAGACAAGAAGAAGAGTTACTAAAAAAAATAACATCATTAAGACTTGAAACCCAATTATCTTTATATCTAAGTTCCGCTATTTTATGTATGTATACAAAAGATTATAGTCAAACCCGTAAATACATGAAAAAGATTTTCAGTTTAGGAAAACTACTTCACACATTTCCTACTTATAAGATAGCTAGATTAATAAATTTACTATTTCAAGCAGAGTTAGGGAACTATGAGTTCTTTGAAAATGAGATCACGTCTATCAAAAAGAAACATCCAATTCGAAAAACATACTTATATTACAGAGAAATTAATATTCAAATTCGTACGAGATTATCCGCTCCCCTCTTATGAGAAAGCCCGAAATAAACAATGGCAACAATATCAAAAAGACATTCAAAAAATAAAGGAGGAAGACAAATACGAGCGTCAACTCCTAAAGACCTTCGATGTTCTATCTTGGATCGAGAACAAAATAACCCGCCGATCTTTAGCGGAAATTCTCGCAGAAAAAAGTCAATCTTATTAAGTCCACCTTTGCTTAACCCTTTTCTTAGACCTTCAAGTCATGACGTATGTAAAACCCGGCTTTCCATAATACCACTCATCTGCTGCAAACGCCCAATCCACCAATCCTTGGATATGGGGAATAAGACTTAATCCTCTTTCCGTTAAGCAGTATTCTACTCGGGGAGGAACTTCCGCATAGACCTTTCGTTCGATCAGACCATCCGATTCCAGCGTACGCAAGGTTACGGTCAGCATACGTTGCGATACATCCGCGATGGTTTTATGGATATCACTAAAACGCATGGTACCGTTAGCACTTAAAGTGATAAGCACTAGCATAGACCATTTATCTCCTAGCCGGCTCAATACGTCTCTCACGGGGCAATTCCCCGTCGGATGAAAGTTTTTCATTTTTTAACCTTTTCTATTTACTTGAATCTCAACAATGGTTACATCCATGTAAGTTCCTTATTTATAAGTGCCTTCTTGTTTTCTCTAAAAAAGGGGCTTACTTTTACGCCACAAAAGTAATAAACTTACGAAAAATAACTATTGTATCACTTAATAATTTACGATTATGGCAAAGAAAGTAGCAGTTTTAGCGGTAAATCCAGTAAATGGATTTGGTTTGTTCCAATATTTGGAATCATTTTTCGAGAATGGCATTACTTATAAAGTATATGCGGTAGCCAATTCAAAAGAGATCAAAACGAACTCTGGCATAGCTTTGACAGTAGACGATGTGATCGCTAATTTAAAAGGGCATGAAGATGAATACGACGCAATGGTATTCGCTTGTGGCGATGCGGTTCCTGTTTTCCAGCAGAACGCTAGCAAACAATACAATATCGATCTAATGGATGTGATTAAGAATTTCGGGGAAAAGGGTAAAATTATGATTGGACATTGCGCTGCCGCTATGCTCTTCGACTTCACCGGAATCACGGAAGGAAAGAAGCTAGCGGTACATCCGTTGGCTAAGCCTGCCATTAGCAAAGGACAAGCAACAGATGAGGATTCCGTAGTCGATGGCAATTTCTTTACAGCGAAAGAAGAACATTATATCTGTACTATGATGCCTCAAGTTTTGGAGGCCTTGAAGAAATAAGTTCTAGGACAAATAAAGCCAACTATTTGAACAAGACAAAATGTAAGGGAGGGACTATTCGCATAAATCCTCCCTTACAAATTTCAAATTAGTTAGAAAAATCGGTTACAATCCAATACCTTATCTGTACTTCCAAAGTATCTTAGCTTCATCAGCAAAGTATGTTAAGTCACTTTGCCGATAAAGTTAACTTCGTTGCCGATGTAAGTTGTCTATAACATATCCACCGGATTCTCATTCGCCGCCCTCCAACTTTGGAACGTGACCACTCCTACCGTCAGGATACTGATCCCTAGCAATGCGACAAAATAAATCAAATAACTGACAGGGACTTTCTCCATAAAATTACTGCCCCATCTCTCCATAAAATAATAGGAAACTGGAATCGCGATAACAAAACTAATGAGCAAGACCTTTAAATAGACTTTATTCAAACGATATAGTATCTCACTCACGGAAGATCCATACACCCGCCTTATACCAATTTCTCGCCGCTGATAGTGGACATCAAACAATACCAGACTTAAAATACCTGCCAATGCCATCCAGATAGATAAAACACTGGATAAAATAACCCGGTCGCCAAACTGGATTTCTTTTTTCATACAGATGCCGGGAGAATGTATCGCAAAACTCAAAATCAGGTAAACATGAAGGGGAAAGTTCGTTGAGCATATTCCTAATATAAAGTAAAACATTCCCTTTATCAGCCCCCGGCATCAACTTTATATAAGCGTAAGGCATATATAATTCTTCATTCGTCACAAAAGCGACAGGATAAGTAGCTAGCGACTCCGATGCTTTATGTGTGGAAGCGATCACCACCTCATCCGTAAATCCTAATGCCCGGGCATCATTCCCCCAAAAGGTTTTCATACGGTCACCCACATGAAGGTTTAATTGCCTTTTTTCGCTTTTTGGTCAAAAACCAAAAGCAACTCTTTATTCCTCGCATCTTCCATCCTTGAGACACGTCCCTCGTTCGCGGTAATATCCATAAGGGATAAAAAATTAGGTGATACATTCAAATAATAGAAATAAATAGTCTCTCCATTAAACTCTGCGGCCCCGCCACGATTCTCATTGGTCGCTCCTATCTTACTAGCGGCGAAAGCCACATCCTCAATTCCCGCATAACCACGCAAACGGTTGGTAAGATTCTCTTTATATTTCTCGGTTATCTCCTTATTCAGCTCTACGACCACCACATTATCATTCCCGAAACCAAAGGAATGACTCCGCATTGTCTCTATCTGCTTATAAATAAACAGTGACAGGACGATCAATATAATTGAAACCGTATACTGAAAACCAACCAGACATTCCCGCATTCTTTTTCCCTTTGGAGACAAACCGAAAGAACCATTCAGCACGATTCGCTGAGGAATAGAAGTCGCATAAATAGCCGGATATGCACCGGCCAATAGTCCCGCACACAAAGCCATAAATAATCCACCCCCAAAAACTATTCCCTTCATATGAAAGCCTCCTCCAATGCAACCTTCATAAACCAATAACAGCAACAAGGATATAGCATAAGACAATAGCGCAAAAAGAAAAGACTCTAACCAAAGAAATCCACGCAACCGCCATACCGAGTCCCCTAGAATTTTGCGGATGTTAATACTTTTTATTCTTGCCGGAACCAATGCCATTGTAAAGTTTATAAAATTAATCACTGCTATCAATACCACTAGAAACGAAGCGCTAAACAACAAATCCGTTTGTCTTTTATTCCCTGATTTTATGTAAGTAACACTATTCATATCATTCATATAATAAATATCGCATAAATTCACCAAACGGGTCTGTACCTCTTGGAGCCTCTCGTATTGCTTGAAGGGAAATGCTTGGTTAAACTGGGAGCAAATGAGATCTTTTTGTGACGGATCATCTAAAAGGACATAACAAAGGAAAATCCAGTTATCCCAATCATCCATACAATAAGTCGACGATAAAGAAGTATAAATGGCATTATTCAATTGTGTGTTTTCCGGGAAATCTTTATAAACTCCTCCTACGACTAGTGATTTTCGTTCCTTGCTCCAAATCTCTTCTTCCGCAAGCAACTCCTTACCAATAGCCGATGACTCGCCAAATATCTTCCGGACCATACTTTCCGGCAAAAGGCATTTCTCCGGATCATCTAAGCAATCTAGTGAACCTTCCACCAATTGGAAGTCAAATATAGAAACGATCCCCGGAGTACAGGTTATCACCGGTTCCTTATAACCTTTGAGAATCTCGTCCCTCCCGATCGTAAAATAAACTTCCCCTACGTAAGGATTTATGATCGTACTTACCAATATATGTGGAGAAGACGAGGCAAATGCTTGGGCGAAAGGCAGGATTTGCGTAGGCCATTGACTTTTACTCGTTACACAATCCAATCGATAAATAACCTCGGCTTTCGAGTGTATTTTATCAAAAGTTCGTTCGGATTCCGTACGGATAGCTACGCTATTAAATAAAGTAAAGGCGATTACGAGGCCGCATATATTTAGTGTTGCCGCCATTTTATTTGCCTTCAACGTGATAATAAAATTTCGATATATAGAGTTCATGATACGCTTGTTTTTCGTATAAAATAAATTGACACAACTCTCCTCTATGCCCTTGAAGACAGGGCATAATCATGTCTAATTCAGCATACGACAAAGCACATAGCAAGAGTATCGTTCTTGCCAAAAGACGGATTTTAATCGAACATAACTTACCCTCCGTTCGTAAAACAACAAAGCTACCGACAGGGTAAACAAAGCGAGGAAAAAAGTCAATGAGGCAATAAGGTACAAAAGTTTCTCCCCAAAAGCGGAGAAAGACGTCAAAGGAGTTATGATTTCTTGAAAAGAGATGAAAGCAGCCGGCTCTTTATTCGCTATTGAAAATAAAGATGTAGAAGCACACACCCGTACCTCCTTTTGGGAGAAAGAATCGTTGGCGACCACAGTCAATGCGGCAAAAACGACCATGCACAAAAACATTGCCCTTAACCATTTCATAACAAGAACAAAATTGATCAAAGGCAAATGTATGGATTTTCACTCAATAAATCCAAACAATAAGCATGCAAATAACACGAATATGTAAATCATTGATTATCATCATCCTTAAAAACATGATTATATTTCTGAAAAAACACGTACATGTTTTCCACAAAAGTCGTACATCTTTTTCGGAAAACACGTACACGTTTTTACCGGGTCATACGACAGAAGACAAGAACAAATATAGAAATAGACAATAACCCTCCTTATCATGATGAGAATTTCCCTCATCAGTCCCGTGTAAGTTTGAGGCTATATCAAAACCCAAGCCCCAACTCAAAGGCGAACCGGAAACTATCCGTCGAGCCGAACCAAGAATATTTAGTGGTGAACTTATTCAAGAAAGTAAGCCAAATCCCGCCACCATAGGAAGTATGCCAACTATGGGAGCGCTCACCGGGAAACCAGACCCTACCATAATCAAAGCCCGCGAATAGACCATATTTTAAGGGAGTGAACGGATTCTTTAGTTTTCCCATGTCCAAGCGTAAATCCGAGTATTGGTAAAAGGATTGCTTTCCGATAAAACGGTTCTCACGGAATCCCCTTAAATCAATCGTGGCGGCTTGATAGAACTCATAGTCATTATCGAATAATACCGTTCCCTTCATCAAGGAGGCCCAAGTAAAACGATCCGAGAACCGTACGTTCCATGAAAGGCTTCCCTGCGCATAGGGAAATTGCGTTCCGGCTTTTTCAAATTCATTTTCCATCCGGCCGTCCATTCGGTTTCCAATAGGGGAAGCCACGAATAAGGCTGTTTCGTTATCCGGTAAGTAGCACCAAGACCTACGAAATAATTCGTGCGGAAAATAGGATGATCTTCTCCATAAACCGTATAAATATATCGATCATCCGTACGTTTAGCCTTGTACATATCCAAAGAGCCAAAGAATGTCATCACCTCTTCTTTCCTCAAATCCATCTCGAAGGATGGATTAAACATATACGTCCGGAGCTTCACCCGGTTATAATTCTTTTTCTCCTCTTTATAGCCCGCCGTATTATTTCCAAATCCGAAGAAGTTCTCGAAGTTACGGGGTGAAGAGATGGAGGCATTTAGGTATAAACGTCTCCGGCCGTCATAATTAGGGAAGATACCTGCATACATGAACCCTTTCAAATAATTATACCCGATCCGATGCTGATAGGTGAATGGGGCTCGTTTAAAGCCATACATCGTATATGTAAAGAACGTACCCAAACTAATACCTTTATCCGAATCATATATTCCCCACGGGGTAAAAGATATCTTATGGTATTTTATCTTCTGGTAATCATATTTATAATCTTTATCATAGACATGTATTTTCCGGTTATGATTCAATTGGTATTGGTTCTCCCCCTCTCCGGAGATCAAGTATATCGGAAAATCTTTCCGTGTATTTCCCTTCACTTCAAACGTATCGTTTCCCGCAAGCCCATATAACCACAGTTCCTTGGTTTCCTTGCCGGAGAATTGTTGTTCCAACCTACAGTCTCCGGTCTCGGGATCATAAATCCGTAAAACAGTCCGGTCCGGCGCTTGCCGCTCGATCAAGAAATAATCGGATTGATTGGTTCCGGCAACCACTGGCGTACGTTGCAATAAGAGATAATATTGACTGGCAACCGCTTCCAACTCTAGCCTCCTTCGTTTCAACTTTCGTTTAATCAGTTCTATCTCATCATGTTTTACACCTTCCGGCAAATAAGTAAAAGCGCTATCGATCAAAGAGTCGGTCATCTGTCTCCGAATTTCTTGGGCTTGGCGTATCCAAACCGACTCATCACTGCGGCCTGCTACCGCCATATCCAGCGCAAAAAGCTAGCTTATTGATTTTCTTTGTATCTTTTAAAAATCAGGCTATCATAATTACAGATAAAATCCAACGATAACATCTTCAACATTTGCTTGAACAATACTCCGTCCACCTTCGTGAAAGCATGATTCCTATCGATCACGATCGGGGTATAAATTACGCTATCATTGACGGTATGTGACTGCCACTCCCAGTTTTCGTTCATCTTATTCCAATCTCCGGTCCACATATCGAAAATACGTTCCCGAATGTATAGATTTTGATCCGCCATATAGTTTTTACTCACTTGAAGGCTGTCTAGAAAGTCTTCCGTGGTATACAAATTAGACCTTAAATTAATATCCGGAACATTGATTAGATTGACCAGCCTATCTTGTATATCGCTGCCGTCCGCAACTGTGTCTTTCCGTATGTGGGAAGGAATATAGTAAATACGGGAGGGAGAAAAACTCAATCCCGCGGACTTCGCTAAATAATCTGCGACCAAAAAGGTATAGGGATTGATAATCGTATAAGCATCTCCTAAGAACTCATCCAAATATGTATTCTTAAAATCAGTCTTATTATATATTTCCCGGAAAAACTTCGACTCCAAGAAACTCGTAGAGCCACCCAAGGGCTTTAGTAAATACAATTGCTTACGCTTATTCTCCAACAATAATCCGTGAAACCCTTCCGCTTGCCCGACGATGTCCATCCCACCCCCCAACGTTTCTATCGTAGCCGAAGAAACCCTGATCGGGATCGTATAAAGGTGACGATAATGCCTCCCCCACATCCAATTATAGATCTTGCTTTTACCACTATCCGCTTGCGGATAAATGGACTTACGTACCCAATCTTGAGATTGGGAATAAAGCAAGCCGGGCATAAGCACAAAGAGTATGAGTATGATATATTTATAGGACGACCGCATGGACAATTTCTTTCTATCTCTGTTTTACTAATAACAGGGGTAAGACAAGAGTTGTTTTGTTTTTTTAGCCTAAGAGAAGAATCAAGGACTTGACGTATAAACAAGCGATAATTATATATTTTTGGTAGACAAATCTAAAATCATGCTATAAAACATTATTCAGAAAGGTTATAAATACAAAGAAGAAAGTTACTTTTTACACGCAATTTCAATAATATTGATGCGCATGAAGAACATAAATACACTGTCGGGCTTGTCTGTTGCTAACTTCAGCAAGCAAATTGACGGGAAAGAAACGGCGCTTTATACCCTGTGTAACAAGGTTGGAGCAGAGCTAGCGATCACGAATTATGGAGCGAAAATCGTCTCACTGATGGTTCCGGATAAGAACGGAAAAATGACCGATGTCGTTACTGGCCATAATTCGATTGAAGAGTACTTAACATCAGAAGAACCTTATTTCGGTGCCATTTGCGGTCGTTATGGAAATCGTATCGCCGCTGGAAAATTCACGATCGACGGTATTACTTATGACAAATTAGCCATAAATAATGGCCCCAATAGCTTGCATGGCGGAATCAAGGGATTCAATGCGGTCGTATGGGACGCCAAACAAATAGACGAGCAAACCATTGAGTTGAAATATACCTCCGCCGATGGTGAGGAAGGTTTCCCCGGAGAACTAAAGGCAACCGTAACTTATCATCTGGACAAATGAGAATGAGGTCGTTATCTCCTATCAAGCCTCTACGGACAAACCTACGGTCTTGAATCTAACCAATCATTCTTATTTTAACCTATCCGGTGCGGGAGACCCTTATATAGGAGACCATATCCTCACGATCAACGCCGACTATTACCTGCCTACAGACAATACGGCAATCCCGTACGGACCTAAAGAGAAGGTAGAAGGTACACCGATGGACTTCCGGACTCCTCATGAGGTAGGCGAACGAATCAATGACAATTTCGAACAGCTTATATTCGGTAAGGGATATGACCACACGTACATATTAAATAAAGAGGACAACGAACTTTCTTACTGCGCTCGCTGCTCCTCCCCCAAGACCGGTATCGTAATGGAAACTTATACGACTCAACCGGGCGTGCAATTATACACAGGTAACTGGATGACTGGGAATTTCGAAGGTAAGAACGGACAACGCTACCCGGAACGGGCCGCTTTATGTCTGGAAACCCAGCATTTCCCCGATAGCCCCAACAAACCGGAATATCCGACAACGGAACTCCGCCCGGGCGAGGTTTTCCAAAGTACTACTATTTATAAATTCAGTGTAGAATAAGAGAATAATTTAAGTAATCTAATAATCTAAAACAACAAAAAAGAAATGGAATCAACAGCAAAAAAGAATTACACATTGCCTATTATCATGATGGTGGCTCTCTTCTTCATGATATCTTTCGTGACGGGTCTACAGAACCCATTCGGTATCATCGTTAAGAACCAGTTCGCTGCCAGCAACTTCATGTCGCAGCTGGGTAACGCGGCTAACTTTATCGCCTATGCCTTCATGGGTATTCCGGCCGGTATGTTATTGCAGAAGATCGGTTACAAGAAAACCGCTTTGTTAGCGATCATCGTAGGTTTCTGTGGTGTAGGTATTTCTTATCTTTCCGGTGTGGCTGGTAGCTACGCTGTTTATTTGACAGGTGCTTTCGTGTCCGGTTTCTCTATGTGTATGTTGAATACCGTAGTAAACCCGATGTTGAACACGCTAGGTGGTGGTGGAAACAAAGGTAACCAATTAATTCAGGTTGCCGGTTCCGTGAACTCTATCGGCGCTACGATCGTTCCGGTATTGGTTGGTTATTTGATCGGTGACGCTGCTAAGGCTCAGATCAGTGACGCTAACCCGGCATTGTTCTTGGCTATGGGTATCTTTGCCATCGTATTTATCGTATTGTTCTGCATGCAAATTCCGGAACCGCATATGGTTAAGGAAAATGAAGCCAAGACTCCGGACAAGCACAGCGCACTTTCTTTCCGTCACTTCATTTTAGGTGCCATCGCAATCTTCTTGTATGTGGGTGTTGAAGTAGGTATTCCTAACTTCATGAACTTGTTCGCTACTTCTCCTGAGATCGGTATCGATCCTACAGTAGCCGGTTCTATCGTGGGTACATATTGGTTCTTGATGATGATCGGACGTCTGTTCGGTGCCTCTTTCGGAGCTAAGATCTCTAGTAAGGCGATGTTGTCATCAGCCGCCACGGTAGGTATGATCTTTATCTTGATCGCTATCTTCGCCCCTGCTACGACAAAAGTTAGTATGCCTGTATTCTTGTCTGATATCTCTTTCGGTATGGTTGAGGTTCCGGTTGGAATCATGTTCATGGCTCTTTGTGGTTTATGTACTTCCATCATGTGGGGTGGTATCTTCAACTTGGCAGTAGAAGGTTTAGGTAAATATACGGCAGCCGCTTCCGGTATCTTCATGGTAATGGTTTGCGGTGGAGGTATTCTTCCGTTGATCCAAGGAGCTGTAGCCGACGCTGGCGGTTTCATTACTAGCTTCTGGGTGGTATTCCTAGGATTGGCATATTTGCTATATTACGCTTTGATCGGTAGCAAGAACGTAAACAAAGACATTCCTGTTGAATAATAAGGACAGGACATAATATGATAAAGAAGAAATTATCCGGCAGAGTTATCTGAATGGGTAATTTCTTCTTGTTTATTCAATTATTTACCTTAATCAAATTAAGTATCATGCAACAAAAAATCAGAACTAAATTTAAAGAGTTATTTAATACCGAAGGTAGCTTATACACATCCCCGGGACGTATTAACTTGATCGGTGAACACACTGATTATAATGGAGGTTTCGTTTTTCCGGGTGCTGTAGATAAAGGGATGATCGCCGAGATCAAACCGAATGGGACGGATAAAGTCCGGGCGTTCTCCATCGACTTAAATGATTACGCTGAATTTGGCTTGACCGAGGAGGACGCTCCTTCCGCAAGCTGGGCAAGATATATCTTTGGCGTATGCCGGGAGATTATTAAACGAGGTGGTAATATCCAAGGTTTCGATACCGTATTCGCTGGAGACGTACCTCTGGGCGCTGGAATGTCTTCTTCCGCCGCATTGGAAAGTACTTATGCTTTCGCATTGAATGACTTATTCTCATTGAATATCGATAAATTCGAGTTGGCTAAGATCGGTCAAGCTACAGAACATAATTATTGTGGCGTGAATTGCGGTATCATGGACCAATTCGCTTCCGTATTCGGCAAGGCCGGAAGTTTGATCCGCTTGGATTGCCGTTCTTTGGAATATAAATATTATCCGTTTAATCCGGTTGGTTACAAACTCGTGTTATTGGATTCGGTCGTTAAGCATGAGTTGGCATCCTCAGCCTACAACAAACGCCGTAAATCCTGCGAGAACGTGGTAGCCGCCATTCGCCGCAACCATCCGGAAGTAGAGTTCTTACGTGACGCTACGATGGAGATGCTGAACGAGGTAAAAGCGGATGTCAGCGCAGAGGATTACATGCGTGCCGAATATGTTATCGAGGAAATCCAACGTGTACTCGACGTATGTGCCGCTTTGGAGAAAGGCGACTATGAGACTGTCGGCGAAAAGATGTACGGCACGCATCAAGGTATGAGCAAGCTTTATGAAGTTAGCTGCGAGGAACTGGATTTCTTGAACGATATCGCCAAGGAATGTGGTGTAACGGGTTCTCGTGTCATGGGTGGAGGATTCGGCGGTTGTACGATCAACTTGGTTAAGGATGAGTTGTACGACGATTTCGTGAAGAAAGCCTTCTCCGCTTATAAAGAGAAGTTTGGCCGTGAACCTAAATTATATAATGTAGTAATCAGCGACGGAGCACGCAAGCTCTGTTAATCTTTAAAATCCATAAAACGATGTCAGCAGCTTTTTATCAAGACGAAGTAAAATTCTATGTTGCCGTAGATTGTATCATTCTAGGGTTTAACAATAAGGAGTTGAATGTTTTATTATACAAACGTTCGTTCGAGCCGATGAAAGGACAGTGGTCTCTTATGGGAGGCTTCGTGAAATCCGGGGAAAGCGTGGATGAAGCAGCATCACGGGTATTAACCGATTGCACGGGCATCGAGCATCTTTTTATGGAACAAATAGGGGCTTACGGAGATGTATCGCGTGACCTAGGGGAGCGGGTTATCTCCGTAGCTTACTATTCCTTGGTGAATATGAATGATTTTAGTCCCGAGATCTTGGAAAGCCATAACGCTACTTGGACCAAGATATCCGAGCTTCCCGACTTGATTTTCGACCATAACCAAATGATAAACGATACGTTGTCCGTCCTTAAAAAGAAAGCGGCAAGCCGCCCTATCGGTTTCAATTTGCTTCCCGAGCAATTTACCTTGCCCCAACTACAGACATTGTATGAGGCCATCTACCAAACCCTTTTAGACAAACGAAACTTCCGCAAAAAGCTAAACGCCATGGATATTCTGGAAAAACTGGATATCAAAGACAAGAAAAGTTCTAAACGAGGAGCTTTCCTCTACAAATTCAACGAGAAAAAATACAACAAATGGGTTGAACAGGGTTTTGACTTCTCGCTCTAATCCGAATGATGTATACCCGCAAGAATAAGGCGCTCAGCGGGCTATCTTAAATATCTCTCAATTTATCAAAAATATAAGAAGATAGGAACCTTTACCGAAAAGGAATTGTTTGATTGATATAACGGCTCTTACAAAGAGTTTGATTATCTTTGCAGTCAAATAAATAATTCATCTGATAAAATGAACGATATTCAAGTAATGAACAAAGCAGCTGATAACATCCGTATACTGGCTGCGTCAATGGTGGAGAAAGCGAACTCCGGGCACCCGGGTGGCGCTATGGGTGGTGCAGACTTTGTTAACGTACTGTTCTCAGAGTTCTTAATATACGATCCCAAGAATCCCAAATGGGAAGGACGCGATCGTTTCTTCCTTGACCCGGGGCATATGTCTCCGATGCTTTATTCCGTACTGGCTTTAAGCGGCAAATTCACATTGGATGAACTTCAACAGTTCCGCCAATGGGGAAGCGTTACTCCGGGACATCCTGAGGTAGACGTTATGCGTGGTATCGAAAATACGTCCGGCCCGTTGGGACAAGGACATACTTATGCGGTAGGTGCGGCTATCGCAGCTAAATTCTTGAAAGCACGTCTGGGTGAGGAAGTAATGAACCAGACTATTTACGCATATATTTCCGATGGAGGTATCCAAGAGGAAATCTCCCAAGGTGCCGGACGTATCGCCGGAACTTTAGGACTGGACAACTTGATCATGTTCTACGACGCTAACAACGTACAGCTATCTACCAAGGTAGAAGACGTCGACGCGGAGAACGTAGCCATGAAATACGAGGCTTGGGGCTGGAAAGTCATTCAAATAAACGGTAACGACGTAAACGAGATCCGCAAGGCTTTAAAAGAAGGCTAAGGCAGAGATCTCCAAACCGACTTTGATCATCGGTAACACCGTTATGGGGAAAAGGTGCTGTCGGCGCTGATAACAGCTGTTACGAGAATAAGGTATCTACTCACGGACAACCTTTATCCGCGGCAGGAGCTTCCATCGCAGATACGATCAAGAACCTAGGAGGCGATCCGGAACATCCGTTCGCAATCCTTCCTGAGGTAGCCGAATTATATGCCAAACGTGCGAAAGAACTGGAAGTAATCGTCGCCGAGCGTTACGCCGTGAGAGACGTCTGGGCGAAAGCTCACCCGGACTTAGCGGCTAAGATGGAGCAATGGTTCTCCGGTAAGGCTCCTAAAATCGACTGGGCCGCAATCGAGCAGAAAGCGAACCAAGCGACCCGTGCCGCTTCCGCTACCGTATTAGGTGTGCTTGCTACCCATGTAGAAAACATGATCGTAGCTTCCGCCGACCTTTCCAATTCCGATAAGACAGACGGCTTCTTGAAAAAGACTCATGCTTTCGTGAAAGGCGACTTTAGCGGAGCTTTCTTCCAAGCGGGTGTAGCCGAGCTTTCTATGGCTTGTATCTGTATCGGTATGTCTTTACATGGTGGCGTGATCGCCGCTTGCGGTACTTTCTTCGTATTCTCCGATTACATGAAGCCTGCGTTACGTATGGCCGCATTGATGGAGCAGCCCGTTAAGTTCATCTGGACACACGACGCTTTCCGTGTTGGAGAAGACGGACCTACGCACGAGCCGGTAGAGCAAGAAGCTCAAGTTCGTTTATTAGAGAAATTGAAGAATCATAAGGGACACAACTCCATGTTGGTACTTCGTCCGGCAGACGTTGTGGAGACAACAGTCGCATGGAAACTAGCGATGGAGAACGTTTACACTCCTACCGCATTGATTCTTTCTCGTCAGAATATCACAGATCTTCCCGCTAAGGAAAACCGCTATCAAGAGGCTTTGCAAGCGGAAAAGGGTGCCTATATCGTCAATGAAGACGCTAATGCGGATGTAATTCTTTTGGCTTCCGGTTCCGAGGTATCGACTTTGGTCGAGGGCGCCGCCCTGCTTCGTGCCGATGGCATAAAGGTTCGTATCGTTTCCGTACCTTCCGAAGGTCTATTCCGTTCACAAAGCAAAGAGTACCAAGAATCCATTCTTCCCGCAGGAAGCAAGATTTTCGGCTTAACCGCTGGTCTTCCGGTTAATCTGGAAGGGTTGGTAGGTCCTAACGGCAAGGTAAGTGGGGACTTGAATCCTTCGGTTTCTCCGCCCCTTACAAAGTATTGGACGAGAAATTAGGTTTCACGGCTAAGAACGTTTATAACCAAGTAAAAGAATTATTAGCATAAAGATGGGTATAGTAGGTTTGTGTAGCGATCACGCTGGTTTTGAGTTAAAAGAATATATAAAGACAATCCTCGATGAAAGGGGATTGTCTTATAAAGATTTTGGAACTTATTTCTCTGACAGTTGCGATTATCCGGATTTCGCCCATCTGATGGGCAAGGCCGTAGAAGCTGGCGAGGTTTATCCGGGAATAGCTGTCTGCGGTACAGGGAATGGCATTAGTATGACCTTGAACAAACATCGGGGTGTCCGTGCCGCCTTATGCTGGCAAGAGGATATCGCAAAACTGGCACGTGAGCATAACGACGCGAACGTGTTATCAATGCCCGGTCGTTTTATCAGCAAGGAAGAGGCTAAGAAAATCGTTGAGATATTCTTGGATACACCTTTTGAGGGTGGTCGCCACCAACGTCGTATAGACAAGATCCCTTTGTAAAGTCCGCGAAAAAGTCACTTTATAAAATAAAGAAGGCTCTCCCATGGTTCGCTTACCATTCGGAGAGCCTTTTCGTATCACCGTTTAAACGGCAACGTACATATAATAGATGACGGATGCCAAATTTGAAGACTTTCTACTATTAAACATTCGATCTCGCTTTTTGTTCTTTCCATTTAGTTAAAAATGTACGGGCTACCGTCGGGAATAACTCCAGCAACAGTATTTCTTTCTCATTCTCAGCCAATAACACATCCAAATCCTCCAATACAGGATTCTCTTGCATCACGTAATGGGAACCGTCGTAAGGCACCTCATTTTGTACGCCGGTGATTTTCAACCGGAACGCCGGATCTACCGGAATCGGCGTCTTGCCATACTCTCCTTTTACCAAGGCGATAAACTGGTTGGAAGGATTACTATACATCGGGCGGCCTTTCAGCTCATCCAGCGCACAGGAAACCGCTTGCGCCCCGATAATCTGGCTCGTAGGCGTCACCAACGGAGGCAAGCCGGCATCCATCCGTACTTGCGGAATGAGCGACATCGCCTTCTCCAACAAGTCGATCTGCCCTAATTGCTTCAACTGGGCAACCATATTTGTGTACATACCTCCCGGGATCTGCGCTTTTTTCACCAACTCGTTCGGCTCGGGGAAATCAAAATACTCCTCGATCGCACGGCAATAAAGCAGCAAATCGTCCTCCTTATCTTTCCGAGCGGCCTCGATGGCATCGTTGAAGAAGCGGTCGATCTCGGCGGGGAAACTATCCTCTACGGGATTAAAGGGTCTCGGGAATTTCTTAGCGGTATTGAATGCGGAAAGTTCCTTGCGGATCGTCAATAATTCCTTGTTGATCTTAGCGATCGCATCCATATCAAGATCCAGCTCGATACCCAATTTCTTGCAGAAGATATAGACCAGCTCCACGGCGGGAGCGGCTGGTCCTCCGGCGAAGTTCCATATATTCGTATCAACGATATCCACCCCATTGATAATGGCGGATACGACCGACGCCAATCCGTAACCGGGCGTACAATGCGTATGAAAATCCACCGGTACTTTCAAGCTCTTCTTGAACAATCGCACCAATTCCGCCGTACGAGCCGGAGGTATCAAACCACTCATATCCTTCAGGGTGATCATATCTGCGCCCAGCGACTCCAGTTGAAGGGCCTTGTTTAAGAAATACTCATTCGTAAAAACAGGCTTATGCAAGGGCCGTCCATGCAAGGCGGCTTTTATACGTTCTACCGGGGAATGGTGAGGATCTATCGTATAACAGATGGCACAGTCGGCCTTTCCCCCGAATTTCTTCACATAACGGATCGTGGATTTCACGTTATCCACGTCGTTCAAAGCATCGAAAATACGCATGATATCGATACCGGAACGAATCGAGTTCCGGCAAAAGCCTTCTATAATCTCGTCGGGATAAGGATTATAACCGAATAAATTACGCCCACGGGAAAGAGCGGATAGCTTTGAGGAATTACCTATTTCCGCTTTGATGATCTCTAAACGATCCCACGGATTCTCACCTAAATAACGCATCACGGAATCGGGAACCGCCCCACCCCATACTTCCATGGCATAAAAGCCTGCGTCTTTGTAGTAAGGAAGTACACGGTCTATTTGCGCTTGAGACATTCTTGTAGCGAATGCCGATTGCTGACCATCGCGAAGAGTCAAATCACGAATCAATAATTTACGTATCATACCAAATTTGTTTAGATCATTTTAGTCAATATTCTGATTATATAACAGGATCTAAACAAATTTGATAAAGATTACGGGGTTAATAATAACCAATTTTTCTAAAACCTCAGTCTTTTACTTCCACAACGATCATTACGGGAAAGTGGTCGGAAGGAGTGCGGGCCTCGTATTTGCTCAATGACACCTCTTTCGGGAAATTACCGTTTTGCTCCTTCTGGGCGCTTTCTTTCACCTCGGAGCGATAGGTATCCGTTAAGATTCCATACTTCTTCACCTCAAACTCCTTGGTCAAGAAAAGATGGTCGATACGGCTATCGGTCTTGCGGTCCGGATGGAAACCGTTGAAGGTACCATTCGGGGCATAGCGGAAATCTGCGATCTCATAAGAGTCACGCATGATACCGGAACCATCTAACAACTGATAGGACTCACTTGTTTGGTCCACGTTGAAATCGCCGGTAAGGATAGCGGGAAGTTTCTTGGGGAACTCCTTGATCTTCTCCAAGATCAGCTTGGCGCTCTCGGCACGTGCCTGTACGCCTACATGGTCCATGTGAAGGTTGAAGAACAAGAAAGTGAAACCGGTTTGCTTATCCCGGAACTCACCCCACGTACAGATACGGGGAAGGACGGCATCCCAGCCCTTATTCGGACGGTCGGTGATCTCGGATAGCCAGAAATCGCCATGCTCCAAAACCTCGAACTTGTCCGTGCGGTAAAAGATAGCCGAATGCTCTCCCGCCCGCTTACCATCGTCACGTCCCACACCGATATAATCATATCCGGGCATGGCTTGCCTCAAGTCCTGCAATTGCGGATATTTGCCCTCTTGGGTACCAAAGATATCGAACCCGTGAAATTGTACGATCTGGGCGATGTAGGGATAGCGTTGTCCCCAACCGTTACCGTTCGTGGAATCGCCGCCGTTGGCGTTACGCAAATTATAGGTGGCAACCACCATTGTCTCCGCCTGTAAGGTTAATACGGCGCAAAAAAGAAAAATAAAAGAATAAATAACTTTCTTCATGATCTATGTTTTTAATTATCCTCGAAAGCTGATAATATCGGACGGGCGATCCACACCTGCGGCTGCGGTACGTCCAATAGGTAAGCCATCGTACCGGCGATATCATATACCATCGTGCTCTCCGGGATCTTGAAGCCTTTCTTTACGTTCTTTCCATAGAAAACGATCGGGGTTTGCATCTCGTTCATCGTCTTGCCACCGTGACCGGTCTCGATACCGCCGTGGTCGGCCGTCAGTATAACCACCGTATCATCCATGATACCCGCCTCACGAACGGCGTCCATCACTTGCGTCAAGCAACTGTCCAAATGATTCACCATGGCGAAATACTCCGGGGAACTCCATCCCTTGCCATGTCCGGTACCATCCGGCTGATCGTATATAATCGCGCAAAGGTTCGGCTTCTTCTCCTTGATATACTGAACGGCTACCGGGGTACATCCGTTCGGGTTCTCAGCCGACATCGGGGCATGCTTACGGAAGCTCATGGCCAAGGTATCCACCAGATAATTCATGCCTTCCCACTCATAGATATAGCCAATCTCAGCCTCGGGAGCCTTATCCCGGTACATGCCGAAGATATTCGGGAAACGGTTGTCGCTATTCACGACACGGGAAGGAAGCTCCGGCGTACGAGATCCCCACTCCGTATATCCGTGCAACTCCGGTCCTGCTCCCATAAACATGGAAGCCCAATTACAAGCACTCGACGAAGGCAGGATCGAACGATTCTCTAACGTGGAAGCACCTTCCGCCATCATCTTACGGAAAGTAGGCATATCCGCCCCATTATTCAAGCAATGGGCGCTCAAGCCGTCGAAACCAATCAAGATTACATGCTTTGGCAGATTCTTCTCTTTCAAAGGCACTTGCTGAGGTGCCGTATTACAGGCGCTCAGGCAGTATGCGATTACCGCACAACAAATAAATAAGATTTGCTTTTTCATCTTACCGTGTTTTTCTTTTTATGATTAATATTGAAGTATCTTAGATTCCGTCAGACAAAGGTACAAAGTTTAACTAAAGTTCAAAAAGATCATTTATCTTTGTGGCTTAATCTAATCTTATTTTCATAAATACGTATGTACAAACATTTCCTGACAAGCGTATTGCTTGTATTTTTCATGCTATCCTGTAGCAAACCTTCCCCTTTTTGAGGGAAAGATGCGAGAAAGCGTACAAACCTCCCTAAGCTGGAGAAACGACACGACCGGTATCTGGGAAACAGCCGGCTGGTGGAACTCGGCGAACGTATTGACCGCCACCATTCGCTACGGCGCCGTAACCAAAGATCCGGCCATCCCATCTGTCATAGAGGATGTATTCGAGAAAGCCCGTCATTACCAAGTAGGCGTAGACTCAACCGGTACTCCCCGTTATTGCGACAACTTCATCAATGATTATTACGATGACGAGGGTTGGTGGGCATTGGCATGGATCGAGGCCTCCAAACTGACCGGAGAGAAAAAGTACCTAGATATGGCCGAGATCATATTCGATGATATGACAACTGGCTGGAGCGACGCTTGCGGAGGTGGCATCTTCTGGAAAAAGAACCCTTTGCATTACAAGAACTCCATAGCGAACAACCTGTTCTCCCTGACAGCTATCCGATTATATAAAGCGACCCAAAATCCGGCGTACCTCGACTGGTTCAAGAAGAACGTGGATTGGTATATGCGAACTGGCATGATCAATACGGACATCTACCAAATCGAGGACGGCACGAAAGACGATTGTACCCCCAACCGCAACGCCCACTACACGTATAACCAAGGCGTAGCCATCGCTGTCTTAGCCGAGATGTATCTCCAAACCAACGATAAATCTTACTTGGAGCTAGCGGAAAAGATCGCCGACGCTACCATTACCACGCAATTGGTAACCGACGAGGGTATACTTCGTGAGATGAAGCCCGAGATCGATGATAGCAACGACGGTGTCCAATTTAAGGGTATCTTCATCCGTCATTTAGCCTTCCTGTATGACCTAACCAAGAAACCAGCCTACAAGGATTTCATCTTGAAGAACGCCGAGTCCATCATCACGAGAGATTACGACCCGGCCTCCAAAAGCTTCGGTTGTTATTGGTACGGCCCTTTCCACAAGGAAAGCTCGGCAGCAAACGCTTGCGCTTTGGAGTGCGTGATAGAGGCTTATGAGTTAACGAAATAGGTATCCGGGGAGACGCAGCTTGTCATTATTCACACAGCCAGCGGGCGATATTCCGCTCTGGCTCCCCGGAGCTGGAACGGATGTCACGTAGGGCTCTGGCTCATTGACAAAAAAAACGGGACGGCGGACATCTCCGCCGTCCCGCCCAAAAGAGACAGCCTTATCTCTGTTTGTATTCATGTCAAGGTTGGTTGTTTACTGATAACGGGGCCATATAAACCCTGTTTTTCATATCGTGCACAAACATAAGACTTCTTTTTCACAAAAGAACAAATTCCTTCTTCTTTCTAGAAATACATGCTTTATAACATACCACACTCCCTCTCGGTTGCTAGCGTGGACTTCTATTACAAAGGATAGGCGACGCAGCACGCTACGTCTCCCTCCGCTTTCTTTTTTTACCAATAATAGGTCTCCATAATCTCCTTCATCCTAGGAGTATTCGTGTCCTCATCCTTAACATCTTTCCGCAGCTTCAGCATCTCCTCCTTCATTTGCCGGATGATCTTGGCGTATTGGGGATCGTTGTAAGCGTTGTGATTCTCACGAGGATCGGATTGAAGGTCGTAAAACTCCCATGCTGGTGTCGTGGTCTTATCCTCCGAACCAGTCATATTCAGACGGTCGCCATAGAAAAACATCAGTTTATACCGCTCATTACGGATACCCATATGGGCCGGACGGTTCGAATGTTGGGTCCAATAACGATAATACATCTCCTTACGCCAATCCCTTGGGGTATTTCCTTTCAGATTATTGCGAAAACTATGGCCCTGCGATTCTTTCGGGGTCTTCACGCCTGCGTAATCCGCCAGCAAAGAGGCAAAATCCACGTTCAAGATCATATCCTTATTGCGGGTCCCTGCCGGGATCTCTTTCGGGTAACGGATCACGAAAGGCATACGTAGAGACTCCTCATACATCATACGCTTATCGAAGAAACCATGCTCTCCTAAGAAATAACCTTGGTCGGATACGTACACCACGATCGTATTATCGGCGATTCCCATATCGTCCAGCGCTTTCAATAACTTCCCGATATTATCGTCGATCGTAGCCCCGCAACGCAGATAGTCGCACACCAATTTCTGGTAAGCGGCGCTACGGGCGGCAGATCGATGCATGCCCTTCGTCGTAAAAGGCAACTCCGGATACCGGCACCACCATTTATCAGGGTCTTGCGACGCCACGTCCCAACGACGAGCCAACTCCTCCAAAGGCTGTCCGGAGAAGGTACGTCCATTCGTCTCCGGCCCCCAATCAAATAAGTTCTCCGGTTCCGGGAAAACAACGCCGTCATACAAATGCCTCATCCGTTCCGGAAAATCCCAAGGTTCGTGTGTAGCCTTGAAATGACAACACATCATGAAAGGCCGGTCCTTATCGGCCTCTTTCATCCAGCGGATCGCCTTATCCGTCACGATATCCGTGGAGAAACCTCGTACCCGCTCCCCGAAATTACGCTCACCCGGCCAAGGGTCCGTACAGTTTATGAAAGTAGGGTCCCGGTACTCGCCTTGGTCATGAAACACGGAATAGAAGTCGAAACCTTGCGGTTGCGTTTTCAGATGCCATTTACCGACCAAAGCGGTCTGATAGCCTCCCGCCCGCATTTGCTTGGCGATATTATCCTGCTCCGGATCAAAGGAATCACTTAACGTGTAAACACCGTTCACGTGACTATAGGCTCCGGTCAAGATCGCCGCACGACTAGGGGAAGAGATCGAGTTCGTACAAAAACAATTATCTAACACGCAGCCCTCCGCAGCCAAGCGACGGATATTCTCGTTCCGGGCATAATCACCCAACACCCCCCCGTAAATGCCCCAAGACTGGGAAGTATGATCATCCGAAAGGATAAACAAGATATTGGGACGTTCCTCTTGCGCCGGTTTATCGGCGGCAAAGAGGAACTGCCCGTTCCCCGAAAGACAACAGGCAGTCATTCCGATACTTATGATCGATTGTTTCATAGGTCATGACGTTTTTTCCCTTGTACTAGACCCGGTTCCCTACGCTCCGTTCCCTTTACGCGCGTTAGGTTATCCCCTAACTCATGACGTTTCAGGTCGGCGATCTTCATCAACTTCGCGGCTTCCTCAGGATACTGGGTGATCACGTTATAACGCTCTCCCGGATCACGGCGCAAGTCATACATCTCAGGTTTCATGATCTCCAGATTCGTCAACTTACCCGGCTGGCCGTCGTTTCCCGGCTCATAAGCCCCGTAAGTAACGTATTTATGAGGGAATACCAGCTTAAACATACCGTCCGTGACAGCCTCCAAGTCATTCTTGTTATAATAATAGACAAAGGATTCACGAGGATTCGCATCTTTCTTGCCCTCTATCAATGATAAGATACTAACGCCATCAATCTTGCGAGTAGGCAGCGGGGCCTGCGTGATCTCGGCAAACGTAGGAAGAAGGTCGATATTAGAAGCTAACTTATTACAAGTCGTGCCCGGTAACGTCTTACCTTTCCAGTACATGATACAAGGAACCCGGTTACCACCATCAAAGGTCGTAGCCTTTGCCTCACGTAACCCACCGGCTGAACCGGCATGATTCCCGTAATTGGTCCAAGGACCATTATCGGAAGTCAAGATCACCAACGTATTATCTTCCAAGCCCAGCTCACGCAATGTCTTGAATATCTCACCTACACTCCAGTCGATCTCCATCATCACGTCGCCATATAAACCCTGCTCGCTCTTTCCCTTGAATTTATCGGAAACGGCCAACGGTACATGGGGCATATTATGGGCCAGATACAAGAAGAAAGGCTTATTCTTGTTCTTCTTGATGAAATTAACAGAACGGGTGGTATAATCCGTAGTCAACCGTGTTTGGTCCGTATTATAACCGATAATCTCATTTCCGTCATAGGTCGGCAGATCCGGGAAATTAAATACCTCACCTTGTTGCGGGTGGAATGGCCACATATCGTTAGAATACGGCAAACCATAATACTCATCGAAGCCATTTTGCAAGGGAAGAAATTCCTTTTGGCTACCTAAATGCCATTTACCGAAGATAGCGGTACTATATCCTTTCTGTTTCAATACCTCTGCGATCGTCATCTCATCCGGATGGATTCCGTAGTTCGAATCCGGTCCCGGAGCGCCGGCGAAACCGATACGATTCGGATAGCAACCGGTCAACAAGCCGGCACGAGACGCTCCACTGATCGGCTGTCCCGCCAAGAAGTGTGTAAAACGAACGCCTTCCGCCGCCATTTTGTCGATATTCGGAGTGGTATATCCGTAAGCCCCATTAAAAGAAAAAATCTCCGTACCCCACATCATCCAAATTAATCAGGACGATATTCGTGTAATCAGCGGCTATGCCTGCCATTGAAAAGGCTGAGGCGGCCGTCAGTAACATTAGTTTATTCTTCATGATATTATTTATTGATATATTGGCTTTTAATTAAACAAATATAAACATACATAATCAGACGTTCTTTCTTTTTACATTTTTTAAAGCAAGAATAGTCCTAGGATTATCACTTTTTCTAAAGAACGCTCAAAAGCATCTCTCATCGCTTGCAACTCCTTTACTTTCTCGGGATATTGATCTTTGAAATTCATATGTTCCGTGTTATCCTTTTCTAAGTTGGAAAGGAACAACTCATTAAGGACCTTCTCTCCCTCCGGAGTCACGTCATGGGGATTCGCTATTAATTTCCATTCCCCGCAACGGACAGCCCATTGCTTCCCAAAATCAAAATGAAGTGCCTTATGAGGAGAAGGTTTGGAACTGTCTTTGATAAGTGGGAGTAAGCTCTTTCCATCCACATCCATCCCTTCCGCTGAAAGACCGCATAATTCGACCAAGGTAGGAAACCAATCGATATTCATCGCAACCTGATCACGTACCTCACCTTGTGGCAGCTCCTTGGGCCAGCAGATGATAGCCGGAACCCGGATACCTCCCTCAAACAAAGAGAATTTTCCGGCCCGGTAAGGACCGCTATAGCCTCCTCCTCTAAAAGTACGTTCCTCCATGCTATGCCCGTTATCCGATTGGAAGATCAAGATGGTATTATCAGCCAACCCCTCGGCAGCCAAGAAGGTACGTAACTCCCCTAAATAATCATCGAAAGTAGAGACAAACGCCGCATACATTCTTCTGGGATTAGGTAGGTCCGCATAATAATCCAACCATTTCTCGCTGGGCTGCAATGGGTAATGAGGGATATTTACCGCCCAATAGATAAAGAACGGTTTCTCTTTATCTTCCGTAGCGAATTTCTTGATCTCTTTCAGGTTCTCTGCGGCGAAAAAGTTGCCCGGAGAATAGATCTCCCTCTCATTCTGCCACAAATCATGCCGATTCGGGCCACCCCAATAATAGAAATGGGAATAATTATCCACACATCCTCCTCGTATTCCCCAAAAGTAATCGAAACCCTGTGCATTCGGACCCTGTTCTATACGGTCGCCCAAATGCCATTTTCCGATTAAGGCGGTACGGTAGCCATTCGATTTCATCCGCTCGGCCATGGTCTCTTTCTCTACTGGCAAGAAACTATTCCCTCCTGCGTTCACCGTAAGTCCCGCACGTTTGGCGAATTGCCCCGTCAATAAGGAAGCCCTTGACACCGAGCTAACCGCCGCCCCATAAAACTGGGTAAAGCGAACCCCCTGATTTGCCAAGGCATCCATATGCGGAGTACATAAATCTTTCGCCCCAAAGCAATTCACGTCCAATGATCCATGATCGTCCGTATAAATCAAGATCACGTTCGGATGAGTCGACTGAGCCTCAACGATACCAGCGAGCAGAAGCCCGCCGGTAGTTAAAATAAGTTGTTTTATATTCATGATTTATTTATTGAATATCATTTTTAGATGTACTACTTCCAAATATTCCACCAATCTTGCCAATCCACATGCTCCTCGGTCTTTCCTTTCTCGAAAGATTGTCTGTAATCCTCCACATTCTCTTTCAAGCACTTTTCTAATCGCTCCATTTTTTCGGGATAAGCCGCCGAAATATCATTTTTCTCACTCGGATCTTTCGCTATATTATATAATTCATATTTTCCTTTTAGTATAATAAAGTTTATAATCCATATCGATCACGGCCCCTTGATAACCAGAGCAAAAAACTAGAGGCTTCATCCTTTTAGTTTCATGCCTCATTAGCTTAGGCCAGAAAGACTCACCATCCAGTACAAGCTCCTTTCTATTGGATACATTCGCTATATCCAATAATGTCGGCATATAATCCACGGTAGAACAAGGGACTCCCAGTTTACTACCTTTCGCCAATTTCGCCGGCCAACACATAAGCGATGGAACCCGTATCCCTCCTTCATAAAGAGAGCGTTTTTTACCTCGGAAATTCCCGGGAGAACCCGGAGTCTCCAATTCCGGACCATTATCACTACAAAAAAGAATTATGCTATTCTCATATATATTTTTTGCCTTTAAATAATCCACTAAACGTCCTATCTGCTCGTCTAAAGCCGTAATACAGCCATAATAATTCCGTTGTCGCATATCTAAGTCCTTATATAAAGCAACATGCTGGGGACCAGCCACACAAAGGTAAATGAGGAGCATGAAACCAAATCACACTAAAAAAAGGTATACCTTCTTGAATAGAACGCTCCATAAAAGGCAATGCCCTATCCATTATGATCTTGGAATCATCTCCTTTGAGATCTTCTGTGGCCTTAGTGCCATCTTTATCCCAATAAGCGGTTCCATAGGCCCGGCTAGGTTCTCCCTCACGAATATAGTCCCAAAAACAGCCATCATTCTGAATCGGCTGTATCATCGGATCAAACGTCGGTACTTTTGATTCCGTAATAAAAGACTCCTCAAATCCGTGCCAAGAAGGCGGATTATACAAATGTTTATTATCCACACTTCCACGGTTCGCATCTTTTTCCTTGTACGTCAACGTACCTAAATGCCATTTTCCAAAAAAGCCCTGTCGTATATCCATGCTCTCTTAGTAACTCGGGAAGTGTGACTTCCCTTTTTCTCAGTATTCCCACATTCGCAGAGAACACACCGGTTCGGAAAGGATGCCTTCCGGTCAATACACTCGCCCGTGTCGGGGATGAGAGAGGAGCGGCAGAATAAAATCGCTCCATAATCACCCCGTCTGAAGCCAAAGCGTCCAAATAAGGTGTTTTAATTATGGCATTCCCATTGAATCCAACATCTCCCCAGCCCATATCATCTGCCATAATTACGATAATGTTCGGGCGCTCATTAGAAACCGCACTATAAACATCCAAGGCAATTAGGCATAATCCACATAATACTATCTTATTCATAAGTAAAATCCATTGAAGTAATACAAACAGCTATCCAAAATGACATACTTTTCAGAGTGCCAAATCACTAGTAGATTAACCGGAAGGCTTATCCCCACCTTCCGGTCAAATACCTCATAAATAACGAATCAATCCCAGCTCGGATTTTGCTCCAAATTTGGATTTAAGACTATTTGATTATAGGGAATCGGCCATAGATAATCCCGTTTCGGATTGAAAGAACGTTTTACGACTTCAATCCCCTCATAATTATGCATCATGCCGTTATTCTCCTTCTCCGCCGTCTTCCAACGTAAGATATCTGAATAATACAGACCTTCGAAAGTTAATTCGATACGGCGTTCACGACGTATCACTTCACGCATCTGATCTTTTGTTAAACCTTTCGGTACTTCCGGCATATTGATATCCGGACGTTTACGCAGTTGATTGATAGCATCATAAACTGATTGATCCGGTCCATTCGCCTCATTTTGGGCCTCGGCATATGTCAATAAAACTTCCGCATAACGAATCAAGATAAAGTTAAAAGCAGAGCGTTCGACCAAAGGAATCGTTACATCATCCTCATAGGAAGTATATTTCTTTACACCAAAGCCTGTAGTCGCCACATCTTCCTTTGTGATCGTCTTTCCTAAATATGGATAACCAATACAAACGATTGATTTTAATAAACGGGGATCACGATTCTCATACGGTTGGTTCGGATCATAAAGGGGAGACTCTTCGATCGTCTTGCCATCTATGCAAAGATAGGTATCAACTAACTCCTTCAAAGGAGCCGGACGATTCAAACGCCAAATGTTTGCGTCGTAATCTGTCGGATACTCAGGCAACTTAGCTTCTATGTTAAAGATTACCTCGCTATTATGCTTATTAGCCTCACTAAAGAAATGACGGTAATCATTAAACAACTGATATACGCCAGACTCAATCACTTGCTTAGCAGCCTTGGCTGCCTCCGCCCAACGAGCATTATATAATAACGTACGTGCCTTTAACGCCCCGGCAGCCCCTTTAGTAGCACGCCCTAAGTCCGAACTGGCATAATTATCGGGTAATACAGCAATAGCATCATCTAAGTCCTTGACTATTTGATCAACCACATCCTCTTTTGAATTACGAGGAAGTTCGGCTTGCTCGTCAGCGTTCGGAGCATCTATGATTAAGGGAACACCGCCAAATTTATCAACCAAATTCAGATAATAGAAAGCCCGTAAAAACTTCGCCTCACCTACCATCTTCGCTTTTTCAACCTCATCCATATTTACACCTCCGACGTTAGCGATGAAAGTATTCGTACGTCCGATACCGATATAGCAATTCTTCCATAAACTACCAATTAGAGCCGTAGTAGATAAATGCTCACCCTTCCCTATCGCTTGCGTACCATTCGCTTCATTATAGGGCATCGAATTAGCTGTCAGCATATCGAATTCCATCGAATGTAGCGAACGCCAAGGCCTTAAAGCATTATAGCATCCCATCAAGCCTGCGCTTGCATGCTCTTTTGTCTTCCAAAATGTCTCGGTAGAATATTGATCGGAAGGATCTACATCCAACCAGCTATCGCAAGCGGTTAAACACATACAAGCGACAGCCACACAGATAATTTTACATATATATTTCGTCATAGCATTATTAATTTAAAATGTGACATTAACACCTGCCGTATATGTCCGGACAGACGGATAAGCATACCAAAAGTATCTCCCTTTAGATCTTTCTCAGGATCAAAATCTTTCATCGGTGAGAACGTAAATAAGTTTTGCGCATTTACAAACACTTTCAATCGTTTAACCACACCATTCTTCAAGAATGAGGTCGGTACATTATAAGTCAGTTGTAAGTTCTTTAAGCGTAAGTAAGAGGCATTTCTCAACCAGAAATCATTGACACGGAAGTTCTCATTCAAGCACCCCTCATAGGTGGTCAAGATTGGCAAGGTAGCACTGGTTCCCCGTTCCGGAGTCCAAGCATCAGTCACCCACTGTTGCGGCAAACCACAACCAAACCATAAAGGAGTGGCGCCAATACGGTCGCCATATGTATAGACATCCGTCACACCTTGGAAGAAAGCACTCAGATCAAAGTCCTTATACCCCAAATTCAAGTTGAACCCATAAGTGATCTTAGGTATTACCCCACCACGTATCTGGCGATCATCTTCCGTGATCTTTCCATCACCATTCGTATCCTCAAATTTCAGATAACCCGGCTTTGTAGCAGCTGTCTGATACGGGCTGTTCTTGATTTCTTCCTCCGATTGGAAAATTCCGATAGCATGCAACATATAATAGGAGTCAATAGGTTTCCCCTCCTCTAAAATAAACTTACCATCAATTATGGTTTGGCCTTTCAAGCTAACGATCTTATTTTTCACGAAAGTCATATTTCCTGTAACCTCATATCTGAAATCCCCGATCTTATTCCGATAGCCAAGATTTAGCTCAAAGCCTTTATTGCTCACCTCACCAATATTACGGATCGGACCTGCTAAACCTCCAACTTGGTCGGGCAAAGTTACCTTTCTCAAAATGTCAGAAGTACGTTTATCAAAGAACTCAAATGAGAAATCCAAATTACCATTAAATAAGTTCGCATCTATACCTACATTCGTCATCGTAGTTGTCTCCCAAGTAATATTCGGGTCATTATATGCGGTAATAGCTGCTCCGGATCGCATCGTCCCATTTAGCGGATAGTTATAATCCGTTATCGAGCCATCATCATTTATCACTTTCAAATTCATCAAATCCACATAACGGAACAAGTCAATACGCTCGTTACCTAATTGTCCCCAAGAGGCCCTCAGCTTCAAATTGTAAATCCAAGGAATATCTTTCATAAACTCTTCCTCGCTCAAACGCCAACCGGCGGAGAATGAAGGGAAAATACCCCAACGATTACCCTTAGCGAAACGAGAAGAGCCGTCATAACGGAAGTTTCCTTCAAATAAATAACGATCTTTATAACCATAATTTACCCTACCGAAATAAGACATTAAAACGGATCTTGAGGAAGTTCCCGCTACGCTCGGATTGCTGGAACCAGCGTTCAACTCATGCAACTCATTACCTAAGAAGCCTTCTACTTTACCTGAGAATTCTGTCTTATCATCGCTTTCGAAACTGTAACCGGCTAAGATTTTTACGTCGTGGGCCTCATTGAACTTCTTACCCCAAGACAAGGTATTAAATACCGTAATCGCCAAGTCATTCTTATCTTTCTTGAAAGCATTACGTGTATTCTGTCCATCGTAGACTATCTTTTTCTCTTCATTTGTCTTCAACTGGTACTCATATACGTCTGGAGCAAAAAGCGACTGTAAATAATCATACTTATTCAAGCCCACATTCAAATTGTAGACGATATCGAAGGGTAGCTTATATTCCGCAGATAAATTAGCCAACATGCGTAATGACTTATGCTTATTCTCTCCTTCATCCGCTAATGCTAATGGATGGCGATAGATATTATGTCCGGGGGTACGAACAAAAGTATCCGCATACCGACCATCTGAAGTATATGTCGGATGAAACGCTTGCGCTTTATAAGTCATCTGAACCAAATTGGAGACTCCAGCTACCGGTTCATTATAGATCTTATAATGAGCGTTAATATTAGCGCCTATTTTTAAACGACTATTAATTTGGGCAGTTGTATTTACCGCCAATGTATATTTATTAGAATCCGTTCCACGCAATACTCCATCCTGATCCCCATAACCTAAAGATACGGAATAGGTATATTTATCATCTCCTCCGGAGAAACGCATATTATGCTCCATGATAAAAGCATTGTTATACATAATATCCAACCAGTCATTTTGCGGATACATGATCGGATCCGTCAACATACCTTGGCGATACTCCTCTATCAAATCATCGGCATAATCCACTGTCAATTTTCCCTCATTCCTTTGAGCTTGATTCCTCATCTCCATGAATACCACCGGATCATATACGAATTTAGGTAAGTAATTAGCCTGCTGTACACCGAAATAGTTATTATAATCAACAGTAAACTTCCCTTTTTTTTTTTTTACCTGATTTTGTCTTCACCAAAAACAACACCGTTGGCCGCACGGGAACCATAGATAGCGGAAGAGGCTGCGTCTTTCAAGACCGAAATACTCTCAATATCGTTAGATTCACTGCTTCTAACGGGAATTCAATGCCGTCTACCAAAATCAACGGATCATTATTGTTCAATGTTCCTTGGCCGCGGATACGAATGGTCGCAGCATCAGAACCGGGTTGCGCTCCCGCTTGATTCACATAAACACCTTGTGTTCCTTGTAGAGCCTGTGTGGCATTGGTGATCGGGCGATTCTCCAACGTCTCGGCATCCAAAGAGGAGATCGCTCCTGTTAAATTTACTTTCTTCTGCGTTCCGTAACCTACGACCACAACCTCATCTAGCTTTTGGGTATCCTCGGACAGGCTGACTATCACTTCCGACGAATTACCGACTTGAACCGTACGGTCCGTATAACCAATATAAGATACGACTAAGGTCGCATTATCCGGCACCTCCAGACTAAAGTTTCCATCAATGTCCGTAATCGTTCCGTTCGTGGTACCTTTAACGACAACATTCGCTCCGATAATAGGTTCTCCCAAAGCATCTTTTACTTTTCCAGTAATCTTTCGCGGCGAAGATTGGAATAAAGCATTTGGATGTGAGACACTTGATATATTTCTTGATTTAATTATAATCTGCCGGTCTACGATCTTATATTGATACCCCGTATTTTTCAGCGCTTGCTCTAAGACCTCTTCCAACGAGGCATTGTTTACATGTACGCTCGTTTTCCTACTTACATTTACTTGATTATCATTCAAGAAGAACGTGTACTCACTATTTTTCTCTATTTCTTTTAGCACTTCCGATATACTACAATCCCGTTTATTCATGGAGAGCTTATAATTCTGTCCATAGGTAGAAGCGGATACAGTGCATGCGAAAGCCAAGGATAACAACGTGCTTATTTTCATGACTCGGTTTACTTTTCTGATTTTTTTTCATAACTTTGTAATGTTTCTGATGAATAAATTAGCAGGTGCGTCGGCCTCTCAACTCCTAACGCCTGCCGTCAAGAACATTTGGTCAGGAGGAGAAACCTAGTTTTTCCTCCTGTTTTTTTATTAGACTCAAGAACTGTTAACAAGCATATCTCTTAGAATTTAATGTTAGACACTCATTTATCTCCCTCTATATATAGTTCATATTCACTGTCTTTCTCTCTGTATTTAATGGGCGACGTATTGCTTAACATAAACAGGATTCGCTCCAAGGACTCATCCCGTACCTTAAACGTAAACCGGTATTTCTCCGCTATCTCTTTCGGGCACTTTATCTTCCGTCCGTACCAAGGCTCCAAGCGGGTAAGGATCATGCTCAATCGTTCGTTCTCAAAACTGAGGACACCGTTGCGCCAACCTGAATAATTCTCGGCGTTGACCGTCTTTACTTTCACGGTATTCGCTTGTTTGTCGAAAACCAACATCTCGTTCGGGTTCAATATCACCTCACGCCTGTTCTTTACATTGGGGTCTCCCAAGCCGATCTTCACCTTGCCGTTTAGCAGGATCGTCTCCAACTTGCTCTCGGAATCATGATTGAAAACCTCGAAGGCCGTGCCCAAGGCCGTTACATCCATGTTCTTGGTATGCACGGTAAATGGTCTTTCCCGATCTTTCGCCACGTCGAAGAAGGCTTGCCCTTTTAATTCCACATCACGGGTCTTGCCATCGAAACTCTTTGGGTAGATCAATTGGCTATTAGGCCCCATTCTCACGGTCGTACCGTCCGATAAGGAAACTGACTCTATGCAACGGACACCGGAGGCCATTACATATATATATTGATCTTCTTTCGTATGAGACCAATAAACTACGCTTCCTACACCTAAAAGTAGCAATATGGAGGCGGCTATCGCCGTAATCTTATAGACCCAGAGTTTACGGACACCGTTTGTCGCCATTGTCCGGGCTATGATTCGTTCCCACATGCGATTCCCCACCATGGGATTCACGCGATCCGCAGCCTCGTCCCATTGGGAACGCATACGCTCTTCCACTTTGGGGTCACACAGCAAACGTTGCCGATCTTTCTCATCCAGAGCATCTCGCATCAACTTCTTCAATATCGTTCTCGTATCTTCGCTCATGTTTATTATTCTTGTTCTATTTATAAATACACGCCATGTTTTCCTTCCCCCTATTGGATGATAAAAAAATTTCACTTAGGTACGCAAGAAATACAATGGATCTTCCTTACATTCCATCCTTAATATTTATGTGCTGCCTGAAAAAGAAGACGAGCAAAACTAAAACTTAGGACGAAAAACAACCACAATCGTTATTATTTATCAAAGAAGAAAGACTATCTTTGCCGTGCTGCCGACAATGGGGTTAAAGCGATAACCCCTGTGTGGCACTAATTATAAATACGGCATTTTAAGATATTATTCCCGATACACAAATATCCCTATCAATTTCAAATCGGAATAATAGCAACAAAATGCCCATGTCGATTGTATATACCCTTGTATATAGAATATGACGTGGGCTGTTGTCTATTATTGATTTGAGGGGTATGGGGATATCCTGTGTATCGGATAGTAGCGACAGTTCCACGTTTTTTTATGATATCGTCGCTACATCATATTTATTCACGATAAAATACTTTTGAATATATTATGACAAGGCTAGACGTAAAAGAACAAATTCCCGATCAGGAGGCGACATCCTCCAAAGACAGTATATATATTAATGTACAAAGCCTGAAAGAGTATTCACGGCATATTATCGCCATGGCTAATGAATTTGACCGCCAAAAAGCCGTTATAACCAAGACCGAACTACAAATGACCACTCTTTTACGAACCTGTCGCCAACAAGAGTTAGAGCTTAGATCCCTGAAACTAGAGAACCTACGGTTATTGAGAACGATAAAAGACTTATCGGGGAAAGAAATCTCGCCTAATATCTATCTTCCCCATGAATTACCCCTAATCATTACGGACGATATCATGAATGTACTCTCCTTATCTCTCGTGAGCGATTTTGACCTAGACACCCGAACGATAAACATGTTACGAAAAATGGAAATCTATACATTGGAAGATCTGCTGCGATACACGAAAGATAAAGGACTACAAGTCCTACTAAAATACAGGGGATTCGGCGCTCATTCCTTAGCCCTCTTGAAGGAGAGCCTGATAAAAAAAGGCGTATTCGAACGCAGTGGCACTTCCGGACTCTATAAATACGTGACCTAGGAAAGCGCTAGATAAACCAGATAAGTAACATGATATTTTTTCTTCAAGAACTTCAAGGCTTCGCTGATCTGGTTCTCAACGGTCTTCTCCGAAATATTGAGTTGGAAGGCTATCTCTTTATAGCTTTTATGCTCCTTCCGGCTTAGATTAAAGATAACCCGGCGTCTTTCCGGCAATTCCTCTATCAAATGATTGATATACTCCCCCAAGTTATAGGCGGTGATCTCTTCCTCTAAGTCGTAAGAGGTCTCCATAGCGGACAAGACCGTCATTTTATAAAAGTCTTCGTTCACGTTCTTCCGGTGCTGATTAAAGATCAAGTTACGGGTGATGACAAACAGAAGCCCCTTGAAGTTATCATCCTCCCGGATGAATTCCCTCGACTCCCAGACCTTTGATAAACACCTCTTGTACCACATCCTCGGCCACATCCCGATTATTCAAATAAAGCCCGCAGAAATGATAAACCTTTTCCCAATATTGTTTATACAACATCGAAAAAAAAGCCTCCCTATCTCCTTCTTTCAACGACTTTATAATTTGTCTCTCTTTCATTTAGCATCACATATCGTTTCGCGAAGATAATAAAATCATATACTAATAAAAGTTAATGATATCCCAGTTCTCCCGGACTTCTTTGTACTATTAATATAGCACGAGAAATAATGGAAGAAGAAAACAAACATATAAGCAATTTATTAATCCGATACGTAAATGGACTCTATACACGGAACGATATAGAGACCTTGCGGAAGTTAGCCTCATCCATAACGGAGCGAGCAGAATTAGAAAGCGAAATGGACCGGGTCTGGAGCGAAGCGCAGGACTTACCTCAATCCGATTCCCATAATCATCTGCTTTATAAGAAGGAGGCGCAAGACCTGTTGGATAAGACACGTAAAAGAGAAAGAAGAATCTCCCTATCCACTTTCATCAAGTATGCGGCGAGCATAGCGATTATCGTTTCCATAGGATTCGGAGCGAAACTATACCTAAATCATTCAGCGAAGCAGCATACATCTGCCAGCGACCATCTCCTAACGGAAATAAGCGTCAATCATGGCGAACATAAGCAAGTCACCCTTCCCGATGGCACGGTCGTTCATCTAAACGCCGGTACCGTCATGCGATACCCAACGGAATTTACCTCTGACATCCGTTTGGTAGAAATGGAAGGAGAAGCTTTTTTCAATGTCATGAGAGACGAGGGCAAGCCCTTCATCGTCCGTACCCGACAAGCCGACGTAAAAGTACTCGGAACCTCTTTCAACGTAAAAGCCTATCAAGAGGATGAGTTGATGGCCGTCAGCGTTCGGACCGGAAAAGTTGAGGTGGATATGCCCGAAAGCGTAATGCGCCTATTACCGAACGAGCAAGTAATCGTGAATAACGCGAATGGAGAGATCCTTAAAAAGAACGAGGACGTCCAAAAAGTAACGGCATGGTTGCAAGGCGGCCTTTATTTTAACCGGACACCTATTAGTAGCGTTGTACATGATCTGGAACGGATGTATAATCAAGCGATCGTACTCGATCCGAATAGCGTATTCGACGATTACATCTATGGCGAGCACGACAATAAAAGTCTGGAAGCCGTACTGAACGCGATTCAATATTCAACCGGCATCCGATACCGGACGGAAGGAAACCGGATCGTGTTATACAAAACGAGTTATTAACCTTAAAATCGATTTGTCATGAAAGATACGACCTAAGCATAGCCACATAAAAAAGGGAAACCGACCTCTGACCTTCGATCTCCCTTTATCTTTCCCGATATGTACACCCTTGGATTGGACCCCCTTGGAGATTACAGAAATCGGACTGTTTTTAAAAGTGTATAAAAACAACCTTTAAACATACAAAATTATGAACTTTCCAACTATTACTAGGTATAATTGGATGTGTTGTTCTATTATTTTAGTTTTTTAGCGTTAAGCTCCCTGAACCTCTGCAAGCGCAAGAAAATCAGAAAGAAAGAATAACAATTCAAGTCAAAAACCAACCCATACAGAAAGTCTTTGATGATTTGTCGAAGCAGACAGGATTAAAATTTTTCTATGGAGAAGCCATAGCGAACCGGAACGTACAGGTTAACCTAAAGTTCAAAAACGCTCCCGTCAACAGCGTATTGAACGAGATCACCCGGCAAGCCAATCTTTATTTTAAGCGGGAGAATAACACGATAGCCGTCAGTCTCGGAAACGCGGGCAACGCCTCCGTTCCGGTGACGCAAGACCGAAAAGTGACCGGTATCATTACAGATGAACGGGGCGAACCGATCATCGGAGCGAATGTCGTGGTAAAAGGTACGTCAAATGGTACAGTTACCGACCTGAACGGTCAGTACAGCATCGAGGCGAACGGTAAATCGATCCTACTCATATCCTACATCGGCTATTTATCGGAAGAAGTGGCCGTAGGCAACAACAAAACCCTCAATATCCAGCTAAAGGAAGACACCCAGAAGCTTGATGAGGTAGTCGTGATCGGTTACGGAACACAGAAACGAAGCAATCTTTCCGGAGCGATCTCGAAAATATCCTCCGAGGTAATCGACTCTAAGCCGGTTACAAATGTCCTGTCCGCCTTGCAAGGAGAAATTCCCGGTATGGTCGTTCAGCGAACATCCGGACAACCGGGTAACGAGGAATTCGACTTGAACGTGCGTGGCGCCTCCTCCACAAACGGAGGGAATACCCCGCTAGTCTTGGTCGACGGAATCCCCGGGGATATGAATATGATCAACCCGCAGGATATCGAGGCTATATCGGTATTGAAAGATGCCTCAGCCTCCATATATGGTTCCCGTGCCGCCGGAGGTGTTGTATTAATCACGACTAAGAAAGGAAAGAGCGGAGCACCGAAGCTTACTTACAACGGGAACTTGGCGATCACGAAAATGACCGGAATCATGAAAGCCCCGACAAATTATGAGATGGCGATTATGGATAACGAGGCGAACATACACAACGGTGCCGCCCCACTCTATACCCAAGAGCTTCTGGATCGCATCTTAGCGAACGATCCGAACCCTATCGACCATCCCACCCAACCCGGCTGGAAGCTCTTTTTCACGAACACAGACTGGATGGACGAGTTGCTGACCAATGGCGTACAACATCGCCATAACCTAACAATCTCCGGTGGAGGCGAGAAGTCTAACTATTACCTATCCGCCGGCTACAGCAAACAATTTGGCGTGGTAAAATACGCAGATGATAATAATACCAAATACAATCTGCGTATGAATTATGATTATCGATTGGCAAAGTGGCTAAAATTAGAGACAAAGGTATCTTTGGATAACCAGAAACGTACGGACATAGGAAGTAATGGCGCTTGGGTGATCGGCGAGGCGATGTTTGATATGCCGAACTTCCCGATCTATAACGCCAACGGAGAGTTCTTCACGCAAGGAGGCTGGAGCAACGCAATAGCGCTGGCCAAGGAAAGCGAGACCGCCACGTTCAATACCCGGGAGATGAACGGTAACTTTAGATTGATCGCCGATATCACGGACGGACTCGTGTTTAACGCTCAAGTGGGCTTAAACTACAAAAACAAGAATAACGAGGATATAGCGAAAGCCATCCCGCTCTATACATGGGACGGTGACATCAATTATTATACGGGAGCAGGTAGTCCCGAACAATCCGCTGTAGATCGTACGACCGAGGAAACCATCTATCAAAATTATACGGCTTACTTGAATTATAATAAGAACTTCGGACTGGATCATCATTTAGATGCCATGTTAGGTATGGCTTATGAGGCAGAAGAGGTCCGTATGTTCATGGCACGCCGAGATAATTTCATCACAGACGAATTATGGGAACTCAACCTTGGTGGCACCGGAAATATGAAGAACGACGCCAAAGCTGAACATTGGGCGACAAGCTCGGCTTTCGCCCGTATCGGATACAGCTTCAAGAATAAGTATATCTTGGAGACAAACTTCCGCTACGATGGTTCCTCCCGCTTCGCCCCGGGTAACCGTTGGAGAATGTTCCCCGGCGTATCCGCTAGCTGGCGTATCTCTCAAGAGGAATTCCTAAAGAGCTCTAAGGTATTCAACGAATTGAAACTAAGAGCTTCTTACGGACAAACAGGTAATCAAGAAGGTATTCGTCTATACGATTATATCCAGTTGCTAAAATTCAGGGACGACGGTTGGGGAACTAAATTGACCTATCCTTTCGGCAGCGGTTCACAAACACAAGCGATGGGGCTGGATGTCTTAGCCGGCGTAAATCGCGCATGGGAGATCTTGGAGAATATCAACGCTGGTATTGATGCCGCTTTCTTAGACTCCCGCTTAGGATTCTCTTTCGACTACTTCGTGAAGATGAACAATAATATGTTGATCCCCGTAACTTATCCCAGTATGCTAGGGGCAACTCCCCCGGATACGAACTCGGGCAAATTGCGTACGAATGGCTTCGAGCTTACCTTAAACTGGACGGACAAAATCGGTAATGTCGAATATTCCGCACAATTCCAATTGAGCGACGCTAAGAACAAACTCGTGGAATACGGAGGCTCGGACACTTATGAGCTAGGCTTGAACAAGACGAGAGAAGGATATCCCATCAACTCCTATTTCGCCTATGTATATGATGGCGTAGTCAAGGACCAAGCGGATCTGGACGCTTACAAGAAGCTGGAAGGCGTACCCTCTAATATCGGTATCGGCGATGCCAAATTCAAGGATCTGAACGGCGATGGGAAAATCTCCACTTACGGTGATAAGGAAGGGGACGACGGCGACGCTAAGTATGTCGGCTCAACCACTCCCCGATATACATTCGGATTAAACTTGGGTGCCAAGTGGAACAACTTTGATATCAGCGTATTCTTCCAAGGAGTCGCTAAACGCACCTTGTTCCGTGAAGGTGAGTTCTCCATGCCTTGGAGCGACTGGTGGAGATATCCGCCTCAGTTCTATTACGGGCAAACCTGGAATGAGGATCGTCAAGACGCATATTATCCTCGTCTGACCCACGGCGATATCAGGCATTGGAACTACCAAGCGTCTACGATGCAAAAGATCAACGCCGCTTACGTACGCCTAAAGAACATCCAGATCGGATATACCCTGCCGAAAAGCTTATTGCAGAAGATCGGTATCGAGCGGACCCGTTTTTATGTAAGCGGACAAGACTTATTCGAGATACACGGGGTAAAAGGCGGTTGGGACCCAGAGTCTGACACCGGAGGTTTCAACTATCCGTTCCAACGTTACTACTCATTTGGTATCGACTTGACTTTCTAAGGTTTTCTATTTAATAAAACGAATATTATGAAACGATTCAATATAATTATCACGTTATCCGCCACCTTAGGACTATTCAGTTGTGAGCTGGATAAAATGCCAATGGATCAAAAAAGTGTCGGACGCTGTATTCTGGCAAAAGCCGGCCGACTTTGAATTGGCCGCCAACGATTTCTATTTTGGGCTCCAAGAGGTCTCCCAATATATAGACATGAACTCGGATATCGCCTTTGGTTCCGGCACGAACGATGTCAGCGACGGTTCCTATCTGGCCCCGGTCAACTCGGATGATTGGGACAACCCATGGAAATTTGTCCAATCTACCTCTTATTTGCTTAAGAAAGCGGAGGAATCCGGTTTGTCGGACGAAGAGATCGGACGTTGGAAAGCAGAAGCGCATTTCTTCCGTGCCTACAACTATTGGAAATTGGTGAAAACTTATGGAGGAGTGCCTAAGATAGACATCCCGTTAAATACCTCCTCGGAGGAACTTTACACACCTCGTTCCAGCCAACAGGAGATTATCGATTTTATTATCGAGGACTTGGATAAGGCCATTCCTCTCCTTCCGAAGCAAAGCGGACTGACCGCTGAGGAATTAGGACGTACCACGCAAGGGGCGGCATTAGCTCTCAAGGCCCGTGCAGCCTTATTCGAAGGTACTTGGCAAAAATACCACGGGATGGCAGACGCAGGCAAATACCTCGACCTAGCTATCCAAGCGGCCCAAGCCATTGTCGATTCCAAAGAGTATGAACTATATCGCGAGAAAGGAGAACTCAGTTACAAATATCTTCATATCCTAGAAGGCGACGACAGCAAGGAAGTCTTGTTGGCTAGACGGTATTACAAATTGAGAGCGACTCATAACTGGACCCGGGAACTATTATTAGGTGCCATGGTACCGACAAAGAACCTTGCGGACGTATACCTTTGTACCGATGGTTTACCTATCGATAAATCCAAGTTGTTCAAAGGATTCCAAACCCAGACAAGCGAATTTGAGAACCGGGATTCCCGGATGGCGCAAACGTTTGTCGTACCCGGTAGCGAGATATTCTCGGAAGGGGGCGGATGGGCAACCGTAGAGCCGGGATTCATCGGTAACAATTCCACCCGGACCGGATACATGATCCGCAAGTTTATGGATGAAACGCTGGATGCCGTACAATTCATTGGGGAATACGATTTCAAGGAATTCCGTTACGGAGAGGTCCTATTAATCTTGGCCGAAGCTTTATACGAGAAGAACGGACAAATCACGGACGATCAGTTAGACATCACCATCAATGATCTGAGAAACCGGGCGAATATGCCTCACCTAACCAACGCTTTTGTCTCCGCCAACGGACTGAATATGCTGGAAGAGATCCGGCGTGAGAGAACCGTGGAACTGGCATTCGAAGGATATCGCCGGGACGACCTACGTCGTTGGGGCACGGCGGAAACGGTTCTTCCCCTTGCGATCCGTGGCGTGAAATTCGTGGGTACGGAGTATCAACAGAAATTCCCGGAGTTGGTGATCGGGCAGGATATACAGGTGGATAGCAATGGCTTTATCATCGCCCAACCCGCATCCGCCCGCAAGTTCCAGACACCGAAGCATTGGCTGTCACCGATACCTTTGCAACAGGTACAATTGTCGAAAGGAACCTTGGAACAGAATCCGGGCTGGTAAGGGTTTTTCCAAGAATAAGCGACTATATATATGAGGGTAGGCCCTACCTATACGAGAAGGTAGGGCCTACCTATCCGGGAGGGGAATCCCATTTAAATATGAATTATCTTAAATTTTTATAGCATGAAGAAATACTTTTTAGCGGTAGCTAGTTTTTTTATTTATTCTCATATCAGTCTAGGCCAAGTGTATCCGGGGCAGATGGATTCCACGTTTGTCCCTGTACGGAGTCATCACTATGACCCGGAGTTAACATTTGATTTTTGCGTGAATGAACCCGCTTGGAGCAATCAGGCGGGTATCCATTCCGCCTTCGGATCGACCGACCGGCTTTATTTCCGGAAGGAAGTACCCGTAAACCATGACAACGATTTATCATCTTCCTACTCTACGACCGTTTGGAGGGGGGAAAGAGCGAATGCCCAGATATTGGTATGGTCGTCAGAAGCGTTGGAACAAGTACGTGTCTCTACGCAGGACTTGAGGAGCGCCGAGGGAAACATCATCCCGAAAGATCGGATTACCTTCGAGTTGGTGCGTTACGTATTGTCCAATTATCCGTATGCCGAGAAAAAAGCCATCTGCGGGGAATCTCCCTACAAATCCGGTTTCCTGATGCCAGACCGTTTCGAGACGCTGGACCGCTTCGATCTCCCTTCCCAAACCACCCGTCCGGTATGGATGATGGTGGATGTGCCGAGAGGAACCGTTCCCGGCACGTATAAAGGACAGGTGGAGGTGCGGGCGAAAGGCAAGGCTCCTCAACTATTGAATCTGGAGATCGTGGTGCAAAACCAGTTGCTCCCCTATCCGAAAGACTGGAAATACCGTCTGGACCTATGGCAGAACCCGTGGGCCGTGGCATGGTACAATCACGTGGAACCGTGGTCACCAGAACATAAAATGCTTCTCAAGCAGCATTTGAAGCATTATGCCGACGCAGGTGGTACCTACATCACGACTTATGGAGTACATTCTCCTTGGTCCGATAACTCCTATATGATCGAGGGGGTATGATCGAGTGGATCAAGAAAGCAGACGGCACATGGGCCTTCGACTACAAGATCTTCGACGAGTACGTAGAATTAGCAATGGAATGTGGCATCGACGAGGCAATCACCCTCTATACCCCGATTCCTTGGGGATTCCGTCACCGCTATAAGGACGAGGCTACGGGCGATTATTCTTATATCAACTGGGCGCCAAGCTCAGAGGAATTCAAGAAGATGTGGAATATCTTCCTCACGGATTTCAAGTTCCACCTGGAAGCTAAAAGCTGGTTGGACATCACCTATATCGGAATCAACGAGAATCCGATGGAAGAGACCTTAGCGGCTATCCATGTCGTGCGCAACCATGATAAATGCTGGAAGATCACTTACGCCGGCAATTGGCATAAGGAATTGGACGGACTGCTGGACGATTATTCTTTCCTTTACGGAGAGGAACCTACCATCGCCGAGCAAAAGGCACGGGCCGCCACCGGACGCACGTCCACCGTATACGTATGCTGTAACCCGCCGATCCCGAACAACTTCGTGTTCTCACCTCCTATCGAGGGACGTTGGATCAGTTGGTATGTAATGGCGTATGGGTACGACGGCTTCTTGCGATGGGCTTACGACGCTTGGCCGGAAGATGCCGATCGCGACGCACGTCATGGCTCTTGGGCAGCAGGCGATTGCTACATGGTATATCCGGGAGGCAAAAGTTGCATCCGCTTCGAGAAAATGAGAGAAGGTATCGTGGATTTCGAGAAGGTCCGTATCTTACGGGAACTGACCGCCCAATCGGGTAACGCTCAAGCTCAAGGCTTATTGAAGCAGCTAGACCAACATTTGTCTATCTTCCCGAAAGAGAAAGAGTTCGATGAGAACAAGATCTCGGCGGATGTACGTAAGGGTAACCTCATCATCCGTCAACTGTCCGATCTTTTGGCGAAATAATGGGCTTATATAGCAGGAAAGACATGAAAGCATATCGTTTAATCCTATCACTCATGGCAAGCGTAGCCGCAGGGCCGGCCTTCTCGCAAACAACAGGTGTTGTTTGCGAGAAGTTCGACCAGATACAGCTGACGCACGTATTGACGCCCACCGGCCCGCTACCGACCGCCTTGGATCCGAATGGCGTATACCCCTATATGAGTTATAGCGAGACCTCAAATCGTCCGGTGCCTAAAAGGTACCGGATGATCTCGCTAGAGAACAAGAAAGTCAAGGCTATCATCTGCCCCGATCTTTGCGGGAAAGTAATATCCCTCACTCACAAGGAGAGCGGCAAGGAGGTCTTGTACAGACCGGACGTAATCAAATACACACGGATATTACCCCGCTTCTATTTCGTGGCCGGGGGGATCGAGGTCAGTTTCCCGATCTCCCACTCTCCCACGCAAAATGAGCCGGTGCTTTACCAGATCGATCACACAGAAGACCGCACATATGTAACATGCGGAGAACGGGAACCTCATTACGGTATGCAATGGTCCGTAGAATATTCCTTAGGAGATAAGGACGAGTGCCTTACACAAAGGGTTGTTTACTACAACCCGGGAAAGCAAGCCTATCCATGGATGTCATGGTCCAACGCCGCCCTTCCTTGCGCACCGGATACCCAATACGATTTCCCGAACGGGACCGTATTATCCCATGCCTCCACGTTGGACACAATCGACTGGAAAACCGAAGGAACCCATCACGAACGGGATATCAAAGAGATGACCGGCTACTTCTGGAAAACGAAAGACGTGAATGCTTTCGGGGCCTACACTCCCTCCTTGGGCAGCGGGCTCTATCATATCGCCGACGAATCCAGTACGCCCGGTATCAAGCTATGGAGTTATGGCGTAGCCGGCGACAAGGAATGGTCCATGCTCAGTACCCCCGACCGGCAGCCTTACGTAGAAATCCAAGGTGGCCCGATCAGCGACCAATCTATCAAGCTCGAATTGCGTCCCGGCGAGAAAAAAAATCACGTAGAATATTGGATACCGACAGATCATCCTTTGGATATCTATTCCTTAAAGGTTCCGGCATTAAGGCTTCGCCCGATTGATCGCATCCCGCTATTCGACTGGGCCCGGAAGAATGAATCTTCCATCTGGATCGCCTTAGCCGATGCCTATAAGAATAAGTCCACGCTTCCCGCCGCCCCCTATCCGGAAGACGGGCAGTGGGCTCCATCCGGCATGGAAGATCTGGACGATGCTTTTCGTTGGGCGATCCAAATATCTCCCCGGCCGGAACGGGATTATTGGCAATTCCACTATGGGACTTGGTTGGCTGGAAGAGAACGTGTAGAGGAGGCGATCGAACAACTATCCATTCCGGATATCGATCTGGCGAAAGCTTTATTGGCAAGGCTATATGTTCGTCGGCAGGCGTGGGAAAAGGCGAGAGATACTTACGCCGCTATCCCCGAGACCTCGTGGTTGAACCTACATCCCCAGTTGGTTATCGAGCGGGATAAAGTATTAAAGAAGTTTGGAACAGAGGCTTTATCGGAACGGGAAAAATGGCTGGATAAGATAAACGCGTCCTCTGATGAATGGGTGGTCGAGCGAAAGGTACAGCTACTGATTGATAAGAAGCAATATCAAGAAGCCAAGGATTTATTACTATCCACCCGTTTCCAGAAAGTGCATCAAACTTACACCCGTACGGGACTTTGGGAACAGATCAACGAAGGCTTGGGCCTCTCCCCGCAACCTGTACCGGAACAACTCGGCGAGGATCGCTTAGCCCGGTTCGGTGCCTATCGGGAATATGAATAAAGGGAGGTGTGTGTTTAGAGCAGTAGCTTCATATAAGTCTCCGCATATTTAGCCAGAAACGCCCGGATCACTTTCAAGGCCGTAGAGATATGTTGTTGTACCGTATATACCGAGATACCCAAACTGTCGGCTATCTCCTTATGGGATTTCATATCTTTACGGCTCATATCAAAAACCCTTTTTTGTTGTGGGGTCAACGTTTCAAGCGCCTTATCCAACAATGCGTTTAAATCCGTATCCAATACCGAATCCTCCGTCTCGTTCGTGCTATCCAATGAGGCGGACCGTATCTTATCCCTCAGCTCCAACTCACGATCCAGTCCCGCCAACAGGTTTAAGATCCGATTTTTCACGATCGTATACACATACGGGCCAAAAGGTACATTCGGGTTCAAGAAACGGCGATTCTGCCAAATAGAGGCGAAAGCATCCTGAAAAACATCTTCCGCCATATCCCGGGATTTAAGGAATTTCAAGGAAAACCACATCAAGCGATCCTTATACAGGGCATATAATTCACAAAAGGCCGACTCGTCCCCTTCTAGCAAGTCCGCCACAAGCCTTCTTTCTTTCTCTGAATCAATGTCTGCCATTCGACTTATTCTCCCACTTCGATTACATAGGTTCAAATGTATGCAAAATTCCCAAAGGTAAAAACAAATTGAACCAAAATCAGCAACTCCATCATACAGCTTTATAAACTCGCGATAACAAACATCTTTGCTCATTCGGAAATAATCATGTATTTTTGTCTGTTCATTTAAGAAAGGATGATGTATTGATGAAAGTTTGTATCGCCGAAAAGCCGAGTGTGGCCCGGGAAATCGCGGAAGTATTAGGGGCAACCCAACGAATGAATGGGTATATCGAAGGAAACGGATATCAGGTAACTTGGACATTCGGGCATTTGTGTACCCTGAAAGAACCGCATGAATACGCGGAGAACTGGAAACGCTGGAGTCTGGGGTCACTACCTATGATCCCTCCCCGGTTCGGTATCAAACTAATCGAGAATCCTACGTATGAGCAACAATTCAAGGTAATCGAGAGCCTGATGCAAAATGCCGAGATGGTCATTAACTGCGGAGATGCCGGCCAAGAGGGAGAGCTGATCCAGCGTTGGGTCATGCAAAAGGCTGGCTGTAAATGCCCGGTCTACCGCCTATGGATCTCCTCGCTTACGGAGGAGGCGATCCGGGAAGGTTTCCAAAAACTCAAAGAACAGACGGAATTCAATAAGTTATATGAGGCCGGGCTATCCCGTGCCATCGGCGACTGGTTGCTGGGGATGAACGCCACCCGCCTTTATACCTTGCGCTACGGGCAGAACCGGCAGGTATTATCGATTGGCCGTGTGCAAACCCCAACGCTCGCCTTGATCGTAAACCGGCAAGCCGAGATCGACAATTTCAAGCCGGAACCCTATTGGGAATTAAAGACCATTTACAGGAATACGACTTTCTCCGCCACGAAAGGTAAGTTCACGAAGAAAGAGGAAGGCGAGGCTTTTCTGGAGAAGGTAAAGGAACAGGATTTTACTGTTACCAGTATCACCGAGAAGAAAGGGAAGGAATTCGCCCCCCGCCTATTCGACCTGACTTCGTTGCAGGTGGAATGTAATAAGAAATTTGCTTTACGGCTGACGATACATTGAAGCTGATCCAGTCGCTATACGAAAAGAAAGTGACAACCTACCCGCGTGTCGACACCACTTTCCTAAGTGACGATATCTATCCTAAAGTTCCCAATACCTTGAAAGGGTTGGTGGATTATACGGAGCTTACCGCTCCTTTAATGAATCAGAAATTGCCGAAGAGCAAGAAAGTGTTTGATAACTCGAAGGTTACCGATCACCATGCGATCATCCCTACCGGAGTCCCCGCCCGCAATCTTACGGATACGGAACGGAAGGTGTACGATTTGGTAGCCCGTCGTTTTATCGCCGCCTTTTATCCGGATTGCGAGATATCGACCACTACGGTCTTGGGTCAAGTGGATAAGGTAGAATTCAAGGTGACTGGAAAGCAAATCCTCAAACCGGGTTGGCGTGTCGTATTCGGAGCCGAGCAGAAAGATCCGGAGGCTGAACCCACCGAGGAAGAAGGCGTATTACCCGATTTCGTGAAAGGAGAAAGCGGCCCGCATAAACCGATCTTGAAAGAGACTTGGACCCAGCCTCCGAAACCTTATACGGAAGCTACTTTATTGCGGGCGATGGAAACCGCCGGTAAATTAGTGGATAATGACGATTTGCGTGATGCCTTAAAGGAAAACGGTATCGGCCGCCCTTCTACCCGTGCGGCGATCATCGAGACTTTATTTAAGCGTAATTATATACGAAAGGAACGTAAGAATCTTTATCCCACCGCTACCGGTGCGGAATTGATCGGCACGATCCATGAGGAACTGCTGAAAAGCGCGGAGTTGACGGGTCTTTGGGAGAAGAAACTTCGCCAGATCGAGCGGGGAACTTATGAGGCCCGAACTTTCCTTGATGAGTTGAAGCAAATGGTAAACGAGGTCGTCATAAACGTCCTTTCCGACCAAACCCGGCGAACGATTACGATTGAGGATACGTCTAAAGCAGCTAAAGAAACTCCCAAAGACGAACCCAAGGAGAAAAAGGAAAAGAAACCTCGTAAGCCTCGTGCCAAGAAAGAGAAAGAGAAAACGGAGGCTACTCCTGAATTGGAGCTTCCATCAACGGATAAGCCCGTTTGCCCCATCTGTCACAAAGGCTCTATCCTCCGGGGCAAAACCGCTTATGGTTGCTCCGAATACAAGAATGGATGTACGTTCCTCTTGGATTACGCTACGTATGGAAATAATTTAACGGATGAGGAGTTAGGTACGGTTATCAGTAAATTAAAGTCTATTTAAAATATGAGAACAGAATGGTTTCCTCTGGTAAACGAGGAAGGTGAGACGATCGGAAAGGCTACTCGCAAGGAATGTCATAGCGGAAGGAAGTTGCTACATCCCGTAATCCATTTACATATCTTTAATAAGGATGGAGATCTATATCTACAAAAACGTTCCATGAACAAGGATATACAACCGGGAAAATGGGACACGGCCGTAGGTGGGCATATTGATTATGGAGAAAGCGTGGAAGAGGCCCTGCGCCGTGAGGTTCGTGAGGAATTGGGCATTACCGATTTCACGCCTGTCTTCATCAAACGTTATATATTCGAGTCTTCCATAGAGAAGGAATTGGTAAACAGCTTCCGGACCACTTACGATGGCCCCATCACCCCCGATCCCGAGGAACTGGACGGAGGACGTTTCTGGCCGATCGAGGAGATCAAAGAGAATCTGGGGAAAGGCGCATTCACCCCGAATTTCGAAAAGGAATTCACCGCTATTTTCCTATAGGATAAAAACGCTACACTTCAGCTAGAATAGTTATTCAAGAGCCTGTTTATTCTTCGTAAGATACAGTTACATTCCACAAACTACGGCGTGAACTGTACAGACCACGACGTGAATTATACAAACCATGCTATGGTCTGTACGATTCACGCCGTGGTTTGTGGAATGTAACTATATATGATTATCTTTATATATAGTAAATAAGATGTTTTGTCCTATAGTAATCGACCTATTATATTATAACTGTAACTCCATATGTATCTTACCTCGAAACCTAACAATCTTTGCCTAAAGCACTAATACCTCTACCTTAAATCTAATGTTTGTTCAGACCTTAAAACTAATCCTATATATTAATGTGTGGTTTATACATATCTTGCGCCGTCAAACCGCATTCCTTTTTCATACGGATACAATAATCGAGCGTTCCTACCTCCGGCGTGATATTGTTGGAACCGAACGTGAACTTTACACCCGCGGCTTTCGCTTTCTGAATGATCGCTTTATTCGGAATATGATAAAGCTCATTTATCTCCAAAGCCTTTCCACTTTTTGCCAAGGCATTCACGAAACGGTCGATACGCTCTTCTGTCCAAAACATATCATATCGGTCACTCATCGCATCGGGAAGGAAACAGGAATTCACGTACATATCGACCGGCTCTTCCAAGACAGAACAGATACGATCCAACATCATATCCATATATGCTTGCTCATCGTCGATAATCACTTCCTTGTTTACCCATAGGTGCGTACGCCGCCCCTTATGATCCAGAAACGTCATGGCATCGGTAAACACATAGTCAAAGCTGTTGCGGGCCGCCTCCGAAAAGGTTGTTACCCACTCACGTCCTTCCGCTTGCATAGCCAAGATAAAGGGTTGGGTACGCATGGTATCCAGATAATTATACAACTCCGTATCGTTCGTGATCGAGAAGCCGATGCCACAATTGATAGCCAAGCCATAATTAACACCCGTCTGGCGTGACTGCCGTGCGGCTACTTCCTTCGTCAATCCACCTTTTAAATGAACATGATAATCAAGCACGGGGAAGTCCTCTTGGTGCAAACGAATAATCTCGTCCGTCTGCTCATCCACGGCATTCGCCCATTGAGCGGGAATGTCTATTCCTTTCGCGCTGAACGCCTCTAAAGAGATATTCTTAAACTGAAGATTTCCACGTCCCGTACCCACCAGCGAGATAGTACCTTGGGATAACAATGCTTTAGCGTTCTCCTTCAAACGGAAAGGTTTGGAAGGCTCTATATATTCTACGACAGTCTCACCATTAATCCGCACCCGGACAAGCCGTCCTTCTACCCGGATATTCATCTTGAACCATTCGTTCTCTTTCACGAAACTCTTCGTCAGGTTCCGGACCGACACCAAGCTACCCGTCATCCGCCACCAAACCGGATCTTCCCGATCGTTGTTCAAGGCGATACGGTATCCTTTACGATCCGTAGCGTCCGTATGGATACCAATATAACCTTTGCCACCGGTCGTGGTACGTACATCCATATCTAACTCGAAGTTCGTATAGCCTTTGCCATCGTTCAACAAAGCACGGGCGTTGGAACCGGCCAACGTAAGGATATCATTTTGTATGACCACGACGCCGGATGTCTTCCATGCGTTGTGATCGACCGTATCGGATACGTTCTCTTTCGTAAATCCCGTGAACACCAAACAGGCGATCACGGCGGCAATCATTAATTTAATCTTCATGGCATCTCTTTTTAAAAGTTATGCCGCAAATGTATCCGGGAATAAGAAGCAAAAAGAAGATTGATATAAAAATGTAGACAGTATGATCCGCTATCCTATTAAATACAAATCAGTTAATAAAGATCACCATCCTAAAAAATGTAGATTGATTATAACGGATTCCGGTTAATCCCGATCCTCATCACCCAACCTTCAAACTCATCACGAGGCACTAACGCCTTATTACGTACCTTGGTCCGGTAGTTATAGATCGTACTCAACGAACAACGAAGAAAAGCGGCTATCCTTACGCTGTCCGTAACCCCCAACCGCATCAAGGCGAATATACGAAGTTCCTTATTCAACAGATCCTCCGATTTCAAGACGATACGTTCCTCGGGCTGCAACAAAGCGTTGAAGTCCTTGACAAACGTAGGATATAATCCAAGAAAGATTCGATCGAAGTTGACATAAAGCGTTTCCACCTCATTCTCCACCATACGGGTCGAACGGAGCATCTTGAATAACTCGTCCAACTGTTTATTCATCGCCTTCTTCTGTAGCGATTTCTGGTAATCCTCCAGTTTATTAATATAGGTGGAGCAGAGATCGAGGAAATGAGCGATGTATTCCTCCTTGATATGGTTTGACTCCGATAGCTGTATATTTCGCTCTTGCAATAAATTATTCGTCTCGCTTATCTCTCCATTCAACTTTACCAAACAGGCATTGGTATTAACCAACTCTTCTCGTATCGCTGAGATCTTCCGCATCTGCCTATACACATAGGCAAGAGAAAGGATCAGAAAGAGCGTCAATAGGCTGATCAACAAGAAATAAGTCATCAATTGCCTTTTGCCCTGAGCTTCCCGTGTCTGATAGGAAGCATTAATGATAGGATAGAATTTAGAGATCTCATTCATGCGGAACTGTATATTGCAAGTAACGGCACCTTCTCCGCAGACCTCGCCTGTCCGTGAGCCAGATATTTCTGCGCCAGATTTATCTTATACCGATAAGAGGCCGTATCTAAGACAGACAATAACGAATCCTTGTATAAATCAAGTTGTTTCCTATATTCAAAAGAATCCAGATTCGTACTGTAATAAGAGAAAAACGAATAATAAGCCTCATAGAAATCCTGTTTCTGCTCTTTAGACAGCAACTCACGGTCTATGCTTCGCAACAGACTTTCCGACTCACGGTACATCCCGGAGAAAGCATAAAGCGTAGCCAGCCGTAAGCGGGAAGTATAGATGCGTGCCGTATCCTTCATAAATGACGCTATCTCCATATTCCGCTTTATGTAATAGATGGCCGAGTCTTGTTGTATTTTCTTGAATTCCTCGTATAATTGGTGGTTGATCTCATATTCCTGCCACAACGATATCTTGCTCAAGAGAAACATGTCCTTTAGCTGCGTGATCCGTTGCTCCCGTTGCTGCAGATAAAAAGATCTATTCAAGACAGCTTCATCCAGCTCCTTGGCCAACGTGTCCCCTCTCAGCCCTCCCCATGCGAAGACCTGAACCATCCCGACAATTAGAAATAAGATTACCTTTATTAGTTTATTCATTACACGAACTGAGAATTATCCAAAAGAAAAGGGTTCAGTCAAATCAACAGAGTATAAATAGCTTACCTCGGCTGAAGACTGAACCCAATATTTTAAAACGCCCCGAAAGGGTGTTATTTACACATCTCGTTGATGATCTGTATTAATTGACCGCCTAATTCCTCGGCTTCCTCCATCGTATGGGCCTCAGAGTAGATACGGATGATCGGTTCCGTATTGCTTTTACGCAAATGAACCCATTTATCCGGGAAATCGATCTTCACTCCGTCGATATCCGTAATATCATATTGAGAGAACTTCTCTTTTACTTTCGCTAAGATAGCGTCCACGTCGATCTCCGGCGTTAACTGGACTTTTTGCTTGGAGATAAAATACGGAGGATAAGAAGCCTTCAACTCGCTCGTCTTCATCTTCTTCTTTGCCAGATGAGTCAGGAACAAGGCGATACCTACCAAAGCGTCGCGTCCGTAATGGCTGGCCGGATAGATCACTCCACCGTTGCCCTCACCACCGATCACGGCATTCGTAGCCTTCATCTTGGTAACCACATTTACCTCGCCTACAGCGGCGGCATTATATTCGCAGCCATGAGCACGGGTAACGTCACGAAGCGCACGGCTGGAGCTCAGGTTACTTACCGTATTACCCGGAGTATGGCTTAATACGTAATCACTGACAGCGACCAAGGTGTATTCCTCGTTGAACATCTCGCCATTCTCGCAGATAATCGCCAAACGGTCTACGTCCGGATCCACTACGAAACCGACATCCGCTTTCGCATGTCCCATCAAATCGGAGATCTCTGTCAAGTTTTCCGGAATGGGTTCCGGATTATGAGAGAAGTTTCCATGAGGAGCGCAATGCAGCTTGAAGATTTCCTTCACGCCCAACGCATATAATAAATCAGGGATCACGATACCGCCTACGGAGTTCACACAATCGATAGCTACACGGAAATTAGCGGCCTTAATAGCCTCCACGTCCACGAGATCCAGATTCAAGACACTCTCAATATGTTTTTGCTTATAAGTCGCATTCGGGATTACCTTGCCCAAATGATCCACGTCGGCGAACTCGAAGTCCTCGGCGGCAGCTATGCGTAATACCTCAGCCCCTTCAGCGGCATTCAAGAACTCACCTTTCTCATTCAAAAGCTTCAAGGCATTCCATTGCTTCGGATTATGACTGGCGGTAAGGATAATACCTCCGCAAGCCCCTTCCATAGCTACGGCCAATTCGGTAGTACGAGTCGTGGCCAGATCGATATCCACCACATCAAATCCCATACCGGTAAGCGTTCCTAGGACGACTTGTTTAACCATCGGACCGGAGATACGTGCGTCACGCCCTACAACGATCTTATTGGTCTCCACTTTTGTGTTTTTTCGGATGAATGTAGCATAAGCGGCTACAAACTTAACAATAGCTAACGGATTCAATCCGTCTTCCGGGCTACCGCCTATTGTACCGCGAATACCGGAAATAGATTTAATTAGTGTCATAAGTTTTCTTCAAATATATATTCTAGAATTTCGTAATATACAGGTTGACCGTTTGATTGATCATTATAGGCTCCTCTTTTTGAAAGGCACTATCATTTTCACTTTAGCCCGATCTCCAACATACTTCAAAGGCTCTTGCATTCCCTCACTTACATAATAATAAGAGGGATCATAAGGTGAATTCTTCGAATAATCCCCATATGTAAAAGCGATAGGAGAAGTTCCATTACTATGCGGGCCATAGTTCTCAATAGCGACAATGGTAGAATCCATGAAGTAACTCATCTTACAACGGTACAACATTTTCGTCTTATATTGCACCGCTCTCTGATCGCTTCCCTTATCAATAATATTCAAATAGACACCATTATCCAAGAGCACAAACTGATTTTCCTTAAATACGCTATCAGCAGGAAAATCATCTAAGATCTCAAGGCCCTTATCATCGATAAAACGCTCGATTGCCTTTTTCTCATCTTTCAACATATCCGTGTACGACTTTGTCTTGCTACAAGAGATAGCAACTAATGCGGCACACAGAATCAACAGGATATTAAAACCTTTCTTCATTTGTTAGTCTTTAATTGAATGAATCGCAAATGTAAATAATCTTCGTCAAACCTTACGCATGTTTGCCTAAATCTTCTGATTTATTAGGATTAAATTCCTGTAAACCTTTCTCAGACACGGCTACGGCCTCAGATAAAGAGCCATAGAACTCACCTCCGGACGCATTTTTATGTCCACCCCCGTTGAAATAAGTAGAGGCAAACTGGTTGCAAGGGAAATCGCCCACAGAGCGAAGCGATACCTTTATATAATCGCTGTCCTCACGAATAAAGACACTAAAGCTTACGTTCTCTATGCTTAGCGGCAAGTTCACGAAGCCTTCCGTATCTCCTGCCTGGTACTGAAAACGATCCAGTTCCTCTTTCGATAACGTGATAAGAGCCGCCTGTTGTTCCGGATAAACCCTCATCTTCTCATACAACACATATCCCATCATACGTAAACGGCACTCGGAATAGACCTGATTCACCTTACGATAGATCAAATCCTTATCAATCCCCTTCTTGATCAATTCGCTGACGATCGTATAAATCTCCGGTTTATTCGAATTATAGGTGAACGATCCCGTATCCGTCATCATACCCGTATAGATACAAGCGGCGGCATCCCGATTCAATAAATCGAACATCCCCATACGACAAATAAAACGGAAGATCATCTCACTGGTAGAAGACATCTCCGGATACGACATCGTCACACGACAAAAATCTGCGGGGTTCAGATGATGATCGATCATCACCTTGCGGCCTTCTGAGGCGATCACCGCCGGAGCCAGTTTCTCGATACGTTTGGGTTCATTGAAATCGAGGCAGAAAATAACATCCGCTTCCTTGATCAATTTCTCGGCGAAATCCGGATATTTCTCATGTATCACGACATCCTTAGCGCCCGGCATCCATCTATAAAAAAGAGGGAAATGCATTCGGTACCACTACCGCTACATTATCCTTACCGTAAGCGGATAGGAAATGATATAAACCAAGGGATGAACCTAATGCGTCGCCGTCTGGTGAGACATGCGTCACGATAACAAAACTCTCGCCTTTCTCTACGTATTTTTTGGCTTTCTGAATCTTCTCTTCTTGAATGATTTTAGTGATCATATAATCTTTTTGTTTTCACCCCCAAAGGTACGACTTTTTTAGTTTCCGGCTATCAAAAAAAGTTCAATAAGGATCTTTACTGATATTATTAACAAAAGGGTTAAGGCGGCTAACAAAACTTTTGGTTCCCGTATCTTCATATATATCAAGCATAAAACAAGAAACCCATAACCTCCTAGCATCTCAAAGAAGCTAAAACGACCCGTAATCGTCGCATAAGGCATAACGCTAAACACGTCCACTACCCTTACCATGCCATGAACCAGCCCTTCTACGATCTTCTGTATCCAGTCATATCCATAGAAATCCACCGGATAGCCTAACCACAAAAAAGGCAAAAGGAATCAAAAACATAGCCAAGAGAGTGACCGGTAGATTCGTAAACAAGAAAACTGTCGAAAATTGTCCAAAATAATAAAAACAGAGCAAAGCAGTACCTATCTGTGCAGCAATAGACACCGTAATCCATTCCCAAGGCATGGCCAACAAAGGATTTCTCACCACTATCCATTCCTTGAAACGAGGCACTAGGAATAAAATAAAAAACACAGCCAAATAGCTTAACTGAAAACCGACATCAAACAGATAATACGGATTATAGGCCAGCATACAGAAAGCGGCGGCGGCCAATGTATTATATCCATCCGTAACACGCCTAAGCGCCCTTCCTGTTAAATATAAAGATAGCATCAAGGCTGCCCGTACCGCCGAGGGCGCTAATCCTGTGATAAAGACAGACCCCCAAAGACTTCCCACCAGAATGATATAACGAACCCAACGTCCTATCCCCCATCTTGGCATAAACGAGCAAAAGAAAGATAAGAATCCACAAATCACGGCAACATGAAAACCGCTCACCGCTAATATATGAGACACGCCCGCCAAAGAGAAGCGCCTTTTCGTTTCCCGACTCATCGCTTTCTTATATCCCAATGTCAATGTAGCCAAAATAGATTTCTCCTCATCAGATAAACGCAAACGATCAAATGTATTTACCAAAGAATATTGAGCCTTGGTAGCCAATAAATCTAAAGAAGAAGCAGGCTCATTTACAAGCGCTATACGCCGGTCACTATACCAACAGACCTCAACCGCCAAACATACAATCAAAACGGAGACTATAGCTCCCCATATCCAACGGGAATCGTATTGCAACTCAGCATGCCCTTGCCCCCACGAGAACCCCAAAAAAAGAAAAACCAAAGCAGATAAAACCCCTAAAACATATAGGAGCGAAGAGGCAGGTAAAAACGCATAGCATAAAATTCCGGTTATCCATAAAAAAAGCGGCCGTACAAAAGGCCGCTTTTGTATTTCCTCAATCATGATAGTTAGGTTTTTGTGATATATTAATATGTTCTACAAAGCTTTCAAGTCTTTAATTGTTTGTATCGGATCTGGAGATTTGAATACGAAGTTACCGGCGACTAACACATTGGCACCGGCGTCAACCAAGCGCTTCCCCGTCTCTAAATTCACCCCGCCATCTACCTCGATCATAGTACTCAATCCCTTCCGGTCTATCATTTCTCGTAAACGAGCCACCTTATCTACGGAATGCTCAATGAAACGTTGACCACCAAATCCCGGATTCACGGACATCAATAAAACCATGTCCACATCTTGGATAATATCTTCCAATAAGCATATGGGCGTATGCGGATTCAAGGTGACACCCGCTTTCATGCCCGTTTCCTTAATAGCCGCTACCGTCCGATGCAAATGGGTACATGCCTCATAATGCACGTTCATCATATAGGCTCCCGTAGCCGCCACTTCGGGGATAAACTTCTGGGGCTCCACGATCATCAAGTGCACATCCATCGGCTTCTGGCATATAGGCTTTAATGCGTTAAGTACCGGGAAACCAAACGAGATATTCGGCACGAATACCCCATCCATAATATCCAGATGCAACCAATCGGCATCACTTTTATTTATCATCTCCATCTCCTTCCGCAAATCCAGAAAATTAGCGGAAAGCAGGGAAGGCGCTATCAAATGCTTCATAATCTTGTCTTTTGTTTTTACAAAAGTACACAAAAAAAGAAAGAGAACCTAATAATATAGATTCTCTTTCCGTAATTCTTAGTTCAACACATACCCGCAGAGCTCCGGACGCACAGCCGGTTCCGCTTGATAAGCCCTCGCAAACTGTTTCAAGAAATCCATCGTTTGCTTCCGAGGCGAACTTTTCGCCTCCGGGGCACTTTTCACTTTTTTCTCCAAATCATCCATGCATTGCGTAGAAAGCTTCCTCATAGGCACCTCTATTTTTATCTTGTTTGCTAATAAAACGTAGGGACCTAAGACTTATTGCATGGAAAGAAAATTATTTTACACCATAGATAGCTCGATACGGTTCTCATCGGCCATACGGCGCATATTCAAGATAGCGTAACGCATACGCCCTAAGGCCGTATTGATGCTAACCCCCGTGATATCGGCGATTTCCTTAAAACTAAGGTCTTGATAGTAACGCATCTCCAACACTTCACGCTGGTTATCCGGCAAATGCTTTACCAATTTCTTCACGTCAGACAATACTTGATGGCGCACGATATTATCCTCTATCGTACCATCGCAAAGCTTGATATTATTAAATAAGTCGATTTCTACCTCATCATTCGAGATCGTGTTTTCGCAACGTTCTTGACGGAAATTATCGATAATCAAGTTATGGGCAATACGAGTAATCCATGCCTTAAACTTGCCGTTCTCAGTATAGCGACCTTGTTTTATAGTCATGATAACCTTCACGAAGGTCTCTTGAAAGATATCCTCCGTAAGCTCTTTGTTACGTACTATGAAATAAATGTAAGAATGAATGCTACTTTTGTATCGATTTAATAAAATATCGAAAGCGGCATTATTACCTTCTGCATAAAGGACAACCAATTCCTCGTCGGTCATCATTTTTAAAGTCTTCATTACTTTCACATTTTTAGTTTATTCGAGTAATGTTTATGCTATAGGCGATGGGGTTTAACTGTTATACAATGTTATTTATGGAAGCAAAAGAACGAAAAATATTTTAAACCAACAAACATTTTATTTCAAATTATAAAAAGAATGTCCCCTGCCCGCACCTTTAACGTACGAACAGGGGACTTTACTGATCTAAAATATATGTATATTAGAACTTGTATCCCAATGTCAAAGCTACACGAGTCGTGTTTGTTTTCATCGTGGCGGGTTGGGCTTCGAGGAATGGTTTCGGATCATCTCCCGCAAACATATTAGAGAACGCATAAACATCTTCCTTATGCGTACGGAATACACAAGCCAAGTCCGTATAGAAGTTCGGGGTGAAGCGATAACCGATACCTACCGTATAATTCATGACCCCTTTATCGATCGTATAATTAGGAATCGTACCAACCGTAAAGACCTCTTTCTCTCCATTCTTCAGTTTATCCTTGATCGGACTATCGCTGTAGGCGACACCTGCTCTTACGGCAAATTGAGGAGTAACCTTTACCTCCGCACCTACACGGATCGTATTCATTGACTTGAAATTATCCGTTATATCTTGGTTAGTATACACGTTACTGCTACCATCCGTTTGATACATACGCATATTCTTATAATTCATCAACTCGTAATCAACGCTTATCAAAGCGGTCGTACCCAAGATAGCGGCGGCACTAAAGATCCATTTATCCGGAGAACGGAATTCATAGTCATAATAAGCATTATTAGGGGTAGCGGCATCTAGTTTACGCTCCTTCATCTCCCCTTTATCCATAAAGGTCAGATAAGAACCGGCCTCACCATAATAGCGATCTGTCATCTTATACCATGTAGGAGAATTATAAGCCACACCCAAACGAAGAAAATCGGCGGGACGAACAATGGCACCCACATTAAATGAATACCCGGTACCATCCGTATCCAAGTAATTATCTAAGTATAAATTATTGCCGTTCGTAAATTCCTCATCATACGATGACTGATATCGATAGTTCAGATCCGTAATCGCAACCGTAGCGCCAAGCATCACAAGTTCCGATATATTTATACCGAAAGCCAAATCATATTGATCCACGGAACCTCGCTCTGAAACTTTTAATTGACCTCCTTGCAATAAATATGGACTCCATTGCCCATCCGCATTATTATCTCCGAACGCACTATAATACTCTTTATCATTATCGTTATATGAATCCATATAACCGGCATTGTATCCTAGAATAGATAGCCAATCACCCAAGTCTTGATTGTTATAAGGATTATAGTCCTTATCCTCCCCTAACAGTCCGCTAGGCATTCCTGCCGCACGCATGGCCACATAATCAGAAAGAGAAGTATTCAAATCACCTCCTGTAGCCATCGTATAGTTCCGGCTATAATTCTTCAAGCGATTATAAGAGAAACCAACGTTCCAGCTCACGATACCCTCATCATTCGCTGTCGGGAAATATCCTACGTAAGCGATATTATCGAAACTCACCTTCGTACGGCTGTTATCCACCTTCGAACCAAGCCAATCGGTCTTCGCCGAGGCCGAAGACAAACTCAATGTCGTAACCACCTCCGAGCTTTTATAAATCGCCAAGCCTGCCGGGTTCGTATTCATAGCGGAAATATCACCACCTAACGCACCAAAAGCACCACCCATTCCTAAATAACGAGCCGTACCATTCAACTCCGTCTGGGAATACTTAAAGGCATCCAACTGTGACTGCGAAAAAGCGGTGCCGCCACACAGGGCAAGCACCGACATTATAATTCCTATCCTTTTCATCGTATCTCTAATTTTATCAACCTAACACTTTTACCTGCGACCACCACCGGCACGGCCACCTCCGCCACCAACAGAGCCTCCACTAGAACGACCTCCACCGAAGCTACCGGAAGAAGAACCTACCGAACTACTACGAGAAGGAGAGGAACTTCTAAATTGACTGGAAGAAGAGCGACTATTTGAGAAATCGCTACTGCTCCTAGAAGAGGAACGTGTTACCGGAGCTGAATATTGACGTCCCGGAAGAAGATGCGGCTCCAGAACTACTTCTGGAAATCCTTGTTCTCGCCGAGCTATTACGTATGCCCGAGCTACTTCTTGTCGTTGCCGAATTTCTAACAGAAGAAGAGGAACGACGTCCCGCACCAGAGGTATATAGCAGATTCCCTACGGGTAGATCCCGCACGTCCATTGCTCAATGAACTTGAAGACGAAGGTCTTGTAGTCGATCCTGAATTTCTCAAGGAAGAAGAGCCACTGCTCCGCCCACCTGTATAACCGGAACCTCTGCCACTCGCATAAGAGCGATTATCTCGATAAGAGGAACGTCCGTTTGAATAATGTCTACTTGGAGTCGAGTAGTAACCGGGATAGTAATGGTGATGATGTCCCCAATGGCCACCCCAATAGCCTCCACCCCAGCCCCAAGACGGGCCATACCATGGATCGTACCACGGACTATAATAGCCGGCATAAAAGCCTCCCCAGCCCCAGCCGAATCCCCAAGACGGGCCGTAGAAGCGAGATGAATAAGTCCACCAAGGGCTATAGCTATAGAACCAAGGATCGTACCAACCTGTATACCAAGGCGAGCCCCAGCCGTTGCCGACATTGATATTAAAATTCACGTTCGCGCTACCGTTCGAATAATCCGTATCATAGCCGTAACCATAATATCCGTCACTCAGATACAAATCGACTTGATCCGCTCCGGCGATCGTAATCTTACTCGGCGAATGATAACGAATGATACGTTCCGTATATTCAGTATCCGAACGACGCTCGGAAGAAGACTCATTCTCATCGCTATCCTCATAGATAACGGAATCATCCTCACGATAAGGCTCCTCTACCTCGACTGATGTATAACGACGGTTATATTCATCCACATCCCGGCTGTCTGAAGAAGCTGGGCTCTTGGCTGTAGCGACCAGGGCCCTAGACTCCTGTTTCGGCTGAACAACCTTTTTTCTCTTCAACCTGTTCTTTCTTTTTCTTGTTTTTGGAAGAGAAATACACATCATCAAAGAACTCCTCCTGAGCCGCGGCACTAAACGCGATCAGAAGCATCATCACTAAAGATGTTAATTTCATGGGTTTCATATTTGTTTCTCCTCTACATTAAATAAATATTTTTCTCTTTTCATGTTTGACACCCTTTTATGCAAAGGGTTTAAACGCTTTTTAGTTTTATAACAATAAACTCAATGCAATGTATGTACAAATATAATCGGTTCACGCTAATGTCCCAAGATTTACATATACTTTAACTTATAAAACTCCACACATTCATTGTTATCTATAAAAAGAAGATGCAAAGTTGGCGTAAACGCTGCAATCTCCGCAAATTCTTATTATTTTTGTTTCAAATTATAACGAAAAAATTACGCATATGGTATTAGCCTCGACAATAGATTTCACATTGCCCTTAGCGGACCCGGTATTAAAATTTCTCTTGATTCTTTTTAATTATCCTGGCCGCTCCCCTTTTTATTAAACAAGCTGAGAATCCCTCACCTGCTTGGACTGATCATTGCCGGCGCAATTATCGGACCGCACGGCTTTAATCTCGTATTACGGGATAGCAGCATTATCTTGTCCGGGACGGCGGGATTGCTTTATATCATGTTTCTCGCCGGATTGGAAATCGACATGGCGGATTTTAAGAGAAATAGTACGAAAAGCCTAGCATTCGGCATGTACACATTCCTCATTCCGATGATCCTAGGAACGGTTGTCGGAATATGGGTCCTGCGATTCAACGTATTGACCTCCGTTTTACTCGCCAGTATGTTCGCCTCCCATACATTGATCGCCTATCCGATTATCAGCAAACTGGGTATCAGCAAAAACAAAGCTGTCAGTATCACCGTAGGAGGAACGATGATCACTGATACCTTGGCATTGCTCGTCCTAACGATCATTGTCGGCATGGCCACCGGACAGGTCAACGATATGTTTTGGATTCGTCTGGGGGTTTCCATCTTGATATTTGCGTTAATCGTATTATTCGGTTTCCCTTTCATTGGGCGTTGGTTCTTTAAGCATGTACACGATAATATATCACAGTATATATTCGTGCTGGTGATGGTATTTCTGGGATCTTTCCTAGCTCAGGTAGCGGGTATGGAGGCGATCATCGGGGCGTTCTTATCCGGACTAGCCCTAAATCGCCTTATCCCGCAAAGCTCACCCTTGATGAATCGTGTCGAGTTCGTAGGAAATGCCATATTCATCCCATTCTTCTTGTTGGGCGTAGGTATGTTAATAGATTATCGTACGTTCTTTACCAGTTTCGAGACCATTAAAGTAGGGCTTATCATGATTATCGTAGCTACGGCCGCCAAATACATAGCCGCTTGGATGACCCAAAAGACTTTCCATCTGTCCACAGATCAGCGAAGCGTTATTTTCGGCTTAAGTAACGCACAAGCCGCCGCTACATTGGCCGCCGTGATGGTCGGATATAACGTAATCACCGGAACAGACGCTAATGGGGAACCAATCCGGTTATTAAATGAGAGCGTGTTGAACGGTACGATCCTGATGATACTTGTCACTTGTACCATCGCCTCTTTCGCCGCCCAAAAAGGCGCTCATAACATAGCGGCCCAAGATATATCCGATAAGGAGGAAAACAAAAAAAAGAATCAGAGCATATCTTGATACCGGTCAGCAATGAAGAGACCGTGGAAGAGCTGGTCAACCTCAGCTTGGCGATCAAATCTCCCCAAAACAAGAACGGCTTGTTTGCCCTAAAAGTGATAGATAACCATCATTCAGACGAGAAAGCGTTAAAACAATCCCGCAGGGTTCTACAGACCGCAGTCAATACGGCTGCCGCCACGGATACCCGGATGAAAGATTTATTAAGATATGACTTAAGCGTATCGAATGCTATCGCCAGCGTGGTAAAAGAGCGGGAGATCACAGATCTGGTAGTGGGATTGCACAAGGAAAAAGATATACCGGCGGCCTTCCTAGGCCATATCGTGGAAAGTGTATTGGCGGAAAGTAGTGTAAGTACATTCATATACAAGCCCGCACAACCCATCTCTACCGTTAGACGGCATCTGATCATCATCCCGGAATTGGCCGAAAAAGAAATCGGTTTCAACCAAATCATCTTCCGGTTACGAAACGTGACCCAGAACACAGGTGCAGCGACAGTCTTTTACGGTTCGGAAGCGACCTTGAATGCCTTAAAGAAATTATTAGCCAAGAAAAGCGGAGAAGCCAGTTATATCGAATTCAACGACTGGGATGACTTCCTGATCGTTTTCCGGGATATAAAACCGGACGACACGATGTGGATTATCCTTAGCCGCAAGGAAGGACTTTCCTACGCTCCCGCCATGGCCCGTATCCCCAAGTACCTCAACAAATACTTCCAGGCAAACAGTTTCGTATTGGCATATCCCGTGCAGGCTGGCATGAACGAGGGTACTCGCTATCTGACTTAACCATTACGGAACCAGCCTCTCACGCCAAGACTTTCGAGGTGAGTACGGCATTTTCCGCTTGGCGTATCCCAGACGGAGGATCAAGGCTGGAATCTCGTTGGTGAAAGACAAGTCTTTCGCCAGCAAACCGGAAAGATCACGCACCTCACAAGGCTGGTTCAAAAAGGCGAAAGCGATATTCTTTTCCGTAGCTCTCAAAAGAAAACGTTGCAAACTCCGGCCTAGCGCAAACCATTCCGGTAGCGTATTTATCCGTAAGGCGAACAAGGCTAAATGAGAAGAAGAGTCCAGCTTCTTCTTGTCTCCCCTATTTTGTATGCCGGCTTTCAAGACACTTCCCATGATTGTCTCTGAGATAAGACGGGGAAGGTTCGGCGCCCCGAACACCGCATAACTCAGGCCGTCCGATGTAGCTCGTACATGATTCTTATTAAAACGCATCCATGATTTCAGCTCTCGCTTAAACAGACGATCGTTCATTTGCCGGTTATTCCCCGCAAATATATAAGAAGAAAGCGTATCGAACTCCCACTCTCCTTTCGACCACAAATGCAGACTGATATTTTCCTCCAAAGGCGTATTCCTCAAATAGCTCAGTTGATCCGATGGAATCATTTCCCCGGAATATATGCCTCGATTCGTCTGTCTCACCGAAATTTCCTCGATAAGCCCACTCGTCTCCTTAATCATCGATGCCTCCGACAAGAGTACGGTGATCTCCCCGATCCTGAAAAAAAAAACGGTAGCGGAGTATATCCTTTTGCCTCAGCCGCAATGCAAAGATTCTCGGTGGCGCATCCTAAGCTAATAAATAACTCACGGTTATCCGGATCTACGGCCGGAAGGGACTTACTCATATCCGGAAGAATCTGTATCCTATCCTTTTGCACACGAAACAACCAAGGTTGGGTATTATGCCCCGATGGGGCTTTCACGGCTTGTTCCATCATATAGATAAAATCCGGCCGTATATCACTTATCCGCAATGATCCTGTTTCCATATTATTATACACTTTCTCATTCTAGCGATGCCCGCTACCTCTTTCCGTTTGTGCCCGGACAAACGCCTCAAAAACAAAAAATCCCGTAAAGCTTTCGCCTTACAGGACTCTCTGCGGAAAGACAGGGATTCGAACCCCGGGAACCTCTCAGTTCAACGGTTTTCAAGACCGCCGCAATCGACCACTCTGCCATCTTTCCAATAAGTAAATCGTGTGACCTGGGGAGGGGCTCGAACCCTCGACCCAATGATTAAGAGTCATTTGCTCTACCAACTGAGCTACCAAGTCAACCTGTTATTTGTTTGAGTGACCTGGGAGGGGCTCGAACCCTCGACCCAATGATTAAGAGTCATTTGCTCTACCAACTGAGCTACCAAGTCAATCTGTTTCGCTATCGTTACTTTTTCAAACCACCGTTTGTTTCTCGATTGCGGGTGCAAAGATAGAGGTTTTATTTTTTCCCCGCAAACTTTTTCGACTACTTTTTTTCATAAAATTTTAATCAAACTCGTAAATATCCGAGGGTGTAGTCCGCTTCAACGCTACCAATGAGACATCTTTCCCTACCCTTATGCCCTCTTGGAAAAGACGTATATCCACTGTCTTATAGGCCAGTTCGGGATGGTTATTGTCCCGGCTGAGATGGCAAAGCCAGATATTCTTCAAACCGGTATTATAATGGGTCGCCAAGAACTCCGCGGCCTCCCTATTACTCAAATGCCCGGTCGGGCTCGCCACCCGCTCTTTCAAGAAAGCAGGATATGTACCGAAACGAAGCATCTCCTCGTCATAGTTCGCTTCCAATATTAAATGGTTCGCCATGCAGATATATTTCCCCACCGTGTCCGTGATATGGCCTACGTCGGTAGCGAAAGTGAATTTATGATTACCATACTCGATATGGTACCCCACATTATCAGTACTATCGTGAGGCACCTCGAAAGCCGTGATACGGAAATCACGGATAAGGAATGGAACTTCTTTTTCTATAACCTTGCGAGAGACACATAAGGTCTCCTCCACATACCGGCTCTTATCAATCCCCCGGTGCACGTCGGCTGTCGCATAGACAGGAATGCAAAGCTTCTCGCCCAAATACCCGACCGTCTTGATATGATCCGCATGATCGTGGGTAATCAACACGGCCACGATCTTGGTAAAATCGATCGACCGGTCCTTCAATACTTTCTTTATGGTCCGGATTCCGATACCTGCGTCAATCAGCATACCGAATTCCGAAGTCCCCAAATAATAGCAGTTTCCACTGCTTCCACTTGCTAAACTCAGAAATGATAGTTTCATACTCTCCTATTCCGCAACACTGCTTTTTTTCTGTTTTACATAGTATACACTAGGGGCGGAACGTCTCAGGGATCGATACCTCCCCGATCAACGAGCAGTTCATATGCTCCTTCACCTCGTCGGGTGTCAGCCCATGGCCGAAGAGGAACATTAGCTTCGTCACGGCGCTCTCCGTCGTACTATCGAAGCCGCTCGTCACGCCTGCCTCCAACAATTTGTGCCCCGTCTCATAACGGTGCATCTCCACACTTCCGGCCCTACACTGAGTAACATTCACGATAACGATACCACGGTCTACAGCCTCCTTCAACATATTCAAGAACCATTCCTCGCACGGAGCATTTCCGCTTCCGAATGTTTCCATCACCACACCTTTCAGACCCGGGATATTCAGGATACTTTCCACTACTTGCGGAGAAATTCCGGGGAATAGTTTTAGTATAGCGATATTTCGGTCCAACAAATAATGCGGCTTCAGCGGCTTACGCGATACCGGATGATATACCTGCGGCAGATCATACTTGATATAGATACCCGCATGAGCCAAAGCCGGGTAATTGTACGAACGGAACGCATTGAAGTTGTCTGCATTGATCTTACTCGTACGGTTCCCCCTCAACAAATCATTCTCGAAAAAAGATACAGACCTCCGGGACCAACGGTAAGCCGTTCTCCTTGGCAGCCGCTATCTCGATCGCCGTAATCAAGTTCTCCTTCCCATCGGTACGCAACATCCCGATCGGTAATTGCGATCCCGTAAGGATCACCGGCTTACTCAGGTTCTCGAGCATAAAACTCAATGCCGATGCCGTATACGACATTGTATCCGTGCCATGCAGTACCACGAAGCCGTCGTATTTCTGATAATTATCGGCGATGATTTTCACGATCTTCATCCACGAGTCCGGCCCCATCTCCGAGGAGTCCATCGGAGGATCAAACTGTATCGTGGCCACCGAATACCCCAGTTTCTTCAACTCCGGCATATTGTCCTTCAAATGCTGGAAATTAAACGACTCTAACACTCCAGTCTCCGGATTCTCGATCATACCTATCGTCCCACCCGTATATATCAACAGGATGGAAGCCTTTTCTTGTTGAGTATGCATGTCCATATAATTATGCAAAGTTAATAAATTATTCTTCTCCTTTCAACACCGGAACACTTATATGATATTTTACGGCGATTATACGTGCGAGGAACACGCTCAACGCCGATACGAACTGTATCATCGCCGCCGCCATAGAAGTTTGCATACATATATAATATATCAAACCGCCAAAGACACAAGCCAACGCATAAATATCTTTCCGGAATATCAAAGGTTCCTCATTAATCAATATATCCCTCATCATACCGCCAAACGAGCCGGTTATGGTTCCCATCACGATCGCCACCCACATGGGGAACCCGAAATCCAAGGTCTTGGCGATACCTACCACCACAAACAACCCCAATCCGATAGCATCGAATATAAAAAATGTATTGTTCAAACGGATCACGTATTTTCGGAAAGCGATAACGAACAACAAAGCCAAGGCCGAGACAACCAAATAAGAGGCTTGTTCCATCCAAAAAGGCACCGCGTTCAATAAAATATCACGAATCGTACCTCCTCCTACAGCGGTCACGACACCCACCACATAGGCGCCAAACCAATCAAATTGTTTCGCAGAAGCCAATCTTATGCCACTTATGGCAAACGCAAAGGTCCCTGTATAGTCACAAAAGGTGATAAAATCTATCATTTTGTTTTTTTCGCAAAAATACGGAATAGTTCGCAAATAACAGCATTTATAGAAAGAATACCTAACAATAATTTAAACCAAACGAATCCCTTAATGTTTATTATATATAAGTTTGCGGAGTGGTTATAACCGTAACCTATTGATTTTTATTTACAAAAGAGAATTGAGTTAGATGAGGATGAAAAAATGCATGTTGATCGGGTTGATCTGTCTGCTATCCAGCCAATGGATGTGGGGGCAACACTTCCCTCAGATGGATGCCCGCAATTACGTGAGCGACACGGCCCTTTTCATTCCACGCCGCCCTTGGTTGGCAGCAAGCGAGGTATTCGGAATGAACATGGCCGTCTGGACTTTCGACCGTTTCTTAATGAACGAGGATTTCGCGAAGATAAACGGACATACGATTAAGCAAAACTTCAAGACGGGGCCTGTTTGGGACACGGATAAGTTCTCTACCAATCTGGTGGCCCATCCCTATCACGGATCGTTATATTTCAACGCGGCCCGTAGCAACGGACTGAATTTCTGGCAATCCATTCCATTCGCGGCGGGAGGCAGCCTAATGTGGGAATTCTTTATGGAAACGGAACCGCCCTCCATCAATGACATGCTTGCCACCTCTTTCGGCGGTATAGAATTAGGTGAGATTACCTACCGGCTCTCCGACTTATTCATCGACAACCGCTCCCACGGGGCGGAACGTGTGGGACGGGAGATCTTATCCGGTTTGATATCTCCGATGCGGGCGATCAATCGTATCATCACGGGAGAAGCTTGGAGACACAGCAGCTCCAAGGGGCGTGTCTACACCTCGGTTCCCGTAAACTTCATCGTGGGTGTCGGCCCTCGCTTCCTTGCCGAGCAGGAAGGCTCCAAGCATGGCACTACGAGCATGCACGTATCCTTCAGGTTGGATTATGGAGATCCTTTCAATGATGATTTCTATTCGCCCTATGAATGGTTTCAGTTGAAGGCCGGGTTCGATTTCTTTTCGAGCCAGCCGCTCATCAGCCAAGTCAATGCCGTTGGGGCTATCTGGGGGAAACAGGTCTGGAGTAAAGGCCCTCGTAGTCTGGCCGCTGGAATCTTTCAGCATTTCGACTACTATGATTCCGAGTTAAAATCCAATAGTTCCCAAACGGTAGCTCCCTACCGCATATCGGAAGCGGCGGCGGTCGGTGGTGGATTGATCTATTACAAAAGAGGCACGCCGGACAATAAGGTAGATGTTTACGCCGAATTATACGGAACAGGAGTCGCCTTGGGCGCAAGCATCTCCGATTACCTCCGGCTGGAAGAGAGAGATTATAATCTGGGAAGCGGTTATAGCGTGAAAGCGTTTACCGGATTGGCCTACGATAAACGCTGGGCGTTCTTGATCGATTTGGAGAACTACCATATCTTCACATGGAAAGGATACGAGCCGGATATAGACTGGAATGCGGTGGACCCTACAAAGTTAAACGTACAAGGCGATGCCGGCAACGCACGTTTAACGGTATTTTCCACCACCTTAGCCTATATGTCCAAGCATAAATGGAATATTGCGTTGCGAAATCGTTATTTCTCCCGCCGTACCCATTATAAGTATCATAAAGATATAGATAGCTCCACGTATGATATTATGCTGACGCTTGGGTGGAGGATTTAATTCTTCCGCTCAAGCTCACGCAGATTCTCCATCTTCTTGCGCTGCATAAACTCATAGATGCCTTCCAAATGCTCCGTCACTTTTTGGTTTCCGAACTCATAGACCTTAGAGACCAGCCCATCCAAGAAATCACGGTCGTGGGATACGACGATCAACGTCCCGTCAAAGTCAAGCAACGCCTGCTTCAAGATATCCTTCGTCTTCATATCCAGATGGTTTGTCGGCTCATCCAGAATCAGCAAGTTCACAGGCTCCAACAATAGCTTAATCATGGCCAGACGTGTGCGCTCGCCACCGGAAAGCACCTTCACCTTCTTCGCCGAGTTCTCGCCGCCAAACATGAACGCACCCAGCAGATCCTTGATCTTATTACGGATATCGCCTTGCGCCACATCGTCTATCGTCTGGAAAACCGTAAGATTCTCATCCAGCAGGGAGGCTTGGTTCTGGGCGAAATAGCCGATCATCACGTTATGCCCGATCGTCAACATGCCGTCATGCTCGAGCTCTTTCATGATACATTTCACCAGCGTAGATTTACCTTCGCCATTCTTTCCGACAAAAGCGATCTTATCCCCTCGCTCGATCATCAGATTAGCGTTTCGGAAAACCGTATGATCGCCATACGCTTTCGAGACATTCTCGATCGTCACCGGATAAGAGCCCGAACGAGGCGAAGGCGGAAACTTCAAGCGCAAAGCCGAGGTATCTTCCTCATCCACCTCCAAGATCTCCAGTTTCTCCAGCATCTTCACGCGGCTCTGCACCTGCAAGGTCTTGGAGTACGTGCCCTTGAAACGCTCGATGAACTCTCTCGTCTCGGCGATCATCTTCTGTTGCTCGTCATAAGCCTTCTGTTGTTGCTCACGACGTTCCTTCCGTAATTGCAAGTATTGGCTATAGTTTACCTTATAATCATAAATCCGGCCCATCGTCACCTCGATCGTGCGAGTCGTGATATGATCCACAAAAGCCCGATCGTGACTGATCACCACAACCGCCTGCCCGTTATCGATCAGAAAATCTTCCAACCACTGGATGGACTCGATATCGAGGTGGTTGGTTGGCTCGTCCAGCAAAAGCACATCCGGTTTCTTCAGCAACAGTTTTGCCAATTCGATACGCATACGCCAACCACCGCTGAATTCACTGGTTTGCCGGTCGAAATCCTCCCGTTTGAAACCCAGTCCCAACAAGGTTTTCTCTATATCGGCGTCATAATTGATCTCCTCGATGGAATAAAATTTCTCGCTCAGCGTGGAGACGCGCTCGATCAGCTCCATATAACTGTCCGAATCGTAGTCGGTACGTGTCTCCAGTTGCTTATTCAATTCGGCGATCTCCGCTTCCATCTCGTGCAGATGGGCGAAAGCCTGCGCCGTCTCCTCGAAAACGGTACGGCCATCCTCCGTCATCAAATGCTGCGGCAAATAAGCGATCACGGTATCTTTAGGGGCGGACACTTTTCCACGGCTTGGCTCCCGCACGCCGGCCAATATCTTCAACAAGGTAGATTTACCGGCACCGTTCTTACCCATCAAGGCGATACGATCTTTCTCGTTAATCACAAAAGAAACATCCGAGAAAAGGGCGCTTCCACCAAACTCTACTGTTAGTCCGTCAACTGAAATCATATGTTTATTTTAATACATTAATATAATGAAGCCGCAAAGATAAGAAAAATCCCTTTCATTAGGGATGTACAGGAGATTTCATACGATCTTTCCGGGGCAAGACTAGGAAGAAATTGGTTGCCGATGCCGTCGGCAATATTTTCGACGCCGTCAGCAATATTTCCGACAGCGTCAGCATTATTGCCGACGGTGTCGGCAACCAATTGCATAAGGGACTAATCCCTTAAACTACCTTTAAAAAAAGCAGAAGCATCCACATATTTTCCAACAAAACGCTTGTTTTATAAACAGAAACTCCTATCTTTGCACCCGCTAATACAAACAGCTTAAATTAATTATTCAAACATGGCAACAAAAATTAGATTGCAAAGACACGGTCGTAAAGGTTACGCCTTCTACCAAATCGTGATCGCAGACAGCAGGGCTCCACGTGATGGAAAGATTTATTGAAAGGATAGGTTCTTATAATCCGAACACTAATCCTGCTACAGTAGATTTGAACTTCGAAAGAGCTTTGTATTGGTTACAAGTAGGCGCACAACCTACAGATACCACTCGTAACATTCTTTCTCGCGAAGGCGTTTGCTTGAAAAAGCATTTATTGGAAGGTGTTAAGAAGGGTGCGTTCGACGAAGCCGCAGCTGAGGAGAAATTCCAAGCTTGGTTGAAGAACAAACAAGCTTCCGTACAAGCTATCAAAGAAAAAGACAGCGAAGCAGCTAGAGCAGAAGCTAAAGCACGTCTTGAGGCTGAAAAAGAAGCAAATAAGGCAAAAGCTGAAATCGTAGCTAAAAAGAAAGCTGAATTGGCAGCCGCTGAAGCTGCTAAGCAAGCTGAAGAAGCAGCTGCTGCCGCTCCGGCAGAAGAAGCTCCGGCAACTGAAAGCGCTGAATAATTCGTGCGATGCCAAAATAAAAAAGAGGACATTTTTCAATGCCCTCTTTTTTTATGCCTTTTCCACCAGCTACCGGATCTTCCTAATGCGTATAATCGATCAGCCGGATGCCATCGCCTAAATCGTTCTGGATAACATCCTTCATCCTTTTGGCGAAAGGACAGGCATAACCTATCGGCGTCCCTTTTTGGATACAGGAAGCAAAAGCGATACTATCCGCCCCTCTATTCACCAACTCCCTCGCCCTTAATACGGCCTTTTTTCCGGGACAACCTCCGCAATTGATAAACCCGATGATCTCAATATCTTCCTCTACGCCCTCAAAGGCTCCCTTTTTCTCACGGATCATCCTAAAATCAGTAGTACCGGGGCAAAAATCCTCTGTTTGCATACATCTGATAATTCCTACTTTCATAAAGCATCCCTCCCAATTAAAAAAGCCGTAAAATCTAAAATTCTACGGCTTTCCGATCTATAAATGATGATTAACTAAGTCGTGTTACTTCTTCTTCAACAAGAAAGTATCGATCTGTTTCACAAACTCCTCACGGGGAAGAGCTCCCATCGATATCTGAGGCTGTCCTTCCTTAGGGATAAACAAGAACGTAGGAATACTTTGTATACCGAAAGCGGCAGCCAACTCCTTTTCCTTATCCACATTTACCTTATAAACTACGATATCATTCTTATACAGGATAGCCAAATCCCTTAAAATAGGAGCCACTTGCTTGCAGGGACCACACCAGTCCGCATAAAAATCGATGATACAAGGCTTATCACCTTCATATACCCATTTCGTTGCGTTCTTCTCGTAATTGAATACCTTTTGCAGGAACTCTGCCTTGTTCAAAGTAACGACCTCTCCCTTGGAGGCGGTACCAGCCTCACTTGATTTATCTGATTTAGCGGACATCGAGCAGCTTACTAATAGCAGCACAACCGAAACCAGCCATAAACTTTTCAACTTTCTCATATAGAAACCTTTTACTTGATTGATAAATTATTTGCTACAAAAATAGCAATAAAAAGGGGATTCCCCACACATTCTATTCTTAAAAGAAAAGAATAAACAAAAAGAAAAAAAGCGCATAAGACTCTTGTATATTCCAAAAGAATGACTACCTTTGCAAAGCAATTAAACGAAACGTTTGATCGCAAAACATATTGGAAAGATGGCAGAGTGGTCGATTGCGGCGGTCTTGAAAACCGTTGAACCGAGAGGTTCCCGGGGTTCGAATCCCTGTCTCTCCGCAGAACCTACTGGACAAAATAGGACAGTAAGAGGTCAAAAACCTACAAATCAGCGATTTGTAGGTTTTTTTATTGCCTATAAGTCTTGTTTCCAAGACAACAAAAGGACTGTAAAAGACATAGTTTCGTTACTAAATCGTTACCTATTCCCGACCGGACAAAAACGGTAACGATTTGTCCCGAAATGACCACAGGAAGTCCGAATTTGTCCACCATCTATCTATCTCACATTTAATAAGTTATTAGTAGTTTTGCAACTTAAAAATGTGAGGTTATGAAGAGTACATTTAAAGTCCTTTTCTATTTAAAGAAAGGCTCTGAAAAAAAGAACGGTGAAGTTATGATTATGGCAAGAATTACCATTGACGGTAAACTTTGCCAGTTCAGCACAAAACAAAGCATTTTGCCTGATAGCTGGAATATCGCAGCAGGAAAAGCCAAAGGTAAGGATGCAGGTAAAATCAATGCTTTATTAGATGATATAAAAGCATCCCTGAACAATATCTACCACGAACAACAACGGCGTGACAATTATGTAACAGCCGAAAAGGTGAAGAATGAATTTTTGGGACACAGTGAGAAACACGAAACCGTCCTTACCCTTTTCAAAAAGCACAATGATGATGTTAAGCAGTTGGTCGGCATATCTAAAACGATTGCTACCTACCGTAAATATGAAGTGACCCGCCGCCATCTTGCCGAGTTCATCCAAAGCAAATATAATGTATCGGATTTTGCGATAAATGAAATAACACCGATGTTCATTACAGACTTCGAGTTATATTTGCGTACTACCTGTAAATGTGGTTATAACACGACCGCCAAGTTCATGCAGTTTTTCAAACGTATCATCCTGATTGCCCGTAATAATGGCATTTTGATAGGCGACCCATTCGCCAGTTATAAAATACGTTTGGAAAAAGTGGATAGGGGTTACTTGTCAGAGGATGAAATAAAAATCATCCTTAAAAAGAAGATGGTTTCTGAACGGTTGGAAAATGTCAGAGACTTGTTTATCTTTTCCTGCTTCACAGGTTTGGCTTACATAGATGTTGCCAATCTTACGCAAGACAATATTCGTAAATCCTTTGACGGTAATTTATGGATAATCACCAAACGTCAAAAGACTAATACGGACGTAAATGTTCCTTTGCTGGATATTCCCAAAATGATATTGAAGAAGTATAAAGGTAATTTGCCTGATGGTAAGATACTTCCTGTAATCAGCAATCAGAAATTAAATGCGTATTTGAAAGAAATTGCGGATGTTTGCGGGATTAAAAAAGAACTTGACATTTCACCTTGCAAGGCATACTTTTGCTACGACAACTACGCTTGCAAAAGGTGTACCCGTTGAAACTGTTAGTAAGATGCTGGGACACACCAATATAGAAACCACACAGATATACGCCCGCATTACCAATAACAAGATAAGTAACGATATGCAAGGACTTGACAAGAAATTTGTCGGCATTGAAAAAACCTACAAAGAAGTATCTATGAAATAGGTATATAGGGGAACTTATCACAATTTGTGATAAGTCCCTTTATGCTTTCAATTACTCACCATTAAATAATAACATTATGGACTTACAAATCATCCAAAACAAAATCTTTGAGGTCAGAGGTTGCCGGGTCATGCTCGATTTCCATTTGGCAGAACTTTATCAAGTTGAAACAAGAGCTTTGAAACAGGCAGTTAAAAAGAAACTTATCCCGTTTTCCCAGTGACTTTGCTTTCCAGCTAACAAAGGATGAATGGCAGGAACTTATCACAAACTGTGATAAGTTCCCTGAAAATATCCGGCACACACCGACCCCGCCTCTTGCATTTTTTGGAGCAGGGTGTCGCCATGCTTAGTAGTGTCTTACGCAGTCAGACTGCCATAGACGTGAATATCTCCATCATGCGTGCTTTCGTCCTCATGCGTCAAATGTCAATCGGTTACGAGGAACTTCTTAAACGCATCGAAGAACTGGAACAGAGTACGGATGCACAATTCAGCGAGGTTTACCAAGCACTTACCCAATTACTAAGTAAACCTGACCCAAAGCCACGCAAACCGATAGGATATAGAACCTATGATGAATAACGGTTTAAGGTATTCGGTTGTCTAAGGGGTGTCATCAGTGATACCCCTTTTTCAGTTCCCTAAAGTAATGTATCTCAATCACAAATTTTAGCAAAGTTACAGCCCGGCAGGGACAAATACCTAATCCGAGCCGTTCCGGTTTTCTAAAAAATCTCCACACCTACGGGTCGTATTTTTTGAAAAGATTAGGTTGAAGTCCCCGCCAAACTGTGGGTGTCCGGCAAAATTTCTTATTGTTTAATTTAAAATTCAAGCGTTATGAAAACAACAGAATTTACCATGCCGGAAATCACTATCTCTTATAAAGACAATGTAAAAGCATCCGAAAGAATGAAAATACTTTCTTCTCAAACTTCTTATTCTTACTTAAAACCTTTCTATTCCGAATGTATGGAACACCACGAAGAAAGTTATGTAATGTTCCTCAATCGGGCTAATAAGGCTTTAGGCGTTTCCCTTATCTCTAAAGGCGGCATGGCTGAAACTGTAATGGACGTGAAAATCATCCTGCAAACTGCCTTAAAAGTCCATGCTTCGGGCATAATCCTCTCACATAACCACCCATCGGGCAATCTACGTCCGAGCGAACCGGACAAGCAAATCACCTCAAAAATAAAAGAAGCCTGCAAGGTCTTGGATTTACACCTGTTAGACCATATCATCCTGACAGAAGAAAGCTATTACAGTTTTACAGACGAGGGGCTTTTATAAGCCCTTTTTTTACTCTCTCATTACCCAATACAAAAAGCCTGATGGCTTTTACTTCTATCCTCTTAAACAAGAGAAAAATTTTCCCTAAAACTGATTGGAACATTGTCAAAGGTATATCCGTGCCTGTTACTGTTCAAATTATTTTTTAGAAATCTCCACACCTGCGGGTAGTATTTCATAAATAATAATTTGCCCTGTACCAGTCCCGAACCTTTGAAAAGACAATGTTCCCATTCAGTTAAAGGAAAAATTTATGTGGTGGGCGACAAGCGATGCAAACAATTAAAATTCAAAAGTCATGGAAACAGTAACTTTATCAGAAGCAAGAGTTTATGTAGGTACTTACAACAAGTATAACAGTGGTTCACTTTTCGGCAAGTGGTTAGACCTTTCCGATTATTCGGACAAGGACGAATTTATGGAAGCGTGCCGGGAACTGCACAAGGACGACCAAGACCCGGAATTGATGTTTCAGGATTACGAGAATATCCCGGAAGCCCTGATTTCCGAAAGTTGGCTTTCTGATAAGTTCTTTGAGTTTCGGGATGCCATCGAGAAACTAAGCGAAACCGAGCAGGAAGCGTTTTTTGTATGGTGCGACCACCACAACAGCGATATAAGCGAAGAAGATGCGGACGACCTTATTTCTTCTTTTGAGGACGAATATCAGGGAGAGTATAAAGACGAGGAAGATTACGCCTATGAAATCGTAGAGGAATGTTACGACCTGCCGGAGTTCGCAAAGACCTACTTTGATTATTCGGCTTTTGCCCGTGACCTGTTTATAACTGATTACTGGATGGATAACGGCTTTGTTTTCCGTTGCGCCTGATTATTAACCGGGTGGAGCAATCCACCCACAACACACCAAGACAATGAAAGTATATAATAAGATAACGACTTTTTTACGATGGTTTATACTTGCTTTTATCATCTATCAGGCAGCCACCAGCACCGCCGGAATGTGGATAGCCCTAATCATAGGCTTTTTTATTATCCGTTTTGTTCTCCGGCTGCTTATCTCTGCCGTTTACCTGTTTTTTATGGCATTTATTTTCATTGTGCTGCTCTCACTTCTGATTATCTGATAACTCATTTTAAATTATAGCAATATGGAAACTTTAAACAAAAACGGGGTAAGCATTACCCAAACACCGGGAGAGGAAAAATATGTAAAATGCTGTTTAGGCGCATTTAGGGGTCAAATCTATTATCAATATGATTACCGCCATACAGACGGCGAACTGTTCAGCACCCTTGCCAAAACACTTGACGAGTGCCGCAAACGGCGGGATGAATGGATGGCGAAAAAAGAAAAGGTACAATAACAATTTAAAAGTTACATTTATGAAAACGACAGAAGTAAATAAAAGGATTATCGGCAGACGTTGTAAGTGCATATTTACGGGCTTACTGGTAACGGGTATTATTGAAGCCGTAGAAGAAAACGAACATTCCGTGCAGGTGAAAGTACGTTTCGACACGCCGCACCAGTGGGGGGATGAACTTTATTCCTATGACTGGTCTTTCGGACGTAAGACGGACGGTTTCGGGTCTTTGAAATATTTGGAACTGTTGCCCGACGAAACGACATTCGATGCAATGATAGTTACTTTCGGCGACCCTATCGGCACACTGGACGGTATTTTTGAAGATGTGAAAACATGGGGTGTCTGTTCCCTGAAAGGCTGGATAGATAGCTACGAAAGCACCCGTTTCACGCCCATAGACGTAGATAAGGCAGTTATAACGAGTGAATATAATATGGAGTGTGTGAAAGAGTGGTTGGAACATAACACACCCATAAAGGACATTATAATCGGTTAATGAAGAACGGCGGCAAATGCCGCCGCTACTTTCTTTCGTGAGCCGAAGCGGAAAAAGAAAGATAGCAAAGAAACCTGTTTCCATTCCCTATAAAAAGATAACCCGCCGGGAAATACCCGCCGGATTATCTATCATAACATTACGCATAACGTATCATTCCAATTCTTCGCCCCATAGTTCCTTATCGGTCGGTGCGTATTTCATTTCATGCCAGCACCAGCCACCTACCAACAGGTAAAAGGCAGCCAAAGCCATAAAGAAATTACATATCATAAGGATAGTATATCTGAAACCTGATATTATTCCTCATGGTGCAGAAAGGTTACTTTCAGAACACATACCATTTCTTCATCTTCGGCATCAAATTTCCACGTCCGCTTTTTGACAACCATTTCCGTATCAAAATCGAAATGTTCCAGTACGGGTGCATTATCTTCTTCATCCGCCCACCTGAAAGCCTGATTAGACGGTGTTTTCCTTAATTCCACCCGGTCAAATTGGGAAATGCTTTCTTTATCCACTATCACAATATCACCGACTACCGGAACTGCATCTGTTTTCCATGTGGTATTTACAAAAAATGAAATACCGTTTATATCCAATTCTATTTTAACCATGTCCTTTTTACTTTATTTGTTTTCTTCTTCCTTGTTATTGTCATTGTTAAATGAAAATGTTAATTGCTGTAACGTCCCGAAGCTATCCTGAAAATATACATCTACCGTTTGCTGGTCGGTCGATGCGGAAGTATAGTAAAGCCGGAATGTTTCACTTGGAAGCGGGTACTGGTCATTCGGCAGTAAAACCGTCCCATCGGACATTTTCAGCGTTCCCGCCCCGTCCGGCTGGAAATAGCGGATGAAATATTTTGTTTCCTCATACCGTCCGTCCCGGTGAAGCTGGCAGCGTATTTCTGCCGTTTCACCTACCTTTAATTTCTTCGGAACAGGCATCGTTTCGATACTGAACGGGTAAGACTGCTGTATATCCACGTTGTCACTACACGCACCCACCAATAACAAGGCAACCACCATGTAGCACCCTGTTAGCATCTTATAAATTACATTTCTCATATACATTATATATAATAGGTTAGTTTATCACATTATTATCTTTAGACCGATACCAAACTGTGTATGGAACTTTCCGACTGAAGAACCGAACAGGCATCTTTCCCGTGCGTTAATCAGGAACACCACCCGGTCGGTAATGTAACTTTCCAGTTCCAGCGTCAGCGCACCGCCATAGACAAAACCGTCCTTATCGGTCAGGGTCGAGCCATCGGGCAGCAATTTATCGCCCCAGTTGCTTGTTTCGTACCCGGCAAGGGCAGACAAGCCCAGCGAAAGGAAAAAGGTTTTCTTCCGGTCGGAAAGGAAATTCAGATAGTAACCGCCCTCACCTGTAAACTGGCTCACGGGTATCTGTAAATCCTTATAGGGGTAATGCTTTTCGAGATATTCCCCGCCGACAACCCACCTGTTCCCGTTTTTGGTATAGGTACTCATGGCAGCCCCGAAGTAATAAGCGAAATCACTTTTACTGTTCCAGTGAACACCGTCCGCCATGCCACCCGTAACCTGCAAGCCTTTCATTCCCGGCAGACATCTTTGTGCGTGTGCCTGGTTGAAAGTCAGGCACAGCACAAAAAGGGATATAATACAGCATATCCTTTTCATGTTCATTTGATTTTGAGTTCGTTAATCACTTTTGCCGCCACGATGTCGGAGTTCTCCACCCGGATGGTTTGGTGTCTGCCACCGTTCTTTTCCACCAATTCGATAACTAATATCTTATCGTCAGGGATAGTGAACTGCGGAACGGTGTACACGGTGCGGACGGTACTTTTGCCACCGATAACCAGTATCTCGTTATAACTCCGCACCGGGTCGATAACAGTTTCCTGAATAGCCGTTCTTTTGGCTACCTTTTTATCCACAATCTTGAATCGGATAAAATCAGTATCAAACGGCACGTTTGAACTGTTCCTTGTTTGTGTATGGAAATAGAACAGCCCGTTATGCGAATAAATGCCCTTTACCAAGAACTGCACCCCGAAACGCTTGCATCCCAAATGCTTTATTTCCCGGTCATTGTTCTTGTAGATGGACTGCATAATCAGCTTTACCAAAAGCGGGCTTTCGTTACCCAGTTCACGGAAATAGATGTTCATCCGGGTATGGCTGAAATCCGTTGTGTCCTCATTCTCCAAGAAATCTTTCATTTCGATATTCAGCATTTCCGGTTCATGTGCGTACTTTGCATTAAAGGAATAAAAGCTGCCATCCTCACAGATAACGGAAAAATTGGTTTCACCGGGAAAGCCCTCTGTCGTAGCCTTGACCCTGACAACATTTTCCGCCCCGTCCGCTTTTCCGGCAATAATGTAGTTACTGCCTAAATCCACGTACTTAACGGCAGACGGGAAAATGATATGTACCGTTTTGGCGAATGTCACCTGTACGCCGTAAGGTGTCACCATTTGGCGGTAAGGCAGTTTCTTTGTAATGCCTTGATACAAATCGTTACTTTGTGCTTTCATTGAAACCACGCCCAAGAGTAGGGCAAACATGATAATTAACTTTTTCATTTGGATTGAAATTTTTATGGTTGATAATTGATAAATAGATTATTGCTGTTTGGCGTAAAGCATCACCTGATAGTTCGCTTTCAGGTGTACTTTTACCGTCCGGAACTTTTTTGCAAGGTATTGCGAACCGCCCTGCATCACGCCCCTTGTTATATCCATTGCGACCTGCTGTCCGGCACTTTGCGCAAAGGAAATGCTCGTACCCAGTCCCGCACCGATATTCGCCATCGCTTCTTTTGACTGCTTCCTGTTCCAGTGATGAGGGAACGGAAAGCCCCTTTTGCCCGTCACTGTCGTACACGGCAAGTTCCACCGGAATGATGTTACCCGCATATTCGAGCGAGGACACCAGTATGTCGAGCCGTTCCCCCTGCACTTTGGCACTTCCTGAAACAAGGCTGTTTTTCGGGACAATCACGTTCCCCGCCTGTAACGGTTCTAACAGCCGGAGCTTGACGGTCTGCCCGTCCATAAGTGTTTGGTCGTTATGCACACACGCCCGGATAGTGTTCTTTCCCATCGAATAACCACTGCCGACCGCCGTATTAAACCCGTAATTGCGTGGCTTGCTGTATTCGGCGACAAATTCGGCGTTGCTCATAGGTTGCTGCAATCCTGAAACCGTCCTGTCCGATACCGATTTTACAGGTGCGGCATTTCCTTTGCCCTGAACGGTTGCGGTAGGTATCGCTTGCGCTACTTGTTCCTGCTGTCCGCCGTTCATATACTTTGCCGCCAGTTCGTAGGACTTTTCCATAAGTGCCACCTGTTCATCCATGTTGCCCGCACCGTTTTCTTTCGCATCGAGCCGGGCAGTGAGTTCTTCCACCTGACGTTTCAGTTCCTCTTTTTCTTGTCCTCTTTCGGCGTTTCGTAGAAACTGCCTAACTGACGGTTCATGTCCCGGTAAGCAGCCGCCGAAGATTGGATAGAGGAACGGCTATTGTTCGGCGCACCCGCCCCGAAGTCTATTACATTGGTTTTCGGTTTTTCTGCCGGAGCATCATCTATCAGGGTCAAATCTTCCCCGTTCCCGTTTTCCTCTCCGAGCGAAAAGGCAAAATCCTGTAAGGAGCGCATCTTGTCCGCCTGTTTGTTCTCCATTTGTTCCTGTTCGTAGGCGGTCTTTTTATCGCTGATTATCCCGTCCCCTTTGGGTTGCGGAATATCGGCATTAAATCCGCCCACGTTTTCCACCTTTGTTTCTTCCTTATCGGACGGTGCAAAAATCAGGCACATAGACCCCAAGAAAACCAGTCCCATAAGCGGGTAAACCAGCATCTTTTTTCGTTGCTGTATCTGCTGCGGGGTCAGTTCCTTTTTTTTCCTTTCCCTGTTTTTCAGGTTCTTTCTTCCTGTCCGTTTCCGGTGCGGGAACTTCATTCTTCACTTCTTTTTCTTCCATTGTCTGACTGATTAAAAATGTTCGTACTGTCTTTACTTTGTAACTGCAACTGCCTGATGTGTTCTATCCGTATGGTTTCGCCATCCTCTTTTCCTATCCGGTAAATGGATGATACCGTAAAGTAGATGGATAGCCCGCCGAAGAACAGGAGCATAAGCAGGATTACCGCCAGCCTTATTTCCGGTGTCATGCGCCCGCACAGGTGGCGGAGTTTTTCATCCGCCCAGTCCTGTACATGGGTAATCGCCTGATTGACCGGAGAGAGAATTTTCCGTATCATGGCTTACCGCTTTATGGTGTTCAAATCCTTGTTTTCCGTTATCTCGAAACTTTCCATCATAAAGCCGTGCGGGTTATTATCCGAGCTAACAGCGTTCAATAACCGGCAACGGGTGACAAGGCTTCTTTCCGTCACGCTGCTTTCACGGATAATCATTTGGCGGGCATAGGTAGCCACCGCATACGGGTACACATCGAAATTGCAAGAAACACTGTCTATCTGTATGGTCTGGCTGATATTGCCTGAAATGATACGGTTGTAATACCCTTTTCCGAGAGGTCACGGTAATAGTTAAATGCGCTCTTATCGGCGAGGAACAGCGACCGTTTGATATTACTTTCGATAGCGTTCTTATCGGGTGAGAGCGTGAAAAAGAGTTCGTGAAAACGCTTCACGTGTTCCCTTGCTTCGACCGGACGGTTTTGCGAGTCTTGCGAAAGCGCAAGCATTAACGATTTGCCACCGTCCAGCACATAAATCTTTTGCCGTTGCGCTTCGGCAAACGCATAGGAGTTCCAAACGGCATAACCCGTTATCAGGGTACACATAACGACAAACACGATACCGAAAAGCCGTATCTGTTTGAAACTGGTTTCAATGTTCTTTAAACTTTTAAATTCCATCTTGATTTTTAATTATTGGTTACCTTTGATTAGTTTACCGCCGACCCTGCCGCCAGCGTTCCCGGTGGCTGCTCCGGCTACCGCACCAACGCCACTGCCTGTTTTATTGGCTGCACTGTTTATATTCCGGCTCATGTTACCCATTCCGCCCGCCTGAATAATCCAGTTCGATACGGTGGGGATGGTGAAGTAACCGATGATACCGATTATCATAAAGATTATGTACACTGAATTGCTGCTATCGGGTACAAAATTGGGGTCTGATAGCTCCTGAATATCCTTTTGGAGCATAAGCACCTGTATTCGGGCAAGAATGGAACTGAACAGGTCTGAAACGGGTAGCCACAGGTAAACGGAAATGTACCTTGTTATCCATTGGGTCAGTGTCGCCTGAAAGGCATCATATACACTGATGGCAAAGGCTATCGGACCCAGTATGGCAAGGACAATCAAGAAAAAGGTTCGGATAGTGTCTATCACAAGGGCTGCCGATTGAAAGAAGCAGTTCCAAAAGTTCCCTGAACCAGTCCCGGACGGATTGCTTGATATTGTGGGCTGCCCTATCCATGTACATACCGCCCATTGTGGCAATATCTTTGGCAGACCATCCCAATTCGTCAATCTGTTTATCAAATGCTTCATCCGAAACAAGGTAAGCCGTTTCCGGATTGCGCACCATCGCTTCATATTCCAGTTTGTCCTTTTGTTCCCGGTAGGCGTTCATATCGAAAGTTTGCGTTTCGAGCATATTGTTACACCCCTTGACTACTGGTGACATCACGCTGTTAATCGTACCCAGTACGAATGTGGGAAGGAACATAATACAGAAACCAATCACAAAAGGACGGAGCAAAGGGTAAACGTCTATCGGTTCGGCACTGGCGAGCGACTGCCATACTTTGGCAGCCACATAAAACAAAGCCCCCAGTCCCGCTATTCCTTTGGCTACCCCCGCCATGTTCCCGCATAACGGCATCATATCCGTGTACAGACTTTGTAAAATCTGATGCAGGTTATCAAATTCGATTGCTAATAACATACTACTTATTTTTAGAAGTTACCAGTAACGTTCATCCGCCGAACCATACAAAGCCATTACCCGGTCGGTGTCCTTTTTCTTTTTCGCCCGCAGGTAGGAAACAGAAATATTCTTGCGGGTATAGTAACTCACCAAATCCCGGTAGTTCCTGATGGAGTTATACGTCCGGTCGATAACGTCCATCCGTTCTTTGTCCGACATGGAAAGCCCGTTGATGTTCACCACGCTTTTCATTTCTTCCAGTACATCGGAACTTTCCTGCAACAGTTGGGTATAGCCGTAGGCAATCGCCGAAAGTTCGTCCGGCGTATAGTTTTCATCCGAAAGCATCTTCTGAAAACTGTTCACGTATATATCTGAAATCTCCCCGATAAGCAGGATAGACTTTTGCACCTTTCGGGCATCTTTGACAAGGTTATGCACTGATTTAAGCCTGTCGTAGTATTCCTTACCTTGTTGGTATATTTTTACCGTTTCCTGAAAGCTCTTTATCATATTCTGTGCGGTCGAAGAAGTCTGAATGATGTTCTTTGACGCATTGATAATCCCTTGCGCCAAGTTGCCGGGGTCACTCACCACCCACTGTGCGTTTGCCCGAACAGCAAACAAACTGCCTATTACAAGCAGCATTATAATCTTTATTCTCATACGCTTATTTCTTTATTGGTTGTTTACTCCGTTTGTATTCTCCGCCGGGTGAAAGCAAATCCGGTCGTTCTCCTTGTCATAGGTCAGCAGGACGGAAAGCCCGTTTCGATGAACAGGTTTCCGTCCTGTTCTGAAATCTGATAGGTTTCCGTTTGGATAGTCCCCCGGTAGGTCATTTTGCGGGTCGTTACCCTATAATGCCCGTTTTCCTCAAAGAGAGTAAACGCCGGACGGTTTTTCACGCTTTCCCAGTCACCACGCATCGCCCTAAGACGGTCGGCGTTTGTTTCCTTACAGGAGGAAAGCCCCAGTAACAAAGTGCATAACAGCACCGGAAACAAGAATTTTAAATGTTTCATACTGAATGATTTTTAAATTGTTAATTGATTATTTTTCAGGATTGCGCTTGCTTTCGGCAAGCCGTTTGATAGCAAGTTCGAGATTGCCGCCCAACTTTTCGGACAAGGCGAAAAGTTCCATCTTTTCCGTTTCTTCGGTGGTGTATGTAAAATATTCTTCCAAACTCACTTCGGTAGCATATACGGCGGATTGTGTACCGCCTAAGCCTATCCAAACTTCCTTATATTTCCGGTTGGGATGATTGGCAAGGTTGATGGAAAGCACCTGTGAACGTTCCTTATCGGTCAGTCCCAAAAGGTTCTGTATGCTATCGAATTTATTAAGGTACTTCCGTTGGTCGAGCAGTATCTTACAATCAGAATTGTTTATAATACTCTCTTTTACAATGGGCGAGGAAATAATATCTTCGACCTCTTGGGTAACTACAATCGCTTCGCCGAAATACTTTCTAACGGTTTTGTATAAATATTTTATGTAATCCGCCATATTCGCCGATGCAATCGCTTTCCACGCTTCTTCTATCAATATTAATTTCCTGATACCCTTTAGTTTACGCATTTTGGAAATAAATACTTCCATGATAATAATGGTTGTAATCGGGAACAGGATTTTGTGGTCTTTGATATTATCCAACTCAAAGACAATGAAGCGTTTATGCAGCAAATCAAGCTCCTTGTCGGAGTTCAGCAGGTAATCATATTCGCCCCCTTTGTAGTAAGGTTCTAATACATTCAGGAAGTTGTCTATATCGAAATCCTTTTCCCGGACGTTTTTTTCTTGCAGGTGTTCCCGGTAATCGGTTTTCACATACTCGTAGAATGTATTGAAGCAGGGAGTAACCGAACTATCCTTAGTAATCAGTTCGATATAGGAACTTACGGCGTTTGACAAAGCCACTTCTTCCGCCCGTGTGGGTGCTTCATCGTCCCTTTTCCAAAGGGTCAGGATAAGCGTTTTGATACTCTCTTTCTTTTCAATATCGAATACCCCATCTTCCACATAGAAAGGATTAAACGCTATCGGGTTTTCAGTAGTATAGGTAAAATAAATCCCATCTTCCCCGTGCGTTTTCCGGTTTATCATTTCACACAATCCTAAGTAACTGTTTCCGGTATCAACCAGCAGGACGTGCGCATTTTGTTCGTAATACTGGCGCACCATGTGATTGGTGAAGAAATGATTTGCCGCTACCACTCGGCCCAAGTATGAACTTGTTGCGATTGGTAATGATACCTTTTTTCATGGGCAGGTCTGAAATATCAATGTGCAACGGCTTTCCTGTGACCCTATCCACCATCTTGATACCAAAGGGAGAAAGCGAACTTTTGTAGTTCGTTTCTTCGGTGAACATACAAAGAGCCTGTTCTATAAAGGTGTAGAAACTTTCTTCCGCCGGAAAGTCCGCCTGATTGCCGGGTATGCCCGCCCAAAACAAGGTCGGTGTGTCGGTGGTGTTATGACGTGGCTTGCACTCCATAAGTGCGAGCTGTGACCCCACATCATTTTTAATGTGTTTGAGTTCGTCCCGGTCGTCACTCCATGCCATGATATTACAATGGCATCGCACGGAGATAAGCCCCTGTGAATGTGCTTCGTTCAAATATTCCTCTATCCAAGACTTGTTAATCTGATTGGCACGGCTGTATTTGGAAAGGGAGTGCATATTGCGAGCCATCTTTTCAAACTGTTTCAGGTTCTCCGTATGGTCGTCAATGAAGATGTACTGGTTATAGATATGGTTACAGGAGAGCAACACCCCAACCGGGGAAGCAAACGAAAGCCTGCAATCGCTCCGGTCGGTGGATAGCTTTTCATAGCGGGTATCAGTTCCCACCTTGCCCGGCATATCTTCCGCATCCGAAAGAGTATGCAAACAAAGAATATCGTCACCTATCCGCATATCTTCGGCGTTCAGTTGAATATCTTTCAATGTGGTAGTGTCTGTTTGTGAGAGTGAAAAGTATTTTTCCACGATACCCGCCGTTTCCTTTGTCCCGGTGATTTCGTCCGAAGTCAGGCGGGTAAGGGTAATGAAACCGCTATCATTCATAATGCTTTCAAACTGCCCCACCGCTTCGAGGAACTTTGTAACCGTTTCCTTGTCCTTTATCTCTTTGGGGACAAGAAGCCCCGGCAAAGAGTAGAAAAATTACTCTGCATCCGGCTACGTTCCTTTGTCGTTTTCGTCAGAAACAAATAGCAGGTATGGTTTAAGAACGGTCTTTCATTAAAATGCCGTTCAAAGGAACGGGAAAGGAAACTCAAATCATCCTTTTGGATGTCAGGCGCATAGTTTTCTTTGATGAACCAGTCCTGTTTATGAACGATGCTATAATCGGGCAGCACCTTTACCGCCTTGTTCCAAGCGGAATGTATCGCTTCGTATTCGGCTGCCGTGACGGTGAACAGTTCCGGCAGTTCCACCCGGAACGCCACCGTTATGTCGGCATCTTTGGAAACGATGCACCCGTTTTCCACCGTGAACAGTGGAAACTTGTTTTCCAGCGTAGTAGCTTTTAATATATTTCTCATTTCGATGCTTGTTTTAAATGGAATAATCGGGATATGGCTTTTCGGTTGATGATATGGAAAGGGTGGCTTTTGCGTGCGGACAATTTCATTAACCCGTGTGTCCCGTACTTTTCGTTTAACCGGAATGTGAGCCATACAAGCAGCGTTGCCGAAGTAACGCCGAAGATGATGCACACCCACTGGTTAATGCCTACCATGTACATGATGATGAAAAGCACGAACAGGGCTAACAGCCCGCCCGCAAAAATGAAAAGATACTGACTTTTCAACCCTTTAAACTCAACTGGCTTGCCTATCCCCCTGTTAATCGGATAGTCTGCCATAGTCCATTTCTTTAGAGGAAGAATGAACGTAGGATAGTGGCAGCGACAATCAAAAAGATACAAGCACCGAACCACGAAGCCGCCGTTTTACTGGTGTCAGGGTCACCCGAAGAAAATTTGCCATAGACTTTCACGCCACCAATCAAGCCCACCACCGCACCGATGGCGTAAATTAATTTTGTCGCCGGGTCGAAATAGGATGTTACCATGTTGGTAGCTTCTGTAATACCCGCCATGCCGTTACCTTGTGCAAAAGCAGAGGATGCAGCCAATAGAGCGACTGCCGAAAAGAGAACTTTCTTTTTCATTATAAATACATTGATTTTTAAATTGCCGGGCGGTTGGATAGTCCGCCCGGCGGAGTGATTAATAATTGAATTTTTGTGGTTGCGGGGAGTATTCCCCGTTGATGCGAAAGGTTTGTCCTAACCGTAATCTCTTTGTTTCATCATCTTATTATTTAAAGTTTACCATTAAAGAAAATCGTTCATGTCAAAGTCTGCCATTTCATTACTTCCGGCAGCCGGGACGGTGGCGGGCACGGGTATCTCATGCTTTTGTAAAAGTTCCGCTACCCGTGACCTGCCCCCGTTTATCTGCTCCACCAGCGAATGAAACAGGTTTGTTTCCGTCCGGCAGATGGTTTGAACCGCTTGCCGTTCTTCTGTGTCGGATGCTTGTTTTATCTGAATGACCTGAACCATTTGCGCCAGTTCCCCCAGTGTGATACCTTGCGCCATTTCCGGTTCACCCTCACCTATGTAACAGGCGATTTCTTCCGCTTCGATTTCATCCGCCGAAACGTCCGTTTCTTCCGTATCTTCCGTTTCAAATTCCATTTCAAATTCGGTTTCAATCGCTTGCGCAGCAGGTGTTTCAGTTACCGTTTCATCGCTTTGCGGGACAAATATAGAAGCATTATCAACCCCTTTTGAAAGGTGTCCTAAGATGTCCCCGTTTGTCCTCATTTGTCCCATCCGGTAACGGCTTGCACCTACAAGACAATCACCGTTTCCGGCTTTCACGGTCGGTTTGCTTTCCGGTTGTTCCGGCTGCTCTTTTCCCACCCGTGAACCATGTTCCCAAGCTATCCCTGTATCGCCATAAGAGAACGGCGTAATACAGGAGTGTTCCGATAATAAACCATTTCAACATATCAGAACGGCTTTTCAAATTTGCTTTCGTACAGTTCGTTTATCTCGTCCTGAAACTGGTCGAAATGCCGGAGCAGGATATTTTCTACATAGCTGCTCACGGTTGCCTTGCGTCCGCCGATAACGGTTACTATCTTCATTAGCTTTTCGTGTGTGGTACGGCTGACATATAACGGTTGGCGGTCGGTCAAGTCCACCCGCATGAAATAGGTTTCCCGGTAGTCGCCCGGAGTGTTCTTTTTCCGGCGGGCAGGTTCTTTCACCGCCTTTTCTTCCTTTGGTTCTGCCTTGATTTCCGGTTTATCCGGTGTTTCCACCATCACCGATGGTGTTTCCTGTTTTTTCACGGGCAAGCCCTGTGAAATAATCTCTTTCATAAAATCCTCGTCAATTTGCGGTTTCCCGCCGCTTTGCTTTGCCATATCATTACAATTTAATAAGGTATGCGATTTCGGTTATCAGTTCTTCCATGTTGCTGCCCTTTACCAGCCGTTTGTCCGCCGGGAACAGCGTAGAACGGAACACGGTTTTGCGCTGTGCGTCCAGTTCCTTTTTAAACCTTTTGGTGTCCGGGATAAATACTTTCATAAGGGGTAATTCCAGTTCCCCGATGGTCTGTTCATACAGGGTGTACAGGTCTGTTTTTTCCCGCCCATCTACCATGTTCCAAAACAGGTGCAGCCCTTTCAGTCGGCACGCTTCATTCCTTACCAGCAGTTTGTCGATAGCCACCGCAAAGGAAAGGCTACTTTCCAATACCACCCGGTCGGCGGCTATGGGAGTGAAAATATAATCCACCCCTGAAAGGGAATTGATAACGCCCTCACTGTTCACCGTTCCGGGCAGGTCGAAAAAGACCACATCATAATCCGACCCGGCAGACGCAAGAAATTCATCCGCCGTTTTTATCGCTTCGTCCGGTGAACTGCAAAGCACCGGGTAGGCTTTCTTTCCCAGTGTCTTGAACTGGTGAAAGGCAAGCTGTTTGTAATACTCATCGCCGTTTACCTGTTCGGCATCCCGTTTGCGCATGGCGGAAATAGAATGTTGTGGGTAGTCACAATCCACGACCGCCACGTTATACTCTTTCAGGTAATACAGGTAACTTGCCACCAAGACGGTGAACGTTGTTTTGCCGACCCCGCCCTTTTGGGTGGAGAAAGCCACATACAAGGTTTCTTTCTTCATTGTAATAATTCTTTTTTGTGATACATCTTTATTTCATTCCATCCGTTCAGATTGACGGACAGTTTTCTTTCGTTCCATGTTGAAAGCTCGAAAGCCGGAATGATTGCTTCCTTTCTACAAAGACAGCCTGTTTTCTTTCTTGCTTTTTTGTTTTCATTCATTCCACAAAGACAGCTTGTTTTCTTTGCAGACAGTTTGCTTTCCCGATTGCAAGCCTGTTTCCTTTCAATCATTCCATCCGGTTTGCTTTCCTGCTTTCTTGAAAGATTGCAATCTTGAAATCTTGTTTTCAAGTTTTCAAAACCGCTTTCTTTCCGTCCGCTTTCCGTTACATATATCCATCTATCCATATTGCTTTCTTTCTGAAATCCGGGACAAATAAACGTAGAAAAACACCCCCTTTGAAATGTGTCCTCAAATGTCCACGTTTGTCCTCATTTGTCCTATAACCCGCTATTTCACAGCATTTTTAATACCCGTTACTTTGCAACCGAAAGGTATCGGTCAGGCTAACCAAGCCCCCGGTGTCGGGAGCGTTCCAATATCCGCTAACTCCAATCCGTCCGTAGGCGGATTTTTATTTGCACTGGCAAATAGCAAGGTGTGTTCTAAGCAGCTTGAAATTCTTTCAGCAGCTTTGAACGCCTTGCCCGGACGAAGCCGGGATAGGGTCACTCCGAAGTCGTAACCCTTTAAAGAAATGAAACATGAAACAGAAAAATGAAAATGCGCCCCGTCCGGGTGGCGCAGGACGAAAGCCCAAAGCAGACCCGGCAGTGTTCCGGTACTCTATCAGCTTCAATGCGATAGACCACGCCCGCTTTTTGGCATTGTTCGACCAGTCCGGTATGCGCACCAAAGCGCATTTTATCACCGCCCGCATCTTTGGCGAACCGTTCAAAGTGATTAAAATCGACAAGGCGGCGGTAGAATATTATACCCGGCTGACCGCTTTATATTCCCAGTACAGGGGTATCGCCGTGAATTATAATCAGGTGGTAAAGGCTCTCAATACCAATTTTTCGGAGAAGAAAGCACTCGCATTTCTCTATAAACTGGAAAAGGCAACGATAGAACTTGCCGACCTGAACCGCCAAATTATTGAACTGACCCGTGAGTTTGAAACAAGATGGTTGCAAAGATAAGCGTAGGCAGTTCCCTGTTCGGTGCACTTTCTTACAACCAAAACAAGGTGGACGAAGAACAGGGAAAGGTACTTTTAAGTAACCGTATGTTTGAAAGTGAGGACGGAAATTTCAGCATCCGGCGTTGTATGGAATGTTTCGATATGCACCTGCCCGCAGACCTGAAAACGGAAAAGCCGATTATCCATATCTCCCTGAACCCGCACCCGGACGATGTACTTTCCGATAGCCAGCTTGCGGATATAGCCAAAGAATATATGGATAAGTTGGGGTACGGCAACCAGCCGTATATGGTTTACAAGCACGAAGATATTGCAAGGCATCATATACATATCGTTTCCATCCGGGTGGATGATACGGGCAAAAAGATAAACGACAAGTTCGAGCATATCCGCAGCAAACAAATCACCCGTGAACTGGAACAGAAGTACGGGCTGCATCCGGCAGAGAAGAAACAGGCAGCCGACCGCCCCGAACTTAAAAAGGTGGACTACCGGGCAGGGGACGTAAAGCACCAGTTAGCCAATACGGTGAAAGCCCTTGCCAGCAGCTACCGTTTCCAAAGTTTCACGGAATACAAAGCGTTGCTATCTATATATAATGTACAGGCAGAAGAAGTGAAAGGGGAAGTGAACGGCAAACCCTATAACGGCATTGTCTATTCGGCAACCAATGACAAAGGGGAAAAACAAGGCAACCCGTTCAAATCATCCTCTTTGGGTAAGTCGGTAGGTTACGAAGCCATCCAGCGACACATCAAGAAATCCACAAAAGACATTCAGGACAAGAACCTGAAAGAGCGTACCCGCCGGACGGTCGGCGCAGTGATGAAATCCGCCCATAGCCGTAAGGAACTGGAACAAGAACTGAAAAGGAAAGGTATAGACGTTCTTTTCCGGCAGAACGATACAGGCAGGATATACGGTGTAACATTCATCGACCACGAAAACCGTACCGTCCTGAACGGTTCACGGTTGGGAAAGGACTTTTCCGCCAATGTGTTCAACGACCTGTTTTCCGGCTCCCGTACTTTGTCGGGAAACAGCAAACAGGAAACGCAGGAACAAAAACCGGAATATAACCCGACCGGACACTTTTCAAATACAGGCAATGCTGTTGCCGGACTGTTCAGCCTTTTATCCGGTGGGAATGATACGCCACCCGACAACAGCCAAGTTCCACCACCCAAGAAGAAAAAGAAGAAGAAACAAAGACGTATTTAATAAATATAAAAATTTCAATTATGCAGAATGAAGATGATTTAAGAGGACTTGCAAAGGTCATGGACTTTATGCGGGCAATCAGTATTTTATTTGTAGTGATAAACATTTACTGGTTTTGTTACCAGTCGTTCCGGGAATGGGGTATCAATATCGGGGTAGTCGATAAAATCCTGTTGAACTTCCAGCGTACCGCCGGGCTGTTCTCCAATATCCTATATACCAAACTTTTTTCAGTGGTATTCCTTGCGCTTTCCTGTTTGGGTACAAAGGGAGTGAAAGAGGAAAAAATCACATGGAACAAGATTTATGTATTCCTGACAATCGGTTTTATCCTGTTCTTCCTGAACTGGTGGTTATTGGTTCTGCCGTTGCCACTGGCGGCAAATACAGGTTTGTATATCTTTACCATGACAGCCGGGTATCTTTCCCTATTGGCTGCCGGAGTATGGATTTCCCGCCTATTGAAAAATAACCTGATGGATGATGTGTTTAATTTGGAAAATGAAAGTTTCGGCACAGGAAACACGCCTGATAGAAAACGAATATTCCGTAAATCTTCGTTCTCGTTTCTACTATAAAAAGAAGTGGAACGATGGATGGATAAACGTTGTAAACCCGTTCAGGGCAAGCATGGTTTTAGGTACACCCGGTTCGGGAAAATCGTATGCGATAGTCAATAATTACATAAAACAGCAAATCGAAAAAGGCTTTGCTGTTTATATTTATGACTACAAATTTCCTGACCTTTCAGAGATAGCATATAATCATCTAATCAACCATTTAGACGGGTATAAGGTACAGCCTAAATTCTATATGATTAACTTTGACGACCCACGCAAAAGTCACCGATGCAACCCAATAAATCCGGCATTTATGACGGACATATCGGATGCTTATGAAGCCAGTTACACAATCATGTTAAACCTTAACCGCAGTTGGATAACCAAGCAAGGGGACTTCTTTGTGGAAAGTCCTATTATTTTACTTGCTTCTATAATATGGTTTTTGAAAATATATCAGGGTGGAAAGTATTGTACATTCCCGCACGCCATTGAGTTTCTGAACAAGAAATACGCCGATACATTTACAATTTTAACCAGTTATCCCGAACTGGAAAACTACCTTTCACCGTTCATGGACGCATGGGAATCCAATGCGCAAGACCAGCTTCAGGGGCAGCTTGCAAGTGCTAAAATACCGCTTTCAAGGATGATTTCACCCGCCCTGTATTGGGTAATGACAGGGGATGATTTTTCACTGGATATAAACAATCCGGAAGAACCTAAAATTTTGGTGGTAGGCAATAATCCCGACCGTCAAAATATCTATTCCTGTGCTTTGGGACTGTATAATTCCCGTATCGTGAAGCTGATAAACAAGAAGCACCAACTAAAAAGTTCCGTAATCATTGATGAGTTACCGACCATCTATTTTCGGGGACTGGATAACCTGATAGCAACGGCACGAAGCAACAAGGTAGCGGTCTGTTTGGGCTTTCAGGATTTCAGCCAGTTACGCCGGGACTATGGGGATAAGGAAAGCAAAGTTATCGAAAATACGGTAGGTAATATCTTTTCCGGTCAGGTGGTTTCTGAAACGGCAAAAACGCTTTCAGACCGTTTCGGAAAGGTCTTGCAGAAACGCCAAAGCATGACTATCAACCGGAATGATAAATCAACCTCAATCAGTACGCAGATGGATAGTTTGATACCGCCCAGTAAAATATCTAACTTAACGCAGGGTATGTTTGTGGGTGCGGTTAGTGACAACTTCGATGAACGCATCGAGCAAAAAATATTCCATGCGGAAATTGTGGTGGATAACGAGCAAGTGAAACGGGAAACTGCCAACTACAAGAAGCTGCCCCAAATTATAGATTTCAGGGACGAGGACGGGAACGACCGGATGCAGGAAGAAATACAGGCGAACTACAACCGGGTCAAGCAAGAAGTCCAGCAGATTGTCACGGACGAAATGGAACGGATTAAGAACGACCCCAATTTGCAGCACTTAATAAAAACAGAAGAATAGAAGATTTTTCAGACAAACGGCAGCTTTTTACAGGCTGCCGTTTCTGTTTGTGTGGACTAATGAAGCCAAACGGGGACTAATGAAGCCACCTATTCCCAAAGCCTTAAATATACTCTATTTCATCCTTACTTTTACTTCCGAAATTTATTTACTCACTAAAATTCAAAACATTATGGATGTAAACACAGCCAGCCAATCCACCACTGACGAACAGATGATGGATATTCTTCTTGTACTGGATAAGGAGAAAAAGACAATCAGCGCAGTAAAAGGCGTAGATGAAAACGGGGAACTCCAAACCGTACCGCCGGAGAACAACAGTGAACTTCTGAAATTCGACCGTCACGGTGATTTCTTTTCCAACTTCTTTTCCAACATGATGAACCAGTTGAAGAACCCGACCCGTTTTAACTTCTTCAAAATCCCAAAGATTGAACTTCCCAAAATCGAGCCGATAATCAGGGATAATTTCAATCATCCGACACCTGAAAACGAAGCGGGCATAGAGCGTTACCGGGTGACACCTGAAACCGTGAAGCAGGAAGCGAAGAAAGAACAACAGGAAACCCAAGCCCAACAACCACAGCAGCCAGCCAAAGAAGCGGGAGCAATGGCGCAAGCACCGCAGCAACCCGACAAAAGCAAGTATGTGATTGACCCGGATAAAGTGGACTGGGAAGCCTTGAAGAATTTTGGTCTATCCAAAGAACAGCTTGAAAAGGCAAAGGCTTTAGAACCCATGTTAAGGGGGTACAAGTCGCCCGGAGCGTTTACCATCGCCGGAAACTATAATTCAGCCATTATGAAACTGGACGCACGTTTATCTTTCCGGCACGACAAAGACGGGAATGTAGTTTTGGCGATACACGGCATCCGACAAAAGCCGGAACTTGAACGCCCGTTTTTCGGACATGAATTTTCCAAAGAGGATAAAGCCAATCTTCTTGAAACGGGGAACATGGGACGGATAGTAAACCTGAAAAACTATATCACGGGAGAAATGATACCTTCTTTCGTCAGTGTGGATAAGGTAACAAATGAACTGGTTTCCATGCGTGCAAGCAGTGTCCAAATACCGGATGAAATAAAAGGTGTCAAACTGAACAAGGAACAAAAGGAAGCCTTACGGGAAGGAAAAGGGGTATTCCTTGAAAACATGATTTCCAACCGTAAAAATCCCTTTTCCGCAACTGTTCAGGTCAATGCCGACAAGAAAAGTCTGGAATTTATCTATCCCAATGCCAAACAGTCACAGGAGCAAGGGCAGAAACAGACACAGCAGAACAGCCTTGTCACCAGTGACGGTGTAACCATTCCCAAAAGCATTTCAGGAATAGAGTTATCCCGCCAGCAACAGCAGGATTTAGTCAATGACAAAACCATCTTTGTTGCCGGACTGAAAGACAAGCGGGGGGTCGAATACGATGCTTATATTCAGGTGAACCATGATAAGAAGAAGTTAGGCTTTTACAGTGACAATCCCAGCTTTGACCGTTCCGCCGTGAAAGAAATTACCCCCGCCAGCAAGAACCGCACACAGGTAGCGGTCAATTCGGAAGGCAAGACCAACGAAGCCACCAAGAAAGTGAAAGAACCCTTGAAAAAGGGTCAGGACAAGCCCACTGAAAAGCAAAAGACCAAGCAGGATAAAAAGGAGAAGCAGGAGCAGCGGACAAACCCAAACAGAGCAGGGGACGCAAAAGATGATAGCGGTATTAATCCTTATCCCGGTTGTCGGTTTCGCCCTATTTTTCTGTTACAAAACAGACTGGAAAGCCATAGACGAGCAGAACCGACAATATTATGTAGATGGCTATCACATCTATTATGACCGGAAAATCCTAAGACAAAAAGAAGTGGAACAATTAAAATCAAAATTAGAATGATTGCAGTAATCGGAGAAAAACCAAGTGTGGCAAGGGACATTGCCCGTATTTTAGGAGCGAGTGAAAAACAGGATGGCTATCTTTCAGGTAACGGGTATCTCGTTACCTGGGCGTTCGGCCATCTTGTAGGTTTGGCAATGCCGGAAGCCTACGGCATACAGAGCTTTCGCCGGGAAAGTCTGCCTATTATCCCGGATAGTTTTCAACTTACACCCCGACAAGTGAAAGCGGAAAAAGGGTACAAGGCTGACCCCGGCGCATTGAAACAACTAAAGTAATCAAAGACGTATTCGACCAGTCGGATAAGATAATTGTCGCCACCGATGCAGGGAGAGAGGGAGAGCTTATCTTTCGCTACATCTATCAGTATATCGGATGCAACAAGCCTTTTGTCCGTTTATGGATAAGCAGCCTTACCGACAAGTCAATCCGTGAGGGACTGCAAAACCTGAAAGCCGGTAGCCTGTATGATAACCTTTTCCTTTCGGCACAGGCACGCAGCGAAGCGGATTATTTAATTGGAATTAATGGTACACAGGCTTTAAGTGTGGCAGCCGGACAAGGCATTTTTTCTTTGGGACGGGTACAGTCGCCCACGTTGGCAATGATATGTACCCGCTTTTTGGAGAACAAGAACTTTGTCCCGCAAAAGTATTGGCAACTGAAATTACAGACTACTAAGGACAATGTAACTTTTACGGCACTATCCACAGAAAAGTACGATATGCAGCAGCCCGCCATCGACACGCTGCAAAGGATAAAGGAAGCGGAAACAGTACAGGTGAAAACCGTAGAGCGTAAGGAAGTGAACCAAGAACCGCCGTTGCTCTATGATTTAACCACGCTCCAAAAAGAAGCGAATACCAAACTGAACTTTTCCGCAGACAAAACCCTATCCATCGCACAAAAGTTATACGAGGGTAAACTAATCAGCTACCCCCGAACCAGAAGCCGTTATATCTCACAGGACGTGTTCGAGGAAATCCCGGAACGTCTTGTCAATTTGGAACAGTACACCCGTTTTGGTGGATATGCCGCCGGGATGAAAGGCAAAGCCTTAAATTCCCGTTCCGTGAACGATGGCAAGGTAACAGACCATCACGCCCTGATAGTGACTGAAAACCTGCCCGACAAGATGGAAGCGGACGAACAGGCAATCTACGAACTGATAGCCGGACGGATGTTGGAAGCCTTTTCTGAAAAATGCGTCAAAGACGTTACCAGTGTAACGCTGGAATGTGCAGGGTCGCTTTTCACGGTCAAAGGGTCTGTAATCAAGTCCGCCGGATGGCGTGCCGTATTCGGCGAGAAAGAGGACGGAGAAGATAACGCCGCTTTGCCAGCCCTGCAGGACGGAGATAGTTTACCGCTTTCCAATATTGAATTACTGGAGAAACAGACCAAGCCCAAGCCGTTACACACGGAAAGCAGTTTGCTTTCTTCGATGGAAACAGCAGGTAAGGAACTGGAAAACGCCGACCTGAAAGCCAGCATGAAAGATACGGGTATAGGCACGCCCGCAACACGGGCAGCCATCATCGAGACGCTGTTTTCCCGCCAGTATATCGTCCGGGAGAAAAAGAACCTTGTCCCTACCGAGAAAGGTCTTGCCGTTTACAACATCATCCGGGACAAGAAGATAGCAGACGTTGAAATGACGGGAATGTGGGAAAATACGCTTGCCAAAATAGAAAGCGGGGAAATGAACCCCGACACGTTCCGCAAAGGCATCGAAGTGTATGCACGGCAAATCACGGCTGAACTTTTGGATGTTCAACTTTCTTTCGTTTCGGGCAGTGGTTGTATCTGCCCGAAATGCAAGACCGGACGCATCCTTTTCTATCCGAAAGTCGCCAAATGTTCCAATGTGGATTGTTCCGTTACCATCTTCCGCAACAAGAGCGACAAGCAGCTAACGGACAAACAGATTACCGAACTGGTGACTACCGGGAAAACCGGGCTAATCAAAGGCTTTAAAAGCAAGAACGGCAAAGTCTTTGACGCTTCACTTGCCTTTGACGGGCAGTTTAATGTTACTTTCGTGTTCCCTGAAAAGAAAGGCAAGCCGAAGAAATAAGACGAAAATCGTTATATTTGCCACAGAAAGTTTCATTATAGATAGATTTATAATTGAAATTTTTGTGGTTGAAGCACCCGGAGGGACACCGGGTGCTTTTTTTAATCATTCTCCTTTATACTGGTAGGTCAGGTAAACGACCTGATTGTCTATCACCCGGTGTCCGGTCAGTTCCCACTTCGACCCGAAAGTCTTTCCTATAAACTTGATACCGTCCCCAAGCATGACCGGAACGATATACAGCGTTATTTCATCCAGCAGGGACGCTTCAATCAGCGAGGTTATAAACTTACCGCCGCCAATGACCTGAATATCGGTTTCCGAACTTGATTTAAGTTCATTGATTGCCCGTAAGGGTATATCGGTAAGAAAGGTTACATTCTCCTTTTTCGTCACATTGGTGTCGTAGTGGGACACTACAAAAGTCTTTTTACTTTTGTACGGCCATCCGCCCCAACGTTTAAAAATCATGTTATAGGTATTCACTCCGGCAAGAAATATACCGGGTTGTTCATAAGCTGCCGAAATTTCCTTTTTAACGTTTTCCGGCATCCAGTCCAAATCATTATCTTTTCGGGCAATGAAGCCATCGAGAGATACAGCAATACAAGTTTTTAAATGTTTCATAAGTTGGTATCAAACAGTTTTTAGTTATAAACTGTTCGCCAGTACGTCTAAAAAAAGCGTGAACTCACACTATTCCAACGTAGAGGCACTGGTACGCCTAAGAGAAGAAACAGGCAAGCCCACGCTATACAGAAGTATAGCATGAACATTGCGCATAAATCTCTTCTCTTTGAAAATTACCAGTTTTCTACGTTGAGACGTTCTGCGAACGCTATGTTATATATAAAAGCAATCGGCTTTTCAACCTATGCTGTTATTGTCTTATGAAACTGTTGCAAATATACAGAAAGTCCCGGATATACCCGAACAGGAAAAAGAAAATCCTGTTTTATCTCACGACAAAACAGGATTAAAAGCTATTAGAAAAGAAAAAATTAGTCGGTTTTTTCACGGATTAACTTGTGTACGTCCGTGGCACGGTAATAACATCTACCATCCAACATAAGGAAAGGGAGTATTCCTTTTTTTCGATAACGGGTCAGTGTTCGAGGGGCTACTTTCAGAAGCAAGCATAAATCCTGATTATCCAGCAGTTCTTCACCATCCAAACAATTACGTCCTTTTATCACCCGGTCTATTTTCTTGTCCTGCATATCGAACCTATCCATGATACGCTCCATCCATGCGGTAAAATCGTCTTTATCTATATACATAAGGCTACCTGATTAAATTAAACCAATCATAAAATAACTTTGGTTGGACGGGTCTTTAATGATAATATCCCGTTCCCGCATGAAACGAACATAGCTTTTGGCAGTACGTTCTTTCACGTCCAAAACCTGCTGCAACTGTTCGCACAGGTCTATATAGGTAATATGTGTCTGCCGTCCAAAAATATCACGGGCAACGCATACCAGTTCCTTTTCCTTGCGTTTCTCTTTTTCCTCTCGTGGCTTTTCCCCTTTATAAAGGTGCATCCCGGCTGCTTTGTCCCAAGCAAAAAGCATCAAAGGAACGTCCAAAGGACTACCGTCACGGACTTTCAGGGCTTTTACCACCGATTGTGTAGGTTCTTCGTCCTTTTCGATGGAAAGGATAGTTGCCGCTTTGCGCTGTAATTCCGAGCCTAAATGCCCCCGGAGCTTCAATCCATTGGGTACGAAATGCAGCACGCAAAGAATACAGGTATTATAAATTCCTGCCAGTCGGTATAGTTCATCTATCACCGCCACACTTTCCGCTTCATCATTGGCACTTTTCACAAGGTCGGCGATACCGTCTATCACTACTAACTGTATGCCCCCATATTGGTAATAGAACTTATCCATACTCTGAACAATGGCGTGCAGACGTTCTTTGCGGGACATCCCCGTCAAACAAAATGCTTTCAGTTCTTCCGGTTTGTCCGGTTGCTTCGCACGTGCTAACAGGTTACTTACATTCTTGAACAGTTGTACTTCGGATTGTTCCGTATCGTAAAGTAATACCGCTTTGCGCTTACTGTTGGCAGTAATTTGTATGCCGAGAGTATCAACTTCCTTATCCGGCTGGCAGATGCAGCCTGCCAACATAGCAGCGATATAATTACTTTTACCTGTTCCCTCGCCACCCGTAATGCCGAACAGGTTTCCTTGTGTCCCCAGTGGAACGTCCCCGGCAGAGATTATCACCTGTGCTTTTGCCGGGGGATTATTGAAGTCTATTTCGCACGATTTAAGCATAATCAATGTATCACTATATAGGTTATCTAAAAATTCGATAAACAATTTCAGGAAATCTTCACGGGTATTCCCCGCTTTAAAATAGTCGGAAATATCCTTTTCTTCTTTCGCCGGAAAGCGGTAAAAGCAGCCGTTTTACTGAAAATTCTTCCAACTGTTTTTCCTGTTTGCGCGCGCTTTCCTTTCCCGTTTTATCGGTATCATACAATAAGATGATGTGCTTAAACCGGAAAGTCAGTTTATAAATCAGGGTAGGGGGAACAGTCACCGTTTCACTGTTGAAGCAGATAGCATGGAAACCATGTGCAGCCAATGACATGACATCTTTTTCTCCGCCCGTAATAAACAGTGTATCACCTTTTGCGGGTAGTTGTTCCAATCCGAAACAATAATTATCTCCGAAATTACCCCCATAGAGGAAACGAGTTTTTGAGAATGGACGATACAGTTTTATATATCGTTTACTTTTATATCCGTACATTGGTTCTGTTACGGATGAAGTATAAGTGAATGGTGTTCCATCCGCCGTTACACTCTGAAAATCCCGTAGGGAACAGACCTTGTACAGTTCCAATATTTCCGGTGTGATACCATACTGTTGCCAGTACATCAATTCGGCAAGCTGAAATTTCTGTTCCCTGAACTGGTAAGGCTTACTTTCTTTTTCAGGTGTTTCTTCCAATATATTATCCACCACACGGCAAGAATTACGGGTAACAGGTATCGGGTTACCTGTTGCCAGTCCTAATCCCAAATCCCGGTCGATGGTTTCCAGTATCTCCACAAAATCCATCGAATTATTGCAGTCCAGCCCTTTAAGTTGCCCCACGAAAAAGAAACAATCACCGCTATAATTGTCATTGCCAAAGTCTTTCATTTTATAGATACCACTTCGGCGGTCGAAATAGATGTTACAGGACGCTTTATTATCTTCATAAAGCGGATTCAAGAAATTTCGACCTATCCGCCAATTACCGGGTACATAGTGCTTGAATACAGATAGCCCGTTACTTGTCCTTTCTAATATTTCTTCTTTCCTTAACATATAGGTGGTGGTTGGTTATCAGGTCTTGAATATTCTCTTTATTGCTCTTTATCAGTCGTTCTTCCAGCATCCGTTTTACTTCGCTTATTTTGTAGAAGTAACGCCCCCGAATATTGGAGTAGGCAATAGTTCCAGCCACTCGCAAACGTTGCAGTGTCTTTTCACTGATTTTCAAAAATGTGCAGACCTCGTAACTATCCACCCAAATTTCATCTTCATTGGTACTTTCCGCTTCCGTGTGATTGAATATGTAATCGGCGATAGCGGTAATTTTGTTGTCTAAATCCTTGTAGGCTTTTGACTCGAATGTTATTATCTCCATTTTGCTAACTAATTGATTTGCTGCAAAGTTGAAGCATTTGAAAAAATAAATCTTCCAACCTCTTTCCAAGTTGGAAGATTTATTTTTTTGAGGATTTTAGCCTAAAAACCATCTGTTTTGAGCTGAAAAGTAAGAAAAAATGGGTGAAAACGGGTAAAAACAAAAACAACCAAGTTGGTAGATACTTGGTTGTTTTTGTGCTTTTGTTTTTTATAAGTTGTCGTCTTCATCCATTTTCTTCAGCAAACACTTTATTAGGTTACTAAGAAATGAAGTCCGGTCTTTCTTCCGGTCTTTTATTGTTATATAAGTCCGATAGTAATCCCCTAAATCAACTTTGAAAGATGCTTCTAAATAAGTCATAATCTCTTTAATATCTGCTTTACCATTATTCAAGACACACGCAGCATAAATAGAATATCCAAGTTCTACTAATGCTATCTTTGGAGCAGTCCATCGAAAAGGGTGTTCAGAAAGAAATGCTCGACTTTCTTCAATGATTATTTGCTTATCTACATAATGTAGCCTTTTATTCAAATAAATGCTAAGCATATCATTTGCTAATATTTGTGCTGCTTTGTGGTCGTAGCAAGTTGAAAATTCCGGGTCACGGTCATAAGGGGTACAATTCGGGCATAGTTTAAAATCAATATGCCCCCTTACAAAATAATGATTATCTAAATGTGTCGCTTTGGAACGGTAATATTGATAGAAGTCTAAATTACTTTCAAAATAGGAGGTCAGTTCATCCAATCTGTCGTTGTAGTGCTTCTTTACTACCTCAATGCTACCATTCGGTTTTCTCATTTCAGCGTTATACACATCTGTGAAGTATAATAATCGTCCCAAGACTTCCGGTTTTATATATTTGAAAAAATAAATTTCCTCTTCTTTACTTTCAAACGGATGCTCAATAATAATTGTTCTTAATTCTTCGAGTGATTTTTGTAGGAACTCTACTACTTCAAATATTAAGTCTATTGAAATATTCCAATTATCAATATCTATTTTATCATAGATTACAAGGTCTATGTTCTTTATAAAATTCTCATATTCGATTTCGCTATTCATGTCATATATTCTTCTGTCATTTATATTGCAAATAGAAGTTTATTTTTATATTTTAATATACAATAAATAAATGTAGAAAGTATGTGAGCATACTTCCTACATTAGATAGCCAATTAAAAAATTGTATTAAGTTAGTTTCCTTTCAAACAGAATATTGATGAATGATTTTAGCCACAGCATCCGCAAGAGTTACCTTGATTTTCACTCGTATCATTCTTTTCTGATACTTTGGTTTCGTCCTTTTTCAAATTCTCTGACGGATTTCCATCTTCTTCTACTTCCTCTATTTGCACTCCGCAACTACATTTACAAGGTTTCGGAGCAAATAGAGAGGCAAAAAAGCCTTTCTTCTTATCTTCCTTTTCTTCCATAATTGAACTATTTATTTTTAAGTGATTATAAAAACAGGTTAAATACATAACCTGCGATAACTGCCGTTAAAAAGATAACTGCCACTATCATGCCTACCAGTTTTTTCTTGAATATACTGGCAAGCATACTCATTTCGGGAATAGCCATTCCTGCACCACCGATAACGAGGGCAATAACCGCCCCGATGCTCATACCTTTGCCCATCAATGCTATGCCGATGGGGATAGCTGTTTCTGCACGGATATACAGAGGAATACCCAATACGGCAGCCACAGGTATAGCGAGAGGATTGTCTGCACCTGCTATTTTCAACACAAAATCTTGCGGCATATAGCCATAAATGCCAGCACCGAGAGCAACACCTATCAGTAAATATATCATAATAGGTCTAAGGCTCCCCCACGCATTTATAAAAGCAATCTTTATTTTTTGGCGGAAAGGAAGCAACCTTTTGTTTTTAGGCTGTTCGCTGCCTGAACAACAACTGGGTTTCACCCGAACATTTTTCACATACTTTTGTGCGCCTATTTTTTCGAGAACATATCCAAATGCAACGGAACAGATAAAAGCGATGACAAAATAGAAAACCATTGCCTTAAATCCTACCAAAGCTCCCAACATACCTATAATGATAGGATTGAGTAATGGAGAAGCTATCAGAAAGGACATTGTAGAACCAAATGGAACTCCTGCATTTAGAAAACCTACTGTCATAGGAATGGTAGAGCAAGCGCAGAAAGGGGTTAATGCCCCAAATCCGGCAGCTATGACATTGCCCATAATACCCGAACCTGATAGCTTTTTCCGAATCGTTTCTTCCGGGATATACATCAGTATAATTTCTACGGCTGCGCTGATTAACAGAAATAAGGCTATCAACTCAATCGTAATAAATACGAAGTATTGTAATGTGTCTAATAAAGTATTCATAATCTATTGAATTAAAAACTATTTATTAATTAAATGTAGTGTCACAACAGCTTTCTTCCTGTTCAGGTTGTGGCTGTGTTCCGCAACATTTCTTTTCTTCTGGTTGCACTGATTGTGTGTTTGCCGGGCAGCATCCGCCACTTTCATTGCTTTGGACTGTTTGATTTTTATTTCCAATAAACAGAACGAATACAAGTATTGCCACACCTAACCACAAGAAGAATTTTTGGAAAGACTTTGATTTGGAACGTCTTTTCAGATTTGTTTCTGAAACATTCGTTCCACATCCACAAGTTTCTTTTTTGAAATAAACTTGATAAAAGCCAAAGAGTAGGGAGATGATGGCAAAGCCAATAAACCAACCTTTATACTCTGCAAAAAAACTAAGTTGTGACGCTCCAATTCCTAATGTTGCTAATATTCCGGCTAATATAGGTAGCCCACAGCAACTTATTACACCTAATAAAGCAAGTAATGGTGATATTACACTTGCTATCATCGACCAAATTGTTCCTGACTTGCCCATTCTTATTTTACTTTAGGAAACCAACTTCTTGTATTATTGGCTATTTTTACTAACATAAGCATTACTGGAACTTCAACCAATACGCCTACTACGGTAGCCAGTGCAGCACCGGACTGTAAGCCGAAAAGAGAAATAGCCACCGCCACCGCCAACTCAAAGAAGTTACTCGCACCAATCATTCCGGCAGGTGCGGCGACATTGTGGGGTAACTTCCACCACTTTGCCCAACCGTAGGCAACAAAGAATATCAGAACCGTTTGCAGGACAAGCGGGACGGCAATCAAGACAATATGTAACGGATTGTTCAGTATCGTTTCCCCCTGAAACGAAAACAGGATGATAAGCGTTAATAGCAATCCGCCAACCGTATAGTTATCGAACTTGCGGACAAAGACGGTATTGAAATAGTCTATTCCTTTTCGCCGGATAACCGTTACACGGGTTACTATTCCGGCAGAAAGTGGAATGACAACAAACAGTACGACCGAGAGTATAAGCGTGTCCCACGGGATAGAAACGCCACCGACACCCAACAAAAACGCAACGATAGGAGCGAAAGCAACCAATATTATTAAATCATTGACTGCCACTTGCACCAATGTGTAAGCTGCATCCCCTTTGGTTAAATGACTCCATACAAACACCATCGCCGTACAGGGTGCAGCACCTAACAGAACTGCCCCAGCTAAATATTCTTCGGCTAATCCGGCAGGGATTAATGACTTGAAAATAACGTAGAAGAATAGATAAGCTATTCCAAACATGGTGAATGGCTTTATTACCCAGTTCGTCACACAAGTAATGACAATCCCTTTCGGACGTTTGCCTACGTTCTTGATGCTCTGAAAATCTACTTTCAGCATCATGGGATATATCATTAACCAAATCAGGATAGCCACAGGTATAGACACGTTGGCATATTCAAATTTGCTCAATGTTTGCGGTATTGCCGGAAGATATTGTCCGATGGCTATCCCGATAACGATACACAAGGCTACCCAAATAGTCAGGTATCTTTCAAAAAATCCAATTCCTTGTTTCTTTTCCATAATGACTGCCCTTTATTTTAATTGCGGTTTTAATTCTTGCAGGTAAAAATCATAGAAACGCATTCTTATTTCATCCCGTACCCGAAGAAATTCACTATTTATAAACTCCGGTGTCCCGGTCGCTTCTGATGGGTCGTCAAATCCAATGTGCAATCTGTTTTTTACCTTGCCTGTAAACATAGGGCAGCTTTCATTTGCGCCGCCACATACCGTTATCACATAGTCCCATTCGTGCCCTAAATACAGGCTAACGTTTTTAGGGGTATGGTTGGTAAGGTCTATTCCTGTTTCAGACATAACTTTTACCGCCATCGGATTAACCTTTTCAGCAGTTTTGTTCCTGCTGAAAAGACATCCATGTTTTTATCGAATGACTGTAAGAAACCGTGTGCCATTTGGCTACGGCAACTGTTACCAGTGCAAAGGATTAAAATCTTCATATTCTTATAAGTTTTTCCATTCAATCAGGGCAGTATTGCCCTTTGACAATTCTTCTACTTTCTTAATCCAAGTCAATTCACTTTGCGCTTTTGCTTGCAAAAATGAATTTGCTGTATTTGTCAATGACAAACAGGCATTTACTACCCACCATTTGTTGTTAATCCCGGCACGCTGCAAATCCATTTGTAGGCGTTCTGCTTCAAAAACAGGTGTTGCTTCGGGTAAAGTGACTATTACTACTTCCGTTTCCTGTGGATTGCGTAAACGGGGTAATAAATTGGCTACTGCTCCGGTTACTTCTCCCTGTGTACGTTCTACTTCTTTGTGATAGCTTTGGGTAGCATCCAAAAGCAACAAAGTATGTCCTGTTGGTGCAGTATCAATCACTACGATTTCATTCTCCGCTTTATCTACAATTTCAGCAAAAGCCTTAAATACGGCGATTTCTTGCGTACATGGTGAACGTAAATCTTCCTCTATATATTCCATATCTTCGGCAGTCATGGTTTCGGCAGCTTTGCTACGAACTTCATTCTTGTATTTTTCCAGCACTTCCGCTTCGTCTATATGGCTTACCGTAATACCTGATTTGATGGCAAAATCATAGTTCAGGTGATTTGCCGGGTCAGTAGTGGTAAGATGAACCTTTGCACCGAGCTTTGTTAATTTCAAGGCTATTTCTGTGGCTAAGGTCGTTTTTCCTACGCCACCTTTTCCCATTGTGAACACTACTCGTTTACCGGAAGTATAGAGGTCATTTACCAATTCATCTATACTTTTGCTATCAGTTATCGGCTGATAACGAATTTCATTCGTAATACTATCACTGTATAGCATACGGCGGATATTGGCAATATTGGATAAATTGTAAGAACGCAGAGGAACGCTATTACACATGGGATATTCAGATAATGCAATAGGCATACTTTGTAACGCCTTTTGCTGCCTGTTATACAGTTGTTGTGAAACATTGTCTGCTTCATCTAATTGCTGTAAAACACCATTTATCACCAATAGCTGATTTTTAATTCCCAATAGTTGTAATTCATGCGAAGAACGGGCAGCTTCTTTCAACGGTGCTATTTCAGGACGGCTTACCAATACTAACCGGGTTGCGCTTGTATCAGACAATGTATCAACCGCCTGTTTATAGATACCTTTCCTTTCTTCCAAGCCTGATAATTGTCCTAAACAAGATGCGCCATGTGTACTTTCACTAATAAATGTACTCCATGCCGATGGAAGCTGCAACATTCGCAATGTGTGTCCGGTAGGTGCTGTATCAAAAATAATGTGGTCGTATTCCTTCGCTTTATCAGCATCGGTGATAAAGTCTGAAAACTCATTAAAGGCAGCGATTTCTACCGTACAAGAGCCTGAAAGTTGTTCTTCCATATTTTGAATAACGCTTTCAGGTAATTGTCCTCTAAAAGGTGCAATCACACTTTCCCTGTACTCTGCTGCTGCCTGTTCAGGGTCAAGGTTTACGACCGTCAGCCCCGGTACTTCTGAAATAGCTGTACCATGTCCGTTTAGGGTTTGATTGAAAACATCTTGCAGGTTAGAAGCCGGGTCTGTACTGATAAGAAGAATTTTCTCCCCTTTATCAGCTAATCCCACTGCCGTAGCGCAAGCAATAGAGGTTTTTCCTACTCCACCTTTTCCTGTGAAGAATAAGTATTTTGTTAGTTCTATATCGGATAAATTAAATGCTTTCATTATTCTGTATATTAATTTGTTCAACGATTATTTAACGGGCATCAAGTCTAAATTAATTCCTGTCCATTCACTCATTTGTTTAGTTGTGGGATAATCTTTAGAAACTGCAATTTCACCATCCACCAAAGTAATAGGCAGTGCTTCTGCACCATTCTTTTGAAGATATTGGTTTACAGTCTTGTTACTTACATAAACTTGCGGTTCGTCCCGCAAATTATGACGGGTAACAACAACACCCTGTCTTTTTCAATGTTTCGATAACAACGGCTATCCTCATTAATTCAGGATTAATATTAGTTCCACACAAACCCGTAGGGCAACACATTGCCGGGTCAAAAATTTCTATTGTTTTCATACTGTCTTTTATTTTAATTAATACATTGTTTGTTTATAGATAAAGAATGACCGCATAATAAATTCCTATCGCAATAAAGAGGATGGCAACAATTTTGCGAAACCATTTTTCAAAGATTTGTACTCTGTTATAAAACTTGCCTAATCCGGCAACACTGTACGCCAATATCCAAGCAACAAGGATTACAGGTAGTCCCGTAGCAATAGCATAAATTACAGGTAAAAGATACCCGCCTGTTTCTGCTGCTGCCAAGGGCATAAGCATACCGAAATAGAAAACCCCACTTGTAGGACAAAAGGCGAGAGCAAATAAAACTCCTAATAACATAGCTCCCCAACTGCCTTTTGTTTTCTTCTTTAGACCCTCTCCGCCAATATTGACTTTTGGTATATTCAGTTTTATAATATCAAGCATGAATATTCCGATAATAATTAAAACCGGAGCAATCAACATTTCACCGTATTTACTGACTGCCTTTTGAACCATGAACATACTTGCACCCTCACGAAGAATAGGAATAAGAATGAAACCAAGTGCTGTATAAGTTACTATTCTGCCGAATGTATAAAGCAATCCGTTTATAAATATACGGTGATGGTTCTCTATATCCTTACTGATAAATCCTATTGCCGTTATATTAGTAGCCAAAGGACAAGGGCTAACTGCCGTTAAAGTCCCTAAGATAAAGGCTGTAATAGCAGGAATAGAACTATTGTCTAATAGTGATTGAAGAAAGTCCATCTTACAATGTTTTTAGTAATTCGTCAATCTTGTTTTTTATTCCCTCTTTAAATTTATCCGGTTCATTTCTTGCATTGGAGAAACTAAACTCCGTCATGTTATTTACATTCTCTTTACTGTCTTTCCAGCCATTCACAAACAAAGACGACCATGTAACTTCGTATTTATCTGCAATTTGCTCATTTTCCTTTTTGGATATATCTATCACCTTGAAGATGATTTTACCGTCCGCCTGTTCTTTGGAATAAAGGCTATCTAAAAGAGCTACCGTATTGGCTTCTATTGCCCGGCAGGTTATGCAACGTTGCGCACCGTGAAAATATAGAACTTCAACACGGTTAGTTTGATTTTCTTTTGCTATGCTGGTTTCTGTTTTATTCTTTGAACCATTACCACAGGAAATTAAAACGATTGTTGCAATCAGTAGATAAAATAACTTCTTCATAGTAAATAATTTATTTAGTTATCAATTCTTTCACTTCTGATAAGGATAATCTTTTTCCGGCAGATATGACTTTACCATCAATAACCAAAGCCGGGAGACTTAAAATATTATACTCCATGATTTTTAATAAATCTTCTTCCTTAATTAGAGTTGCATCGCAGCCCAGTTCTGAAATAGCTTGTTTTGTGGTTTCGTACAATGCCTTACAGCTTGAACACCCAGTTCCTAATACTTTGATTTCCATTTTCTATTCAATTATAAAGTTAATATACCAATCGTAATTCGTAGAACTACGAACATTATTCTCAAAAAAAGGTGCTGTTATCCACAGCACGATGTACCCGTACATTTACAATCACCCAAAAATGCAGCAAATAATTTACGGGCAAGTTCCCAATTCTCTCGGTTGATACAATACCGAACTTTTGGTGTTTCTATTTCCCCCTGAATTAACCCTGCATCTTTCAGTTCTTTTAAATGCTGCGAAACGGTTGCTTTAGCAATGGGTAGTACTTCGTGAATATCTCCGAAGAAACAACTTTCTTGTTTAGCTAAGAAACTAAGAATTGCCATTCGTGCCGGGTGACCCATAGCCTTGGCAAAACGAGCCATCTGTTTCCTGTTCCTCTGTGTACTGCTTAGTTTTCACTTTTATATCTCCTTTCTTGTTTGTTGTTCGCAAAACTACGAACTATTTTTTAAATTGGCAAAATAAAACAGATGATATTTTTTAGATTAAACATTTTTTAGGTGCAAGGTGCAAGTATATATCTATATATATAGCTTGCACCTTGCACCTACATGGTATCTTTTATATTCAGGCATTTGCGTAATTCGGAAAAGAGTTGTATCTTTGAACCCGTGAGATAGGCAGACAAACAGCGGACAAAGCCGGACAAAAGCGTTAATAAAAATCGTTACTGTTTCGTTACCTATTTGAAATATTGGAAAATAAAAGACTGATTTATAGGCGGTTGGGTGTTTGGGTTCAGTACCCTGTCTTTCCGCAGAACCTACTGAACAAAACAAGAGAGTAAGTGGACAAAAACCTACAAATCGCTGATTTGTAGGTTTTTTATTGCCTATAAGTCTTGTGTCCAATGCCTTATCAGAAGAAAAAATTCGGCTCACCTGATAATCAGTGGGGGTATCTTCAGGCTCATCTATATTTCAGCCGGCAACCTAAGACAAGTCGACCTACAGAAATATAGAAGTCGGCCAACAGATGAGATCATGGGATAACCATTGCCATATAAATCGCTGTCTTATATCCTGTTAATCAACAGGCCAACTCACTTGAGAAAGGCTTCCCAAGTGAATAACTAACCACTTCCAGACTCGTAAGCTTACGGCTACCCCCAGCCGTAAGTTATTCACTTGACAAGCCGTAAGTTATTCACCTGACAAGGCATAAATTATACATTAACCGTCTCTTCCCCGATGGTTATCGGGAAATGGCAGAGGAACTATAGATACAAGTGGCCCATTTGTCTTTTTGACAACTTGTAATCTGAAGTCCCGGAGAATCGATTATTCCGTACCTAAGTGAGTCTCGCTTCCCAATTCGAGAGAAAAAAACAGCAATTCTCTATTTGATAGCTGTTTGCTGAAAAACGGCCTTTCGTTCCAGTCGAAATAATTCACCCTAGTTCATGTTTTACGGTCGTTAGGCGGTAATAATGCCCAACGCTACCGCATCTGAGGGCCGATGCCTATATATGTGTAGGCTTACGCCACTATATGTGTAGCTTGACGCGACTATATGTGTGGGTTGACACTGCTATATGTGTGAGTTGATACAGCTATATGTGTAGGTTGATACGTATATATTCGTTAAAAAGCGACGTTTATCGTGTTAAAAAGCGGTTGTGGCAGCTTGTTCGCGCTCCCCGTTTACGCTCGTTGGCTTTTATAGCCAGAGAGCCGTGTCGTGAAAAAGAAGGCATTTCAATCAAAAAGATACCATTCATCGCGTTAAGCTGACATCCGCGATTCTTGTTTTATCCCTTTGAATTAACTCTGTTCCCAATAAATATCGGGTGAGCCAAGTAATCGCATCCAGACATTGCATCTCTATGTAAATTCGCAAGCGAAACTCTTGCATAATCAAAAAAAATCAATACCTTTGCACCCGGTTTCAACAAGACCTTGGAGAGATGCTCGAGTGGTTGAAGAGGCACGCCTGGAAAGCGTGTAAACCCCTAAAGGGTTTCGCGGGTTCGAATCCCGCTCTCTCCGCAGAACTAACCAGACAATAAACAGCTAAGTCCCACAAATCGTTGGATTTGTGGGACTTTTTAGATTTTTTGTTACCTACACTAAATCTTCTTGTTTGATCGAATAACACTTAGTGTTTGTAAGATGACAGACAATATTATTACCCCTAGCCCTATATAAAAAGCGGCGTTCAACTCTTTAGCCTCACTAAAAAGAAGCATAGCCAAGATAATGCTATAAATAGGTTCCAGATTATAACTCAAGTTTATCGTGAACGCAGAGATCTTTTTCAGGACTTGTATCTGAAGTAAATACAAACCAATCGTACAAACAGAAGCTAAAAGCAATAAATAAGTAAAATCTAATAGCCCGGGAACAATCGTCGATACAGGAAAATATCGCAAATAGAACGGTAAAATACAGGAAAGCCCGATAAAGCCACCTACCATTTCATACAAGAGCATGGTACTTGTTGAATAATTATTTCCGATCTTCTTATTCGTGATCGTGAACAAAGCCGCTAAAGCGGATGATATAATACCCAAACCTATTCTAAACGATAGCGAGTATCGAAATGGAAAATCAGTACCACCCCGAATAAAGTCAACAAACTAAAAACAACCTCCTTGAAAGACACTCTATGACAATTAATCAATGGCTCTAGAAAAGCCGTAAAGAAACCTACCAGAGAAAAACAAACCACTCCAATAGACACATTCGAAGCCTTTATACTTCCATAAAAGAAAACCCAATGCAATCCCAGCAATAACCCTACTCCCCCTATTCTCAAGGCATCCCCGAAAGAAATTCGATTCAATCTTTTGCTGACGGATAAAACGAGTAAAAACAACAAAGACGCAAGCATCATACGATACCAGACCAATAGGGCTTCATTCAAAGCTAATCAATTTTCCAAATATGCCCGTCGCACCTGCCAAAATAATAGATATATGCAGTTTTATAAATGCGTCTTTCACTATGTCACTATTCTATTTAATTATGGACAAATGTACAAAGGAAATATAAGCTATCGAATTCAAACTTGATAAATACTCCGTTTTTTACCCTAATGGTAACTTTTTTTCTAAATAGAGAAGCCTACTTTTGTGCCGCAAAAATAAAAAGAAAAAGAAACTGATGATGCAAGACAGTATTGATTTTGGAACAATGAACATTCCGAAGTTGTTCCGTATGATGTTTATCCCTACCTTATTAGGTATGATCCTTTCCGCCACTATTAATATCGCCGATGGAATATTCGTAGGAAGAGGCGTAGGAAATGACGCCTTGGCTGCGGTAAATATCGTGGCTCCTTTTTTCATGTTAGCAACCGGAATCGGGCTTATGTTCGGAGTAGGCGCATCTATCGTCGCCTCGATCCACCTTTCACACCAGAAAGTTAAGGTAGCGAATATTAATATCACGCAAGCGCTTTCGGTCTCATTATGTATTATGTTATCGCTTTCCTTGTTAGTGATGACATTCCGTGCTGAGGTCGCTCTTTTATTGGGTAGTTCCGAGCAATTATTGCCCTCCGTATTGGAATATATGAACTGGATCGTCCCGTTCCTTGCCTTTTACATGTTATTGAATATCGGGTTATTCATTATCCGGTTAGACGGATCACCTACATACGCCATGTTATGCAGCGCTATCCCGGCCCTGATAAACCTAACATTAGACTATATTTTCGTTTTCCCATTGCATTGGGGATTAATGGGAGCCGCTTTAGCTTCCGCTATTTCCGTAATCGTAGGAAGTATTATGATCGTGGTTTATATCGTAGGTTTTTCTAAAGTATTACATCTTTACCGCCCTAAATTCTCGATTAAAAGTATCTTATTGACAATCCGCAATATCGGATACATGGTAAAGCTTGGTTCTTCCGCATTCTTAACTGAGGCAGCTATCGCTTGTATGATGCTGGTGGGTAATTATATATTCATGAGATACCTTGGGGAAGACGGGGTTGCCGCCTATAGTGTAGCCTGTTATTGCTTTCCTATCGTATTCATGGTGAACAATGCGATCGCCCAGTCTACCCAGCCGATCATAAGCTACAACTATGGCATACAGCAGTGGAAAAGAGTACGGCAGGCGTTTAAGTTAGCCCTGCTATGCGCTGTCGTGTGCGGAGGACTCGCCTGCGTGGGTACTATTTTTTATTCTGCCCGGAAGTCTCCTCCTTATTTCTCGGTAATCATGGCAACGCTTACGAGATAGCAATCTCCGGTATTCCCTATTTTTCTTTGGGATATGTCTTTTTCGCTCTCAATATCGTTTGTATCGGGTACTACCAGAGCATAGAACGTTTCAAACCCGCTACGCTATTCACTATTCTACGAGGAATCGTGATTATCACCCTAAGTTTCATGTACCTACCTGTTGTCTGCGGAATTAAAGGTATTTGGCTGGCCGTACCTTTGTCGGAATTAATTACTTTTGTAATCATTGTGGTATACTATCTATTGAAACGTACAAGAGCATGAAAGAGGAAGTTCGCCAGAAAGTGATGGAACGGTTTTCAATCTCTGAGCAGGCCATGCGGTTATTGCTGGAAAGCGCAGAGATGATGTCGTTTGTCCCTAAAGATATAATCGTACATGAAGGTGAGATAAACACGAATATGTATATCTTATCCAAGGGAATCTGGCGGGCTTATACATTTAAAGATGGGACGGAAGATACCTTTTGGTTCGCCGTGGAGAGCGAGATCGCACTCCCGGTATGGGGATATACTTCCGGCTCTCCTTCTCTTTATACCATAGAAGCCGTTACGGAAAGCGAGGCGTATTGCCTATCCAAACAGAAACTAGAAATCCTATTTCAATCCTCCGTGCAATTAGCAAATATCGGAAGAAGGATTCTAGAGAATTTTATGCTTGAGATCGAGACTTCATGGTTAAGTTCTTACAAACGAACCGCCATTGAACGTTACGCCATTCTATTGGACAAGCAGCCCGAAATCATCCAATCCGTCCCCCTAAAATATATAGCTTCTTATCTAGGTGTCACGGCTCAATCCTTAAGTAGAATCCGGGCGAAATTAACTAGTTCTTTAACCTTTATCGTGTAAAGCCTCTTCATTTTTATAACGCATCGATAACCAACCTCTGACTTTTCATAAAGTCAATACGTTAAATCCGTAAATAACGATCAATAATCTCATAATAACTTTCTATCGCATTAGCGGATCGGAGCAAGTTCATATCGAAAGTCACTCTATTATACAAGTGATTTCCTATGATCTGATCCCAACTTACAGGAAATTTGCGCAACCTCATCAATCGTAAAAGCGACCTCCCCACGAAGCCTGCGGTACACCGCCTCTCTCCCGATACATAAAGTATCCGTCAAGAAATTAGCAAGATTTTGTCCGGGAGGAAGCCTATCTTTCATTGCGGTTATCAATTCATTTACAATACTATCTTTCATTGCCTTATACCTTATTTCCAACTATTAATATTCCTTGATACATTTGGCAAATGTAAAACATGTAAACGATAGTTTTGTACGATAAAGCAAGCCTATGAGAATTGTTCCTTTTCTAATTAAAGCAAACACAGACAGAAAAAGATAGAAAACGAAATTAAACTAAAAAAGCACCTATAAATTTCGAATCGCGCAATCGGAATATCTAGGTTGTTTCATTTATCGAAACAGATTCAAACCCTAAAGCGTATTTATAATCTCCCTTTGTCTATTGAAAAACTGGATACGTTGCATCTCTCCACTCTCGGAGATCATGGTAGAGAACTTTTTTAAAGATTGAATCCAGTCTTTCAAGCTATTAAACATCTCAGTATCCTGTGTCGTAATAGAATTTATCGAGTAAACCCGTATCATACTTAACTGCAAAGAACTTGTTTCCAGATAACTATACGTAGCCTCAAAGTTAATATGCGATACATAAATTCGTACACTATTGCCAGCCTCGGTCTTTCCTCTCATGGCAAGTTCTTCCAATTCATCCACCAACACTAATAACTCCTCTTTGATACGTTGTATATCCTCACAGGAAATAAGATGGATATCGGAGAAATATTTAATGTCATTGACCAAATGATGGAAGATCATATTATCCCAAATATAATCCGTAGAATGGATATACTGTGTCAACGATACAAATTCTCTTTGGGTATCAACCAGTTTTTCCGGTATCTTCAGATTCTCAAAATGATTGCATTGGATATGCTTATTCTGATACATCCACTTAAATAAACGAAACTTTGACAAAAGGTCATGCTTCAAATAAAGGGTCTGAGGAATAGTATTGGAAGAGGTACCCAAAGCCGTAGTAGGATCATCCTGAAAGGCCCTAAAGATCTTCACATATCTAGACAAGATCGTAAAATAAGCATTAAAAGGATCATCGTGATCTACCACATTCAAGTCGAACACGGCATTGGCACCAAAACTAACCCCTACTATTTTATCCAATGACACACCCAATTTCCTTGAGATAAGAGCAGCCTCTTCCAAGGTGAAAGGAACCTCGCCACGTAAGCGCCTATAAATGGCTTCTCTGCCAATATAAAGGGTATCCATCAACAGATTCGCCAAATTTGTCTTAGGGGGAAGTTTTTCTTTTAAAGCTTCAATCAAGCCTGTATTTAATTCATTTATCATCATAACCATGTCGAATGAAAAATCATCTACTCTAGTAACATATATAGAGAGGGAGTTGTTTCGAGAACAAGTACATTCGTAGATGGATTTTCAAAGCACGTAGCTTTTCAGCTTATTCATATCAACTATTTTCCCTTCCCGGGAAATAGCCCCTTCCTCTATCATTTCCGAGAAACTACGGGCCAATGAAGGACGAGCCACTCCAAAATATTCCGAAAGCTCTGTTTGATTACGATCCTGCTTATAATGATCCCCTTGAATACGTTTAAGTATATAGTAAGCCAGTTTACCTTTAATGGTCTTAATCGATAATAATTGAAGACGTTCAGAAAGAAATTGTGTTCGGTTGGCGTTAAAAGCCATATAGCTTTGAAGAAAATGCTCGTTTGTCGCCAGCAAACGCATCACCGCACTCTTAGGTATTAAAATAATCTCGCATTCCTCCAAGGCGATAACATCTACCGGGAAGCGATTATTTTCCGCAAACAAAAATGCGGAGGCCAAAGGAGTAGGCGCCGATAAAGTCTCCACTTCCAGAATTGTCCCGCTTTCGGTGATCATCTCAGTCTTTACCCGTCCTTTACTCAATAGATAAAGCGAAGATAAGGCATCTCCCTGACGAGCCACCCAGTCACCTTTCTTAAACGACCTTGTCGAATAATCCAACGAACTGAAAAGAGCGGTTTGCTCTTCCTCAGACAATTTTCCGCAAATAGGACACAAACTCAGATTCATAAAACTTCCTTTTGCGGATAAAGATAAAGAAAATAATCAAAGAGTGTAACAACTGTTACAGATTAAACGACCTTCTCCCCCCTACATTCGCGATAAACTTTAAAAATAAAAGCTATGTTCTGTTATCAATGTCAAGAAACCGCCCAAGGAAAGGGCTGCACATTAAAAGGTGTATGTGGTAAGACCGCCGAAGTGGCCGGATTACAAGATTTACTGATGTACTTAATGAAGGGAATCTCCAAATTAACAACGACTTTACGCAAACAAGGCGTGGAATCATCCACGGCCAATAAGTTTATCGTAGACGGACTTTTCATGACCATCACAAACGCCAATTTCGATTCATCCAGGTTCGTCTCAAAGATCAAGGAAGCCTATCAGCTACGGGAGAACCTTCTCAACGAATTGCATCGACTGGGAATCCATCTTTCCTTAACCTGCGACTGTCTGACTTGGAAATCGGATAAAGTAGAGGAAATGGAGGTCAAAGCGAAAGAAGTAGGTATTCTTGCCACAGAAAACGAGGATATCCGTTCTCTATGCGAATTACTCACTTATGGGGTTAAAGGTATGGCCGCCTACGTGGAGCACGCTTACAACCTAGGTTTCGAGGATACCAGCCTCTATGCCTTTATGCAAGATGCCTTGGTAGCGACGACTCGATCAGACCTGACTGTCGCCGATTTAACCCAATGGGTACTCACCTGCGGCGAATACGGAGTAAAAGCCATGGCCTTATTAGATAAAGCGAATACTTCCACCTATGGTAACCCGGAAATTACGAAAGTGAATATCGGCGTAGGAAAGAACCCGGGTATACTTATCAGCGGGCACGACTTGAGAGACATTCAAGACTTGCTGGAACAAACCGAAGGTACAGGCGTAGATGTCTATACACATGGCGAGATGCTTCCTGCACATTATTACCCGGCTTTCAAGAAGTATAAGCATTTTGTAGGAAACTACGGTAGCGCCTGGTGGAAACAAACATCCGATTTCGAGACATTCAACGGAGTTATCCTGTTTACGACCAACTGCCTTGTCCCTCCCCGTTCTTCCGCCACTTATGCCGATCGGGTCTATACGACCGGCTCTACCGGGTTCGAAGGATTCCCACATATCGCCGATCGTAAGCCCGGAGGCTCTAAGGATTTCTCTGCGTTAATCGAACACGCAAAGAAATGCGCCCCTCCAACGGAAATCGAACATGGGGAAATCATCGGTGGATTCGCTCATGAACAGGTATTCCAATTAGCCGACAAGGTTATCGATGCCGTAAAATCAGGAGCGATACGTAAATTCTTTGTCATGGCAGGTTGCGACGGAAGAATGAAGAGCCGTAGCTACTATACCGAATTCGCCGAGAAATTACCGAAAGATACCGTCATATTAACCGCCGGTTGTGCCAAATATCGTTACAACAAACTGCCTTTGGGGGAGATCAGAGGTATTCCACGGGTATTAGATGCCGGACAATGTAATGACAGTTACTCATTGGTGATGATCGCCCTCAAGTTAAAAGAGATCTTCGGGCTGGATGATGTCAATGAATTACCTATCGCATACAATATCGCATGGTACGAGCAAAAAGCGGTAATCGTATTACTCGCCCTACTCTACCTAGGCGTAAAAAACATTCACTTAGGACCGACATTGCCAGCGTTCTTGTCGCCGAATGTAGCCAAAGTATTGGTCGATAATTTCGGGATCGCCGGAATAGGTAGTGTAGACGAAGACATGGAACTATTTCTAGGAAAGTAAAATAAACCTTTACCGATCCGCTCTTGTTTTCCTATCACATTTTAATCGATTCAAGATGAATAAGGAACAACAAAAAAGAGTAGCCGCCATTCATGACCTATCGGGATTCGGCAAATGTTCATTGACAGTTGCCCTCCCGATCCTCTCGGCGGCAGGAATAGAGACAAGCGCCTTACCTACGGCCATACTTTCTACACACACAGGAGGTATTCTCGGCTATACATATAGAGACTTGACGGAAGATATGCGTCCGTTCATGAAGCATTGGAAAGAATTAGATATCCGTTTCGACGCCGTCTACAGCGGCTTTCTTGGATCTTTCGAGCAATTAGATATCGTAAAAGAGTTCTTCTCCCTTTTCAAGCGGGAAGATAACCTGATTCTAGTCGATCCTGTCATGGGCGATAACGGAGAACTGTACAAGATCTTCACCCCTAAATTTGCGAAAGGAATGAGATCCCTTTGTGAAAGAGCGGATATTATCGTGCCGAACCTGACGGAGGCCGCATTATTGTTGGGCGAACCCTACCAAGCAGGTCCCTATACCAAAGCTTATATCGATGGTATTTTACATAAGCTAAGTCAGCTAGGCCCTAAGCAAGTTGTCTTGACCGGTGTCTATTTCGACGAGAAAGAACTGGGAGCCGCCACTTTCGATATGGAACGAAATGCGACAGAGTATGTTTTAACAGAGAAAATACCCGGTTATTATCATGGTACGGGAGATGTTTTCGCAAGTGCTTTACTGTCCGGTTTGTTAAATAATTTCAACTTGGAGAGATCTGCGGAAATAGCCGTTCGCTTCACGGCAGAAAGTATTCTTCGAACATTCAAGGCGCAAACGGATTATCGCTTTGGCGTGAACTTCGAACAATCCATTCCGGATTTACTAAAAGAACTGAAACTGATATAAATGAGAGCCTTTTTTTTCTCATATTTGCAAATAAAAGGAATATAATAGTATGGCTAAATTAAGAATAGCGTTTTCTGGTATCGGTGCGGTGGGTGGTTATTACGGAGGTATGGTCGCCGCCCGCTATCAAGGAACAATAAAAGCAGATATCTTTTTTATCGCCCGTGGAGAAAATCTAAAGGCTATCCGTGAAAAAGGTTTACAAATGCAACTAGGCATCCGGACAATCCATACGGCTCCGGCACTAGCCACCGATAATCCCGCCGAGATAGGGCCGGTAGACTACCTTTTCTGTTGTACAAAAAGTTACGATCTAGAAGAAAACATCCAGCAGCTAAAGCCTGTTATCGGACCTAAGACCGTTATCATCCCCTTGCTAAACGGATTGGATATCGAAGAACGAATCCATAATATACTACCCGGACAAGAGGTCTGGAAAGGATGTGTTTATATCGGTTCCCGCTTGACAGAGCCGGGTGTTGTCGAGAAATTCTCCTTGAAGGAACGTATTTTCTTCGGCAACAAAGATGCAAACAAAGATAAGCAAACCGAGTTGCTTAAATTACTTATGTATGCCCGGTTAAACGCTTTTAATCCAGCGGATATAGACCTACGCATCTGGAAGAAATTCTTCATGATCTCTACGGCGGCTACGGCTACGAGTTTCTTCAACCAGCCCATTGATGAAGTACTAGCCCAACATATTGATCTATTCATCGCTTTGGGTACGGAATTAAAAAGCGTAGCGGAGGCTATGGGAGTCTGTTTACCCGATGACATCGTCTATACTTCCATCGAGACGCAAAAGATGATGCCGGCCGGCTCCACGACTTCCATGCATAGTGATTTTCTCGCCGGGAAAAAAACAGAGTTGGAAACATTGACCGGATATGTTATTCGTCAAGCGGAGAAGCTCGGCGTTGATGTCCCTACTTATCGATTTATGTATAACGGATTGTCTTTTTTTATCCCTATCCGAAAAATCAGTAATATCATACATTATGGAAGATCTAATAAACGGGCGTTGCGGTTGGTGCGGAACTGACGAGTTGTATATGGCGTACCACGATCAAGAGTGGGGAAAGTTGGTGACTGACGATAAAACACTGTTCGAGTTTCTTGTATTGGAAAGCTCTCAAGCCGGATTGAGTTGGATAACAATCCTTCGGAAGCGTGAGGGATATCGTAAGGCTTTTTGTGACTTCGACACCGAACGGGTGGCGCAAATGACCGATGAGGATGTGGAACGGCTGATGCGATTTGAGGGTATCGTGAAAAACCGCCAGAAAATCAAATCCACAATCACAAACGCAAGGCTGTTCCTCGCCATACAAAAGGAGTTCGGCAGCTTTTACAATTACACCCTGTCATTCTTTCCCGACAGAAAACCGATTATCAACACATTCCGGTCATTGAGCGAGATCCCTGTCACGTCGCCTGAATCCGAAGCCATGAGCAAGGACATGAAGAAGAGGGGCTTCAAATTCTTCGGACCTACAATTTGTTACGCCCACCTACAGGCTTCGGGATTTATCAATGATCATCTGATAGACTGCGTTTGCAGGAAAGGATAATAAAAAGGGGATGTGTCAAAAGTCCGGTTTATTAGATTTGACACACCCCCTCATTATTATTTAGCGCATCGATCTTATTGACCGATATAAGTCTCCATGAACTTAGCGCCCGGAGCCGGAGAGATGGTTATTACCTCCGTGTCCGCAGGGATCAAGACAGTTTGACCTTGGTGTACAAAGATCTCGTTTCCTTTATTATCACGGATGGAAGCCTTGCCTGCCATACAGATATAAACGACAAAAGAATCCAGTTCCGAGAAATTACGAACCATAATCGTATCCAGATCCAAAAGGTTTGTCGTGAAATACTTACAGTCCGCCAACTCTACCGTGGCATTCGTATGACCTTTGTAGTGAGTACGGTAATCCGGATACAACGTATAATCGATCGCGTCTTTCGCCAATTCCGTATGCAGCTCACGGCCATTACCGTTCACATCTTTACGGTTGTAATCGTAAATACGATACGTGATATTACTGGTCTGCTGGATCTCGGCGATAAAACAACCCGCTCCGATCGCATGCACACGTCCCGCCGGCAAGAAGAATACATCGCCTTCATTTACGTCGTAACGTTGAAGCACATCCATGATCGTATTGTTCTCCACACGTTTCACATATTCCTCAGCGTCGATTTGCTCAGAGAAACCGGAATACAGGCCAGCGCCTTTCTCTGCCTTGATCACATACCACATCTCCGTCTTACCGAAAGAGTTGTGGCGTTTTTTCGCCAGCTCATCGTCCGGGTGAACTTGAATGGATAAATTATCACGGGCATCGATAAACTTGATAAGCAAGGGGAAAGTCGTCCCGAATCTCTCCATCACCTTCTCTCCCAGCAATTCCTTGCCATAAGAGCGGATCAACTCATCCAAAGACTTACCTTCCAACTCGCCATTATCGACGATTGAATAATTTCCCTCAACATGAGAAAGCTCCCAGCTCTCGCCTACACCATTCTCAACCGGAGTAATACCCTTAAACGGGCAGATATCTGAACCGCCCCAAATCACCTTCTTGAGGATCGGCTTAAATGTAAATGGATATAACATAACGTGTTTTGTGTATAGAGTTTTACTTTTTGACCTTCACTTTCCTTAATACGACGGCGCTACGTGCCGGGATATAAAGTTTCAGCCATTCTTTCTTTTCTTTCTTATATAACGGATCAAATTGCGTGAAATGCCTTATGGTATCATCAGCCAAGCCAAACCCCCCGAAACGGGTAGCATCGGTGTTCAATACGACCTCATATTCTCCCTTCGGAACTAAGAAACCGTAATCCGTGAACGATTTCGTCGGGCTAAAGTTGAACACAAAAACCAAGTCTTTACGCATATAAGCCAATATCTGATCGCCATCATTATCCCAAACCTTCTGGATAGGGGTATCTTGGAAATTCTTCACATCCCCGATCAATTCCAACATCTCACGGTCGAAATCGCCCAAGAAATGGTACTTCAAATCCAAGTTGTCCACCAAATCCCATTGGCGGCGAGCGTATTTATAAGACCATCCATTGCCCTCCCTCGGGAAGTCGATCCATTCCGGATGCCCGAACTCATTTCCCATGAAGTTCAGATAACCGCCATTAATAGTAGAAGCCGTAACCAAACGGATCATCTTATGCAAGGCGATACCTCTATCTACCATGAAATTATGGTCATCTTTTTGCATATGCCAATACATATCGGCGTCGATCAAGCGGAAGATGATCGTCTTATCACCCACCAAGGCTTGATCGTGGCTCTCGGCATAACTGATCGTCTTCTCATCGGCACGACGGTTCGTCGTCTCCCACCAGATCGAAGACGGATGCCAATCCTCATCCTTCTTTTCCTTGATCGTCTTGATCCAATAGTCCGGGATGTTCATGGCCATGCGATAATCAAAGCCATAACCACCATCCTCTATCTTAGCCGCCAAACCCGGCATGCCACTCACCTCCTCGGCGATCGTTATAGCGCCCGGATTCACCTCATGGATCAATTTATTGGCCAAGGTTAGATAAGCGATAGCGTCGCCATCTTGGTGGCCATTAAAATAATCGCCGTAATTACAGAAAGCCTCGCCCAAGCCATGGCTGTAGTAAAGCATGGAGGTCACGCCGTCGAAACGGAAACCATCGAACTTATACTCCTCCAGCCAGAACTTACAATTCGACAATAAGAAATGAAGCACCTCGTTCTTTCCATAATTGAAGCACAGGGAATCCCATGCCGGATGCTCACGGCGTTCGCCACTCAGGAAATATTGGTCATACGAACCGTCAAAGCGGCCTAATCCCTCCACCTCGTTCTTTACGGCGTGGCTATGTACGATGTCCATGATCACGGCGAGCCCCATCCCGTGCGCCTCGTCAATCAGTTGTTTCAACTCGTCCGGCGTACCGAAACGGGAAGAGGCGGCGAAGAAGCTACTTACGTGATAGCCGAACGATCCATAATAAGGATGTTCTTGTATAGCCATGATCTGAATGGCGTTATAACCATCCTTCGCTACACGAGGCAATATATTTTGACGGAATTCATTATACGTCCCCACCTTCTCCTCGTTGGTGCTCATACCGATATGGCACTCGTAAATCAAAAGGGGAGACTTCTTAGGTTTGAATCGTTTATTCTTGAATTTATAAGGTTTCTCCGGGTTCCATACTTGAGCGCTGAATATCTTAGATTGCTCATCTTGCACCACCCGGCGAGTCCATGCGGGAATACGTTCTCCGCTACCGCCGTCCCACTCGACCAGCAACTTAAACAAGTCCTCATGATACATCTGCGCATCGGTCAAAGCGATCTCCCATACGCCATTCGCCTTACGTTTAAGCTTGTATTTATTATCTTTCTGCCATCCGTTGAATGTTCCAATCAAATAAATAGCGGTAGCATTCGGCGCCCATTCACGGAACACCCAGCCTTTCGTGGTTTTGTGTAACCCAAAATAAAGATATCCGGAAGCCATCTCGGATAAGGTTAGTTTACCATTATTCGTCAGGCTCTTTTCTTTATCAATCACGTATTGATACCGGCCTTCTATAGCCGCCTCATAAGGGGCCAGCCACGGGTCATTTTTTATCAGATTTAGAGACTCCATGATTTATTATAATTTGGTTCTCGGCAAAGATAAAAGAAAAAAACATACCCATTGATAATATTAGGATATTTCTTATATTCGCGGTAAACCGTACAAAGATGAGCAAAGGAACAAAAAGTATAGCCTTTTACCTAATGATGATCCTCATTTTCGGTTCGCTGATGTACTTTATCGCCAAAGAAGGGGAAAGTCAGCAACTGGAAAATTCGATTGCGTCCATCCAAAACGCACCTAGTAATTTAGAAGAGGGATTTACCATATTTACTCAATTATTAGTACATAATATCGAGTCTTCCATAGGAATTCTGCTTTTACAAATCATCACGATATTGCTTACGTGCCGTTTGTTCGGTTGGTTATTCCAGAAGATCGGGCAACCCACCGTCATCGGCGAGATCGTTGCCGGAATCGTGCTAGGGCCGTCCGTATTAGGCAATTTATTCCCGGAGGCTTCCGCCTTCCTTTTCCCTGTGGAATCGTTGGTGAATATAAATATGCTGAGTCAATTCGGACTTATACTCTTTATGTTCGCTATCGGGATGGAACTTAATATCTCCGAGGTAAGGAAAAAGCTGAAAGAGACGATCTTAATCAGTCATACCAGTACGATCGTCCCCTTCTTTTTCGGTATGTTGACCGCCTATTTCGTGTACGACAAATATGCGGATAAGAGTACGCCTTTCCTCTCTTTCGCCTTGTTTATAGGTATCGCCATGAGTATTACCGCCTTTCCCGTATTGGCACGTATTATCCAAGAGAAAGGACTTACCAAGACACATTTGGGTACCATCTCGTTGGCAAGCGCAGCGAATGGGGATATCACCGCATGGTGCTTGCTAGCGGTTGTCATAGCGATCGCACAAGCGGGTTCGATGCTAAGTGCCGTTTACAACATTTTATTCTCAGTCCTTTACATAGTGTTTATGTTTTTGGCGGTGCGGCCATTCCTGCGGATGATCGGACATATTTACCACAACAAGGAGGTAATCGACAAGGGGCTAGTAGCTTTCATCTTCTTGCTATTGATCACCTCGGCTTATCTGACTGAGATATTGGGATTGCATGCCTTGTTCGGCGCTTTTATCGCAGGGGTGGTGATGCCGGGAAATGTCAAATTCCGCAAGATCATGACCGAGAAAGTAGAGGATGTATCCCTTGCTCTATTTCTTCCCTTATTCTTCGTATCTACCGGATTACGTACGGAAATAGGTCTTCTAAACAAGCCTGAGTTATGGTGGCTATGCCTTATCTTCATAGTCGTGGCCATCGCGGGAAAGTTTGGGGGAGCGATGTTCTCCGCCCGATTCGTGGGTGAGAGCTGGAAGGATAGCCTATACATAGGGGCACTCATGAACACCCGCGGGTTGATGGAGCTGGTCGTATTGACGATCGGGTACGAGATGGGGATATTGACGCCTTCCGTATTCGTGATCTTAGTGCTAATGACGCTGGTCACCACCTTTATGACAACACCGTTGGTCTCATTCATCAAATTCTGTTACCGAGCGCATGACAAGCTGATGGAGCAAAAAGAGAGAATGCCATTGGAGGGGATATTCAAGGTACTGTTGTCCTTCGGACGAGCCGGAAATGGACAGATCATGCTGGACGTAGCCTACCAGATGTTCGCCCAAGGCAAAAACAAACTGGAGCTGACGGCACTGCATTTGACGGTTGGCTCGGATGTAAACCCGCTACACACGGATAATTTTGAGGAAGTCAGCTTCGGCCCGATCCTTTACGGGGCCAAGAAGCTGGGCATTCAGATACAGACCCGCTACGAGGTATCGAACAACGCCGGAGTGGATATTTGTAGCATCGTAAACAATGAGGGGTACGATTTCCTTCTGGTCGGTTCCGGGATATCGATGAGCAACACACCGGACGATATAGCGGCAAGCCATTATCGGGCCTCGTTCTACAACCGTTATTTCAAACGCTTCAAGGCTCCGGAATCCTGGTTTTATCCGGGTGCCTTATTGAAAGACAAGACGAAGATGTTTATCGAGCAAAGCAATTGCCCGGTAGGTGTATTCGTGAACCGGAATTTCGTCAAGGCATCGAACGTAATCGTGGTCATCGACTCCGAGGAGGATTTATTCCTGTTGGGATACGCCCAGACCTTATTGAAGTCTACACACGGCTCGGCCAGCGTACTTGATAAATCCAGCAGCACGACCCCGGGGAACGAGGTGATCAAGGAAGGAATCCTGCGATTCACGGAAGACGTGAAGCAGACCACGCTTCTACGAGAGAAAGACCTTACGCCCCAGTCTTTCAACGGCTTCAACTTCATGCTGATCAGTTATAAGACATGGAACGATGTCTCCGAGCACCGGAAAGAAGCCTTGCAGAAGATGCCTTCTACGTTGATATTAAGTAAATAATCCGTTATAAACCATATAAACCCGTTTTTATGAGAATCTGTCTTTTCTTCTTGATCACCGTTTTCCTCATGGCCTGCTCCTCTACGGGGAACCAGCGGCAGGAACCGGAAAACCAGACCTTGGGAAACGATACTCAATCGCAAAAGCGTACGTAAGTACAAAGATCGCCCGGTAGAAAAGGAAAAGATAGACAAACTGATACGAGCTGGAATGGCCGCCCCTTCCTCCCGTGACAGGCGACCTTGGGAATTCATTATCGTAACCGACCGGAAAGCCTTGGATGCGATGGCCGAAGGCCTTCCCTTCGCCCGGATGCTGAAAGAGACAAGGCAAGCGATCGTCGTTTGCGGCGATACGATCAAATCCTCCAACGCTTGGTTTCTGGATTGTTCCGCCGCCTCGCAAAACCTGTTACTTGCCGCCGAATCCATGGGATTGGGAGCTGTATGGACGGCTGTTTACCCCTATCCGGACCGGATCGAGATCGTCCGGAAAGAGCTTCGGCTACCGGATCATATCATGCCGTTGAACGTCATACCTGTTGGATACCCCATGCAGAAAGAGACTCCCAAAAACAAATACAACGTCCAACAGATCCATCACAATGGCTGGTAAAGCTATATGACTTCCAGATAACTCCGTCCGTTTCCCGCCCGGTTCACCCGAATCTGCACGGGAATACGTTCCGTCATTTCCTGTACGTGCGAGATAACGCCGATCTTGCGCCCTTGCGTACGCAGGCTCTCCAAGGCATCCATAGCGACCCGCAACGTCTCCGCATCCAAAGAGCCGAAGCCCTCATCGATAAACAAGCTCTCTACCTTCATCCGGTTCGAGGAGAGCGAGGACAAGCCTAGCGCCAAGGCCAGCGAGACCAAGAAAGATTCCCCTCCGGAAAGGCTATGCACGGTACGGATCTCGTCGCACATATCTTGGTCGATCACCTGCAAAGCCAAGGTATCCGGCACACGCTCCAACCGGTAACGCCGGGATAGTTGCCGCAATTGCACATTCGCGTAACTCAACAAGACATCCAAGGTGTAGCCTTGGGCGATCCTACGGAACTTGGCGCCATCCGCCGAGCCTGCCAATTCATTCAGCTTCGCCCAACGCTCGCTCACCACCCTCCGCTCCGAGAGCTCTTGCTGGAAGCCGGCTATCTTCCGCTTATTCTCCTCGTGCGTACGCAGACGGAAACTACATTCAGACTTTTGGGCCGTCATTTCCGACAGAGATTCCTCCAGCGTCTTCCCCTCGGAGTTCTCTTGATAGGCGACCATCCAGTTATCCAGCTCCTGCCGGCGTGCGGAAAGGAGACCGGAAGTCTCCGCCAGATCCTTCTTGATCTGTTCCGTAATCCCCCGGTATTGCTCCACCTCGCCGGCGTGCTTCGTCGTACTCTCTTGCAGCTGCTTCAAATGGTTCTTCAAGGCTTCCACCCGTTCGTGGAAGGTACGTTCCACTTGGTCGGCGGGCTGGCCTCCCAGCAGGAGATTCCGCTCCGAACGCAAACGGGTATAGGATTGATTCTTCTCGTCGTAGGCTTTCGCGGCGTCCTCGTACTGCTTACGCAAGGGAGGGAGGAAAGCCTCGTACGACTCCCGTTCCGCTATAGGCGCTCCGCTCCCGTTCCAGTTCCCGCAAGCGTTCCCCGTTGGCTTGCCACTGGCGGGCGAAATCCGTCAAGGTCTCCCGGAAGCTTTCCGGGTCCTTGTTCCAGCCCGTCTGCCATGCGTCGTTCCCGAACAGGGCGTTGGCGGCGGATAGGGATTGGGACAGCTTCTCCTGCTGCTCCCGCTTATCCAGTTCTTCCCGGTCGATTTGCTCGGACAGGGATTGTAGCTGGTTCCTTAATTCTGTCCGTGCGTTCTCGTCTGCGGCGATTTGTTTATGCAGCTCCAATTCTTTCTGTTGCAGGGCGGCGAGTTGTTTCCCGCAGGCCTCCTGCCGTTCTTTCCGGTCGAGAAGCCGCTTGAGGCGCAGGGTAGCTTCCGAGATGTGATCCGCCAAGGCCAACAGACGCTCATGCGCCTCGTGAGAGGCGAAAGGATGCTCAAGGCTTCCGCAGACCGGGCAAGGCGTTCCGGCGGTCAGCTTATCCCGCAGGCTTTTGATATCGCCAGTCGTCACGAACTGGGCTTGCTCCCAACAATAAACGCTCCCGTTCCGTACGGCAGGTCTCGATCGATCGATCCAAAGCCTCCGGTTCCAATTCCTTGAGGGCAAGCGCTACGGACTTCCGCTCTTCCTCGATCTTTACTGTTCCTTGGCGTGCGTCTCCGCTTCCCGCCGCAAGGATTGCCTCAGAACCTCCAACCGCTGAATTTTCTGTCGGATAGTTAGCAAGGCCTTGTCCGACCGCTCGACTGCCCGGCGAGCCGTAAGGCTGGTATCCAGATGGATCAACAAGGCCGACAGTTGCTCGGCGATCCCCTCCTTGCCCCGGTAGCGTTCACGCCACGCCGTCAGCTTGTCCCATTCCTCCGAGGCTTTCTTCTGCCGCTCTTCCACCTTCCTGAGTTTCTCTTCCGCCTCCTGCTTCCGCCGGGAGAACTCTTTCATCCGTTCATCGGCCTCGGAGCGGGCTTTCAAGGCCGATTCCAGTTGCACGTCCCAATTTCCGGGCCTGCTGCAATTCCAGTCGCAAACTCTTTGATTCCTCATCCGTCCTCGCCAATCGCACCTCTCCTTGCTCATACTCCTTCCTTGAGGTTTCCAGCGATGCCAACGCCCGTTCCAAGAAACGGGCGTTCTCCTCCCGCTGTTTTTCCTTCGAGGCGATCTGGACCTCGGCCGCTTTCACGGCCTCCCGCAAGCTTTGCCGCTCGACCCTCGCCTTCTCCAGGCGGGCCAGCTCCACCTCCAAGACCGAAAGGCGGGTTTGGGAGGCTTCCACCTCCTCCTCCGATAGAAGCTCTATGCCTTGTACGCGGGCGTATAGCTGCTCGTAGGCCTCCTTCGCCTCGGTGTTCTTGGCGAAGATCCGGCGGGAGATCTCCGAGTATTGCTCCGTACCGGTCAGTTTTTCCAGCAAGGAGGCCTTCTCGCCCTGCTCCGCTTTCAGGAAGGTAGAGAAATCGTTCTGGGCCAAGAGTACCGAGCGGGTGAACTGATCGAAAGTCAGGCCGATCAGCTCGATGATACGGGCTTGCAGGTCCTTGTTGGTTCCCGGCTCCTCTTTACCGGCATCTATATTATATAATGTAAGGCGAGCGGCCTGCAAACGTCCACTCTCCTTCTCCCGGGCCCGGGATACGGACCAGCGGGCGCGATACCGACACCCGTTCAGCGCCACGAAATCCACCTCGGCGTAGCCCGAGGCCGTCCCGCGGCGCAAGAGGAAGCGGGGGTCGCTTTGCGGCAACACCTCCTCTTGCACGTCCCTCAGCCGCACGTTATTCTCCCTCGCCAGCTCCGTTCGCGGCGTACGGGAGAAAAGGGCGAGGCACATGGCATCCAGCAACGTGGATTTTCCCGCCCCCGTAGGCCCGGATATAGCGAAGATACCCGCCGAAGCCAAAGGCTCTTCCGTAAAATCAATGGAAAACTCTCCTTCCAGCGACGCCAGATTGCGTCCTCTGATCGCCAGCACTCTCATAAAACAACCTCCCTCATCACCTCGTCAAACAATGTCTCTATCTCCTCGGGCAACTCGCCTCCGTATTTCACGGCAAACGTATGCCTCAGCATATCCAGCGGGGCTATCTTTTGCAAATCATTATACGATAAGGCCCTCTCCTCCGCCTCCCCTTCCCGCCGGGGATACGAAGGAACGATGGAGGTGAGGCGGACCGCCTTCCCGACCAACGCCTCCTCTACCCGATGGCGGAACGTAGGGTCCGGCTCCGTCAGCAGGACCCGTATCTCCACGTAAGGCCAGCGGCTCTCGTCCTCCCTGCCCTCCTCCGGCTCCGGAAGCCCGGCGAGGCATCGCAAGACCTCCTCCGGTGGTAACGGGCTGTCCGGTATACGCAGCAAGTCCGCAACTCTTGGGATCTCGATCGCCTCGATACCAGCGACCTTCCCCTCCTCGACCGCTACGGCTATCACTTGATGCCGGTAATTCTTCTCCGAGAACGACATGGGAAGCGGGCTTCCGGCGTAACGTACCGCCTCGCGCCCGCCGATCCGTTGCGCTTTATGGATATGCCCCAGCGCCGTATAAGCGATCCCGGCGTCGAAGGTATCCGCGGATACGGACTCCAGACCTCCCATGATGGCGCGCTCGCTCCGGTCGTCGTCCGACAACTCGGCTCCGGTAGCGTGGAGGTGTCCCAAGGCTACGATCGCCTCGCCGGGATTCCTCCGGGCATCCGCATAAGCGTAGAGCTGCCGGTACATCCGGCCGATACCCGCCACATACGAGTCGGGCTCTCCCTCGGGCGCCGCCGGGTAATCCCCTTGGCGGAGGAAAGGCACCGCCAGGCAAAGCGCCTCCCGCTCTCCCGCCCGGTTCCTCAAAGGGACGACGAGCGAAGCGAGGTCGATCTCCCCGGAATCCGTCCTCCCCACGATACCGACAATCGAGGTATTCAATTCCTCCAGCAAGGGATTCGGGGCTTCCAGACGGATCGCGGAATCGTGGTTGCCGGCGATGGTCACGATCTGCAAGCCCGGATTCAGGCGATTCGCCTCCCGCAGGAAACGATAGAAACGGCGTTGCGCCCCCGCGGAAGGGTTCGTCACGTCGAACACGTCGCCGGCGATCAGCAGGACATCCGTCTCACGCTCCACCAATAGATTCGTCAGAAAACCGAGGAAAGCGTCGTGCTCCGCCTCCCGGTCGTAGCCGAAAAAGGTCTGGCCCAGATGCCAGTCGGCGGTATGGATAAGTTTCAATGCCATATATTGTCATATTTATAAAAGCAAAGGTACAATTTTTTTCCAGGTTCTTTCTTTTGCCGTCAACATTGCCAAAGAGACATATCCGCGTCAAGGGAATAAGTTGTCGTTTCTTCTTTTTTAGGTCTATTTCAGCAATATACATCATAATATATGTATTTTAGTCCTAAGTTTATAAATTCTTTTGTTACATTTAGAGCGAAGAATGATCATCAACCGTTTTTCCCATAGCAACGGAATATCATAGATTTCCTAAAGGCAATGACATAGTTTACAATAAAAAAACTAAATAAAAATCATGTACCATCTGATACTAAACGTTCTAGTTTTCTTTCTCCCATTGCTTCACGGGGATAAATCGACCGCATCAAATCCGGATATCAAGGAGGGAAATGAGGCTTACACAGTCTCATTCTATCCGGAAGGGGGCCGATTGATATTGAATACCGCCTGCGTAGTCGCATTCAAGGCAGAAAGCAGAGATGGTAAAACATTAGATATCTCAGGAGAGATCGTGGATGACAGAGGTAATATTGTACAAAACGTAAAATCCTTATATAACGGATTAGGATATTTCAATATTTACCCAAATGAAGGAAGGACCTATTATCTGAACTGTAAAAGCACAGAAGGTATAGAAAAAAGCTTTATATTACCTGCCGCAACCCTATCAATAGGGATAAAAGTACATTTCAAGGAAGACCAAATATTAGTCTCGGTCTCAAAACCAGAGCATTTGCAATTTAAAGACACTTTATATATACTGTTACAATCCGAAGACTCCATCGTTTATAAAGACATTTGGGATTTCTCAAGGAGATGGATCGTATTCGAGAAAAAAGACATCAAGACCGGACTGTCTAGTTTTCTTTTAGTAGATAGTAATGACGATCTACTTTCCGGGCGACCGTTTTTCAAGCTGGAAAATATCTCATCACTCCAATCTTTGCCTCCGGACTTCAAGATAAGGCTACTTCCTATCATGAACGATCCGGGAACCGATTCCATACGGAAGAATCTCGTATTGGATACTTTGGCCAAGACTTTAACAATCGACCAGGAACAATCGGAACCTGATAAAAGGCCAGATGATGATATATGGAAGACCATCGAGTTGGAGAATTTAGAAATCAAGGCATTCAAGAAAGACAAACAGAATCAAGGACTCTATTCGCCCGTCCAAGCTTCCAGCCGTATTTATAGTTCCCAAGATATAGAACGGTGGCATATAAATGAGATGAAATCGTTATTATCTCGCTTTAGCGGGGTTAAATTTATCTTCGATGACGTTAAGCAAAAATATTATCCGGTACTCCGTGACGCGATAACTTCCTTTAGATCAAAAAATGAAGGGAAACCCCTAGTCGTGATTGATGACACGCCTTTTATCGATTTCGACGACATCCTAGATTACCCCGTTAACGACATAGAAGAAATATTTTTACTAAAAGGATCAGACGCTGCCATATGGGGGCCTAAAGCTAGCAATGGAATTATCGTCATTATAACCCAAAGAGGTAAATCCACAAAAATCGAGCAAAAAGAGGAATAAAATGAGAATCCCGTCCGGGGGCGGCAAGACATCCGCTTCCCGCTCCACTATCCCCCCTTATATACCGGCAGCACAACCGAGAAGCGGCTTCCTTTTCCTAGCTTAGAACTCAGTTCTATCCGTCCCCCCAAGTTTTGTACGATTCCTTGGCAGATAGACAACCCCAGACCGGCCCCTTGGCTGAATTCATCTTGCTTGAAAAAACGGCTGAACACCTTCTCTTGTTGCTCCTCCGATAGACCGATCCCGGAATCCTCGACAAAAATCGCTACCTCATCCGTCCCCCTCAGATGCTTAAATCCCAACTTTATATATCCGCTATTCGTGAATTTACAAGCGTTTGTCAAGAAATTGGTTATAACTTGCGAAAGTCTCTTTATCCGTATAGATAAACAAATCCCCCTCCGCCTCTTTCGAGAATCGTAGGTGGGCGGGGACCAATAACTGATGGGCGAGGTAAAGGTCGTCTACCAACTCCTTGACGGAGCAGCTCTCTTTCTCGAATTTCATTTGTCCCGATTGAAGTCTCGAAACCTCCAGAATATCATTGATAAGCACCAACAGCAGATCGCAGCTCTGATTGATCGTCTTGGCAAACAGCTGCTTGTCGGCCTCGTCTAAGTCCTTCTCCGAGGCCAGCAGGTTCGAGAAGCCTACGATAGAGTTCAGCGGCGTACGTATCTCATGGCTCATGTTCGCCAAGAATTTTTGCTCATATCCCCTCATGAGGATAAGCTCTTTTTCCCGTTTCTTCATGTCATTGATATTGATAAGTATACCGCTCACGTCTTTGCCTCCCTCCGCATTATCTAACGCAGGCATGGCGCTAAAGCGGAATTCCCACCATTCATAATCAGATCCGGCGAAGCGGGCACGGCATTGGAATACCTCCTTGTCCGCCTTCCATAAGGATTGCCAAAGTAATTTGAAAGCAGTGAGATCATCGGGATGTATCAGCCTCCACATCTCTTCCAACTCGATCCGTGATGACTGGTCACCGACAGGATACTCGAAAAAAGAACTCCTCGTCCTTAAACTCCCAGATGTATATGCCTCCACACTGTATGGCCAAATCCAAGAAGAAATTCTTTTTTGAGACAGACGGGAGAAGATCATCTTGACTTGCCTCTTCTCCCGCCCATACAAGCATAAGACACCGATTAAAAATACGATAGTAGCTACCTCAAAAAACAGGCCTCAGCCTATAATACTCAAATAAGGGAGTATGCTTAGGTAGCAAGTACAACCCCGTAAGCAAGGTTGCTAAAACTAAAAATATATAAAGTAGGTGTTTCATGGTTCTTTAAGTTTACAGTACCTGCGGGACTCTGGTGGTAAATCAAAAAAGGTTTTATTTCACTCCGCTCATTAACACTATTGTTTTTTCTTAAGACTATTATTGATTTTCACCAGCTATTTAATAAATATTATTATCTTTGATCTCATAATCAACCAGAGTCCCGCAGGGACAACGCCTACACCTCTTCCACGATTATTTATCTACCCGGCATCTTCCTTACTCGTATCCGTACGGCTACATTCTTGTATCTACGTATCTGCATCCGTGTATCCGTACGGATACGAAGATGCAGATACGTAGATACAAGGACGCGGATACGTAAGTGCAAGAGCGTAACCGTACGGGTACCCGCTTGTATCCGGGCAACAAAAAGCCGGTATCTGGGCGGGTACACGTGAGTACCTGCCCGGATACCGGCCCGCGGCTATCATCCTAGCCTATATCTCGTCCGGAGATTCCGAGTCGGAGCCGCCGGAGCCACCCGGTCGTCCTTCCGCCAGCTTGTCCACCCAAGCGAAAGTAGCCTTCTGAAGATCCGTCTTGAAAGCCTCGTCAGGCTGGAAGTTAAGGTTCACACTTTTGATATTCTTGGCGTTGACCTCCTCCTTGGTAGGTACCCCCAAACTGGAAAGCGTAACGCTGAAACTACCCCAGTTACCCAGTTTCACGCTCTCGCCTCCCAGCAGCCTGCGAAGCAAGATCTTACGAAGCTGGCGGATGGCCATCATCGCCTCGGAAGGGTTCAACGTAGTCTCGTCGGCGAGTTCCATCGCTACCTCGGTCTCGTCCGCTTGGGCGGTAGTTACTTGAGTTACATACCATTTCTTAGGCGCTTCCTTGTCCAAAGGGTTTATTCGTTGCACGGGTTTTACTAGTATTGCCATGATAAATAGATTTATAGGTCTCTCTTGGATGGAGGCCCTGATTATTAAATCTTCAAATATAACAATAGAGTTCCACTCTCACAAGTTAAAACCGGATTACTATTCGCACTTTCTTGAAAAAACTATTTGTAAGCAAAACCTAGTAAACTCATAATAATTTGTTACTTTTGCGGTGGTTTTAAATAGGAACAACATAATTAATAAACATACCTATGGCAAAGATTACAAAGAGGAGGCCCTTCGGTACCATGCCGAGGGCAAACCGGGTAAGATCGAGGTTATCCCGACAAAGCCTCATAGCACGCAAACGGATTTATCCCTGGCTTATTCGCCGGGCGTAGCCGAGCCGTGTCTGGAGATCGAGAAGAATCCGCTGGACGCGTACGAATATACGGCGAAAGGTAATTTGGTAGCCGTAATCTCCAACGGTACCGCCGTACTCGGGCTGGGCGATATCGGTCCCTTGGCCGGTAAGCCGGTGATGGAAGGCAAGGGATTGCTATTCAAGATATTCGCAGGCATCGACGTATTCGATATCGAGGTGAACGAGAAAGATCCGGAGAAGTTTATCCAGACCGTGAAGGCGATCTCGCCCACGTTCGGAGGAATCAACTTGGAGGATATCAAGGCACCGGAGTGTTTCGAGATCGAGACTCGCCTGAAGAACGAGCTGGATATCCCCGTCATGCACGACGACCAGCATGGTACGGCAATCATCTCCGGCGCCGGGCTGATCAACGCCTTGGAGATCGCCGGCAAGAAGATCGAGGACGTGAAGATCGTGGTGAACGGCGCCGGAGCCGCCTCCATCTCATGTACGAAACTGTACGTGATGCTGGGAGCGCGCAAGGAGAATATCGTCATGTGCGACAGCAAGGGCGTCATCTCTACCAGTCGCCCGGACTTGAACGCCGCCAAGCGGGAGTTCGCTACCGACCGTCCGATCAAGACCTTGCAGGAGGCCGTGGTGGGAGCCGACGTATTCTTGGGCCTCTCCGTGGCGAACGTATTGACCAAGGAGATGGTACGTAGCATGAATGCCGACCCGATCGTATTCGCCTTGGCGAACCCGAACCCGGAGATCTCCTACGCCGACGCTATGGCCTCGCGGGACGATATCATCTTCGCTACCGGACGTTCCGACTATCCGAACCAGATCAACAACGTGCTGGGATTCCCTTATATCTTCCGCGGCGCCTTGGATACGCACGCCAAGGCGATCAACGAGGAGATGAAGCGGGCCGCCGTCTACGCCATCGCCGACCTTGCCAAGGAGCCTGTCCCCGACGTGGTGAACGCCGCCTATAAGCTGAAACGAACCACTTTCGGACGCGACTATATCCTTCCGAAAGCGCTCGATCCCCGCTTGCTGACCCGTGTATCTTGCGCCGTGGCGAAAGCCGCTATCGACTCGGGCGTGTCTCGCAAGACGATCACCGACTGGGAGGGCTACGCCAACCATTTACGTGAGATGATGGGGTACGATAATAAACTCTTGCGCTCGTTCACCGATATGGCGAAAGCGAACCCGAAACGGGTGGTATTCGCCGAGGCGAACCACGTGAATATGCTGAAAGCCGCCGCCGAGGCGAAAGCGGAAGGTATCTGTTTCCCGATCTTGCTGGGTAACGAGGAGCGTCTGGCCAAGATCGCCGCCGAGGAGAATATCAGTCTGGACGGTATCGAGATCGTCAACCTCCGCCACGACCGCGAGACGGAACGCCGCCACCGCTACGCCCGTATCCTTACCGACAAGAAGGCGCGCGAGGGCGTGACTTACTCAGAGGCTTGCGAGAAGATGGTAGACCGTAATGCGTTCGGTATGATGATGGTGGCTACCGGCGACGCTGACGCTTTCGTGACGGGTGTATACAGCCGCTACTCGGAGGTTACAAAGATGGCGGAACAGATCATCGGCATCCGCCCGAGTTACAAGCATTTCGGTGCCTTGAACATCCTGACTTGTAAGAAGGGTACCTTCTTCATGGCCGATACGCTGATCAACCGTCACCCGTCGGCCGAGGTATTGATCGATATCGCCCGCCTGACGCACGACGCCGTGAAGTTCTTCGCTCACGAGCCGGTGATGGCGATGCTCTCTTACTCGAACTTCGGTTCCGACAAGCAGGGCAGTCCGCTGAAGGTGCACGAGGCGATCGACTTCTTACATAAGACATACCCGGACATGGTAGTAGACGGAGAGATGCAAGTAAACTTCGCCCTCGACAAGAAGTTGCGCGACGATATGTACCCGTTCAACAAGCTGAAAGGGCAAGACGTGAATACCTTGATCTTCCCGAACCTAAGCTCCGCCAACAGCGCATACAAGCTATTGGATACGCTGGGTATCACCGAGACGATCGGCCCGATCCAGATGGGATTGAACAAACCGATCCACTTCACCGACGTAGAAAGCTCTACCCGTGATATCGTGAACCTGACTACCGTAGCTGTCGTAGACGCTATCGTTCAGGAGCAGATCGAGAAAGAAAATAGATAAGTTTTGACGCAGATGACACGGATAACACGGATAAGAATAAAATAAATCCGTGTCATCTGCGTCATCTGCGTCTAAAAGATAGACCACCAAGAGTTTTGACACAGGGTCATGTCAATTTAGATAGCTTTCGATATTCGCTATTACCTTTTGCGACAATCGCTCCATACATTGCTCCGAGTGGCCGGAGACTTTCGGGGTATATATGACATTATCGAATTGCGTCAAGGTATCCGCGTAGTTCCCGATACCCACCTCATCGCATAAGAAGAAATTCCGCTTATGGGCGCTAAGCCAACGTTGTAAATCCGGGACACGGAAAGTCGGCCCTACCGACGTATTGATCAATATCTTCAGATTACCGAACAAACGAAACTCACCCGCCCCCAGAAGAATCGTATTACGAGGCAAGCAAGTACATAAAATATCCACCTCCGGCAGCAACTCCCGCAAAGGCAGGTAAGCGATACCGGCGGCCTCGGCATCCGGCTTACGGGTACGGCTGAAATAATAAACCTCAGCCCCCAAGAAACGAAGAGCGTCAGCGATCATTCTCCCGGTGCGACCCAATCCCACGATGCCTACTTTTTGCCCGCCCAGCTCATACGCCTTATGTTTCCACTGTTTCCCGCCAAAACCATGCAACAAACGGACCAGCTCGCTAATGACATACTCCACGACTCCCTCATCGCCATAGTCGCGGATACCCAAGACCGTTATCCCCCGCTCACGTGCGGCGGCTATATCCACATTCGCGCTAGACTCGCTATAGAGGGTACAGCACATCCCGATGTATTTGATATTCGGGCAAGCCTCGATCACGTTCCTCCGGATCTGTGTATTATAAGAGACGAGCACACAATCTGCGTCCCCGATCCGGTTCACGGTCTCCCCATCCGTTTCCGGAATGCCGGTATAAAAAACAACCTCTTTTCCAAGCTCCTTCAAACGCTCCACTCCCCATGTATTCAACCCGGTAGAATCTACCACTACTATTTTCTCAAACATATCTCACATTATTAATTACCATCTTCAATTAATTATCCCTCTCACAAAGCTATAAATAAAATAGCCGCAAAGGGTAACCTTCAGCACGACACTCAATAAAAAACCCGCGAACGCCCCAAAACCAGCCTTCAACGCATCCCCGGACGCCTTGCCTCCCAAAAGTTCCCCCACGAAAGCCCCCACGAAAGGACCCAGCAAGATTCCCCAAGGCGGAAACACGAATATGCCGGCCACGGTTCCCACGGCACATCCCCAATTTCCCACTTGGACCCTCCGCTATACTTAGTCCCCAGCATGGGCGTAACATAGTCCATCGCCTGTGCCAACACGACCAGCAATCCCCACACGACCAACTCCGTAACCGTGAATTCCGCATAGCCTGTAAAATGCAGCAGCCACAAAGCCAAATACGCCACCGGCGGCCCCGGCAAGACCGGCAAAAAACACCCCGCCAATCCCACCAACAAACAGATAACGCCTAGTATAACCAATAAGATATCCATACATTTCAGTTTTTGGGATATATAAATAGACAAAGATACAAACATTTCCCACCCTTAACTGTTTTGCTAAAAGCTAAATCTAAACATATATATTTATGCACAAACATTTACGCCTGACATGTTATGCTTTGTGTGCTTGCTGGTGCCGATCGGGGTAATGGCGCAGACAGAGCATACGTATTTAGACCGTGCCCTACCCGGATCATGGTCTGAGGAAGGGAGTGATTTCCAGCAGACACTTCCCGTAGAAGATAATTGGTGGAGAAATTTTAAGGACCCGTTACTGGACTCGCTGATAGAAGTAGCCGTGAAACAAAACTATTCCGTGCAAATGGCGATGGATAGGATCGCCATGGCGAAAGCCAACCTGCGGTCGGCACAAGGAAGCTACTCGCCCACCCTAGGGCTTTCCGCCGGATGGACACGGCAACAAAGTAGCGGCAATATCAATCAGGTACCCAAGGCGATCACCCAATATTCCAGTGCTACCGTAGATATGAACTGGGAGGTGGACGTATTCGGGAGTATCCGGAACCGGGTGAAAGCGGAGAAAGAGAATTTCGCCGCCTCGAAAGAGGAATACAACGCCGCCATGGTCTCCCTTTGCGCTCAAGTAGCCTCCTCCTATATCAATATGAGGGAACTGCAACAAGAGGTAAAGGTAGCGCAACAGAACTGCCGCTCCCAACAGACGGTCGTACAGATCACCCAGAAACGGTATGAGACCGGGCTAGTCTCTAAACTGGACGTAGCGCAGGCGCAATCCGTATACTACAGCACGAAAGCCTCCCTACCGATGCTGGAGGCCGGTATCATCCAATACGCGAACTCCTTGGCGATCCTGTTAGGCCTGTACCCTTCCGATCTACAAAAGATCATGGAGACAGACGCTTCCTTGCCGGAATATATCGAGCCGGTCGGTGTAGGGCTGCCGGCAAACCTGTTGCTACGCCGTCCGGATGTACGTGCGGCAGAACGGCAGGTCAATGCGCTTGCCGCCTCGCTCGGGGCCTCTAAGTCCGATTGGTGGCCGAAAGTATTCGTGAAAGGTTCGATCGGTTTCGCCTCCCACGACTTCGACAAGCTGGCGAATCATAATAGCTTGACCTATGAGATCGCCCCTACCCTTACGTGGAACTTCTTCCAAGGCACCCAGAAGATACAGGCTACCCGGTTGGCGAAAGCCCAGTTGGACGAGTCGATCCGGCAATTCAACCAGACCGTGCTTACCTCCGTACAGGAAGTGGATAACGCCATGAGCTCGTACAAGAACTCGATCAAGCAGATCGTAGCCCTCCGGGAAGTGGTAAACCAAGGAAAACAGACCTTGGATCTTTCCCTAGACCTCTATAAGCAGGGCCTTACCCCTTTCCAAAACGTACTGGACGCGCAACGCTCCCTCCTCACCTACCAGAACCAATTGACACAGGCTCAAGGTAGCTCCCTACTGAACTTGATACAGCTTTATCAGTCATTGGGCGGAGGATGGAATCCTATGTAGGCCGTTCGATCCGATCGAACAAAAGCCCACTCAAACAATTAATATAAATAATCATTAAAGACAAAAGATATGAAGACATTTGTTTACATAGGGATTATCGGAGCCTCCGCCTTATTACTGGCGTCTTGCAAGGGGAAAAGCAAGCCGATGGAAACGCCCGTGCCCTCCATAAGCGTATCCACGCCGATCGTGAGGGACATTACCTTGACGAAAGAATACCCCGGATACCTTAGTTCACAACTGAAAGTAGACTTGGTAGCCCGTGTCAACGGATACTTGCGTACCTCTTACCTCAAGGCCGGAAGCCGGGTGAAGAAGGGCGATCTTATCTTCGTGATCGAACCGGACACCTATCAAGATAACGTCACCCAAGCCGAGGCTTCCGTAAAGACCTCCAAAGCCCAGCTGGAATATGCACGCAGTAACTACGAGCGTATGAAGGAGGCGGCTAAGAGCGGCGCCGTAAGCCAGATACAAGTGATCCAAGCGGAGGCTACCGTATCGGAGTCTGAGGCTGCCGTGAAGAATGCCGAGGCGGAGTTGAATACCGCACGGACCAACTTGAGCTATTGCTATATCCGTGCGCCTTTCGACGGTGCGGTTACCCGGGCCAGCTACGATATAGGTAATTACATCAACGGAGCCGTCCAGCCGGTTACCTTGGCCACCTTATACAAGGACGACTTGATGTTCGCCAATTTCAATATCGAGGATAACCAGTTCATGAAGATGATGCTGGAAGCCGCCCGCAACGATAGCACCGTGAAGCTTCCGACCGAGATCCTCGTCAGCATAGGCAAGGATGGCGGCAATGCATATACGGGCCGGCTGGATTATCTATCCCCAAATATCGACCTATCGACCGGTACCCTGAACGTACGTGCCAATCTGGATAACCCGAAGCATGTATTGAAGAGTGGCTTATATGTCACCATCACCCTGCCGTATGCCGAGCAGCCGAATGCGGTCTTGGTTCGCGACGCCTCGATCGGTACCGACCAATTAGGGAAGTACCTTTATATCGTGAACGACTCCAATGTCGTACGATACCGTCCTATCGAAGTGGGACAACTGGTAGACGATACGCTTCGCCAAGTGACTGCCGGTATCGGCCCCAAAGATCCCTATGTCACCTCCGCCCTGCTTAAGGTACGGGATGGCATGACTATCAAACCTATAAAATAAGCAAGCTATGGTAAAGTTCTTTATTAACAGACCGATATTCGCCACCGTACTTGCTCTGATCATCGTCGTGGCGGGTTTGGTCACCCTCAATATATTACCGATCGCCCAGTATCCGGAGATCACGCCGCCTACCGTACAGGTATCCGCCGTTTATCCCGGGGCGGACGCACAGACGGTAGCGCAAACCGTAGGTTTACCGATCGAGCAACAGGTAAACGGCGTGGACGGTATGCTTTACATGAGTTCAAACTCCTCCAGTTCGGGGGCTTACTCCCTAACGATCACCTTCGCCGTGGGAACGGATATCGACATGGCGACCGTCATGGTGCAAAACCGGGTGAGTATCGCCCAGAGCAGCTTGCCGGAACCCGTGATCGTACAAGGTATCACCACCCGCAAGCAATCCTCCAATATTGTGATGATGCTTACCCTAAGTTCCAAAGGATTCCATTTACGACGGGTTGTATTTAAGTAATTACGCCACCTTAAATATGATAGACCAGCTAACCCGCCTGCCGGGTGTAGGCTCGGTACAGGTAATGGGAGCCGGAAACTATAGCATGCGTATCTGGCTAGACCCGGAGGCGATGCGTATCCGTAACTTGACGCCGGACATGGTCTATCAAGCCATATCCACGCAAAACGCCCAAGTATCCGCCGGTTACGTAGGCCAACCGATTCTACGGGCGGATAACCCCTATCAATATACCTTGACCGTGAAAGGACGGTTGACGACACCGGATGAGTTCGGCAATATTGTCCTTAAGACCGGACAAGGTGGCAAGATCCTGCGATTGAAGGATATCGCCCGCATAGAGTTGGGCAGCTCCTCTTACAACGTGGTCTCTAAATTAAGCGGACAGCCGACGGCTGCGATAGCGATCTACCAGCTGCCGGGCTCCAACTCCTTGGATGTATCGAAGGTGGTAAAGGCCAAGATGAAAGAATTAGGCAGTTCCTTACCCGAAGGCGTGGAATACAAAGTGACCTTGGATACGACAGAGGTGATCGACGCCTCCATCCATGAGGTGCTTATCACGTTCTTGGAGACAACCTTGCTGGTGGTCTTGGTTATCTTCTTATTCTTACAGAATTTCCGGGCGGTAGTCATCCCGTTCATTACGATTCCGGTCTCATTGATCGGTACGCTGGCGGTCATGGCGGCTTTAGGCTTCTCCATTAATACGTTGACCTTATTCGGCTTGATTCTGGCGATAGCGGTGGTGGTAGACGACGCCATCGTGGTGGTAGAGAACTCCACCCGGCTCCTCGATACCGGGAAATATACGGCCCATGAGGCGGTATCGAAGGCCATGGATGAGATCGTAGGGCCTATCGTGGGCGTGGTATTGGTATTATTGGCGGTATTTATCCCGACAACGTTTATCAGCGGTATCTCCGGGCAGCTCTATAAGCAATTCGCCTTGACAATCGCCGCCGCTACCGTATTAAGCGGATTTAACTCGCTTACGCTTACGCCCTCGCTTTGCGCCCTTTTCTTGGAGAAGAATACGGAAGAACCGAAATTCTTCCTCTTCAAAGGATTCAATAAGGTATACGGAAAGACTCAGAAGATGTACGACTCGATCGTGGAGCGGATGCTGAAACGACCGGGAGCGGCGATGATCGTTTACGGTATCATCACGGCGGTAGCGGTTATCTTGTTTATGCGTTGGCCGACAACCTTTATACCCGAAGAGGATGACGGCTATTTCCTAATCGTATCCCAATTACCCCCGGCGGCGAGCTTGAACCGGACGGAGGCGGTCACCAAGCAGATCGACGAGATCCTAAAGACATACCCCGAGGTGAAATCATTCATCAGCGTTAGCGGATTCTCCGTGATGGGTGGAGGGGAGCAATCCAATACGGCCACCTTCTTCGTGATCCTAAAGAACTGGAACGAACGTAAAGGTAAGGAGCATACGGCAGAGGCCGTGACCAACCGTTTCAACCGGGAGGCATCGGCTATCCAAGAAGCGCAGGTATTCGGTATGGTACCGCCAGCTATCCCGGGGTTGGGCGCTTCGGGCGGCTTGCAACTGCAATTGGAGGATCGTAAAAACCTAGGTCCTACGGAGATGCAGCATGCCGTGGAGACATTGCTGGCCAGCTACCGCTCGAAACCGCAATTGCTGAACCTTTCTTGTATGTATCAGGCCAATACCCCGCAGTATCTACTGAAGATAGACCGGGATAAGGTGCAGATGCTCGGTCTTCAGTTGAATCAAGTATTCTCCACGCTCAGCTATTATATGGGAGCGGCGTACGTGAACGATTTCGTGGAGTTCGGACGTATTTACCAAGTTAAGATCGAGGCGAACGGAGAGGCGCAGAAAGTGATCGATGATGTACTCCGTTTGAGTCTGGCGAATAGTAAAGGAGAGATGGTACCCTTCTCCTCTTTTATCGAATTAGACGAGCAATTGGGATTAGACCAGATCAACCTATATAATATGTATTCATCGGCGGCTATTACTTGTATCGCCAACCCGAAATATAGCTCCGGAGAAGCGATCCTAGCGATGGAGGAGCTGATACAGGAACAATTAGGTGATAATTTTGGATATGAATGGACCTCGGTCGCTTATCAAGAGACGAAAGCAGGATCTACGACGGTGATTATTTTCGCCATGGCGTTGCTAGTCGCTTTCTTGGTTCTCTCGGCTCAATATGAGAGCTGGACAAGTCCGTTGGCGGCTATCATGGGTTTGCCGATCGCCTTGTTGGGAGCTATTATCGGCTGCTGGGTGATGGGGGTTCCGGTAAGCGTATATACCCAGATCGGTATTATCTTATTGATCGCCTTGTCCGCCAAGAATGGTATCTTGATCGTAGAGTTCGCCCGGGATTTCCGAAAGGAAGGTAATCCGATACGGGATTCCGCCTTGGAAGCCGGACACGTTCGTTTACGTCCGATCCTGATGACCTCGTTCGCCTTTGTATTGGGTGTCATGCCTTTGCTTTTCGCTACCGGAGCGGGAGCGGCCAGCCGTATATCCTTAGGTGCGGCGGTAGTATTCGGTATGGCTATCAATACGATATTCGCCACGATGTTCATCCCTAACTTCTATGAACTGATGCAGACCATCCAAGAGAAATGGCTGGATAAAGGAAAGAAGACGGATGATACGCCTAAACAATAGAAAGTTTCCAATCCTCTAATGAGGCAAAAAGAGAATAGCCATGGCTAAACCCATGGTTATTCTTTTTTACTCCCTTCGGATACATTATTATATATTCTATGATTGGAATTAGGCGATTCCCAACAACTCTACCTCAAATATTAATGTGGAGAAAGCAGGGATCGGAGCCGAGGCACGATTACCATAACCAAAATTGTAAGGGATATAGATTATCCATCTATCCCCTACCCGCATTTCTTGAAGAGCCAATTGCCAGCCTTCAATCACTTGGTTCAAGCGAAAGGCTTCCGGGCAACCCCGTTTCCATGAGTTATCAAATTCCCTTCCGTTAATCAACGTTCCTTTATAATGTACGGAAACGACGCTTTCCCGATTAGGAGAGACTTTGCCTGTACCCGCTTGTATTACCTTATATAATATACCGCACGGTAATGTCCGGGTTCCCTCTTCCGAAGCGATCTCGTCCAAATACAATAGATTCTTCTCTTTGTACTCCTCTTTTCTACTCATATATATTACATTATCTTACATTTAGCTCCGCAAATGTAGCAAATAGAAATAGAAACTCAATGGCATGGTAACACAATAGACATGCCAAACGTTCAAATACTATCATTATATGAATCTGATTCCCGCTTTTTTTATCATAGATCAAGAAAACATAGGAATCCGCAAAAAACATGCTATAAAACATACCACGTATGGAATAACGCCGTATATTTGTGTCGTAAAACATAATTGTAAAGCAAATATGGTAAAGAGATTGTTTAAACGTTACATCGATTTGCTAGGGTTTCAACCTTGGACAATTTGGGTTTACCGCATGTGGTAAACCTCACGATGAAAAAGAGGAAGGTTTAGGTTAAGGTTATCAGAAGTCCGGGATTAGGTTAGTAATAGGTTAAAAGGTTAAAGGTTTAGGTTTTCAATTCATTCGTTACTCGGACTTCAAAAGTTATGTGAGATTTAGAACGTGTCGAAAGGCACAGATTTATTAATTAAAAAGAAAATGAGCTATGAAAAGTTTTATTAGACATTTTTTGGATAGCTGCTTGAGATCACTCGCTGCTATCGGTCAGTCGGAGTTAACAAAATGGGGTTACAATAAATAAGTAACACCCCATTTTACCGGGAAGGTGAACATTTGATTTTTTCAAACCATACCGCGGTTGCTTGGCATCTTGCCAGACAATCGCTTTTTTGTATCCATACCTTTTAAACAAGGTATCTTAGTTTCATCGAGAAAGTATCCTAAGTTCATTGGCGAAGTATCTTAGGTGTATGGGGCGATGAAACTAAGATACTTTTATAACTCATGCGCCTATCCCCACTGAGTTTCTACTACCCGTCTATATATTTATAGATATTAACTATTTGACAACTGTCTAACAACATCTTATTTTTGTCAAGAAGTTAAAAACAATTGTTGTTTCTAAACAGTTTTATTTAAAGATTACTTTATCTAAAATTCTTTATTGCGACATAAAAACTAAAGTTATGGAAGACAAAAAACTAACTGCCGCCAACGGGCGCCCTGTTGCGGACAATCAGAACGTACAAACAGTGGGGCCACGTGGCCCGATGGTATTACAAGACCCTTGGTTCATTGAGAAGCTAGCGCACTTCGACCGTGAAGTGATCCCAGAAAGACGCATGCACGCCAAAGGTTCCGGCGCATTCGGTACCTTTACCGTTACACATGATATCACAAAGTATACGAAAGCGGCTATTTTCAGCGAGGTAGGCAAGAAAACTGACTGCTTTGTCCGTTTCTCCACCGTAGCCGGAGAGCGTGGAGCAGCCGACGCAGAGCGTGATATCCGTGGATTCGCCATGAAATTCTACACAGAGGAGGGTAACTGGGACTTGGTAGGTAACAACACCCCCGTATTCTTCTTGCGTGATCCCCTAAAGTTCCCGGACTTGAATCATGCGGTCAAACGTGACCCGAAAACGAATCTACGAAGCGAGGATAACAACTGGGATTTCTGGACTTTGCTTCCCGAGGCCCTGCATCAAGTAACGATTACGATGAGTTCTCGCGGCATTCCTTACTCTTATCGACATATGCATGGTTTCGGTAGCCATACGTACAGTTTTATCAACAATAAGAACGAACGTATCTGGGTGAAGTTCCATCTCAGAACCCTGCAAGGTATCAAGAACTTGAGTGACGAGGAAGCGGCTGCGATCATCGCCAAGGATCGTGAATCCCATCAGCGTGATTTGTTCGAGAGTATCGAGCGTGGGGACTTCCCGAAATGGAAATTCCAGATCCAATTGATGACTGAGGAGCAGGCCGAGACCTATCCGATCAACCCGTTCGACCTCACGAAAGTATGGCCGCATAAGGACTTCCCGTTAATGGATGTCGGTATCCTCGAGTTGAACCGTAATCCGGAGAATTATTTCCAAGACGTGGAGCAAGCCGCATTCAACCCGATGAATACTGTCGAAGGCATCGGCTTCTCCCCAGACAAGATGTTACAAGGTCGTCTATTCTCTTATGGCGACGCCCAGCGTTACCGCCTTGGCGTGAACCTAGAGCAGATCCCGGTGAACAAGCCCCGTTGTCCGTTCCATGCCTATCACCGTGACGGAGCGATGCGTGTAGACGGAAACTATGGAGCCGCAAAGGGTTACGAACCTAACAGCTTCGGCGAATGGAAAGACTCTCCCGAGAAGAAGGAACCGCCTTTGAAAGTACACGGGGATGTTTATAATTACAACGAGCGTGAGTACGATGATGATTACTACAGCCAACCGGGTGCCTTATTCCGTTTGATGCCGCCGGAAGAGCAACAGTTGTTATTCGGAAATACCGCCCGTGCGATGGGTAACGCCCAACTGTTCATCAAGCAACGCCACGTACGCAATTGCTACAAGGCAGACCCTGCTTACGGTAAGGGAGTAGCTGAAGCTCTAGGAATCAGCTTAGAAGAGGCCTTGAAAGAAGACCGATAAAGTAGTAAGGCTACGATAGAAAGCGATAAAAGAGGGATAACCCCAGTAATCCTATGGATGAACAGGTTATCTCATTCTTTTTTAGTAGGATAAGAGAGGATATGCCATGAGACCCCGATACTGATAAGCCCTAACAAAGCTTTCACCCACCAATAGCCGACTAGCAAAAGGGAAGTAATGATCGTAGATAGCCACATGATAGCGATCGTGATAATCTTGGAACGCAAAGGAATAGCCTTATCTTCCACAAAGCCCTTAATATGCGGCCCGAAATAACGATTGCTCATCACCCGGTTATAAAGCTTCTCCGAGCTACGGACATAAAACCAACAAGTCAGTAACCAAAAAGGAGTGGTCGGGAGCAAAGGGACAAAGATACCGATCGCTCCCAATATGAGAAAAAACGTTCCTAACGTAATGTATATGATACGTCTCGTCCCGTTCATCAGCCAACCGTATATTCCGCGATTTGCTTGAAACCATTCAGGAAGTCCGTTATATTCATCCGTTTCTTTCCGGCAAGTTGCAAGGAACGCAAGCGAAGAAAACCGTCCTTCACGGCCACGTCGATATACGATTTATGATCCGTATGGATAGAGCCGACCGGGAAGTTATGCTCCGCCGGACGTTTCTCTGCCTGGTAAATCTTTAAAGCCAGACGTTTGCCATCCTCAGAGATCAATTCCGTCCAAGCAGCAGGATAAGGAGAAAGCCCACGGACGAAATCATAGATATTCTTCACCGGCTGGTTCCAGTCGATATGACAGGTATCCTTGAATATCTTCGGGGCCGGACGCAACTCGGCGGCATCCTTATAGAATTCCTCTTGGGGAATAGCGTCTGTTTTTCCATCCAACAGTAAGTCCACGGTCTCGGTAACCAACCCCGCCCCCATCACCATCAAGGCATCGTGAACGGTTTCTACATCGTCGGTATCAGCGATCGGCAGATGTCTCTGACGGATGATCTTACCCGTATCGATCTCATGCGTAAGAAAGAAAGTAGTCACGCCGGTCTCCGTATCACCATTGATAACCGCCCAGTTGATCGGAGCGGCACCCCGGTATTGCGGAAGCAAGGAGGCATGCAGATTAAAAGTTCCCAGACGGGGCATATTCCAGACCACCTCCGGCAGCATACGAAACGCCACCACGATCTGCAAATCCGCCCGCAAGGCACGCAGTTCCTCCAAAAACGCCTCATCCTTCAACTTCTCTGGCTGTAAGACCGGAAGACCCACCGATACGGCATATTGCTTCACGGCACTCGGTTGAAGCACGCTACCATGACGGCCCATCGGCTTATCCGGCATCGTAATGACACCTACCACATTATATCCACCTTCTACCAAGGCACGCAGGCTCTCCACGGCAAAATCGGGAGTGCCCATATATACGATTCGTAAATCCTCTTTCTTCATGTACAATAAATTGGATCTGTTTTTAACAAGTTAGTCCCCGGAAAAGTTATCGACCAATACCTCCCGATAGGAATTAAATATCTTCGATTTCGACATAAAGCCGATATAATGGCCATTCTCATCGACCACCGGAAGATTCCACGCTTTCGTATCGTCAAACGTCTGCATGATCTGATCCATCGGCGTGTTGATTACGATCTTGGCCGGGGCGGAAACCATGAACTTCGATACATGGAAACGATTATACAACTCCGGACGGAACATGATATTCCGGATATTATCCAGCAAGACGATACCCAGCAACACGCCCCGCTCGTCCACGACAGGAAAGGTGTTACGTCCGCTTCGGGAAATGACCTTTACCATATCGCCCAACGTCATCTCTGGAGACACCATCTGGAAATCCTTCTCGATCACGCTATCCGCCCGTAGCAAGGTAAGCACCGCCCTATCCTTATGGTGCGTCAACAACTCGCCTTTCTGCGCCAAACGCATGGAGTAGATGCTATGAGGCTCGAACATAAGGATCGTGATATAGGAACTGATCGAGACGATCATCAAGGGGAGGAACAAATCATACCCACCCGTCAGCTCGGCAATCAAGAAAACCCCGGTCAAAGGAGCGTGCATCACCCCGGACATAATGCCCGCCATACCCAGCAAAGCGAAATTCTTCTCTGAGATATACATCGTGAACGGGAAATAATTAGATGTATGCGCAAAGATAAAACCGGCGATACAGCCCAGATACAAACTAGGAGCGAAGATACCACCGCAACCCCCTCCGGCATTCGTGGCGCTGGAAGCGAATACCTTCGTAAGCAAGATCAAGGTCAAGAAGATCAAGACCCCGAAATACGTATCGTTCAGATCGTAAAACAAACTCTTGTCCATGATATGCGAGAACTGCCCGTTCAGCAACGAGCCGATCGTATCATAGCCCTCACCATATAGTGGGGGGAACAGGAATATCAAGATACTCAGCATCACGCCGCCCAACATGAACTTCTTCCAATACGTACCCAACTTCCGGTACATCCCTTCCACCTTGTTCATCACACGGGTAAAATAAAGGGATACCAATCCGCAAAAAAACACCCAGCAAGAGCACGTAAGGAATACGCTCGATCTCGAATGCCTCGGTCTGAGAGAACTTAAACATGGCCTCGGTGCCGGTAAAGATATAAGACATCGTAGCCGCCGTCACCGACGAGATCAGCAAAGGAAGCACGGAAGTCATCGTAAGGTCCAGCATCAATACCTCAATCACGAACACCAACCCGGCGATAGGCGCCTTTGAAGATACCGGCGATCGCTCCGGCGGCACCACATCCCACGAGCAACATCAACGTCTTCTGCTCCATCCGGAACAGGCGTCCGAGATTGGAACCGATAGCCGCCCCTGTCAATACGATAGGAGCCTCCGCCCCGACCGAACCACCAAAACCGATCGTCACGGAACTGGCTACGATAGACGTCCATGTATTATGAGGCTTGATGCGGCTCTTCCGCTGGGAAATGGCATAGAGTATCTTCGTCACCCCATGGCTGATATCGTCACGCACGATATATTTCACGAACAAGCCGGCCAACAAGATACCGATCACCGGATAAAGCAAATAGAGATAGTTCACGCCGTCAGCACTGAAATTACCCGTCAATACATGTTGTATGAAATGGATCAATTGTTTCAATATGATAGCGGCCGCAGCTGTGCAAATTCCCACGATAAAGCTGATAATAAGGATAAAATGCTTCTCCTTGATGCGCTTTTCCCGCCATAACAACAATTTATAGAATAACCCTTCGTTAGCCATTTTAAATACCTTTACCTGTAAACACTGTTTTAACTGTATAAATGAGAATCGTTATGTGTCCAGAATCAAGGACATATTCTCATAGTATAATATATCATATTCCAAGCGCTCGATCATCTCATCCACGCTGCCGGCATATCCATATTTCACCATACCCAACGAGGTGATTCCCGGACGTACATTATGCAGCAGATAGTAGAAGGGGGCTTTCCTCACGATCCGCTCGATGAAATATTTACGTTCCGGACGGGGGCCAACTAGCGACATATCCCCTTTCAGCACGTTCCAGAACTGCGGTAACTCGTCCAAGCGGTATTTCCGCATCACCCGTCCGAAGGGAGTGATACGGGAATCGTCCTCGGAAGAGAGCAACGGGCCTTCCTCCTCGGCGTTCGTGTACATCGTACGGAACTTATAGATCATGAAAGGCTCGCCCATGTATCCGATCCGTTCCTGACTGAAAAACACCGGGCCGGGGAATCCCGCTTCACCCGCCAAGCGATATACAGGAACAAGGGAGATAAGAGCACCAAGAAAATCAGAGATAACGTCTTATCCCATAAAGAGCTTTACATTCTGCTCGATGGGCAAGAAGTTGTTATCCGTCACGTCCACCAGCGGAACGCCCTTTATCGCCTTGATCTTTACTTGCGATAATGAACTGGATTTATCCGCCAATATCTTGATCGGCCGTTTATAACAATATAACGAATACAGGATATCCATCAAACGGTTATTATCCACCGTCTCCAAGGCGACAACCAGCTCATCCACCTTTTTCTCCTCTACGATCACCGGCAAAGATTCTAGCCTACCGATCACACGATCTCCGGCGACCCCGCCCTTTTTCTCCGTACCATCGGAGACAAAACCGACGATATTATAACCCAAACCATACAGGTCGTCGGCAATACACGCCGCCTTCTTCCCCGCCCCAATCATCAATACATTCAACGCCCATTCCCTGCACTTTATCTTCCGTAACCCGGCCTGCGTAATCAATAACCGGGGAATATACGTCAAGACAAACTGCAATCCCCATAAAGAGAAAAACATATCATAATACACGTGATAAGAACGGGGCAAGTCATTCAGCACTAAGGCAAAAAACAAGATCACGACACCGATCGACACGCTCCCAAGGGTAGAGAACAACTCAGTAAGCCTCGACTTACCGAACGGTTTATTATAATAACCGGAAAACCAATATAATACGAACCAGAAAAACGGGATCAATAGCTGCCCCTTCAATGAGGGGATATGCAGCAAAAAGGCCCCGACGGTATCAAACCCTTCATACACCGCCACCTCCTCATAGCGTATCAGGTTAAATAATAACCAGACTACCGACGACGCTATAAAATCCGAGACAATATATTTTCCGGCTTGTACGCTTTTCTTCATCCTTATCTAATTACCTGCACAAGCCCACCGGCTCCTAACTTGATAATGCCGGACGGAGCGGCCTTGCTCATATCGTCCTGACGATAACTCACGATATAATCCACACCCTCCTTGATCACCTCCGATACCTCGCTGAAATTAGCGGGAGAAGGCTCGCCGCTTACGTTGGCGGAAGTAGAGACCAAAGGTTTACGGAAGCGCTCGCACAATTTCTTGGAGAACTCCTCGTTCGTGATACGGATACCCACGCTACCATCGGCTCCCAATAGATTTGTCGCCAAGTTCTTGGCACTTGAGTAAATGATGGTCAACGGCTTATCAGACACGCTAATCAAATCCCAAGCGATATCGGGAACATCCGACACGTACCTATCCAATTTAGCCTCGCTGTCCATCAAGACCAACATAGCCTTATTGTCTGTCCTTCGCTTTAGCTCGTACACTCTTTGTACGGCTTTTTCATTGGTAGCGTCGCAACCAATTCCCCAGATAGTGTCTGTAGGATAAAGTATTATGCCGCCTGCGGCCATTACTTCGCAAGCTTTTTTAATATCTTCCGTCATTGTATTTTATAATATTTAGGCAAATGTACGAATCATTCTCCTACTTCAAAAAAATAATAACAAAAAAACTATTTTCTTTAAGCCATACCGGATATACCATATTTAATTTCTAACTTTACGGGTTGAAATATATTGCGGAAATCTCGCCTTTGTCATACGGTAGATTAAGGATGACAAGGTATCCGTAGTATCAGGCAAGCAAAAAAGAAAAAAACAATATATAATGATTACAAAATGGAACTTTCAAACCCCAACAGAAGAAGAGTTACATAAGAGAGACCAATTGGTGGCTGAATTAGGATTCAGCCCGGTGATCTGTCTCTTGCTCGTTCAACGAGGTATCACTTCGATCGAAGAGGCGAAGAAATTCTTTAAACCCAGCTTGAACGATTTGCACGACCCGTTCCTTATGCCGGATATGGATAAGGCGGTGAGGCGCTTGAACAAAGCCTTGGGGAATAAAGAAAAGATTTTGATCTACGGCGATTACGACGTGGATGGAACGACAGCGGTATCGCTCGTCTTCAAGTATTTAAGACCTTACTCGTCTACCTTGGATTTCTATATCCCGGACCGGTACGACGAGGGGTACGGTATCTCTTACAAGGGTATCGATTATGCCGCCGAGAACGGCGTGTCGCTGGTTATCTCGCTGGATTGCGGTATCAAAGCGATCGAGAAGATCGAGTACGCCAAGGAGAAAGGCATCGACTTTATTATTTGCGACCACCATATGCCGGACGCCACTTTGCCGGACGCTGTCGCCGTATTGGATGCCAAGCGCTCGGATTCTATCTATCCGTATGAGCACTTATCGGGTTGCGGAGTAGGATTCAAGTTCATGCAGGCGTTCGCCAAGAGCAATAATTTCCCGTTCTCGGATCTGGAGAAGTTGTTGGAGCTGACGGCGGTCAGTATCGCCTCGGATATCGTCCCGATTACGGGAGAGAACCGCATCCTCGCCTATTACGGGCTGAAGCAATTGAACAGCAACCCCAGCCTCGGGCTGAAAGGGATTATCGATATCTGCGGATTGTCGGGCAAAGAGATCACGATCAGCGACATCGTCTTCAAGATCGGACCTCGCATCAACGCTTCCGGCCGTATGATGAACGGAAAGGAAGCGGTCGAACTGCTCCTGGCGAAGGATGTCGACGTGGCCCGCGAAAAGAGCGAGAGCATCAACCAATATAACGAAGAACGCCGCGAACTGGACAAGAAGATCACGGACGAGGCGAACGCTGTCATCGACGAAGTAGAGAACATGGATGACCGGAAGGCGATCGTGGTGTATAACCCGGGATGGCACAAAGGCGTGATCGGTATCGTAGCGTCCCGTTTGACCGAGAAGTATTACCGTCCGGCGGTCGTTCTTACCAAATCGTCCGAGTTGATCACCGGATCGGCACGTTCCGTAACAGGCTTCGATATTTACAAGGCGATAGAGAGTTGCCGGGATTTATTGGAGAATTTCGGGGGACATACCTACGCCGCCGGGCTTTCCCTTCGGGAGGAGAACCTAGAGGCATTCACCGAGCGTTTCTTGAAGATCGCATCCGAGGAGATCATACCGGAGCAGATGATCCCGCAGATCGATATCGACGCTATCTTGGATTTGAAAGAGATCAACCAGAAGTTCGTGAACGACCTAAAGAAGATGAGCCCGTTCGGGCCGGACAACCAAAAGCCCGTATTCTGTTCGCTTGGCGTAAAGGACTACGGCACCAGTAAGCTCGTGGGTAAGGAACTGGAGCATCTCAAGCTGGAATTGATCGACGGAAACTCAAGCACCCCCATGCACGCCATCGCTTTCGGCATGCACAGGTACAACGACCATATCAAGGGTATGAAGCCTTTCAACATCTGCTACACGGTGGAGGAGAACACCTACAACGGCAACACCTCTATCCAGCTGATGATCAAAGACATCAAACCCGACGATATATGAGGAGGACAGGTGGACGTTTACCATAAGATCTTAGGGAAGTATTGGGGATACCCTGCTTTCCGTCCCCTACAGGAGGATATTATCCATTCCGTCTGTGCCGGAAGAGACACGCTCGGCCTGATGTACCGACGGGAGGCGGCAAATCGGTCACCTTCCAGGTTCCGGCATTGGCGATGGAAGGGGATTTGCATCGTCGTCACTCCCTTGATCGCATTGATGAAAGACCAAGTGGAGAACTTACGCCGGGTCGGCATCAAGGCTACGGCCGTTTATTCGGGCATGAGCCGGCAAGAGATCATCACGCAACTGGAGAATTGCATCTTCGGGGGGTATAAGTTCTTATATGTCTCCCCGGAGCGGCTTAGTACGGATATTTTCCGGGTCAAGATGGAGGCCATGCAGGTTTGTCTGCTGGTAATCGACGAGAGTCACTGTATCTCGCAATGGGGATATGATTTCCGTCCTTCTTATCTCAATATCGCTGAGATCCGGGACTTATTGCCGGGTGTTCCGGTATTAGCCTTGACCGCCACGGCTACCCCGGAAGTGGTGAATGACATACAAGAGCGTCTGCGGTTCAAGGAGAAGAACGTATTTCAAAAGAGCTTCGCCCGCAAAAATCTGGCTTATATTGTCCGGAAGACGGAGGATAAGTTAAATACACTCGTTTATATATTGGGAAAAGTTCCGGGTACGGCCATCGTATATGTCCGCAACCGGAAACGCACCAAGGAGATCGCCCTCATGCTGCAACAGGCGGGTATCTCCGCCGATTTCTTCCATGCCGGGTTAAACCGTGACGAGAAAGAACTGCGTCAGGCCCGTTGGAAAAACAACGAGTGCCGGGTAATCGTATCGACCAACGCTTTTGGTATGGGTATCGATAAGCCGGACGTGCGATTGGTCGTGCATATGGATATGCCGGGATCGTTGGAGGAATATTATCAAGAGGCCGGACGCGGGGGGCGTGATGAGAAGAAAGCCTTCGCCGTGGCTCTTTGTTCCTCCACGGATAGCGCCAAGCTAAAGAAACGGCTGGCGGATGAGTTTCCGGACAAGGAGTTTATCTATCGGGTCTATGAGGCGTTGGGTAATTATTACCAGATCGCCGTAGGGTACGGGCTAGATACGGTACACGATTTCTCATTGACGGATTTCTGTTCCGCTTATAAGTTCTCTTTATTGCAAGCGCATCATGCCTTGAAGATCCTTGGGCTATCGGGCTATATCGAATATACGGAGGAGGTAGACAACGCTTCCCGCCTGATGTTCACAGCTACCCGTGACGAGCTTTACAGGTATTTAAGTGAGAACAAGCGAACGGATGAGGTGATTCAGACAATCTTGCGTTCTTACACCGGGTTATTCGCAGATTATGTTTATATAGATGAGAGCGTAATCGCCACCCGTGCGAGAGTGACACCTCACGAGGTGTATGAGAGCTTGGTAGGTTTATCCAGATACCGGATCGTAAACTACATCCCGCATAAGAAAACCCCGTTGATTATCTATACCCAGACCCGGGAGGAACAGCGGTACCTTTCCATACCCCGCTCGGCGTATGAGGAACGCAAGGAGCGTTTCGGGAAACGGATCGAGAAGGTGCTGGAATATATCAACGAGGAGCGGGTATGCCGTAGCCGCATGCTCCTATCCTATTTCGGCGAGGAAGATTCCGCCCCTTGTGGCTGTTGCGACGTATGCCTATCGAAGCATGAATCACAGCTTATGAATTGGGAATTCAACGCTATCCGGGAAAGTCTCATAAAGATATTGGCCGGGGAATCCCCTATCCCCGTGAAAGAACTTATTGAGAAATTACCTTTCCCTCAAGAGAAAATCCTCACGGCCATCCGCTTTCTGGCGGATCAAGATCCCCGATTCACATTAAGCGACGGCTATCTATCGCACGAGGATTCAGCAAAATAGCACGATGCCCATCGTAAGCTCCTTAGAATGCCCATTGTAAGCTTGCTAGAATGCCCATCATAAGGAGCTTACAATGGGCATTCTAATAAACCATGTATCACCGCTTATAATTACTCCGATTAGATACTTGTTTTTCCGTCGGGAAATCAGCGGGAACCTTTTGGGTTACCTTGCCGGTAGCGGCCCATTCCGCACCTCTTAACAAGGTAATCTGGAAGCCGGCGCATTGCATAGCCGGACAATTCTCTACCGTTTCCCCCGCGTGCCCTAACATCGTATGAAATATACGGGCATTCCCATAATCAACCGTAAAGATCAACGGCTCCTCACGGCCGGAACCTCCGGTCTCCTTATCCGAATAAGCCGTATACAAGCAATCCTTTATATTTCCCGGGCCACGCATACGATCATATAACTCATCCTGCGCATGTTTCCATTTATTCGGCAGCCCCTTCATGATCGGATGCTCATGGTTCCGGGCATTCAGCACATACTCATGCTGCTTGCCATGAGAGCCACCCACGCCCGCCGAGCTATCCTTTATCAACTTACCATCGCTCCAATATACATAGGGTCCCGCTTTCTCATCCCGGTTCTCCCAACCGCCCAAGGCACAAATCTTATTGTATTCCGGCCAGTTCACGAAGGCGTTATCAGCGGCATGATAGACCACGACACCTCCACCTCCTCGCACATATTCCAAGAAACGACGGTTTGTCTCCTCCGGCCAAGCATCCCCATTATAATCCAGCACCACCAGCTCGTAAGGACTGAAATCCAAGACAAAGCCGGACATATCCTTCCCTGCCTCCGGAGAGACCGCGAAATCCACGGAGAAGCGTCCCGAGTTCTCCAATATCTGTTTAAGCACCACATGGCTCACCTGCCAATTATGGTTATTCTGCCCCGTTATTAATAACGTCTTGATCGGCTTACGGGCCGACATGCCGCATACAACCAGTAAAGCGGCCAAAAGGAAAAACGACCTTCCTACAAAATACATGTCTCATGGTATGAATCAGATTTAAGTAAACAATTGATTATCCGTCTTTATTTATCATAACAAAGGGAAGCGGCACCGAATAGCCCCGGATTCTCCAGCTTAGAGAAACGTATCTTCAAGTTCTTGATAGAGTTCGGATAAGCGAAATCCTTCAAGTCCTCATACATGCTCTCCTCAAACAACTCATGGGCGGCGGTCACCGAGCCTCCGAAGACGATCATCTCCGGATCTACCGTCAATACCACGATCTTGATAGCGGCGGCCACATGTACGCCCAACTGCCGGTAAGCCTCCAGCGCCTGCTCGTCCTTCCGCATCGCACGGGTGTACATCTCCTTCCCATCCACGCCCCATACGTTCATGAAATAGGAACCGCTACAGAAATATTCCAAGATCTGTCCTTGGTAGGGAATCATGCCAAATTCTCCCGAGCCACAATTAGCGTCGGCCAACAGCTTGCCATTCTGGATAATTCCACCCCCCAAGCCCGTACCCAAGGTGAGGCCCACGAAGTTATCAACCGTCTTTCCTTCGCCAAAGATACGCTCACCCAGAGCGAAGCAATTCGCGTCGTTATCCACATAAACCGGCACGGAGAAGCAAGCCTCCAAGATCTCCTTCAAATGTACCTCCTCCCAATGCGGGATATTCACCACGTTATATACGATCCCCTTCTCACGATTCCACCACGCTCGGCACACCGATACCGATAGCTACCACACTCTCGTCCCACACGGAACGGATCACCTCTATCAAAGCCTCCAATGTCTCCTCGCAATCCGCGGCGTCCTTGGGAGTCGGGGCGCTCCCCTGAGCCACTAATCGATCCCCTACGATACGGCCGGCACGCATATTCGTCCCCCCTAAATCCACTCCGATATAAGCGTTTTTCTTCTCTACACTCATTCTTTCCACGATATTAAATTAGATTATACTCCCACAAAGCTAACAAAAAAGGCAATGTTACGAATAACATCACCTTTTAAACTGATAAATTTAATACATCTATGCTTTTTATTTTCCCCCGGCGTCAACTCCATCCAGCACGTATACCGACATCGCCTCACGCCTACGCTCGCATAGGCCAACGTCGATATACGTGTGAGGCAATGCCGATATACGTGTAAGACGGCACCATTATAACTACCGCATCAAGCGAAGAACAAGATCAATAATTGCGCCGTAAGTACCCTCAAGAACATGGTCAAGGGGTATACCGTAGCGTAACCTACGGAAGGAGCGTCGTTTCCAGCCGTAGCGTTCGAGTAAGCCAAAGCGGGCGGATCCGTCGTACTACCGGCGATCAAGCCCATTAAGGTGAAATAATTGATCTTATAGAAATAACGGCCTACACAACCGATGATCAGCAAAGGAATCGTTGTGATAATGAAACCGTAACCGATCCAAGCGAATCCACCATTGTTCACGATCGTATCCACAAAACCATCGCCGGCACTGATACCCACACAAGCGAGGAAGAGGGTGATACCGATCTCACGCAACATCAAGTTAGCGCTCTGGGTCGTATAGGTAACCAGCTTATAACGGTAACCAAAACGGCTAATCAAGATCGCCACGATCAACGGACCTCCCGCCAAACCTAACTTAACCGGTTGCGGAATGCCCGGGAACGTGATAGGAATACTCCCCAAGACAATACCGAGGGCAATGCCGATAAAGATCGTGATCAAGTTCGGCTCGTTCAAGCGTTTCAAGGAGTTACCCAATACCTTTTCTACATTCGAGACAGCCGTCTCGGTACCCACCACATTCACACGGTCGCCCACCTGCAACGTCAGAGCCGGCGTAGCTACCAAGTCCACGCCCGCACGGTTGATACGGGTGATATTGATACCATATAATTTACGCAGTTTCAACTGTCCCAGCTTCTTGCCGTTCAACTCCGGTTTCGTGATCAAGATACGGCGGTTGATAAACTGGCTCTCCATACGAATCCATTGCTTGCGCTCCATATCGATCTCCTCGCCAATGAATGTCTTTACGGACTCGGCATCTTGATCGGTCGTGATCACGAAAATCTTATCATCCTCATTCAAGATCGTACCGGCGGAAGCGATCTCGATCTGCTTGTTATCATTACGCCATACACGGGAAATCACGAAATCCAGATGATCCATCAAACCGGATAACTCCCCTACCGTCTTACCGAAAACCGCCGGGTTCTTTACGACCAGCGAGATCGGTTTCGCCTCATTCGTATGCGAGGCATCCTCCTTATTCAAATCGTCATTCTCCTTATCGAAATTCACACGGAATACGTAACGTACGAAAATGATCGAAAGAATAATACCGATCACGCCCAGCGGATAAGCCACGGCGTAACCCAAGGCGATCGTATTATCTGAAACCCCGTACATATCGGAATAAGCCTGCTGAGCCGCACCTAATCCGGGGGTATTCGTCACCGCCCCCGATAAAATACCCACCATCGTAGGCATCGGAATACCTGTCACGAAATGCAATACCAAAGCCGTAGCCACGCCAAGGAAGACAATTCCACAGGCTAGCATATTCAACGTGATTCCCCCCTGCCTAAAAGACGAGAAGAAACCCGGCCCGACTTGCATACCTACCGAATAAACAAATAAGATCAATCCAAATTCCTTAAAGAAATGAATCACATTGTGGTTAACCGTAAACCCAAAATGCCCTAAAATAATACCTACAAACAACACCAAGGTAATCCCAAGCGAAATCCCAAACACCTTTATCTTTCCCAACTGAATGCCGGCGGCAATCACGAAAGATAGTAAAAGGATAGAATGCCCGATACCTTCTCCCCATAATAAGTCGTTTATCCAATCCATGCTAAAATCTTTAAAAATCTTATTACCTATTAATAAAGACGCGGTTAGGCATTTACTTTGTGTTTTACAACATAACACCTATATTTACCTTTTAAATTAAAATCTCATGAAAAAGATATATTACATTTTATCAGCATTGTTCCTTTGCGTGGTAGCCACCTCGGCGCAAGAAGCTGGAAAAACGGTAGTTATTAAAACCAATGTAGGTACTATGAAGGCCATCCTGTACGATGATGTGCCTAATCACACCCGTACTTTCATCGAACGGGCAAAACGGGGGGATTTCAACGGGACCTTATTCACCCGTGTCCTGCCGGAGTTTATGATCCAAGGAGGAGCCCCGGATTCCAAGAACGCTCCCGCCGGTGCTAAATGCGGCTTTGGAGATCCTTCCGCCGAGATACCGCCCGAGATCAACGAGAAATATTTCCATAAGAAAGGAGCCTTGGCCGCTCCCCGCCAACCGGACGATATCAACCCGCAAAAGAAATCGGATATGTCGCAATTCTTTATCGTGCAGGGGAAGGTCTATAGGGAAACCGAACTGGATACGTTAGAGCGTACCGCCAACTATCCGGCCCGGCAAAAGGCCCTGAAGGAGTTTTACGCACCGGTACGTGCGGAGCTGAATATGATAAAGATGAGTAACAAACGGGAGTACCAGAAGCGATTGAGAGCGATCAACGCCCAGATAGACTCCGTTATTCAAGCAACTCCCGGGCATTTGCTATTTACGGACGAGCAACGGAAGGCTTATACCACCGTAGGCGGTTGCCATCATCTGGACGGCACCTATACGATCTTCGGGGAGCTGACGGAGGGATTCGACGTTCTGGATCAGATCGCCACCCAGCCGAAAGACCAGAATGACCGTCCGAAGAAAGACATCCGCATCCAAAGTATAACGATCGAATAATTCACCACTCCTATGTTAAAGAGAGATTTCATCATGGTACAGATCGAGGAACTGGGCAAAGTGATCGCCCAGATCATCTTCAATCGTAATTCCAACGATGGGGCACGCAAGAACCCCGAGTTAATCCAATCCGTCTACACATTCTTAAAACTGGATAACGATTTCTTGCTGAACACGCCTATCGACGGCATCCGCACTTATCTGGACGGTGATGACTCGTGTGGCCTCCAACGCATGGAGCTGGCGACCAAGACCTTGCTGGAAGAAAGTTTCCTTTTGCCGGAGGCGCAAGGTAAAAAACTCCGGGCAAGAGCGAAAGAGCTATTGAATATATCCAACGCAACGACACTACGTTCTCGTTGGAACGAGTGGCGTTGCTGGAAGAGATAAATAACTATTGAATAGATTGCGGATCGGTGGTAGGGCCTTCCACGACTAGAAGGCCATTCTCATCGATTCGCATTTTATCGATGAATACGACCCGCTCATCCCCTGTCTTCTGGGTACGCCCGTGATAAACGCAATACATTTGTTTTCCGTCCTTCGACCAAGTAACGCTATTATGTCCGGTACCCGTGACGATACCGCCTTTTTCCACGTTCTTCTCCAGCACCGGATTATTAGATGCCTTCTCAAACGGTCCTAACGGATGTTCGGACACGGCATATCCCACCGCATAATTCGCCCCGCCGAAATAATTAGCGGAATACATCATATAATACAAGCCGTTGTGACGTAGCATGAAAGAGCCTTCCGTCCAACGACGTCCGACCTCCCCTTTGGTAACCGAGCGACTTTCCCATTCACTTTGCGCATCATCCAATTTTACGGGTGGACGCAGCAGAAGTACGGGTTCCCCAATTACGTGCGTAAGATCCGGAGCGACCTCCACCCCGTAAATCCAGCTTTCCTCAACGGAGTCGAACATGCCTTTCTTCTTTGCCTCATCGGCGATCTCGCTTTCTACCGGATGCTTATAGCAACAACGGGAATAATAGAGATAGGTACGGCCATCCTCATCCTCGATCAAGTTTCCGTCGATTACAGGATATCCCGGATCAAACAAAGGAGCATCGGCCAATTCCTTAAATGGTCCGGTCGGCTTATCCGACACAGCTACGCCGATACGGAAATTTTCCTCCTCGTTGGTCGGATTCTTCCGCCAATCCGCACTGAAGAACATATAGAACTTCCCGTCACGCTCGTACACTTCCGGCGCCCAGAAATTAGCGATTGCCCAAGAATCGGGCGTATTGCCCCGATAAACCTGCCCTTCCGACTTCCAATGGATCAAATCATCGGAAGAATAGGCGCAAAAACCGTCTACAGCCCCGGCACCGGTACCATACATATAATAACGTCCGTCCGAGGCCAACAATACGTATGGATCGCCAAACTGGACCGACAAAGGATTACTGTACGTTAATTCCGGCTCTTCCGCAGCAGACTTCTTTCCCGTACAACCCGCATTCAAACACATAAGAACTCCCAGACAAAGGGATATTCCTATTTTCATACCACTTTTCATTTTTCTTATTTATTGGATTCTAAATTATACACTCCTTCCGCACAACGTTCCCCGTCGATGGCAGCGGATACGATTCCTCCCGCATACCCCGCTCCCTCACCGCAAGGGAAAAGACCTTTTACCGTGACGTGTTGATAGGTATCCCGATCACGGACGATACGAACCGGAGCGGATGTACGGGTCTCTACGCCGATCATGGTTGCCTCGTTGGTCAAGAAGCCTCTAGAGACCTTACCGAAATAACGGAAACCTTCCCGCAGGCGACTGGTCACGAATTCCGGCATCCAAAAATGCAACGGAGAGGCCAGCAGACCCGGCGTATACGAGGAAACCGGTAAATCGAAAGAGTTCTTCTTCCGCATGAAATCATCCATGCGCTGGGCGGGAGCCGTTTGCTTCATGCCTCCATTCAACCAACAGACCTCTTCCAGACGTTCCTGAAAGGCCATCAACGCTAATGGGGAGTCCGCATCCACCTTCTCGCCATTCCGAAGATAAAGCTCCTCCTGCCCTACCAGTTCGGAATAATCTTCCGGACGGATCTCTACCACCATCCCTGAGTTAGACCAGCGGGAACCCCGGTTAGAAGGCGACATTCCATTTACCACGACCTGCTTAGGTCCGCTCGCCGCAGGAACTACGAAACCTCCCGGACACATACAGAAGGAATAGACGCCCCGGTTATTCGCTTGCGTCACAAAACTATACTCTGCCGCAGGAAGATATTTCCCACGACCTTCTTTCCGATGATACTGGATTTGGTCGATCAATTCCTGAGGATGTTCCAGACGAACACCGACTGCGATCCCTTTCGCCTCGATCTGGATCTGGCGTTCGTATAAATAGTTATAGACATCACGGGCGGAATGGCCGGTAGCTAAGATAACAGGCCCGTAAAAGCTCTTTCCCGTATTCGTCTCGATGCCGATCACCTCGTTCTCTTTCATGATAAAAGCATCCATACGGGTCTCGAAATGTACCTCACCTCCGCATCGCTTGATTTGCTCCCGGATATTCTCGATCACACGGGGGAGCTTATCGGTTCCGATATGCGGATGGGCATCCGCCAAGATAGAGGGACTTGCCCCAAACTGGCAAAAAGATATTCAGTATCTTATCTACCGAGCCTCTTTTTCTTGCTACGGGTATACAGCTTTCCATCAGAATAAGCGCCGGCACCGCCCTCACCAAAACTATAATTTGATTCTCCGTTCACCTTATGCTCACGACTGATCAAGGCGATATCTTTCTTGCGTTCCCGCACGTCCTTACCTCGCTCGACGATGATGGGGCGCAAACCTAACTCTATCAAGCGCAAGGCGGCGAACAGACCTCCCGGACCGGCTCCTACGACGATCACAGGTTTCCCTGCCGAGACATCTTTATACTCTATCAATTGATATTCCGGCTCGCTAGGCATCTCGTTCATGAAAACACGCAGTTTCACGTTGACAAATATCGTTCGCTGGCGTGCGTCTATCGAACGTTTCAATACACGTACGGCCCGGATATTTTTCGGAGCCTCACCCGTCTCACGGGCTACTACTTGCCTTAGCGATTGCTCATTAACAGCCTCTTCCGGCAATATCCTGAGTTGTAATTCTTTTATCATTGTTTATTATATATTAACCGAATAGTTGCCGAAAGGCTTCCTCCACTTTCTTTACCTGTACGATTTGAATCTTGCTCTTCGCCGTATCGAAACCTTTTAGATTATTATGCGGAATGATAATCCGGGAGAAACCCAGCTTCTCCGCCTCCAAGATACGTTGCTCAATACGGTTGACCGGACGGATCTCTCCGGACAAGCCCACCTCGCCAGCCATACAAACACCCGGCTCGATGCTGATATCCAAGCTAGAAGAAAGGATGGAACTGATTACCGCCAAATCGATAGCCGGATCATTCACTTTCAAACCTCCGGCGATATTCAGGAAAACATCTTTCTGGATCAACTTAAAACCCGCCCTTTTCTCCAATACTGCCAATAACATATTCATTCGGCGTAAATCGAATCCGGTGGCGCTACGTTGCGGCGTACCGTAAACCGCCGAGCTGACCAAGGCTTGCGTCTCGATCAAGAAAGGACGTACCCCCTCGATAGCGGCGGCGATGGCGACACCGCTCAGTCCCTCATGATTCTGGGTTAATAATAACTCGGATGGATTGCTGACCTCACGAAGCCCGTTCTGGCGCATCTCGTAAATCCCTAGTTCCGCCGTACTGCCAAAACGGTTCTTGATGCTCCGCAGGATACGATACATATAATGCTGATCGCCCTCAAACTGCAACACCGTATCCACGATATGCTCCAATACCTTCGGACCGGCGATACTGCCTTCCTTATTGATATGGCCGATCAATAAGACCGGGACACCGCTTTCCTTGGCGTATTTCAAGATAGCGGCACTACACTCACGTACTTGGGAAACACTGCCGGGGGAAGATTCCACGACTTCCGTAAAGATGGTTTGTATGGAATCTATGATCATCAAGTCCGGCTGGATATTGGCCGCTTGCGTAAAAATCTGTTCCAGATGCGTCTCGCATAGGATGAAACAGTTCGGATTATCATGCGATAATCGGTCCGCCCGGAGTTTCAACTGGCGACTGCTCTCCTCGCCCGAGACATATAGGGTTTTCAAGCCTGTCAAGCCCAACACGGTTTGCAAGACCAAGGTAGATTTTCCGATTCCCGGCTCTCCACCGATCAAGACCAAAGAGCCCTTCACCAAGCCTCCGCCGAGGACCCTATTTAATTCATCATCTTTTAAATCGATACGGGCCTCCTCTTCCGTCGTTATATCACGCAATAACACCGGACGGATCTTATTGCCCTCCATAATACCGGGAACTGGCCGCTTCACGGCAGGCTCCTTTGTTACGATCTCCTCTACATAAGTGTTCCACTCCCCACAATTCGGGCATTTACCCAGCCATTTCGGGGAATCAGCGCCACAGTTAGAGCAGACATATACGGTTTTTGTTTTCGCCATTCTATCCTGAATTTGGCGTAAAGATACAAAAAACTACTTTTCCCCTACCACAACGATCTTCTTTCCGATACCGCAGCCCTTCTTAATTTCCGGGCTACCTTTCTCCTTATACAAGAATCCGCGGAACATACCGCCACTGTTATAAGGCATGGCGATATTTCCTAGTTTATCCACGGCGATCAAGCCGCCGTTGCCGGCGTTCGTATTCAATTCCGTATGGATGATATAATCCGCCGCTTTCTCTACGCTTTCCTTAAGGTATTTATAGCGGGCACACACATCGAACGCTACCGCATGACGGATAAAATACTCTCCATGCCCCGTACAGGAGACAGCGCAACTGTTATTATCCGCATACGTTCCTGCCCCGATCACGGGCGAATCACCGATACGCCCCCAACGTTTCTTGAACATACCGCCGGTACTGGTCCCGGCCGTTAAGTTTCCTTGCTTATCCAGAACGACACAGCCTACCGTACCGTTCTTCTTACTTTCTTGCTTTAACTTCTCGATCCACTCCATCGTCTTGGGCGTAGCGAAATACATATTGTCTTCTACCATTTCCAAGCCTTGTTCCTTGGCGAACTCCTCAGCACCGGCTCCGCTCAGCATGACATGCGGAGATTTTGTCTTTACGGCATAGGCGGCATTGATCGGATGCTTCACGTGTTTTAAGCCAGCTACAGCGCCTGCGCTTAAATCCTTGCCTTCCATGATGGAAGCGTCCAACTCAAAAGTTCCCTCCACCGTACAGGTAGCACCAATTCCGGCGTTAAACAACGGATTTCCCTCGAAGTAATTGATTACGGCCATCACCGCTTCCGGCCCCTCGCCTCCCGCAGAAAGGACCTTATCTCCAATCATTAAAGCGGAGTCCAATGCGGCGTAATATTGAGCCGACTTAACCGGATCTTCCTCCAATCCGGCCATCGCCCCCGCACCACCATGTACCACGATTACATACTCCCGGTCTTGCGCAAAAGCAATGGATGACACCATCAAAGCCGTCAAGGCTATCATTTGTTTTAACATGCTATTATATTTAATCATTTATACAATGCTCAAAAATAGAACAAATATCTGAATTATCTTAGAGACATAGACTTATTTCCCGATTTTTATCCGTACATTTACCTCGAACGGTAATCTCTTAAATAATAACATTATGGAAGAATACATCGATTCTATCATAAGAGTGGGAAAGATATTGATCGGAAGCATAATGGTCGTGTTCGTACTCTGGTACATCGTAAAGGATATTGTCAAGGCTTATGGGAAAGATTCGCATGAACCGGATTAAAAAAAGTGCCGTGGCGATATGACCACGGCACTTCTCTTCATTATATCATAGAGAGCTATTTCATTCGTTCGTATACCATACCGGTCCCGGCTGGCTGCCCATGACGAACTCCAATGTCGCCCCGCTCATGATTTGCTCGTGGGTGATATAACTCTTATCATAAGGTTGTCCGTTCAGCTTCACGGATTGGATATAAATATTCTCCGCAGAGACCTCGGGAGCCAAAACCGTAAAGATCTTGCCATTGCCTACATGCATCTTCACCTCCGGGAACAACGGGGAACCGATCTCATATTGGCCGCTGATCGGATCAACCGGATAGAATCCCATGGCGCTGAACACAAACCAAGCGGACATCTGTCCGCAATCTTCATTCCCACAAATACCGTCCGGAGCATTCAGATACAAGTCATGTAATACCTGAGCCACGTATTTCTGGGTCTTCCAAGGCTGGCCGACCTTATTATATAAGTAGATCACATGATGGCTCGGCTCATTTCCATGCGCATATTGACCAATCATGCCTGTACTAAAGATAGGCAATTCCTCATCCGATTTGGGGACATAGGTAAACATACTATCCAATTTCTCGGCGAAACGTTCCTTACTTCCTACCAATCCGATCAAACCGTCCAGATCTTGCGGCACGGACCAGAAATATTGCCAACCATTGCTCTCGCAAATATCTTCCGTATAATCATCGGGGCTGAAATTAGCGGCAAAGTTTCCTTTCTCATCACGAGGCTGCATAAAGGAAGTTGCCGGATTGTACACATTATGATAATTCTGTGAACGTTTAAAGAATTCGTCGGCGATCTCTTTCTTACCCATCTTCTCAGCCATCTTAGCGATGCAATAATCATCGTAGGCATACTCCAAGGTCTTCGATAAAGACCAGTTCTCCCATTTTTTTCGGATCGCTATAAGCCGGTACGTAGCCCAACTTCTTATAATCGCCGATACCCCGATAGTCATCCCGGTTGGCTGTCGCTATACAAGCCTCCAGCGCTTTCTCGGCATTGAAATCACCGATACCTTTCAGATAAGCGTCTACGATAACGGGAACGGCATGATATCCGATCATCATATTCGTTTCCCAGCCATAAAGGTTCCATAAAGGCAAAGCCCCGTTCTGCTCATAGAACTTCAAGAAACCCTTGATCATATCATTTGCACGTTCTGGCTCGGTATAGGTAAATAACGGATGGGAGGCACGGTAGGTATCCCACAACGAGAAAGTGGAATAGTTCGTCCATCCGTCCGCTTTATGGATCTGCTGATCCGGGCCGTAATAGGAACCATCCACATCACTGTAAATAGTCGGAGCGATCATGGAATGGTACAAAGCAGTATAGAACTTCACCATATCGTCTGTATTCCGGCTCTTCACCTCAATCTTGGAAAGCTGTCGGTTCCAATTCGCGCTAGCCTGCGCTTGATAGTAATCGAAATCATCCTTCGGGGCTTCCGCACGCAAATTCTTTCCCGCTCCCTCCATGCTGACGCCAGAGATTCCGGTCGTGACAAGGATTTCCTCATCCTTCTTCGTATTGAAATCGAAACGGGCAATATAGGCCGTACCGATCCAACCTTTTTCCTTGGTCACGATAGAAGTCGTATCCATATGACAAGCCACGAAAGGCTTAGAGAAACGGGTCTCGAAATAAACATGCTGCAAGGGAGACCAGCCTTGGGATAGGCGGTATCCACGAATCGTCGTAGAGTCTACCACCTCGATCTTGGAATCCAAGGTAAAGTCCCAATTCATCGCCTTCTTCAAGTTCAAGAATACCGAAGCCTCGGCCTCCGGGAAGGTATACCGCTGGATACCGCAACGCTCGGTAGCCGTAAGCTCCACGTTAATGTTATAATCCTTCAGCAATACCCGGTAATATCCTGCGGAAGCCGCCTCGTCATTATGCGAGAACGTGGAATAGATTCCTAACGGCGCCGGGGCCTCTTTATAAGGACGGGTCACGGGCATAAAAGAGATATCGTATAAATCGCCTGCCCCCGTACCGGAAAGGTGCGTATGGCTAAAGCCGGCGATCGTCGTATCCGGATAGAAATACCCCGAGATGCGATCCCAACCCGGCAAACCGTTATCCGGGCTCAATTGTACCATACCAAAAGGAACTTGGGCTCCCGGGTAGGTATTGCCGGTAAAATCCGTACCGATCATGGGGTTCACATACTGCGAGTAATCCGCCTCCTGTTTCTTTTCAGGCGTGCAGGCCACGAGTGCCAGCAAAGAGACCGCCAATATAGACATGTGCTTCATGTTATGCAATTCGTTTTGAGTTTGAGCAAACATACATAAATTATTTCGAAAGAGAAACAGTTTACGGGGAAAACTTTCTATTTTCATCGGGGTGAAAATCTTTTTTCATTATGATGAGAATCTATTTTCATCAAGGAGAAAATCTTTTTTCATCAAGACGAGAATTCGGTGGAATCCTTTAACTTTGTACAAAAACTACGATAACATGGAAGATAAAACATCGACACTTCGTTTGATCTATCCCCAATGGCAAGGTGGGATCGTGAATCATTGGATGCCCGACCTTCCTGCGGACGACGCTTCCAGAGGGTATTACCTAGGAGCTCAATTACTCAATATCCTCGCTCCCCCAAGTCCCCAGAAAACCGTGGAAGTACCCATCTCACTAGATATAAACGATAGAGAAACGGATCTAGGGATCAGCGCCCGCAAGGTTATTCTGAAACAAACAAAAGCAGCCCTCGAATTACTGCACGAAAACGCTCCAGAAAAGATTGTCACCTTAGGGGGCGAATGTTCGGTAAGTGTCGTACCCTTCACCTATCTGGCTGCTAAATATCCGGATGATATAGCCATTGTCTGGATAGACGCACATCCGGATATAAACTTGCCGTATGACGAGTATAAGGGATATCATGCGATGGCCCTTACGGCCTGTCTAGGGATGGGTGATGAAGAGACTCTTCAATTATTACCGGGAAAGTTCAAGGTCTCGAATACCTTAATCGTAGGTTTACGCTCGTGGGATGAGGGCATGAAAGAACGGCAGAAGAACTTAGGTATAAAAGGTTTATCACCAGAGGAGGTGGCGAAGGATAGTTCCTCCATCCTCAAGTGGTTAAAAGGGACGGGCGCATCCAAAGTTGTCGTTCACTTCGATATGGACGTAATCGATCCGGCGGATATGATAGCGGGAGTCGGCGTAGAGCCTAACGGGATGAAAATAGACGAGGTCGTACGTGTTATCAACAATATAGCATCCAAGTATGATCTGGTAGGTCTTACGGTAGCCGAGCCGATGCCTCGTATAGCCATCAAGCTAAGGAATATGCTGGACCGGTTACCTTTATTGAAATAATAAAAAAAGACGTAGCCCTTAAACAGAGTTACGTCTTTTTTATATTACATTATTATAACTTTCGGGATTTATTCCTCATTATTATCTTCCTCATTCTCCTCGTCTTCTTCCTGGGGCTTTTTTCACGAAGAACGCACTCAACTCATACAAACCGTAGAGCGGTAAGAATACGATACTTAACGTAAACGGATCACTACTTGGAGTGATGAACGCCGCACCAACTAACAAGCCGACAACAGCATGCCGTCTGTATTTATGAAAGAACGAGCGGTTTAGCAGCCCTATCTGAGATAATAGCCAAGATACCAATGGCATCTCAAATACGATTCCCATCACGAATATCAACATCAAGAAGTTATCCATGTAAGAATCAAGGGATACCTGTTCCGTAATGGCGGCACTCAACTCGTAAGTCGCCAAGAAACGTAGTGTCATCGGGAACACCAAGAAATAACCCACTGAGCATCCGATAAAGAACATTATCGTTCCGAACAAGAATACCCAACGTACATTTTTCTTCTCATTTTCGTAAAGAGCCGGACTTACGAACTTCCAGATCTCCCACATCAAATAGGGGAAAGTCAATAATAACGCCAACCAGAAAGAACTTGTCATATGCGTGAAGAACTGGGAAGCCAGCTTGATATTGACAATGTTCACATGGAAAGTATCATTACAAAAGTCCGGGAGAAAAGAAAAATGAGAACTAATCTTACACATTTCCCGATAGACGATGAAATCGGAGCTACACGGGGCCATCACGACATTATCGAACAGCCACGGCATTACCGAGAACCCGGCTATAGCAAAAACAAAGAGCGCTAAAATAGAACGAAATAAAGTCCAACGAAGTTCTTCTAGGTGATCCCAGAATGACATTTCTTCTTGTTGCATCTTCCTTTACTTCTTTTCCGTATCGTCTAATTTGATATCGTCTTCTAATCCTTTTACACCGTCTTTAAAGTTCTTCACACCTTTACCGATACCTTTCATCAGTTCAGGGATTTTCTTTCCACCGAAAAGCAACAACACAACAATAGCGATGATAACGATTTCGCCTGTACCTAAATTTCCTAAAAATAGTAATTCGTTCATGATATTATAAATATTAGTCGTTAATATTCTCCTTTTAATAGGGGCAAAGATACTATTTGTAACGAATAGTACCCCAATTATTCTAAATTTATTACCTTTGCGCCATCTTAAAAAACTGAAATTAGAAAAAGATTAGAAAAAATGAAAGCGTATGTATTTCCCGGTCAGGGTGCACAGTTTGTCGGAATGGGAAAAGACCTTTACGATAACAATCCCCTTGCAAAAGAGATGTTTGAGAAGGCTAACGAAATCCTTGGTTTCCGTATCACGGATTTAATGTTTGCCGGAACAGACGAGGATCTGAGACAAACCAAAGTTACTCAACCAGCGATCTTCTTACACTCTGTCATTCTCGCGAAAACATTAGGTGATCAATTCCAACCGGATATGACCGCAGGTCACTCATTAGGAGAATTCTCTGCCTTGGTAGCTGCCGGAGCATTGTCTTTCGAGGACGGCTTGGTATTAGTTTCCAAACGTGCCATGGCTATGCAAAAGGCTTGCGAGGCAACTCCCTCTACAATGGCCGCCGTATTAGCCTTGCCGGATGCGACGGTTGAGGAAATTTGCGCGAGCATCAAGGACGAGGTAGTGGTTTGCGCTAACTATAATTGCCCGGGCCAATTGGTAATCTCCGGCTCTATCCCCGGTATCGATCAGGCTTGCGAGAAGTTATTGGCCGCAGGCGCTAAGCGTGCCTTGAAGTTGAAAGTAGGTGGAGCGTTCCATTCTCCATTGATGGAACCAGCTCGTACTGAGTTGGCTGCCGCTATCGAGGCTACGACGATCAATAAACCTTCTTGCCCGGTTTACCAGAACGTAAGCACGAAAGCCGAGACTTGCCCGGAAACAATTAAGACTAACTTGATCGCACAGTTAACCGCCCCGGTACGTTGGACCCAAAGCGTACAGAACATGATCGCCGACGGTGCCACTCATTTCATCGAGTTAGGCCCGGGTGCCGTTCTTCAGGGATTAGTTAAAAAGATCAATAAGGAAATGACTACGGAAGGTATGCAATAATTTATCTTTCAATGTAATAGGATAAAAGTCCGAAAAGGATGGAGGGTGATTTTCCTCGTCTTTTCCGGACTTTTTTATATACGATGATGATTCGAAAAGATCTTGAATGCTAAACTAATCAAAGGCCAACGTTGTTTTATACTATAAACACAATTCAGAATATAGAAAATGGAAACAATACAACAGAAAAATAGGATTATCCTACTTTGGCCGGATGGAGCGCCCACTAGTAATGGATTGGCCGGCGTAGAATTGGAAGATGCCCCGAATGCCATATCCAATATATCGAACCCTTCCCTATTGGTTTATCCGGCGACGAAGCCGAATGGCAAGGCGATCTTGATGTGTCCGGGTGGCGGACTTTCCAAGATTTCGATCGGACATGAGGGGCGTGATATGGCCGCATGGTTTAACGCGCAAGGTATTACTTATGCCGTATTGAAATACCGGATGCCGAACGGACATAGGGAAGTTCCTCTGGACGATGTTCGCCAAGGTCTCCGCATCCTCCATAATTACTCGGAAGAGTGGAAGATTACGAAGGTCGGTGTCATGGGTGCCTCCATTGGCGGTTATATCGCCCGGGCATGCCGCAATATTCGGGGTAGACGACGCACGTCCAGATTTCCAAATACTCCTTTATCCGGTTATCAGTATGCTACCTCATTTAACGCACCTTAAATCGAGGGAACGGCTATTAGGAGCGAATCCCACGCATGAGGAAGAGGAAGCTTTCTCTCTGGAATTGCACGTAAACGCACTGACACCTCCCGCCTTTATAGCGTTGGCTTCGGATGACGAGGCGGTTAGCCCGGAGAATAGCGTGCTTTATTATCTCGCTTTGCTAAAAAACAAGGTGTCCGCCTCCTTACATATTTACCCAAAAGGCGGCCATAGTTTTGGGTTCCGGGACAACTTCGTATACAAACGTCAATGGACTGACGAACTGGAGAAATGGCTAAGCACGATTGAGTAAATCTCAAAAAAACGGTGCCACACAAATAAATGCGTGACACCGAAAAAGTATATATAAAACAGACCAAGCAGGTTCGCTATTTAGCGTTCCACCAAAGTGGAGTAGTCGTCAAGTCCGGGCCGCCCAAAAGCTGGAGAGCTTGCGCATAACCCGCTTGATTATTCGTTTGGATATTCGCCGGATAACGATAACGTTTCGGGTAGAAATCCCAACGGCATTCCTTAGAGGTAGCGACCGTCAAAGGAACTTGATTCAATGGGTTGTAATCCTTCTCTACCGCTTGGTTCTCGAAGAAAGGAAGACCTAAACGACGATGATCGCTCCAAGCCTCTTCCGGCAACCAAGGAACTTGCGCTATATATTTCTGGGTGATAATCTTCGTAAGGGCGTCATTATTATAAGCGCCATTCCGATAGATCGAGTTATGGGGATATTCATACGTACGGCTTTTTACCTCCTTCGTATAGGGGTCCGTATAACGGATCGTATATGATTTCGCCTCTGTCGTATGGTCGAAAGCGACGGAAGTACCTACACGGTTGTATTTCTGAGACGATAGGTAATCACCGACTTGGCTCAATAAGCCATGATACTCAAAACTAGCCGTAACACCAGACTCATAATTGGATTTAGCCGTTCCCGGAACTTTCCAGCCTTTCACCGCAGCCTCCGCCAATAAGAAGTAACTTTCCCACGGGCCGAAGAAGACACGCTTATTGGTGCTCATTCGATATTGTTTCGATATAGAGGGATAATTATAATTCTTACCTGTCAGCTCACTTACCAGACCGGCTTTCACGTCCCATTCTCCGGCGACCCAAGTGCCCCACGTATATTTCGGATCGATCGTCAACATATTCTGGGTATTATCCGCCGGATTCTTCAAGTGAACCGGCTTCACCTCGCTGGCCGCACCGATATAATCGGAATAAACCACACCATCATCCCAGCCCACTACACTAAACAACTTCGGGGCACGGGGATCTACATATTGAGGTATACCGTCGAAATAGAAACCGGCGCACGGATCATTCGTCGTCAGCGGGAAGTGCTGGTTCAAATATAAACCTTGATAATCGTATGGATTCTTCAAATGGCTTTTTAAGGAGTCCGGCAACGGAAATTCCTGTCCACCCAAACCAACTACCAAGTTCTTAAACGTCACGGACATTGCCTGCCCGTTCCAAGGACGAGACATCACGCTCGTCAACTCATCCCACCCCTCTTTCTCCTGCACGGAAGCGATATCGGTTGGCTCGGAGATAAATGTCTTAGAGGCGGCATCCTCAAATTCCGCTCTCGCCAAGGCAGGATCGACAGCCGAGATACGCATCGCCAAACGCATACGCAAAGAGTTGGCGTACTTTTTCCATTTCGTAACATTTCCCGCATAGAAAGCATCCTCGTTAGCCATAGCGGACATATCCAAGGAGGGGTCTAACGCAGACTCAGCTTCCCGTAACTCTTTCAATATAAATTGATAGATAGCTTCTACACTATCGTACTCAGCCGGTACACCGGAGAAAGCGGCCAACGCAGGGATCGGCCCGAAACCGTCAGCTACTTCCGAGTTCAAGTAAGCACGCCAGATACGGGACATCTGGATCACGTTCTTATAATAAGGATAGGTATCCGCCTCGCCATTGGCAACCATCTGCTCTCCTAACTGGATCGCTTTGGTCACTTGATTCAGCCAACCTACGGCGTAATCATTACTCAAGTAGATCGTACTATAATCATTGTTATCCGTACCGATCGTAAAACCACTTCCCCTATTGAAACGGGAAGCACGGTCCCAGTACAAGATAAAGATACGCTCGGCTATCTCTGGGTTCATCTGGTCTCCCATGATAGAGGCATTCAGGAACCATTGGGGCTTCACCTTATCCTCTCCCACAAGATTCGGGTCCTCATTGATCTCCTGAAAGTCATTACAGGAAGAAAGAAGAGCAGCCACCGATACCAATCCGGTAAAAAGTATATTTCTTGTTTTCATCTTCATCATTTTTATCGTAATTCAAATTATCATGTATTCCATTAGAATCCCACGGTTACGTTAAACGTATAGGAACGGCTGGTCGGCGCGGCTCCATTCTCGAATCCGGTAGCGTTGGTATTCGTGGCGGCAACGGACTCGGGGTCGATACCCGGCAAGTTATAATGGATCATCCAAACATTGTTACAAGTAGCGGATAGACGTACACGCTGGAAAGGCGTTTTCTTCAACATCTGTCGATTGAACTCGTAGCCAAAGGTGATATTACGCAAACGGACATTGGTGGCGCTATAGGTATAAACCTCTGGTAAACCATAATTTCCGGTAGACCCAATACGCTCCCAATAGTTCTGGGGAGTGACGGCGACCGTATTCTCCGCATAACCACTACCCTGTTGAACCACGGTATTCGGTACCACGAATTCGGCACGATCACCATTCACCACTGTTCCGGCGGCGTTACCCCGGGTATACAGGTTGGAGGCTGTCGCCGAATAGATGCTACCACCGATACGGAAGTCTATCAAGAAGCTCAGGTTAAAACCTTTATAAGAGAAATTATTGGTCCAACCCATCATCCAATCCGGACTCTGGTTTCCTACTTTCGACTTCTCGGTAGAGATCAAAGGCAAACCATCATCACCTACGACGATCTTTCCATAGTGAGGACTATTCTCATCGGTCACACGCATAAAGGTCTGCCCGTAGATCTCACCATAATAACCACCTACCGGAGCTACGATCTGGATAGCGTCGAACGTCTTTATATCATATAGATTCACGCCCTCGTATAATTCCTTGATCTTATTCCGGTTCAAGGAGAACTGCGCCGTAGAGCTCCAGCTCAATCCGGCGGGATTGTCTAGAATCGTACCGTTCAAGGAGATCTCCAAACCCTCGTTCTGAATGTTACCCGCGTTAATCTTACGGGAAGCATAGCCGGAGAACGGGTCCATCGGTAAATCCAGTAACTGGCGGGTAGCGTTGGACTTATACCAAGCGGCATCCAAGCCTAACCGGTTATTGAAGAAACGGATATCGAAACCGGCCTCCCATGATTTAATCAACTCACTACGTACATCCGAGTCGTAAAGTACCTTACCCGGTTTCGCCGTCGTATTCCCGTTGGGGTCCTTGCCTACAGAGTAGAAGTTATATAATTGATACGGATCCAAGTCGTTACCTACCTCAGCGAAGGAGGCACGTACCTTAGCGAAAGAGAACCAATCCGGCATGCTTCCGCCAATCTTCGGCAACATATCTGAGATCACAAGCGATAAACTGACAGATGGATAGAAATAAGAGCGGTTGGCTTTCGACATCGTAGACGACCAATCGTTACGTGCCGTAACATCCAAGAACAGATAACCATCCCAGTTCAACTGCAACGACCCATACAAGGAATTCATACGACGGCGGATCAACTCGGAAGTGACTGTCGGCTTATTCACGCCATTATTCAGCGAGAACAAGTTCGGCACCAACAACTCTCCGGCAGAAGCGTTCATCTTATTACGCTGCTGGAGCATCAAGTTACCACCGAAAGTAACGAAGCCTCCCAGCCGATCGATCAAGTTATCCTTCCGGGCCGTAGCCAAGAAACTGAAGTTATTCTCATAGAAGGTCTCCGATCCCTCGGTATACAGACCTCTCGGACTGGTATTACCACCGGCATATACTTTCTCGCTCTTCGTCGTGGTATAATAATCCGTACCACCTCTCAACTCAATATCGAACCAATCGGTCGGGGCATATTTCAAGGAGATATTTCCTAACAAACGGTTACGGGTATCCTCGTTCTGGCGATAACGGGTCACCCAATAAGGGTTCTCCTGCGGATTCTTGGAGGCGTCATACCAAATCATATTGCCTTGCTCATCCACGTCATCCTCAAATTCGCGGATATTCAAGGAACGAGGCAGGTTATAGATCGTATTGAAAGCGTTCGAGGGATTCACGCCCTGAATCGGGCGGTTATGCGCGTTTTGATTGATATAATTCACCTTGGCATCTACTTTCCACTTTTCCGCCTCATCCAAGAAAGTGGTGGCACGCAAGGTAATATTCGTCTTGTTTAGTTTTGAGCGTGGGGTGATACTAGCATCGTCGGAACGGTTTACGGAGGCGAATACCGCCGTACCCTTTATGTTCTGCTGGAAGCTGACACCCTCGTTAAAGGAGGTTCCGGTGCGGAAAAAAGCGTCGATATTATCATAAGTATGCAGAGGGATTTGGTTGCCTCTCCAATCGGTTACCATTTGTCCCATGGCTTTCGGTCCCCAGCTAAGGCGGGATTGGTTATCGTAAACGCCCACGGAGCCTTGTCCGAAGTCGTTCTGTAAATCAGGTTTCAGGAAAATCGTCTCGGCGGTGATACCGGCGTTGATCGTAATACCGAGTCCCTCGTTCTTACGTCCGGACTTGGTAGTGATCAAGATCACGCCGTTACCGGCACGTGAGCCATAAAGGGCGGCGGCGGAAGCACCCTTCAATACCGTCATGGACTCGATATCTTCCGGGTTGATATCCGAAAGGCCGTTACCCATGTCCGCTCCGGAGTTACCCCATACATCATCCACGCCACCGGTGAAGTTATCCATCGGGGTACCGTCTACGACGATCAAGGGCTGGTTGCTACCCGTCAAGGAGTTGTTACCACGAAGTACGATCTTAGAAGACCCTCCTACGCCATTGCTTGAACGGACGATCTGCAAACCGGAAACCTTACCGGAAAGGGAGTTCGCCAAGTTCGGCTCACGGGAGGCCAAGAGGTCATCCCCTTTCAACTCCTGCATGGCATAACCCAAGGCTTTCTTATCCCGTTTCATACCCAAGGCGGTCACCACCACCTCATCGAGTTTCTGGGTATCTTCCACGAGTTTAACCGTAATCTCGGACTGGCCAGTATACGGGATGTCTTGCGAGGTATAACCGATAAACGATATCTGTATGATATCCCCTTTCTTCACGTTATCCAAGGTAAAATGTCCGTTCAAGTCGGTCATAGTACCATTGGTAGTTCCTTTCACGATTACGGACGCCCCGGTAACGGGTCCTAAGGCATCCTCAACTATTCCCGACACCTTTGCGTTTTGCTGTGAAATGTCAACCCTCGGAATCCCGGACATAGGCGTGGCGTATAAGTTTCCCGAGAACCCAAGCGCCCCTACCAACAGGATTAAGCTGACTGGTCTGAATCTTTTCAACATAACTACTGTTTTTTGTTTATTTTTCTAGACAATGTTTTAGTTTTTGCGTCAACAAATGTCATTTATCCTGTATAAACATAAAAAAAGGGCAGATATGTTTTGAGTTTAACATATACAAGAGGTAACTGGTGAGGATACCGCAACTACTCTCTCCTTACAGACAAAACGAATAAGAGTTATCCTTACTAACATCCATAAAAAATTGATTTACAGAAATTTTAACCAAAGGATAACCAAACCGTAAAAGAGGCAGGAAGCCGTTAGTTATTCACTTCAGAAGCCAATAAAAGTTCCAGTTTACCCATACAAATCATCACCACAAAAAAAAGAAGGCGTACCGACATTTACATCGATACGCCCTTTTCTCGTAAGAATATTATTCTCTATAATTTCCGAATCAGTTACAATACAAAGTTGTCAAAAGACAAGAAAAGACAAGAAGTAGATATCTTTATTTCCTATAAAGTCTAATAAGCATGAATAGTAATCGTCAGCACATCACCATTCTTGTCTGTGACACAAAAAACAGCCGAGTCCCCTTTACTTGCACTCTGTGTCCAAATTAACGCAAAACGTCCAGACCCACCGGGATTAAATTGAATATAGTCACTACCACTCATTTTTTGCCACAAGAAATCTCCAGTAGAAGGTTGAGTAAAACGAATTTCCACTGATTTCCCAGCTTCAATACCAATTGAATTACTAGTCCTAGGTTCTCCATCCGCAAAAAGCGCTAGATTACCACTGTCTTTTACATAATAACCATCTATTTGGGCATTGCAAAAAACACTAATTGTTCCAAATAAAAACAATACCATTAATAACTTTCTCATAACTGTAAAATTTAAAAGTTTAACATTAAAAACATAAATCCTCACGTTGAATGATGATACATCCCAACGTGAGGATTCCTATTATTTTGCAGTAAAAATACTATTCATATTATTTCATATTCCACCACAAAGAAGTTGTCGTCATGTTCGGACCACCAAGTCTTTCTAAAGCTTGGTTATACCCTTCCAAGTTATTGGTTTGAAGAACTGCCGGGTAACGAAGACGCTTCGGGTAGAACTCTACTTTACATTCCTTGCAAGTAGCAGGAGTTAACAACACTTGGTTAGTTGGATTGTAAGCAGCCTCTACAGCTTGATTCTCGAAGAACGGCAAACCTAAACGACGGTGATCAGACCACACTTCCAAAGGCAACCAAGGATTCTGAGCGATGAACTTCTGCGTAATGATCTTAGTCAATGCATCATTATTATACTGACCATTCTTATAGATCGTATTTTTAGGATACTCATAAGTCGTTGTCTTATTCTGTTTCGTATATGCATCGTAATAGTTGATCGTATAAGCCTTAGCCTCTACCGTATGATCGAAAGCTACAGATGTTCCTACACGGTTATAAGCCTTAGATTGCAAATATTCTAAGAGTTTATCGGAAACACCGTTATATTCAAAACTAGCGGCGATACCTTTCTCATAATTATCCTTTGCGCTACCCGGAACATTCCAACCATAAACCGCAGCTTCCGCTAACAAGAAATAACTTTCCCACGGGCCAAACCATACACGTTTGTTCGTGCTATGACGGAACTTATCAGCCAAAGAAGGGAAGTTGTAGTTATAACTTGTATAGTCACCAACTAAACCGGCCTTATCGTTCCAGTTTCCGGCAACAACGGTCGTCCAAGAATATTTCATGGGAAGTTTTACTTCCGGCGCGGAAACTTTTTGTCCGGTCAGCACATCCGTATAATCTCCCGCAATCAATGTTATCTCATCCTTTACCTCGGAAGCGGCACCTATATAAGAAGGATAAACCACTCCGTCATCATACCCCGGAATGCTATACAACTGAGGCGCACGAGGATCGATATATTGTGGGATACCATCGAAAAAATAGCCCGCACAAGGATCATTTGTGGTTGTTGGGAAATGCAGGCTGACATTCTGGCCTAAGCAAGTATAAGGATCTTTCAAATTGGATTTCAACTCATCAGGAACAGGAAATTCCACACCGCCTAGTCCCACTACGAGATTATTGAAAGTAGTAGACATCGCTTGGTTATTCCAAGTTCTTGTCATGACACCTGTATACGGATCCCATCCATCTTTCTCCGCAACCTGGGCGATATCATCCATAGAGGCGATAAACTCACCCTTGGCAGCATCCTCAAACTCAGCTTGCGCCAAAGAAGGATTGACCGCAGTCAAACGCATCGCTAGACGCATACGCAAAGAGTTTCCATACTTTTTCCATTTCTTTATGTCACCACCAAAAAACGGATCATATTTGGACATCGCACTCATATCAATGCTCTCATCCAAAGAAGCGACCGCCTCTTTCAACTCTTTCAATATATAGGTATAGATATCCTCCACCTTATTATATTCTCCAGGAACACCGGTAAAAGCAGATAACGCCGGTATCGGGCCAAAGTTATCAGACAATTCAGAGTTCAAATAAGCTCTCCAAATACGAGCCATATTCGGGATATTCCGATAATAAGGATAGGCATTATCCACATCTAATTTGATTTTCTCCTCTCCGACCTCTATCGCTTGATTCGCCTTATTCAACCAACCTACGCCATACGAGTTCGAAGTCAAGTATAATCTATTATAGTCATCATTATCCGTACCGATTGCGAAACCGCTACCCCGATCAAAACGAGCAGCCCGCTTCCAATACAAAATAAAAATACGTTCTGCTATTTCAGGGTTCATTTGAGCATCTCCAATGGAGCCATTCAAGAACCATTCCGGTTCCACTTGCTCCAAATCAGCCTTATTCGGGTCTTTGTTGATATCCTCAAAGTCATTACAACTTGTAACCGTTGTCAATGAAGCGACCGCCAAGGCTCCTAATATAATGATATTTTTCGTTTTCATATTATCTCCTTTCTATTAGAATCCTACAGTTAAATTAAATGTATAAGAACGATTTGTAGGCGCGCCACCATTCTCGAATCCTACCGCATTCGTATTTGTAGCTGCCACAGATTCAGGATCGATACCCGGCAAATGAGAAACAATCATCCATACGTTATTACAAGTCGCGGACAGACGCAACTTTTGGAACGGGGTTTTCTTCAACAAATTCTTATTGAACGTATATCCTAAAGTAATATTTCTCAAACGGATATTCGTAGCGTCATACGTAAACACCTCCGGCAAACCATAGTTTCCTGAAGAAGCGATACGCTCCCAATATCTTTGAGGCGTAACAGCGACATCATTCTTCACATACTCATCACCTTTTTTCATGATTGAGTTTGGAACCACGAAATCAGCACGATCACCATTCACGACCGTTCCGGCAGCGTTACCATTCTTATGCAAAGAAGAAGTCGTCGCCGAGTAAATCTCACCACCTATACGGAAGTCGATCAAGAAACTCAAATCAAAACCCTTATAAGAGAAATTATTCGTGAGACCAAGCATCCAATCCGGGTTCTGATTACCAATCAACTCTTTATCTGTCGTAATCAAAGGAAGACCATCTTCACCTACCACGACCTGCCCATTGTGGCGAACAAATTTCTGTCCATAAATATCACCATATTTACCACCTTCGGTAGCGGCAATCTGTAAGACATCCACAGTCTTGATATCATAGACAGTCACCCCTTCGGTTAATTCCAAGATCTTACTTCTATTCAAAGAGAAATGAGCTTGCGCATCCCAGTTAAACCCACTAGCAGTCTGCATAATAGCACCATTCAACGAAAGTTCGAAACCTTGGTTCTGGATATTACCCGCATTCACTTTTCGAGATTCATATCCGGAAAAAGCATCCATCGGAATATTCAGCAACTGATTGGTCGCATTTGTCTTATACCAAGCGGCATCAATACCAAAACGGTTATTGAAGAAACGTAAGTCGGCACCAACCTCCCAAGACTTGATCAACTCACTCTTAACCGAAGAGTCAAACAAGGTACTTCCGGCAGAAGCCATACTATTACCATTAGCATCCTTAGAAATTGTATATACATTATATAACTGATAAGGATCCAAATCATTACCTACCTCAGCGAAAGAAGCACGCACCTTCGCGAAACTAAACCAATCAGGCATACTTCCTCCGTTTTTCTGTACCATATCAGAGATTACAGCAGATAAGCTAACAGAAGGATAGAAATAAGAACGATTCTCTTTTGACATAGTGGATGACCAGTCATTACGTGCCGTAACATCCAAGAACAACCAACCATCCCAGTTCAACTGGAGAGATCCGTACAAAGAGTTCATTTTACGCTGGGTCAAAAAAGATGTAATAGAAGGTTTATCAACACCATTATTGACATCAAACAAATCAGGAACCAACAACGTTCCCGCACTTGCATTCATTTTGGTACGTTTCTGCTGCATGATGTTACCACCAAATGTAACAAAACCACCCAATTTGCTGATCAAATCATCCTTACGCACCGTAGCCAAGAAGCTAAAGTTATTCTCATAGAATGTCTCAGAACCTTCAGAATAGCTACCTTCCGGCTTCGTATTACCTCCTGAATATAACTTTTGAGTAGTCGTGGTAGTATAATAGTCAGTACCTCCTCTCAGCTCGATATCAAACCAATCCGTAGGAGCATATTTTAAAGAAGCATTTCCTAAAATACGATTACGCGTATCGTCGTTCTGACGGTATTGAGTTACCCAATAAGGGTTCTCCTGTGGACTATTACTTTTATCATACCAAACCATTTTCCCTTGATCATCCACACAGTTCTCAAAATCAAGAACATTCAAAGAGCGAGGCAAATTATAAACGGTTGAAAATGCGTTGGATGGGTTTATACCAATGATCGGACGATTATGGGCGTTTTGGTTTACATAGTTCACCTTCGCATCCACCTTCCATTTCTTAGCCTCATCCAAAAATGAGGTAGCACGTAACGTTAAATTCGTCTTATTCAGACTTTGCTCTGGGGTTACACCCGAGTCATCTTGGCGATTGAAAGAAAAGAACATAGAGGTTCCATTCACATCTTGCTGGAAACTTACGCCTTCATTGAAAGAGGTACCTGTACCAAAGAAAGCGCCAATATTGTCATAAGCGGCCATTGGCACTTGACGTCCGTCATACGTAGTAATAGTCTGTCCTTCAATCCTCGGACCCCAGCTCAGATTGGTTTGGTCATTGTAAGCACCAACAGAACCCTGTCCGAAAGAACTTTGCAGTTCCGGCAACATAAAAGGAGTATCCGCCGTAACTCCAAAGTTCACATTGATACCCAGACCATCATTCTTCTTTCCTGATTTCGTCGTAATCAAGATAACACCATTACCGGCACGAGAACCGTAAAGAGCGGCAGCGGAAGCACCTTTCAATACAGACATAGACTCGATGTCTTCTGGATTGATATCCGAAAGACCGTTACCCATATCCGTACCGGAGTTACCCCAAGCATCATCTACACCACCGGTGAAGTTATCCATCGGAGTACCATCTACAACTACCAACGGCTGATTAGAACCGGTCAAAGAGTTCGCACCACGAAGTACAATCTTCGAAGAACCGCCTACACTACCACTAGAACGAACGACCTGCAAACCGGAAACCTTACCGGACAACGCATTGGCGATATTGCTCTCGCGAGAATCCAGCAAAGCGTCTCCCTTCAACTCTTGCATCGCATAACCCAAGGACTTCTCAGATCGCTTCATGCCTAAGGCCGTAACCACGACCTCATCCAATTTCTGGGTGTCTTCCGCTAATTTGATAACGCCTACCGGTTGGCCGGTATACGTAATTTCCATGGTGGAGTAACCAATGAATGAGATTTGGATTACATCACCATTCTTGACACCTTCCAAGGTGAAATTACCGTCCATATCGGTAATCGTTCCATTAGTCGTTCCTTTCACGACAACTGACGCTCCGGTCACTGGGCCGAAATCATCTTCCACTGTACCTGTTACTTTCCCGTTTTGCTGGGAGATAGAGGTACCTTGCTCAACAGGTGCGATGTTGGCATACATGCTTCCCGAGAAGCATAACGCACCCGCACATAGAATTAAGCTGACAGGTTTAAAGTTTTTCAACATAACTGATGGTTTTATTGATAAATAATTAGACAATGTCTTGGCGAAACATTTGTCTTTTAAAATTATTCACATACATACACTCACTCCTGAGTTCTAGCGTAATTAAGTTCAAATAAAAAATGGGCTAACTATCGGAGTCCTACATGAACTTTTCTTAAGTAGAAGTTGTTTTATTTAGTTGGCGCCAAAATACCTAGCACATTTTATATCGGAGGCAAAGATATGAAATATTCATTATATTGTGTTATTATAATTAAATAAATCTTTCCTTATTTTTATGTTTTACAATATAAAATTAGAAATATAAACGGTTTTAAGTTAAAATCGACTTGAGTTCATGTAGAACTAAGTATCTGCGGTAAGATATGAAATCACAGTAATTCAGGCGTTTTTTCAGAATATAAAAGCAAGCCAGCTTCATTAGCAAAGTAAGTTAATTAAAATGCCAAAGTAAGTTAACTTACTTCGCCGATGAAGTTAACTTACTTTTATTAGATATCTTCTATTGAAAAAGAAGTATAATCTCTAAAAATCTTTCTCATTCGCCATATACCACATATTAAGGAACGAGGCCTTCGTGATATTCACCACCTTGTCCCAATTAATCCGGTCGGCATGGTCGCTCGGTTGATGGTAATCCGGATGCCCGTCGGTATGATACCAGATAATAGGGATACCTATCTTTGCGAAGGAACCGTTATCACTCCCTCCTACCGGGTTATCCCACGGACGATAATCCGGTGCCAGATTCAAGTTGTATTTCTTGATATCGTTCTTCAGCCAATCGCCGAAAGCAGGGTGCGCCTCCGTATAGAAATAAACCACATGGGTAGGCTTCGCCTCGTTATTGTTACGGCCGATCATATCGAAATTCAAATATCCTTTCACGTTCTTTATCTCTGGAAAAGACTGAACGAAGGCTTTCGATCCGAGAAGCCCTTTCTCCTCACCGTCCCAGAAAGCGAATACAACGGTTCGCTCCGGTTGCTGGCCCGTGGCAAGGAAAGCCCTCGCTATCTGCAAAACGGCAGAGACTCCGGAGGCGTTATCGTCCGCCCCGTTATAGATCTGGTCGCCATCCAGCATCGGGTCGATACCCAGATGGTCATAGTGAGCGCCGACAATCACGATCTCGTTCGGGTTCTTCCCCTCTATCTTACCCAATATATTATTCAAGGATAGCTTCTGGAAAACACCGGTCTGCTTGATAGCGGCCACCGAGTCCGGGTGGACTTGCCAACGGGCTCCTCTTTTCTGGCGTTCCAGATGGTAAGCCTCGAACGGATGGTAATAGGAATCGCCCACGGGATCGATACCTAAGGACTTCAAGTTCGCCACGATATAATCTCCCGCTATACGGCCTCCACGGAAACCGGCCTCACGGCCCTCCAGATCATCATCGGCCAAGAAACCGATATGCGCCTCGGCGGTCGATCTATTTATCACGTCCAAACCTTTCTTCTCCGGACTTTCCGCCCAAAGAGCCGTACTTAATGCCAGCGACATTAAGAGTAATCCTGCTTTTTTCATCGCTTTTGTGTTCAAATGATTATTGTTTTAGCTTTTTCATTCACAAATATAAGTAATTTCCCTGATACGCGAAGGAGAAGGAAAGGAAAGGGCACAAAAAAAGGCTCACCCGGCCGTATTGCCAAAGGTAATCCTCATTTCCTATCTCTCACCATTCCGTTTTGAACGGAGGTAAGAGATGACATCTAATTTATTTCTTACTTTAATTCTTTACTTAAAAAAGACGCAGTCTTTTAGTTCTTATCCGCATCTACACTCATTTCGCTCATAAGGCGACGGATCTCAGCGTTTAATCGCTGACTCATGGCACCATTGCCAGCTGACTGGTAACGATCTGCTTGATAACGCAACATCGCTAAAGCACGAAGGCTTTTCTCATTTTCTCTCATCATCATAATCTTTTTGTTTTACGCTTCCCACGCTTGGAAAGCCAGTTAATAAATAATCCTAAAACGATCTTTCTTTCTTAATTCGTTACAAAGATAACCATTTTATCCGAAACAATGTTGTAGAACATAATAAAATATTTCATTTTTTCGATTATTTATGAATTGTGCAAATAAGTCTAAATACGCCGGGGATTACTCCACCGGCGTTAATTCACCTGTAACAGAGTCTATTACAAACCCTCTTACCGTTATATCCGACGGAATCAGCGGATGATTCCGAATTTGCTCCACGGTCTCGTGCACGGAAGCCTCGGAGGTCTCGAATCCCCGCAACCACGACTCGAAGTTTATACCGCAATATCGGATCATATCTATTCGTTCCTGCGGGATTCCCCGCTCTTTCATCTTTTCGATCATCTCGGAGCTATTCATGTGCTTGGCTCCACAATCGGTATGCCCGATTATCATTACCTCTACAACCCCAAGCTCGTAAATCGCCACCATCAAGCTCCGGATAACGCTTCCGAAGGGGTGGGATATGATCGCCCCTGCGTTCTTTATAATTTTCACGTCTCCATTCTTGATGCCCAAGGAGGCGGGTAGCAACTCGGTCAGCCGGGTATCCATGCAAGACACGATGGCGATCTTCTTATCGGGATATTTATTCGTGATATACTTCTCATACCCCTTGTTCTTTACGAACTCACGATTATAGCTTACCAATTCATCAATCATAGCGTTTGTGATTTAGCGTTATTAAACTGTTTATTTATATAACATCGAAATGTCTTAAAGCGTTCATGACACCATCGTCATCTACGGAGTCGGTCACGTAATCCGCCGCCTCTTTCACCTCGTCGCCGGCGTTACCCATGGCTACCCCGATCCCGGCGTGGCGAAGCATGGCCATATCGTTGCCTCCATCGCCAAAAGCCATCGTCTCGTGGAGCGAGATCCCGTAATACTCGATGATCTTATCGATCCCTACCGCCTTACTGCTCCCCCGCGGCACGACATCCGCAAATAGCGGGTTCCAGCGAGTAGCCTCGCAATGCGGCAAGACGGACATGATACGTTCTTCATGGCCGGGAGAGAAAAAGGCTATCAGCTGGTATACTTCCTTACCCCCGTTGCCACGCAAAGGACGCAAGGGAGGATGAGGGAAGTCTAGCATGTCGTAAAGCTGTCGCACAGAATCATCCACGTAGTTCTGGTAAATCCCATCTTCCTCCACCAAGGCGCACGGGAACGCCTCCTCATTCTCTTGATAGCGGATCAACGCCTCTATATCCCCCGACGGGATATTATGTTTATAGATAACCTTATCTTTTCCGGCCAAGCAATATCCTCCGTTCAAGGTAACATAGCCATCGAACTCTTGCGTCCCGAGGTTATTGATAGATTGCAACTGGCGGCCGGTAGCGATGAAAACCTTGATTCCCTTTTCTCGCAACAGGTCCAAGGCCCGGACCGTGGAGTCCGGTAGTTTATGCGTCTTGAAACTTACCAACGTACCGTCAATGTCAAAAAATACTGCCTTAATCATACTTATACCTATTATCTTCTTTTAATGACAAAGATACACTTTATTTGTTACATTTGTATTTTCATTTCCTTCATCAAATAATAGATATAGTTTTTTATGGAATACAGACAACTAGGAGGTTCCGGATTATACGTTCCGGCACTTTGTTTAGGTACGGCTACTTTTGGTGGCACGAATGGTTTTGAAGGTTGGGGACATACCAAGGTGGAAGAGGCTACCCGTATGGTCAATCTTTGCTTGGACGCCGGGGTGAATCTATTCGATACGGCGGATGTCTACTCCAACGGTCTTTCCGAGGAAATCTTGGGAAAGGCGATCCACGGATTGAGGAATCGCCTCTTGATCTCCACGAAGGCGACTTTCAACCTCAGCCCGGAGAGCCGTAACGCCATCGGTTCTTCCCGTTTCCATCTGATACAGGCGTGCGAGGCGAGCCTGAGACGATTGAACACGGATCATATCGACATTTACCATATGCACGGTTTCGATGCGAATACCCCGGTAGAGGAGACACTCCGAGCCTTGGACGACTTGGTGACGAGCGGGAAGGTCCGTTATATCGCTTGCTCGAACTTCTCCGGCTGGCACTTAATGAAGTCGCTTTCCGTATCGGAGCGGTATGGATGGAGCCGGTACGTGGCCCAACAGGTTTATTACTCCTTGCTGAACCGGGAGTTCGAGTGGGAACTGATGCCGCTAGGCATCGACCAGAAGGTGGGCGCCATTATCTGGAGCCCCTTATCCGCCGGACGTCTGGGCGGGAAGTACCGCCGGAATAACCCGATCCCGACGGACGGGCGTGTCGCTCGCGGAGGAAGCCCGATACCTGACGAGGCTACTTCTTACGAACGCCTGTACGACATCGTGGAGGTATTGGAACAGGTAGCCGAGGAGACCGGGCATAGCGTAGCCCAATGCGCCTTGAACTGGTTATTGCAACGGCCTACAGTAAGCAGCCTTATCATAGGTGCCCGCACGGAAGAGCAGCTAAGGCAGAACCTAGAGGCCGTAGGCTGGAGCCTCAGCCCGGAGCAGGTGAAGCGCCTCGATATGGCAAGCCAGACGACCCCGATCTACCCGTATTGGCATCAAGCGCAGTTCCCGGAATTGAATTCTCAATTGAGGTTCTAGACGGAGGCTAGAGAAAGCGTATACACCTCGGGATGCGGATAGCACGAAAGTCCGCATCCCCTAAACACCCATTTTCATCCCCTTAAACGTATCTTGGTTAAGACGTTTTTTATACTTTTGTAGGCTGTTACCAACTAAATCTATCGTATGAGGAAACATTTTCTACTTTTCTTGCTTTGTCTAGCCACGAACGCCAGCCTGACGGCCCAAGAGACCCTTCGGGAGAATAACGGGGAACCTACACTCGTGGAACGATTATCGAACGGAGAGATCAAGATCAATAGCGCCGAGATGAACTTCCAGCTTTTCACCTCGGCCAACGCTGAGTTTGTCGGAAAGGAGCTAGACGGTATGAACTTCAAGCTGAACCGTGTCCGGCTGGAGATCAAGGGGGACGTGGGCAAGTGGCTGGGGTATCATTACCGGCAGTCGTTCAACAAATACTCCGATCCCTATTCGCTCGACAACCTCTCCTCCTCGCTCGAGCTGGCGTACGTGAACCTGAAGGCACGGCCTAATCTCAATTTCACGATCGGCAAGCAATTCGTCAATTTCGGGGGATACGAGTATTACGTCAATTCCATCCGGGTACGAGAGTTTAGCGAGTTCAATAATTTACTGACCGCCTACCAAGCCGGTATCTCGGGCAACTGGCAAGTCAGCCCGGATCACGAGCTTTGTTTCCAGATCGTGAATAACCGCAACGGTAACGACGAGGACATCTACCCTACCGGACTTCCCGAGGGTACCGCCAAGGCCAAGATACCCTTTATGTACACGGTCAACTGGAATAGCTATTATCTGGACAAGGCCTTGCAACTGCGTTATGCCACCGCCGTCGGGCAGCAGACCCGCAAGCGCTACTCCTACTATTTCACCTGTGGCAATACCTATGAGAAAGGCCCGTTGCTAACATACCTCGACGTTATGTACACCCGCCAAGGGATCGACCAACATGGGGTCGTCAGCCGTCTGCCCGGAACGCCTCATACCGCCATGAACACCGAATACCTATCGATTATCGGCGACGTGGATTACCGTGTCCACCCCCAATGGAACGTTTACGTGAAAGGGGCGTACGAGACCGCCCGGGTGTATAAGAGCAACGGTGATTTCCGGAAAGGGATGTACCGCCGTTCGTGGAACGCGCAGAGTAGCGTGGAATTCTTCCCCTTCAAGCAACTCGACCTTTTCGTATTCGTCCTATACACCTACCGGGGCGTTATCCTAGAGAAAGCCGCCACGCGAATGGGAGCCATAGAGCCGGATACACACCGTATATCGCTGGGGCTGGTCTATTCGATCCCGGTCTTCTGACAAACCGCGCATACGGTAGCGCAGGCTTGCAGATATGGTAGTACAGACTTGTAGATACGTTCATGCAAACTTGCAGATACGCTTGTGCAAACTTGCAGATACGCTTGTGCAAACTTGCAGATACGCTTGTGCAAACTTGCAGATACGCTTGTGCAAACTTGCAGATACGCTTGTGCAAACTTGCAGATACGCTTGTGCAAACTTGCAGATACGCTTGTGCAAACTTGCAGATACGTTCGTGCAAACGTGTAGATACGTTAGTACGGACTTGCAGATACGTTAGCGCGGGCTGACACATAAGGAAGTACAGGCCGGCACATACGGTAGTACAGGTCCGTATCGCCTTATGTGCAGCTTCCCCCATCCACCCCATAAAAAAAGCGGTGCCTTCCGTTTCCGGAGACACCGCCCTCATTCTATACTAAAAGACCTGTTATATTAAGCCTCTACATCCCAATTCTCGGCAGCCATACGTTTGTAGCTACGCAGACGCCACTTAGCGTTTTCCTCGGCGGCGGCAAACAACTCAGCGGCCTCAGCCGGATATTGTTTAGCTACGGAAGCGAAACGAACTTCACCCTTCAGGAAGTCTTGGAACTTGCTCCAATCCGGCTCCTTGCTATCCAATGTGAACGGATTCTTGCCCTCTGCCTCCAAAGCCGGGTTGTAACGCCACAAGTGCCAGTAACCGCATGCTACGGCTTCTTTCTCCTCAGCTTGCGACTTACCCATACCCTTCTTCAAACCGTGGTTGATACAAGGAGCGTAGGCGATGATCAATGAAGGACCGTCGTAAGCCTCGGCCTCGCGGATCGCCTTCAATGTCTGGGCTTGGTCGGCACCCATAGCGATCTGAGCCACATATACGTAACCGTAAGTAGTAGCCATCCAAGCCAAGGTCTTTCTTACGTACCCTCTTACCGGAAGCGGCGAACTTAGCGATAGCGCCCACCGGAGTAGCCTTCGAGGACTGACCACCCGTGTTAGAGTAAACCTCGGTATCCAATACCATGATATTTACGTTCTTGCCGGAAGCGATCACGTGATCCAAACCACCGTAACCGATATCGTAAGAAGCACCGTCACCACCGATAATCCATTGAGAACGTTTTACCAAGAAGTGAGACAATTCCTTGATCTGAGCGCAAACCGGACAACCCTCCTTGATGCCTTGCTCAACGAACGCCATTACCTGCGGAGCCAATTCCTTCGTCTTCTCGGCGTCGTTCTGGTTAGCGATCCAAGCGGCAGCTATCTCCTTGGCCTCAGCCGGAGCATGCTCGCCCACGGTGATCTGTTGCAACAAGCCTTCCAAACGTTTACGCATCTTCTCGTTCGCCAATTCCATACCCAAGCCGAACTCGCAGAAGTCCTCGAACAAAGAGTTTGCCCAAGCAGGACCTTGACCCTTCTCGTTCGTTGTATAAGGAGTGGAAGGTACAGAACCGGAGTAGATAGAAGAACATCCGGTAGCGTTAGCCACCATCTCGCGGTCGCCGAACAACTGGGTGATCAACTTCACGTACGGAGTCTCGCCACAACCGGAGCAAGCGCCTGAGAATTCAAACAACGGAGTAGCGAACTGTGAGTTCTTCACGTTAGACTTGATGTCTACCAAGTTTTGCTTAGAAGAAACGTTAGCCACGCAGTAGTTCCAGTTATCGGCCTCAGCCAACTGGCCTTCCAGCGGAACCATAGACAAAGCCTTGTTGCCCTTGAATCCCGGACAGATATCGGCGCAGTTACCGCAACCCAGACAGTCGAGAACGTCTACCTGCATACGGAACTTCATACCCTTCATAGCGGCCGGAGCCTTCACGTCCAACATAGCGAAGCTAGCGCCCTTCTGCTCCTCATCGTTCAATACGAACGGACGGATAGAAGCGTGAGGACAAACGTAAGCACATTGGTTACACTGGATACAGTTCGCCTCATTCCAAACCGGAACGAAAGCGGCCACGCCACGTTTCTCGTATTTAGCGGTTCCTTGCGCCCAAGTACCATCCTCGATGCCCTTGAACGCGGAAACCTTCAATAAATCGCCATCCTGAGCGTTGATCGGACGAACTACCTCGTTGATGAAAGCGGGATCGTTGTTTACGACAGCCTCATCATCCGGAAGGTTAGCCCAAGCGGGATCAACCGTCAATTGGTTGTACTCGCCACCACGGTCTACAGCCGCGTAGTTCTTGTTAACCACGTCCTCGCCCTTCTTACCGTAAGACTTAACGATGAATTTCTTCATCTGCTCGATAGCCAAGTCTACAGGGATAACACCCGTGATACGGAAGAAAGCGGACTGGAGGATCGTATTGGTACGGTTACCTAAACCGATCTCCAAGGCGATCTGTGTAGCGTTGATATAATATACAGTGATATTCTTCTGAGCGAAGTAACGTTTTACCTTATTAGGCAAGTGCTTAGCCAACTCCTCAGCGCCCCAAACGGTATTCAACAAGAATGTACCGTTCTCACGCAAACCGCGAGTCACATCGTACATACGCAGGTAAGCCTGAACGTGGCAAGCCACAAAATTCGGTGTGTTTACCAAATAGGTAGAGCGGATCGGATGATCACCGAAACGCAGGTGAGAACAAGTGAAACCGCCGGATTTCTTAGAGTCGTAAGAGAAATAAGCCTGACAATATTTATTTGTATTGTCACCGATGATCTTGACTGAGTTCTTGTTAGCGCCTACCGTACCGTCGGCACCCAAACCGTAGAACTTAGCCTCGAACATACCCTCACCGCCCAAGGCGATCTCTTCCTTCTGAGGCAGAGAAGTGAAAGTAACGTCATCCACGATACCGATCGTGAACTGGTTCTTCGGCATCGGCAACGCCAAGTTCTCGAATACGGACAGGATCTGAGCCGGAGTCGTATCCTTAGAACCCAGACCATAACGGCCACCTACGATCACCGGAGCATCCTCCTGACCATAGAAGCAGTCTTTTACGTCCAGATACAACGGCTCACCGTTAGCACCCGGCTCTTTCGTGCGATCCAATACGGCGATACGCTTAGCGGTCTTAGGCACGGCAGCCAAGAAATGCTTAGCGGAGAACGGACGATACAAGTGAACGGATACCAAACCTACCTTCTCGCCCTTAGCGATCAAGTGATCGATAGCCTCACGAGCGGCCTCCGTAACAGAGCCCATGGCGATGATCACACGCTCAGCGTCCTCAGCTCCGTAATAATCGAACAAACCGTATTTACGGCCTGTGATCTTGGAAACCTCGTTCATATATTCTTCTACGATAGCGGGAACTGCCTCGTAGTACGTGTTGGAAGATTCTCTGTGTTGGAAGAAATGATCCGGGTTCTCGGCCATACCGCGAGCGACCGGTCTCTCCGGGTTCAAGGCACGGGCACGGAACTCAGCCAAGGCCTTCTGGTCGATAAGCGGAGCCAAGTCCTCATTCTCCAAAGCCTCGATCTTCTGGATCTCGTGAGAGGTACGGAAACCGTCGAAGAAGTTCACGAACGGCACACGAGACTTGATCGTAGCCAAGTGAGCGACACCGGCCAAGTCCATAACCTCCTGTACGGAACCCTCGGCCAACATGGCGAAACCTGTCTGACGGGCAGACATCACGTCTTGATGGTCACCGAAGATACACAACGCATGAGAAGCCAATGTACGAGCGGATACGTGGAAAACGCAAGGAAGCAATTCACCGGCGATCTTGTACATATTAGGGATCATAAGCAACAAACCTTGAGAAGCAGTGTAGGTTGTTGTCAAGGCACCAGCTTGCAATGAACCGTGAACAGCACCTGCGGCACCACCCTCTGATTGCATTTCCTGTACCATTACAGTCTCGCCGAAAATATTCTTACGTCCGGCAGCAGCCCATTCATCTACATATTCTGCCATCGTAGATGACGGAGTGATGGGGTAAATCGCGGCAACTTCACTGAACATATAGGAGATATGTGCAGCAGCCTGATTACCATCACAGGTTAAAAATTTCTTCTGTTTTGTCATAGACCTATAAAACTATTAGTATTAAAAAAGATTCTTACTTAATATAGAAAACCGAACAACCAAAGCGGGATCATGTTCCCCTCCCCGATCTCGGTCTTATCGACAGCATAGTACATATCCGGATTGTTCTTCACTTTCATGTTTTCCTCGATCCGGAAATTATACATCGTATTCACCAGAAAGTGGGCGTTCTTGATTCCTTCATTCAGCTTATTGTCTTTCAATAGTTGGTTATAAAAGAACGACTCACGCACCGCCCCGGCATTTACCTCCATCGGACGGATGGGGTACATCAGATTCGAGTTATACATATACACTTTAGAGGGTTTCTTCGGAAAGGATTCGCCCACCGGATACAGCATATTCATCAAACGGGCATCTGTCAAATACTTGATATAGTTCATCACGGTGGCCCGGGATGTCTCGATATCCTTGCTCAACTGACTCACGTTTGGGGTACAAGGAGCGCTCGTAGCCAATAAGTAGAGTAGTTTGCGTAGCTTTGGCAGATAGCTTTGTTCGATTTGTTTTATGTATAACACATCTACCTCCAACATCATATTCATGGTCTTCAGCAGGTTCTCGGAGAAGTTGCGCTTTTCCAAGAAGAACGGATAAAAACCATGATGGAGATAATCTTGGAAATAAGCCATCGGCCTTACGACCGAGCAAATACGTTTGGCGATTTCCTGATGATTCTCTAATATCTCATCGAACGTGTACGCGGGAAACTGGTTCCCCGACATCAAGTTCAAGAACTCACGGAACGAGAACCCCCTGAGGTTATACGATACCACCTTGCCGGACAAGTCCGGATTCTCCTCTTTCAGACGCATCACCGACGAGCCGGAGAAAACGATCTTCAAGTCCTCGAAATTATCATAGCAATACCGCAACTCTCTCGACCAATCGGAATACTTAAACACTTGGTCTATCAACAACACCTTTCCGCCTTTAGCCCGAAACTCGGCGGCGAAATCAACGAGTGTGCGTTCCGTAAAATAGAAATGATTTAAATTAATGTATAAACATTCCTTATTATCGGCACCAAAATATTCACGGGCATAGTCTAACAAGAAAGTGGTCTTTCCGACTCCTCGCGAACCTTTAATACCGATCAACCGATCCTCCCAATTGATCTCATCCATTAATCCCCTTCGTACCGGAGAATACAGATGCTCTACCAGATATTTATGTGTTTTAAAGAATGCTTCCACCTACATAATTGGTAATTGAAAATTTGGAATTACCGATGCAAAGATAAACATCTTTTCTCATTTGCAATGCGGAGATTGCAATTTTATTGCAAAAAGTAAAGTTCAAACTAACAATTGCCTATCAACGTATTCTGTCTCGTAAAGACGGAGCGCACTCCAGTCCTTACGAAACAAAAAGATATTATTCAATGATCGAGATCCATCCGTAAGTATCCGGCTCATCGCCATACTGGATAGCACGCAGCTTATGATATAGTTTTTCACAAACAGGACCCGGTTTGCCGTCTTTTGCAATCACATAAGACTTATTCTCATCCAAATCATCGATCTGTGAAATCGGAGCAATAACCGCAGCAGTTCCACACTCGGCAGCCTCGTCGAATGTAGCGATCTCCTCGAAAGGAACCGGACGACGCTCTACCGTCAAGCCCATATCCTCGGCCAATTGCTGCAAGCTCTTGTTCGTGATCGAAGGCAAGATCGAGTGGGATTGCGGAGTGATATAGCTATTGCCACGGATTCCGAAGAAGTTAGCCGGACCGCACTCATCCAGATATTTCTTCTCTTTCGGATCCAGATACAATACGGCGGCGTATCCCTTGGAATGAGCGATCTCGCCGGCTACCAAGCTAGCGGCATAATTACCACCGACCTTGATCGTACCTGTCCCGTTAGGAGCCGCACGGTCGTACTCACGAAGTACGCATACCTTCGAGGGCTGGAATCCACCCTTGAAATACGGACCTACCGGAGTGACAAATATCATAAACATATATTCGGGAGCCGGCTTCACACCCACCTGAGCGCCCAAGCCGATCATCAGCGGACGAATATATAAAGCGGCACCGCTCTCATAAGGAGGGACGAAACGCTCGTTCAATTTCACGACCTTACGTACAGCTTCCTCGAACATCTCTACAGGCAACTCAGCCATCTTGATACCCCGGCTGGAAGATTGCATGCGTTTAGCGTTCTCATCCATACGGAATACACGGATCTTACCGTCTTTCCCGCGGAAGGCCTTCAAGCCCTCGAAAGACTCTTGTCCGTAATGCAAGCAAGTAGCGGCCATGTGAATATTGATAATCTCGGATGAAGAAACTTCCAACTCACCCCATTTGCCGTCACGATAGTAGCATCTTACATTGTAGTCTGTCTTGATATAACCAAATCCCAGCTCAGACCAATTTAAATTTTCCATATCTATACAATTTGCTGTAATTAGTTTAAAATTAACAAATTACACTGTTAATAATATCGCTCAAAAGCAAAAACGCCCATAGCCGTCGCTATGGGAGATTTTGTGTACCGCAAATATACGCTAATTTATATATAGTTCGGCCTATAAACTAAAAAAAGCAAGCGGAAGGCTACATTTCGGCCTATAACGAATTATACCAATCTATCACTTGGTCGAACTCATTCTCCAACTCTTGCGCTGGGAAATCAAGGGCGACCGGATAGATCAAACACATCCATAAGGAAGGCGAATCGGACAACTTACGGTAAAAAGAAACCGGTAAATCCGGTAAAGTCTCCGTCGGATCGGTCATCAAGACCTCAAATATCAGTTGATAGGGATGCGAGTAAATCACCCGGTAACGGTGATGGTATTCCGGACCAGTCAAGAATGAGTATCTTGGAATGGGGCGTATATCTTGCTTTCTATCCTCCGGTTCCGTTGTTTCCGGATCGATCTCATCTTCTTCCAATAAATATTCTACTTGGCTATCCTCTGCTCCCGGGAATTCTAAGTCTGGAGTCTCTTCCATGGCCTCGATCTCCCCAAAATCCGGAAGTTCCGAGAAATGTATTCGTTGAAGCCCTGTATCCTCCTCGGAAAAACAGATAATCTCCGGGCTGAAATTCCGGTTCTGCCGAGACCACACCTCATAATCCCCGATAAAATACACCCGCTTCTTCGCCCGGGTAACCGCCACGTTCAGGATATTGCTATTTACCCAACCTATCGCACCAGTTGAAGAAGGTTGGCATCCCAACAGGAAGATAACCTCCTCGGCTTCTTTTCCTTGGAATTTATGGACCGTTCCGCAGTTGGCAGTCTCCCACCCCTTAAATTTACCTTTAAGCCCACTATACTCCTCCGTATTCAAGACGGCTTTAACCGCAGCCTTAATGCCTTTCACAACCGTGGTGAAGGGGGAGATCACATATAATTTCCGGGTATCCTCTTTCTCCCGGTGTTTTCCCATCCACGCCAATATCAAGCGCAAGCATACCTCGCCTTGCTCCGCCACGTAATGATCATTATTCCCTTTAGCGCTAGTACCTTTCTTACCGGGCACATCGATCCATAAGGAATGATCTAGCAACAATTGACTTTTCTCCTCGTCTTTCACCGCATCTTTCATTCCCAGAATCATCGTATCGTCGTACGACACCCGGTTGGAGATGCTAAACATAGGATTGATACAACGACGGTGCACGACCAACGGACAGCCTACCCACGTCTCTCCAATCCAAGACCCATAACGGTTTATCAAATCGGCGAAACCTTGCACGGAATGGGATTTCGAGAGGTAAGAAGACAAGGATACGATACCACATTTCTTTTGATAGAGAGTCATCAACGTCTCATCGGTGGTGACTACCGGTTCCACTTGTTTCGGGTCTCCCACGATGATCGCTTTCTTTGCCCGCCACAAAGCGCCTACCGCACATTGGGGAGCGGCTTGCCCGGCCTCGTCCACGATCAACAATCCCAATTGCTCCCTACCCATGTACTCCAGCATCTTCTGTACGGAAGCGAATGTGGTAGATACCACAGGCACCAAGAAAAACAAGCTATTCAACACATGTGAGAATATCAATTCTTTCTCCTCCGGCATATATTTATTATCCCAAAAGGCCAACAGCGAATAAAGGTTGCAACGCCATTTGTAGGAATTGATCACAAAAGAGACATGCAGGACCAAAGCTTGATAAAATAGATCTTCCCTTGCTTTGTCGAATTCAGCGTTCTTCAAAGGATTCGAGGACTGCATCTTCTCGTCCGCCATCCTAAATACCTCTTCGTTACAAGAGACCGACCGCCGCAATCGCTCCACTATTCGATATTGCTTCAAGAACTCTTGTTGAGCGATATCGAAAGAAGGGAAACGGTTCTTAAACTCCCGCATAACCTTCTCATTGTCTCTTTTAGGACTCATCTTGGAAACAAACGGCCTTAATACCATTTCGCTGAAAGAACGGATATTATCCCCTTTTCCTAAACGGGCGGATATCAATCCCCAGGCCTGTTTCGTATGTTTTCCCGGATCGGTATTTCCATTGAGCATATTGGAAGCCAAATCTCCGAAAAATAAATCTTTACCCTCACTAAAGACTAGAGAGTGCCCGGCTTTTGACATGGCTTCAGCGGTAGGTAGTTTACTCGTCTCGGGTAACTCGAAGGTGATATTCTCTACAGCCGTATTATTACAGGATGTCACAAGAATTCCATAATCGGCCAATCCCCGTCCCGTCTGCAAACCAAATGTCTTCTGACTTTTACCTGCCTCCAAAGACTTCACTAAAAGCGGAGTCTCTGTAAAGGCATCATCCGGCTGATTCAAATCCGCTAATAACCGGGCACGCCGTACCACGTACTCGGCGATAATATCTTTCAGCAATGTTGTCTTACCCGTTCCCGGAGGGCCATTCACGGAGAAAATGCCACAGCCTCCCGCATTTTCTTCGGCCAACGCTATATTAATAGCCATCTGTTGCATCAACGCCGGGCTGAACTCAGAAGGCCAACGGCCCAGCGGATATCTTTCCGGACCTAACCATTTCCTATAATTCTCTATTGAGCATATACTTTGACGATTCCCTCCACTCATCAAAGGAGCATTTATATAGTTCACCAGTAAACGATTGGGCCTTTTATCCAGCAGACTTTTACGAACCCTGCTTAAATCTTTCGCATAGAAGCTTATGCTTAAGTCCGTATCATCCGATTTTAGCGCACGGGCACAAACCCGCTCCAAATCATTCCTTCTAAATCCATCATTTACGGTAAATAGACTCCGGATCCGCAGTCGATCTAGCAACTCTACCGTCTTCTGCCGCAAAAGAGAGAAGAACTCTATCCCTTCCTCATCCTCAATTGTCATAAAGAAGTCGTTTCCATCCTCCAGTAGTTCCTCCAACCACTCCTCATCAACCTCCCGGTCATGAATTAAGCAGCTGATCGCCCAGATATAAGGCGAAAGTTGGAACGAGCCTTCTATGTACTCTCCGGACGGGGATAAATCAATCGTATAGAGCACGCTTACAGATTTATTCTTCTCCAACAGCTTACGAAAACGCTCATTATCCTTATCCGCCGGAATCAAACGATATAGCTCGGACAAAAGATCATATTTAGGAACACCTCCCACATACAGACGGAAGCTATCCGCATCCCTGTATGGAGCATATATGAAATACTTCAACTCATCCTCCGATCTCACATATCTTACCCGTACCTCATCCTCCGGTAAACCAGATTTAGAAGCCTGAGGGAATGACAGCTCTTGAAAATATTCCAACACTTCCCAGTAAGCCAGAATACTAGTTGTTGTATCATGGGTACGATTCGAGACAAAGCCCAATAGCGTTTTTAAGTAAGTTAAGTCCATGCTTTAAAAAACCTTAGTTTACACGAAAGCGCTCAGTTAGCCGCTTTGTTAGATTAATGATCGTAAATGTAAGCTATTTCGAAGTATATTTGCTACATTCGCGTCAAAAATAATTAAAATATGAAAGTCATTGATCTGATAAGGAATAGTAAGAGTACCGCTTTTTCTTTCGAGATATTACCGCCGCTGAAAGGTAACAGTATCCAGAAGGTATATAATGTGATTGACAAGTTGAAGGAATTCGACCCTAAATACATAAATATCACCTCCCATCATAGCGAGTTCGTCTATAAAACCTTACCAGACGGAAGTTTCCAGAAAGTAAACATCCGTAAACGTCCGGGCTCCGTAGCGATCGCTTCGGCTATCCAGAATAAATACGGTATTCCTGCCGTACCCCATATTATATGTAAAGGCTTTACGAAAGACGAGACGGAATACGCTTTGATCGATTTGAACTTCCTTGGCGTAAACAACCTCTTAATATTAAGGGGAGATATAAAGACCTTAGAGGCCTCCCAGCAAAAACCGGAGTTATATCACGACCACGCAACTGATTTACAACAGCAGGTAAATCATTTCAACGAAGGTATTGCGTTAGACGGTTCCAAGATAGACGGTATAGAGACTCCCTTCTCGTACGGCATGGCTTGCTATCCGGAGAAACACGAGGAAGCACCCAATATGGAATCCGATATCTATTACTTAAAGGAGAAAGTAAAAAATGGCGCTGAATATCTGGTAACCCAGATGTTTTTCGATAATGACAAGTACTATGCGTTCGTGGATCGTTGCCGTGCGGAAGGTATCACGGTTCCCATCATCCCCGGTATCAAACCGATCGTTTTCAAGAACCAATTAACGGTTCTTCCGAAGATATTCCGTGCGGATATCCCAGAGCCTTTCGCGACAGAATTACGTAAATGTAAAGATGATGCGGAAGCGAAAGAGGTGGGTGTGGAATGGTGTATACAGCAGTGCAAGGATCTGATCGCTCATGGCGTACCGAGCTTACATTTCTACACAATGATGGCCTCGGATAGCGTTTACAAAATAGCAAAAGAAATTTATTGAGATACAATAGGGGTTTTTCCACGCTGAGTTGTCTAATAGAAGTACACGATTGAACAATCATGTACTAAGTATGGTTATTTTTAAAATTCTAAGGTAATGAAATACATATTCTTTATTGGACTTGACTTGTTATTGTATCCGTTTTTAGTTTTACTCTATATATGTCAATTGATATTTACAAAACCCCGCACCTTTTGATATCTGAATACTTTTCCGTAACTTCGTTCCTTATTCTATAGAAAAGGAAATATCTCATGTATTTTAAAGATATCATCGGGCAAGAGGAAGTAAAGGAACGGTTGAGGCAATCGACTCGGACAGGGATCGTACCCCATGCGCAGTTATTCACGGAGCAAGGGGGGGCCGGGGCGTTTCCGCTGGCTTTGGCTTACGCCCGTTATCTGAATTGTACGAACCGGACGGAGACGGACGCTTGCGGACGTTGCCCGTCATGCCTTAAATATGACGAATTGGCACATCCCGATTTGCATTTCGTATTCCCGATCGTAGCCAAGAAAGAGAAAAAGAAAGAGGTCTGCGATGATTATCTCAGTGAATGGCGTGGGTTCCTCAAAGAACATCCCTATTTCAATATGGATGAATGGCTGGATTATATCGAGGCCGGAAACTCACAAGCGATCATCTATTCCAAGGAAAGCGATGAGATTATCCATAAACTGAGCCTAAAGATTTATGAGGCGGAATATCGTATCCTGATGGTTTGGTTGCCGGAGAAACTACATCCTACTTGCGCCAACAAGCTTTTGAAAATCATAGAGGAGCCTCCTATGAAAACGGTTATCCTTATGGTATCCGAGACACCGGACCTTATCCTCGGGACCATCCAATCCCGTGCGCAACGCATCCACATCCGTCCCATTGAGACCGATGCGATCATGAATGCCATGGTATCCCGTTTCGGGCTTTCGCCCGACGACGCTAAACACGTCGCTCACCTCTCCTCCGGAAGTTTTATCAAGGCGATGGAGGCGATTAGCTTGGGCGAGGAAAATAAATTCTTTCTGGAGCAATTCAAGGCCATGATGCGAAACTCATGGGCACGAAACGTAAAAGGCATGAAAGCGATGGCGGACGTCATGGCAGGGATCGGACGGGAACGACAAAAAAACTTCCTCTCCTATTGTCAGCATTTGATCCGGGAGAACTTCATGTACCGGTTCCAATCGCCGGAACTTAATTATATGAATCTGGACGAGGCTAGCTTCTCCGTTAAGTTCTCCCCTTTCGTCAACGAGCGAAACGTGATCGATTTGATGGAAGAATTGGCGAAAGCGGAACGCCATATCACACAGAACGTGAATGCCAAGATGGTCTTTTTTGATTTATCCTTACGAATTACCGTACTAATCAAAAGATAAGTCTTCAGATTTTCTTGTTACGCCAATTTCCTTTCCATAGATAGAAGAAAGAAGAAAGGATCATGATATTATATACATACTCCGTAGTCCAGCAAACCGCCACGTCCGCACGCAACCATACGGCGACATACAATATATATAATACGTACACGAATATGCTAGCCATATCGATTTCCAGCGCACGGCGGGTATTGCCTGTCCCCGATACGCTAAAGAAATAAATAAAACCGGGAACGGCGAAAAGATAAGAGGACAGCATCACCCACAGCGAGGGGATCGAGCTAGCGATCAGATCCGGGTTATCCGTATAAATACGCAATACGGTAGACGGGAACATAGCGATCAAGATACCGATCGGTAGCACGAACGCATAGCATAGCCCGATCATCCTCCGGCAAAGCGGAAGCACCCGGTCCGACTCCCCGGCGCCGATCAAGTTACTTACCAGCGAGCTGTTCGTGGAGGCGAAAGCATTCACGAACATAAACAGGAACGAGGAGATGCTACGTACCACATTCGTAATCGCCAACGGCCGCTCGCCCAGATGCTCCATAGCGATGAAGAAGATAAACCATCCCCCAAAAGCGATCCCATGCTGGATCATCACCCAGATAGAGACACTCAGTATTTGTCCCAGCATCCTAAAATCCACTCTCGTAAAACGGAACAGACCATATTTTTTATAATCTATCTTCTTCCAAGTATAAATCACGAAGAACAATACGGAAACAGCTTCCGAGATCGAGGAAGCGATAGCGGCACCCGCTATCCCCAAAGCGGGGAACCCGAACTTACCGAATATCAAGATATAGTTCAAGACCACGTTGGTAAGCACCATCACCACCGAATTGGCCGTCAAGATCTTCGTATTCGTCGTACTCACGTAAAACGCACGGAACATCACCGCTATAAAAGAGAAGAAGAACCCGTACACCCGCCAGTCCAGATAGCTCATCGTCGCCCGATACACCTCTTCTGAGCCGATCATCCGGTGGAGCAGATAGGGCGTAAGCAGATTAGAGGCCGTAAACAACACCGCCGCCAGCAGAAAAAGGAATAGCCCGCCTTGCGTGAAAACCTCGCCGATCCGCTTATACTCCCCCTCACCATTACGACGTGCCATCAGCACCTGAGCTCCTACACTGAAACCAAAGCCCAGCATATAAATCACGAGATAATAGACTCCTGCCAAGGCGGAGGCACCTAGCTCAACCTCGCCGACACGTCCCAGATAAGCGGTGTCCGTCAATCCGATCATATGCTCCATGAGCAAGCTGATTAATACCGGATACGTGATCTTTAGAATTTGTTTGTTCGTATATCGCATGATGAATCTTAAATAAAAGGGAGGCAAAGGTAGTAATAAGATGCCAGTCACACAATATTACCCCATGCGATCCGTTTCTTATCATATTACATTATTATACGAAGAGATATGGTTACAAAACTCATCATGGCCTGCATTTTGTCCGCTACGCTATTGAGCTGCAACGGGCAAAACACAAATACGATCAACTACGCTACCGTCGAACCCCTGCATATCAATCGTTTTGACAAGGATTTATTCCGGCTGATCGATACGGGAGATACCACCTTGCAACCCGAACTAATCAAACAATACCCGGAAATGCTGGATATCATCGGGAAAGGCATATTAAACCTGCAAACCATCGAGACTCCCGGCTTCTTCGAGAAAATGCGGAATTATTACTCGGAGCCTACCTTGAAAGGCTTGTATCGTGACGCTATCACCCAATATGATTCCGTGGAGGATATCGAGAAATCCTTGGGGTACGGATTCGCCTATCTAAAGGAGAATTTCCCCTCGATGCAGATCCCTGCTATCTATATGCATGTATCTGGTTTCAACCAGAACGTATTGGTAGGCGATAGCCTGCTTTCCCTTTCCATCGATAAGTATATGGGAAAGGACTATCCCTTGTATCAGGATTTCTTCTATGACTCCCAGAAATTGAAAATGCAACGTGGACTTGTAGTCCCGGATTATCTGGCGGGTTGGCTCATGTCCGAATATCCTTTCGCAGGAAAAGAGAACGTATTGCTGGACCGGATGATTTACGAGGGAAAAATCAAATACCTGCTCTCGCAAGCCTTAGGCGTTCCCGATGCCGCCGAGCTAATGGGATACACCGAACAGGCCTACAACTGGTGCAAGGACAACGAAGGAACAATCTGGAAAGCAATCATCGAGCGCAAGCATCTTTATACCCCGGATCAACTGACGACTTCCCAATATTTCGAGGATACCCCGACCATTTTCCCCGGGAACGACGCTCCCGGGAATATCGGGACTTGGATAGGCTGGCAGATCATCAACCAGTACATAAAGGAGACGGGATCTACCCCGGAGGCGTTGATGCAAAACAACGACGCCCAAGAAATCCTAACCGCCTCAAAGTACAAACCCCTATAAACAGGAAAACCGCCCTATTCTCACGAACAAGACGGATAACCTAATCTAACTTAATTCTAATACCATGAAAAACACTATATCTTAATAACAAGGCTTTTAAAAAAAGGTTCAATGGAATGAGATTTTAAACCTCTTATTTACCTTGGTTGTTGTAACAGGAAACGAAAACAAGGTGAGTCCGATGGATAATGATCTCTTAGATATAACAAAATTGAGGCGCTGGCGGATCTGGAAATTGAAACTTATTGACGCCAGGCTTTATTTTGTAAGCATTTTCGTGGGATTGCTGACCGGGTTGGTAGCGGTACCTTATCACTATCTGCTCCAGCAGTTATTCAATAGCCGGAAACTTTTTTTCGACGGTCATTACCCTTGGTATTTCCATGTCTTGTTCTTCTTCACGCTATGGGGTATATTGCTTTGTGTGAATTGGATGGTCAAGAAGATGCCGCTGATTACCGGTGGGGGCATTCCCCAGACACGGGCGGTTATCAATGGCAGGATCACTTATAAGAACCCGTTGACACAATTAATCGCCAAGTTCACGGGAGGGATATTAGCAATCAGCGCCGGCCTGTCCCTTGGTCGTGAGGGGCCGTGCGTACAGATCGGATCTTACGTGGGGAATATCATTTCCAAATGGGGACACGTATTGGCTGGAGAGCGCAAGCAACTTTTGGCCGCCGGCGCAGGTGCCGGATTGGCCGCCGCTTTCGCCGCTCCCCTCGCTTCCTCACTTTTGGTGATCGAGTCCATCGAACGGTTCGACGCTCCCAAGACCGCCATTACCACCTTGCTGGCAGGGGTCGTGGCGGGAGGCGTAGCGAGCTTGATTTTTCCCTTCAACCCCTACTCGCAGATTAGCGCTATTGCCCCGCAGGCTACTTTTATAGATCAACTGAAGTTGTTCTTATTTCTGGCCGTGGTTATTTCCGTCTTCGGGAAAATTTACTCGATGTTTACCCTTTGGTGCAAGGATTTCTTTACCAGACTGAAGCATCCTCCTTATATGAAGATGTTGTACCTGCTTATCATAGCGTATACGATCTCATTGACGGAGATCGACTTGACAGGAGGAGGCGAGCAATTCCTTATCATGCAAGCGATGCATGGATATCACCCCGTTTTATGGATAGCGGCGATGATGCTCATCCACTTGATATTCACGTCTCTCTCTTTCTCCTCCGGACTGCCGGGAGGGAATTTCATCCCTACACTAGTTACCGGGGGATTGTTCGGGCAGATCATCGCCTTATTATTGGTGAAGTATGGTTTCATTGAAACGGAGAGCATCAGCTATATCATGTTAATCAGCATGGTAGGTTTCTTGGTGGCGGTAGTCCGGACACCACTGACGGGTATCGTCTTGATTACGGAGATAACCGGGCATCTGGATGTATTCTACCCCTCTATCATTGTCGGCGGGCTTACGTATTACTTCACGGAAATGCTACAGATAAAACCTTTTAACGTGGTTCTCTACGACGAGATGATCTCGACTCCAGCCTTCCGTACCGAAGGGCGTTCCAGCCTGTTCGTAGAGATCATGACAGGTGCCTATTTCGACGGGAAGGAGGTAGATCACCTCACCCTCCCCCAACGTTGTATCATCAAGACTATTCACCG